>Ga0189284_100057_pt1 | contig 196523 bp, 189 predicted proteins | sample N32C7minimetaG_FD_130314 | JGI IMG/M metagenome (GOLD analysis project Ga0189284, IMG submission 130314) | Marine microbial communities from the Costa Rica Dome - N32 C7 mini metaG | ecosystem: Environmental > Aquatic > Marine > Oceanic > Photic zone | place: Costa Rica: the Eastern Pacific...
ACACACCAATTCAGAACTGGCTGACGCAACGGCAAAGACCGTAACAGCCGCAACAGCCCTCGGCGGCGACGTGCACATCCTCGTTGCCGGCAGTAACGCAGGTGCAGCGGCAGAAGCTGCATCCAAAATTGCGGGTGTTGCCAAGGTTTTGCACGCTGATGATGCACAATATGATCACGGCATGCCGGAAGCCATTGCGGCACTCGTTGTAAGCCTGGCTGGCAGCTATGACGCCATCCTCGCACCGGCAACAACACGCGGCAAAAACGTGGCACCACGTATCGCAGCCCTGCTCGACGTGATGCAATTATCCGAGATCACTGCCGTCGTATCAGCTGATACGTTTGAGCGTCCGATCTATGCTGGCAACGCGATCCAGACGGTTAAATCCTCGGATGCGAAGAAAGTCATCACCGTGCGGACAACAAGTTTTGCCGCTGCCGGTGAAGGCGGCTCTGCTTCGGTGGAACAGGTCTCTTCCGACAATCCAGGCCTGGCGACCTTCGTTAGCGAAGAGCTGACCAAATCGGATCGCCCGGAACTGACAGCAGCCAAGATCATCGTTTCCGGTGGCCGCGGCATGCAGTCCGGTGACAATTTCCCGATGTTGGAAAAAATTGCCGACAAGCTGGGAGCCGGCGTTGGTGCCTCGCGTGCAGCGGTTGACGCAGGCTTCGTGCCAAATGACTACCAGGTCGGTCAGACCGGTAAAGTTGTGGCACCAGAGCTTTACATTGCCGTCGGCATCTCCGGCGCCATTCAGCACCTTGCAGGCATGAAGGACTCCAAAGTCATTGTTGCCATTAACAAGGATGAAGAAGCGCCGATCTTCCAGGTGGCTGACTACGGCCTTGTGGCTGACCTTTTCAAGGCAGTCCCTGAGCTGGAAGAAGAACTGGGCAAAATCGGCCTCTAAGAGCGCTGATTTTTGAAGTTTAGGCGTCGCCGATATTTCGGCGGCGCCTTTTTTGTTTTAGATTCAACTCCAACCGATGCAAAGCCGGTCACCAGACCACCACACGGCAAAAAGAGGATGTTGAGTAAATGGCTATTGAAACAATCGGCATTATTGGTGCCGGACAGATGGGCAACGGCATTGCGCATGTCTGTGCCCTCGCAGGGTTCAATGTGCTTTTGAACGACATTTCCCAGGATCGCGTGAACGCGGGCCTCGCAACCATCAACGGCAACATGACCCGTCAAGTCTCCAGCGAAAAAATCAGCGAAGCTGACAGAGAGACCGCGCTCGACCGCATCCGAGCCTGCATGAAGCCCGAGGACCTGGGTCAGGTAGATCTGATTATCGAGAGTGCAACCGAGAAAGAAGAGGTGAAACGCAAAATCTTCACCGACATCGTGCCCTATCTCGGCGAGGATACGCTCCTGGCAACCAATACATCCTCAATCTCCATCACACGACTGGCCGCCGCAACAGACCGGCCAGAACGTTTTATGGGCGTCCACTTCATGAACCCTGTCCCTGTGATGGAACTGGTGGAGCTGGTACGCGGCATCGCAACAGAAGACGACACGTTCTTTGCCATGCGCGACATTGTTGAGCGGCTGGGCAAGAAATGGGCAACCGCGGAAGATTATCCGGCCTTTATTGTGAACCGCATTCTGGTCCCGATGATCAATGAGGCGGTTTATACGCTCTACGAAGGCGTGGGCAATGTGGAAGCCATAGATCAGGCCATGCGACTGGGGGCCAACCATCGCATGGGCCCCTTGCAGCTTGCTGACTTTATCGGTCTGGATACCTGTCTTTCCATCATGCAGGTCCTCTATGATGGTCTGGCGGACAGCAAATATCGCCCTTGCCCGCTTCTGGTGAAATATGTCGAGGCCGGTTGGCTTGGCCGTAAAACAAAACGTGGGTTTTATGACTATTCCGGCGCCGAACCTGTACCCACCCGCTGACCGGCGCGTGCCTGTTCAGAAATCACACGCCCTGATTCTGTAAACTTTTCGCTCATAAGTCGCCTGATAGACTGCGCATCATGGGCAATCCGGATCGACATATCCCCTGCGTACCAACACCGGAACTGGCAGGCAATTTCAGGATTCTGGACGCACCGACCCACGCAAAAACACAAGCACTCTTTGACTATTGGAAATCGAGGCTGAACGGTCACGATATTCCTTTGCGAGCAGATGTCAGCCCGCTCCACATTCCCAAACTTCTTCCCAATATCGGTCTCGTCGATGTCGACAGAACAGACGGCATCCGCTTTAAAGTCAGATTGTATGGTACGGAGGCCGTTGAAAATTCACGCGAGGAGCGAACAGGCCGGTTTGTCGAAGAACTCGCGCACGATCTGACCGACCTGGAACGGCAAAGCACGATAGAGCGCTGGCAGAAGGCCTGCAGCTATGTACTGGAGACCCGGCGACCGGCCTTTACCCAAGGTCGCCCGATGGACCCGCAGCGGCAACACCAGATCGTCCACACGGCCATCCTCCCCCTCAGTACGACGGGCAAGAATATCGATCAGCTTTTGGGGCTCCTCGTTACCGAAACAAAAGTTGATGACCTCTGACATGATCGTCAAAGTGCGGGAGATGGGCCGTCAATCACTGCCTGAATAAGCGCCTTGGCATCCGCATGGTCCCACTCGGCAGGGCCGACAAGCCGCCCCACCAGACGCCCGTCTTTATCAATCAGCACACTTGTCGGCATGCCAAACGCACCGAGCGAAACCCCGGTCCGGGCAGACGCATCGTTCAGCAGCACCAGTCGCTCAACGCCCACTTCTTCATAAAAGGCGCGCGGCAGATCCAGTCCGCCCCGGTCAAGCGAGATTGCCAGCACTTCGAAATCATCCCCCCCCATCTCTGCTTGTAGCCGGTCCAGAGAGGGCATCTCGTGACGGCACGGGCCACACCAGGTCGCCCACAGGTTCACCAGAAGAACTTTGCCTCCCCAATCCGACAATGAGCGAACCTGCCCACCCGCATCCATAAAAGAAACCGCCGGAACCGGCTGTAAATCAGAGGAAACCGAGAAATTCGAGACGGCCCCCACCACATATTCCTGCAACCATTCTGCTGAATTTCCCGCCGCATCATTGCTTTTCGCCCAAAAAGTCCAGTATATGCCCGCCATGACCACGGCGACGGCAAGGCAGGCAAAAGCAAACTGAACCGGGCGCTGAACAGACATGAGGGTCCTTTCTGAGATCCTCGCAACCGGAACCGCGAAACTTCGCGCGGGAGCGAGACGATGAGCAATAAAATGTGGGGTGGTCGCTTTGGCGACGGCCCGGATGCAATTATGGAGGAAATTAACGCCTCCATCGGTTTTGACCAACGCTTTGCCGCACAAGATATCCGCGGCTCAAAAGCGCACTGCGCCATGTTGGCGGCAAAAGGGATTATCGCCAAGGCCGACGCCGATCAAATCGAAGCCGGTCTGGACACGATTGCGAGAGAGATTGAAGCGGGCGAATTCTCGTTTTCGCGGGCGCTGGAAGACATTCACATGAATGTCGAAAGCCGCCTTGCAGAAATCGTGGGCCCCGCGGCAGGCAGGCTCCACACAGCCCGCTCCAGAAATGATCAGGTTGCGACAGATTTCAAACTCTATGTGCGCGACACGATCGACCATCTGGACGGTCAGCTGGCCGCACTTCAGCAGGCATTCCTGGGTCAGGCCGAAGCTCATGCAGACACGGTAATGCCAGGCTTTACTCATTTGCAGACCGCGCAGCCCGTCACGTTCGGCCACCATTGCCTGGCCTATGTGGAAATGCTGGCCCGCGACCGCGGACGGTTTCAGGATGCCAGAAAACGGTTGAACGAATGCCCGCTGGGCGCTGCCGCCCTTGCAGGTACCTCTTTCCCCATCGACCGGGAACAGACGGCAAACGCGCTGGGCTTCGATGGTCCGACGCGAAACTCGCTCGACAGCGTCTCTGACCGCGACTTCGCCCTTGAGGCGCTCTCCGCCGCCTCAATTGCCGCGATCCATCTCTCCCGCTTTGCCGAAGAGATCGTGGTCTGGATGTCAGCCGGGTTCAAATTCATTGACCTGCCGGACAGCCTGACGACCGGCTCCTCCATCATGCCGCAAAAGCGGAACCCGGATGCGGCCGAACTGGTGCGCGCGAAATCAGGCCGCGTCATCGCGGCCTTTTCATCCCTCTCCATCGTGATGAAAGGTCTGCCGCTCGCCTATTCCAAGGACATGCAGGAAGACAAGGAAGCCCTGTTTGACGCATTGGACGCCCTTTCACTCTGCCTTGCCGCCATGACAGCCATGGCTGGTTCCCTCACGGCCAACAAACCGGCGATGGCGAAAGCTGCCGGGGCCGGTTTCTCCACCGCGACAGACCTCGCCGACTGGCTGGTGCGGGCAGCCAATCTCCCCTTCCGGCAAGCCCACCACGTAACGGGCACGCTGGTCGCCGAGGCGGAAGCAAAAGGCATTGATCTCCATGAGCTCACCCTTGAGGATATGCAAAAGGTTGAACCCGCGATCACAAAGGACATTTACTCTGTCCTGAGCGTCGAAAGCTCGGTGAAAAGCCGCACAAGTCTGGGGGGAACAAGCCCTGACAATGTACGGGCGGAAGCCCAACGTTGGCGCAAGCACCTCAACCAGGCATAATCAGCCGGGCACAAAGGAGAAAAAGATGGTCCGACCCCTTCTCATTCTGGCAATCATTGCCGGCCTCGGCATCGCAGCATGCGGAAAAAAAGGCCCGCCCCATCTGCCGCAGGAAACCGAAGACCAAGCGGCCTGATCCCGATCAGGTTCACCACGTTCAATTGAAAGCTGAAGACCGTGCACCATTTCCACTACCGCGACGGCACCCTCCACGCGGAAGATGTTTCGCTTGCTGACATAGCCGCAGAAGTCGGCACACCTTTCTATTGCTACTCGCGCGCGACGCTGGAACGGCATTACACCGTCTTTGCAGACGCATTCAAAGGCACCGACACGCTGATCTGCTATTCGGTCAAGGCCAACTCAAATATCGCCGTGATCAAGACCCTGGCAGATCTGGGGTCCGGGGCCGACATTGTGTCCGAAGGTGAGCTCCGCCGCGCCATCAAGGCTGGCGTGCCGGCAAACAAGATCGTTTTTTCCGGTGTCGGCAAGCAAGCTCGTGAACTAAAACTCGCGCTCGAAACCGGCATCTACCAGTTCAACGTGGAATCAGAGCCCGAGCTGGAACTGCTCTCACAGGTCGCAACGAGCCTGAACAAAGAGGCTGCCATTGCCTTGCGCGTCAACCCGGACGTGGATGCCAGAACCCACGAGAAAATCACCACCGGCAAAGCCGAAAACAAGTTCGGCATTTCCTGGAAACAGGCACCGCGCGTCTATGCGCGTGCAGCCCAACTGCCGGGGATCAAGATCGCCGGCATTGATGTGCATATCGGGTCCCAGCTGACAGACCTGGCCCCTTTCGAGGCGGCCTTCACACGCGTTGCAGGCATGGTGGCAGAGCTGCGGCAAGCCGGACACGAGATTACGCGTCTGGACCTTGGTGGCGGGCTCGGCATCCCCTATCGCGGCACAAATGATGTACCGCCGCCGCCCACCGACTATGCGGCCATGGTCAAAAAGACCGTCGGGCACCTTGGATGCCAGCTCATGTTCGAACCGGGCCGGATGATCGCCGGGAATGCCGGCATTCTTGTTGTCGGTGTAGTTTACGAAAAACAAGGGGACGATCGTTCATTCCTGATTGTCGACGGGGCCATGAATGATCTGATCCGCCCGACCCTGTACGATGCCTATCATGAGGTTTTGCCGGTTCACGAAGCCGCCATTGAGGCACCCTGCCGGAACTACGACATTGTGGGCCCGATCTGCGAAACGGGAGACTATTTCGCCAAGGCACGAAACCTCGCGCCGCAACAACCAGGCGACCTTCTGGCCCTCATGTCGGCAGGAGCATATGGGGCGGTGCAGGCTTCAACATACAATACCAGACCGCTGGTCCCGGAAATAATGGTCGATGGCACACAATTCGCCGTGATCAGGCCTCGCCCCACTTATGACGAAATGCTCGATCAGGATAGACTGCCTGACTGGTTGGCGAGCTGATTTCACCGGATTGAAATAGCCGGGGCCCGCTCTCCGCAGGAAGAATGCGCAAGGAATGACATCTTGAAGACGCGTCCGAGCCGGAATCCAATGCCAGAAGACGGGAGAAATGCGCTGCCGCGCACCATCATCCGGCGGATCAAGCTTGCGCGCGTAACCCTCTGGTGGGAACGCGCCTGGCCGGCCCTTTGGCCGGCAACCGGCATCGCGGGCGGTTACACACTCACCGCCCTGCTGGGGATCCTCGACAGCCTGCCTGCACCGCTCGCAAAAGGCCTGCTGTTACTCACCGTCGGGGGCGCGGCAACCCTCGTCTATCGCGCCCGCCACGCCTTGACCTTGCCGACATGGGATGAAGCCTTAAAACGGCTTGAGACAATGAACGGTCTCGCACATCAGCCTCTCTCCGCTTATCAGGACGAAGCCGCCGCCGGAACGGGAAGCGACATATTGTGGGCCGCTCACCGGGCCTGGCTTTCAAAACGCATGTCATCGCTCAGGGTAAGACATCCCCGCCCCAATCTTGCAGAACATGACCCGATGGCACTGCGGGCAGCCCTTGGTCTTTCCTTGTTTGTGGCTTTTATCATCGCAGGGCCGGACGCCGGCGCGCGGCTCACTAGATCTCTTCTGCCGGGCAATTTTACATCAGAACAACAAGGCCGTCTGGATGCATGGATCACCCCGCCAACCTATACCGGTGTGGCCCCGGTTTTCCTCACCACCACCCCTGACGAACGCCCGCTTCAGATCCCCACTGCCAGCAGCTTGTCCGCACAGGTTTTCGGCGGCAGCACGCCAACTATCACCCTCAACAATGAAGCCCTCGAAATCGATGCCCGGACAGAACGTAGCGGTCGCGCCTATGAGGCCCGGACGGAACTGACAGATATGAAGGGCACAACTGCACTCAACATACGTCAGGAAGGCCGAACACTCGGCGAGTGGCACTTCGAATTGATCCCCGACACGCTACCTCAAGTCATGTTGCTGGACGAGATCGGCATCAGCACCAGAAATTCCATGAAGTTCGTTTACGCCCTCAAGGATGATTATGGCGTGACCGCTCTCAAGGCCACCCTCGCACTGGACCCGATCTTCGTGCATGAGGAAGCGCAGATTTTCCAGTTGGGCGAAGAACCGCCTGTCCGCAAAGGTTTCAGCCCCCTGATCGACGGGTTTGTCGCGGAGACAATTGAAACGGAAATTGACCTGCCTCTCCCGGGAGTGCGTATCACCGATGCGACGGAAACCGCCTATAAAGACCTACTCGCACACCCTTGGGCGGGCTTGCCTGTTACGATCCAGCTCATTGCAACAGATGATGCGAAACAGGAAGGCGCGAGCCGGACAGTCACGCTGTCACTCCCCGCCCGTCGTTTCACCAAACCGCTCGCCGCGGCGATTGTGGAACAACGTCAGCGTTTGGCGCTGTCCCCGCTCAATCGGGGCAGTGTTGCGGGCTTCCTGAATGCCTTCACCTTTGATGAAGAAATCTTTGAGCATGACAGTTCCATCTATCTTGGCTTGCGTGCCGCTTATTGGAGATTGGTCAAGGCGCGCCGTCCCGGTGACCTGGACGGTCTCTCCACACTTCTCTGGGACATTGCCCTCAACATCGAAGATGGTGACTTGTCAGTAGCGGAACGCGATCTCCGTGCAGCACGTGACGCGCTGACAGAGGCACTTGCCGAAGGCGCATCTGCAGACGAAATCGAACGCCTGATGCAAGAATTGAAACAGGCACTCAACGAATATCTCACACAGCTGGAGAACCGCGCGACCGCTGGCGCTCCCCCGACACAGCAAATGCCAGGTGACGGAGAACTGGTGGACCGCGCAGACCTGGAAAGCCTGCTTGAGCAGATCGGTGATCTGGCACGCACCGGCGCACGTGATCAGGCCCAGGACCTTCTCTCTGCCCTTGATGACATTCTGGAGAACCTCAACACAGGTGAGGAACAACAACAAAGCCTCACCCCCGGCGAACAGGAACTTTCCGACGCGATCGACCGGATGGCGGAGATGATTGAACAGCAGCGCAAACTGATGGATGACACCTTCCAGCAGGGTCAACAAAGCAGGCAACAAGGCCAGGGCGCAACAGCCGGTGCGGAAGGCGAAACCCAAAACCATGACGGCAGCGGACAGGCGGCAGGGGAGGCCGGGGAAAACCAGACCGCATCAGACCTCGAAGGGTTGCGCGAACGTCAAAACGCCCTGCGCAAACAACTTGAAGAATTGATGGGCGAGCTCGGTGAAAAAGGACAGCCCACACCCGGTCCGCTGGATCAGGCTGATCGGGCGATGAAACGGGCTGAAGATCGCTTGGAGCGCGGGCGTCCGGGCAGCGCGACAGGCGCACAGGGCCAAGCCATTGACCAATTGCGTCAAGGCGCACAAGCGCTTGCTGATGCCATGATGGAAAGCATGGCCGCGCGCGGCGAGCAATCCGCCTCCCGCGAAGGAGGCGAAGAAACAGACCCGCTCGGTCGTCCACTCACTCCGTCCGGCAACCCGAATGCCGACAGGATGGAGATGCCCGACGAAAACGACCTGCAGCAGGCAAGACAGATCCTGGAAGAACTTCGCAAACGAGCCGCAGAGCTTGGTCGCCCACAATCAGAGCTGGATTATCTGGAACGTCTGCTCAGACGCTTCTAAAGACCAGATCACAAGAACTCAGCGACCATGAACACGCATACGGTCAATGCGTATTCGACGCCAGTTCATCAGGTTCAACAAAGCGAATTTCAAGATCATAAGCATTGGCCGGCGGACTGGAGAGACGGGTGACAAATTCCGCCGTCCCTTCCGGCTCCAGTGCCGTCTCAGGCACAGCAAATGTCCACGCATAAAGTTCCCGACGCCGCTCATCCCGCAAGCCCACACGAACGCGCGGCACCGACTGGCGCATATCACCTACATTGACCACTTCACCGCGAATGGCCAGGACCGGCAGACCGTTCTCAAACTGATGTTCGTAGGAAACGTTCTGAAACTCCATTCCCTTCGGGTTCACCGGCTCATTGAGCAGGTCATAAAGCGAGGCTGTTGCGGGCCAGGCCGAAACCAGATCGTCCTTGTACGCGTACAAGCCATAAAATGTACCGCCTACAAAAAGTGCCAATGCGGCAAAACCGGCCACCTGCGCCAACCGCCAACGGGCCAGCGTTTTGCGAAAAGACGCCATCCGGCGGGCAGAAACAGCGCGTGCGCCCCCGCTGACATCCTCGTCACCCCGCTCAGGCTCCGTCTCCGCTACAGACGCTGAGGGTGGCGGTTTGGGCCGCGCGCGCACTTCATCGGCTGCATCCAGTGTCTTTGCAACCTCTTTGGGGGGGTCCTGATGCCAGACCTCACCACATTTGGCGCAACGCACTTTCCGCCCTTTGGGCAGAAAACCAGCGGGATCTACCTGGTATTTGGTGGTGCATGCAGGACAGGAAATAATCATGCGAATCAGGGCTTTTCGTATGCGGGCGCGTGCTGCCACTTTGCACAGCCATTCGCCATAACTCAAGGTATGAACTCAAAACAGGAACACGAAGCCGCCTCAACACGCGTCGCCAAAAAGATTTTTCCGTGCATGTCGGGCAAGAGCCCACTATTAAACGCTTAAGCGTGGTTAAGGCAGAGTTAACTATTCAAAAATCCGCTACACATACACACCCGGGATGCAGAACATAGTGACAGGGCAACATGGTGCGATTTGAAAATGTAGGGATGCGATACGGCATGGGGCCGGAAGTGCTGCGCGACGTATCGTTTGAACTGGCACCGGGCTCGTTACATTTTCTGACCGGCCCCTCCGGCGCGGGCAAAACATCTCTGTTGAAACTCATGTTTCTGGCGCACAAACCTTCGCGCGGCCTCATCTCCATGTTCGGCCACGACATCGCCACCACTTCACGCGCCGAACTGCCAGCTCTTCGCCGTCGCATTGGCGTGGTGTTTCAGGAGTTCAAACTGCTGGAACATTTAACAACCTACGAGAATGTCGCCCTGCCGCTGCGCGTGATGGGCCGCGCAGAGGCCGACTATCGTGACGATGTAGAAGAACTTCTGACCTGGGTCGGCCTTGGCGACAGGATGAAGGCCAACCCGTCCACCCTGTCAGGGGGCGAACAGCAACGCGCGGCTATTGCACGCGCGGTCGTCGGTCGTCCGTCACTCCTGCTTGCCGATGAGCCAACCGGAAACGTGGACCCGGAAATGGGTCAGCGTCTTTTGCGCCTCTTTGTCGAGCTGAACCGACTGGGCACCTCTGTTCTGATCGCCACCCACGACCGGGGACTGGTTGAACGCACCGCAGCACCCGAACTCATTATCCGGAACGGGGAGTTGACCTACCGTGCCTGATCGGAACCTGAACGAACCCGCCTATGAAGACAGTCCGCACGCACAGCCGCAAAGCTGGAATAATCAATTGGACCGTGTCCTGCGCCTGATAACCGGCAACCAGCGCAAAGGCATCATGCCACCTGCAGATGTAACCGGTGCCACTCTCGTCCTTGTTGTCGCCGCTATGTGCTATCTGGCCTGCCTCGCACTCGGCGCGATGGTCACGGTGACACGCACCTCCGCAACCTGGACAGCAGAGCTTGAAGGCTCATTGACCATTCAGGTGAAACCGCAAAACGAGATTGCTCTTGATGACCAGATTGACGCCATCCTCGCCGTACTAAGCGGTACGGAAGGGGTGGAAAGTGCCACGCCGCTTTCAAAAAGCGACGTGCGCGATCTCCTGGATCCGTGGCTGGGTGAAGCACAGGCCGGCGAAGACCTGCCACTCCCCGCTCTGGTGGACGTTACGCTGTCGGATGATGCCATGGTCGACATGCCGCGTCTGGCAGAACGTCTTGCCGCCGCCGCACCGGGGATCGAACTGGACACGCACCGACAATGGCTCGGAGAGCTTGTCGCTGCGGCAAGCTCGGCCACGTTTCTCTCCATCGGTATTTTGACCCTGATCGGCGCCACAACCATGCTGATTGTGATCTTTGCCACCCGCGCGAGCCTCGCCGCCAATCATGAAACCGTGGAAGTGCTCCATCTGGTCGGCGCCCCGGACAGTTTTGTGGCAGGCGAAGTCCAACGCCATTTTCTGCAACTGGGCCTGAGAGGCGGGCTTGCCGGGCTCATCGCTGCCTGTCTTACTTTCCTGACCATCAGCTGGATGGGCTCAGACGGCGGCGCATTCTTGTTGCCGGTGCCGGGCCTCGGCCTTGGCGACTATCCCTGGCTCTTGGTCGTACCGGCCAGTCTGGCCCTGACAACCACCGCCGCGGCGAGATTTACCGTGTTTCGCGCCCTGACCCGGATGAATTAGCGCCTCCAGACACAGACAGGCCCTCAAAAAACCACATCCTCCCCCCTATACAGACCTTGGCCAGAAGTTAGCGTGCGCCACAACAAGCCCATGCTAGACTAGGCCGATAGCTGATGCATTTGGAACGCACGGTTCAATTGATGGATTGGGGATATGCCCGGATCAACCCGAAGAAAAATCGCAAGACTGTTCAGGTTTGCCCGGCAGAGCCTGATTGTTCTCCTCACCATCGCCGTCTTTTACGGGGCGGGCTTTTTCTGGTTCATGAGCGAAATTCCGCTCCGCAACACAACACCACAAAAAGCGGATGCCATTGTCGTTCTGACGGGCGGACCTGAGCGCATTGATGCGGCCATGACCCTTCTGGGGGCCCAAAAAGGGGACCGGCTGCTGGTCTCAGGCGTTCATCCACGCGTAAAGCGCGAGGAACTTCGTGACCTGATCAAAGGGGACCGGGCGCTGTTTGACTGTTGCGTCGATCTGGGCAAGCAAGCGGAAACCACCATCGGCAACGCAACAGAAACCGCAAGCTGGGCTCATTCTCACAATTACAAAAGCCTGATCGTGGTCACCAGTGCCTATCATCTGCCGCGCTCGTTGCGGGAATTGTCTCACACCATGCCGGAGGCAAAATTGACGGGCTTTGCCGTCTTTCATAACGAAGTCCGGCTGGATGACTGGTGGCTTTATCCCGGTACCGCACGGCTTCTGGTTTCCGAATATTCAAAATTTCTGCTAACTCTGGTGCGGCTCAGCCAGACAGAAACGGCCTGATCTGCACACCAAGAACCCACATAGCTGAAGACCACGAGGAATAGATTTGCTGACCATACGTTCGATCCTGTTCAACTTTCTATTCTATTCAACATCCGTGATCGCCGGACTGCTTGGCCTCCCCTTGTTGTTGGGGCCTCGTCACTATGCGGTCCGCTTCATGGCAATGGTCGGCCTCTGGAACCTCTGGCTGCTGAAAGTAATTGCCGGCACCCGCTACGAAGTACGCGGACTGGAAAACCTGGGCAACGCCCCGGTCATCGTGGCCTCCAAACATCAGTCCATGTGGGAAACGGTAAGCCTGCTGGCGATTGTGGAGAACCCTGCCCTGATCCTTAAGCAGGAACTTCTCTACATTCCGCTCTACGGCCAGTATGTCAAAAAGGCCGGCATGATCCCGATCCGCCGTTCAGATGGCCCCAAGGCGCTCCGCACCATGTTGCGACGGGCCAGTGAAGCGGTCAAAGCCGGACGCCACCTGATCATCTTCCCCGAAGGGACCCGCGCAGCGCCCGGCGCACGCAACCCCTACATGCCCGGGGTCGCCGGCCTCTATTCTCATCTGGATGTACCTTGCGTGCCCGTCGCGCTGAATTCCGGCCTTTTCTGGCCGCGCCGCAAACTGCATCGCAAACCAGGTACCATCATCGTTGAGTTTTTGCCCCCCATCGCTCCCGGACTGGACCGCAAAACCTTCATGACCGAGCTTGAGAACCGGATTGAGGGCGCAACGGACAGACTGCTGGCCGAAGCCGGTTTCTCGCCGTCAGCTTAAGCAATCCGCCACACAGTCTCACTAGACTGCGTCAGATGACATCCCCCCTCTTGAAATGGAACAAAAAAAGAACATTTATTTGACGCCCCTTGTTCACACGGCCTAGGATCAAATGTTCCACAGAACCGAACCTGACGGATCCGCACCGATCAAAGACTGCACGAGTGATATGACCCAGACACACGGAACAGACACACCACTTCCGGCCATCGCCGAGCAAATCTGGCAGATGAAATATCGCTTCGCGGGAAACGCGCAGCATAAAGGCGATGCCGGTGTGGATGGCTCCTGGGACCGCGTCGCCCGCGCCCTTGCACATGCAGAAGCCCCGGAGGACCGGTCGCGCTGGGAGGCAAACTTTCGACAAGCCCTGGGCGACTTCCGTTTCCTGCCGGCAGGCCGCATTCTCTCCGGCGCCGGTACCGGACGTGCTGTCACTCTTTTCAACTGCTTCGTGATGGGCGACGTCCCCGACGATATGGCAGGTATTTTTGAAAGCCTGAAGGAAGCCGCCCTCACAATGCAACAGGGCGGGGGCATCGGCTATGATTTCTCGACCCTCCGCCCACGCGGTGCAGAGGTTAAAGGCGTCGGTGCAGATGCCTCAGGCCCGTTGAGTTTCATGGATGTGTGGGATGCGATGTGCCGCACCATCATGTCCGCCGGCTCCCGCCGCGGTGCGATGATGGCCACCATGAGCTGCACCCACCCGGACATTGAAGACTTCATCACAGCAAAACAGGAAGCCGGACGGTTGACCATGTTCAACCTTTCAGTCCTGGTCACAGACGCTTTCATGGCGGCTGTCGATGCAGGGGCGGACTGGCCGCTGCGCTTTGAAGGCAAAACCTACAAAACAGTAAAAGCCGATGCGCTCTGGAACAAGATCATGAGCGCCACCTATGCCTACGCAGAGCCAGGCGTCATCTTTATTGATCGCATCAACCAGCGCAACAATCTGCACTATTGCGAGACCATCCACGCCACCAACCCGTGTGGCGAACAACCCCTTCCCCCCTATGGCGCCTGTCTGCTGGGTTCACTCAACCTTGCGCGCCTTGTCCGCAATCCGTTCACCGCCGAAGCGCATATTGATGAAACGGAACTTGCCGAACTCACCCGCATCGCCGTTCGCGCGCTTGATAATGTAATCGACACATCCCGTTTTCCGCTGATTGAGCAGGAGCGGGAAGCAAAGGCCAAACGACGCATCGGGCTCGGCGTCACCGGGCTGGCTGATGCCCTGGCGCTTTGTGGAACCACCTATGGCAGTGACGAAAGCCTGGCGCTGATTGAACGCTGGATGAAAACACTACAGCGCGCGGCCTATCTCGCTTCATCCGGCCTGGCGCTGGAGAAAGGCCCCTTCCCTCTTTTTGACCGGGAGGCCTATCTCTCCGGTGAAACCATTCATGAGCTGGACGCGGACATAAAGGAAGCCATTGCCGAAAATGGAATACGCAATGCGCTGCTAACCTCCATCGCCCCCACCGGAACAATTTCCCTGTTCGCCGGCAATGTCTCCAGCGGCATTGAACCCATCTTTGCGCTCGATTATCGCCGTAAAGTTCTGATGCCGGACGGAAGTCAGCAAGAAGAAAAAGTGGTCGATTACGCTGTCGCGCGCTACCGCGCGATGTTTGGGGATGCAGCACCTCTGCCTGATTATTTCGTCACCGCCGAGAGCCTGTCCCCCAAGGCACATTTGCGTGTCCAGGCCGCCGTGCAGAAATATATCGACAGCTCCATCTCCAAAACCATCAACTGTCCGGAAGACCTCGGCTTTGACGCGTTCAAGTCAATCTATCTGGACGCCTATCATATGGGACTGAAAGGGTGCACCACCTATCGCCCCAGCGATGTGCGGGGCGCTGTGCTGATTGCAGAACCGAAAGCACCGGCGAAAGATCAGACACCTGTCGCGCCTGCCCCCCCGCCTGAAAATCCCCGGTTTGAAAAAGATGGCGTCGTCTATATGTCATCACCGCTTGAACGTGACAATGTTTTGCCGGGCTTCACATACAAGTTGCAATGGCCTGAAAGCGATCACGCCATGTACATCACCCTGAATGACATTGTACAGGATGGTCGCCGCCGACCCTTTGAAATTTTCATCAACTCAAAAAACATGGAGCACTATGCCTGGACGGTCGCCTTGACCCGCATGATCTCCGCCGTCTTCCGCAGAGGCGGTGACGTGACATTCGTCGTTGAGGAGCTGAAAGCCGTATTTGACCCTCGCGGCGGCGCCTGGGTTGAAGGTCGCTACGTGCCCAGCCTGCTGGCCGCTATAGGTGGCGTCATTGAACAGCATATGGTCGATATCGGCTTCATTTCCAGACAGAGCGAGCGCCCCATTACACAAGCACTTCAGGCTGCGGCAGGCGATGACAACGGCCCCAGAAGAGCAAGCTGCCCCCGTTGCGGGGAGCGCGCCCTCATCAGACAGGAAGGCTGTGACAGCTGTACCTCTTGCGGATATTCTCGCTGCGGATGACACAAACACCCCTGCACATATCAAACAAACACGCACGCCATCTGTTGCTGGCGCGACAGGGGCTGAGTGATGCACCGACCGGCCCGTTTGACACCGAAAAGCTCAAAACCCTGATCCATCAACTGGGTTACGTACAGCTTGACAGCATCAACACGGTCGAGCGAGCGCACCACATGATCCTGCACACACGCGCCGACAAGTATCGGCACACACAATTGCAGGATCTGCACGAAAACCAGGCCAGCCTGTTTGAACACTGGACCCATGATGCCTGCCTCATTCCAACCGAGTTTTATCCCTATTGGCATCAGCGTTTTAAACAGGCCACACGCCACCTGAACTCCCCCCGATGGCAGGAACGCATCGGGCCGGACGCAAAGAAGGTCATCAGAAACGTGCGGGACCGCATCAAGCGGGAAGGACCGCTCATGGCGCGGGACTTTGAAGACAAGGGAAAAGGAGCCTGGTGGGGTTGGGGTCCCTCCAAAACCGCGCTGGAATTTCTCTGGCGCACAGGTGATCTGGCAATCGCCCGCCGGGAAGGTTTCCAGAAAGTCTACGACCTGACGGAACGTGTGGTTGACGAAGCGCACCGCCAACAAAAACCAGACCACACGGAAACCGTCAACTGGAAGTGCGAACAGGCGCTACAACGCCTGGGAGCCGCCACAGCTACCGAAATTGCGGCCTTCTGGGCGAGTGTCTCCATCAAAGATGCCAACATGTGGGTCAAGCAAAACCTGAAAAAATCTCTCATACCCGTGTCCGTTCAAACCCGGGAGGGTGAGATAAAGAGCGCCGTTGCCTTTGATACGCTGGAAGATGAACTTGCCACCCTTCCCAAGCCGCATGCGCGCCTGCGTCTGATCAGCCCCTTCGATCCGGTGTTGCGGGATCGAAAACGTGCCGAGCGGATTTTCGGGTTCGATTACCGGATTGAAGTCTTTGTACCGGAAAAGAAGCGCCAATACGGCTATTACGTTCTGCCCATGCTGGAAGGCCACCGGTTTACCGGACGCACCGACCTGAAAGTCCATCGCAAAGAAGGACGGCTGGAAGTCAAAGGTCTGTGGCTGGAGCCCGGCATCAAACTGACGGCAGGTCGGGAAAAAGCCTTTCGACAGGCCCTTGCTCGCCTCGCCCGGTTTACCGGTGCGACGGAGATTGAGGCGGACGGCGCTCTACAGCGTGCCAAAGACGCTTAAGCCCGACATCCCCGATCCCCATCTCATCCAGATGCGCAACCGTGTTATGCAGATATTCGGGGTTTTTGCCAGATTGCCCTTCACCATGCGTAATCAGATCCACCTGTCGCTCAAAAGACAACTTACCCGCATATTGCGGATGTTGGCGGTCGACGACAAAGCAGAGCGCATCTACCTCGCGCGGAATGCCATCCTCTGCATCAGCCAATGCATCCGCCTGCGTTGCCCCGCCCAAAAGACGCACGCGCCGCACAACATCAAGATAAACGCTCGTAACCTGTTCGCGCTCCATCAGATATTGCCGGGTTGCATCCGCATGCGCGCTATCCACCTGAAACGCCAGGCCGCGACAGGCCCCGCCCCGATCCAGACCAAACACCAGCCCGGGCTTTTCCGGTGTGCCGCGATGAACGTGAGAGAAAACACAGAAAGAACGATGGTACCCGTAAAGCCGGGCAGCATACTGCGCCTTCACAGGAAACCCCGGTCGCCACATCAGCGACCCATACCCAAAAACCCACAAATCCGGCATCATCTCGCCATGATTGAACATTATGTCTGACACATAGTTTGTACCAAAATGGAGCAACGCCGGTGAAATTAGTTTGCAAACCAAGCTCACGTGTCAGCACGAGAATAAACCCGGACGTCACCCAAAAAGCACGTTCCATATTTCGTCCCCTTGACGCAAGGTGCTAACCTGCGACCAAGCAACATCCCCCGAGCACCGCATGCTGGTCCGCCCCCTTGGTTTGAATATTTAAAATGAGCCGATCCAAAAAACTCTCCTCCACTCGCTGGTCATTATTTCTCCCGGCCCTGGCGCTGCTTCTGGCGGGCGTGGGATATTCCATCTGGTGGGTCAAGCTTGCCGACCGCATCGAAGAAGAGCTCCTTGCCTGGCGGGAAGAGCAGGTTGAAAACGGTATCATCGCGCAATGGAATGCACTGGAACGTGGCGGGTTTCCTTATCGCCTTGAGATCCGCCTGGCCCAGCCCCGCATCGAACTGACCAACACGCGCCACCCTGTGTCATGGACCGCCGACACACTCAACGCCCAGATGCTCGCCTACAATCTCGACCATGTCATCATTGATGCGCCGGGCGCTCATCAGGTCAGCTACACGGAAACACGCGACGAGACAGAGCAGCATGTCGCACTGGATTTGTTGGCGGAGACTTTCTGGGCAAGTCTTGTGCTTGAAGATGATGGACGGGAACGTTTCGCACTCGACCTCACCGACATACGCCTGGATCGCACTTTTGAAACGGACGGGGGGCGGGACGCAGCCGGGCACGCTGCCGCACAACGGCTGCAACTCCATGCCCGCCCGACATCACCCGCCGAAACCACCGCGCCACGCCCGGGCACACAGTCGCTCTCTTACGACGCTGCACTTCGCGCGGAAAATGTAAGCTGGGAAGGGATGGGCGCCACCCCATGGACCGGCACACATATCACAACACTTGAAGCCCAGATGCGCCTGTCCGGCCTGCCTGGAGATCTGTTGGCGGATGAGGATCAGATCCCGGCCAGAGCCTTTCAGGCCGGCACCAAACTCGCTGTCTCTGAGTTCAAACTTCTTTGGGGTCCCATCGACATGACCGGCTATGGCGAAATGGTTCTGGACTCAAAAGGTCGCCCCGAGGGCCAGTTCAGAACAAGCGTCGGCAATCTGCCTTCCCTGATCGACGCGCTCGTCGACGCACGGGTTATGACAAGGCAAAGCGCAACCCTGGCTTTTGCCGGGCTGACGGCCCTGTCCAACCTGCAAGGGGAGGAAAGCGGACGCGTCCGCCTGCCCGTCGCCATGAAGGAAGGTGTCCTCTTCCTGGGTCCGGTAGCCGCAGCGCGGCTTGAGCCGATTCTTTAAGTCTGAATTACTTTAGAGACGTATCGCTCTCACGACCGAAATTCGGTTTTGCGCTTTCCTGTCCGGCATCAATAATCGAGCGCCGGATATCCCGTGTCCGCGTAAACAGATCGAATAACCCATCACCATCTCCCCAGCGAATAGCCCGCTGGAGCGCTGCGAGATCTTCCGAAAAACGCCCAAGCATTTCCAGGATCGCCTCGCGATTGTTCAGGCACACATCCCGCCACATGGTGGGATCAGAGGCAGCCAAACGGGTAAAGTCACGAAAGCCACCCGCTGAATATTTAATAACCTCGGACTTCGTAACGGTTTCCAGATCATCAGCCGTACCGACAATATTATAAGCGATCAGGTGCGGCAGATGGCTCGTAATGGCCAGGACAAGGTCATGGTGCTGAGGTTCCATGTGATCAATCTTGGAGCCACAGCCCTCCCAGAAGCGGGACAGTTTTTCCACGGCCTGTGGGTCCGTCCCCGGCACAGGGGTCAAAATACACCACCGCCCGTCAAAGAGATGGGCAAACCCGGCATCAGGCCCACTCTGCTCCGTACCGGCAATCGGGTGACCGGGAATAAAATGCACCCCCTCGGGCACGTAAGGGCCGACATCGCGCACAAGCGATGCCTTCACCGAACCAACATCGGTGAGAATGGCACCCGCCTTGAGATAGGGAGCAATCTCAGCCGCGACCTGCCCGACAATCCCGACGGGTGTACACAAGATCACAAGGTCGGCCGCCTCTGCGGCTGCGCCCGCCGTATCTTCCACCCGGTCAACAAAACCGATTTCCTGCGCCCGCGCCCGTGTTTGAGCCGAGCGTGCATAACCGACAATTTCACCCGCAAGACCGCCGCGTTTCATCGCGTGCCCCAGTGAAGACCCGATCAACCCGAGACCGATCAGCGCGACACGCTCAAAATGCTGCCCTGTACCACTCATGACGACAATTCCATAAATTCCCGAAGCGCTTTGATCACCAGCCGGTTCGCCTCTTCACTTCCAATCGTAAGACGCAAAAAATCCGGCATACCGTAAGACGCGATCTGCCGCAGAATGAGCCCCCGCTTCATCAGGAAAACATCTGCATCGACTGCACGCTTACCGTCAACATCAGGAAAACGGATCGCAAGAAAATTGGCCGCGGACGGCAGCACCTCAAGCCCGAGTGCCTCAAGCTCGTGTGTAAGCCAGGCTGACCATGTTTCATTATGTGAAGCTGCCCGCTCCACATGCGCCAGATCAGCAATCGCCGCCGCGCCCGCAACCATCGCCGGGACGTTCACGTTGAAGGGGCCTCTAATCCGGTTCAGCACGTCAGCGACGGAAGCGGGGCAGTACGCCCATCCCAACCGGAGCGCGGCCAGACCGTAAATTTTTGAGAAAGTCCGGGTCATGACAACATTGTCATGGGTCGCCACCATCTCGATCCCGGCCTCATAATCATTCTTGCGCACATATTCCGCGTAAGCGGCATCCAGCACCAGCAGCACATCGTCGCGCAAACCCGCCCGCAACCGCTTCACCTCCGAAACAGGCAAGTAAGTTCCTGTCGGATTATTGGGGTTGGCCAAGAACACAATCTTGGTCCGCGCGGTCTGCGCGGCCAGAAACGCATCTACGCTGGCCGTAAACTCATCTTCGGCTACCTGTACGATCTTTGCGCCCGCTGCCTGCGTAATGATCGGATAGACCAGAAACCCGTGCGCACTGGCAATTGCCTCATCCCCCTCGCCCAGATAGGACTGGGCCAGAAGATGCAGAAGTTCATCCGATCCTGCCCCGCACACAATCCGTTCAACATCCAGGCCAAAACGGGTCGCAATCGCCTGCCGAAGAGGGAAAGAAGACCCGTCAGGATAACGCTCCAGCGCCATCCCTGCCGCCTGGAATGCCTCAACGGCTTTCGGACTGGGGCCAAGCGGTGTTTCGTTGGCAGAGAGCTTAAAGACACGATGAGCCCCCTCAGCGCTCTCGCGACCGCCCACATAGGGAGATATGTCCAGAATACCGGGTTGTGGCTTTGGTGCACTCATCGCCTTCGTCCTTTCACGGGAGCGTCGGCCAAAAGCGGGACAAAAAGTGCCGCCCCATCCGAACGCGGCCTATTCATACGGATCAAGGCCGCCTAAATCAAAGAAAACGTTGACATTCGGGCCCTTGCCCCCCTAGCTAATCAGCCTTTTCCGGGCCTGTTGGTGCCTGGTTTTGACTTGGAAATTGGTTCCCCGATCCACACATCCAACAGAAATGGGAACTTTGGACAGAAAAATGGCTGAGACGGTAAACAGAGCGCCCTCAAACGCGAAACTGGAGACGGTGACCTTCGGGCCAGACCGCCCCCTGTCGCTCGATTGCGGCGTCGCTCTCACGCCCTTTACCATTGCCTACAATACCTATGGGGAATTGAACGCAGAAAAGAGCAACGCTGTCCTGGTCTGTCACGCCCTGACCGGCGACCAGCACGTGGCCAACACGCACCCTGCAACCGGCAAACCCGGCTGGTGGGACCTCATGGTCGGCCCCGGCAAGCCCATTGATACAGACCGTTTCTTTGTAATTTGCCCCAATGTGATCGGCGGCTGCCAGGGTACGACCGGCCCGGAAAGCATCAATCCGGCAACCGGCAAAGCCTATGGGCTCGACTTCCCGGTCATCACCATCGCCGACATGGTGCGTGCCCAGACCCATCTGGTCGACCATCTCGGCATTGACAGTCTGTTTTGTGTCGCAGGCGGCTCTATGGGCGGCATGCAGGCCTTGCAATGGGCAAGCGCCTACCCTGAGCGCGTATTCTCTGCCATTCCCCTGGCCACCGCCGCACGCCACTCAGCACAGAACATCGCCTTCCATGAAGTGGGGCGTCAGGCCATTCAGGCCGACCCGGACTGGCATGGCGGCGCCTACTATGATCACGGCACCAGACCAATGAAAGGTCTTGCCGTTGCCCGCATGGCCGCACATATCACCTATATGTCGGAAAGCTCGCTGTTCCAGAAATTTGATCGCAACCTGCAGGACCGCGAGCAGATTACCTACGGGTTCGGGCCGGACTTTCAGATCGAAAGCTATCTCCGGCACCAGGGCTTCACATTTGTGGACCGGTTTGATGCCAACTCATATCTCTACATTACGCGCGCGATGGACTATTTTGATCTCGCAGCGGAGCATGACGGATCATTGGCAGGCGCTTTCAAAAACACGAAAACCCGTTTCTGCATTGTATCATTCACCAGCGACTGGCATTACCCGACAAGCTACAACAAACAAATTGTCCACGCACTGAACGCAGCAGCAGCCAATGTCAGCTTTGTCGAAATTGCTTCAGACAAAGGACATGATGCCTTCCTGCTGAACGAGCCTGAAATGTTTGCCACGCTTTCCGGTTTCATCAACAGCGCGGCCGCCCAGCGAGGGCTGAAGTGATGAACGCAGAAGAACAACATCGCCGCGACCTGAAACTGATTGCAGACCTCGTGACACCCGGCTCGCGCGTTCTCGACATCGGCTGCGGCAATGGTGAACTGCTGGAAATTCTGGGCACTGAACGTGACGTGGACGGGCGCGGCCTTGAATTATCCCAGGAGGGCGTCAATGCGTGCGTAGCCCGCGGGCTCTCGGTTATTCAGGGTGATGCGGACAGGGACCTGGCGGATTATCCCGACAACGGGTTTGATTATGTCATCCTCAGCCAGACCATTCAGGCAACACGCAACCCTGGCGGGGTGATGCGTGATATGCGGCGTATCGGCAAACATCTGATCGTTTCATTCCCCAATTTCGGCAACTGGCGCATTCGTCTGCAATTGCTGTTGGGAGGGCGCATGCCTGTTACCAGGACACTCGCTCACAAATGGCACGACACACCCAATATTCATCTGTGCACCGTGAGTGATTTTGTTTCTCTCTGCGATGAACTGGAACTTGTCACCGTTGACGCTCTGATGCTCTCCGGCGGCAACGTCCGTCATGCCAGCCGCCCTGGCTGGCGCGACAATCTTTTCGCAGAGGAAAGCGTCTTTCTGCTCCGCCGACGCTGACCCGGTCAGCCGATAGACCAGCCCTGGTCAAACCCGTTCTGATCAAGCCACGCCCGGTCAGATATTGATCGCGTCCCCATCCTGCTCGCCGGTACGGATGCGAACAGCACTCACCAGATCGAGCACGAAAATCTTGCCATCGCCAATCCGCCCGGTTGAAGCGGACTTTCGGATCACGTCAACAACCTGCTCGACAACCTTGTCTTCAACCGCAATATCAAAACGAACCTTGGGCACCAATGTGACCTGATATTCCGCCCCGCGATAAATCTCCGTCTGCCCCTTCTGACGGCCATGCCCCTTTACCTCGCTGACGGTGAGGCCGGATATACCAATATCCGCAAGCGCATCCATAACCGCTTCGGTAACGGCAGGTTTTACGATGGCAACAATCATTTTCATCAGTCTTCCTCGCGCTTTGCATGAGAAACAGAGCCAGGATGTGAAACCTTGGCGGAAACATTTGAATTGGCCTTCACATTGGCCGAGGGAAGAACACGGATCGGCGCCAATAACCGGGCCGGCGACACTTTTTCAGCCGCGGCCGGTGGCAAGGCATAAACCTGCTTGGCGGCCTCGACCAGAATAACACCGGCAAACCGCTGCCCCCCTAGTCCACCGAGCTTCTCCCAAAGCCCGACCGACCGCATCAGCGCCCTTAACCCGAAAGGCGGCACAAAAAGCGTCGTGCGCCAAAGCGTGGGTGTAAACAGAGCACCGCGTAACAATTCACCCAATTGCCGACGCGTGAAGGGTCGCCCGGTGCCGAAGGGTGTCTTGTCTCTGCGTGCCCAGAAACCATGGCGGTTCGGCGCGACAATCAACACACGCCCGCCCGGTGCCAGAACCTGCCATACCTGACGCAAAAGCCCCCGCAAGGCCTCGCTGTTTTCAACAGAATGAACAAGGAGGATGCGGTCAAAACTCTCCGCAGCGAGTGGAAAGCGCGTTTCGACCGTCAAGGCGGACATAACGCCGCTCGCTTCGGGCCAAACAACCACTCCCTGCTCCGCCGGCATGAGGGCGATGGTTCGCGTGGCCTCCCCCAGAAAAGCTTCAAGATAAGGCGTCGCATACCCGAACCCGGCAACATTCATGCCCCGTACATTGGGCCATATGCCCCGAATTTGGGCACGGATAAGCGTTCGCGCCACCCGGCCCAGTGGACGGTCATAAAATTTCCAGAGCTCAAGCACGTCAGGATACATAAGGGGAATCTATCAGATTCTGGCACATAAGCTTCAAACACTTGTGAAATGATTATGGCATCTGTTTCTGCCTGTTCAAATCTGGCGTGAAAACCGGTAGGCTGGTCCCATCGTTTGATCATGCGCCCGGCCACATCCCTCGGCGCTCCAATGGAAGTGAAGATGTCTAAGCTGCTCGTTCACCAGTTCCCTTGCTTGAGTGACAATTACGGTTATCTCATTCACGACCCCGAAGCCGATACAACGGCAGCCATCGATACGCCGGAGACCGGCCCTATCGAAGCCGCCTTGCGCCTCAAAGGTTGGCAACTCACGCATATTCTGAACACCCACCATCATGCAGACCACGCAGGTGGCAATCTGGAACTTCAGGACAAGTACGGCTGCACGATTATCGGCCCGCGGGACGAGGCGGACCGGATACCCGGCATCGACAAGGAAGTCGGCGACGGTGACACGTTTCTTTTCGGTTCCCACGAAGTACGTGTGATCGGCGTTCCCGGCCACACGCTGGGCCACATCGCCTTCTATTTCGAGGAGGCAGAAGTAGCCTTTGTCGGCGACGCTCTTTTCGCCCTCGGCTGCGGACGCGTTTTTGAGGGCACGCCGGCGCAAATGTGGTCGTCCCTTGAAAAACTGATGGCGCTCCCGGACGAAACCAAAGTCTACTGCGCCCATGAATACACGCAGGCCAATGCAAAATTCGCCATGACAATTGAACCCGGCAACCCGGACCTGGTCACGCGCGTGAAGGAAATTGAGGCGTTGCGTGCCAAGGGCAAGCCGACCGTGCCGACCAGTATCGGCCTGGAACGCCGGACAAATCCGTTCGTGCGACCTGATAGTGTCGAAATACAAGCACTTGTCGGACACTCGGGAAGCGACGCTACGGCCATTTTCACAGAAGTCCGGCATCGTAAAGACAATTTCTGAGCGACAAGGCCTTTCCAGACATTGCCTGCCACTGACCCCTGACATATGAGGTTCAGGAGCCATGTGAGGTTCGGGAGCCATGAACGCTTATGAATGCAGATGACCTTATCACCGCCCTGAAACTGGAGCCCCACCCGGAAGGCGGGCACTTTCGCGAGACCTACCGGGACCCGGACGGTGGACAACGGGGCCATTCGACAGCCATTTACTATCTTCTTCGTGCCGGGGAAGCCTCTCACTGGCATCGGGTCGATGCCTCGGAAATCTGGCATTTTTACGCCGGAGCACCGCTCCGCCTGTCAATCTCGACAGCCGATACAAAAAAGCCCGACCATTTCACGCTCGGACCCGCTATTCTGAAAGGTGAGCAACCGCAGATCATTGTGCCGACAGGAGCATGGCAAGCGGCGCGCTCAATGGGGGAGTGGACATTGGTCGGATGCACGGTGGCACCGGGTTTCGACTTTCAGGGCTTTGAGCTGGCCACACCGGGCTGGGAACCGGGGTGACGGCCGCACCATCAACAGGCGCTGAACGAGGGGGACGATATATGAGAGGGGCAAAATGTCTGGTACAGGCAGGACTGGTCTGGCTGGCGCTCATATCGTGGGCCGACAGCGCTAACGCGACATGCCCCGACCCCGACTTCCAGAGCCGCACCCTCATTATACCGGCGAAGGTGCAGTCCTACGGCACAATGCAATATGCCCGGTCTGTCGATGTCTCGGACAAGGAAGTCGTGCTCACCTTTGACGATGGCCCCGACCCTGTCGTCACGCCTCAAATTCTGGACACACTCGACAGGTTCTGTGTGAAGGCAACATTCTTCATGACCGGCCTCAGAGCGGAACGGTATCCAGCCCTTGTGCAGGAAGTCGCCAGACGCGGACACACAATCGCCTCTCACTCATACTCCCATCCCAACAATCTGCGGCGCCTGGGGTGGAACGCCGCCACACGGCAGATCACGCGCGGGATCAACGAAATACAAGCCGCCCTTGATGCACACGACGATACCAGCGACATTCGCGTCGCACCCTTCTTTCGCTTTCCCGGTCTCAATCATTCAACAGGGCTCCGCGGCTGGTTGGCCAATCAGAACATTTCAACATTCTCCTGTGATGCCGGCACGGACGACTGGCGGCGGATTGCCGCAAGCACAGTGACGTACAGAGCCCTGCGCAATATCCGCTCCACCCGTGGCGGTATCGTGATTTTTCACGACACCAAGCCGCGCACGGCAGCTGCACTGCCCCATGTACTTCAGCGGCTGCAAAACGAAGGGTACCACATTGCCCACATGCTGCCCGAGAGAGATGCAAGAACACCAGGCACGACACTCGCAGCCGCCCCTCTTGATCGTCAGGCGGACACCCCGCTAAGGTCCACACATGACTAGGCGACAACACCTTCGCAGCCTCACCCGCCGCACGCTTCTGACCACAGGTCTGGCAGGCGCAAGCGCACTCGTTCTGCCTACAATTGTAAAGGCGGACGCGCCCTACAAGCGCACCCTGCGCATGCAGAGCCTCAATTCCGGTGAACGATTAACGATCACCTATTGGGCGGACGGCGCGCATTTGCCAGAGACCGACAATGCGATCAGCTGGTTCATGCGAGATCTGCGCAACCAGAAGACCATCAAAATGAGCCCCGATCTTTTGGACCTTATGTGGGAAATAGATCAGCTCACCGCCTCGCGCGCGCCTCTCTATACCATGTCGGGTTACCGCTCTCCGGAAACCAACGCACGGCTCGCCGCTCACTCAGAAGGTGTTGCGGAAAACAGTTTCCACATGCAGGGCATGGCCATGGATCTCACACAGAATTTCAATGATCCGGGGGAATTGTTCCGCGCCGCCAAATCATTGGGACGCGGTGGCGCAGGGTTTTATCCGACCAGCCGCCCCTTTGTGCACATTGACGCAGGCCCGCCTGCGACCTGGGTCTACCCTGAACCAGGCCGCGGCGACGATGATTAGGCCGCTGGAGACAGCCTGCATACTCAGCCGGTAATGTATTGCGCGCCGTTGGCTGTGAGGGTGGCACCCGTAATGAACCCCGACTTTTCATCGGCCAGAAATGTCACGCAATGCGCAATCTCTTCAGGCGTCCCCAAGCGACCGACAGGGATAGAGCTGACAATCCCCTTCAACACGTCCTCCGGCACAGCCTGAACCATCTCCGTGTTGATGTAACCCGGTGCCACGCAATTCACGGTGATCCCCTTGCGCGCCACTTCTTGCGCAAGCGCCTTTGTAAACCCGATCATGCCGGATTTTGCGGCGGAGTAATTCGTCTGCCCCATCTGGCCTTTCTGGCCGTTGATGGAGGCAATATTGATAATCCGCCCGAAGCCACGTTCACGCATACCTTCAATCAGCGGGCGACACATGTTGAACAGAGAATCGAGATCAACCCGCATCACATCACGCCAGGCATCCACACTCATTTTGTGCAGCATGACATCGCGCGTAATCCCCGCATTGTTCACCAGCGTATCAACGGGCCCGAGCGCCGCTTCTACCGCCTGAACCCCTTGCGCGGAGGCGGCGAAGTCACCCACATCCCACTTGAAGACAGCGATCCCCGTTTCCGCCTTGAAAGCATGAGCAGCGGCATCATTGCCTGCATAGTTTGCAGCAACCTGATAGCCTGCATTGTGAAACGCCATCGAAATGGCAGCCCCTATGCCGCGCGTACCACCCGTCACAATCACTGTTCGTGTCATTCGTTCCGCCTTTCAAAGCGAGAGCACATCAGTCCCGCTCAATACACATGGCAATTCCCATACCACCACCAATGCAAAGCGTCGCGAGGCCTTTTTTCGCGTCACGTTTTTGCATTTCATGCAGAAGGGTCACAAGAACACGCGCACCCGAAGCGCCAATCGGATGACCGATCGCAATAGCACCACCATTCACGTTGACCTTGTCAGTGTCCCAGCCAAGATCCTGATTGACCGCCAGCGCCTGTGCAGCGAATGCCTCATTCGCCTCAACAAGATCAAGATCGTCAGCCGACCAACCCGCCCTCTCCAGCGCTTTTCTTGATGCCGGGATGGGGCCGGACCCCATAATAGCAGGATCCACCCCCGCCTGCGCCCAGGACACAATCCGCCCCAAAACAGGATGGCCACCGCGCGACGCTTTGTCAGCGGACATCAGCACAACTGCCGCCGCACCGTCATTAATGCCCGACGCATTGCCTGCCGTAACCGACCCTTCTTTCATGAACGCGGGCCGCAAGCCCGAGAGCGCGTCAATCGTGACGCCATGGCGAATAAACTCATCATCCGTTACAACCGTGTCGCCTTTCCGGCCCTTGATAGTGACCGGCACAATTTCATCTTTAAAACGCCCCGATGTCTGCGCCGCCTCAGCCTTGTTCTGGGACGCAACAGCAAAATGATCCTGCGCCTCGCGACTGATCTGCCAGCGTTCCGCAACATTCTCAGCTGTCTGTCCCATATGATAACCGTGGAAAGCATCCCACAATCCGTCTTTGAGCATTGTATCCACAAATTCCAGCGCGCCCATCTTGGTGCCCGACCGCATGTGGGCAGCGTGGGGGGCTCGGCTCATGCTTTCCTGCCCGCCGGCCACCACAATGTCAGAATCGCCGTTCAAAATTGCCTGATAACCAAGCGCGACAGCACGCAGGCCCGACCCACACAATTGATTGACACTCCAGGCTGGCACCTCCACCGGAAGCCCGGCCGCCACTGCAGCCTGCCGGGCCGGGTTCTGACCTTCACCCGCCTGCAGGATCTGCCCCATAATCGCCTCGGAAACGGAAGCAGGATCAACCCCTGCCCGCGACAATGCACCTGCAATTGCAACTTGCCCCAGCTCATGAGCCGAGAGCGGGGACAAAGCCCCGTTGAAAGACCCGACCGGCGTCCGCGCGGCACCGGCAATCACAATCTGTGCTGTTTTCATTGTCATCGTTCCACCCTTTCGCTATCGCCTGTTAGGCATTTGATGTTGCAATGCACAATGACGGATTTCGAAAACACCCGCAACAAAGATTGGCATCAAAGCCCGTAAAACCTAGAACTTAGGTTTGTGGCAACGCACCATTTGACTTGCGCAACGCAACAATACCGCGTCACAATGACGGAATTGACACTACGTTCTGCGGGCAAAAGTGAGGATCACTTGGCGAAGAAGAAAAGCACAGACGGCGAGCCGATAACGATCAAGAAATATGCAAACCGTCGCCTCTACAACACCGCAACCAGCTCCTATGTGACGCTTGAGGACCTGGCAAATATGGTGCGCGCCGGACAGGAGTTTCTGGTGTTCGACGCAAAGACATCCGAAGACCTGACCCGCTCCGTTCTGACCCAGATTATTTTTGAACAGGAAGGGAAAGGGCAGAACCTTTTGCCCATTCCCTTCCTGCGTCAGCTCATCTCTTTCTATGGTGACAGCCTGCAGGGCTTCGTGCCCTCTTACCTTGAAATGAGTATGGAAAGCTTCACCCAGGAACGCTCAAAACTGCTGGAGCGAATGACCACAGCCTTCGGTGGCAAGGAACGCTTCGAGCAGTTTGAAGAACAGATACGGCGAAACATTTCCATGTTTGAGGAGGCGATGCGCGTTTTCTCACCATTCGCGCTACGCCCGGATCGCCGCCCAAACAAATCCGCGGCACAATCAAGCAGCGACAAAACACAAGACAGCGGCGATGATCTTGAAGCCGTTAAAGAGCAATTGCGCGAAATCCAGAAAGAACTGGCAGCCTTGTCCGGCAAAGACAAGAAGCGCTAAACAACCGCAGGCCGGCTGAGCCAGCCCGCCCGCAAGCGACGGTTACAACCGTCGAACAAAGATCATTCGCAGAACACGCAAACCTTTGAAACGCCCGAAATAGTCGCCGGAAGAACCTAGAGAGAGTGGCCTGTCCCGTTGGCACCGACGGCTATATCCACGTCAGGGTCATCAGCCCGCGCACCCACCGCATCTGCACGCCATGGCGGCATCAACACCGGCTCTCCCAGGAAATACCCTTGCAGATATTCAACGCCGATATCGCGAAGGAACGCCACCTCCTCCTGGCTGTTCACGCATTCCGCAACCGTCGGCAGGCCGAAATTCCGCGCAAGATCAACAAAGGTTCGCAGGAACATCTGATTGTCAGGTTTGCCCATCAATCCTTCGACAAAGGACCCGTCGATTTTCACCAGATCAATCTCAAGCGACTTCAGGTTGCGAAAAGAGGTATAACCCGCCCCGAAATCATCAATCGCGACACGTGCACCAAGGTCACGCACGGTACGCGCAAACTCCTGGCTCTCACCAATTTCTTCAATCGCTACGGTCTCGGTAATTTCAACCACCAACCGCTCTGTCGCCGACGGGTGCGCTTTGGAGAGTGCCTTGAACATATCCAGCCAGACATTGTCTGTAATCGTGTAACCGGACACATTGATTGCCAGTTGAGGCTGAGCCCCATGCAGGAGCTCCTCAAACGCCAACTCCAGCACCCGGTGATCAATCAGACGGACAAGACCAAGCTTTTCAGCAATCGGGACAAACCGCGCGGCAGAAACAATAGCATCATCACGCTGGCGCAAACGGATCAGACACTCATGCAGGATCGTCTCACGCGTTCCCGAATGCACAAGCGGCTGAAAGGCCAGATCAAGACGCCGCTGGTTAAGCGCGGCAACCAGCTCATCCGCCAGCCTGATGTTACCCCGCCGCAACCGCTCGCGTTCTGAGGAATGCTGATAAGCGGCATAGGAGGAACGACGGGTATGCTTTGCATCGCCAAGGGCTTCTTCCGCACGCAGCATCGCAATCTGCGCCGTATCGGCACCGGAAGGCAGCGCCACACAGCCAATGGAAACCGTCGCCGCAACCGGACCGGCCTCAACCTCGACAACCATATCCCGCACAACACCGAGCAACCGCTCCGCCGTTGCACACATCTGCATGTCACTGCAATTTCCAAGCAGAATGCCAAACTTGTTGCCGGATGTCCGGCCGATAATATCAGAGCTGCGTAACTCACCCAGAAGACGACGGCCCACCTCCACAATCAGTCGGTCAGCAACATCGAACCCGTAAGCCTCGTTAATGAGGGACAGATTGTCGATGGCAACAACCAGATAAGCCCCCTGCCGTCCAAACCGGCGCAGGTCTCCCAGCGTATCACTGAGGACTTCCTTGAGCCGCAGGCGGTTCAGGTGCCCTGTCAATTCATCATATGACGCGAGATAGGTGAGTTCTTCATCGCGCTGGCGACGATTGGTCACAACACGCACAAGCCCGACAGCACGCAAGGGACGACCTTCCGCATCACCAAACCAGCGCCCGCGATCTTCAACCCAGCGTTCCTCGCCCTGATCGTCACGCACAACATATTCGATCTGATATGCAACACCCTGCCCGTTGTCGCGCATACCGCGTGACACGATCTCCTCAAAGCGCGTAGTCCCTTTGCGGGAGACAACCCGCGCGGCAAATCCGCGTCCCGTGGATAAAGCCTGGTCCGACGCAATACCCAACAGGTCAGCCGCATGGGGCGCCCAGGTCAGACAATCATCTTCAAGAGTCCATTGATAATAGGCATCGCCCACCTGAGCGAGAGCCTCCGCACTTAAAGCATGAGAGGACATCTCCGCCTCAGCGGTCGCTTCTGCTCCGTCTGTCGAACCCGGAGAGATCTGGTCTCCCCCCTGTCGTCCGCGCCAACTACGCCGATCCCGCAACACAATAAACCCCAACAATGTTTACGCATACTCGGGCCTGTCCTGCTCCCACGACCGACCCAGGCTGTATTATCCATGCCCTCCCTTAAGAAAGGGCCAAGGAACATTGCCAAGAGTTTACTAACCAGCATGGTTAAAAGGTCTGAATCTGTGCCAAAACGGCTCAATTGAACTGGCGGGCTTCTTGCTCCGTCAGGCCTATGACACGCATCGTTCCCATATCGGGCTCAGCCTTCCCACATCAGGCCTCACGCCCCAAAAAGAAAAGCCCGGCAGACACCAAGCCCCGGGCCGAGGACACACGCGTCGTCGATCATGGGGGGCGCCCGGCGACCAGCCGTCGCATTTCGGCACGCCCCGGCCCCACCGCTCCTTTTCTGGCGCAATACGTGGATCAGCACTGGCCCTGGCCCAGGAACCCCGTTGCCCGTGTTCAGGCACGACAAGACGCAGCACGCGCATACACAACAACTGATAAACGCAGCCAAGATACGCACAAAGGAAACACGACCAACCGCAGCGCCTGACAGAGCAGCGCTAATAGCCTATTGCGGCGCCGTCCTTGCGGGGATCTGAACCACCAATCAGCGCGCCTCCGTCCCAATCAATGGCAATCGCCTGCCCTCCACCGAACGGCAACAACGCGTCATGCACCGCATGTCCACGAGCGGCAAGTCCGGCTCGTACATCCGGCGAAATCGCCTTTTCCACTTCAATGCCATATGCGCCCGGGAAAGCACGGGGACTGTCCAGGGCTTCTTGCACATCCATGCCGAAATCGAGCAGATTGGTCACAAGATGAACATGCCCTACAGGTTGATAAGCGCCCCCCATAACGCCGAACGGTAAAGTCGCCCGCCCCTTGTCCACCAGCATGCCCGGAATAATGGTGTGCAGAGGACGTTTCCCCCCCTCAAGGCAATTGGGATGCCCATCGGTCAGCACAAAGCCCGCCCCCCGGTTGTGAAGCACAATCCCGCTTTCGGGGGCGGTAATACCGGACCCGAACCCCTTGTAGAGCGAATTGATAAACGAAACCGCGTTCCTATCCTTGTCCACCACCGTAAGATAGATCGTGTCCCGGTTGAGCGGATCACGATTGGCCGCAAGATCTGTCAGCGCTCGCTCAGGGTCGATCCGTGCGGCAAGCGTCGATGCCATCTCCGTACCCAGCATTTTCTCGACCGGTACCGGAGCAAAAGTAGGGTCCGCCACATATCGGTCCCGCAAATCATAGGCGAGACGCGAGGCCTCCATTTCAAGGTGAAAACGGGCTGCACCGTGTGGATCCAGTGCCGCAAGATCAAAATGCTGCAAAATATTGAGGGCAATCTGGGCGGTGATCCCCTGACCATTGGGCGGAATTTCCAGAACTTCGCATCCACGGTAAAGCGCGCGCGTCGGTTCGACATACGCACAAGCCGTTGCTGCAAAATCTTCCAGCGTGTGCACACCACCCAGCGATCTCAGTTTGCCCACCATATCCTCGGCGAGCGCACCTTCATAAAAACCCGCACGCCCCTCCGCCGCAATCACACGCAGACTTGCTGCAAGCGCAGGCAGCGTGACAACCTGGCCAACAGCTGGCCCGGCGCCACCGAAGAGATAATGCCGGGCCGCATCCGCGTCCCCGTTCAGATGGTCAACAAGAAAACGCCACTCAAGAGAGATACGCGGTGAAACAGGAAAGCCTTCTTCCGCAATACGGATCGCAGGTGCCAACACTTCCGCAAGGCTCATCGTTCCATGATCGGAGAGTAAGCGGATCCAGGCATCAACAGCGCCGGGAACCGTCACCGCATGCGGACTGGACATACCGATATCGCCCACGCCTTGATCCCGCAGAACAGCTGCGTCCGCGGCCTTTGGTGCACGGCCCGATCCATTAAGCCCGATCACATCTCCACTGCCCTGCTTGGAAAGCAGCGCAAAGCAATCACCACCAATCCCGGTATTGTACGGCTCGACAACGCAAAGCACGGCACTCGCCGCAATAGCTGCATCCACCGCATTTCCACCCTGGCGGAGAATTTGGACAGCCTCGGCTGCCGCAAGCGGGTGAGAGGTAGCACACATGCCGTGAAGCGAATGCACCGTCGAACGGCCGGGAAGGTGAAAATCACGCATAAACTTTTCCTCAAAACAGACCGGGGGTCATGAGCGCAGATCGAGCACCAGAGCCTTAAGTTCAACAAGCACACGCTCAACACGTGCCAACCGGCCATTCATCTCATCAAGCTGCGGCATGAGTTCAGCAACACTCACCGCCGACGGCACACTGGGTACGGGCGTCGACACACCCGCATGATCCGCCACATCTGCGACATCAGCCTGCAACAACTCGGCGAGCGCTGTCACTTCCTGCGGCATCAATTCCCGCTGATCTTTCCAGATTTCGCGCACCTGCTCAGCCGCAAGCTGGAGCCGCTCGGCAATATCAGCCTGCGACTTCCCGACCTGGCTGAGCCGTGCATCAAACCAGTCCTGATCAAAAAAGAGAGCCACTGCCTTCGCCTCCGAGACACGTAAAGACCGCGCCGCTTGCGCGACGCATGCCCTAAAGTCCCATATACAACGCACCAAGGACAAGAGCCAGAAGCCAACCAGTTTCCGCCACCATCAAAAGGATAGGACGCCAGCCCACAACAGCCAGTTCCTTAAATGAGGTTTTCATGCCCAGAGCGGCAATCGCCGTGACAAGACACCAGCGCGAAACATCCGCAACTTGATCTGTCACCATTAAAGGCAGAACCCCGGCACTGTTCACAATCACGAGAGCGGCAAACCCAAGGAGAAAAACGGGCACCTGAACCTTGCCCGCGCCATCGCCGCTCCCCATTCGGGCCACCATAAAGGCGATGATGAAGACAACGGGCAGCAACATGGCAACCCGCAACAGCTTTACATAAGTGGATATCTGACCCGCTTCATCGGAAATCATATACCCCGCGCCCACAACCTGTGCGACATCATGGATCGTCCCGCCGATGAAAATCCCGGACTGCACATTGTCAAAACCCAGACTGCTGGCGATCAGCGGATAAAGCACCATTGCAATGGTGGAGAGCGCCGTGACAGCCACAACCGTCAGGATCGTATCGCGCTCATGTTCGCTGTGCCGTGGCAAAACAGACGAAATCGCCAACGCCGCCGACGCACCACAAATGGCAACCGCGCCGCCGGATAGAACACCAAACGAGTGGCGCAGCCCCAATGCGCGTGCAATGCCCCATCCAACCACTATGGTCGTCACGACACCGGCGATCACCGTCAGCACCGGCCCCAGTCCCAGGCTTGCAATCTGGTCAATGGTGATCCGCACGCCCAGAAGTGCCACCCCGACCCGCAACACATTGCGCGCCGCAAATTCGATCCCGGCGACACAACGTCCTTCTTCATGGAGAAAATGAAATGCCATACCCAACAGCAATGCAAACAGCATAACCGGCGCACCATAGCGCGAAGAGAGCCAGCTGGACGCCAGACCAATCGTCAGCGCAACCAGAACCCCCGGATAGACGGCATGCAGGAGATCGCCTTTGGGCAATACACGCAGAAAAGCCGGAACCGGGCTTTTTTCTGCTCGGGCAATCCCTTCCATACTGTCCAGTGAGGCAAGCTGCTCAAGCGAACTGAGGCGGCGCACAGCCCCCTCCCCGCTCGGTTGTTGCAAATGACGCCGTGCTTTTTCCAGCTCTTGTTCGTCCATACGAAAGTCTTCCTGCGTAAGAAACGGCACCGGCCAGAGATAGCAAGCGCCCACCTTTTCACTTTTGTGGATCACGCCGGATTGAGCGTAAGCTGACAAGGAGTGATGTTGAATACGGCGCAGAGTTTAACAGGAAAATACCGTGAAAAACAGTAGCCGCCTCCTGCCTCTTTTCGCGAGCCTTGCGCTGGCGGGCTTTGCGCTCGTCGGCCTGGCACTTGTCGGCACATTGTCGGGTAATTTTTGGCTTTTTGCCCCCTCGCTCCCGCCACTGACAGATACGGTCCGCCAAGAAGCACAGGCGAATGGATGGGCCCACGCTTTTGCCCGCCTCTCCGAGGGCGTGGTACATTACAGGATCGAAGGACCGCAGAACGCGCCGACCATCTTGCTCATTCACGGTTTCCAGACACCAGGCTTTGTTTGGGAGGACCATATCCGGCCACTTGCAGAGGCCGGATATCAGGTCATCAGTTTTGATAATTACGGACGGGGCCTCTCAGACCGCCCCGATGGGGCCTACACCCTGGAGCGTACAAACCAACTGATAGAGGAACTGTTGGACTATCTGAACATCACGCGCCCTTTGCACCTTGCGGGCTACTCGATGGGTGGGATCACAGCAGCCTACTATTCAATGACCCATCCCCAGAAAATTCGCTCTCTCACCCTTATCGCCCCAGCAGGCACCGGCAGTCAGCCCTGGACAACACACCTGCTTGCATGGCCTTGGGTTGGAGACCGGATCATGGAACAGGTCGAGCGCAATCTTGGTCCGGCACGCGCCGCGAAAACAGCTGCCCAAAGCCCGAACCCCCAAAAGTTCCACGCACATTGGGCAGCAAGCGCCGGCTATGATGGCAACAGCCGCGCACTGCTCTCAACGCTCCGCAACTATCCTTTGTGGAATGCAGATGACATCTATCACCGTGTCGGACAGACAGATCTACCCGTACAAATTATCTGGGGAGAGCAGGACACAATCGTCCCTTTCTCCGAGGCAACCCGTCTGCAAGCCTTGCTTCCACACGCAGCGCTTCACACTTATGCAGCCGTTGGCCATGAAATAACTTACGCCAACCCCGGTCTCGTCACCCCTCATCTCCTCCATTTCGTGGAGTCGCACCGGCTGCGCCGCGCATCATCTGGCCTTGGTGGCAAGGCCCGAAGTCCGGCAGGCCGCCTGGAGGCGCTGGATTGCCTCTGCCACATGGATCAAACCGGTCCGCTTCTCACCCCACCAGTCCTTTCCGCCCCCTCATCGAATTAAGGTTGCCCGGAGAGCGATCTCCCCCCTAAAAGAAACCATGGAAACAGACCCCGGCTCGCGGCAGAACCCGCAGCGCATCTTTGAACAAGGTCATATCGTTGAAGAAGTTCCCTTCTGCGATCCGCTCGCCCTGTTCGCCCCGCTTGCCGACGAGCCTTTTGCGCTCTTTCTGGATTCAAGCACCCCCACCACGGATAGCCGCTGGAGTTTCATCGCAGCAGATCCGTTTGCCATCCTGACCGTGGAAGACGGGACCACTTTTCTGAACGGGGCAAAACAGGCGGGCTCCGGGTTTGATGCTCTCAATCATTTGGCGGAAGAACACGCCCTCCCGCGCAACTGGTGGAGCAAGAGACCAGGTGACGGCCAGCACGAGGAGGATACCCCCCCCTTCAAAGGCGGGTTTGCAGGCTTCATCGGCTACGATATGGCCCACGCACTGGAAACCCTTCCCGCAGGCAAAAGCCGTCAGACAGGCACCCCCGACATGGCCCTCGGCGCCTATGATTGCATCGTCGCATTTGACCATGAAAAGCGGCGCTGCTTTATCGTATCGACAGGCCTGCCGGAAAAAAGCCCTGCCGCCCGCGCGGCCCGCGCCGAAGCGCGCGCCGCGAAATGGCGTGCACGCCTCAGCCTCAGACCATCCTTAGCCCCACTTCATTGGCCAGCCCATGCCGCCCCCGAGAGCATCATCAAAACCGCTCTCTCTCGCACGGCATACGAAACGCGCGTGCAGAAAGTAATCGACTATATTTTTGCAGGCGACATTTTCCAGGCAAACCTCTCCCAGCGCTTTGACGCAAACCTGCAACCTGGCGATACGCCCTTGGCGCTCTACCAGCGCCTGCGGACCCTGAGCCCCGCCCCGTTCGCTGGCTTTTTCAACTTTGGCACCGGACAATTGCTTTCCTCCTCGCCGGAACGGTTCCTGAAACTGGCAGACAGTCAAATTGAAACCAAACCGATCAAAGGCACAAGGCCGCGGGGACAAACCCCGGCGGAAGATAGAGCACTGGCAGACGACCTGCGGCACAGTGAAAAGGATCATGCTGAAAACACGATGATCGTGGACCTGCTCCGCAATGACCTGTCTCGCGTGGCAAAACCGGGGTCACTTCGAGTACCGGAACTCTGCACCTTGAAGAGGTTCGCTAGCGTCCATCATCTTGTCTCCACGATTACAGCTACCTTGAACACGGGGAAACACCCGGTTGATCTTCTCAAAGCCGGTTTTCCCGGCGGCTCGATCACCGGCGCCCCGAAAATTCGTGCGATGGAAATTATCCACGAACTGGAAGACGAGGATCGTGGCCCCTATTGCGGATCGCTCGGCTACCTTACTTTTGACGGCGATATGGATATGAACATATCAATCAGGACGATCTGTATCGCGAACGCGAAACTCTCCTTCAGGACAGGTGGCGGTATTGTTGCCGATAGCGAGCCCGCAGCGGAATATGAAGAAACCATCACCAAAGCCCGCGCCATGGCCGATGCCGTGCGGGGTGTAAAACCAGCCACAACCACGCAGGATGAAGAGGATTGCGCATGATCCTGCTCATCGACAATTATGACAGCTTCGTCCACAACCTCGCCCGCTATCTGAGCGAACTCGGCGTCAGCCACAATGTCCTGCGCAATGATCAGGCAAGCGCAGAGGAGCTCATTAAAACGAAACCGGACGCCATCATATTGTCGCCAGGCCCCTGCACGCCCAAAGAAGCAGGTGTCAGCGTTGAACTTGTACGCCGTGCAGCAGTACATCAGATCCCTCTTCTGGGCGTCTGTCTTGGCCACCAGGCCATTGCCGAGGCCTTTGGCGGCCAAACTATCCGAGCAAAACATCCACGACACGGAAAAACCTCACCCGTCAGATATGTGACGCATCCGCTATTTGCTGCCCACACCAATCCATTTGTCGCAACGCGCTATCATTCACTCGTTGCCAACATTGAAACCGCGCCCGATCTCACCCCTCTCGCCTGGGCAACGGATGACGGGGAACTGATGGCACTGGCCCACAAGCACCTGCCTGTTTTTGGTGTCCAGTTTCATCCCGAAAGTATCCTCACCCCGCACGGTCACCAATTGCTGATGAATTTTCTGGACCTTGCGGAAATAGCGCATGGCCATCTGCCGCAGGAACGGGAGCGCAGCGCATGACCATTCTCTGGCTGAACGGTAACCTTCTCGACACAGAAAATGCCCGCATCGATCCGGCAGACAGAGGCTTCCTTCTGGGGGTCGGCCTGTTTGAAACTCTTCTCGTGCACACAGGAAAACCTGTTTTTGCAACAGACCACCTGGCCCGCCTCAGGCAAGGCGCAGCACGGCTCAACATTCCACTGGTACAAGACGATACGTCACTCACACAAGCGATGAACGCCGTGCTGAGCTCCAATGCCCTCACCACGTCGGAGCGGGCCTCCCTCCGCATCACCTTGACCGAGGGACCGGGACCAAGAGGTCTCGCCTCCCCGGCCCGACAGGAGCCAACATTGCTGATCAGCGCCGCGCCAGGGCAAACCCCGGCACCGACAGTCACGGCCATCACCACCACCATTCGACGAAACGAGATGTCAGACGTATCGGAGCTCAAAACCCTGGCCTATCTCGATCAGGTCCGCGCACGGCAAGAGGCAGCCGAAGCAGGCGTCGACGCAGCCCTTTTTCTGAACACCAAGGGGAAACTCTGTTGTGCCACTGCCGCCAATATTTTTCTCTGGGACAGCAATACATTGCTAACCCCCCCTCTCTCCGATGGCTGCCTGAACGGCATCACACGCCAGAAGGTCATCAGCCTTGCCAGAGCACAGGGTATGGCTGTCTTTGAGGAGAGCATCACACCCTCCACCCTTGCGGGAACAGACAGCGCTTTCATCACCAATTCATTGATAGGCTTGCAGGAGCTTGATGGGCTCGATGGCCGTCCCATGCAACCACACCGGCACACGGCTCAATTGCGCACGGCCCTGGCGCAGGCGGAGCAGCAAAGCCTGACCTGAAGAAGAAAGTGGCAGCAGGAAAATAACGGGCAAAAAAATGGCGGGCACAAGGCCCGCCACTTCAAACCGGTAAACCGTATTCACTCACCGACAGAAAAATCCCGACGGGCGGTTGCAATGGTGACAGTAAAGCCCGCCACAACATCCAGCAATGTGAACATGGTAATCAGGAAAAAAGTCGAGGTGCCAAACTGCGGCAATACGATGAACTCCACCAGCGCTGCCACAAACACAACCAGCGAAAGACCATGATTGATAACGGTTGAGCTTCCCGTCCGCGTGGCGCTGATCATTTCCAGAAACAGCAGGATAAGGCCTGATGTCAGCAAGACATCAGAAACCGAGACACTCCAAACCGCGCCCGATACAAGCTTCGCTTCCAGAAGCGACATATCAAGCGGTGTCCCGGTAAAGGCCAGAATATTGTAGACGATCACAACAATCGCCATGAGAGGCAGACTTCCAAACATGTTTTCCCCTTTAACTATCGAATGTGCCGCCGTAGGCAAAGCTTAGCACGAGGTTCCCGAAAACCCAGCACACAAGTCTAGTTCGCGTTTTAGGGCCAAAATGCGGCACTTCCGCGACACCCTGATCCCAAAAAGCAAAAAGCGCCGGATTTCCGGCGCTTTTGTACAATCCTGATCAAAATTCAGGAATCAGATGTCACCCTTTGGCTTCAGGATCTGACGACCGCGATACATACCGCTCTTAAGATCGATATGGTGAGGCCGGTGCAGCTCGCCCGAATCCGGGTTCTCAACATAGGTCGGGCGCTTCAGCGCATCGGCTGACCGCCGCATGCCGCGCTTGGAACCACTGACTTTGCTTTTTGGAACAGCCATTTCTGTCTCGCCTGCCGTGCGCCCTGAGCAAAAGTCGAAAAATACGTTTTCGCCCAGAGGGTTAAACAAATAGAGGGGCCCAGACACGAGCCCCTACACAAATCTCGGCGCGTTATACAGGCGAATTCCCCTCCCGTCCAGTCACTTGGCGAGATTTGCTGCTCATAAGCCCCAGAATGCCCCAAACCCCGCCCCCCCCGCGACCAGAAAAAGCGGTGCGAGCCGAAAAGCGAAGTCGCGCCCGGCAAAATAAAGTCCATATGCAACCTTCACCGCAGAATTAACCAGAACCGCGATCAGGATCGCCAACCCAGCAATTTCGGGCGAAACCGCACTGCTCTCCTCTCCCAGACGGGAAACAGAGAGCGTCACCGCATCCACATCCACCAGCCCGGACAAAGCCGCCACAGAGTAAAGGCCCTCCGGGCCCAACCATGCTGTCGCGTAGTGCGCAAGCGTAATCACCCCGAAAAGCACCAGACCAAACTTGAGCGCCGTCCCGAAATCATCCGGCGTTCCCATTTCAGCAGCCATCACGTCACTGCCGTCTTCTGCATGCATACGCCGGCTCAGGAAAACCGCCCCCAGAACACAGACACCGCCCGCCGCCAGTAATGGCCCCACAAGCAGTCGCCCGACCTCGTCGGAGAAAAGGTTTGCCAGAAGCAGGGTCCGTAGAAAACTCACAGCCGCGCTGATCGCCACGGCACCGGCAAACCCGTCTCGCGCCTGCGGCAAGCGGGCGACAAACCGGGCCGCCGCGACGGTCAGCGCCGTGGAAGAAGCAAGCCCTCCCAACACCCCCATAATCAGCGGGCCGGTCTTCGTACCGACAATCCGGATGGCAAAATAGCCACCAAACGAGATGCCGGCAATCAGGACAACCATCCACCAGAGCTCAAACGGGTTCCAGATCCCTGCAGGCCCATACCCCTGATTGGGCAGGAACGGCAGAACCAGAACGGAAATCAGCATCAGCTTGATGGCCGCCTGCAGCTCAAATTCCTTCAGCTGCTTCAGCGCGGCATGCAACGGCTCTTTCAGATTGAGGACAGCCACAAGCACAACCGCGCTCACCGAGACAAGCGTCATATCACTTCGCACCGCCAGAATACCCAGCACAAAAGTAATCAGTGCGGCGACCTCTGTCGTCATGCCTTTATCCGAAAGGCGCCCCGGTACCGGACGCATCTCCACCAGATAAGTTGCAACGACAAAGGCAAAAAAACCAAGACTGAAAGCAAGCGTCAGCCCATCACCCGCAATGGTACCCAGCAGGCCCGTCAGTCCGCCCAGAAATCCCATAAGAGCAAAAGTGCGTACACCCGCAGCACTCGTCCCCGGGGAATGCTCCCGGTTGCGCCAGCCGCGTTCGAGCCCGACAACCAGCCCGACCCCGAGCGCCAGCGCCAGTCGTTGATAGATCTCGTCAATCGCGGGAAAGGGAAGAATACCGTCCAAACAACGCTCCTAATCCAGCGCACAACCCGTGGCACGATGATAGCGGGCCGTCCCGCGCGCGACGACGAAGACGGACGCTGAGGCAGACTGGTCTTCAACATCATGCCACGCCGATGCAATTTCAAAGCCGGGCGGATTGTCGCCAAGGCAACTATCAAAATCTCTCGACGCGACAAACACGCAGGTGCATGTCGTTTTAGCAACCGCATTGGCGACCGCACGCATCGCCTCCAGTTTGCGCTCCCCATAGGAAAGCCCCACACCGATGAGCACCGCAAGCACAAGGCCTATGGAAACAAATTTGATATTCATGCCACTCCTGCCTAACGTGGGCAGCAAGTCTAAAAGAAAGAACCGGCCATGACGAGAGTCTTGCATACAGCCCTCTTCCGTCTCCCGCACACGCTGGGAAAAAACATCCTGATCGCAACATTTCTGCTTGTGATGACAGGGACGGCCACCAAGGCGGAGCTTATCCCCCTCCCCCCGCAACCCGCTAGCACACCATGGCCGGACGAAGACTGGCCAACAGCCACCACACCGCCCGCACTCCAGGCAGCGCTGGATCATTGCTTTACCCCCGCTTCCGAAAGCGGGTCACGCGGCATCGTTGTTATTCAGGGCGGCAAGTTGATCGGGGAGAAATACGCCGATGGTTTTAATGCCGGAACCCGTTTTCAATCCTGGTCGATGGCAAAAAGCGTCACCCATGCACTGATGGGCATACTGGTCCGCGATGGACAGGTGGATATTTACAAACCGGCCAAAGTCGCCCGGTGGAATCGCAAGGTCAACGATGTCCGGGCCGCCATCACGATTGAAAACCTGCTGCGTATGGAAAGCGGCCTTTTTTTCGCCGAAACATATGATGACCCTGAAACATCATCCGCCATGCAGATGTTGTTTGGTGTCGGACGAAACGATATGGGGGAGTTTGCCGCCGGCAACACACTGATCCATGAGCCGGGCACGCACTGGGCCTATTCAAGCGGCACAACCAACATTATTTCCAGTGTCATCCGCGACATTATCGGTGCCACCAGCGCCGATGACTACCAAAGCTTCATGCAGGAGAGCCTGTTCCGGCGCATCGGCATCACCAGCGCCGTACCGGAGTTTGACAATGCCAACACTTTCATCGGCTCATCCTACCTGCACATGACAGCCAGAGACTGGGCCCGTTTCGGACTTCTCTATCTTCGGGATGGAGTATGGAATGGCCACGAAATCTTGCCGCGTCGCTGGGTTGAACATGCGCGCCTGCCAACCCCGAATTCAAAAGGGGCATATGGCGCGCATTTCTGGTTGAACGAAATCAGTCCCGACACCCGCAAACCAGTCATCACAGAACGCATTCCCACCGACGCATTTATGGCGCGTGGTTTTGGCGGACAGGTTGTCCTCATTGTCCCATCCCGCGACCTGATCGTCGTGCATCTGGGCTTGAACTACGGCAATCCCGCACCATTGGTCGATGCACTCGCCGCTATCGTTGAAAGTATCGAGTGATTTATCAGCGCGGCGGACGGGATGTCGGCAGCGGTGCCGGCGGCACAATGGCAGGCTCGGCAATCGCACCCGGGTAAGGGCTTGGCGCCTCTTCATCAGCCGCTTTTTTCATATTCTTGTTGATGGAGCCGGTCACCAGCATATCATCATCATCGGCAATCCCGACGATACCACCGCTTGATTGCGCCTGTTCAAACAGAGAGTCGAGGCTCGCCCGATCATAATCGCGAAGCGCTTCACTGTCTGCGGCCATGGCGAGGGAGGCAAAACCCATCCCGAAAGCCAGCCCAGCCATCATTACACGCACGGTCATATCTTTCTCCCAAATCCCTTGCCTCGGCATGGTGGAACCAGCCGAATCAAAGACATTCTAACGAGAAGACCCCACCAAAACCTTAACAAATCTGGGCGTGAATACGGCAGACAGGCCCGTCCCTCAGCAAGAGCTCACAACGAGCCTCCGCACATCAGGCCGCAATAACGTGCTCAGCAGGATGATACGGCTCACCCAATGCCTGCGCGACAGCATGATAGGTCAGCTGTCCCCGGTGCACATTCAGCCCGGCCAAAAGATGCGGATCATCAGAAAGGGCCTGACGATAGCCTTTGTTTGCGAGTGCCACCGTAAACGGAAGCGTCGCATTGTTGAGGGCAAACGTGGACGTACGCGCAACACCGCCCGGCATATTTGCCACGCAATAATGAACCACATCATCCACCACATAAGTTGGCTCTGCATGGGTCGTGGGCTTGGAGGTCGCAAAACATCCACCCTGATCGATGGAAATATCGACAAGGACAGACCCCTTCTTCATTTTGGAAACCATCTCACGCGTCACCAGTTTGGGCGCCGCCGCACCCGGCACCAGAACAGCCCCGACCACAAGATCAGCGCCGAGCACATGTTCTTCAATCGCATCAACGGTTGAGAAAATAGTATTGAGCGACGGGCCAAATTGCATATCAAGCCGATAAAGCCGGTCCAGATTGATATCAATAATCGTCACATGTGCCTCCAGCCCCATTGCCATGCGGGCTGCATTCGTCCCGGCAACACCGCCCCCGATCACGACAACTTTCGCCGCAGGCACACCCGGCACACCACCAAGCAATTGGCCACGACCACCTTGACGCATTTCCAGACAATGCGCTCCCGCCTGGATAGACATACGCCCGGCGACCTCGCTCATGGGCGCCAGCAAAGGCAGCCCTCCTTGCCGATCCGTCACGGTTTCATACGCAATCGCAATGCAACCGGACTCCATCAAGGCACGCGCCTGCGCAGGGTCTGGCGCAAGATGAAGATACGTGAAGAGCACCTGCCCCTCTCGCAACATGGCGCACTCCGCAAGCTGCGGTTCCTTTACCTTCACAATCATGTCAGCGGTCGCAAAAACCTCTTCGGCAGATGCAACAATCGTCGCCCCAACCTTGCGATACGCATCGTCAGACAGGCCGATCGCGTCACCTGCCATGGACTGGACCACAACTTCGTGACCATGATGCACCACCTCGCGGACGCTTGCTGGTGTCATTCCAACCCGGTACTCATGTACTTTGATTTCTTTTGGAACACCGATCCGCATCATTATCTCCTTAAAGCGTGCTGGACGCATCGTAAGGGTGGTTCACAGCGCACCCTCTGGGTACACAAAGTGTAGAAACTGGGAACACGAACGCAATCTGACATATGCCAGACCCACAGGTACATGTTGAATATATCAAACACAAAACACCCGAAGCCAGACAACAGGAACCCGGCACAGACCAATGAAACATAGTGAAAGCCTGAAAGAGAGGATTGTCCAGAACCTTCAGCATTTCTCGCCCCTGCCACACACAGGCGAGGATCTTAAACGGGCGGCAGTAACAATCGTCATTGCATCGCACGAAGAAACCGCAAGCTTTCTGCTCACCCGGCGTGCGCCGCGTCTCTCAGCCCATGGCGGTCAGTGGGCCCTTCCAGGTGGAAGGCTCGATCCGGGGGAAACCGTGGTCGAGGCTGCCTTGCGCGAACTGGAAGAAGAAATTGGCGTCGCCTCCCACGAGATCGAGATGCTTGGTGTGCTGGATGATTATCCCACGCGCTCCGGCTATCTGATTGCACCAGTCATCCTCTGGGCACCGATGGTCTTGTCTCCCCGGTTAAACCCGAATGAGGTGGCCTCATTGCACTATATCCCCCTGTCTGAACTGGATCGGGAGGACGGCGTGGAGTTTCTTTCCATTCCCGAAAGTGACCGCCCCGTCATTCGTATCAACTTTCTGGAGAACAACGTCCACGCGCCGACTGCAGCACTCATTCACCAATTCCATGAGGTCGCCCTTCAAGGGCGTGAAACCCGCGTCGCCCATCTGGAGCAACCGGTCTGGGCATGGAAGTAACAACAATCAGAACAACCGTCGTCGTCCAGGCTAAAGAGCCAACGTATGTTCAAATGGAATGGCGGCGCGGCGAATGATTTTTTGCTTGGTACGCATCAATACATCACGTGGCGCGCGCGCGACATAGGAAGCCACTTCCATGACCCGTGCCTCCAGCATCTCGTCGGGAACAATTTCACTGACCAGATGCAGACGCAAAGCCTCCACCGCTGCCACTTGTCGGCCTGTGAGACAAAGATCACGCGCCACGGCCCCGCCAACAAGGTCGTGTAACGGACCATAGACAACATCTGCAAAAGCAACTTCAGGATGGCCAAAAGATGCGCTCTCACTGGCAATCCGGATATCCGCCAGAACCGCTGTATCGAAGCCACCGCCAAGTGCCGGCCCCTTGATCCCCGCTACGATAGGCAGAGGGAAGGTCAATAAAAGCTTGTGGTAGCGATCAGACGACGCCCACAAAAGCGCATCGAAATCCTTATCAGCGAAAGCGGTTTCAAATTCTTTCAGATCAAACCCCGCTGAAAAGGCCGAACCGCTGCCAAGCAGCACGACGCATTTAATGCTGTCATCTGAAACAATCTCTTCCAGAAAATCCGAAACCGCATCACGAAGCGCAATGGACAGAGCATTCTTGCGCTCAGGGCGATTGAAGCGGAGCAGGGCAATCCCCTCCTGCAGGGTGGAAGTTAAAAGGTCACTACCCATAAGAGCTTACCTCTCAAGCAATGCATACGGCATCCCAGTTTAGCGCGTGTCACAGCCGCCGACCAAACACGCGCAGAACGCCGCAAGCCACTCGCCCCGTCAGGTCGCCGCCAACGAGGAAGGAATGTGTGTCCAGGCGCGCTCATGGAAGAAAAAAACAACCGTATTCACCGCTGGTTCAATCAGCGCCACCCCTGTTGCAACCGCGACAGAGCCCGTCAGCAAGTAAGTTACGCCAAATCCCACCCCAAAGTGCAAAACGGCAAAACTGATTGTTTTGGCGAGATCACGCATCACGGCCTCCTGTGCCCGATTGATCCTGAACAATTTCCTATTTTATAATAATAATAAATCGCAATAAGTCAAGTGCGACAGACGGGCGACATACTGCATGCCGCTCCCCCGCGTGCAGCCGGCGCAAACCGAATTTTGCCACCTTTTTGAGCACCGTCGAGAATGCTAAACAATTTGAAGCAACCGCCTTGCGCTCCGCCAAAAACAGGGGAACACTTCCAAATTGCACGCCGGTAGTGGCTGTCGGCGGGCATTTTGGGGGTAGTCTCAAATTCGATCGGAGGATCAAATGATGAAACGCAAAAGAGGCATGGCCGGGCTGCTTCAGGCTCTGTCGCGTCGCCAGTTCGTGCAAGGCACGGCGGCTGTCGGCCTTTCAGTAACGGCAATGTCAACATTCGCCTCAGCTGAAGAAGAAAAGAAACTCAATTTCTATAACTGGGACACATATATCGGCGAAACCACGCTCGCTGACTTTAAAGCGGCGACCGGGATTGAGGTCACCATGGACCTTTTTGCCGACACGGACGAATTGTTCGCCAAGCTCCGCGAAGGCAACCCGGGCTATGACGTCATCGTACCGTCAGGTAATTTCGTGGCGCGCATGGCGGAAGCCGGCATGCTGACAGAGCTGGATCATTCCAAAATCCCCAACCTTTCGCATCTGTTCCCCCGCTTCCTCGGCGAGAACGTCGCATTTGACCCGGGCCGCAAATACTCTCTGCCCTACATGTGGGGCACCATTGGCATTGGCTACCGCAAGTCCAAAGTATCCAGCGTGCCCGATAGCTGGGCCTCATTGTATGATTCAGACGAATATGCGGGCAAAATCTCGCTGATGGCGAGCTGCACAGAACTGATGCAATGTGCATTGCGCTATCTCGGCCACTCGATCAACACGACCGATGCGGACGCACTCGCCGCAGCCGAAGCGCTGATCATCAAACAGAAGCCGCATGTAAAATCGTTCCATGAAGACAATGGCCAGGACCTTCTGGCGTCAGGTGAAGTGGACATCGTTCAGGAGTGGAACGGTGACATTGCACAGCTCATGAGCGAAGACGATGACATCGGATATGTGGTGCCCAAGGAAGGCGGCATTGTCTGGGAAGACACATTGTGTATTCCAACCGGTGCACCGCACCCTGAAAATGCACACGCCTTCATCAACTATATTTATGAGCCGGAAGTGAACACACTCATTACCGACTTCATTCAATATGCCACACCGAACAAGACGGCTGCAGAAGGCATGCCCTCATCCTACAAGGATAATCCGGCCATTTATCCACCGGAAGCTGTTCTGGAGGTTTCCGAAAGCCAGCTCTATATGGGGGAAGATCATTCCAGCAAGCTCGAAGAAATGTGTACACGCATTTTCGCGGCATAATATAAAAAGCACGGGCGGGAAACTCAGTTTCCCGCCCGATCTGGTTAGGACAGGATTTCAGGACCACCACTGAATGGAATATTGGCGTAAATCATCAGGCGCATTCTGGGCGAGCTTTCTCCCCCCATCGCTATGGCTTCTCGCATTCTTCCTTATCCCCTTATCTCTGATCTGGGCCTTCAGCTTCGGAGAACGCGCCGGCATTACAGAGATCGATATCACATGGTCATTTGGCCAATACGCCCGCGCGCTTGAGCCTCTCTACATGGGCATCTTCGCCAAATCTCTCTGGATGGCCTTTGTCACAACCCTGATCTGCCTGATCATTGCGTTTCCCGTTGCCATCGCCATTGTTTTCGCCCCACCCAACATTCGCATGTGGTTGCTGCTCGCTGTCATCCTGCCCTTCTGGACGAACCTGTTGATCCGCACCTATGCGCTGATTGCCGTGCTGCGCACCCGCGGGCACGTCAATTTCACGCTTGAATGGATATGGGAAAAAGCAAACGGCTTTCTCGTCTTCATCGGCCTGGGCGACGCGCAACTGCTGGGGGCAGGGTTTGAACCTCTCCAGCTTCTCTACAACAATACAGCCGTGGTCGTCGGGCTCGTTTATGTTGCCCTTCCCTTTATGGTCCTCCCCCTCTACGCAGCCCTCGATCGGCTGGACCGTTCCTACATAGAAGCCAGCCTCGACCTTGGGGCCGGACATTTGCGAACATTCTGGTCAGTCGTGGTACCACTTTCGCTACCTGGCATCGCATCAGGTGTCGTTATTACCTTCATACCGACACTGGGCTCATACCTCACGCCAGATCTCCTCGGCGGTACTGACAGTCAAATGATCGCGAACGTTATTGAGCGACAATTCAAATCAGCCAATGACTGGCCCTTTGGCTCTGCATTGAGCTTCCTGCTCATGTACGCCACCTTCTTCGGACTGGCGCTGCGGGCGCTGCTGGGCGGGCGCGAAGGACGGGGGGATCGCCGATGAGATTCATGTCACGCCTTTTTTCCCGCCGCCCGAAATCAGACATCGGCCTTCTTGATTATCATCGCAGGCTCTGGTTGCAGGTAACCGTCGCGCTGACACTGATTTTTCTGTACGCCCCCATCCTCACGTTGATGGCATTCAGCTTCAACGACAGCAAGCGCAACATTGTATGGCGCGGCTTTACGCTGAAATATTACGAGAAGGCCGCGGGCAATGCAGAACTGATGGAGGCTTTCCTCAACTCGCTGACCATTGCTCTTGTCAGCACCATAATGAGTGTCATTCTTGGCGCACTAACAGCCTATGTTTTGTGGCGCTTCCGCTTTCCCGGCCGTACGATTTTTGAAGGCATCACCGCCCTGCCTGTCGTTATTCCCGAAATCTGCATGGGTGTGGCCCTTATGGTGTTCTTCGCCCGCACAGGGTTCAACACCGGCACCTGGATCTGGCCGTTCAATCTCTCAGCCATCACCATCGCGCATATTGCCTTTTCCTTTCCCTTCGCCGCGATCGTTATTCGCGCCCGTTTGGAAAGCTTTAATCGGGAATTGGCAGAAAGCGCAAAAGACCTGGGTGCAAGTGAATTTCAGGTCTTCAGGGATATCATTGTCCCTCACATGAAACCGGGCCTGATCGCCGGCGCGCTGCTTGCGTTCACCCTTTCGCTCGATGATTTTGTGATTACCTTCTTCACATCGGGCCCCAACACACTCACTTTCCCGGTGAAGATCTATTCAATGGTACGTTTCTCCGTCACGCCGGAAGTGAATGCCGCCTCGACAATCCTCATTATAATCACCGTCATCATCACCGCTCTGGCGCTCCGGCTCCAGAACCGAAACAACATGTTGCAAGCAGGCTAGTATGACCAGTGACAGCACGTCCAAAACACCGATCATCGAAATCCGAAACGTCACCAAGATTTACGGCAGTGACGTCAAGGCCGTAGACAATGTCTCGCTGGAAGTAAACCGGGGTGAGTTTTTTGCGCTGCTCGGCCCTTCGGGCTGCGGCAAAACAACCTTGCTGCGCATGCTGGCCGGTTTTGAGACGCCGACGGAAGGCGCTGTCATCATTGATGGCCAGAACATGGGCGATGTTCAGGCCAACCGGCGGCCGGTCAACATGGTGTTCCAGTCCTATGCGGTTTTCCCGCACATGTCGGTTGCGCAAAATGTTGGCTATGGCCTCAAGATAGACAGGGTGCCTCGCAAGGAAATCAACAAGCGTGTCGAGGAAGCCCTCGACCTCGTTAAACTCGGGGGGCTGGGTAACCGCATGCCCGACGAACTGTCGGGCGGGCAACGCCAGCGCGTAGCCCTTGCCCGTGCACTTGTAAAACGACCAAGCGTTTTGTTGCTCGACGAACCACTTTCCGCACTTGACGCCAAACTGCGGGAGGCGATGCAGTTGGAACTCGTACGCCTGCAGAAAACGGTCGGCATCACCTTTGTCATCGTTACACATGATCAGGCGGAGGCCCTCTCCATGGCCAATCGTATCGCCGTTATGGAAGCCGGTGTCGTCCGGCAGGTGGCGGGCCCGAATGAGCTTTACGAGCATCCAACCAGCCGGTTCGTCGCGGACTTTATCGGCCAGATCAACATGTTTGAAGGTACAGCCAGTACCGCCGGTGACGGCAAGGTGAAAGTGGGCACCTCAGCCTTCAACGAAGCCGTACTGAGCGGCACGGCTACCGGCAAAGTAGCCATCGCCGTGCGCCCTGAAAAAGTAAGCATCAGCCGCGACAAGCCCTCAGACACAGGCACCATTGCCGCCAGAGGGCGCATGACAGACATCGCCTACTATGGCGGCTTTTCCAATGTCTTTGTCGATATTGGCGCGGATACACCCGTACTGGCCGAAGTCTCGAACTCGGGGCGCAATGTCGGCCCTGGCTACACCCAGGGCGAAGAGGTATGGGTCAGTTTCAAGCCGGAAAACACACTTCTGTTCGATCACTGAACGCAAAACGCTGATCAGGAAGAAGCAGGTTCGTCCGCATCAGCCTGAAAATCCGGCAGTTCACCACGTTCACTAATCTCGGCAACTGCCCGCACGATCCGGTCTGTGCGCATCAAAGGCAAAATTTCATTCATAATCCGAACTCCGGCAGACGCCATGACACCGGCCTCGGCCTGCCCGATCTTCGGCGCAAGGTTCTTGTAAAAACTGTTCACCTCTTCCCGCACCAGCCAGTCAAGAAACGCCGCATAGATTTTCCATTGCGGTTCAAGATAACCCGCTTCGGGCGAGAACCCGATATCCACCAGTTCTTTCCACAATGCGACGATCCGGGCATTGCGTCCATCAAGACACCGCGTGCCATTTTGCGCATCCGCCCGGACAAGCCCCATCTCAATCAGCCAGTCTATCGTCTCAACAGGGACCTCCATCTCGTCCGATACAACCGAAAGAGGGCGCGGCTCCAGGTTTTTCGGGTCACTCAAAAGAGGGACCAGCACATTTTCCAGACCGATAAAACCGGCAATACCAGCGCCTGCGGCATCCCCCTCCGCACGCACGATGGTCTTGATCACACTCAAGGGAAGAAAACGCTCTTGTTGCAGCTTGCGGATCGCACGCAGCCGGTCGACATGCGTCTGGGAATAGCGGGCAACATTACGCTTCGGACGCTCAGGTTCAGGCAAGAGACCCTCGCGAATATAGAAACGTATTGTCTCCCGGCCGACACCGGAAAGACGCTCCAGATCTCTCATTTTCAGCGTTTCGGCACTCTGTTCACTGTCCTGCGCCACGTATTCCTACCCCTTACACACTATTATTCACCAGCCGAATATTCCGATTGTTCAATTTCAATTGGAAATGAAGCCGGTATGGGCACACCCTAGCGCCTCATCGCGGCGAAAAATAGGCCGCCATCATGGAAGGGGAGCCCATGTTTGCACCACGACACCACCACCTTGCATCAGCAGCGATCACCGCCGCACGAAGCGCAATCACGCTCTTGGCAATCACCATCGCAATACCAACCCTGGCGAGAGGCGAGGAGACATCGCCCGACCCCAGATATGACGTCTCGCCGAGCATCAACCCGGAACTCGCAGAACATACCAATCATTTCGCGCACAAAATTTATCAAATCGGAGAAAACGTCTACTCCGCCGTCGGCTGGTCGCTCGCCAATACAATCATGATCGAAGGCGACGATGGCATTATCATTTTCGATGCCTCCACCGCCGTGGAACCTGCCGAAAAAATCATGGCAGAGTTCAGGAAAATCACCGACAAGCCTGTTGTCGCTGTCGTCTATTCACACTTTCACCCGGACCATTGGGGTGGTGTAAAAGCCTTCGTAAGCGAAGAAGATGTCGTCAGCGGCAAAGTTCAGATCATCGCGCACGAAACACTCGTCAGCAATGTTGTCCGCCAGGGCGGCACGGTGGGCACCATCCAGGCTATGCGCTCCGGTTACACGTTTGGTGTTTTTCTGCGCCCGGAAGACACCAAATACATGAACGGCGGCATCGGCCCGCAAGAGGGTGGCGGCAATGCGACCTTCATCCAGCCGAACGTCACATTTGACAAGACACTTGAGACAGAGATCGCCGGCATAAAAATGCAGTTCGTCCACGTGCCAAGCGAGGCACCGGACGAAATCGCCCTCTACCTTCCAGAGACAAACATTCTCTTGTCGGCAGAAACCATTCAGGGGCCGACCCTGCCCAACATTCATACACTTCGGGGCACCCGGTTCCGCGACCCTGTGCAATGGTACCAGAGCATCGATGTCCTGCGCGCCTTCAAGGCCGAGCACATGGTCCCCTCACATGGCCAGCCCGTCTATGGCGCAGACCGCGTTGAGGAAGTGCTGACAATGACCCGGGACGGTATGCAATATGTGCACGATCAGACCATTCGCCAGATGAACAAGGGGCTCACCCCCGATGAACTGGCGGAGACCGTAAGCTTCCCCGAGCACCTGGCAAATTATGCCCCTTATCTCCGGGAATATTACGGGACCGTCAAACATGGGGTCCGCCAGATTTACACCGGCTATCTCGGCTGGTTTGGTGGGGATCCTGTTGACCTGAACCCGGTTCCACCGGTGGATCAGGCCGCCCGCCACATCGCCCTGATGGGCGGACGTGACGCCGTATTGCAGGCTGCGGAAGATGCCTATGCGGGTGAGGAATATCAATGGGCAGCAGAGCTTGCGACCTACCTCATCCGTGTGGACCACGACGACACAGAGGCCCGCAAAGTGAAGGCAGCCTCATTCCGGCACCTGGGCTACGCGCAGATCAACATCAACTGGCGCAACTGGTACCTGACCAGCGCGATGGAGCTGGATGGGGATATTGACCCTCTACCCTCCTTGTATCGTCTGGCTCAGATATTCTCATCCGATGATGTCGTCTCTGAATGGCCAGCAGACTTTCTGATCCAGGGTATGACAACACGCCTCAAGGCGGAAGAAACCCTCGATATGCACATGACAGGTACCTTTACCTTCACGGATGTGAACGAGACCTATGGCCTGGAGATCAGACGCGGTATTGCGCAAATGCACAAAGGGGCACCGGACGGGACAAGCTTCACCCTTTCCCTTGCCCGCGCCACCCTCATAGCCATGGGACAAGGGCGAACAAACCTGAAAGATGCCCTCGCCACAGGGGAAGCGAGCTTGGAGGGAAACCCGGCAGATCTCGCCACCTTCCTCTCCAAGTTCGAACCGCCAGCGCAGGAAATCTGGCTGACGGTCCGCTGACACAAAAAAACTGGCGGCGAAGCTCAGCCCATCGCCGCCAGAAATTCTTGCCGCAACTGGGTTTTCAGAATCTTGCCGTTCGCATTGCGCGGTAGAGGTTCGTGCCGGAACTCAATACGTACCGGAACCTTGAACCCGGCAAGATGCGCCCGCACATGCGCCTGCAACGCCGCTTCGCTGACCGTTGCCCCGCGCGTAACCTGCACGATCGCACCGACCTCCTCACCCAGAACCTTGTGTGGAATGCCGACGATCGCCGCATCCATCACTTGTGGGTGGGCATAGAGAACATCTTCAATCTCCACACAGTAAATATTCTCTCCCCCGCGAATGAGCATGTCCTTTGCACGGTCAAGAATAAAAACGAAACCCTCCTCATCCATCCGAACAAGATCACCAGACCGGAACCAGCCATCCTTGTCGATCGCGGCCGCCGTCGCCTCCGGTTTGTTCCAGTATCCCTTCACCACATTGGGACCGCGAATAAGCAACTCCCCCACTTCCCCAATGGGCAAATCCCTGCCATCCGCATCCACCACGCGAAGGTCACAAACAGGCACAGCCGGGCCCGCGGACGAAGGCCTGTTCTGATAATCTTCCGCTGAATTTTGCGTCGTGACCGAAGATGTTTCCGTCAATCCATACCCGTTCCCCGGCGACACTTTCGGGAAAGACTGCTTGATCCGCTGAACAAGCTCCGGGGCACTCGGTGCCCCGCCATACGACACGCTCTCAACGCTTGAAAGATCGAACTCATAAAAACGCGGGCTCTCCAGCACTTGCCACACCATGGCCGGCACGCCACCGAAAGCAGCTATCTTTTCCGCCTCAATCAGGCGAAGCGCCTCTTCCGGATCCCACTTGTACATCATCACAATCTTTCCGCCCGCCGCGAGATTGGGAACCAGGATCGAATGACAACCTGTTGCGTGAAAAAAAGGAACAGAAAGCAGAAAAGCCCGCTTGGGTGCATCAGGGTCCGGCTGCGGCGGCACTTCACCGCGCCGCAAACAGGCGCGCGCCGGGGATATCGCCAGTGAAATCAGATTGGTGATAATGTTCCTGTGCGTTCCAAGTGCACCTTTCGGGCGTCCCGTCGTCCCCGATGTATAAAAAATCGTTGCATCATCATCTGAACCAATATCAACAGACGGCAATGCAGCATCCGGCAAGGAAGCATACTGCCCCGGCGCCGCAACCACATCGGCCCACGCCTCTACCCGAAGCTCCTGCTTGTCAGGCAGATCCCCTGCGTGCCGCGCAACAATCAGATGCTTGAGTGTCGGGATCGCCGCCAGCCGATCCTCGATCCGCGCCAATCGCTCACCATCCACAATCGCGACCTTGGAGCCTGAATCAGAAAGACCATACCCAAGCTCATCACCCGTCAGCCAGGCATTAAGCGGAACCGTAACAGCCCCAATCACAACCGTCGCCCAGAACGCGATCGCCCATTCAGGATAGTTCCGCATAATGATCGCGACACGATCACCCTTGCCCACACCCCGTTCAACAAGCGCCGCCGCGCATTTGGCGACCGCCCGATAATGTGCCTCATACGTGACACGTTCATCCTGGAAAACAAGATAATCCAGATCACCATGCGCGCGGCCCATCTCAAACAGATCACGCAGTGATGCCGGTGCATTCTTCCAAACCCGCAGCTTGATGCCGCGAATAGTCTCTTCGGCCATCTCAAACGGGGACCCTTCGGTCCCCGTCAACAATGCATGAGCCTCCGCAATCGACATGGCAGGCCAGGACGCATCTGCCTTAAACGAGGCAGATGCCGTTTGTGAGTTTGACATAGGTTCCTCCGAGGTTCTTTTCACTGATTAAAGCGCCAGAACCCCGAATTGCCAAGCCAGTAGTTAAACCCGGTCAACATTCATCAGCTGCCACAGACATGCAGCCGCCATACCCGTCGCGTTCGGCGACACTATGCCGTCCGTTTCAGGAGCTTATCCAGCACGGCCGTTTCCTGTGCGATACAGGCCGCAAAACTTGGCCGTGCATGAATATCAGCAAGATAGCGCACGAGATCAGGATAGGTCGCCGCATCCGGTTTGAACCCGGCATGACCGAAATTGACAAATCCCGTCGCAACAGAAATGTCAGCAATCGAGAACGCGTCACCCACGAGAAAGGATTTTGATCCGATTTCCTGATTCAGATAGGAAAAAAAGATGGGCAATTTGTCGGCGATTGTTTTCTCCGCCGTCGCCACATCCGGGGCCTGTCCCATAAGCTGGCTTACGACAATCGGGCGAAACGTGCCCATGCCGATAGCTGCTGCCATCTCGCTGTCACCATATTCCTCAAACCAGAGCGCCCGACCGAAATCCGTCGCCCCTTGCGGATAAAGAGCAGGCGCAGGTTTCAGTTTTTCAAGATAGCCGCAAATAGCAGACGAGTCCGCCAGCACAAGCCCGGCTTCTTCATCCTTCAAAACCGGAATGCGCTTGAGTGGCGACAATTCCTTGAACCAGTCCGGCATCGGAAAAATGTTCACATTCTCAAGCGTATAGTCGAGCCCCTTTTCCGCAAGAAACACACGCACTTTCCGCACAAAGGGGGACAAAGCCGCACCGTAAACAATCAAACCCATGAACCGCTCTCCCTAAATCAATCAGCCGCATGAAGGGCTTCCGCTTCCTTCTTGGCTTTGGCGTAAGCTTTTTCAGACACGTAAGGTCCGTACTTCTTGAATTCCTTGAGCGTCGCATGTTCGATCTTGCCCCCGGACTTCGGCAGAACCTTGAGCAACGCTCCATCCCGTCCAATCAAAGGCAAAATTTCTCCGCGTCGGGAAAAAACCCGGCGCATCTGCGCCGACTGCTCGTGAAACGCGGCATACTCGCCTTCGTCTACGTCCAAAAGCAAATCAAAGGTTTTCACAAATTCATCAATGAACGCCTGCTCAACAATCTGAAGGTTGGAGATTACCCAGCATGTATCTTCAAAGTGCCAGTAGTAGCTGAGGCCCACAAACTCCCCATCCTTGGTCATATAGGGATAGAATGGAAATGAACGACAGGCGAGCAGACGATTATCGCGCTCGCAATGGGCTGCCCCCTTGCAGACACAGGCAACACAAGTCTCATTGATCTCTTTGACTTCCTTGACGGCATGTTTGTCCGTCGGGTCAGGCTTGTACTTCTTCCAGAGATCTGTGCGCTTTTTCACAACTTTCCATTCAGGTGGGGAGGCAGCAGGGATGGCGTTCTCCACATCGCAGCAAACCGGTGATCCCCCGTTAAGCGGCGCACAATAGCGACCACAATCATGCTTCTCTGAAATAGACGCTGTAAACTTGGCGTGGATTTTCTCGAAATGCTTTTTCTTCGCGCCCATAGATTGCCGCTCCCCTCATTTTCCGCACCAGACGGATCTGCGTACTGGCGTAGCAAGCTTTACCCAAAAACTCAATCTCACGGGAAGGAAGGCAGGCACCGCCAAGAGAAGCAAAGCCGCGCACCATATCAGTGCAGATACGCGGGCCGCTTTGACACAGCCCCCGCGATCAGTAACATCGCGTTCCCCTTCTTTGGATATGACAATTTCATGAAAAATAGCCCTTTCTCCGCCCCGGGTTTCCTCGTTACCTGCGCCCTGGCGATAACACCGTTCTGGCCTTCACCGGCTGCCGCCAGCACCACGCCCCCCGGCATCACCCTCCCGGAGATTGAAATTGTTGCAACCATCAAACCTGTCCACTCGCTCGTGGAAAGCATTCTGGGCGACGAAGGGACAGCGACACTCCTGATTTCCGGCGGCGCCTCACCTCACACCTTCTCGCTCAAACCTTCCCATGCCAGGGCGCTGGCGCGGGCCGACCTGGTTGTCTGGGTTGGGCCAGACCTGGAACGTTTTCTGGAGGAACCGTTGGAGAATGTCGCCGCTAATGCACGACATCTGGCAGTCTCCGAAAGCAAGGGTCTGACAAAATGGCCGGCCAGAACGGGTGGTGTCTGGCACCATCAACATCAGGAAGACACGCATGACGAGACAGGACAAGACGGGGCAGAGCACGACGACGCCCACCATGATGAACATGAGGAAACGGGGCATCAGGATGCATCCGATAATGCGCATCTGACAACAGACCCTCACATCTGGCTGGATCCGATCAACGCGATCGCGATGTCCCGTGAAATTGAGGCCGCCCTCATCCAGCTCTATCCCGAGCGCGCAGAACGTTTTGCCGCCAACGCCGCGCATCTGCGGACGGAGCTCAACACGCTGGATGCCGCGCTGAGACGCCAAACCAACCCTGTGAAAGACCGGCCTTTCTTCGTCTTCCATGACGCTTACCAGTATTTCGAGCGCCGCTACAACCTCTCCCCGCTCGGTGCCATTACCGTCACACCAGACCTGAGCCCCGGCGCAAAACGCATTCAGGACCTCCGCGACACAGGAGAGAACAGAGGCCATACCTGTGTTTTTGCCGAGCCACAGTTTGAACCGCGCACCATGCAATTGTTGGCGGAGGGGCGCAATGCAACCCTCGCCTACCTTGATCCGCTGGGAAGCCAGATCGACGCAGGCCCCGGCCACTATGTAGCAACACTCACGGCGCTGGCCGACAGTCTCGTGACCTGCCTGCAGACCAAGTCAGCCGAATAGACCGCAATAAAAAAGGCGGTGCCACGGCACCGCCTTGATTGTTCAATCATGTAAACGCTTAGAGGCGCTCGACAATCGTCACATTGGCAAGCCCGCCACCTTCACACATGGTCTGCAGACCATAGCGCTTGTTCTGGTTTTTCAGCGCATAAAGCAGCGTTGTCATGAGCTTTGTGCCAGAACCGCCAAGCGGATGGCCCAGCGCAATCGCACCACCATTCACGTTCAGCCGTGCCGGATCTGCACCCGTCTCTTTCAACCAGGCAGTCGGTACAGAGGCAAAAGCTTCGTTCACTTCAAAAAGATCAATATCGTCAATCTTCATGCCCGACTTTTCGAGCGCTTTCAGCGTGCCGGGGATCGGCGCTTCCAGCATGATGACCGGATCACCACCAACCACCGTCAGATGGTGAATACGGGCAATCGGATCAACACCAAGGTCCTTCAGACCTTTTTCGTTCACAACCATAACAGCCGACGCACCGTCACAGATCTGGCTCGATGTAGCAGCAGTGAGAGCACCACCCTCCGCCAGAAGCTTCACATTGCGCATGCCGTCCAGGCTCGCATCAAAGCGAATACCTTCATCTACATTGTGAATTTCTTTTGTGCCGTCTTCGAGTTCAATTTCAAGGCCGATAATCTCGTCCTTGAAAGCCCCTGACTTCGTGGCAGCAATCGCCTTCTGGTGGCTCTGGAACCCGAACTCGTCGAGCTGATCTTTCGTGAGACCATATTTCTTCGCAATCATTTCAGCACCCGCAAACTGGCTGAACTGAATGTTGGGATAGCGTTCACGAATCTTAGGGCTCATATAATTGCCAAAACCATTCTTGGCAGGCAGCGCCGCAGGAAGCCCCATCGGTACACGTGTCATGCTCTCAACGCCGGACGCGATCACACAATCCATGAAACCCGACATCACAGCCTGGGCAGCAAAATGAAGCGCCTGCTGCGACGAGCCGCACTGGCGATCAACAGATGTTGCCGGTACGCTTTCAGGCATACCCGCCGCCAAAACACCATTGCGCGCGATATTGACAGCCTGTTCGCCAGCCTGGCCAACACAGCCCATGATTACGTCATCAACACGTGCAGGATCAGCTTTGCCGCGCTCGATGACAGATTTCAGCACCTCGCCGACCATATCAGCCGGGTGCCAGTTTTTCAGACGGCCATCACGACGACCACCTGCGGTCCGCGCTGCCGAAACGATATAAGCTTCTGCCATGTTTCTCTCCTTCATAAGGTGGATCAACTGAATGCATCCATCAGATTTGGCCGTAACATGAGCCCCCGCGCCGCGAGATTCAACGAAGATTTGTGAGGTGTCGCCTCACTTTTTGGAGCCACGCGTGAAAGCAAGGCGGACGTTGCGGAAACGGACGGCAATTGCCTGACCCCAATCATTGGCTTACCCTGCCACCAAAGACAACAAAGAGAAAAATGGCCCAAAACAGCCATCGGAGAGGCAAATGAGCGATAGAATTTCCATCAATATCAAGGACGGTGTAGCGGACATCCAGCTTACCCGGGCCGACAAGATGAACGCACTGGATGATGCCATGTTCAACGCCCTGATAGACGCGGGCGAACGCATGAAAACCGAAAAAGGCGTGCGCGCTGTCGTACTGTCAGGCGAAGGACGTGCCTTCTGTGCCGGGCTCGACATGGGTAATTTTGGCAAGATGGCCGAGAATGAGGATGGCGCATCACAGAGCAAACCCAAAAAACGTCGCCGGAACCTCAGCCCCCGTACCCACGGCCTGACCAACCGCGCACAACATGCAGCATGGGTCTGGCGTGAAGTCCCGGTCCCGGTCATTGCGGCCGTGCATGGCGTTGCCTTTGGTGGCGGCTTTCAGGTCTGCCTGGGCGCCGACATGCGCTATGTCGCACCAGACACCAAAATGTCGGTCATGGAAATCAAGTGGGGCCTTGTACCCGACATGGCTGGGACACAGCTTATGCGCCACCTCGCCCGCGAAGACATTGTCCGGGAGCTTGCCTATACGGGCCGCATTTTCTCCGGCGAGGAAGCTCTTCAATATGGTTTTGCCACACGCGTCGTAGACGACCCGCGCAGCCTCGCGCTGGAAGTTGCGACCGAGATTGCCGGACGCAACCCCGATGCCATTCGCGCCAACAAACGGATCTTCAACGACGCCAATTACGTGGACGCGAAAGCCGGCCTTCTGGCTGAATCCGTTGAGCAGGACCAGATCATCGGCTCGCCCAACCAGATAGAAGCGATCATGTCGACGATGGAAAAACGCCCGGGAAACTATTCCGACTAAACAAAAAAGCCGGAGCGGGGATGCCCGCTCCGGCTCCGTCTGGACGAATGCAAGGCTCAAAAAAGCCGCGTATCGGTCTCAAGCCCTAGGAACAACCGCCCCGCCTGCTCAAGCACTCCTTTGGCAACCATCATATGCTGGGTCGCGACATGCACGTCCCGGAACTGGCGTTGCAACGGCGACTTCCGGTAGACAGATGTACCCCCGCCAAGCCCATAGACAATATCAACCGCTTCCGCAGCCGCTGTCGTCGCATGCGCCATCGACAGGCGCATATCACGGCGCAGCACAACCGGGATCTCATCACCCTTTTGCGCCGCGTCCCATGCGGCACCAACCGCATCATCCATGAAGGCGGTCGCCGACCGGACAAGGGCTTCCGCTTTTGAGACGCCCATCTGCGTATCAGGACGGCTGGCCAATGGCTTCAGCGTACCTTGTGGCGTTTTCGCGGACGCAAACCCGACAAGTTCATCGATTGCCGCCCGTGCTGTCCCCAGCGCGACACTGGAAATGCCTGACGCAAGCAACGCGAAAATTGGAAAGAGATAGAGCGGACGCTCCATCGGCTTGTCATAGCCAAATGCCACAGCGCGGGAAGCGGGAACATAAACATCCTTCATCTCAAAGTCCGTGCTGCCCGTACCGCAGAGACCCGACACATCCCAAGTGTCCAGAAGCGTCACATCAGACTTGGGCACCAGCATCATGCGGCTGATCGGCACGCCGGTGTCGGACATTTCAGGCTTGCCGTCGCGCATGACAAAACAACCGCCCGAAACCCATGCAGCATTGGGAGAGCCCGAGCCCCATTGCCACCGTCCTGACACGCGAAAACCATCACCTTCAGGAACAGCTTTACCCGTTGGGGCAAATACGCCTGCCGTGATTGTTCGCTGCCCCTTGCCGAAAATCTGTTCTGCATCCGCCTTTGGCATATAGGCAGACGAAAGCGCGGTTGTCGCCCCGATCATTACACACCATGCTGCAGAGGCATCACCCATTGCCACCGTGCGCACAAGCTTCAGATAAGTCAGCGGATCAATCTCATACCCGCCCAGGCTTTCCGGTACCATCAACGAGTAGAATCCCGCCGCTGCAAACGCATCCGCAATATCCTGCGGCAGAGAACGGTTCTTCTCGATTTCACCTGCCCGCTCACGCAATGTCGGGACAAATCCTGCTGCCGCTTCCAGAAGGTTTTCGGCCTGAGTATCTTTTTTCATGATCTGTTCCATTCTCTCCGGTTTTACTGGGGCAGACCAAGCCGCGCAGCGATATTGTTTTTCTGCATATTGGAAGACCCGCCGACAATCGGCATGCCCAGCACATCGCGCACATTGCGTTCCATGTCGTAGGCATCGGAAAGACCGTAAGCCCCCATCACACGTTGACAGGCAAGGACAATTTCGACGGCTGTATCGGCGACAAACAGCTTCGCCATGCTCGTTTCGACCGAGCAGGGTTTTTCCGCCTGCGCAAGATAGACAGCGTGATAAAGCATGTGCCGGCAGGCTTGCAGTTTCGTCTTCACCTCCGAGAGCGTATGGCGAACCGCCTGATGCGCGGCGATCGGCTTGCCGAATTGTTCACGCTCCTGCGCATAGGCCCAGGCTTCTTCAACCGCAGCCCGCGCGATCCCGTAAGTCACGGTCGTGATTTCGATCTTCTCGACATCAAGCGTTCGCCCGGCAAGCATGCCCCAGCCTTTGTTCCAGCCTTCAGCACCACCAAGTACATTCTCAACCGGAATTTCGACATCATCGAAATAGACATCACACGATGCTGTGTAGCGCAGGTTCGCATGCTCAATAGGCTGCATGCTGATGCCTTGGGTTTTCGTGGGGATGAGCAACACTGTCAGATTGCGATACTTCTTGCCCTCAGGGTCACTGTTCACAAGGCAATAGATATAATCCGCCCAGTCCGCGCCCGTGCACCAGCGCTTGGCACCGTTCACAATCACCGTCTTGCCATCATCAGACAAACGCGCGCGCGTTTTCACCGTTGCCAGGTCACCACCGACATCGGGTTCCGAAAGGCCATAAGCGAACCAGATATCGCCGTTTGCGAGCTTCGGCAAAAGCTCACGCTTCTGCGCGTCGGACCCGTTCTCCACGACATTCGCGCCGCCATAAAACGCCGCGTGGATAAACGGTCCGCCAAGCGATGGCCCCACCTGACAAAGCTCGTCCAGCACCGCAACTGCCGCAACCAGGTCGATGCCCTGCCCACCAAACTCTTCAGGAATGGTCAGCCCACAAATCCCCAGGTCCGCCATTTTGCGAAACGTCTCCCGACAGAACGTGTGGTCACGGTCCAGATGGCGGCGTTTCTCGCGCGGCATCTCATCAGCCACAAACCGGCGAATGGTCTCACGCAGCAACGTGATGTGCTCAGGCTCTTCAGTAAAATACATAGGTCTCGTCTCTCTCCGCCACGAAACGGCGTTTATTCCCCGGTGAACTTGGGCGCCCGCTTTTCCTTAAACGCTGCAACGGCCTCTTTCCGGTCCAGCAGCGTATTGGTGATCGCTTCATAGGCGATCGCGGCATCCATCACCTTCACGGCAATCTCACGTAACGTGATGTTCGCCGCCGTCTTCGTCCAACGCACGGCCCAGCGCGGGTTCGCAAGGATCTTGCCCGCAAGCTCTGCCACCTTGGCATCCAGCCCATCTGCCGGAACCACATAATTGATCAGGCCCAAATCCATCGCCTGTTGGCCGGTCAGCATGTCACCGGTCATCAGCAACTCTTTCGCCTTGGCAAAGCCGATAAGCTGAGGCCAGATCACCGCGCCACCATCGCCCGCCACAAGTCCGACCTTCACATGCGGATCACCGATTACAGCTTTATCGCTCGCAATAATGACATCACACAGAAGCGCAATCGTGGCCCCCAGCCCCGCCGCTGCACCGTTCAAACGACAGATGATCGGTTTTTCCAGCTCCAGCAACGTCGTCACGATACGTTTGCCCTCCGGGGCAATCGCACGAAACTTCGCAGGGTTGGCAATCATGTCGTCAAACCAGTCCATATCGCCGCCCGCGCAGAACGCCCGGCCCGACCCGGTCAGAACAATGAGATCACTCTCCTCATCCTTCTGCAGATCAAGAAACACCCGCCCCAATTCTTCGTGCATACGGGCATTGACCGCATTCACAGGCCCCGGTCCGTCAATCGTCACGGTGAGCACACGCCCTTCATAAGAAAAGCGGAGCGTCTCATAATCTTTGAATTCCATATGATTTCCCCTTTTTTCTGAGGCTAACTCAGAATAAGATTGCAGTGCAAGAGGCATTCTATGGAACTTCGGGTGAGTTCCTTCTTATTTTTGAGGAAAGCTCAAATTGGGAAATACCGTCAAAGCCGGAAAAGCAAGGGCCGGACGCTGGGGCGACAGGGAAGCCTCCATACTGGATGCCGCCTGGACGTTGATACGAGAGCGCGGTTTCGACCACATCACCATGTCTGAAATCGCCGCCTCCATCGGCCTGTCTGAAGGCAGCCTTTACAATTACGTGCCGAGCAAGCGGGATCTCGCTATCCGGGTATCCGAGCGATGGTTTGCGAGCCAAACAGCCGCACTGTCCGAAACATTGAACACTCTCTCCTCGACACAGGAAAAAATCACCCTGATCATTGATCGGCATATCGCCATGATCCTGGATCAGCCGGCCCTCTTCCTCATGTGGATCCGGGAAGTCCGGGCGACAGACGCCTACCTCAACTCGTCATCCCGCGACATTTTCCGGAATTATACAGGCCTGCTGCGGTCCACCTTGAAAGCAGCACGGAAACAACAGGAAATTCGGGATGAAATGAGCGACGACATGATGCGGGACATGATCTATGGCGGCGCTGAACACATTGCATGGACCAGCATCGTGCAGAAGCGGGACAAAACCTTCAACTCAGGGTCTGCAGCAAAAACCTTGAGTGCCACCTACTGGCGTGCCCTGAAGGTGGATAGCGAGAGCACAGAGAAAAACACACTGGATGCACGCCTCACCCGGATTGAGGCCAAGCTGGATCAACTCTCCTGAGCGGACAAGAGCCGTTCCACAATGGATGCCACCTGTTCCTCCCCAACCCCGATAAAAACCAGGCTGGCAGCAACCCCCGCCCCTTCATAAGGCAAGAGCTGCAAACGTCCGGCGACATACTGGACGGTCAAATCACCTGCCGCCGTTTGCACGACACCTTTAAGCCGTAAAACCGAAGAAGGCAGATCCTGCAAAACCTGTTCAAGGGCAGCTCGCGCGCAAGGTCGCGTAAAACGAACACTGCCCGACCAGAAAGGATGCTCATGCCCCTCCTCCCCTGCCGCGCCACGATCGGCGCCTGGAAGGTCAAACAGAAGATCAAGCGGTAATTGATCAACCCCCGTCCGCACAACAGGCGCATCCGCACGAATGCGTTGCAATGCTTCCTCAACCTGCAGGGTTTGTCCGTCTACGGCCTCATCAAGCTTGGTCAGAAGAACAAGGTCTGCAGAACGCACCTGTCCTTCCAGCGTGCCGGTCAAAAGCGGGTCGACAAGCTGACGGCAAAAATGCAGCACATCCACCAGTACCAGCACGCCTTGCAGCATCAGGGCTCTGTCAGCACGCGCAATGGCCGCAATCCGCGCAGGATTTGCGACGCCGCTCGCTTCAATAATGATCTGCTCCGGCGGATCGTCCATCGTCACCAGCTGAAGCAACGCACGAACGAAATCACTCCCGATAGAACAGCAGATGCACCCGTTCGCAAGACTCACCATCTCTTCGTCGCGAGAGACGATCAACTGCTCATCAATATTGATGTCACCAAAATCATTGATAATGAGACCCAGCCGCCGTCCGCCGGCCTCTTGCAACAAACGGTTGAGCAGACTCGTCTTTCCCGCCCCCAGAAACCCGCCCACCACCGTTAGCGGGATAGGCGCACGCGCAGTGGTCGCAGCCGTCGACATGCTTAAACAGAAGGGGCCTGGAACACCCGGCCACCCAGCACCGTACCCCAGACTTTTACGTGCCTGAGCTCCATGGGATCAACCGCCAGCGGATCATCATGCAACACCGCAAAATCAGCCCGTTTTCCAACCTCGATACTGCCGATCTCATCATCAAGCTTGAGCGAAATCGCTCCACCCATTGTGATCGTATAAAGCGCTTCCTCAACCGTCAGCATCTCGGCTTCACCGCCTAGCACACGGCCTGTCGCGGTAACGCGGTTCACCGCACACCAGGCCGTAAACAAGGGACTGACAGCGGTGATCGGGGCATCAGAATGAAGCGCCAGATCCACCCCGTGCGCCATCGCGCTGCCTGCATTGTCAATCCGGTTCGCGCGGTCCGGCCCCAGCGTCATCGCATAGTGCTGATCCCCCCAATAATAGACATGGTTTGAAAACAGGTTGACCCCGACGCCAAGTGTCGCCATACGCCGAAACTGCGCGTCACTTGCCATCTGGCAGTGCTGCAGGACATGACGATGGTCCGCTCTCGGGCATTTTTCCAACGCGGCTTCAATTGCATCAAGCGCAAGCTCCGTCGCCTCATCCCCGTTGGTGTGGATATGAAGCTGATGCCCCGCCTCGTGATAGGCACTCACCAGCTGCTTGAACGCATCGGGTGCAATATACCAAAGTCCGTTCGGTGCCCCGTTGAAATGCCCGGGCCATTTAAGCCGCGCCGTGAAGCCCTGAATAGACCCATCAAGCACCAGCTTGACGATCCCCATTTTCAGCTTGTCTGTGCTCTCGTCCTGCACGGCACCGATACGGGCAACCCCTTGTGCCGCAGGCAACAAAGTCCCGCCGAAAGCGGGGACAAGACGGATCGGATAATCATCCTTGTCCACCTCGCCACGCAGCCGTGCCACGAGCGCCTCATCCAGTGGAGAATGAAGGTCGGTGGCTGTCGTCACACCCGCAATCTGACAGATACGTGCAAAATTCCACAAAGCATCGGGCTGGGTTGACGCGCCTGCCAGATCGTACTTCATCGCCTTGAGCGCAAGGTACATGCCCACCATGCCGGCAAGCTCACCCGTTGGCTTGCCCGCCGCATCCGTCATGACTTCCTGCATATCCGTCGACGACGCAAGATCAGAGGCATCCACCACAAATGAGTTCACATTGAGAAAATGCAGGCTCGCATGGAATACGCCAATGGCGCGACGGGTGGAAACACGGTCAAGGTCTGCCGCCGACATGCGGCGCTCCCCGAAGAAAATCGGATCAAACCCCCACGCAATCAACGGCGCATCGGGATCTGTAAGGGCCGCATCCGCCGCCTGCAGCCGCTCCACAACGGCATCAATACTCTTAAGGCCGGGCCAGACACGACCGTCGGGCCCGGTGCGATCATAATACCCGACATAGGTATGATCCCACACCGCCCCCTCAACCAGATGGCTGTGGCCTTCAATCAAACCGGGCATCAACACCAGATCAGCAAATCGCTCATCCAGAGTAGCATCGCCCCATGCGCGAAGCTCTTCTTCCGTACCGACCGCCAGAACACGCCCGTCGCGCACCGCGACATGGGTCGCAAACGGACGGGATGCGTTCATGGTCAGAATGCGGCGTGCCGCAAAAATGGTCGTTGTCATAGAGCCTCGCGTCTGGGTCTGTTGGAGCGGGAGTGAAGATCAGCGTCACTCAGGGTGGACAGAAACAATAAGCCCCGTTTCCGGTGATGTCTTCCCTTCCAGCACGCGAAGATAATTCGCTTCAGCCGCCGCCACCCCTTTTACACGCTCCACCTTCATCCATGTATCCACAGATTGGAGAAACCCGGCCCAGGCCGTGGCAATCTTCGCCTGCAATTCAGCCGCACCCCAATCCTTGTTCCGTTTCTCAATCTGGCTGGGGGCAAAAAACAGGGTGGGACGGGCCCCGGGAAGGCCTTCAGCACCGCCACCCTGCTCCCAATGCGTGCCCCCCACCGCACAAGAACATGTCAGCCGCTCAGCAAAATGATGGTGGATCGCGCCGCGCACATTGCCGTCACCGGCCATATCAACAAACGCCACATTCCCGGCAACGTCGATCTGGTCGATCGCATCATAAAGAACCACATCATCATAATAGCCGGTTGCTTGGACAAAAGCGGCATTGCCCTTCGATGTCAGGCCGATCACACGTGGTCGGTCCCCCGCACGCGTGGACAGAACCTGCGCCAATCCGAGTGATGTTTTGCTCGACGCGCTGGAAAGAACAACACTCGAAGCATCAAAGAAGGCATTGTCGGCAAGGAAGTCATCAATCAGGAATGAAGTCGTGAAGAGAGGACGCAGCAAGCTCTGCTCAGCCTCGCGCGCAGCCACATACCCCTTGTCGGCGGAAACCCGAAGGTAATTGTTATAAACCGGAGACAGTTCTTTGCGGTGCGCCACACCATCAAAAAAGCCGTGCGGCGAAACCTTCACCGCGTCCACCACAAGGTGCGTCGCCATGGGGAAATAGCCGTAAAACCGCTCCCCGACGTCAACACCATCCGCTTTGGATGCAATAACATCAGCGAACCCCCAGACCGGGATGCGCCCCCATCCTTCTTCGGCGGGAAAGAAATGCCAATACTTCATAGCGTCGCCAAACACCGCATACGTGATGTTGTTGGCCGTCAATGCATACTCATCGATCCTGAAAAGCACCTGACCGGCTTCAAGCTGCGATGGAACGGGTGCCGTCACGTGGCGAACCGTTCTCAGATCATCCTTTTTCACCTGAATATCTGTCACTAAATCGACCATTTCCATCTCCGGAGTAAATGAGGGAATTTCAATGAGCTGCATCGTAGGCTCGCACCACCAAAAGACCAAGGAACACCTGCGTCATGTCGGTCGATCATTCACGCACAGCCGGAGCAAGCCTCACCTGCACCTCACATGTCATGAGCCTGCCGGCCCGGACTTCATTGACTTGAGCGACCTATTCCCCGAAAATGTCTATGGGTACGCATCATAAATTGTGGGGAAATATGACACGCACATTTACCGCCGCGCGGACAGCCATTGCCGCGGCACTTGTCGGGCTGTTTTTTGTGATCAGCGCGGCACCAAGCCAGGCGGAAAACCGTCAGGTTCGCATTATCAATGAAACACAGACAACCATGGTGGAGTTCTACGCTTCAAACGTTGGCGCAGACACGTGGGAAGAAGACATTCTGGGTCAGGATGTACTTGGAGCGGGCGATAGCGTCATGATGAATATTGACGATGGCACGGGCTATTGTCTCTACGACTTCCGCGCTGTGTTTGCCGACGGTGACGTGCTGATTCGCGAACGCGTCGACGTATGTGAAATCTCGAGCTACCGCTACCATAACTAAGCCGACCTCGAAATTATTCAAAATGGAAACGCCGCCGGAAAACATTCCGGCGGCGTTTTGTATTCCTGTCTCTCGATACGTGGAAAGCTCGCGCCTACACGCCCGCCATCTCCGCCGGGGCTTCACGCCCCCATTGGGTCTTCATCAGCGCATCCACTGGCTCAAGATTGGGTGGCGTCGACGCATTCAGCATATCGCCGTCCGTCCAGTGCTCCACCATATGGCCCCACGGATCACGCCAATAATCGAAGATCTGCGACCCAAGAACATGTCGTCCGATACCCCAGACCGGCGTATAGCCTTTGCGCGTCAGCACATCACGACCCAACATCAGATCATCAAAATTGGCAACTTCCCACGCAGCATGGTTGAAGCCAGGCGCCCCTGTGCCGACCAGAAACAGCGTATGATGATCGACAAAGTCATCACCCTTGTCACAACGCATGAAGGATCCGAGCACCGCACTCTCGTCACCAATAAAAATCTCGTCTGACTTCAAAAGACCAAACTGCGCCTGATACCAGGCAAGGCTCTTTTGATAGTCCGTTACATTGATCACGCAATGGCCGAGACGATGAACATGAGAGGCTCCTTCCCGCATCCGCTTCACACGGCCAAGACGCGGTTTGACAAGCCGCTCATTCAACGGCTCAATAATCTCGACATCCAACACATCAAGACGGTCAAGCCCGTAGACAAGTTCGACGGGAAATCCGTCCGGGTCAGGGATCACGGCGCACAAGCCACCCCCCGGCTCCGTCCGTTCCTGAACCGCCACATTGTTAGCGGCGGCGGCAGCCCGAAGATCCGCTTCATTTGCGGCCTGCAGGGCAAACCCCACGAACCCGGGCTCACCCTTTTCTGTCACATGCACAACCGGGTCCGGGCCCGTCCCGCGCATATAAAGGGCCGTTTCAGTGCGCAACGTGCACACCATGCCAAAATCAACAAGAAACGCTTCCATCCGATCCAGGTCAGGCGCCCGGAACCGCACATAGACAATGTCTTCAACTTTGATCATCGCTTTTCTCCCGGGTCCATCGCACAACAGGCTGTATCAGCCAATGACGGTGCCACCCTCGTCATCAACAATTCTGTTTTCAATCGCACCGAGCGTTTCAATTTCAACCCGCACAACATCGCCATGCTTGAGCCAAGGCGTTCCCTCCATCGCAATCGCAACACCCGCACACGTGCCCGTCGCGATCACATCCCCCGGCTCCAGCGTAAATGCTGTCGACAAGTGCTCGATCAGCGTCGGCACATCAAAAATCAGATAGCTCGTGTCCGAGTGCTGACGCACGTCACCGTTCACAATCGTCTTCAGTTCAAGCCGGGAAATATCGACCTCGTCCGGCGTGACAATCGCCGGCCCCATCGGACAATGCGTATCCCAGGATTTGCCCATCGTCATGGTGGGGGTGCGCCGCTGCCAGTCACGAATGGTGACATCATTCAGAACCGTGTAACCGGCAATCACTTCCGCGTAGCGCTCTTTGGGAACCCGGCGACAACGTTTGCCGATCACGACACCCATCTCGCCTTCATAATCCATGGCAACGCTCTCTTTCGGCCGCAAAACCGGATCGAAAGGCCCGTTTGCCGCCGTTGATTGCTTGTTGAAAATGATCGGAAATTGAGGCAACTCCCGGCCTGTTTCCTCGACATGCTCTTTGTAGTTGAGGCCGACAGCGAGAATTTTCGGGGGACGCAGCACCGGGCTTTTCAACGCAACATCCGAAAGCGGGATCGTGCCAGGTGTCTCCGCCGCTGCACGGGCAGCAGCCATCGCATCTTCTCCAGCTTCCAGAAAGGCCACCATCTCCGTCGGCAGCGACGGCGCTGCAACACTCAGGTCCACGATCATCTCGCCTTGCAAAACGCCGATCTTCGGGCGCCCGCCCGCCTCACAAAAAGTCACCAGCCGCATATCGTCCTCCGCTCGGGCCCGCATGCCCAATAATTGATATATCCATCAGATATGATTAAATACCCATTTGTCAAGTCTGGCCGTGCCGGGGAGCGCGCCCCAACATGAATACCGACGACCCGATGAGCCCAATATCTGCTCCCCATCCGATTAGATTGTCCTGCCTAGATGTTCCCGCCTATCCCTCCCGCATAGCACTTGATAGGCTCAATATTGCGATTAGGGAGGGTCGTATAATATGGAACAATTGTCAGGCCTCGACGCCACATTTCTCTACCTCGATCAGGAAAACTCGCCGATGCATATCGGCAGTATCGCGATCTATGATCCGTCAACAGCCCCGGGAGGGTTTGTACGGTTCAAGGACATTCTGAGCTTCGTTGAAGAACGATTGCCCCTCGCCCCGACATTTCGCCGCGGGCTCGCCAATGTCCCCTTCGGTCTCGACCACCCTTATTGGATCGAGATGGAAAACTTCAACCTCGAATATCACGTGCGCCACGTAGCACTGCCCAAACCCGGCGACTGGCGCCAGCTCTGCATTCAGGCCGCACGCATCATGGCGCGCCCCCTCGATCTATCCAAACCATTGTGGGAATTCACAGTCATTGAAGGTCTCGACAATGTTGCAGGCGTGCCAAAAGGTTCCTACGCCGTCCTGTCAAAAATCCACCACTCCGCCATCGATGGAATGTCGGGCGTGGATATCATGAACGCACTCCACACAATCTCGCCCAACGATAAAACACCCGCGATTGAGGACAAGTGGAAGCCGGAGAAACAACCTTCCGCTGTCGAAATGGCCTTGCGTGGCTACGTGGGCAATATCAAACAGCCCTTCCGCTGGATCGAGATGGCAGGCAAAAGCGTTCCCGGCCTCGCACGAACCATCAAGGGTTTGCTGACCAAGGAATTCTCGCTGAGCCAGGCGCTTAACGCACCCCGCACCCGCTTTAACGGCAAGATCTCGGCCCATCGCGCAATCGAGGGAGTCTCGTTTGACCTCGCCAGGGTCAAACAGATCCGCGCCGGCGTTGAAGGCGCAAAAGTGAATGACATCATGCTCACCATTGTTGGCGGCGCCATGCGTCGCTATCTGGAGGCGAAGGGCGAACTGCCCGAAACACCGCTCATCGCAATGGCACCCGTATCCGTCCGCTCCAAGGATGAAGGCGGCGCCATGGGCAATCAGGTTTCCGCGATGCTGGTGCAACTTGGCTCCCACATTGCTGACCCGAAAGAACGCCTGCTCTCCATCTGCAGCAATACGCAGGAGCAAAAGGCGCTGACCAACGCCCTCGGTGCGCGCCAGATGTCAGAATTGTCAAAAACCGCACCTGCCCTGTTCACCGGGATCGCAGCACGGCTCTACACCCAGTTTGGCCTCGCCAACTCAACCAAGCCTTTTTTCAACACCGTCGTCACCAACGTGCCTGGTCCGCCCATTCCGATCTATATGAACGGTGCGCAGATGGTGAAGTACTTTGGCTTGCTTTGCCTGTTCGACGGCCTGGGCCTGGGCCATGTGGTGATGTCCTACGACAAGGAAGTAACGATCACCATTACCGCTGATCGCGAAATGATGCCGGATCCGGACTTCTATGCCCAATGCCTGAAAGAGAGCTTTGAAGCGCTGGAAGAAGCCGTTTTCGGCAAGCCCGTCAACCCTGCCAGAAAGGCGCCTGCAAAGAAAGCCAGCAAGACCGCAACCAAAAAAGTGGCGGCACAATCTGCAGGCACCCCACGCAAAGCGACAAAACCAGCCGGAAAAACAAAAGCCAAACCCAAACTCAAGCCCGAAGCTAAATCAAGGCCCCCATCTCGAAAGGCGGCAAGCTTGAGCACGGCTGTCGTGGAAGAGCCCACAACAAATACGCAGACACCACCGGCTGACCTGAGCGAAAATCAGGCCTAGCCCGGCACGATCACGCAAAGCTGTTCCATACATAAAGGCCGTGAAAAACTTCACGGCCTTTATTGTTTCACACAGACACCTGACAAAAAGCTCGCGAAAGCTCAATGCCCTGACGAAGGATAGACAAGCGCGCGCCAGCCTTCGCGGTGGAAAGGTCGCCATTTATCCTCGGGCTGGGCCAGACGGTCCGCCACCGCATAAAGCGTCGGCGCATTAAATCCCAAAGCACAATGCGCGGTACGAACTTCAATATTGTCCGTATGCGGCTCTTCTTCGTTTATGGAGCTGGACCAGTGAACCACACCATCGGTCTTTGTATAAATCGACGTCGTGGGCACAGATGGCGCAACGGCAAGCTGCGCCACAAGATCCGTAAAATCCTGGGTCTTGGTTTCGTTCCCCGACATCAGCTTGAATAGCGGCCAGGCATGACTTGTTTCCGGCACACCGGCAAAGGGACTGCCTAATGTCACCACCTGACGCACCATGTCAGGCAATTGTTTGGCGACTTCCCGCGCCAGGACACCCCCAAGGCTCCAGCCAACCAGGCTCACCTTCTCCTTGCCATGATCACGGTATATATCTTCCAGCCTACGGGCCAGAAGCTCACCTTCACGCCCGATGGATGAAGGTCCCAGATTCCGGCCAAGCTCCCAGGGCCGCGTTTCATACCCGCGCGAGGTCAAAAACCGCCGCATGAAGCCGGTGCTGCTGTCGCCAGCCATAAACCCCGGCAACACCATGACAGGATGCCCGTCCCCCATGGGCGCACGTTGCAACAATTGTTGCGTAAGCGGCCAAATCGCCAGTTCCGCAACTGTGCGACTCGGCTCAAGAAAGAGCCACCGCCGCTCAGGCTTCGGTAAATCCATCGACATAACGGCCATGAAAACGTCCCTCTGAAGGTTCGTCCGAACAAGCCCCCGCACTCGTCCAAACCTCGAATCAGACAAGGCTATCGACTTGTTCGACATCCGGTCAAGCAGGCCGATAGCGCAAAACCCCGTGCCAATTAGCCGCCAAGCTGATAAGGCCCACCCTTTTCCAGCGCTCGTTTGTAGGCGGGCCGGGCTTCAATCCGCGTCAGAAACGCAGCAAGGTTTGGGAAATCTTTCAGGAGCCCACTCCCGCCGCCAGCTTCAACCGGAAAACTCATCTGAATATCGCAAGCCTGGATCTTGTCGCCGGAAAACCAGTCCTGACCCTCAAGAGCCGCGTTCATGTAAGAAAAATGAAGGATCATTTCACTGATAATCCGCGGCTGGAGCGGCGCAGCAGCCTCGCCAAGACGGCGCGTATAAAGCGACAACAAGAGCGGCAACATCACGGACCCTTCGGAATAGTGAAGCCATTCCTTGTTACGGAGCGCCTCAGCCGTGCCTGCTTTCGGCATCCACGCACCCTTGCCATAGGTTTCAGCCAAATATTCAACAATCGCGCCCGATTCCGCGATTTTGACATCACCATCTTCAAGCACGGGCGACTTCCCGAGCGGATGAACCTGTTTCAGACTTTCCGGTGCAAGATTGGTTTCCTTGTCGCGCTGGTAATGCACAATCTCATACGGCACGCCCAGTTCTTCAAGCATCCAGAGAATGCGCTGCGAGCGGGAATTGTTCAGATGGTGAACTTTGATCATCGGCTTGTCCTTCTCATGTCAGATAGCCTGCAGCCTTCTCCGCGAAGGACTGAAAGTCAAACAAATGCGCAATTCCCTGACATGAAATTGATCCGGCCCCGCCGACCACCTCTTAGCACGCATTACCTCTTTCACCTGAAGGGCTGGCGCACTAGCCTTTCACCATCGAAACAGATGAAAAGGGGAGAGATATGGCGATCGATTTCAGTTTTCCGGAGGAGGTGGAGGTCATCCGCACGTCCGTCCGCAATTTCATCGAAGAAATTGTCAAACCACTTGAAGCCACAATCGATGAAGACGACCGCAAATCATTGCGCGACGCCGTCATCAAAATGCGCACCGAAGCCTATGAACGCGGTCTCTGGCTACCACACATGCCGGAGGAATGGGGCGGCATGGGGCTCGGCCATGTGGAACTCGCCATGGTCTCCGCAGAAGCAGCCCGCGCGCGCTTTGGGCCGTTCGCCATCAATTGTCAGGCCCCCGATGAAGGCAATATGCACACGCTCATGAAATGGGGAACGGACGAACAGAAAGACACCTACCTGCGCCCCATGTGCGAAGGACGAAAATTCTCCTGCTTCGCCATGACCGAACCGGAAGTCGCAGGCTCCGACCCGACCCTCATTCGCACAGAAGCAAAACTGGAAGGCGACACCTGGGTCATCAACGGACACAAATGGTTTATCTCCGGCGCGCATCGCGCTGACTTTGCCATCCTGATTGCCCGCACAGAAGACGAACCCAATATCCCGCAAGCAGCCAACACAGCCTTCATTGTGGACCTGCCATCTGAAGGTTGGCGCGAAGTGCGCGAGATCCACACCATGCATGGATCATCCGGCCACTCCGAAATTCTGATTGAAAACCTGCGTGTACCGGACACAAGACGGCTCGGTGGCAGGGGCGACGGTCATCGTCTCGGCCAATCGCGTCTGGGGCCCGCCCGCCTTGCCCACTGCATGCGTTGGATCGGTCAGGCAGAAACCGCCCTTGAAATGATGGTCGACCGCTCGACCAAACGCTTCTCGCATGGCTCGTTCCTGTCGGAAAAACAAAGCATCCAATGGATGATCGCCGACAGCGCGATGGAATTGTACCAGTCCAAACTCATGGTGCTCCATGCCGCCTACAAGATCGACAATGGGGAGGATTTCCGCTCTGAAGTCTCCATGGCCAAACATTTCGTCGCCAATTCGCTGAACCGGATTATCGACCGGGCTATTCAGGTGCATGGCGCACTCGGCTATTCCCACGACACGCCGCTCGCCCATATGGCACAACAGGCCAGATGGGCACGTTTCGCGGACGGAGCCGACCAGATCCACCAGATGCGGATCGCCGAACGCACGATCAAGAGCTTCACCGAGACAGGTTCACTCCACACTGCCCTCGGCGGCCTGCCGGTGTAAGCTCGGGTGGACCTGAAATCCGGCCACAAAATGGTTAACAGAAAAGACGGGGTTACTTATCCCCGTCTTTTTCCTGTCTGGTAAAACAATCAAGACAGAGCGACTGGATCAGACACGTCACACGTACAATATGTAAGAAACATTCGCATGACAGGCAAAACAAGGGCAGCAGGACACATGAAAAGACATATGGCGCTCGCCGCCAGCCTTTGCCTTGTCCTTCAGGCCTGTACAGTCGGGCCGGACTACGAACGCACGCCCAATCTGGGAAATCTCGGGAAATGGCTCGGACTGGGTGAAGAAACGAATACCCCATTCCAGAACGCAAGCCAGAACACAGACCAGAACGCCGCCAGTGCCGTCCAGACCATGTCTCATTGGTGGGAGCGCCTGGGCGATCCGGACCTTGCGCCCCTGGTCGATGAAATGCTGGCCAACAACAAGGACCTCAGCGCCGCCGCAGCACGCATGCGTCAGGCCGAAGCTCAACTGGACGCAAGTGGCGGCACCCGGTGGCCAAGCCTGTCTCTTTCCCCAACCGCAAGCCGCGGCTTCACCAGCACCCCCAGCGGCGACCGGAATTACGCCAACAGTTTTTCCGTAGGCAGTACGCTCTCCTGGCAGACAGACCTGTTCGGCAGGCTCGCACGGGCTGAACGGGCAGACGCAGCCAATCTCGAAGCCGCAACAGCCGACTGGCAGGGCCTCATCCACAGCCAGATCGCCACACTTGTCCGCACCCGCGTGGCTCTCGCAACACTGGAACAAAGGCTTGCCGCCACACGCGCCATTGCCGACAGCCGGCAAGCCACCCTTGCCGCTGTTGAACGCCGGTATCGCGCCGGACTGGAAACCACCAATGCGGTCGACCTTCATTCCGCGCGCGAGAACTACACGTCTGCCCTTGCCGACATCCTGGCACTGGAAGATGATCTCGCTACCACAGCCACCGGCCTCGACCTGCTGCTGGGACGTTTGCCAGGTTCGACTTCTTACGAAAACAGGCAACTTGCCCATGTCCCACCACCGCGTGATGTCCCATTGGGCGTCCCTGCCACCCTTCTGGATCGGCGGCCGGACCTGCGTGCCGCTGAGTTCCGCCTGATTGCGGCAAATGAGAATATCGGGGTCGCCATCGCGGACTTGTATCCCAATCTGACGCTGACCGGCAGTTTCAGTTCGACCGCAGCCACAGCCAGCAATCTGTTTTCCGCCCCGACCCTGGCAGGGTCACTCGCAGCAAGCATTGCCCAGACGGTTTTTGATGGCGGAACAAAAAGTGCCACCATCCGGCTTCGCAAGGCCGCGACCGAGGAACGCACCGCCATCTATGCAGACACGATCCTCACCGCCATCAAGGAGGTTGAGGATGCCCTGATGACCGAGAGAAAGTCAGGCGATCGGCTCATTCAACTGGAACGCACTGTCGATCAGGTAAGGAAAGCGGAAGCCAGCGCCCGCGATCGTTTCACACGCGGCATCGGCACGTATGAGCGACTGCTTGAAACCCAACGCCGCCTGCAAACAGTGGAACAGACACTTCTGATCGAACAACAGAATAAATGGAACGCTCGGGTAAACCTGCTCCTGGCGCTTGGTGGAGACTGGACGGACCTGGAAGAAAAGACACAGCCGGAAGGGACCAATCCATGAGACGCATGTTTGATGCTTTGACAACAAGTGAGCCCCACCAGAACGGCGACGGTTCACCACGCGACAAAGTGACAGGCCGCCTTCAGCTTGTCCTTGTCATTGCCTTCATTCTCTTCGCGCTTTTGCTTTCAAGTCTTCTTTCATCAACCAGTCGCGCACCGCGCATCGCCGCTGAGGATGAATTCTCCCCGCTTGTTGCATCACTCAAGGTCCAGCCCGTCACACGACAGATTGAAATTACCGGCAGTGGCGCGGTGAAAGCGCGTGTCACCGTGGGGATCGTTCCGCAGGTTCAAGGACGGATCACCTCGCTCAGTGCGGCGATGCAGCCAGGCGGCGAATTTGTCGCGGATGAAGCATTGTTTCAGATTGAGGCAACAGATTTTGAACTGGAAGTGGAACGACTGAAGAGCGAAGTGGCCAGTGCCCGCACAGCCCTGCAACTGGAAGAAGCGGAAGGGATTGCCGCCACCCGCGAATGGGAGGCGATCAACCCGGGAGAACCCGTTCCCGACCTTGTCGCCCGCAAACCGCAAATCCGTGACAAAAAGGCAGCCCTTACCGCCGCTGAAGCGCGCTGGGCCACCGCCAAGCTCAATTTGGAGCGAACCACATTCTCCCTGCCCTTTACCGGACGTGTGGTCACAAGCAATATCGAACGTGGACAGTTTGTAGCTGCCGGTCAATCCTTCGGCACCGCCTATCCGCTGGATGCGCTGGAAGTCGCGGTCCCGCTCGCCGATACGGACCTGAAATGGTTGCAGCCACTGGACAATGTCAGCGCCACAATCACCACCTCCTATCTGGGTCGCGATGTCACCATCAACGCCGCCTCCATCCGCGTGGGGGCCGAGCTGGATGCGCGAACCCGTTTTGCCAATGTCATTGTCTCTCTGCCTTCTATCAAAGAGGAAGAGCCGAACGCGGCCGCCTCTCTCGTGCCCGGCGTTTTTGTGACGGTCACTTTCAAAGGCCCGGCCCTCGACAATGTCTTCGCCCTCCCGACGTCGGCGATTCAGGAAAACGGGACCGTCTGGCTGATTGAAGAGGGTCGCCTGAAGGAAGCCAAACCCGACATCGTTCAAACCGGGCCGAGCGAAACGCTGGTCAGGGGGCTTGAAAACCCGTCGGAAGTTATGACGAGCCATCTGGCAGGTTCTCTTGAGGGCATGTCTGTTCGTACACAGCGCGACCCTGCCTCCACGAACACTGCGGAGTAACCATGTCAAATCCTTATCCGGACGAGTTCGAGCAACCCATCGAAGCTGAGCGACGTGGCATCATTTCCTGGTTCGTCAACAACTCGGTCGCCGCCAATCTGCTGATGCTTTTCTTCCTGGGTTCCGGGCTTTTCGCTGTCTCATCCATGCGGGCGGAAGTCTTCCCGCAGGTTGACCTGCGCACCGTCACCGTGACAGTCGCCTACCCCGGCGCCACGCCGCACGAAGTAGAAGACGGCATCACGCGCCGCGTTGAAGAAGCGATTACCGGCATTGAAGGGATCGAACGCGTTCGCTCCGTCGCTTCTGAAGGGTTCGGGACCATCACCGCGGAGCTGGAAGATTTCGCCGATGAAGATGAAGTGCTCGACGACGTCAAGGATGAGGTAAGCCGTCTTGCCGATTTCCCGCCGGAGGAGGCCGAAGACCCGTCTGTCACCAAATCAACTGTCAATTCTGGCGTCATGACCCTCGTGATTCATGGCAATGCCAGCGAAAAATCGATGCGGCAGAACGCGGAGCGTATTCGGGATGAACTCCTGCAACTGCCCGGCGTCTCCCTCGTCTCCCTTGGCGGGGTGCGCGATTATGAAATTTCAATCGAGGTCAGCGAAGCCACTTTGCGTCAATACGGGCTCACCCTCAACGAGGTCGCCAACCGTGTGTCCAACACATCGCTGGACCTACCCGCCGGATCGATCAAAACAGAGGCCGGGGAAATTCTCCTGCGTACACCCGGACGCCGCTATACCGGACCGGAATTTGAAACCATCATCATTCGCGCAGACGAGGACGGGTCCCTGTTGACGCTCGGCCAGATTGCAACGGTACGAGACGGTTTTGTCGAAGACGAAGTCGCCAGCTATTTCAACGGCGAGCCTGCCGCCTTCATCAATATCTCACGCACCGGCGATCAGGACGCGCTGGAAATAGAAGAAAAGATCAACACCTATCTGGAAGGTGTAACCCTGCCTCAGGGGTTGAAACTTGCCATCTCCAACAGCCAGACAGACATCCTGCGAGACCGGATCAGCCTTCTGCTGCGCAACGCCATTCTGGGCTTTGCACTCGTTTTCCTGTCTCTGGTTCTGTTTCTCGACCTGAAGCTCGCCTTCTGGACCAGTATGGGGATCCCCATTTCGTTTCTCGGCGGTCTGATGATCGCCTCTCTGTTCGGCATCACCATCTCCATGGTGAGCCTGTTCGCCCTGATCGTCGTGCTGGGCATCGTGGTGGATGATGCAATTGTCGCCGGTGAAAATATCTTCGCGGCGCAGGAAGCAGGCGAGACCGGACCACGCGCTGCACTGTCGGGCGTGCTGGGGGTTGCAGCCCCCGTCACCGTTGGGGTGTTCACCACGGTGGCCGCTTTCGCACCCCTGCTTTTTTCCACAGGTACACTTGGCCAGATCATGGCGCCGGTGCCGATCATCGTAATCGCGGTGCTAATTGTTTCCCTCTTTGAAGCGTTCTTCATTCTCCCGTCCCATCTGTCACATTCAAACCGGTGGGGCGCGGGGATCCTTTCCCACATTCAAAAAGGCGTAAACGCCCGTCTCATGGGGTTCACCGAAAAGGTTGTGCGCCCCGTCGTGACGCGCTGTGTCGCCTACAAATACGCCACGCTGGCCGCAGGCTTCGGATTGATCATCATCATGGTGGGACTGATCAACGGGGGTTATGTCCGCTTTGTCTTCTTCCCCCAGACGGAGGGCGACCGCCTGAGCGCCGTACTGACCATGCCTGAAGGCACCCCCTTTGAGGCGACCGAAGCTGCCACCAACCGCATTGTCGCTGCCGCGGAACGGCTGAGAGAAACAGTGGATGCGGCAAAACCTGAAGACACGCCAAGCATCTTCACCACAACCTCTGTCACAATCGGCCAATGGTCAGCCTTCGGCGGCCCCGGCGGAGGCGCCAGCGGCAGCGGCGCGCATCTCTCACAGGTGAATGTCGAGCTGATTACAGGTGATGCCCGCATCTATTCCGCCCGCAAACTGGAACAGATGTGGCGCGACGAAATCGGCGAGATACCGGGCATCGAAAAACTCTACATCGAAAGTTCACTCTTCAGCGGTGATGCCGACGTGGATATTCAGCTATCACACAATGACGCTGATGTGATGCTGGCCGCAGTCGACCGCTTGAAACTCGAGCTTGCCCAGATTGCCGGCACCGCGGAAGTCGAAGACGACCTGGAAATCGGCAAGCGACAGCTCGACTTTGAGCTCACCAATGCGGGTTACGCTGCCGGTCTCACGACAAGTGACCTCGCGCGACAGGTACGGCAGAGTTTCTACGGCGCGGAAATTGAGCGCATTCAGCGCGGCCGCGACGAAATCAAAGTGCTGGTAAAATATCCGCTGGAAGAACGTCGCTCTCTCTCACGGCTTTATGACATGCGGGTGCGCCTGGCCGATGGTTCTGAAGCCCCGCTTCTCACGGTGGCGAAAGTCACCGAAACAAGAGGCTTCTCGTCGATCCGCCGTGTTGACGGGCGACGCATCGCATCCGTCACGGCTGAAGTGGATGAAGCTGTCACAACCCCCAATGATGTCAACGCACTGGTGAAGACAAGTTTGCTCCCCGCTTTGCTTCGGGATTTTCCCGGCCTGTCTTATTCCGAAGAGGGCAGCGCCCGCGATCAGAGCCAGGACGTGGCCGCTCTCCGTAACAATCTGATGATCGCACTCTTTGTCATCTTCATCATGCTGGCCGTGCAGCTGAAAAGTTACATTCAGCCCCTCGTCATTCTGACCGCCGTACCATTTGGTTTTCTCGGTGCCATCCTCGGTCATCTGGTGATGGGGTACGACCTCTCCTTCATTTCCATCTTCGGCATGGTGGCGCTCGCAGGTGTTGTCGTGAATGACAGCATCGTGCTGGTGGACTATTACAACAAGCTTGTGGAACAAGGGTTTGAGCGAAGCCAGGCCGTCATCGACGCAGCGGTGAGACGCTTTCGCCCCATCCTGCTGACCACGGCCACAACCGCTCTCGGACTGTTGCCCATGTTGCTGGAAACCAGCCGTCAGGCACAATTCCTGATCCCTATGGCAATCAGTCTTGCCTTCGGCATTATCATCGCCACCATCAACATTCTGATTATGGTGCCAGCGTTGACGATGATCGTGGAAAGCTGGCGGGAACGGCCCGGCAAACGCCAAGCCTAGCCCAGTCTAGTCCAGCCTAGTCTGGTCTAGTCTGCGGGCGTGACCCGAATGACCTTGCCATCCTCACCATCTGTGAGCACATAAAGCGCCCCGTCAGGCCCCATGCGCACATCGCGGATCCGGGAGCCAAATTCTGCGAAGAGAATTTCTTCCCCCACAACTTGACCATCTTCCATATCGACACGCCGCACATCACCAGGCACCAGCCCGGCAACCAGGAAATCCCCTCGCCACGCCTCAAAAAGATCGCCCGTGTAAAGCTCAAGACTGGCGGGTGCAATGGAAGGCACCCAATATTTGATCGGCTCTTCAACCCCTTCATAACGGGTGAAAGGAGAGATACGCGCGCCTGTATAGTCCAGACCATAGGTCGCAATCGGCCACCCGCAATTGGCACCGGCTTTGACGAGGTTGATTTCATCCCCGCCTTGTGGCCCGTGCTCGTTCATATAGACGGTACCGTCTTCGGTGATGAAAAGCCCCTGTGGGCTGCGATGTCCGTAGGAGTAAATCTCGGGCCGCACGCCCTCTTCGCCCACAAACGGATTATCAGACGGCACCGAGCCATCCTCATTAAGCCGTACAATCGTCCCCAGCGTGTTCGCCCTGTTCTGCGCTTCCTCACGATAATTGAAGCCGTCACCAAGGGTCAGAAACAATGTCCCGTCAGGCGCAAAAGCAATGCGCCCGCCATAATGAGCGGGGGTCGCCTTGAGCGGCGCGGCTTCAAATATCACTTCGAGATCTGTCAGCGCGGCCCCGTCAAACTTGGCACGGGCAACGCGCGTTGCATTCGCATCCGGCTCCCCATGCGCATAGGACAGGTAAATAAGCCCATTTGTCATGAAATCAGGATGCGGGACGACATCAAACAGACCGCCCTGGCTCCGACGATAGACCGGTGGCACACCTAAAACCGGTGTCGGGTCCAGCGCACCATCACGCATCACCCGCAAACGACCATCCAGTTCTGTCAGCAGAATGGTACCGTCCGGCAGGAAAGCAACATTCCACGGAAAGCCAAGGCCCTCTGCCACCACTTCAGTCTGATAGGGAACACTGGGCTCAGCCAGCGCGGGCACGGATGCAAACGAGGTCGCCACCAGGGCTCCCATCGCCAGATATGAAACTTTGATCGCCTTCATGCTTCCCCCAAAAAATCCGCGCCTGCCAGACGGGTGCAGCAACCGCGCGACACGCCTTCATCAGCAAGTCTTTACCTTGACCGATCATGTGAGCATACTCACATCAAATTCAAGACAGACACCTTAACGCAAAGGCGCGCAAAATGGCATTTCTTCCGACAGCCGGACGTTTCATCATAACCTTAGCTGTGTTGGTGATACTGGGATCCTTTGCGTCTACACATTTTGTGCTGCTGGGCCTCACGGATCTGGGGGTAGAGATTTCGGCAGGAGACCGGCTTTCCATGATCCTGCAGGACATTGTCGGCATTGCCCCGGCCTATGGGGCCATCTTCGGTGCCGGCCTGCTGATCGCCTTTATCGCCGCGCGCTATGTGACGAAACTGGCTCCATCACAACGCAAGCTGGTTTTCCTTGTTGCCGGCGGCACCGCAATGGCGGTCACACTCGCCGCGTTTCGCCTCGCGTTTGACGGCATCATGCCAATCTCCGGTGCGCGCACAACACCCGGCTTCATTGCACAAATCGCCGTCGGTGTGATCTGTGGTTACCTCTTTGCGCACCTGACCACACCGGCCAGCGCCAAAGCAGGTAACGACACAAAAGGCATGGCCTGAGAGATAATCTCCAACCTTCCCTCTCTTGCGCGTCGCACAACGCACCCGAAGCCTATGAATGTTTGTGCGCCACCTTGGCGCCCGTAGGCACACGAATATCATCCACCAGATCACGAACTTCGTCCGGCGGTGCCGCCGTAAAATAGGCGACGCCGTAAGCAACCGCAAAATTCAACACCATACCGATGGTGCCAATACCTTCCGGTGAGACACCAAACAGCCAATAGGCGGAATGGTTCAGCTCCGGCGAGACAAATTTGAAGAACACAATATAGGCGAAGGTGAAAACGAGCCCCACCACCATGCCCGAAATAGCCCCCTCACGGTTCATGCCCTTGGAGAAAATACCCATCGCGATGGCCGGAAAGAGAGATGCCGCCGCCAGCCCGAAGGCAAAGGCCACAACCTGCGCGACAAAGCCCGGCGGGTTGATCCCGAACCAGCCCGCAATAAGAATTGCGACTGCTGCCGCGATCCGTGCAAACAGCAGCTCTTGGCCGTCACTGATCTCCGGCATGAATGTCTTCTTCATCAGGTCATGACTGATCGCCGTTGAGATAACCAGCAACAGCCCCGCCGCCGTGGAGAGCGCAGCCGCCAGACCGCCCGCAGCCACAAGCGCAATCACCCAGCCCGGCAGGTTGGCAATTTCAGGATTGGCGAGCACAAAAATATCGCGGTCGGCGTAAACCTCGTTCGCATTCCCCGCAGGCTCATTGGTCAAAAGCCGTTCACCCGACGACCCCGTCTCACCGGAAAATGTCGGCGCCCCGGCAAAAGCCGACCCCGCCGCGTATTGAATAACCCCGTCACCATTTTTATCCTGCCAGCCAATGAGACCGAGGCTCTCCCAGTTTTTGAACCAGCCAGGCGCGTCCGTATAGGCCGTGTTGTGCACACTGTCGACAAAGTTGAGCCGCGCAAAAGCGGCGACCGCAGGCGCTGTTGTATAAAGGAGCGCGATAAAGATGAGCGCGTAACCCGCTGACAGCCGCGCATCAGACACTTTCGGCACGGTAAAGAAGCGCACAATCACATGTGGCAACCCCGCCGTACCCACCATCAGCGCAAACGTGATGGCAAAAACATCAAACAATTCTTTGGACGGTTGCGTATAGGGCTGAAAGCCCAGATCCACCAGCGTCAGGTCAAGCTTGCCAAGCACCGACAAGCCAGACCCGTCTGCCACCGTGGCACCCAGTCCCAATTGCGGCACGGGATTGCCGGTAATCAGGATCGAGATAAAAATAGCCGGTACCATGTAGGCAAAGATCAGCACACAATATTGAGCCACCTGCGTATAGGTAATGCCCTTCATACCGCCCAGCACAGCATAGGTGAAGACAACACCCATGCCGATCACCACGCCCAGATCAATATCCACCTCAAGAAAGCGCGAGAAGACAATCCCGACACCCCGCATCTGCCCGGCGACATACGTAAAAGACACAAAGAGCAGACAGACAACGGCCACAACACGCGCAGCACGTGAATAATACCGCTCGCCAATAAAGTCCGGCACGGTGAACTGGCCAAACTTGCGCAAGTAGGGCGCCAGCAACAGCGCCAGCAACACATAGCCCCCGGTCCACCCCATCAGATAGACCGAACCGTCATAACCAAGAAACGCAATAATCCCCGCCATGGAAATGAATGAGGCGGCACTCATCCAGTCCGCCGCGGTTGCCATGCCATTGGCAATGGGATGCACGCCACCACCGGCCACATAAAACTCCGATGTCGAGCCCGCACGCGACCAAAGCGCAATGCCGATATAGAGCGCAAACGAAAGACCCACAAAAAGATAGGTAAGTGTCTGGGTATCCATCACGGCCTCACGCATCATCGTCAACGCCATATTTGCGCTCAAGGCGCTTCATGGCGTGAACGTAATAAAAAATCAGTCCGATAAAGACGTAGATGGAGCCTTGCTGCGCCCACCAGAAACCCAGCTTGAAACCGAAGAAACCGATCTCGTTCAGCGCATCAACAAAAAAGATCGAAAGCCCGAAAGAAACGAAAGCCCATATCAGAAGAAGAAGCCCAAGCAGACGAAGGTTTGCCGCCCAATAGGACCCGACACGACGCTCCGAAACAATATCCGCCTCGTGCCGACCGTGCGCCGGTTCATTTTCGCCGTGATGCACAAAGGTCGACACGGGACCGCCCTCGCGCTCCCCATCCTCTGGTTCCGACATCATCGCCTCCCCTCAACAAATATCGAAGGCCGGAGTCTGGCCCGTGAACCCGGCCAGCGCAAGCCTCACGCCAAAAGAAGCCACAAAAAAGGCGGCACCGGGATGGATGCCGCCTCTTGTTGTTGCGCGCGCCGCGCTTATCGCGTGGCGGAAAGGTAACCACGCGCATCCAGATAAGCAATGATCTGGTCTGCCGCTTCTTCCGCACTGAGATCGGCGGTCTTGATCTCGATCTCCGGTGCCTCCGGCGCTTCATAGGCAGAATCGATGCCCGTGAAATTCTTGATCTCGCCCGCACGCGCCTTTTTATAGAGCCCCTTCGGGTCACGGCTTTCGCACAACTCAAGCGGTGTATTGACAAAGACTTCAATAAATTCGCCATCATCAACAAGCCGCCGCGCCAAACGCCGTTCACTGATGAAAGGTGAGATGAAGGAAACAAGCACCAGAAGCCCCGCATCAACCATGAGCTTGGCCGCCTCACCCACCCGGCGGATATTTTCCACCCGGTCCGCATCTGTAAAGCCCAGATCCTTGTTCAGCCCATGACGGACATTATCACCATCAAGTGTCGTGGTATGACGACCCCGATCATACAATTTCTGCTCCACCAGGTTGGCAATCGTGGATTTACCCGACCCGCTCAACCCCGTGAACCAGAGCACGGCGGGCTTTTGGTGTTTCAGGTTGGCGCGGGCCTCCTGATCCACTTTCATTTCCTGCCACACAACGTTTTGCGCACGACGCAGAGAGAAGTCGAGCATGCCGACACCGATCGTCTCGTTGGTGCGGCGATCGATCAGGATAAAGCTGCCCGTCTGCCGGTTTTCCTTGTAAGGGTCATAAGCAATCTGCTGATCAAGACTGAGATTACAGACCCCGACCTCGTTCAGCTCCAGCGTTTTGCCGGCCTGCTGTTCCAGCGTGTTCACATTCACCTTGTGCTTCAGGTCGGAGATCGACGCAGAAACCAGCTTGTTATGAACCTTCATATAATACTGCCGACCCGGCAACATGGCATCTTCGCTCATCCAGAGGATATGCGCAGCAAACTGATCGGAGATGAGCGAGGGTGCCTGCCCACCGCAAATTACATCACCGCGCGAGATATCAATCTCGTCCGCCAGCGTCAGCGTGACAGCCTGCCCGGCCTGGGCCTCATCCAGATCACCACTTGCCGTGACAATACGCGCAACCTTCGACCGGCTGCCGGACGGCATGGCAATGATCTCGTCACCCATTTTGACAACACCGCCGGCAACCGTGCCGCTGAACCCGCGGAAATCGAGATTGGGACGATTGACCCATTGCACAGGAAGGCGGAAAGCGCGCTCCACACGTGCCTCCTCAACATCAACATCTTCCAGCATTTCCAGCAGACCAGGACCTTGGTACCAGGCCGTCGCGTCGGAACCGCCCCGGATAACATTGACCCCCTGAAGGGCGGACATCGGAATGCTGGTCACGCTGGCAAAACCCAGCTGGTCCGCAAAGGCACGATAGGCAGCGTCGATCTCGTTGAATGTCTCTTCCGAAAAATCGACCAGATCCATCTTGTTGATCGCAACCACAACATGACGAATACCCAGCAGGGATACGATGTAGGAGTGACGTCGTGTCTGGGTCAGAATACCCTTGCGGGCATCAATCAGAATGACAGCCACATCAGCCGTCGACGCACCTGTCGCCATGTTGCGGGTGTATTGTTCGTGACCCGGCGTATCCGCAACGATGAACTTGCGCTTGTCGGTGGAGAAAAACCGGTAAGCCACATCAATCGTGATACCCTGTTCACGCTCGGCTGCCAGCCCGTCCACGAGCAGCGCAAAGTCAAATCCTTCTCCCTGCGTGCCCATTTTCTTGCTGTCCGCCTCAAGCGCTGACAATTGATCTTCAAAGATAAGCTTTGAGTCATAGAGCAAGCGCCCAATGAGCGTGCTCTTGCCATCATCCACGCTGCCACAGGTCAGAAACCGCAGGAAGCTCTTGTTTTCCTGCGCCTGAAGATAGGCTGCGATATCGCTCTCGATCAGTGTTGACTGGTGTGACATCAGAAATAGCCCTCCTGCTTTTTCTTCTCCATGGAGGCTGCCGCGTCATGGTCGATGACACGTCCCTGCCTTTCTGATGTTTTTGTGAGAAGCATTTCCTGAATAATGTCGGGCAGCGTCGCCGCCTCGCTTTCCACAGCACCCGTCAGCGGATAGCAGCCCAGCGTGCGGAAGCGCACAGACTTCATCTGCACCTCTTCGCCCTCTTTCAATGGCATCCGGTCATCATCCACCATGATCAGCTGACCATCGCGCTCCACAACCGGGCGCTTGGCCGAGAAATAGAGCGGCACAATCTCGATCCGTTCCTTGTGGATATATTGCCAGATATCAAGTTCGGTCCAGTTTGAGAGCGGGAAAACCCGCACGCTCTCGCCCTTGTTGATCCGCGTGTTGTAAAGGTTCCACAGCTCCGGCCGCTGGTTCTTGGGGTCCCACCTGTGCTGCGCGGAGCGGAAGGAAAAGATACGTTCCTTCGCACGGCTCTTTTCTTCATCACGGCGCGCACCGCCAAAGGCAGCATCAAACTTGTATTTGTCGAGTGCCTGCTTCAGCGCCATCGTCTTCATGATTTCGGTATGTGCCTGCGAACCATGGGTAAACGGCCCCACGCCCTGGCTCACCCCCTCCTCATTGATATGTACAATGAGATCAAGACCGAGCTTCACCGCCATCTGATCGCGAAACGAGATCATCTCTTTGAATTTCCAGGTCGTATCCACATGCATCAGCGGAAAGGGAGGCTTGGAGGGATAGAAAGCCTTCATCGCCAGATGCAACATGACGGCGGAATCCTTGCCGATCGAATAGAGCATGACCGGGTTTTCACACGCGGCCGCAACTTCGCGCATAATGTGAATACTCTCGGCCTCAAGCCGTTCAAGGTGGGTAAGGGACTGCATAAAAATCTACCTGATCAATCGGAAGCAAATACCGTAAAGGGAAATGCCGTGTGCGGGCATCGCCTCGCGGTCTATATGCGCCCTTTCAAAACACACTTCAAGGGCGTAAAGAAAATAATAACACATAGTTTTATGTGAAATAGAAGAGAACCCCTTACAAACGGCCAGGCAAAGAGGTATAGAAGCCGCCATGGCACCACCTCTTTTGACCCTTCAAGATATTCACCTGACGTTTGGCGGCACAGCCCTCCTGACGGGCGCGGACCTGACCGTCGAAACAGGCGCCCGCCTGTGCCTTGTCGGGCGGAACGGCTCAGGCAAGTCCACACTGCTGAAAATCGCGGCAGGCATCGTCGAGCCCGACAAAGGGCGCCGTTTTGTGCAACCCGGCGCGACCCTTCGCTATCTGGCGCAAGAGCCGGATTTTTCGGGCTTTGAGACAACCCGTGCCTTTGTCGAGGCCGGCCTGACCGAAGGCGATCATGCGTACCGGGCAGACTATCTCCTTGCAGAACTTGGCCTCACCGGGGAGGAAAACCCGGCCAATCTGTCCGGTGGCGAAAGCAGACGCGCCGCTCTGGCACAAGCCATGGCCCCTGAACCTGATATTCTGATGGTGGATGAACCCACCAACCATCTGGACCTGCCCGCCATCGAATGGCTGGAAACAGAGCTTAGAAACACACGCTCCGCTCTGGTGATGATCAGCCATGACCGCCGCTTCCTCACCAACCTGTCGCGCGCCACCGTCTGGCTCGACCGGGGGACAACCCGCAATCTGGGACAGGGATTTGGGGAATTTGAAGCCTGGCGCGACAAACTGCTGGAAGAGGAAGAACAGGCCGCGCACAAAATGGAGCGCAAAATCACCCGCGAAGAGGATTGGCTTCGCTATGGCGTCACGGCCCGGCGCAAGCGCAATGTGCGCCGGCTGGGTGATCTGCATGCACTTCGCGCCCAGGCGGCCGAAGCCAGACGGGACCTCAACCGGGGAACCGCGGAAGTCAATCTGGCCAGCCAGGAAGGTCGCACATCGGGCAAGCTTGTTTTCGAAGCGGAAAACATCACCAAAGCCTATGGCGCCAAGAACATTGTGACCAACTTCACAACCCGTGTGCTGCGGGGTGACAGGGTGGGCATTGTGGGCTCCAACGGTGCGGGGAAAACCACGCTTCTCAACATGCTGATCGGCACAGTCGAACCGGACAGCGGCACTATTCGCCGTGGCACCAGTCTCGACATGGTGACCCTCGACCAGAAACGCGAAAGCCTGCCGGCCCACACAACCCTGAAAGACGCGCTCACCGGCGGCGGCAGCGACATGGTGATGGTAGGCGACACGCAGCGCCATTTTGCCTCCTACATGAAAGATTTCCTGTTCTCGCCGGAACAGGCAGGCACGCCAATCGGCGAACTGTCCGGCGGTGAGCGAGGCCGCGTCATGCTGGCCCGTGCCCTCGCCAAGCCCTCCAATCTGTTGGTGCTCGACGAGCCGACCAATGATCTGGACCTTGAAACACTCGACCTGCTGCAGGACCTTCTCTCTGCCTATGAAGGGACGGTTCTGCTTGTATCCCATGATCGTGATTTCCTGGATCGGCTTGTGAGCTCGGTCATCTATGCGGAAGGGAATGGCATCTGGCAGGAATATGCAGGCGGCTATTCGGATATGCAGGTGCAGCGCGCCGCCAGCCGGGCAAGTGCGCCCCCCACAACACCCTCCACCACACCGAAAACAGATACACCCAAAAACACGGCCGCCAGAACCAACACCCCCAAGCGCAAACTTTCTTTCAAAGAGAAACACGCACTGGAAACACTGCCAGCCGCCATGACAAAGCTGGAAAAAACCATCGCCGCGCTGAAAGAAACACTAAGCGACCCGAAACTGTTCACCCGCGATCCCAAGAAGTTCCAAGCCAGTATCGACGCGCTGGAACAAGCGGAAACAGACCTCGCCGCGCATGAAGAACAATGGCTGGAGCTGGAGATGCTGCGCGAAGAGCTGGAAAATAGCTGACACGCTGACCTCTTGCACGCCGCCCCTTGCACTCCGCCACAGAGCCCCCCAAACTGGGGACAGAAAATGAGGCATATCGCCCCGATAGCGAATGCCCGAATAAGGACGGGAAGCGGGATGACACAGGAAATCAGCATCAGAAAACTAAGCGGCACGCTGGGCGCGGAAATAACAGGTGTCGCGCTTAATAATCTTTCCAACGAGGCGTTCGACACCATCTGCAATGCCTTTGCCGATCATGCCGTGCTCGTGTTCAAGAACCAGACCCTGACACATGAAGATCAGATCGCTTTTGCACGCCGCTTTGGTGATCTGGAAGTCCACCCCATTGTAAACGGAATGGACGAACACCCGGAGATGATCCGGATGCTTAAACCCGCAGGCGAAAGCGCAAGCTTTGGCGTGGGCTGGCACACAGACAATTCCTTTTTTGAAAAGCCGAGCCTGGGCTCCATCGTATATAGCCACATCGTCCCGCCAGAAGGCGGTGACACGCTTTTCGCCAACCAGTATGTCGCCTATGAGCGCCTGTCCGCCGGTATGAAGCGTCTGTTCGATGGGCTGAACGCTGTCCATAGTGCCAAATACGCTTACACGTCCCAAAGCGCGGAAGAAAAATACGCCGGCAAAACGGCAATCACCTACCGCCGCTCGGAGTCAGTCTATGATGAGGTAACCCACCCGGTCGTCCGCACGCATCCGGTAACCGGCAAAAAAGCGCTCTATGTGAACCCCATGTTCACCATCCGCTTTGAAGACATGAGCGAGGAAGAGAGCAAACCGCTTCTCAACTACCTGTTTGAGCATTGTGTCCGGCCGGAATTTGGATGCCGTGTAAACTGGGACCCAAATATGGTCACCATGTGGGACAATCGCTGTGTGCAACACTATGCAGTGGATGACTATCAGGCCCATGAACGCCTGCTTTACCGCGTGACCGTGAACGGCGACAAACCGGTTTAGGCACATGCATAAAAACCTGCTCATCATAGACGGCTATGACCGACAGGGACGCGCCAATCTTGCGCAGGCAGGCTGCACGCTTGCAGGTACGCTTTATGAGCGGATGATCAAGCGCTTCCTGCCGGATGCCCGCATCACCATTCTTCACCCTGCAGACAGTGACGAAGCGCTACCGCACGGCAGCGGTCTGCATGCCTATGACGCAGCCCTGTGGACAGGGTCCAGCCTCACCATCTACCACCAGACACCGGAAGTCTTACGACAGGTATCCCTCGCACGCGCGCTGTTCAAGGAAGGCGTACCCAGTTTCGGTTCCTGCTGGGCATTGCAGATCGCATCCCTGGCGGCTGGTGGCACATGTCGTCTCAACCCGAACGGGCGCGAATTCGGTATAGCCCGCAAGATCAGTCTGACAGACAAAGGTCGCAGCCACCCGCTCTACAAGGACAAAGCCCCCGTCTTTGACGGCTTCACCAGCCATTTTGACGATGTGGAAACACTGCCCGCCGGGGCTGTCCATCTTGCCGGCAACCGCATCACCCCGGTTCAGGCCGCAATCGTCGAGAAAGACGGCACACCTTTCTGGGCCGTGCAATATCACCCGGAATACGACCTCAAAGAGATTGCGGCCCTCACCCGGTTCCGTATGGACGGGCTGGTGAGCGAAGGCCGGTTTGAAAACCACGATGCCGCAAACCGCTTCGTGGTGGAGCTGGAAACCCTGCACAACAATCCCGGGCGCTTTGACATTGCCTGGCGGCTCGGCCTCGACCAGGACGTAACGGACGAGACCACCCGCACACTGGAAGTCAGAAACTGGGTGAACGCGGTGCTGCGCAAAACCTAGTCATGAATGCGGAGAATGACCGACTGACTGGCAGAGGCCATCAGCTCTCCACTCTCGGCAAACAAATGCATACGTCCATGCGCAAAACCATTATGCACGCCATGGATACGAATATCGCACAGCACCCATTCGGTCGGCACCATCTGGCGAATACGGATCGTATTGTCCAGACTGTTACCACCGGCATTGCGCCCGATCGCATTCCCGATCGCTGATGGTACAAAATCGGCAAACACGGCAAGCGCACTGGAATTGATCGGCAGGTCTTCACGCATTTTGAGCCAGAGCACAACATGCCCGTCATCACTCAGACCACCATTCTTGCGCGCTTCGCCGTACCGGCCTTTCACAACGCGCGCATCAATCCGACCGTGAAGGTCGGGACGATCCTCACGCCAATGATCAACCGGCTGGCACTCGGAAGGCGGCACGACCTTGGGCATTTCCGCCCATTGTGCGGAAATATCGCTCGGGCGCTCACCAAGCGCGGCATTCACCGTAAAAATCTCCCGATCACCCACATGCCCCACAACACGCGCTTGGCTGTTATACTTGCCTGATACAGGCACCAGCACATCGAGATCGACAATCTCCCCGACACGCGCAAACGACAGATACTGCGCCGCCGCCCAGACTGTCGGACGCCCAGTGGTCAGTTCAATCGCCTGGATGGAAGAGGCAAGCCCCACTCCACCAAACAAAAACAGTTTGCCGGGAGGCCCCACACTCACATTGTCCTCAACCGGCAAATACCAGCGATGCGGATTGTGCGTTGCTTTGAGATCGAACAGATATTCACGCTGCTCTTGTGAACTCGATTTTGGGGAACTCGTCATAGACAGGACTCACATGTTGGGGGGAAACATGGAGCGTTACCTAGCGCTTGGCACCAAAAATATCAATTGCGGGCAGGGTCGCCTGATGAAGACACCCGCAAAACCGTACGGAAACCAATATGATCGGTTCCCAAAAGCTCTTCTTGCGGATGTCGGGCGGCAGGCCGATACCGGCCACAATAATTGGCGGCGCACAAAAAAGACCCGCCTTTGATGAGACCGACATCGGCTTGTCCCTCAACATAAGGGTCAGATGTCCACTCCCAGACATTGCCAATCAGATCATATGCGCCATAGCCATTCGCCGGAAAACATCCAACCGGCGCAAGACCACGAAACCCGTCGGCCCCTTCATCAAAGAACGGAAAAATCCCTTGCCAATTGTTCGCCATCCACTGGCCATCCGGGTTGAACTCATCGCCCCAGGCATAGGTCTTGCCTTCAAGGCCGCCCCGTGCGGCATATTCAAACTGTACTTCCGTGGGAAGCTCGCGCCCCTTCCACGCGGCATAGGCACGCGCGTCTTCCAGCGCAATCTGTACGACCGGGTAATCCTCACGCCCATTGAGACTGGACCCTGCCCCCGCCGGATGACGCCAGTTCGCATCGCCTGCATAAGCCCAGCTCCCTTTCTCCGCCTCGTCGGGAAAGCTGAAAACAGCCGCGCCGGGCGGCACAACATCCTCAATCCCGCGCTCGGCCAGCGTCACATACCCCGTAGCCGCCACAAAGGCAGCAAACTGCCGGTTGGTGACCTCTGTCCGGTCGATCCAGAACCCGTCAACTGATTGTGCCCGCAGCGGCGCTTCATCAGCATAAAAGCCGACAGCCCCCATCGTGAAACGACCACCGGGCACATAAACCATACCATCTGGACCGGGTTGTTTTCCGCCTGCGCCAGGCGCGCTCCCCATCGCATCGGGCGGCGGAAGATCGCAGGACGCAACCTCACGGCCCGACGGCTCAAACCAGTCCGCCCCTGCACCCATCACCCCGGTCAGCACAAGCCCTGTCACAACAAGACCGGCTGCGGCGAGACCGATCTGCCTAGTTCTGCCAGTAAACAAATTCATCATCTTCGTTGAGATCATCCGCAAGCGTCTTGTCAATATAGACCGGCAGCGCGGTCACACTCGGCCAGGCTGGTGGTGCCTGTTCAGCAACGTGCGCGGCAAGAGCGGCCTTCAATTCGGCAAGCTTGGCCGGTTCACGCATCGACAGGTCTGTCCGCTCCGTCGGATCGACATTAAGATCATAGAGCCAGACCTTGTCCTGCAGACCGGAGACTTGCAACTTCCAGCCATCTTTCAAAACCGCCTGATAATCCCCATCCTTCCAGAAAAGCGCCGCATGAGGGGATCCCGTGACATCACCCGTCACAAACGGGACAACATCAACACCATCAATCGGCCGGTCTTGCGGAACGGGAACACCCGCGGCGGCCGCCGCCGTGGCGAAGAGATCAAGATGGGACACAGGTGCATCAAAAACACTGCCCGCCGGAATACGCCCCGGCCAGCGCGCCATGAAGGGCACGTGTGTGCCGCCTTCAAACAATGTGAGTTTACCACCCCGATAAGGATCATTCATATGATTGAGCCCGACATAACCGGCCCCGCCATTGTCACTGGTAAAAATGATCAGCGTATTCTCATCCAGACCGTTATCTTTCAGTGCCTGCATAACACGCCCCACACTGCGATCCACCGCCCGCGTCATTGCGGTATAAACACGCAAGCGATGATCCTCTATGTGTGACAGCGCATCATAGTCAGACTTCAGCGCCTGGAGCGGAGTATGTATCCCCCAATGCGCAAGATAGAGAAAGAAAGGTCGGTTGCGGTTCTGTTCAATCACCTTGACCGCTTCGTCGGTATAATAGTCTGTAATGTATCCACCCGGCTCAAAACGCTCGCCCCCGTTAAACGAGGCGGCAAACTGCATCGCCGTCCACAAAAAGCGGTCGATCGGGTCAAAATCCTGTTTGGAATTCACAACGTCGGGATCATCCACAGGCAGATAAAGCCCACTCGCCATCAGCAGACTGTCATCAAAACCCTGCTCGTGCGGGGCCATACCGTTCGTCCGCCCCAGATGCCACTTGCCGATATGAGCGGTGTAATAGCCGGCATCCTTCAGCATTTCTGCAATCGTGATTTCAGAAGCGGGCATGCCCAGATCCTGATACGCCCCAACTTCATCTGAGCGCTCATCATTGAGAAGCCCCGGATGGGGCCTTTCAATACCGGCATTTTCGGCAACAAAATTTACCAACCGCGCCATGCCGGGTGGTGTCGGGGTAAACTCAAACCCGAAACGCGTTGCATACCGCCCTGTCATAATCGACGCGCGCGAAGGGGCGCAAACCGCATTCCCCGCGTAGCCGTTCATGAACGCCACACCTTCTTTGGCAATCCGGTCAATATGCGGCGTCTGCATATCGGTGCCCGTCGCACCGCCACCATAGAAGCTGATATCGTTGAAACCCATATCATCGGTCAGAATAAAAACGATATTCGGTGGTCTCTGGTCCGCGAGGACAATAGCCGCGTCCGGCCCACTTCCCCATGTCACCTCCTGATGAGGGCCAACAGGATTTTGTAAATTCATCAGAATGCCGGGAACCGTGAGCGCAATCTCAACCCGGTTGACCCAGAGCCCCGCCCCCAACACCAGCAGAACACCCGCCGTGCCCAGAAGTGTTTTCTTGAACTTCATCGTTTCATCCCCCAGAAAGTCCGCACGTAACCAGAAAGCCTGGACGTAATTTGTCTACCGGCGCACAAAAGCGTTCAGCAAACCCGCCAGGCTCATAAGCACAAAGAAAAGCAGGACACGCGGGTCGGCCAGCGGCAATCCGTCATGAACCGGCACAGCAATCGTCTTGTCGAGCGCGGCTATCTTGTATACATGCGCGCCCGAAAAGGCAGGATTGGTAGCAATCTCCATCATGTCCCGGCGGGAGCGATATCGCATGGCGGCACCGCTGGTCCAGCCGACCGCCCCTTCCATACCTTCAATATCCATCGCATCGGAGATTGCTGGCCCGAAGAGAAGCGGATGGGAGGCGCGCGCCAGAAGAGAAGGCCACATATAGTCCATGTACCTTGCCATCGCATCTTCGCCCGTCGCGCCCGCCGCAAGATCAGCACCCGCCGCTTCTGACTTCAGATCGAGGAGATTGAGCATGACAAAATCGCCACCATCATCCTCCGCCATGAAACGCTGCAATTGCGCCAACCGCACCGCATCGACATCGCGGGTTTCAAAATAGGCGAGATAGGTCTCAGCCTCCGCTGGCGAAATGGGCCCGCCAAGGTTCGTGTACCATGCCCAGAAGCCTGCATAGATCACCACAGGCAGACCCCAGATCAACAGCAATTTGCGCATCAGCTTTGCCCTTCCAGCTCTCTTCGGTCAAACCAAACGATCACGGGCAGTGCGTGAAAAAATCAGGCAAACAGCTTCTCACAACCCGTACCCGCCAGCACATCATCCACAAAACGACGGTCCGCATCATTGAGCCGCTCCCGTTCGTCGCGCAGCCATTTCAGACATTTTCCCTGATAGGGGAAAGGCTGCTGCACCCATCGCGCACCATCAATTTCCGTCTCGACGGTTTGAGCGCCCGACATGAGAGCGGCGGCATTGGCCAGCAAGGCAGGTACATAATAGGTGCCCACTTCCTTGAAGATCGCACGCAGAGTCTCCGGTACATCTGCCCGCGCAACCCAGTCACTACCCTGCGGGCGCAGGCCGGAAAGATCATCAACCAGATCCACAAAAGCATAAACCGCTGGCGCCTTGTCGAGCGTGAGCTGCATCGGTGTCGGGTCAAACGTCGCCAATTGGGTCAACTGGCCATAGACCCCGAAATCACCCCCGCCCGGGCGGGCGCCGAGCAAAAACGAAGAATTCTCAAGATGCGCCCGGAAGGCGCCCAGAAAGCGCTCATAACTCGCTTCAATGACCGGGGCCGTTTCGGGGTTGGACCCAACAACATAAAGACGCGAAATCTGTCGCTCGGCGAAAATCTTGCCAAGAGCGAGAGCATCTTCTTCTTTCTGTGGTTCAACAAGCCAGCGGGGGAGAATGGCCGCCGCTTTATCAATATCCGGCTGATAGTACCAGCGATAGTGGAACATCGCCTTGGTAAGCCACTCATCTGCATAATCTTCCAACAGATAATCCAGAAACGCGAGCGCAGGATCCGCCGGAATGACATTGCGTCCCTCAAACTCGGTTTCAAACCGACGGATGAGCGGCGTACTGTCCACATGCGCTTCCATTTTCCCGTTCGCATCCGGCAGGAAGAAGGTCGGCAGGAGCGCGACCTTTGGCACCGGATAATCTTTCGGGATCATGCCGCCACGTTGAAACATCAACCGGTAGGGAATGTGACGATACCGAAGAACAGCCAGCATTTTGCGCGTATAGGGTGAACCGGGGGCACCCATCAGTTCCAGGGGTTTGCGTTCGCTCATCATTTCCTCCCGCGTCGCCCACAAGACGACCTGCGCTCAATTTTTCTGAAGCCTAGAAAACGACACAAAGCATGTCAATTTATTTCAAAGATAAAGGGGCGAGGACCGGAACCGGCCATAATTCGCCCCCTGCCAGAATAGCTTGTCTGAATGTCTGGTCTGAATATCTGGCCCGCTCAAAACCTCAAGCGGATTTCATTTTCTCAAGCATGGCCCCCATAGCGGCATGCACCAGATTGACCGCCTGAAGCGGGCGGATCATCACACGAAACTCAACGATCTTACCTTCGTCATTGCAGGTAATGATATCGACACCGTTCACATACTTGCCATCCATTTCCGTTTCAAATTCAAGAACAGCGTGATGCCCGGCAAGCACTTCCTTCGTATATTTGAACTTGCCGCTGTTTTCAGCGGGCTTGCCCTCGCCGGGCACGCCTTGTCCGCCGAGCGTACCACCCGCAGCCCGCAAATAAGCCATGGTCAGGGCTTTGCCTTTTTGCGGAGTGAACACGATAGGTGAAATGAAAACACAATCATCATCAATCAGGTTTTCAAGAGCGCCCGGCTTCTTGCCAAGAATATAGTCGTGCCATTGCTCAATACATTTTTCGATCATCTGCGTATCCTGTGCCAATTCTGTGTCCGCCCCGTCGGCGCCCGCTTTGTCCGCGGTCAACTATTGACCCCCAGCATAGTCCAAACCCGTCGCGGGAGGGGCGATAGATAAGCACAAATATGCACATGCAGCTGACCATCTCTGATCCACACAGGCATCGCCGGTTGCATTCAGGCTCACAGGGAATAATGCGACCGCAATTTCGCAAGCTGCTCGCGCAGGCTCACCCGCGCATTGGCCACGCCAAAGACATAGCGGTCCGGGCGTACGATAATGGCATCGTTTTCCGCCAGCAGTTCGTCCAACTCCGGTGACAGACGTTGTGACGGCGCCAGTATAACGCGCCGGCACTCCAAATGAGCCAACAGTGCTTCATCCTCGGCGCACAACAGGTCCGACACGTCACGAGCGGAAATGAGGCAGAACTCTGCCGGCAAGGCATCATCAAGTAAGACGGGGCCATCCCCCATCTCTACTCTGGGTTGGGGGCATTGATACCCGGTCACAAAATCGGTCGGGTCGTCCTCCGTCAAAGCCAGAACCCCGGTATGAAGATGTGGGAACCCTCTTTCGCCCCCATAGGCAGCGGCATATGAGGTCGGCCAGGCACCGCCCTTCTGGGCCGCAGCGATCTGATCCATCAGCTTCCCCGTCGCCACAGCGTGATCCACGAGATCGAGCGCATGCGGCCCCCGTTCCTGCTGGTATGTATCCAGCAACGCCTCTCCCGCAAGGCCGCGCTTCACATGGTCAAGCTTCCAGGCAAGGCTCGCCGCATCACGAAGCCCGGCACACATGCCTTCCCCCAGAAACGGGGGTGTCTGGTGAGCAGCATCCCCGGCGAGAAAAACACGGCCCTTGCGCCAACGATCTGCGATAGCCGCATGAAACTGATAGTCGGCGGCTCGTTCGATGACCGCCACGTCCGGCGTCACCCACGGCGCAAGCATGGCCCAGATCTTGTCCGGCGCGACCATCTCCTGACGCACCTCTCCCGGGTTCAGGCGAAACTCCCAACGGCGCCGCTCCCCCACCACAGGCACAAACGTCACAACCCGCGCCGGGTCGCAGATCTGCTGCACCAGAGGCGAAAGCGCCGGCACAGGCTTCGTCAGCAACACATCCACCACCACCCAGTCACAATCATATCCCAGCGACAGGAAGGACGCCCCGATGGCCTTGCGGGTCGGGCTCGCCGCTCCATCAGCTGCGATCAGATATGATCCGCGGAGCGTTTGCGACGGGCCGCCATCCACCGGCGTGACGTCAATTTCCACATAATCATCACCCTCCCGCGGGGGGCCTGCTTCATGAGACGTGAAGACCGTCACTCCATCAAAAGCTGCCACCCGGCGGCGCAAGGCTCTTTCAAGCGTTGGCTGATGAAACATGAAGCCGAGCGGCCATCCAAGCGGCGTCAGGAAACCGTCCGGCAGCTCCGCGCCTTCCAGACGATTGAAGTGCGCGTCAACAAACTCACCACCACGAATAGGGGTGGAGTCCCGCTCCATTTCCCCGGCAATGCCAAGCTCCTGAAACAGTCGCATCGCCTCACCATCAAAACGGACGGCACGGGGCAAGGGATACACATCCCCAAGACGGTCAACCACCGCCACCCGCCAGCCCCGATTGGCCAGCAAACCCGCCATCATCGCGCCAACAGGGCCATAGCCGACAATCAGTGCATCAAAAGCTGAAACAGGTTTCTCCATCGCGGCCTTCCCTTCCTTCGTCTGATGGAATTACAATATGATATATTCATCAGTTATGATGCAAGTTAAATATATAGACTGCCTCCCGACGCAAAAAGGCCCAACCTTACGGTCGGGCCTCCATGTCCAGTTCTCATGCGATAAAGACGATATTATCCGGGGATGCGTACCGGTAGATTATCAAAACCCTTGACGAAATTGGACAGCACCCGGCCAGGCGCGCCAACAACCTCAATTTTGCCAAACCGCTTGAGGATTTCCTCCCAAAGGACCCTCAGCTGCATTTCAGCCAGGCGATTACCGACACAACGATGAATACCGAACCCGAATGACAGGTGTTGCCGGGGTCGGGCACGGTCAATAATAAATTCATCGGGCCGGTCGATCACTTCTCCATCCCGATTGCCCGACACGTACCACATGACAACCTTGTCGCCTTTTTTGATCAGCTTGCCACCAAGCTCAACATCTTCAAGTGCCGTCCGTCGCATATGCGCAAGCGGTGTCTGCCAACGGATAATCTCCGGCACCATCGTCTCAACCAGTGATGGATCGGCGAGCAACTTGTCATATTGATCCGGGAACTCGTTCAAGGCCAAAAGACCGCCGGAAATCGAATTGCGGGTCGTATCATTCCCGCCAACGATCAGCAGGATAATATTCCCCAGATATTCGAGCGGGTCCATGTTGCGCGTGGCTTCACCGTGAGCCAGCATCGAAATCAGATCCCCTTTCGGCTCTGTCTCGTTCACCCGCTCATTCCAAAGACGGGTGAAATATTCCGCGCATTGCATGAGGATCTCCCGGCGCTCATCCATTGATGAAATAAGCCCGCCATTAATGTCGGCAGTCGCCACGTCGGACCAGTAGGTTAACTTGCGACGGTCCTCCCACGGGAAATCAAAAAGCGTCGCCAGCATCTGTGTTGTCAGCTCAATCGAAACCCGGTCAACCCAGTTAAACGTTTCATTGCGTGGCAACCCGTCCAGAATGGCCCCGGCCCGCTCCCGGATCAGCCCTTCAAGAGCTGCCAGATTGTTGGGTGCCACAATCGGGCTGACCACTTTGCGCTGTTCATCATGCTTGGGCTGATCCATGGCGATAAACATCGGCAACCGGAAATCGGCAATCGGGTCCCGGATTGTGATGCCCCCAAGACCGGACTCCGAAGAGAAGACTTTGTGGTTCGTGTCCACCGCCATGATGTCATTGTACTTCGTCACCGACCAATAGGGTCCAAACGGACTGGTCGCACAATAATGCACCGGGTCTTCCGCCCGCAGCCGTTCAAAAAACGGCCAGATGGCGTTTTCCTTGAAGAGGCGCGGCTGACTGACGTCGATCTGGTCAAGCGGGGTGGCATAAGCTTCCTCCACAGCGCTTTGAACAGCGAATGCTGCTTGGCTCATTTTTTCCTCCCGCCTCCGCCTGGACAGGCTTTGGACAAATCCCGGACAGAGGTTCCATTACAAGCTCGATAATGAATGTTATCAGCGCAAGCTGCCCTTGCAACACCCATTTGCGACACGTTGAACCATCCGTTTCGTCGCGCTGGATTATTGACATTAACAATGCCAATATATCCACAAACCAAACAGGGAGCCGCAACATGCTGGAACCAACCAAACAGGAAAATCCCAACCCGGCTGTGACCGTGGACCCACCGCGGCTGGCTCGCCTTGTCATCTCCTTGCTCCTCAACCGAATGGCAGATCCAAAACGGCTGGCAAAAGCACGCGACCGGGCGGAAAACGCACGCGTGAAAGCGGGCGCGCCGCACCGGGTGGATTATTTCCACCAGCCCGATGACCCCTATTCCCACCTCGCCGTACAAAAACTGCAGGCACTGGCGGATACATATGACATTGAGTTGGTGCCCCACCTCATCCGGGCAACGGGGGGCAAAGAACAGCCTTTCCCCGACAAGCTGGCAACGCTTGCCCGGCGCGACGCTGCAAGTGTCGCCCCCTATTACGCACTTACCTTCCCCGGCAATGCGGGCATGATCCCCGCCCCCGCCGACACAAAACTTGCCGCGCGTATCCTCGCCCACGCATCAGCTAAAGAGTTCACGGCGCGCGCATCGCAGGTCAGCGAAGCTCTCTGGTCCGGAGATCGCGCAACCCTCCAGTCTCTGGCAGAAAAATTCGGCACCACGTCGGAAGCAGAAACAGACAAGAAACTGGATGCCGGTTCCAGAACACTGAAGGAGAAAGGTCACTATTCAGGTGCAACCTTCCTCTATGCCGGTGAGTGGTTCTGGGGCGTGGACCGCCTCTATCATCTGGAAAACCGGCTCCGCGCCAGAAAGGCTGTCCGCGATGGAACAAGCCCACTGATCGCGCCACGCCCGGCGATCGACCCCGGCCCCCGGCGCGATACAAAGGAAGCACTCACGCTGGAAGTCTATCCTTCACTTCGCAGCCCGTACACAGCTGTGATTTTTGATACCGCGTGTGCCCTTGCAGACAAGGCAGGCGTGCATCTGGTGCTGAAGCCTGTCCTGCCCATGGTCATGCGCGGCGTTCCCGCGACACGCACAAAGGGCATGTATATTTTCTCCGATGCCGCGCGGGAGGCTGCTGCGCTCCAGGTACCCTATGGCAAAACCTATGACCCCATCGGCGAACCTGTACGACGCGCCTACTCCCTCTATCCCTGGGCCGCATCGCAAGGCAAAGGAAAAGAATTATTGAGTACCTTTCTCAACATGGCCTTCGCTAAAGGAGAGCGAACAGACAATGACCGAGGCATGCGGACACTCGTTGAGAGAACGGGCCTGAACTGGAACGAAGCCAAACAATATCTGGACACGGAAGACTGGAAAGAGGAGATCGCGCAAAACCAGCACGACATGGTAGAGGGCATGGGGCTTTGGGGCGTGCCAAGCTTTCGCCTGAGGGGCCCTGCATCAGAACCTGATCTCATGGTCTGGGGGCAGGACCGCCTCTGGTTGATCGCGAAGGAAATGGAAAGACGTATCGCCCTGTCACAATCCGACGGGCCTCATGACCCGCCGACATGATGGCAGCTGTCAGTCAACCTTCGCCACGTCGCGCCCTTCGGGAATGATGTAAATCACTTTCCCGCTCTCATCCCGCACCGGGGTTAAAGACAGATCAATCTGCACCGTACCGGACGGCTGGTAAATATCGACATTAAAGCGCTGCCCCTCTCCGGCGGCAGCCCGCGCGACAGCGTCCTGCAGACGTGTACGCCCTTCTTCATCCAAAGCGTCCGTGCGCCCGATCCAGGGCAGATCCCACAAGGGTTGCCCAATCAGGCCGCGCCCGTCCTCTGTGAGCGCACGCCCCGCCCGATTGATCTCAAGAACCACACCTGCCGGATCAAGCAGCCCGATCGCCTCAAAGGCGTGATCGAAAATGGCATGAAACCGACGCTCACTTTCGACAAGCGCTTTCTCCCGCGCTGTCCTTTCTGTCACGTCACGAATATGCGCAACGAAAGTCGGCAGCCCACCCATTGTCACCTTGGTGATCGTGGCCTCAACGGGAAACTCGCTGCCATCTTTACGGCGCCCTACAACCCGACCACGTTCATTCATATAACGTGACGCCTGCCTGGCATTTCCAAAGGCGGAAACCTCCAGATGATGCCGCTTGCGAAACCGGTCCGGCATCAGCATTTCAAGCGGCTGTCCGATCACTTCATCGTCCGCGTAACCAAACAGCTTTTCCGCGGTAAGATTGAAAAAGCTGATTTTCTGCGCGTGATCCACGGCAACAATCGCATCCGCCGCCACCGCCAGAATACGGGACGTGAGAAGTTGTGTTTCTTTTGCACGAACCAGATCGTCACGCGCCACCGTTCTGTCCCGGACCGAAATAAAGTAACGCCGGTCCCCGCCAATGCTACCTTCTCGCACCCGCACCCCGACAGCCATCTCACGCCCGTCCTTTGCACGGCCAATCAGATCCAGAAAACGTGACTGCTCGGCATCATCCTCGCCCGCCCAGCGGGTCAGCCATTTCATCGGCTCAAGACGGCGCCCGGGTTGTTGTGGGACGAGTTTCGATATGGGTTGTCCCAGCAACTCCTCTTCGCCATAGCCAAGCAGCCGCACAAGCGCGGCATTGACATACACCATACGCCCCTCAGGGGTTGCGACAATGATCGCTTCAGGCAAAGCCTCCACAATCGTTCGATAGAACTCACCGGTCATGTTGTCGGTCCGAAGCGTCATAAAACCCTCTGCTCGGTTGGATCGTGTGGCTGCGGCAACCCCAGGCCGCCGCAGCATTCTTTCACTCGGCTGCCGCTGAATCTTCGACCGGATGCCCGCCTTCCATCGCCTCAAGCACACGAAGGTCTTCCGAGATCGGGATACCTGCTTCCTCATACAGAGGGCGTGTGCGTTCGGTGATGAGCCCGACACGGGCAATGGCCGGCATCATCAGATCGTCTAGCGCATGGATCTGTCCGGGCGGCAGCGCCTGCGAGATACCATCCGCTTCGGCCTCTTCCATGCCTTTGAAGAAATCGTCCCGGTCGATCCCGCTATTGTCCAGCACCATCAGAAAACCCGGGTCAGCGCGGGATGCGAGAGACCCGCCTTGCATCTGCGCAGAGGCCAGCACGTTGACCGCATCAAAAGCAAACTGCGCCATCTCTTCGCGGTCATCCTTGTGCATCTTGGCAAAGACAGGGCCGAGATAGATATGCCCGAAGGAAACATGACGGCTTTCATCCCGCATGACGTTGAAGGTCAGCTTCTTCAGCAACGGGCAGGTTGTCGTCCGGTACATATTGTTGAAAGCGCCGAGAGCGAGACTTTCCACAATCATATTCATGCCGATCATCACTTTCTCATGCCGGTCAGACTTGAGCGTCGCGTCAATCAGCGCTTTCAGCCATGGCGACATCGGATAGGTCATCGCGATTTTGTCGCAATATTTGGCATAGACCTCAACGTGGCGTGCTTCATCCATCGTCTGCGTGGCAGCATAAAGCTTCGCACCCGCATCCGGTACGGAATGGGTCACACAGGCCGCGGTCATCAACGCACCCTGCTCCCCGTGCAGGAATTGCGAAAGAAGCTGCGCCGTCGAATGCGCGGTGAAGGTTTCCTGCTGGGATTTATTCAGCTTACTAAAAAAAGGTATTTTGTGATAAATGCTGGAACGGTCAGCAATCAGGGGTTTCGACGGGTCAACCTCATGATCCCAAGGCAGATACTCGTCTGAGTCCCACTGGTTTTGTTTGGCGCGATTGTAAAGGTCCTGCACTTTGTCTTCGCCAAACTCATAGGCGAAGGTCCAGGCGATATCCATGGGGTTGCGGTAGATATCGTCCGGGTTCATCGTGACTTTCCAGTCGCCTTTTTTGACGACAGGGGCATTTGAAGGTTCAGCCATTCTTTCCTCCTATATGCATCTCTTGAAAAGGATGCTGTTGCGTAGGCGGCCGACCGGCGAATAATGACGCATGTGTCATTTTTTGAATTGACGTGAATCAAGCCGAATGAAATTCCCGCAACCCGTCTGCATATCGTCAGTATTGGCGCTTTGGCAGACGCACCACCATGCCCTCCAGATCCGGCGATACCTTGATCTGACAGCTCAGGCGGCTGCTCTCATCGACATCGAAAGCAAAATCAAGCATATCGCGTTCCAGTTCCTCGATCGGATCGCACTTTTCGGCCCATTCCTGCGGAATATAGACATGGCACGTCGCACAGGCGCATGCGCCGCCGCAATCGCCATCAAGCCCGGGAATCGTATACTTCACTGCCCCTTCCATGAGAGAGAGGCCATTGGCCACCTCCACCTCATGCTCCGTCCCGCCATACTCGATATAGGTGATTTTCGTCATACACTCGCTCTCCGCCCGTTGGCACCGGGCCTGCGCCCGCTTTCATCTCCACCGAACCTAACGTGACGCCTGCGTCATTTTCCTTGACAGAGGTCAATTTTGAATGTAGTCATTGACAACATACAAGGAACGGGACGATATGACCTACCACCATGGCAACCTGCGGCAGACCCTGCTCGACCACGCCGCCGAGATCATCGCGGAAGACGGCATTGAAGGTTTGAGCTTGCGCGCGCTCGCACGGGAAATTGGCGTCTCGCACTCAGCCCCCGCACGCCACTTCAAAGACAAACAGGCGTTGCTGGCAGCCCTCGCGACAGAAGCACATGAGAAGCTGACCCGCTTCATCAACAAGGCCGCCAATGACGCGGGTGACGACCCTGTCGCGCGGTACAACGCCATGGGTAAAGCCACCATCCGCTTCTCGCTGGATCAACCGGCCTACTTCAAGGCCGTGCAAAACCCGGAAGTCTATCAGCGCGCAAGTGAAGAGCTTAGAAGCGCTCATGAAGCCTATCTTGAGACGGTGAAGGAGGCCGCCGCCGCCGCACATGAAGCAGGCTGGAACAGCGATGAAGAAACCATGACCCTCTTTACGTTTTCGACCGCCGCCGCGCATGGAACCGCCATACTGTTCAGCCGCATGTTCCAGACCGGTACCTTTACAAACACAGACCTTCTCGCCCTCGGCGAGAAAGTGATCGATCTTGTCGTTCCGCCGCACTCAAGCCTGTGCAAACCCAAAGGAGAGTGACCATGAATTTGTTGAAAATGCTCTATCCCTGGGGTCCGGTCTTTTTCGGTATCGGTTTCCTGGCACCGCTCTTCGCCGCACTGATGGAAGCAACGGGCATCACAGTACCCTTCGGCCTCTCGACTATTGAGACAGGTCTCATCATCGGCATCATTTGGGGCCTTATTGCAAAATTCGGAGGACGCTGGATATGACCTCGCCGACCATCACCGAGACGGCAAATCCCGATCGCGAAACGGAGCGCCAACTGGCCCAGCAGGAAATGGCCATCGCCAAAAAATATATTGGCCCCTTCCCCGTCTTCATGGCCATCTGGTGCTTTGCAAACCTTGCCTGCTGGCTCGCGCTCTGGCCCCTGGTGCTGACGGGCACCTTGCCGCTTTGGGCAGGTTTCATCATCGCAACCTTCAATGTCGCGCTCTGCTACCTTCCCTCGCACGAGGCGCAGCATTCCAACTATGCCGCGGCTGGCAAACCCCTTCGCTGGCTGAACGAATTGATCGGCTACGTATCCACCATCCCCCTCGTCCTGCCGTTCAAGGTCGCGCGCTACACCCACATGCTGCACCATACCTATACAAATGACCCGGTGCGTGATCCTGATTATGAGGTCATCGCCCCAACATGGTGGCAGGCCATCTTGAAATCCTTTGAACGCATGCAGCCGCGTTTTCCGAACGCCTACGGACGTATTCTGGGAGAACATGCCGATGACCCTATGGCCAAAAGAGCCGCGATCGAGGGGGCCGTGCAGACATTGTCATACTGGGCCATTCTGACAATTCTCGCCTGGAGCGGCTATGCGCTTGAGGCCGCGGCACTCTGGTGGGCGCCACGCATTCTGGGTGTTGTCTATATTTCGCTGTTCCTCAGCTGGTGGCCCCACCACCCGATGCACGAGATGGGGCGGTACCGGAATACACGCTCGTTCAGTTTCAAGTTTGGCAATCTTCTCGCACTGGGCATGGAAGGTCATATTATCCACCACCTGCACCCCGGCATGCCGCTAAACCGCAATAAGGCAGCCTTTCTGAAAATGCGCCCGATCCTTGAGGCCCGCGGGTGCCGCCTCGAAGACCATCACGGCTAGCCCCGCAGCCACACCCGTAAGAGCCAAAAACAATGGACAGACAAGGCTCGGGCCGCTACCAAAACAGGGTTTGGTCTTGTCTGGAGGCGGGCTCCGCCAGTTCAATCAAGCCGAGCGCCGTTCTGTTCAGTAATGCAATCCGCAAGGCCCCAACACACCATGGGCACAACATCAGACAAATCAGTCGCGCAAGAGCCGGAGACCGCACCAAAAAGCGATGCGGACGCGCGTATTTTGGCAGCGGCAACCATGCTGTTTGCCCGCGACGGTTTTGCAAGCGTTAAGGTGCCCGAAATAGCAGCTGTCGCGAAAGTGGGTCTCAACACGCTCTATCAACGCTATCCGAGCAAGGAAGTTCTGGGCAATGCCGTCTTCCGCCACTGCAAGAAAGCGTGGGAAGAAGCTGTTCTGACCGATTGGCCGGAACAGGCAAGCTCCCGTGAGCAATTCCTCTTCTACTGGAACCGGCTTTCAGACTTTGCCGCGCGGGAACGAAACATTGCGCTCTACAATGAGCGCAAACCCCTGGGCCACCCCTATGATGCGCAAAGCCAGGCTCTGCATGAACGCCTGGAAAAAACGGCCATCACTATTTTGAAAAGCTGGAGCGCCGAAAGTGGCCTTTCGCCTGACATCATCAAAGCCATCATCAACGGGACCTTCCAGCGCCTGCTGGAGATGGACGTCGATGCCGCCGAACGTGCCAGGCTCCTGAAAGAAGCGGGCCCCGCCGTCTGGGCAGCCCTTGCCCGGCGCTAGGTCTTTCCCCGTAATATGAACCTGCGCCCGGAAGGCCCAAACCGTGCTCTCTCTCCTTGGTCTTTTTGTCGGCGCCTTTCTCGCTGCCACCTTCCTGCCCTTCTCATCCGAACTCATGTTGCTCACCGCCCTGAACACAGGCGCGCACGATAAATGGCTGCTGGTCACGATAGCCTCCACTGGCAATATACTGGGAGCAGCACTCAACTGGTGGCTTGGGCGCTTCCTGCTCCACTGGGCTGATCGGCAATGGTTTCCATTTTCAAAAGCGCAACTACAACGCGCCAGCAACCGGTTTGCCAGATATGGGAGCTGGTCCCTGCTGTTTGCCTGGGTGCCGGTGATTGGTGACCCGCTGACATTCGCCGCCGGGGCGCTGAAAGTCCCCTTTGTGCCATTTTTAATTCTGGTGAGCCTGGGCAAAAGCACCCGCTACATCTTTCTGGCCCTTACGGCTGAGGCCACGGCGAATCTGGCCATGTCGCCACTCTCAATCCCGGCAATCCCGGTCTTTTGACCTGGATCATTGGCATTTCCTGCAAACTCGTTTATGACATTTTGTCAGAAAAACAAACTGGAGGAATATCCATGGCCGACACAAGCGTCGCAACCAAACCATCTACTCAAAACGGGGCCACCGAGCATTTCGATGTCCTTATTGTCGGCGCCGGGATTTCGGGTGTGGGCGCTGCCTACCATATGAAAGACCAATGCCCCGACAAGTCCTACGTTGTGCTGGAAGGGCTGGATACATTTGGCGGCACATGGGCCATGCACAAATATCCCGGCATCCGTTCAGATAGCGACCTTTATACGTTCGGCTACCGTTTCAAACCCTGGACCGGCGCCCCCATCGCCACGGCGCAGGAAATCCTCACCTATATGGGTGAAGTTATCGACGAGAACGATCTCGGCCAGCACATTCGCTACAAACACAAGATCGTCAACGCCAGCTGGTCAAACAAGGACCAGCAATGGACCATCGAAGGTACCAAAGGCGATGACAACCAGCCCTACAAAATCACGGCAAACTTCCTCTGGATGTGCCAGGGCTATTATCGCCACTCGGAAGGTTACACCCCCGACTGGGAAGGTATGGACGATTTCGAGGGCCGGATTGTGCACCCGCAAACCTGGCCGGAAGATATCGACCTGAAAGGCAAGAACGTCATTGTAATTGGCTCCGGCGCAACTGCGGCAACGCTCGTACCCGCCATTGCAGGCGACTGCAACCACGTCACACTGCTGCAGCGTTCCCCCACTTACTTCATTCCCGGGCGCAACGAAAACGAACTCGCCGACCAGCTCCGTGCACTCAAGGTCGATGAAAACTGGATCCACGAAATCACACGTCGCAAAATCCTTGCTGACCAGGCCGAGCTGACGCGCCTGTCTTTTGAGGAACCGGAGCTTGTCAAAGCTGAATTGCTCGCGGGCGTGAAAGCCTTCCTTGGAGAAGATTTCGACATGGAGAAACATTTCACACCCAAATACCTGCCTTGGCGGCAGCGCATCGCCTTTGTACCGGATGGCGATATTTTCAAGGGGATCGCATCAGGCAAAGCATCCGTCGTAACCGACGAGATCGACCGCTTTACCAAGGAAGGTATCCTGCTGAAATCAGGCGAAACCCTGAAGGCCGACATCATCATTACGGCAACAGGCTTCAATCTGAGTGTTCTTGGCGACATCAATTTCGCCATTGACGGCAAACCGCTGAACTTCGCAGACACCGTCACCTATCGCGGCATGATGTTTACCGGCATTCCCAACATGCTTTGGGTCTTCGGCTATTTCCGTGCAAGCTGGACATTGCGCGTTGACCTCCTGGGAGATTTTGTCGCCAGACTGCTCAAGCACATGACAAAAATTGGGGCCAAGAGCGTCACAATGGAAATCCCCGAAAAAGACAAAGGTATGAAGCTCGACACCTGGATCGACCCTGAAAACTTCAATCCCGGCTACCTGATGCGCTCCATGAACCTGCTGCCCAAGCGGGGGGAGAAGCACGAATGGCAACACACGCAGGACTACTGGACAGAGCGGGAAGAAATTCCCGAAATTGACCTGACAGATGAGGCTTTCGTCTACAGGAAGTAGGCACACAAAGCCGCCAGACAAAAGGGCCCGGAAAACCGGGCCCTTTTTCGTGGACGCTCACGATCGATAATGAGCGGTTATTTCGCCCCGTCAAAATAGTCGGCAAACCCGGACGGCGCATAAGGGCCAATACATATCTGCTCCAGCACCCCGATGCCCTGACGCGCGCCATCATGTGCGCGCACAACCTGTTGCACATGAATATTTTCCGGTTGAAGCGGGTCCACCTGACGCGGATCGAAACTTTCACCGCCGGTCTCCAGCTCCCCTTTCCACATGCCCTGCCCCCATTCAGGGTGCGTATAGCCAAGCCCTTTCATCTGGAACTTGAGAACCGGCTCAAGCTCGATCGTTCGCGTCTGCCCGTCATGATCAACAAGATCAATCTCGGCAGATGACGCAAGCCGTGTCCCCGGCACATAAGTGACCCGGTGCCGGGCCGTCGCCATGCGCTGGTCACGTCCGTCTTCGACCCCCGGCACATCCGCCTCGCTCTTGTAAAGCGGCGCAACGATACCTTCTCTCACCAGCGCTTCACCCTTCGGCCCGTCAAAAAAGATGGCATGGGAGATATGGTCATCCCATACGAGCGGCGCCCATAGAAAGAAGATCCCGCCCGGCATAACGGGAGCGCCACCTGTTTCCGGTTCGCCCACCCGGCGCACCCCCCAGGAACGGTCCTTCGTGCCGAAACACATATCGTCACTGACCTTGATCTCACCATCCGGATGACGCACAACGCCATTCCACCGGCCAAACTGATCAAAGCGGGTCGCGTCCATGACACGCCGCGCACCGGACCACAAAGTCTGCCGTCCTTCCTGGATGGAAGCCGTGCGCGCAGAGAAAGTGAGATCGCAGGAGACCCCGCTCTTGTTATCCTCCAGCACCACCCGGACACGCTTCATAGGCTCAATAATCTCAATCCGAAACGGGCCGACGCTCATATCCGTACGTTCAAGCGGCGCCCGTCGTGAACCATAAAAGCAATGCTGCCGGCCTCCCTGCTCAACAACACTGAAAGCACAATCAAGAATACCCCTGTGCGGGTAGATCGCCATGCCGATCCCGAAATAATAGGAACCATCATTCGCATAACCATTAAACCAGGTCCGGTCATAGACGTTGCGGTCGCTCGTCGCCGGATGGGCAATCGGCTCCGGTGTCTGATGGATCGGATAATCATCAAGTTTGTTAAGCATGGCATTCTCCGTTTCTTGTTCTCATATTGCTCGCGATGTCTTAAGCCTAACAGCTTGAAATATATCGGCAATCGCTTCTTTGAGTGCGCAACCGCACTAGGGAGATGACGCTACGGCGGACAATGTTTTCACCCGCCTCAACCACAAGCGCACAGGCTCGTGTCTTGTCGTGAGCACATACAATCTCTAGATTGAGCCCATGAAACTCATCCGCCTCGCCCTCTACGCCCTGATCGCGCTTTCGTTGCAAATCGCAACGGCGATGAGCTTTGCGGACACGGAGAGTTCCCACGCAGGCATGTCGGCCAATCAGACACAGCACACCCAGACATTGCAAGACATGACGATGTCCGGCGCCATGATGGACGAAATGGAAGATTGTTGTTCGGAACCGTGCGATGAAATGCCCGACTGCGCCGACATTTGCGCAACATCCGCAAGCAGTGCCGGAAACACCGGCCTGAAGCAGGCCACATCAGGCGTCAACGAGGAAACCCGGCCCGTTGCAAGAACAGTTTTTCCAGCCAGCCACCTGGCAGCCCTGAAAAGCAAGCTGGCGGACCGACAGCCCAAACCACCCAAAGCCTGAGAAACTGAACGCCCCACCGCGAGTGCGCACGGCATGTCTGCGCGCGCAATACGCGGGTCACCTCGTGGTCCCTTCTTTTTCTCCGTGGTTTTCTTATGCGCTTTCCATCATCAAATACTGTTTCCGGTCGCATTCTCGGCCTGGCTCTTATCACCATTGTGTCGGGCACGGGGGTCTATCTGCTGTTCAGCGACACCGCCGCCACCGACAATTCAGAGACCGGCATGATGAGCATGGCGTCAGACGAACGACGCATTCTCTATTACCGAAACCCGATGGGCTTGCCCGACACTTCACCAACGCCCAAACAGGATTCCATGGGCATGGACTACATTCCCGTCTATGAAGGCGAGGAAGAAGAAGGGACCATCCGTGTTTCTGCCGCCAAACAGCAGCGTACCGGTGTCCGAACAACACTGGCCGTCAGCCGGCCCTTCACCCGCACCCTCCGCCTGCCTGGTATCGTCACACTGGACGAACGCCGCATCAGCATCATTTCACTCCGCGCAAACGCTTTCATCGAAGCGGTGTCCGACGTCACCACCGGCACTGTTTTGCGGGAGGGAGACCCGCTCGTCACTCTCTATGCACCCGACTTCGCCTCGGCCGCCGCGCTCTACGCATCCGATCTGCGCAGCGGCGGGCGACGCGCCGAAGGTAGCCGACAGCGACTGCAAAACCTGGGTGTACCCGACAACGTCATCGCCCGCATTGCCGCGACCGGCAAAGCGCCGGTCTCGATTCAGATCAGAGCCCCCCGCAACGGAATTGTCATGGAACGTATGGCTGTCGAAGGCATGATGTCGCCACCCGGGGCACCATTGTTCCGCATCGCAGACACGTCGCTGGTCTGGGTCATGGCGGACATTACAGAGTCTGATTTGGGCCTCATTGCCCGCGGCAATACGGCTGAGGTCCGGTTTCGGTCCTACCCCGGAGAGATTTTCACCGGCGAGATAGTCGAGATCTACCCGGAATTGAACGACATGACCCGCACCGCCAAACTGAGAATTGATCTGCCCAACGAAGATGGCCGCCTTCTGGCAGGCATGTTTGCCGATGTAACAATCACCGCGACGGACCGGACAGACGCCCTGCTGGTTCCCGACACTGCCATCATAGATACCGGCACCAGAACAATTGTCCTCACGGACCTTGGGCAAGGTCGCTTCGCCCCACAGGATGTCACACTGGGCCGACGTGGCAACGACATGGTGGAAATTCTGCAGGGCCTGACGGCCGGTCAGTCCATTGTCTCAGCCGCCACCTTCCTGATCGACGCGGAAAGCAATCTGAAAGCTGCCCTCGAAGGACTGGCACCCGTCACCCCGACAGCAGACGAGAGCGCCCCCCCACCGGCCAGCGAACACCGGATGCCCGCTTCTCACATGGATCATAGCAACCACGGGGAGCACGCCCAATGATTGCACGTCTTATTGCATGGTCAGCCCACAACCTGGTTCTGGTTTTTTCTGCCACCGCCGTCATCGTCGCAGTCGGCATCTGGTCCGTGCGCACCTCGCCTGTTGACGCGATACCCGATCTGTCAGACGTGCAGGTCATTGTCCTGACCAACTATCCCGGGCAAGCCCCACAAGTGGTGGAAGACCAGGTCACTTTCCCACTGACCTCTGCTATGTTGACCGTCCCGAAATCCCGTGTGGTGCGGGGCTTTTCGTTTTTCGGCATCTCATTTGTCTACATCATCTTTGAAGACGGGGTGGATCCCTATTGGGCGCGCTCTCGCGTGCTGGAATATCTGAATGCCGCCGCAAGCCGCCTGCCTGAAGGTGTGGTCCCGGAACTCGGGCCGGACGCAACCGGTGTCGGCTGGGTCTATCAATACGCTATCACCGGTACGAATCTCTCGCTCGCCGAACTCCGTTCGTTGCAGGACTGGGTACTGCGTTTCGCAGCGTCGCGGGCAGAAGGTGTTTCCGAAGTCGCGAGTGTCGGCGGCTTTGTGAAACAATATTCCATCACCGTCGATCCTGTCGCTATGCGGGCCAACAATATTTCTTTGTCGGAGATCGCACGAGCCGTCCGGGCCTCCAACATGGATACGGGCGGACGCACGGTCGAACTCTCCGAGTTTGAATTCATGGTACGGGGCCGTGGCTACCTGTCTGGAACAACAGATATTGAAAACATCACATTGCGCACCCAAAGCGGTGTCCCGCTGAGATTGAGGGACGTTGCCCGAATTGAAACGGTGCCCGACGAGCGACGCGGCATTACCGAACTGAACGGAGAGGGCGAAGTTGCCAGCGGCATTGTCCTCCAGCGATACGGGGCAAACGCGCTGGACGTCATCGCAAACGCCAAACTGGAACTGGACCAGATCAGCGCCAGCCTGCCTGATGATGTGGAGATTGTCCCGGTCTATGACCGCTCCAACCTCATTCTCTCCGCCATAAAGACATTGCAAACCACGCTGATCGAGGAAAGCATCATCGTGGCGCTGATCACCATCCTTTTTCTGCTTCATTTCAGAAGCTCACTTGTGGCCATTATCATGCTGCCTGTTGGCATCCTGATGGCTTTCATCGTGATGAAAATTCTGGGTATCGGCTCCAACATCATGAGTTTGGGCGGGATCGCCATTGCTATTGGGGCGATGATTGACGCTGCCATCGTGATGATTGAAAACGCACACAAGCATCTGGAGCGCGCGCCCGAGGGCAAGGCAAGAACACAAATATTGATTGAGGCCGCATCTGAAGTCGGACCGGCCTTGTTTTTCAGCCTCTTGATTATCACGGTTTCCTTCCTGCCCATCTTCGCACTCGAAGGCCAGGAAGGACGGCTCTTCAGCCCGCTCGCCTACACCAAGACCTTCGCCATGGCAGCGGCTGCCCTTCTGTCGGTGACACTCGTGCCGGCCCTGATGGTGGTGTTCGTTCGCGGCAGGATTATCCCGGAGCACAAAAACCCGCTCAACCGCTATCTGATTGCAGCCTACCGCCCGCTCATCCACACGGTCTTGAATGCACGCGTCCTTACCATCGGCATGGCATTGATCATTCTCGCCATCAGCTACTGGCCCGCACGACAACTGGGGAGCGAGTTCATGCCGAACCTGAACGAAGGAACGCTCATGTACATGCCCACCACCTTGCCCGGCCTCTCGGTTACCAAGGCTGCAGAACTGGTGCAGATTCAGAACCGTATTATCAAATCCTTCCCCGAGGTCGACAGTGTCTTTGGCAAAGCGGGCCGCGCCCGTACAGCAACAGACCCCGCACCGACGGAAATGATCGAAACCATCATCCAGCTGAAACCGCAGGAAGAGTGGCGCCACGGGCTGACGCTTGACGACCTTCGCGCTGAAATGGACGCCGCCCTGCAATTCCCCGGCGTCTCCAACGCCTGGACCATGCCCATCCGCGCACGCATTGATATGCTCTCAACCGGCATTCGAACCCCTGTCGGCGTCAAAATATATGGAACAGATCTGCGTGAAATGGAGCGCATTGCACGGGAGGTCGAAACAGTACTGCACACCATTGATGGGACCAGCAGCGCCTATGCTGAACGTGTCATCGGGGGATATTATCTCGATATCACACCTGACCGTCACGCATTGGGCCGATATGGCCTCTCGGTAGAGGATGTGCAGGATGTCATCGCCATGGCACTGGGCGCCGAAGCGCTTACCCAGACCGTAGAAGGGCGAGAGCGCTATGATGTGGCCATTCGCTATCCAGCCGCCCTGCGCTCAGACCCGGAGGCCATCGGACGGGAAGTTCTGGTAGCCATTCCAGGCGGTGGCTATGTGCCCCTGCGCGATGTGGCACGCATTGAGCGCACGCGCGGCGCCACATCCATTCGCACGGAAAACGGACAACTGACCGTCTACATATTTGTTGATATTACAGGCCGCGACCTCGGTGGTTATGTCGATGAAGCAAGGGAGGCTGTTCGCCGGAGCATTGATCTGCCACAAGGCTATTCCATCGGATGGTCGGGGCAGTTTGAATATCTCGAACGCGCCAAGGCCAGATTGACGCTGGTTGTGCCGTTCACCCTCACCCTGATATTCCTTCTGCTCTATCTCAACTTCCGGCGATTGACAGAGACATTGATCGTCATGCTTTCACTGCCCTTTGCGCTGGTGGGTGGCATCTGGCTTATGTGGTGGATGGGGTTCAACATGTCAGTCGCGGTTGCGGTCGGCTTCATCGCGCTGGCAGGTGTTGCCGCAGAAACCGGTGTGATCATGCTGATCTATCTCGATCATGCTTGGAAAGAACACCAGGCACTCGCAGTGCGCGACGGGCGCAAGCCGGACGTACACGACCTTACCCGCGCCATCATGGTTGGCGCGGTCGAACGTGTTCGCCCCAAAATGATGACGGTGATCGCAATCATGGCGGGCCTCATGCCAATCCTGTGGAACACAGGCACCGGTTCGGAGGTGATGCAGCGTATCGCCGTGCCCATGATAGGAGGCATGGTTTCATCCACACTGCTCACACTCATTGTAATCCCCGTCGTCTATGCCTGGGTGAAAGGGATAGGCCTTGAGAAAACCCGTCAACTGTAGAGAGGGCCTCCACCCACTACGCATGGTGAACTTGCCCTGGCCATAAGAGCGGCCTATAAGAAGGCGTCATCTGGGGAGTAGCCAGTCGCCTGACAAGGCGGGCCTTCGTGTCAACATACTCGGTCGAGAGGCCGTGGTGCGAAGGAAGCAAACCATTGCTTGGGCGAGACCAATGGCATCGGATCTCCGCTCGGGTTGGGTGGCGAGACCGATGTCCGTTGGAAAAAGCCGCCCGACCCCGAGACCACCATGGAAGCCTTCACTACATCCACCGCAATTGTCACTCTTGCAGAGATGGGAGACAAAACCCAGTTGCTGGCCATCCTGCTGGCCACCCGCTTTCACCGGCCGGTATTGATCATGCTCGGTATCCTGCTCGCCACGATCGCAAACCATTTTCTGGCGACCCTTGTCGGCACACAAGCCGCCGCGCTTCTCAACGCAGACTGGTTTCGATACCTGATCGCCCTGTCATTTCTGGTCATGGCAGTCTGGGCGCTCATCCCCGACCGGCTGGACGATGCGGCGCAAACCCTCGCCCCTTACGGCGTGCTGCTCACAACCATCATAGCCTTCTTCTGGGTGGAGATGGGGGACAAAACACAGATCGCCACCATCGCACTCGGCGCACGCTTTCAGGACCTGTGGTTCGTGACCGCAGGTACAACCATCGGCATGATGCTGGCCAACGCACCGGCAATATTTCTGGGACACCGGCTGCTGGCGTTTTTGCCACTACGCACGATCCGTGCGATCGCAGCCGGTCTCTTCCTCGCGATGGGCATAGGAGTTCTGTGGTCTCCTATGTGAAGTTCGTGCTACCTTCAAATGAAGACACATTGGAACCGGTTTCTTACAGAAACCTGTGCATGATATGCGCATCCACAAATCCCAGTTCCCGATGACGAAACACTTCGGGAACTGTACCAACAATTTTGAAGCCCAGCTTCTTCCACAGCCTTACAGCGCCGGCATTGGTTGACACCACCATGTTGAACTGCATGGCTCGGTAACCGAGCTCTTTTGCTTGCCTCAAAGCGGAAAGACCCATTGCTTCACCAACGCCCTTGCCGCGCGCCTCGCTACTCACCATAAAACTCGCATTCGCCACATGCGCGCCCAAAGCAGGCTGATTATCTTTAATGATATAGGTGCCCAATATTTCGCCTGCTTCTTCAAAAACATAGCAGTGCGTCGCGTCTCCCATCCAATATGACAGCGCTTCCTCTCGCGAAATCTCTGACGAAAAAACGTACGTATTCCCGGGAGAAACGACTTCCTGGAATATTCTCCAGATCGCATCCTCATCGGCTTTTTTTGCGTGGCGTATATTCATAACAATGGCGCGGCTCACCTATTCCAGCCCCTCAATATCTCTAAGGCCAAAAACCAGCGGATGATGAGAAGAACAGTGAATGGCGGAGAGATAGGGATTCGAACCCTAGGTACTGTTGCCAGCACAACGGTTTTCGAGACCGCCCCGTTCGACCACTCCGGCACCTCTCCGCTGAAACCACTCAAAGCGGTTGGTCTAATGGCGGCGGAATGTAACAGAAGTCGCAAGCGACACAAGCCATCACCCCCGCTTCACCACAATAATATGCCCGATTTCCGGACTTTCCGCGGTTTTGGGCACAAGCGCCCCCGCGCATGCACCAAAAAAAGCCGGCTCGCCTTGAAATAGATGTATATACACTTATATTCCTTTCACGAAAGTCACCGGAGGAACAAAGCTCATGCGTCTAGACGATCACCCAACAGTTAAAAAAGTTCGGAACGGAAAAAGCCCGGCCGCCCAGATCCCTCGCGACGAGAGCGGTGCCATCAAGGCAGACTGGCTCCGCGCTGTTTGCCTTGAGGCCGGCGCAGATGATGTCGGTTTTGTTTCTGTGGACCGGCCGGAGCTTGCCAGCCAGCAGCTTGAAATTTCCATGCGCTTCCCCCGTGCAAAAACCCTTATCAGTATCGTGGCGCGCATGAACAGGGGGGCCGTCCAGTCTCACACGCGCTCCATAGCCAATCACGAATTCCATGAGGCCTACGACACGGTGAACGAAGCGGGGCGCCATGTCGTAAGGAAGCTGGAAGATCTGGGCATTCCGGCCGTCAACGCCATTGCCGCGTTTCCCATGGAAGTGCAAACCTTCCCTGGAAAGAGCTGGTATATCGCACACAAACCCGTCGCCGAAGCGGCCGGCCTCGGCAAAATGGGGTTGCACCGCAACGTCATTCACCCGGAATTCGGCAACTTTATCGTTCTGGACACGATTGTGTTGGAGGACCGGGTCAGCGAAGAGAGCAAACCCCTAGACTACAACCCGTGTGTGGACTGCAAGCTCTGCGTCGCAGCCTGCCCTGTCGAAGCCATCGGCCCGGACGGCAGTTTCAATTTTTCTGCCTGCTACACCCACAATTACCGGGATTTTCTGGGTGGCTTTCTCGACTGGAGCGAAGAACTGGCCGCTGCCACGAGCAAACAGGATTTCCGCGACAAGGTGACACCGGGAGAGACCGTTGCGCTGTGGCAAAGCCTTTCGTTCAAACCCAACTACAAGGCCGCCTATTGCGTTTCAGTGTGCCCGGCCGGGGAAAATGTCATCGCGCCCTATCTTGAAGACCGCATCGCCTTTGCCGACCGCTATGTGAAGCCGCTGCAGGAGATGAAAGAAACAATCTATGTGCTGGAAGGATCAGATGCGGAGAAACTTGTCCCATCCCGTTTTCCCAGCAAAACACCAAAGCGCGTCCGCTGGACGGTTGAGGCATCGGAAATCTTCTCATTCCTGTTCAATCTCACATTGACCTTCCAGCGACGCAAAGCCGGCCACCTCGACCTCACCTGCCATCTGCTGCTGACCGGTGACGCACCAATGGAAGCGACTCTCAAGGTCACTCAACGACGGCTGGAGATCGAATTTGGCAAGCTGGGCACAGCTGACATAACCATCACCACATCACCGGAAACATGGATGTCCGCCTTCACAAAGCAATTCGATCTGGATGCGGCCCTTCAGGATGAGCATATTGGCCTGAACGGACCGAAGGATCTGCTACAACAGTTCCTCGCCTGCTTCCCGGTCTATGGCGACGTCAGTTAAAGGAAAGAAAGATGACCTCATCAAAAACAGCGAATGCAAAACTGACAGCAGGTCAACCCTCAAAGCCCTTAAGGACAAAGGCCGTATCCATCGGAGCGGATTGTGCGTGCCTGTCCGTGCGCAAGGCAACACGAGCCGTGACCCAGCTCTACGACAAACACCTGTCCCGCGTGGATATCCGGATTACCCAGTTCACGCTCCTGAACGCTATCGCCGCGTTTGAAACAATCTCCATTCATGACCTGGCGACCGAACTGGTGATTGATCGAACCACCCTGACCCGCAACCTGAAGCCTTTGATAAAAGCCGGATGGGTCCAAAGCGAGGTAAATGACAAAGATGCGCGCGTGCGCGACCTGACATTGACAACGGACGGGGTGGAGCGTCTTGAGAAAGCCATTCCCTACTGGGAGAAGGCGCAAGCCGAGTTTGTTGGAAAAATCGGTATGCCGCTCTGGATGGACTTCGCCGCCAATCTGGCTGCAGTGGATAAAACGCTCTATCCCGGCAAGCGCCCTTCTGACACGAAGGTCAGAGAAGGGCGGCCCGGGAAGGCGGAAAGTCTTTCTAACAGCCTTTAAACCGGGGCGATTTGCGGGCGTTGCGCGCCCCTTCACGCAGTATACGCTCAACGCCAGCCTGCATGTCTTCCGTCTCAAAAAGCGCAGCCCCTATATCCAGGATCAGGCGATCCGCCGCTTCAATGCCGTTGAGCTGCGCTTCACGCACCAGCGCCTTGTCAGCAGCAAACGCTTTCGTCGGCCCTTTGGCAAGCCGCTGGATAAAGGCCATCGCCTCGTCCTGCAACAGCTCGTCCGTCACCACACGATTGACGATGTGCCACGCCTCGAACGTGCGCGCGTCATAAAGATCGGCCGTGTAGACAATCTCTCTCGCCCGCGCCACGCCCACCCGCGCCGCAAGTCGTTGTGCCCCGCCCAGCAAGGTTGTTGTGCCGATCAACGCTTCCACTTGGGAAAAGCGCGCAGTCTGCGCAGCAAAGATCATGTCACAGGCAAGCGCGAGCTCAAGCCCGGCTGCCAGGCAAAAACCCTGCACCGCCGCCAACGTGGGAACCGGCAACGCCTCCAGTCGCTGAATGACGGGAATGTAGCGCTCAAACATCTCGCGCGCCGCCGCCGCCGACTTGCCTTGGAAAATGCGAACATCGGCGCCGCCCGAAAAATGGGGCCCATCAGCCAGTATCAACAGGCCACGAATGGAAGATCGCTCGGCTGCCGTAACCGCCTCATCCAGCTCCGCGACAAACACATCACCAAACAGGTTAAGCGGGGCATCCGTCAGCCGAATAAGACCGACATCGCCATTTGTTTCAAAAACCACTTTCTTGCTCATAGGCTACATCCTTGTTCAAAAAGATGTATATACACCTTTAATCTGTCCAAAAAAGGTGGCCCAGCAAACACAAAGATGAACATGTGCGCTATGTCGCATCCAAACCCGCAGACGAAACCGTCATACTGTAGACAGGGTGCCCATAAACTGTGACACGACAACCCACGGAACCTGAAACCAAACGCAGATACGCTCATGATCAGCCGCCGCCGCTTCCTGCAAACATCAACCGCTCTTGCCTGTACTCCTGGCTTAGGTGCCTGCACACCGCAGAACGCGGCACCGGCAAACCAAAATGTCAGCCTGGATATCCAGGCCGCGCAGTTCGATTTGACGGGACACGGGATCACAACAGACATGGTCAGCCTCTCCGGAGACGCACCACCACCCGTTTTGCGCATTCGCCAGGGCGCAGAGTTCACGGCCCATATCACCAATCGCCTTAAAGATTATACAAGCATGCACTGGCATGGATTGCGCCTGCCCAACGAGATGGACGGCGTGCCCTATCTCACCCAGATCCCGATGGGGGAAAATGATGCCTATACCTACAGGTTCACACCACAGGACGCAGGCACATATTGGTATCATCCCCATTGCATGACCATGGATCAGATGGCGCGCGGCCTTACGGGCATGCTGATCGTTGAAGAGGAAGAAGCGCCGGGCTTCGACGACGAGATCACCCTTAATCTGCGTGACTTCAGATTGGGTCGGGATAATCAGTTCAAGGATATTTACACTGCCCGCGGCGCGGCACGTGCCGGTACGTTTGGGAACGTCCTGACCGCAAACTGGCAGCGCCAGCCGGTATATGATGCCGCCGCCGGCGGTCTGGTACGATTGCGCATTCTGGCCAGCGACACATCCCGCATCTATCGGCTGGCCCTGCCCGAAGGCAAGGGCATCATCATCGCCATGGATGGCCATCCGGTTGTCGAGCCCGTACCCTGGCCGACAAAAGAAGCCCCTCTTATTCTGTCCCCCGGACAACGCGTGGATATTGCCCTCAAAATGCCGACGGATGAGGGGCAGGAAATCAGCCTCCTGACCATGAGCGGGAACCGCGAACGCCCGCTCGCCCGTCTGCGCGCTATCGGTCGGGACATCAAACATGCGATCGGGGACCTGCGCGCCCTTCCCGCAAACCCGCTCAGCATCCCCCGCTTGGAAAATGCGGAAGTCCATGAATTCGTCTTCGGGTGGTCACCCTCTGGGGATCTGCCCAATAACGGGTTTTGCGGCACCATGGGCTACACATTCTGGTCAATCAATCGCACCCCATGGCCCGGCGATGCGTCGGGCACCGGCCCATTGGCTGTTTTAAAACACGGGAAAAGCCACATCCTGCGTTTACGCAATGAAAGCCCCAACGAACATCCCATCCATCTGCACGGCCTGACTTTTCTGCCCATCCGCTCCAATAAAAGGGCGGTCGCCAACAATTGGACAGATACAGCTCTCCTGCTGCGGGAAGAAACACTCGATATCGCTTTGGTCGCCGATAATTTGGGGGACTGGGCATTCCACTGTCACGTTATCGAACACCAGAAGACGGGGCTTGCCGGTTACATCCGCGTCGCCTGACTCCGATAAAAACAGCCACGAACGCTTGCCCATTCCCCACAAGACCGCTTAGCGTGCCTTCATGACAGATCACGCAGAAAAAGCTCCGACAGACATCTGGCCCAAAATACGCGCATGGGCAATTCATGCCTTTACCGCCTCGGGCCTGATCCCGGCCCTTCTGGCCATTGATGGCTTGATGAAAGGAAACCCCAAGGCAAGCCTTTTGTGGCTGGGTCTGGCATTGCTGATTGACGGGCTGGATGGCCCACTGGCACGGCGCTTCGAGGTCACCCGCTACACGCCACGCTTTGATGGTGCCATCCTCGACCTGGTGATCGACTATCTCACCTACACCGCCATCCCGGCGCTGATGATCTGGTATCTGCAGCTGGTCCCTGAAGGATACGGACTGGCGGCGGCGAGCTACATCATGATCACGGCGCTCTATTGCTTCGGCAACAGAGACATGAAGACCGATGATAATTATTTCAGCGGTTTCCCCGCAACGTGGAACCTGGTGGTCCTCTACTTCATTCTGCTGGGTTCGGATCCATGGATGAATCTCGCCATTATCGGGGCTTTGGGGATACTGACTTTCGTCCCGCTCAAATTCGTTCACCCGTTTCGGGTCACGCGGTTTCGGCTCCTCACCATCTTCATGACCGCAACCTGGAGCTTTTCAAGTCTGTGGCTGATTGTTTCCGCCACCGAACAGCCTCTGTTGAAAACCGACCCTGCGGCCTTTGGGGCCTGGTTGTTTTCATCCTTTTATTTTTTTGGCCTCAGCGCCTATCGCACCTGGGAAAACAGAAGCAGTACGCACAAGCCGTAAGACCACAAAGGAAACACGGGACTTCGCGTTAACGCTGCCCCTCATGCGGCATCAGGGGAAATGACCTCGCCCCACCGGGAATCGCCGGAACATCGGGAAGTGTCCGAGTACCGGGAAGAGATGGAACATTGCCCGGCGCACGGCTTCCCCTTGAAGGGTTCCGCAACACACGGCCACCCGCCGGATCAACCCGCCTCTCAATCGACGGCGCACGCGCAGGTTCCATGGTCCGGCGATCTGGATCACTCAGTGTTCCCGGCACACGGGTGCGCTCTCTCGACAGTTCAGGCGGCCATTCGATCCCGCGAGTTCGTCGGCTCTTCTCCACAGTCTCACCGCCACCGCCCGCAGGCGATGTAGACAGGGGCACCTGACCACGCGTCGGCAGGCCATGCTGCCGCTCGCCGCTTGTCCGAGTATCGGGCACAACGTTCAGGCCGTCCGGTCGCCATGGCCCACGCAACAGATACCGGCCGCGCAGTCCCTGCGATCGCATGGAGCCACCCGTCACCATTACATGGGGTGGAAGACGCCAATTATGACCCGCCACATAGACGGACCCATCAGGCCGCACACGCACGGCACCATCAATCAGCAAATCCTTCATACGTCCGCCAAAAGGTTCATCCGGTTGAACAGCAACCTGTTTCACCTCGAAACCGCTAGCCCCTACATGTCCGCGCAGAAGCACTTCATCACCGGGGACAACATGTGGCAGCACACCACGCACCGGCAACCCCGAGAGAGAGAACCCGTTTTGCCCGGAAGTCAGAATACCCCGCACCAGCCCGCGCTCTGCCTCAGGCGTAATCTCAATACGGCTCGCCAGGACGCGATCATCTTCATTTCTAAGACCGCTGACTTTTACCCATTCGCCAGGCACAGGCATCTTGTGCGTCTCCGGCACCAGAATTGTCTGCCCCAGAACAACGCACTGACGGTTCAACGCATCGACACTTTCAACCGGGCCTATCACCGCGTGCTGAATTTCTACAAGCCGCGCCTGATATCGCTCCCCGACCGGGGTCGCCTCCACAGCCACCGTTTGCCCGATAGCAAAATCTTCCGACGAGCCGCTCTCCCCATCAACAGAGACAGAGGTTGCAGGCTCATAATCAATATGCACACCATTCACAACAATGCTGCCAAAGGCGGAGATCACACCAAAGATACCGGTCCCGCCGACACCTTCGTCTCCCTCAGCGGTCGTTTGGTTACCGTTCAGCGCAATCCCGGTCCCTCCAACGCCTTCGTCCGCATCACCGGGAACAAACCCGGTTCCCCCGACACCGCTTTCGTTCCCGTAGGGATCAGGCCGGGAGAGATCAGACGTCGATGACGAGGCAACAGTGAGCGGACCAAAAAGGCTGCACCCGCTGAGCAGGACACCGGAGCCAAGAAGAAGACCCGCAACAAGAACACGCTTCATGTTTGCGCCTCATCTGTCACCCCGGCCTGACCGTTCGTTCCTTTATTTCCCCGGTCCTTCAACTCACCCTGGTCCTCTGGCGGCTCTGCATAGAAATAGACACCGAACGTCATCCGCTGCCCACCCGTGCCGCGCGTTCGGTCCTGTGTCGACAATTGCAGCGCCTCACGATTGACATCGCGAATGGCTTTCGCCCCGAGATCGCTTGCAAGCTGTCTCAGTTTTTCAACAGATGCTGCCGTCAGACCTGGATAGAAAACCGCCCGGTCGATATAGCGCGGTGTCTGACCATCCAGATTGTGCAGACCCGCCGCCACATGGTCTCTCAGGTTGCGCCCGAAAAAGTGCAGCGCCTCAGCCTCGCCGTCCGCGCTAACAAAAGCATCTGTGTTGAGATCAATTTTGCCATCGTCGCGACGGTTCACCACATGGAGCCTCAACCAGTCATCCAGAACCGCCCGGGACCGCACATCACGGCTGACCTCTTCAACAAGCTCCTCAAAACTCGGAGACCCGTCGGATCGCCGTTCAAAAAGAGGTTTGGGCGTGCCATCACTTTCCAGAAAGGGGGCCCGTGCCATCCATATGCCGGCAAGCTTTGACCCAAGTGTCGCCGGCGCCGGAGGCACATTGTGCCCTGGCCCCTCATCCATCAGCCGCTTTACGTCCTTGCGATGCACACCCGTCATCACACTCAGCGCACTTTGCGTGACACGGCCATGGCGTACGGCTTCCTCATGCGCCACTTCGATGTAGAGAGATTTCAATTCTTCAATCAGTTGCGGCAACTGCACCCCGCGCTTGACCAGCCCCTGGACAAGCGGCCGCAAGAGCCCGCGCACGGCGCCGACAAAAGCGGTTTGAGGCCCGAAACCTTCACCGGAATTTTCGCTGATTTCTCCCATATCCGGAGCATAGCAAAGATATGTGGGAAAACTACCCACATTTTTATTGACGTGGGAATTTTTCCCACATATATTGTTTCTGTCGATGGCAAAAGCCTGAGACGGCCCAGAGATGCCTGAGAACAGAGCACCTGACAGTCAGACCCCCTCTGGCCGGTCAGCACCCTCACCCCCTTGTGCTTTGTTCAACAGGTTGGCCGGAGATGTCGCAAGCATCTCCGGCCTGCACCTCTCCCCCACATCCGCACCGTAAACAACCCCGCTCCCTCCGGACATTTTCCGATTGCCCTCATTTGTATTTTTTATATAATAATGGTTATGCCAAAAAAAGTAGACCCCATAGAACGTCGAAAACTCTTTGCAGAGGCCGCCATATCCGTCATCGCGGAGAAAGGGCTGGAGAACCTCCGCCTGGTGGATATTGCACGGGAAGCTGGCCTCACCACGGGCAGCCTGACCCATTACTTCAACGACAAGGATCAGGTCGTCGCCGCGGCTCTGGACCATGTGATCGAAACCGCCCTCGCGCAGGCCAGCAGCACAGAAGACGGGCTCATTCCTGCATTGCTCGCATTCCTACCACTGGACAGGGACGGACATGCGGCCGCGAGAGTTTGGCTCGCTTTTTTCAGCCAATCCATAGGTCGCCCCTCCCTGTCCTGCATGCATCGCCAGTATTACGAGGAGTTCGTCGAGGCCCTCGTGAGGATACTGAGCAGCATCCCGGCTCTCAAAAGCCACACACCTGACGCTCTCACCACGACAGCCAACCTGTTGATCGCCCTCGTCGACGGCATTCTCGTCCGTGCGACCCTTGACCCGCAGGGCTGGCCCCCCGCCCGCCAGGTACAGCACCTGACATGGGGCGTAAACGCCCTGACCAACACAACCACACATCTGGAGGTATCGGCACAATGACCACATCATGCGTGAAAACACTCCCGGGGACGGCCTCAAAACGGCAAATCATGGCCGCCCTGAAAAAGGACGGCGCCGTCATTCTGAAAGATATTCTCTCACCCGACGACGTCGCGACACTGAAGGGAGAGCTTGCCCCTTATGTCGAGGCAACAGAGAACGGACGGGACGATTTCACCGGTCACTTCACAACCCGCACCGGGGCGCTCGTCGCGCGATCGCCTAAATGCCGTGATCTGATCATGAACCCGCAGATATTGGCCGCCGCGGACGACTTTCTGTTGCCAAACTGCCAACGTTATCAATTGCACCTGACCCAAGTCATCCGCATCAAACCCGGCCAGCCCAAACAACCTATCCATCGGGATCGCTGGGCCTGGGGCAAGTATCTACAAGGGATCGAACCACAATTGAACACGATCTGGGCCGTGACCGACTTCACAAAGGAAAACGGGGCAACCCAGGTCGTTCCCGGTTCCACAAGCTGGCCAGACGACCGCCAACCCGGAGAATCAGAGATCGGTTATGCTGAAATGTCGGCAGGCTCGGTCCTCATCTACACCGGTTCCGTGTTTCACGGCGGCGGTGCCAACCAAAGCCAGAGCGACCGCTGGGGCCTCAACATCACCTACACGCTGGGCTGGCTCCGTCAGGAGGAAAACCAGTACCTGTCCTGCCCGCCGGACATCGCCCGAACACTGGCACCCGACCTTCAGGCTATGATCGGGTATGCGATGGGGTCTTATGCGCTGGGTTACTACACCCCGCCCTTGCCCGCAGGCCAAGGCCCGGAAATCGTGCCACCTGACTATGCGCTCGGTGCCCGGACAGGTGGCTCAGTGTTCGGGTCTGCGGACATGCTGGAGGCGGTATCCAACAGTCAGCCTCTCAGCAAGCGTGTTGAGAGCGCAGATTGAGTGGATTGGCCCCATTTGGCCGGAACCGCGCTAAATCGCGGAAATGACTCATGGATTCAGCCCGAAATCAGGCCATCCCGGGTTGACACGCCTCAAGGCACAGCTATAGTGCGCGCCACTCATCGGCGCCCCGTGGCTGCCGTGTTACGCTTTGCATGGAATTTCAAGATGTTCGCAGTTATCCGCACAGGCGGCAAGCAATACCGGGTCGCCAAAGACGACGTTATCAAAGTTGAGAAACTCGATGGCGAAGCGGGTGACAAGATTGATCTGACCGATGTTCTGATGGTCGGCGGTGAAGGTGCAGCGACGAAAGTTGGCGCGCCCGTTCTCGCCGGAGCCTCAGTCAAGGCTGAGATCATCGAACAGGGTCGCAGCCGCAAGGTTCTGATCTTCAAGAAAAAGCGCCGGCAGAACTATCGCCGTCGCGCGGGTCATCGTCAGCACGAAACCTTCCTGAAAATCACAGAGATTGCAGCAGGCTGAGGCCGCAGCACAGATAACTGGAGTTAAGGGCAAATGGCTCATAAAAAAGCAGGTGGTTCGTCAAGGAACGGTCGCGACAGTGAAGGCCGTCGCCTTGGCCTGAAAAAGGCCGGTGGTCAGGCAGTTGTGCCAGGCAACATCATCCTTCGTCAGCGCGGCACCAAATGGCACCCCGGCACAAATGTTGGCATGGGCAAGGACCATACAATCTTCGCTAAAGTCGATGGCACAGTAGAGTTCCGCACCCGTTCAGGCGGCCGGACCTACGTATCCGTCGTCCCGGCAGACATGCCGGCTGCCAAAGCAGCTGATTGATAGCAGGTGCACCGTCGCCTGCGGGTGGCGGACCAACCAAAGACTTCGAGAGGGAGATGGTTCGCCATCTCCCTCTTTTCGTTTCCCTCTCCAGCCCAGCGCCGCGTCATGATGGAGACGTTGATATGATTGCCGAGACACTTGCCCTCGCGGGAAACAAAATGCGCCTCCGGCCCTTCACGTTGGATGATGCCCCACGCGTGACGGAATTGCTGAACAACTGGAGCGTCGCTGCCATGCTTGCCCGCGTCCCCTTTCCCTACACCGAAGCAGACGGCAAAGCCTGGATCTCAACCCACGCAGAAACCAGAAAAGCAGGCACAGACTGGCCTTTCGCGATTGAGATGAAGCAAGGCCTTGTCGGCGCTATCGGCATTCACCAGACAGCGCCAGACACGATGGAGTTTGGGTACTGGCTTGGCGAACCATATTGGAACAAAGGGATTGCGACCGAAGCAGCGCGCACTCTCATCAATTTTGCTTTCGATATCTTGGCCATCGAGAAGCTGACCGCCGGTCACTACATCAACAACCCGGCGTCAGGCCGCGTATTAACCAAATCCGGCTTCGAGAAAACAGGCGAAAGCACGCGCCCCTGCCTGGCGCAGGATAAAGACATGGCCTCTATCGACTATCACTTGACCCGGGAGCGCTGGCAGGCGCAAAACAAACCGTTATGAAATTCTTAGACCAAGCGAAAATCTATGTACGCTCCGGCGACGGGGGAGCTGGCTGCATCAGCTTCCGGCGGGAGAAATTTGTCGAATTCGGCGGCCCGGATGGCGGCGATGGCGGTAAAGGGGGCGACGTCATTGTTGAATGCGTCGATGGCCTGAACACGCTGATCGATTACCGCTACCAGCAGCACTTCAAAGGCAAAACCGGTACCCATGGCATGGGGCAGAACCGCGGCGGCGCCAATGGCGACGATGCCATTTTGAAAGTACCCGTGGGAACGCAGGTTTTTGAAGAGGATAATGAAACGCTGATCGCCGATATGACAGAAGTCGGGCAGCGCATTGTCCTCGTACGCGGCGGCAATGGCGGCTTCGGTAATGCCTATTTCAAAAGCTCGACCAATCAGGCCCCACGCCACGCGAACCCCGGCCTTGAAGGCCAGGAAATGTGGATATGGCTGCGGCTGAAACTGATCGCAGACGCTGGCCTTGTCGGCCTGCCCAATGCAGGAAAAAGTACATTCCTTGCAGCCGTCTCCCGCGCCAAACCAAAAATTGCCGATTACCCTTTCACCACCTTGAACCCCAATCTGGGTGTTGTGGAGTTTGATGGTGAGAGCTTTGTCATTGCCGACATTCCGGGCCTCATCGAAGGCGCACACGAAGGTGCCGGCCTCGGCGACCGGTTTCTCGGTCACGTGGAACGCACCAACATCCTCCTCCACCTGGTGGATGGCACAAGCGAAACCATTGCCGACGATTATCACACCATCAAGGAAGAACTGCGCGCCTATGGCCAGGGGCTGGATGAGAAGCCTGTTATCATTGCACTGAACAAGTGCGATGCTCTGACAGAAGATCTCCTCGTAACGCGCAAAGCCGAGCTTGAAGAAGCCTGCGGCCAATCCGTCATGACCTTGTCGGGCGTCGCAGGCATCAATGTCCGCGAGGTGCTTCACTTGATCCTGAAAGAGGTTAAGGCCGCCCGCGCCGCCGAAAAAGCCGCGGAGCAGGAGGCCGAGCCTGAAGGGTGGCGGCCATGAAAGCCAATGCCAATTCAAGGCTCGAACAGGCAAAGCGTGTCGTCATCAAAATCGGCTCTGCTCTGCTGGTCGATAGCGACACCGGCAAGCTGGACCGCACCTGGCTCGATGCGCTGATGGACGATGTGGCAGACATGCGCACACGCGGACAGGACGTCGTGATTGTCTCATCCGGGGCGATTGCGCTCGGTCGCCATGTGCTCAAACTGCCCCGCGGCCCCTTGCGTCTGGAAGAAAGCCAGGCCGCTGCTGCTGCCGGACAAATCCATCTGGCTCATGCCTTTCAGGAAAGCCTGGCACACCGAAACCTTTCCACCGCCCAGGTACTGGTGACACTCGACGACACAGAGCAGCGCCGCCGCTATTTGAATGCGCGCTCAACCGTCAATACGCTAGTACGCCTTGGTGCCGTTCCGGTCATCAACGAAAACGACACGGTCGCCACCAGTGAAATTCGCTATGGGGATAATGACCGCCTGGCCGCCCGCGTCGCATCCATGATCAGCGCCGACTGTCTTGTTTTGCTTTCCGATATTGACGGCCTCTATTCAGCTCCACCGGGCACAGCCGACGCACACCACATTCCCGAAGTGTCTTTCATTACGCCCGAGATCGAAGCGATGGCCGGAGATGCCGCGTCGGAATTCTCGCGCGGTGGTATGAAAACAAAGATCACGGCGGCAAAGATTGCAACCCAGTCCGGTTGTCATATGGTTATTGCAACGGGGCGCGTACACCGCCCGCTCCTCGCGATCAATCAGGGCGCGCGCTGCACCTGGTTCGACGCTCACTCAGATCCCGCCACCGCCCGCAAACGCTGGATCGCTGGCGCCCTTCAGGCCTCAGGCTGCATCATCGTCGACAATGGCGCAGCCAAAGCACTCAAAGAAGGACGAAGCCTCCTTCCTGCAGGTGTTGCAGCCGTAACCGGCACGTTTCAGCGCGGCGATGCTATTCTGATCAAAGATCAGGAAGGACAGGAGGTCGCGCGTGGTCTCACCGCTTATGGCAGCAAAGATGCCGGAGCGATCGCAGGCCACAACAGCAGTGAAATTGAAGCCCTGCTCGGATATCGTGGAAGAACGGAGATGGTTCACCGCGATGATCTCGTGCTGAAAAAAACCGACAACAAGAAGTCAGCCAGGAAAGGTTAGGTTCATGAGCATCGCAGAACTGAGCGCCGCCAATGACGACATCAAGGCCATGATGGCCGAGATCGGCACTCGCGCCCGTAAAGCAGCCAAAGGCCTGGCAACCTTGCCAACCAAACAGAAGGATGCCGCCCTGCTTGCAAGCGCTATGCTGGTACGCGCAAACGCTGGTGACATTCTGGAAGCGAATGCGCGTGACATGGAAGCCGGACGCGAGAAAGGACTGGCCCCAGCCATGCTGGACCGGCTTTTGCTGACCGATGCCCGCATTGAAGCCATTGCCAAGGGGATCGAAGAAGTCGCAAGCCTGAAAGACCCCGTCGGCGATGTAATCGCAAACTGGGACCGCCCCAACGGGCTTAACATTTCGCGTGTGCGCGTTCCCCTGGGCGTTATTGGCGTGATCTATGAAAGTCGCCCCAATGTCACTGCCGACGCCGCCGTTCTGTGCCTGAAAGCTGGCAATGCAGCTATTCTGCGAGGTGGCTCAGAAAGTTTTCATTCCAGCCGCGCAATCTTCGCCTGCCTGGAAGAGGGTATGGCCGCCGCCAATCTGCCCGATCATACCGTGCAGATGGTCCCCACCACAGACCGCGCCGCCGTCGGCGAAATGCTGTCAGGCATCAACGGATCACTTGATCTCATCATTCCCCGGGGTGGGCGCAGCCTGGTTGAACGTGTACAGGCCGAAGCACGCGTACCCGTCTTCGCGCATCTGGACGGACTTTGCCATGTCTATGTGCACGAAGACGCCAACCTGGAAATGGCAAAAGAGATCATCGTAAACGCAAAAATGCGGCGCACCGGCATTTGCGGATCCGCAGAAACCATCCTTGTTGACCGGAAAGCAGAGAGCACGCACCTCTCACCTATTATTGACGCATTGATCAATGCCGGCTGCGAAGTACGCGGTGACACCACGACGCAGGCAGCCGACGCCCGCGTCAAGCCCGCCACCCAAACGGACTTCGAGACCGAATATCTCGACGCCATCATTTCCATCGCTGTCGTTGATGGGATCAAAGCGGCAATGGAACATATTGACGCCTACGGTTCCGATCACACGGACTGCATTGTCACGGAAGACGAAATCGCCGCTACCCGCTTCCTGAACGAAGTAGACAGCGCCATCGTCCTCCATAACGCCTCCACGCAGTTTGCTGATGGAGGGGAGTTCGGCATGGGAGCGGAAATTGGAATTGCCACCGGAAAATTCCATGCCCGCGGGCCCGTTGGACTGGAGCAACTGACAAGCTTCAAATATCAGGTGCGCGGACGCGGCCAGGTGCGCCCCAACTAGAGGTCAGCTTCATGGACCGTCCGCTTATCACCACGCCGGGCTTGAAGGTCGGCCTGCTTGGCGGGTCATTTAATCCGGCCCATGCCGGACATCGCCTTCTGTCCCTCATGGTATTGCGACAAATGCGACTGGACCAGGTCTGGTGGTTGGTCTCCCCGCAAAACCCGCTCAAATCGCCCCGCGAAATGGCGCCCTTACAGACCCGCATTGCCGCGGCGCAGAAGATGGCGCACCACCCTCGTATTTTTGTCACTGACATTGAAACCCGGCTTGGCACACGCTTTACCATCGACACCGTACAAGCCTTGCGCACACGCTTTCCGGCCACAAAATTCGTCTGGTTGATGGGAGCCGACAACATGATCCAGCTGCCACGCTGGGCCAGGTGGCAAACGCTCGTTGAAACCATGCCGGTCGCAATTTACCCCCGTCCAGGCTATACGTTGAAAGCACGACTATCACCCGCCGCCCACGCCTATCGCTTCGCGTGTCTGGATGCCGCAGACGCACCCTTGCTCGCCGATCGGGACGCACCAGCCATATGCTTCCTCAACGGGCCACAAAGCCCCCTTTCAGCAACACAAATTCGCGCCCGAACGCCAAGCTAACCCCCTGAATTTTAAGCACATTTAATCAAAAATCCGCATTTGCTGTCGTCTTGGATTGCAAACCGCGGCGCAAGCGGTCATATTTCAAAAGCAAGGGCTCAAGGCCCGTACACGGCCCCCCGATCTGCCGTGGCAGCTGACAGCCCAATTGAAAAGACGGTGAGACAAGAGCCCGCGCCCATGACGCCCGTCCATGGCCGGGACAAGGAGTGATCCCTGAGCGCACATAGTTCGGACGACAACGTCCCAACCCGGAAAAAAGCCGGGGCCGGTGACAGCGCAACCACCGGCAGCACATCATCCAAAATACATTCAAAGGCCCTTCTGGACCTGGTCGTTAAATGCCTGGACGACGACAAGGCTGAGGATATCGTTTCGATCGACCTCGCCGGCAAGTCTGCGATTGCCGACCATATGGTCGTGGCAAGCGGTCGTTCCGGGCGCCATGTTGGCGCTCTGGCGGACCACATCCTGCGCCACATCAAGGAAGCAGGCTACGGTAATGCGCGCGTTGAAGGCCTAAATCAGGCCGACTGGGTATTGATCGATAGTGGTGACATTATCGTTCATATTTTCCGTCCGGAAGTGCGCGAGTTCTACCGTCTGGAACAAATGTGGTCTGCAGACGTCACGGCAGAGCGTGTCGCGATCAACTGATCGCACGCTCTCAACCAAAGAACCTCCATCATGCGTATCGATATTATTGCCGTTGGACGCATGAAAGCCGGTCCTGAACGCGACCTCTTTCAGAATTATCTGGACCGCATCGAAGCCATGAGCCGTACGGTCACATTGGGGCCCGTGACCCTCATCGAGGTGGAAGAGAAAAAACGCCTGGACCGAATGGAACTGGCCGCACGCGAAGGGGAAAAAATCCTCTCGTCGCTCGCAAGCGGAGCGAAACTTGTCGCCCTGGATGAACGCGGGAAGTCACTTGAGAGCCTGGGCTTTGCCGAACGCCTGCGTGGCTGGCGTGATGAAAGCATCCCCACGACCGCATTCGTCATCGGGGGAGCGGGAGGCCTGAGCGATCCCGTTCGCGCGCGGGCGGATCTCACCCTCTCTTTCGGAAACCAGACATGGCCACACATGCTCGCACGGGTCATGCTGGCCGAGCAGATTTACCGCGCGAGCACCATTATTTCAGGCCATCCCTATCACCGGGAAGGCTAGGTCGGACAAGGGACATAATGGTTCGACCAAATCGCACGATCTGGACAGGGTCTGGCCCTATAATTAGGGTCCGCTGCACTTTGCACCAAAGTGATTCTCTCACTTTGGTGACAACACAATCTGTGAATATGATACGCATAGCGCGCAACACACGCACCCACGCTGGAGACAAAGTTTAAATGGCACGTTCGGCAAACACAGAACCGGTCGTTCTTGCCATCCTGGATGGCTGGGGCAATCGTGCCGACGCGGAGGCAAATGCCATTGCCGAAGCCAAAACACCTATCTTCGACCGTCTGGCGGCACGCGGCGTGCGCACAATGCTTGCAACAAGCGGTGAAGCTGTGGGCCTGGCACCCAATCAACCGGGAAATGCAGAGGCCGGACACCGCGCCATAGGCACCGGTCGGATCGAGACCCAGGCAACCTTGCGCATCGCCAAAGCCATTGCCGGCGAGGATGGGGAAAGCCTGAGCGACAATCCGCAACTCCGGACGCTCATTCAAAAAGCCAAAAGCGTTGGCGGTGCTGTCCACCTGATCAGTTTGATCTCTCCTGCGGCCGTGCAAGGACACCAATATCATGCGGCCGTGCTGGCGGCCCTTCTCAGTCATGAGGGATTGCAGGTCTGGATCCACGCCATACTGGATGGCGAAGATAGTGACCCGATGAGCGGCGCGGATCACCTGGCTGAGTTTTTGAACGATATCGAAGGAGCGGAAAACGCAACCCTGGCAAGCGTCATGGGCCGTCGTTTCGCACTGGACCGCCTGCGGCGGCCCGCACAACTTGCCCGGGCACTCGACGCCATAGGCGAGGCCGACGTCCCCATCACCGAATATGCCGTCCCTTATGTTGCAGAGTGCTATGGCAAAGGCATTTCCGATGCGGACATTCCCCCTGTTGTGATGCCCTCATACAGAGGGGTGAGACAGGATGACCTCTTTCTCGTGTCACTCCTGCGTCCCAACGCGGCAACCCCTCTTCTGCTCGGTCTGCTGGGAGATGAGGATGCACCCGCCCGACACACACGCAGGCTCGATATTTCGGCGATCTATTCGCTTGCGCCACTCGCCGCACCACTGGCAGAACGCGCCGTTCCCTTTTTCGATCTTCCCCGCCTGAACGGAACTTTGAGCGAAGCCCTCGCCGCCCAGGGGAAACGCCAATGTCATATTTCAGACCAAACTTTTCCCGAAGCACTCGGTACCTTTCACACAGGCGGACGCACCGCTCTGTTTGACGGGGAGAACCGTCTTGTCATCCCCGGACCAAAAAAACAGCAATTCGAACGAAAGCCGGAGCTTGCAGCGCTCGACATGGCTGACACACTGGTAGCCCAGATCAAGGCAGGTGCCGCCGATGTCTATGTCATGCATTTCCCGAATGTCTCATACGCCGCGCATATGGGCGACGTCGGTCTGACAAGAAAAGCAGCCGAAACCATCGACAAAGCATTGGGTAAGATAACGGCTATCCTTGAAAAACGTGGCGGTACTCTCATCATCACCAGTTCGCATGGCAATGCCGAGGATATGCGCCGCGATGAACAAGGGCGCATAAACGCGAGCAACACCCGTTCAGCCGTACCGCTGATCATCGACGGACCCAAAGGGCTGGCCAAGACACTGGCCTTACGACCCGGGCGGCTGTCAGATGTCGCGCCGACGCTCCTCGCTCTGCTTGATCTCGACATACCGCAGGAAATGACCGGCCAGCCGCTCCTGGTGAGCGCCGAGGCAGAATTGCATGAAACGGCTTAAGCCCAAACACCGCACAACCTCGACCGCACTCCGCATCGCGGTCCTGCCACTGAGCATGGCTTTAGTCTCCACATCCTCAGTGTCTCCGGCCTTCGCCGAAACTGATCCCGGTCGCCTTGAAGAACTTCAAGACGAAATCGAAGACCGCACAGCCAGACAACAACAACTCGAAGCAGAGGCAAAAGCGCTCGCCGCTGAAGTAGGAAAAATACGGCAACAACTGATTGATGCCGCCGCGAAAGTCAGAACCGGGGAACGCAGCGTCACTGAATCGGAAGACCGGATCACCGGTCTGGAGGCCGCACAGGCGGTTCTGCTGGCCCGCCTGGAAGTCCGGCGGCAAGAATTGGCCAACACGCTCGCTGCCTTGCAACGCCTCAACAGAAACCCGCCACCAGCACTCGCTGTCAGACCGGACGATGCCGTCGGGGCCATGCGCAGCGCCCTGCTTCTCTCAACCATCGTGCCGGAATTGGAAAGAGAAGCACAGGATATCCGGGAACGCCTGGCGGAACTTGATGCCGTTAGGACACAATTGCTTGAAGAACGTAAGACCCTTGGCACAGCCTCGTTAACCCTGGACAAGGACCGTAGCGAGCTGAACCGGCTTCTGGCGGCAAAAGTCGCGGCGGAAGCGGAACGCCGTGCAGCAGCGGACGAGGAAGCCCGGGCACTCGCTGCACTCTCCGCGGAAGCAGACACACTGAAAGACCTGATCACAAAACTGGAAGCACGCGCCGCCAGCCGCCGCCCCATCCCTCGCCCGGAACTGGCGTTACCGGCGCAAAACCCTACATTTCCTGCGCCTTCTACCACCCCTTCTGTCCGCACTCCGTCCCGTCAGACGGTTGTCGCCGCCCTTCCCGGACCCCTTTTTTCGGCCTCCAGGGGCTTGATCAGAACCCCTGTCGAGAGCATTTCTGTAAAACCGTTTGGTGCCCGCGACGGTGCTGGCAGCCAAACCCAGGGTATAATGATCGAAACAAGGCCACTGGCCGCTGTAACCGCCCCGTTTGACGGCAGAATTGCCTTCGCAGGCCCCTTCAGACGATACGGCCAACTCTTGATCCTTGAGGTCGGCGAGGGGTACCATCTCCTCCTTGCGGGCATGGCTCGAATCGATGGGATCGTTGGCCAGAACGTATTGGCCGGGGAGCCCGTCGGGACGATGGGCGAAAGCGCCCGGTCCGAGAATACCGGGAGCGCCGGGTCAGACAGGCCGTCGCTTTATTTGGAGTTGAGGCGAAACGGTAACCCCGTCGACCCAGAACCTTGGTTTGTAGACATGGATAGGAAGGCCCGCGGCTAATGAATAAACCTGTGATTGCGAGTTTTGCGGTCGGCACATTGGTGGCGGGGCTGACTTTTTTCGCCCTTCAACCCCTGTCCCAGGGAACCGCGGCCAATGCGGCAAACGCGGAGACGTATCGTCAGCTCAACCTGTTTGGCGACGTGTTTGAACGGGTCCGTGCTGACTATGTCGAGCCAACAGAAGATGCTGAGCTGATCGACAATGCGATCAACGGCATGCTTCACTCACTGGACCCGCATTCAAGCTATCTGAACCCCAAAAGCTTCAGAGATATGCAGGTTCAGACCCGTGGAGAATTTGGCGGCCTGGGCATCGAAGTTACGATGGAAAACGGGCTCATCAAAGTTGTCACCCCTATCGACGAAACCCCGGCACAACGCGCCGGTGTTCTGCCCAACGACCTGATCACCCACCTGGACGACACAGCAATCCTCGGTCTGACATTGTCTGAAGCCGTTGAAATGATGCGCGGGCCGGTCGACACAGCCATTCGCCTGACCATTGTCCGGGAAGGCGCAACCGAACCACTCGAAATTTCCGTCACCCGCGATATCATCACCATCCGCTCCGTTCGCTACAATCGCGAAGATGATGTGGGCTATATCCGCATCACAACATTCAACGAGCAGACGTCAAGCGGCCTCGACGAGGCTGTAGAGAACTTGACCAAGGAAATTGGCAGCAAGCGCCTGAAAGGCTTTGTTCTGGATCTGCGGAACAATCCCGGCGGTCTTCTGGATCAGGCAATTTCGGTTTCCGATGCCTTCCTCGACAAGGGCGAAATTGTTTCAACACGCGGGCGCCGGTCTGAGGACATCCAGCGCTATAACGCCCGTGGTGGCGACCTGATTGGCGGGAAGCCCGTTATCATTCTGGTCAATGGTGGCTCCGCCAGTGCCTCTGAAATCGTGGCTGGCGCGTTGCAGGATCATGAGCGTGCCACCATTCTGGGGACACGTTCTTTCGGTAAAGGCTCAGTACAAACCATCATCCCGCTGGGCTCTGACGGCGCGATCCGCCTGACCACGGCGCGCTACTACACGCCAAGCGGTCGCTCCATTCAGGCAACAGGTATTGACCCTGATATCATCGTCAATCAGAAGCTGGATGATGATCGAGCAAAACTGATCGCTGGCGAAAGCGCATTGCCGGGCCATCTGGTGTCAGAGGAAGGCGAGGAGACCACATCGGGCTCAGTCGCTTATGTGCCGGCTGACAAGGAAGACGATACGCAGCTCCAATACGCGCTTGATCTTCTCAACGGGGTACGCAGCTTTGAAGTAAAAGCAAATGCCCTTGCCACTGAAACCAACGAGACCGTCCCCAACTAAGATGCGCCCCGGTCAAAGGCACTTCTGAGGCAACAGGACGACACGAAGAAGACGGAACGAATGTCGAGCGACATCGCTGCCCCATCCTCCAAAAGGCGGTTACTCCCTCCTTTGGCGTCAAACAGGATCAGTCCGCTGCTGATTGCCAGCGTTTTGGTTCTGCTTGCCTATGGCGGGGCGCTGCTATGGCTGTGGCTGGGCACAACACCGCGCTATGTCGGCCCGCTGGAGGTTGTCACCTTGTCAGGCGAAGCCTTCCTGTCTGGCGATGCAACATTGCGTGCCAGCACCGACGAACCTCTGGAGCCACTCCTGCTGGACGAAACAGCCAGTCCTCTTCCACGCCCGCTCAGCCTTAACCCGTCAGAAATCAACCGCACGCCGACAGCAAACCAACAGGCGACGCCGGATGAAACCGTCGTGCCGGAAAGCTATCCCGACACAGTTCAAAGAACGGGCGCACTCCCGCTCGCCCCTATTCCAGGCCTTGTGGCAAACGGACCCCATGGCCCACTCCCGGTAATTTCTGCCAGTGGGGAACGGGCTTCACAAGCTTACGCGCGCCCCGCGGACCTGACGGCAGCAACAGCGTCCCTCCCCAAGATCGCACTGATCGTAGGTGGGCTCGGCATATCTGAAACAGCAACCCGCAACGCAATTGAAAATCTTCCCCCCGAAGTCACACTTTCTTTTGCCCCATATGGCCGGAACCTCCAGCAATGGATTGATAGGGCTCGCGATGCCGGCCATGAAATATTGCTGGAACTGCCTCTGGAACCTTATGATTATCCCGCAAACGATCCAGGCCCTTACACTCTCCTCACCTCGCTTGATACAGGCGAAAATATGGATCGTCTTTCCTGGCTCATGAGCCGTTTCACGGGATATTTCGGTGTGACGGTTTATCAGGGTGCAAGGTTCACCGCCGACCGGGGGGCGATGGAACCGCTATTTGAAGCCCTGGCCAGTCGCGGTGTTGCCTTCGTGGATACAGGCGTCAGCCCACGCAGCGTTGCTGAAAACCTCGCACGTAACCAGAAACTTCCCTGGACCAAGGGCACCCGGACCATTGATCTGGCGATTACACCACGCTCGATAGATGATGCACTGATGGACCTCGAAGTCACCGCACAGGAGGAGGGTATGAGCGTCGGCTTCGGTTCCGGTTTCCCCGTGACGGTAGAACGCGCTGCCAAATGGGCTGAAACATTGAGCGACCGCGGATTTGTCCTTGTGCCTGTCAGCCACACAACTAAAACACTGTGAGATTAAACCTGTGAGGAAGTCCCATGGCACCTGTCGAAGCTCACTCACTGCCCTACCGACCGTGTGTTGGAATTATGCTGGTCAACGACGCAGGCCAGATCTGGATCGGCAACCGCACCGGCTTTGACAATGGGGAGACAGGAGAAACCTGGCAGATGCCGCAAGGCGGGATCGACGAAGGCGAAGCGCCCCACGTTGCAGCCTTACGCGAACTGAAGGAAGAAACCGGCACAGACAAAGCTGAGATCATCGCCGAAACGACTGACTGGATAAATTACGATCTACCGGAAAAGTTGGTTGGCATCGCCCTTAAAGGCAAGTTCCGTGGCCAGACCCAACGTTGGTTTCTACTGCGTTTCACAGGTCGTGACAGCGATATAGATATTGCGGCAGATGATCACCAGGAATTCTCGGAGTGGCGCTGGGCCGACATAGACGAACTCACAGAACTAATCATCCCGTTCAAACAGCCCGTCTATGAAAAGGTCGTCGCGGAGTTTCGAGATATGGTGAAGTCAATCACAAACACATAAATGTACCCCCGACAGACGGGGCGTGTCGCAAAAGAAGCATGTGACTTCATCAGAACGAGATCAGGCAGCGGCAGCCCGTGCACGGCGGGTGCGTCGCTGCCAAATCTTCCAGACCACCGGCTCCATCATCCGCATAAAACGCCCGTGCGGCGCAAGCCCGACAGCCTTCGCAATCATCGACACAAGCCTGTTGGTATGATGGCGCTGATAAAGCACAAGGGCCCGCGCTTCGTAAGCCGCGGCAAACTTTGCCCGATTGTAAGGAACACCATCTCCCGGAATCGTATTGGCGGCATAATAGGCAGAAGCAAGCTCATCATCGTCAGCTTCGTTCACCCGCAGGGCGGCAACCTTTAACCGCTCCCAGAAACTCGGCGCATCACCGAAACTTTGCAGCGTGTCGTAAAACAATTTGTAATGCCGGAACTCGTCCGCCGCGATCTGCTGCGCAATCTGCTTCAACACCGGCTCTTCTGTCGCCTCCTTAATCGCTGTGTAAAAGGACGACGTCCCACTTTCCACAACACAGCGAGCAATCAACTCTCCGGCGCGCGATCCACGAACACTCTCCGCAACATCCATGGGAATACGATAAATATCCTGAAAGCGCTGGAAGCTTTTCTCAAAGGAAAAACTCGGGTCTGCAATCTCAGACCATCTGGCGAGAGCAGCCCCGTGCTGCACCTCTTCCTCGCCCCATTGCTTGATTGCAGCCTGCACATCGGGGCGGTCTGCAAAAACATTCGTCAGATAAATGACATAGTCCCCGGCATTCGCTTCAACCATGGCGGCCGCCTTGATCGCAGCCAGAAGGTCCGGATCAACCTTCGACGCATCAAACTTTTCCCACTCAATATCGTCAAGTGTCCAATGATCGCTCATCGCCCAACCCTGTCTCAAAAACTGTCTCAACCGGCAGTATAGCCAACACAACCCGTCACGGGAACGTCACAAAGCCCCAAAAAGAAAAGGGCGGCATCTGCACGCCGCCCTCTTAACCTTGATGCACCCGTACTTAAAGCGCGTCACGCAGCTCCTTAAGCTGATCAAGATGCCCCTGCGCCTTGACACGAACATCGTCAGACTTCGCATCCTGCACATCTTCAGACGCATCTTTGATCCGCTGATCCAGCGCAGCCGCATCCAGCTCAGCCAGTGGCGTTGCTTCCTCGGCCAGAACAGTAAGCCCGGCCGCTGTTATTTCTGCAAAGCCGCCGCGAACGAAAATACGCGTATCACCTTCAGCAGTGCCCGTCACATCAATCACGCCAGACCGCAAGGTCGCCATGACAGGGGAGTGACCCGGCATCACACCGAAATCCCCTTCAGTTCCCGGCACCACAACCATGTCTGCCTCTGTTGAGAGCAACAGGCGTTCCGGCGCGACCAGATCAAATTTCAACTTCTCAGCCATGTGCTAAGGCCTTTATTGCTCGAACCGTAAATTAGGCTGCTTCAGCGGCCAGACGCTCTGCCTTCTTCATGGCGTCTTCGATGGTACCCACCATGTAGAACGCTGCTTCCGGCAGATGGTCATAATCGCCATCACAGAGGCCTTTGAACGCCTTAATCGTGTCCTTGATATCAACCAGAACGCCCGGGCTGCCGGTGAAGATTTCCGCAACAAAGAATGGCTGGCTGAGGAAGCGCTCAATCTTACGTGCGCGAGCCACCACAAGCTTGTCTTCCTCCGAAAGCTCATCCATGCCGAGAATGGCAATGATATCCTGAAGCGACTTGTACTTCTGCAAAATCTCCTGAACGCGACGCGCCGTCCGGTAATGCTCCTCACCCACAACGCGTGGCTCGAGAATACGGCTGGTCGAGTCGAGCGGATCCACAGCTGGGTAAATACCCTTTTCAGAGATCGCACGGTTCAACACGGTCGTTGCATCCAGGTGAGCAAACGATGCAGCAGGTGCAGGGTCGGTCAAGTCATCGGCAGGTACGTAAATAGCCTGAACGGACGTAACAGAGCCCTTCGTCGTTGTCGTAATACGCTCCTGCAAAGCCCCCATGTCCGTTGCCAGTGTTGGCTGATAGCCCACAGCTGACGGAATACGGCCAAGCAGAGCGGACACTTCGGAGCCGGCCTGTGTAAAGCGGAAGATGTTGTCGACGAAGAACAGAACGTCCTGGCCTTTGTCGCGGAAATATTCAGCAACCGTCAAGCCGGTCAAAGCAACACGTGCACGCGCTCCAGGAGGCTCGTTCATCTGACCGTACACGAGCGCACATTTGGAGCCCTCGCCGCCGCCTTCCTTGTTCACGCCGCTCTCGATCATCTCGTGATAAAGATCGTTCCCTTCGCGGGTACGCTCACCCACGCCAGCAAACACAGAGTAACCACCGTGCGCCTTCGCGATGTTGTTGATGAGTTCCTGAATAAGAACTGTCTTGCCCACACCGGCACCACCAAAGAGACCGATCTTGCCCCCTTTGGCGTAGGGAGCCAGAAGGTCCACCACCTTAATGCCCGTGACCAGCATTTCCGCTTCCGTTGATTGTTCAACAAAAGCCGGGGCATCCTGGTGAATACCACGCGTTTCTTCAAACTTGACCGGCCCCTGCTCATCCACAGGTTCACCAATCACGTTGATAATACGGCCCAAGGTGCCGTCACCAACCGGCACGCGGATCGCGTCGCCTGTGTCACTAACTTCCTGGCCGCGAACAAGACCTTCTGTCGCGTCCATAGCAATGGTCCGGACTGTGTTCTGACCAAGATGCTGCGCCACTTCAAGCACCAGACGGTTATCACCGTTCTGTGTCTCAAGCGCATTCAAGATGGCCGGCAGATCGTCGTCAAATTCAACGTCCACAACAGCGCCGATAACCTGCGTAATTCGTCCGACAGCTTTCGTCATGTGTCTTCCCTCGGGTCGGTCAGCATCTTCACCTTTGAAGATGCGTCCTAGCAAATTTTAGAGCGCCTCGGCGCCCGAAATGATTTCAATCAGTTCTTTCGTGATCTGAGCCTGACGCGAACGGTTATATGTAACCGACAACTTGTCGATCATATCGCCCGCATTCCGGGTCGCATTGTCCATGGCAGACATACGCGCCCCCTGCTCCGATGCAGCATTTTCCAGCAAACCCCGGAAAATCTGGATCGCGATATTCCGCGGCAGCAGATCTTTCAAGATCTCTGTCTCTTCCGGTTCATAGTCGTAAACCGCACCGTCAAGGTCGAGACCACCTTCATCACCAACCGCCGCCTCTACTTTGGCAGGGATCAGCTGCAGGGCGGTCGGGATTTGTGAGATGACAGACTGAAACTCCGAATAAAACAGAGTACAGACATCGAACTCACCATCTTCAAACCGCTGAAGCACCGTCTCAGCGACCTTGTTTGCGTGCACAAACTCGATCCGCTTTGCTTCTGAATGGTCGACAAAGCCGACAAACAGATCGCTATAAAGACGCTTCAACTGGTCACGGCCCTTCTTGCCGACGCAGAGGATCTTGACCGTCTTGCCCTGTCCTTTGAGGCGGACAATTTCCTCGCGCGCACGCCGCACGATCGAGGAATTGAAGCCACCACACAGGCCGCGTTCGGCGGTCGCAACGATGAGCAGATGCACATCGTCCTTGCCGGTCCCGATCATCAGTTTCGGCGCATCCTCACGACCTTCCATACCGGTCGAAAGGTTAGCCAGTACCCGGCTCATGCTGGCCGCGTAAGGACGAGCCGCTTCCGCAGCCTCCTGCGCACGACGCAACTTGGCCGCAGCCACCATCTGCATGGCGCGCGTGATCTTCTGCGTGTTGCGCACGCTGGCGATCCGGTTACGTAACTCTTTAAGGCTAGCCATTAGGCCTCGCTCCTGCTTGTCCGATCAGGCTTAGGCAAATGCCTTGGCGAAAGCATCCACAACCTCTTTCAACGACGCTTCAGTATCGGCGGAAAGTGCCAATTCCTTGCGGATCGTATCCAGAAGACCTGCATGCTTGTCACGCACTGTGCGAAGAAGTTCTTCTTCAAAGCGCCCGACATCACCCAGTGCGATCTGGTCAAGGTAACCGTTCACACCAGCATAGATGACAACAACCTGCTCTTCGATCTTCAGCGGTGAGAACTGCCCCTGCTTCAGAAGCTCGGTCAGACGCGAACCACGGTTCAAAAGACGCTGTGTCGTCACATCAAGGTCAGAACCAAACTGCGCGAACGCCGCCATTTCGCGGTACTGCGCAAGCTCACCCTTAATCTTGCCCGCAACCTGCTTCATCGCCTTCACCTGAGCGGCAGAACCCACACGGCTCACCGACAGACCCACGTTCACAGCAGGACGAATACCCTGATAGAAGAGATCTGTTTCAAGGAAGATCTGACCATCCGTAATCGAGATCACGTTGGTCGGAATGTAGGCAGACACGTCATTGGCCTGCGTTTCAATGATCGGCAGAGCCGTCAGCGAACCGGAGCCATTGTCCTCGTTGAGCTTTGCAGCGCGCTCGAGAAGACGTGAGTGAAGATAGAAAACATCACCAGGATAAGCTTCACGTCCAGGTGGGCGGCGAAGCAACAGCGACATCTGACGATAAGCAACAGCCTGCTTGGAAAGGTCATCATAAACCACCAGCGCATGCATACCATTGTCGCGGAAATACTCACCCATCGCACAACCGGCAAACGGCGCCAGGAACTGCAAGGGAGCGGGGTCAGATGCCGTAGCTGCGACAACGATTGAATATTCAAGCGCGCCGTTTTCTTCCAGTGTCTTCACGATCTGGGCAACAGTAGAACGCTTCTGGCCGATCGCGACATAAACACAGTAAAGCTTCTTGCTCTCGTCATCACCGGCATTCAGCGGCTTCTGGTTGAGCATCGCGTCAATAGCGACAGCTGTCTTGCCTGTCTGACGGTCACCAATGATCAGCTCACGCTGGCCACGACCGATCGGGATCAGGGCATCAATTGCCTTCAGACCGGTCTGCATAGGTTCATGCACAGATTTCCGGGGGATAATACCAGGTGCCTTAACATCCACACGACGACGCTCTGCACCTTCAATCGGGCCCTTGCCGTCAAGCGGGTTACCAAGCGGATCCACAACGCGGCCAAGCAGACCCTTGCCAACCGGCACGTCCACAATCGCGCCTGTCCGTTTGACAGTGTCACCTTCTTTAATGGCACGGTCAGAACCGAAGATCACGACACCGACATTGTCAGCCTCGAGATTGAGGGCCATGCCGCGGGTACCACCCGGGAATTCGACCATCTCACCAGCCTGAACATTGTCCAGACCATAGATACGGGCGATACCGTCACCAACAGAGAGAACTTGTCCGATCTCTGAAACCTCAGCTTCTTCGCCAAAGCCCTTGATCTGCTCCTTGAGGATTGCAGAAATTTCCGCGGCCTGAATGTCCATCAGCCAGCCTCTTTCATCGCAAATTTAAGATTGTTGAGTTTCGTGCGGAGTGAAGAGTCGACCATCCGGCTCCCCACTTTTACAACGAGACCGCCAAGCAGCTCCTTGTCCACGTTCGTTTGGATTTTAACGTCGCGACCCATTGCAGCCTTCAGCGCCTGCTTGAGTTCGTCGATCTGTGCGTCAACCAGCGCATGGGCACTGGTGACTTCTGCCGTCATTTCGCCACGCGACTTGGCCAGAAGCTGACCGTAGGCACGGGCAATATCTGAAAGCGCAAAAAGGCGACGGTTGCGAACAACCACACCGACAAAATTCTGAGTAAGTTTTTGCGCGCCAGCCTTGACCAGGAGCGCATCCATGGCTCGCGCCTGCTCTTCTGCCGTAAAGACAGGGCTCTTCACCAGACGACGAAGATCGTCTGACTGCGCAATCAGGGCCGTTAGGCTCTCCAGGTCGGCTGCGACCGGCTCAAGAGCGCCCGCTTGTTCCGCCAGCTCAAAAAGAGCCGTTGCATAACGCCCGGCTACACCGGCGGCGAGGGGTTTATCTGATGACACGTGTATGCTCGCAACGCTTGGGTCAACGACGACCACCTCATGATTCCCGACCACAGAGGCAACCGCCTGAAAACATTGAACTTATGGCAAACGAAAACCCGCCCTCAACAGGGCCATCCCCGAAACCGCGCGTGTCGTACCATGGGCGGCGGCAGGTGACAACGCCTCAGGTGCGAAAATCGCGCAGGTGCGGCAATTCGGCGTCATTTTTTTACCGCTTTCATCACCCCGTTCGCGAAAAACTCACAGGAATGAGTAGGGGTCCACATCCACCGACACCCGCACCGCATGGGGAATTTTCACTTTCGACAGCCAGTGTGTCACATAATCCTGCACCGGCGCGCCGCGGGCAGCCTTGACCAGGAACCGCACCCGGTGGCGCCCCCTGAGCAACGCCAGGGGGGCTGGGGCGGGGCCAAACACGCTGATTCCCTCGGCATTTCCATGCATCCGGCCCAGCTCCCGCGCCAGCGCGTTGACCTGCTGCGGGTTGGGCCCGGACAGCACAATCCCGACCAGACGCCCATAAGGCGGATAGCCCGTCCGCTCCCGCATCCCGGCTTCCCGCTCCAGGAATCCGTCACGTCGCCCCTCAATAAGGGCCTGCATCACAGGATGCTCGGGCATGTAGGATTGCAGATAGACCCGTCCCGGCCGCTCTGCCCGGCCCGCACGACCCGCGACCTGATGAAGGAGTTGAAATGTCCGCTCAGATGCCCGTAAATCCCCGTTTTCCAGGCCCAGATCCGCATCCACCACCCCCACAACCGTGAGCAACGGAAAGTTGTGCCCCTTGGCCACAATCTGGGTGCCGACAATAATATCGACCTCATGATCAACAATCTGACGGATTGCCTCTTCATGAGCGGCAGGCCCCCTCAGGCTGTCCGACGACAAAAGCGCAAGCCGGGCCTCCGGGAACTTTTGGACAATTTCCTCCGCAATGCGCTCCACACCGGGGCCACAGGCTACCAGCGCATCCTCCGCCCCACAGGAGGGGCAGGCGCGCGGCACCGGTGCCGTATAGCCACAATGGTGGCAGGCAAGCTCGCGGCGAAAGCGGTGCTCCACCAACCAGCTGTCACACTCCGGACAGCCAATCCGGTGCCCACAGGTCCGGCAGAGGGTGAGCGGCGCATAACCGCGCCGATTGAGGAAAAGCATGGCCTGCTCGCCCTTGGAGAGGGCGTCCGCAATCGCCCCGACAAGGGGCGGGGAGACCCACTCCCCTTTCTCCGGCGGATGGGCGCGCATATCGATCGCCCCCACGGCGGGCATCACAGCCGGACCGTGCCGCTCCGGCAGCACCAGATGGTCATATTTGCCCGACCAGACATTGACCATCGTCTCAAGAGATGGCGTAGCAGACGCAAGCACAACCGGGAAACCGCCGAGCGAAGCGCGCACAACACTCATATCGCGGGCATTATAAGAAACCCCGTCATCTTGCTTGAAGGCACCTTCATGCTCTTCATCAACAATAATGAGCCCAAGATCCGCGTAAGGGAGAAAGAGCGCCGAACGGGCGCCGACAACCACCTGCGCAGACCCGTCTGCCACCGCGCGCCATACACGCTTGCGCTCCCGCGCGGAAAGATCGGAGTGCCACTCCGCCGGGCGGCACCCGAAACGACCTTCAAATCGTTTGAGAAATTGCCCGGTGAGTGCAATTTCCGGCAGAAGAATAAGCGCCTGACGTCCTTGCGCCAGCACCTCTGCCACAGCTTCAAAATAGACCTCGGTCTTGCCAGACCCTGTCACACCATCAAGCAGGTGTGCAGCGTACCCGCCCTGGATCACCCGTGCGCGGATCTGCTTTGCAGCCAACGCCTGCTCTGCGGACAAAGACGCCGGATTAAAATCAGGTACCGGCGATGGGAACGGTGCATCGGCCGGCAAGGTTGTGGGCTCAAGCGTCCCGGCGTCCACAAGACCGCGCACAACAGCTGTCGAAACCCCCGCCTCCTCCGCAAGCTCCCGTGTTGAACGCGCAAAGCCATCTTCTGCAACCGCAACAACTTTTTCCCGCATCGGTGTCATGCGCGATGGGCGAACATCGCACAAACGATAAACAGTGCGTGTTCCGGCAGGTTCAAGCGCCCCCGGCGCGCGGATGGCCAGTCTGAGCACGGCACCGGGCGGAGACATGGTGTACCCGGCAATCCAATCAATAAACTGCCGCGCAACACCGCTCATTGGTACCGCGTCTATTTTTTCCTGAATGGGTTTAAGCCGGTTGTGCCCCACTTCACCGGACGCATCTCCCCACACAACACCGGTCATCTCGCGTGGCCCCAAAGGCACAATCACAAAATCTCCGTGTTGAATATCCATGCCGTGCGGCACAGCATAGTCATAAGGACCGGGCACACTCAAAGGCAGCAGCACCGAAACAACAGTTTGTTTCTGCGGCCCTTCATCGTTAAAGAGATCTGCTTTCAATTGTCCCATCACCATCCATACGAGTTTAACCCTTCTCTAAGCCGAAGCGCAGTAACTCTCTTTCTCTCCTTGGCAAACAGGTCATACACGTAGAGAATGGGTGCCATGCCATTTAGCTGTAAGCGCATCACACCGTGCGGCTGGTTGCAGATAATTCGGCACAGACAACTGAACGCAGATAATACAAACCAGATTATAGAAACCAGATTATAGAAACGCAGACGCCACAAGTGCGGTGCAAGAGCGGGCTAACATATACTTTCCAACAGGAACATTGCATTCCGATCGGACCATTGAAAGCAGCAGATGAAGTTCTTCATTGATACAGCAAATATTGACGAAATCCGCGACCTTGCAACAACCGGCATGCTGGATGGCGTAACGACCAACCCATCGCTCGTTGCTCAATCCGGGCGCGACTTCATTGAAGTCCTTAAAGATATCTGCGCAACAATTGATGGACCCGTCAGTGCAGAAGTTACAGCGCTGGATGCAGAGGGCATGATCAAGGAGGGCAAGACCCTCGCAAAGCTTGCTGACAATATTGTGGTAAAGGCACCGCTCACATGGGACGGCCTCAAGGCCTGTCGCGCCTTGTCGTCTGAAGGCATCAAAGTAAATGTGACACTTTGCTTCTCTGCCAACCAGGCTCTGCTCGCCGCAAAAGCAGGCGCGGCCTATATCTCGCCTTTCGTTGGTCGCCTCGACGATATTCATATTGACGGGATGGAATTGATTGAAGAAATCAGAGCCATCTATGACAATTATCCTGATCTGGAAACCGAAATCCTGGTAGCCTCCATTCGCAATCCTAATCATGTGAAAGATGCAGCAATCATCGGCGCGGACGTGGTAACGATCCCCCCTTCTGTTTTGCGCCAGCTCGCAGGTCACCCCCTGACCGACAAGGGCCTGGCCGCCTTTATGGCGGACTGGGAAAAGACAGGGCAGAAAATTACCGGCTAAGCCGACTGAATTGAACGGAGACTGGGGATCTAAATGGCACGCACCGTCGACACAAACGACAGCACCATTCACGCGCATGACGACATGGTTGCGATTGAAGATGTTGTAAAAGACTATCTTCTCGCAAACCCGTCATTCGTGCTCGACGACGCGGAGATTCTGGCAAGTCTGGCAGCACCCGCCATCCAGGCTGGAGACAATGTCGTCGATCTGCAGACCATCATGATCGAACGGCTACAACATAAGGTCCGCCAGCTCCGGGAAATTCAGAGCGAACTGATCGATGCGGCCTCAATCAACGCCCTGACACGCGACCGCGTCTTCGAATCTGTCCTCAAACTGCTGGAAGCCAAGAGCTTCGAAGAACTGATCGCCTATATAACAAAACCGGACGGGCTGGCCGCGGCGCTTGAACTGGATACGGTCGCACTCGCCATCGAAAGTCGGGCAGATGCCCCCGGTCTTGGGGTGCGGGGCCTACGCATTCTCGAAGCAGGTGGCACGGACCGCGCGATGGGGTCCGGCAGCAAGGTTCGCTTGAGCGCACATATTGAGCCGAACCCCGGTCTCTATGGCTCGTCAGCCGGACATGTCCATTCAGAAGCTCTTGTCCGCCTCACTTTTTCGCGCACAACTCCCCCCGGTCTGCTGGCACTTGGTTCCGCCCATGCAGAACAGTTTCACCCGACCCAGGCTGCCGATTTGCTGGAGTTTCTAGGGCGCGTCATTGAACGCGCTGTACGCCAATGGTTGGATCTGCCTCGCACCGTGTGAACCAGAACGCACAAGAGATTGCTGCGGGTATTGCGACCGCGCCCGACACACGCGCGGCGCTCACAATTTACTTCACCTACCTGATCAGCGAAAAACGGGCAAGCCCGCGAACCATTGAAAGCTACGCGCGCGATCTGACCCGTTTCAGCGAGTTCCTGACAGACCATCTGGCCGGGGAACCAACAGTCGAGAACCTGATGGGTCTTTCTGTTGCAGATTTCCGGGCTTTCCTGGCCGCCCGTCGCAACGATGGTCTCTCACCCCGCAGCCTCGCGCGGAACCTCTCATGTCTCAAAAGCTTCTTCCGCCATATGGAGCGTACCGACATCGGCGCCAACCATGCCATCAATCGGTTGCGAACACCAAAAACACCACATTCCATTCCCAAACCGGTCAACGTGACAACCGCCCGCGCGCTGGTAAACGAAGCAGGCACCACATCTGAAATTCCCTGGGTTGCGGCACGCAACAGCGCCATCATTACCCTGCTCTACGGTTGTGGACTGCGTGTCTCTGAAGCCCTCTCGCTCAATCGAAATATATTCCCGTTCGGGTCCAGCTTGCGCATTGTGGGCAAAGGCAACAAGGAGCGCATTGTGCCGATCCTGCCCATCGTGACCGACGCGGTGAACGATTATGTGGAAAAATGCCCCATAGCACTTGCAGCAGACGGACCACTATTTGTTGGCGTACGCGGCAAAAGGCTGGGTTCACGCGAGGTACAGAAATTAATGGTCACTTTGAGGGCACAACTTGGCTTGCCTTCAACCGCCACGCCCCATGCACTGCGCCATTCTTTTGCAACCCATCTACTTAGCGCTGGCGGTGACCTGCGCTCCATTCAGGAACTGCTGGGGCACGCGAGCCTGTCGACGACGCAAGTCTATACAGAGGTCGATGCGGAACGGCTGCGCAACATCTACGACAAGGCACACCCCAGAAGCCGGAAGCGCTGACCGCCCTTACATATGGAGCGGACGACCATCCACATCAAGCGCGGCTTCCTTCATCGCTTCGGAAAGCGTCGGGTGCGCATGGCACATGCGCGCAATATCTTCTGCCGCACCACCAAACTCCATGACCGCAACCGCCTCGTGGATCATTTCCCCAGCCTGCGTCCCGATAATGTGAACACCAAGCACACGATCAGTTTTGGCGTCAGCGAGAATTTTCACAAACCCGTCTGTCTGCTGGTTTGCTTTTGCCCGTCCATTTGCCGTGAACGGGAACTTGCCAGCCTTGTAGGCGATACCGGCTTCCTTCAGGCTTTCCTCTGTCCGGCCAACGGAGGCAACCTCGGGCTGCGTATAAACAACGCCGGGAATAACATCATAATTCACATGCGGTTTCTGCCCGGCGATCATTTCTGCCAGCGCAACGCCTTCTTCCATCGCCTTGTGTGCGAGCATCGGCCCTGCGATCACATCCCCGATGGCATAAACACCATCGACATTGGTTTTATAGTGCGGATCAACTTTGACACGGCCACGCTCGTCGGTCGCAACACCGACGGCCTCAAGCCCGAGCCCGCCCGTATATGCAACACGACCGATAGCAACAAGTACGATATCTGCTTCGAGCACTTCAGCCTTGCCACCCTTGGCCGCTTCCACACTGACTTTCAGACCCTTGCCCGCCTTTTCAACACCCGTCACCTTGGTGCCGAGCTTGAACGTAAATTTCTGCTTCTTCAGCACGCGCTGGAAGGTCTTGGTGACCTCACCATCCATGCCCGGCAAAATCTGGTCAAGGAACTCAACAACCGTCACCTCAGCCCCCAGGCGGCTCCAGACAGAACCGAGTTCCAGGCCAATAACGCCTCCCCCCACAACAACCATTTTGGAGGGTACTTTGGTCAGTTCCAGCGCACCCGTTGATGAGACAATCTGCGTCTCGTCAATCTCGATGCCAGGCAGGCGCGCAACATCAGACCCCGTGGCAATCACAATATCGGACGCCTTCAGCGTCCGCGTACCACCCCCGGCAAGCGTCACCTCAACTTCGCCCGCGCTTCTGAGCGTACCTGCCCCCTGAACCCATTCAATCTTGTTCTTCTTGAACAGGTAGGCAATGCCTTGCGTATTGCCATCAATTGCCTTTTGCTTGAAACCTAACATCGCAGCGAGGTCGAGTTTCGGTTTGCCAACCTTGATCCCCATATTTTCAAAGTGATCAATCTCGGCATAAAGCTCCGACGCATGCAGCAGCGCTTTAGATGGAATACACCCGATATTCAAACAGGTTCCGCCAAGCGCGTCCCTTTTCTCCACACACGCCACGCTCATGCCCAACTGGGCGGCGCGAATGGCACATTCATAGCCGCCAGGGCCCGCGCCAATGACAACGAGATCGAATGTATCCGACATGGGAGTTACCTTTTCGTCACTTGGAAAAAAGGCAGGGGCACAACACCCCTGCCCTGAACGGTTTAAAGATCCAGCAGCAGACGCTGCGGATCTTCCAGACATTCCTTGACCCGCACAAGGAACGTCACAGCCTCCTTGCCATCCACAATGCGATGGTCATAGGACAAAGCCAGATACATCATCGGACGGATCTTGATCTCGCCATTAATGACCATGGGCCGCTCTTGAATCTTGTGCATACCCAAAACACCGGACTGAGGGGTGTTAAGGATCGGCGTGGACATAAGTGACCCGTAGACGCCACCATTCGAAATGGTGAAAGTTCCACCTTGCAGGTCATCAAGCTTCAGCGTGCCTTCGCGCGCGGACTGGCCATAATCGCCGATCGCCTTTTCAATACCGGCAAGCGACAGGTTCTGCGCATCCTTCAGCACGGGAACAACAAGGCCCTTCTCGGTACCAACGGCCACGCCGATATTGTAGTAGTTTTTGTAAACCAGCTCTTCGCCATCAATCTCCGCATTAACCGCCGGAATGTCTTGCAAGGCTGTGATGCAAGCGCGAACAAAAAAGCTCATAAAGCCAAGCTTGACCCCATGCTTCTTCTCAAACAGGTCTTTGTACTGCTTTCTGGTCGCCATAACGGCCGTCATATCCACTTCATTGAATGTGGTGAGCATGGCAGCAGTGTTCTGCGCTTCCTTCAGGCGCGTCGCAATCGTCTTGCGCAAACGCGTCATCCGAACACGTTCTTCACGCGCGCTCATGTCAGCGGGCGCAGCAACAGCAAGCGTCGTCGTCGGTTGCACAGTCGCGGCAGGCGCAGCCTTGGGTGCAGGCGCAGTCTTGGGTGCAGCTGAAGACACAGGGCTTGAAGCCGTACCACCGGCAGCCCCCTTGCCTTCCAGCACAGCCAAGACGTCCCCCTTTACGATGCGACCATCTTTTCCGCTACCGGAGATCATCGCCGGATCAAGCCCGTTCTCATCAATAAGCTTTTTCACTGCTGGTGACAGTGACTGATCATCGTCGCTCGACGTATCAGAAGCCGATGCTTTGGACGGTGCCGATGCCGCCGACGCAGCCGGAGCTGGCTTCGCCTCTTCTTTAGCAGCAGCAGGCGCTGGCTTCGCGGTCACAGCAGCAGCACCCTCGCCAATCATGCCAAGAAGTGCACCTACCTCAACCGTGTCGCCGGTTTGCACGGAAATGTCAGACAACACTCCCGCCGCCGGCGAGGGCAACTCAATAGTCACTTTGTCAGTTTCCAGCTCAACCAAAGGTTCATCGACCGCGACCGTATCGCCTGCCTGTTTGAACCATTGGGCAACAGTTGCTTCTGTGACGCTTTCACCAAGTGTCGGGACGCGAATTTCAGTGCTCATAGTCAGTGCCGCTTTCTTTTAGTCAGTCGACTATCAAAGCTTCGGAAAGAAGCTGGTTGAGTTCTTGAAGGTGTTTGCTCATCAGGCCCGTCGCAGGCGATGCCGCCGCAGGGCGACCTGCATATTTCGCCCGGCGATACCGGGCACCAATATGAGACAGCACCCATTCGATGTTGGGCTCTACAAAGAACCAGGCCCCCATATTCTTGGGCTCTTCCTGACACCAGACATATTCAGCGTTTTTGAACCGCCCCAGTTCCTTGATCAGGGATCGGGCCGGGAACGGATAGAGCTGTTCAATACGCATGAGGTAGACATCGTTAATGCCACGTGCTTCACGCTCTTCGTAGAGATCATAATAGACCTTGCCCGAGCAAAGAACGACACGACGGATATTCTGATCATCCGCAAGCGTAACCTTCTGATCCGGCAATAGTTCGGCATCATCCCACAACACACGGTGGAAAGAGGAACCCTCGCCCATCTCGCTCATTTTCGAGACTGCGCGTTTATGTCGAAGCAAAGACTTGGGCGACATCACGATCAACGGCTTGCGGAAATTGCGATGCATCTGACGCCGCAGCACATGGAAATAGTTCGACGGTGTGGTGCAGTTGACAACCTGCATATTGTCTTCTGCGCAAAGCTGCAGATAGCGCTCAAGCCGTGCCGATGAATGCTCAGGCCCCTGGCCTTCATATCCATGAGGCAACAGCATGATGAGACCGCTCATACGCAACCACTTGCGTTCACCCGAAGAAATGAACTGATCAATAACAACCTGCGCGCCGTTGGCAAAGTCACCGAACTGGGCTTCCCAGAGGACCAGAGAATTGGGCTCCGCCAGACTGTAGCCATATTCAAAACCGAGCACTGCGTTCTCGGACAACATGGAGTTGATCACTTCAAATTCTGCATCACCAGTGGTGACGGCGTTCAGCGGTACATACTTGTCTTCATTTTCCTGATCATTCAACACACTGTGCCTGTGCACAAAAGTGCCACGCTCAGAATCCTGACCGACAAGCCGCACGTTGAAACCTTCATCAAGCAACGAGCCAAAAGCCAGATGTTCAGCCATGCCCCAATCGATACCTTCACCCGTATCAACCATCTTCCGACGATTGTCGAGCAAGCGACGCAAAGTCTTGTGCACGTTGAACTCAGCCGGGACTTCGGTAATTTTCCGGCCAATCTCATCAAGCTTCGCAACGGTTACGCCCGTATCGCCCCGGCGCGCGTCGCCTTGCGCAGGCGCCATGCCGGCCCATCGGCCATCAAGCCAGTCTGCCTTGTTGGGCCGGAAGCTTTTCGCCGCCAGCAGGTCTGTATCGAGCTGCGCGCGAAACGCCTGCAATCGCTCATCAACATCGGCCTGCGTAACCAGCCCTTCATCGACCAGACGTTTGGAATAGATTTCCAGCGTAGTCGGGTGTTTGCCGATCTTCTGATACATGATCGGCTGTGTAAGGGACGGGTCGTCCCCCTCATTATGCCCAAAGCGCCGATAGCAGAACATATCGATCACGACAGGCTTGCCGAAAAGCTGGCGGAATTCCGTCGCAACCTTCGCTGCATGCACCACCGCTTCCGGGTCATCGCCGTTCACGTGGAAAATGGGCGCACCCACCATCTTGGCAACGTCCGAGGGATAAGGCGAGGAACGCGAATGGTGTGGCGCAGTCGTGAAACCGATCTGGTTGTTCACGATAAAGTGGATCGAACCACCCGTCCGGTGCCCCTTGAGGCCGGAAAGCCCAAGACATTCCGCCACCACGCCCTGCCCGGCAAACGCGGCATCACCATGCAGCAAAAGCGGGATCACCGACCGGCGTTCCCGGTCGTGATACTGGTCCTGTTTGGCGCGAGCCTTGCCAAGCACTACAGGATCAACAATCTCAAGGTGAGACGGGTTAGCCGTCAGCGAGAGGTGAACCTTGTTCCCATCAAATTCGCGGTCGGACGATGCACCCAGATGGTACTTCACATCGCCTGAACCCTCGACATCTTCAGGGTTCGCAGACCCGCCATAAAACTCATGAAACAAAGCCTGGTAAGGCTTGCCCATAACGCTCGTCAGCACGTTCAGCCGACCGCGATGCGGCATTCCCATAACAATTTCTTTTGCGCCCAGCGCACCACCACGCTTGATGATCTGCTCCAGCGCCGGGATCGTGGCTTCCGCGCCATCCAGACCAAACCGTTTGGTGCCCGTGTATTTGACAGCAAGGAATTTCTCGAGACCTTCAGCATGGATAAGCTTGTCCAAAATGGCCAGGCGGCCTTCCTTGGTGAAGCTGATTTCCTTGTCACGCCCCTCAATCCGCTCCTGAATCCAGGCTTTCTCTTCCGGGTCGGAAATATGCATGAACTCGACAGCAAATGTACCGCAATAGGTCCGCCGCAGAATATCCGTGATCTCGCGAACCGTCGAAGTCTCAAGCCCGAGTACATAATCGAGAAAAATAGGTCGATCCAGATCACCTGGCCCAAAGCCGTAACTTTCCGGCTTCAGCTCAGGGTGATGGCTTTCACCACGCATCTTGAGAGGATCAACATCCGCATCCAGATGTCCCCGGATACGATACGCACGGATCATCATAATCGCGCGAACAGAATCAAGCGTCGCCGCGCGAATTTCTTCCTCGCCCGCATGGGGAGAGCGGCTTTTCAGTTTGCTGCGTATGGAAGCTTCGTCAGCGGCAGGCCAATTACCATCCAGCGCGTTGACCATCTCGCCATTCGCCTGCACCGGCCAGTCAGCACGTTTCCAGGACGCGGAGCGCATATTCGCGCTTCCATCACCCGCCTCATCTCCCAGGGAGGAGAAAAAGGTTCGCCACTCAGCATCTACCGATTGGGGGTCTGTTTGAAACCGGGCATAAAGTTCTTCAACAAAACCAGCATTGGTTCCGGATAGAAAAGATGTCCGTTCGAGTTCTTCGTTTGAACTGCTCTTGCTCATTTGGCCAGCATGAGGCGCGTCGCCTCGCTCCTTTAACACTCCGGCGTTCCGCAAGCTGAACAGACAACCAAACCGGAGCTCATGGTTAATCCGTCAAGTGTGCCACGTAGGTCGTTAACCAGCCATTTAAATTGATGGGAGCAAAACGCAACGGACACTCAAGCAGAATTGATCATGCCCGTTGCGTGTTAAGGTCTGATTAACCCTTCAAAACATCCGCCAGCGTCGTTCCCAGAGCGGCGGGAGACGGTGAAACCGTAATCCCGGCTGAGCGCATGGCTTCGATCTTGTCGTCAGCGCCACCTTTACCGCCGGCGATAATAGCACCGGCATGGCCCATACGACGGCCGGGAGGCGCGGTCACACCGGCAATAAAGCCAACGACAGGCTTTTTCACCTTCGATGCCTTCAGAAACTCAGCCGCTTCTTCTTCAGCCGAGCCGCCAATTTCACCGATCATGATGATGGACTCGGTCTGCTCATCATTCAGGAACATATCGAGGCAATCAATAAAGTTGGTCCCGTTGACCGGGTCCCCACCAATACCGATACACGTGGATTGACCAAGACCAGCCGCTGTGGTCTGGGCCACAGCCTCATAGGTAAGCGTGCCAGACCGAGAAACAATCCCGACTGAGCCTTTTTTATGAATGTGACCCGGCATGATGCCGATCTTGCATGCACCGGGCGTAATCACACCAGGACAGTTGGGGCCGATCAGGCGTGTTTTGGACCCGGTCAGCGCCCGCTTCACCCGCACCATGTCAAGAACCGGGATACCCTCGGTGATGCAAACGGCAAGTTCTATGCCCGCATCAATCGCTTCAAGGATGGCGTCCGCAGCAAACGGCGGCGGAACATAGATCGCAGAAGCTGTAGCCCCCGTCGTCTCAACCGCTTCAGCAACCGTGTTGAACACGGGCAAATCCAGATGGCGAGAGCCACCTTTGCCGGGGCTGACCCCGCCAACCATTTTCGTGCCGTAAGCAATCGCCCCTTCGGAGTGAAACGTACCCTGGTTCCCGGTGAACCCCTGACAAATGACTTTGGTATTTGCGTCGACCAGAACAGCCATTATTTGGCCTCCTTAACAGCTTTGACGATCTTGTCGGCTGCGTCAGCCAGATCGTCAGCGGAAATGATCGGAAGGCCGGAAGCCGCCATGATCGCCTTACCTTGATCCACATTCGTACCTTCAAGACGTACAACCAGCGGAACGGAAAGCTTCACTTCTTTTGCTGCCGCAACAACACCTTCAGCCACAACGTCGCAACGCATGATGCCGCCGAAGATATTAACCAGAATGCCTTCAACACTTGGGTCTGACAGAATGATCTTGAACGCTGCCGTCACCTTCTCCGTTGTTGCGCCGCCGCCCACATCAAGGAAGTTCGCAGGCTCCGCCCCATAAAGCTTGATGATGTCCATGGTGGCCATCGCCAGGCCAGCGCCGTTCACCATGCAACCGATCGTGCCATCCAGCGTGACATAGTTCAGGTCATACTTGGAGGCTTCGATCTCGTGCGGATCTTCTTCGGTGAGGTCGCGATACTCTACAATGTCCTTGTGACGGTAGAGCGCGTTATCATCGAAGTTCACCTTCGCATCAAGGCAGATCACATCACCCTTGCCGGTCACCACCAATGGGTTGATCTCCAGCATGCTCATGTCTTCTGCGACAAAAGCGTTATAGAGCTTGGCAATAATCGCCGTGGCCTGCTTTGCCGTATCGCCATCCAGGCCGAGCGCGTAGGCGACTTTACGACCATGAAAAGCGGAAATGCCACTCGCCGGGTCTACATTGAAGGTCAGAATTTTTTCCGGGGTCTTCGCCGCAACCTCTTCGATATCCATGCCACCTTCCGTGGAAGCAATGAACGAGACGCGAGAGGTCTCGCGGTCGACCAGAGCCGACAGATAGAGCTCCTGCGCAATATCAGAACCGTCTTCGATATAAATCCGACGGACTTCCTTGCCTTCCGGGCCGGTCTGGTGCGTCACCAGGGTCATGCCGAGCATCCGCTCCGCCTCTTTGCGCACATCGTCGATGGACTTGACCACCTTGACGCCGCCACCCTTGCCGCGACCACCTGCGTGGATCTGCGCTTTGACAACCCAAACAGGGCCGCCCAATTCTTCGGCGGCCTTGACCGCTTCGTCGACAGTGAATGCCGGCTTGCCCGAAGGCACTGGCACACCGTACTTCGCGAGCACGGCTTTAGCTTGGTATTCGTGAATATTCATGCTGATCCACCGGTTGGACGGACACCTAGATACGCTGGTCCGTTTGGTGCTGAGGAATAACCGTGGCGTTTATAGCACCCCGTGAGAGGGTTTCAACCAACATAAGCTGCAAAAACACGAAGAAATGAAACTAAGTTCATTTTCTGACACAATTGAAAGCCAAATCAGACCGCCGCCGTTACGTCACGCAACAAACTACACACCAGCGCCGAAGATTGATCTTTTGTGAGACATTGAACACTCCGGAGGTGGCGCCAGGTCTCCCAGCTCGTCAGGAGCTCAATTTTTGGCACAACAAACTGGGTCCGGGTGCCGAAATGTGTCGAAAAGCACTCCATCAGCCGTCCCCGATACTTTCCTTCGCGCACCGCTTTCGCTTTGACCAGCGACGGAAGGAACCCCTCTCCTGCATCACCCAACTGCCGAAGCTCACCTACCGCCTCGTAATAACTGGAACGCAGATCAACCAATGTCACCAGCATCGTGTCCAGGTCAGCATCTTCGGGCATCGCATCCTCAAGCACCTTGTAGCGCTCGGTCGCAACCACCCGGATATCGGCAGCCAGCTCGTCCAGCCCCGGGTAAATGTCGGTAATTTGCTCTTCAGAAATCCCCGTACGCACAGAGAGATTCTCCGGCGTCGGGATTGCCTGTTCCCGAATAGCAAGGATCAACGCCGCGTCTATAATGCGCTGGCGGATACAAACCTCTGATTGAAGCTCGGTACCCGCGACCGTATCTGCAAATGACATCGAACTCTCCTTCAAGGCTTTGAGGCCTCAAGGAAATGATAGTTCGATCACGCGATAAGGGAAGTATATTCAAAGTATAAAGCTAATTTTTATAGTGACACTGGCATCACTATTCACATAACTCAGTTTATTTGACCTTATTTTATTTAAGGCCTTTAACGATAACACCCGTGTCCCCGACGGTAAGTACAACCTGCATCCCGTCAAACCCGAGCTCTACCCCTTCTGCGCGCACGTCCGAAACGCCTCGAAGAAACAAGGCTTCTGCCATAGCATTGGGCAATGGCGGCACGATATGACTGTATACAAGAAGTCCCGCCCCGGCTTCATTCGCCGTTTCAGCCGCCTCAACAGGGCTTGCGTGATAGTCCAGAATGTCACGCAGAATTTGTCCGACACGTGGACGCTGTGCAGAAACATGGGTCGCCAACACGCTGACCATATGGGGCGCAAGTGCCTCATGCACCATCACATCCGCCCCCTGGCCCATGCGCACCATGTTTGGATGCTTCACGGTATCGCCTGAAAACACGACCGAGCGCCCTTTATAGTCGACCCGGTAGCCATATGCCGGATTGATCGGCGCATGGCCAACCCGAAATGCTGTAATCTTGAGACCGGCCGCGTCATAGACAATTTTGCTTTCAAGATCATTGGCAACCGGCACAGTGTGTGCTTCAACCAGCCCGAAGGCAGGTACCAGCACTTCTTCTGTGTGATTGTGATGCGCAACACGGTATCCGCGATCAAGCGCAAAGGCTTCATTGAAACCCCGCACAAGGCGGTCAATACCTGTCGGCCCGTATAACGGCAACGCCCCCTCGCGCCCCGCAACCCAGCTTTGCAGCACAACATCATAAAGGCCGGATATGTGGTCTGAGTGATAATGCGTGTAAAGCACCCCTGTCAGGGCTTCCATCGGCACCTGAAGTCCGGCGAGCGTTTCCGCAGCTCCCGAACCTGTATCCACCAGAAACATCCGCTCCCCGGCAATGACCGCAACACACGCCTGTCCACGCTTTGGGTCCGGCATCGGAGAACCGGTCCCGCAAAAAACCAGCTGCAATGCATCCTCAGAACCCCCACCAGCCCAAGGCGCATTGACCCGTGCTTCCACAGCACGATTGAAAATAATATCCTGTACGGCAGGCACACGGGCCAAACCGGCGACCACAACCACCAGGCCAACTAACCCCAGAGCCGGAACCCAAACCCGTTTCCTCATCACACTCTCCCCCATGTCGTACCAACAGCAAATAAAATGGCACTAAACATGCCAATACACAAGCCTGTTCTTTCCCGGAAGCCTTGATGGTCAACAGGTCTGCCGAACTTGCAAGGCCCGCAAAGAACGCATGGAGTATCCAACAAAAAACGGGGCCGCAAAGGGCCCCGTTTCAAAATCTGCGCAATGGCAGTTTGCTTATTTCTTGGCTTTCTTCGCAGAAGCAAGCTTCGAGACTTCCGGGTTGATCTTCTTGCAGGCATCAACCAGCCCCTGCACGGCCGCAACCGACTTGTCGAACTGCTTCTTTTCAGTCGCATTGAGGCTGATCTCCACAATACGCTCAATACCACCCGCCCCAATAACGGTCGGCACGCCGACATACATATCTTTAAGGCCGAATTCCCCGTTCAGATGCGCAGCACAAGGCAGAACGCGCTTCTGGTCTTTCAGATAGCTTTCAGCCATCGCGATGGCTGAAGCGGCAGGCGCATAATAAGCCGAGCCTGTCTTCAGCAGACCCACAATCTCCGCACCACCATCACGGGTACGCTGAATGATCTGGTCGAGCTTCTCTTTCGTCGTCCAGCCCATCTTCACCAGGTCAGGAAGCGGAATACCCGAAACAGTGGAATAGCGGGCCAGTGGCACCATCGTGTCACCATGTCCGCCCAGTACAAAAGCATTCACGTCTTTGACGGAAACATTGAACTCTTCAGCCAGGAAGTGCTGGAACCGTGCAGAATCGAGCACACCCGCCATGCCGACAACCTTGTTCGCCGGCAGGCCGGAGAACTGGCGCAGCGCCCAAACCATTGCATCAAGCGGATTTGTAATGCAGATCACGAAAGCATTCGGGGCATACTTGCCAATACCTTCGCCAACCTGCTGCATCACTTTGAGGTTGATACCCAAAAGATCATCACGGCTCATGCCCGGCTTACGTGGCACACCAGCCGTCACAATCACAACGTCAGCACCCTTGATATCCTTGTACGAGGTTGTGCCCTTGTAGCCAGCATCAAACCCGTCAACAGGCGAGCTCTCGGCAATGTCGAGCGCCTTGCCCTGAGGGATGCCATCTGCAATGTCAAAAATCACAACATCGCCAAGTTCCTTGAGACCAACCAGGTGAGCCAGGGTCCCGCCAATTTGTCCGCCACCAATAAGGGCGATTTTCTTCCGCGCCATCTCTGTGCCTCCGAAGTCACGTGAGGCCGGACGGTACGTGGGAGCACGACCGGCCCTTTAGGGTTAAAGAGAATAAGTCGATGAGCCTAGTAGCCTGAAATCCGCTTCGGAGCAATGTTCAACCCACTTTCACCCGGCGGGATTGAAGAAATATTTGTGTCGCAGGGCATAATTGAGCACCTGACACCCCATTTTCCGGGATTTTCGGCAGAGTTCCGCCCGGCGCGGGCGTTAACCAACCACCCACGGTTTGTTTGACTCCGTGCACGCAAAAGAGCACTCTGAATATGCCTGAAAGCTTGATCAGACGCCATTTTGTGAAATCGGCGCTGAGCCCTGCGAGGGAGGGCCAACAGGGAGGTGGACATGGTTTGGTTAATACCTCAACGCGTCCTTTCCCGGTCTTGCACAGGTGGTTGTGGTTTCCCGCGAAACGAGTTGTAACGCGGGGTCGGGGCCGGACAAGGGAAGAAGCCCAAAGCTGGAAGGCATAGAAATAAGCCGACATCACCAGCGACAGGTGCAAATCCCGAAAACGAGGTTGGGAGGCCTCGAATGCCGGCAACGAAGTAGCTTGAGTGGGGTAGGCGACATGTTCAAGGTTTTCCAGACGGGAACACATCGTTCCAAAACTGCATTATCTGATACCGCACCATCTTCTGCGAAGATGGACAGCACAACAATCGGCCGAAAGCGGAAAAGTCTGGGCATCGCCGTAGCGACAAGCCTGCTTCTTTCCGGTTGCTCCGGCCCGGTGGTCGGCGCCCTGAGTATCGGGGAACTGGCATCCATCGCCAATCTCGTCTCCACCTTCATGTCAGGGCGCGATCTCTCCGAAAACGCTTTGGCCGCCGCAGGGGACGACAATTGTCGGGCTCTTGAAGGCGTCCTTCGGCCCGAGCGCGGCTTCTGCGAAGAAGGCGGCATCAATGCAAAAGCAGGCGAGTTCCGCGGGATTTTTGCATTGCTCGATGGCCAGTCGAACACCGCAATGGCGCAAGCCGACATTGAAGTTCGCCGTGCAACAGACCCTGTCGCTCTGGGCTTCGCCCCCATTGATCGCCGCGTGGCTGTTGACGGTTTCTCTCTTGATATCGTGCAGGAACAGACCTCAAGTCGTCAGGGCAAGCGCATCGCGTTCGGCATGCTGCAAGCCTCCTACGGACAGTCATGGTCCTATGAGCTCACCACCCGCAGAACCAATGAGCGGGTCGCAAGCGTCAGCCCGACAGCATTACCGGCAACCCGCGCTGATGGCACCGTCATAACGCCCGTCCCTGTCACCAATTAAGGGCAGCCCACAAACACAGTACGAAAAAAGGCGGTCCTGTTGGATCGCCTTCATTGTTCCAAAACGTGCTTCCCGCTCATTTCACTGCAACTCGACAAGGCGCGCTCTGATTGCAGCCGCCACACGCGGCACATAACGCGCATCCATCCCGATTTGGGGATGATTGGCGCCCTCGACGAGATGAAACCGACTGTGGCTTGAAAGTGATGCAAGTTCTCGCTGCATAGCAAGCCAGCTCGGCAACATCGCTTCAGGCCAGTCGCCTGCGACAAACACATCCAGCGGGAGATCACCAAAGCCTTGCGCCCGCGCCAGGCGAGCGGCATCGGCACTGCGTGCCCATCCCTTTGCTTCTTCACCTGTCCCCACCATATGCGACACCGCATTGAGATGCGCCAGTGATGTCTGGAAGTCTTTGCCTTCAAGCCCGTCAATAGCCGGTTTGAAAAGCCCCAGGATACGCGGAACCCCAAACCGGTTCAGAAGAGCCGCCAGCTGAAATCCCTCGAGCAGGTCATGAAATTCAGCCTGCGCAACAGGAGGAAAACGCTCCGCCATGTCTTCATGGGATGAATCGAGCAACACCAACCCGGAGACCCGTGCGGAATACTTGTGCGTCAAGACGCGCGCAACCAGCCCACCATAAGAATGGCCGACAAGCATGACCCGCCCTTCGATACCCGCCACATCGAGCAGGCGTGCAAGCTGGTCCGCGGCCACACCTGCATCCCGTTGCCTGCCGCTTTCTTCGCTCCAGCCCAACCCGTCCCTGTCATAAGCGCAAAGCCTGGCGTCTGATTGCAGGGCGCGCGACAAAGGCCCGAAACTGGAAACAGGATTACCCATGCCCGACAAAAGCACGACCGTCTGTGAGCCTTCGCCGTCACAGCGCATATGCAGTCTCACATTCCCTACATCATAAAGCTGGCCGGGCGCAGGGTAAGCGACAACATCCCGGCGCTCCGAAAATTGCTGATAACTGAAACCAAGAACAGCACTGACCCCTACCAGGGCCGTAAGGCCGAGCACACCTCTGGCAATCCAATGCCAGACTGTTTTTTCTTGTTGATCCATCAACCCACTCCTCCAGAACAAACTGGCATATGTGTGCACATGCCACTCGTTGCGAGGGTGGGAAGGGACCAATCAGACGACGGGTACCGGAACCACAATAAGCAGATGATCAATAGAGAGAGGCATGTGCGTCAAGATAGTCCGCACTCTGCATCTCCATAAGGCGCGAGACGGTTCGCTGAAACTCAAAATGCCCGTCACCCGTGGCATAAAGCTCCCCCGGCGCGACAGCAGCAGACGCCACAAGACGTACTTTACGCTCATAAAACGCGTCAATCATTGTCACAAACCGTTTTGCCTCATTCCGGCTTGCCGCACTCAGTTGCGGGATGTGATCGACAAAGACCGTATGGAAAGTCTCCGCGATCTTCAGGTAGTCCGACGCCCCGAGCGGCTTCGCACAGAGATCCGCAAACGAGAACCGCGCCACATCATGCACAGCGACGGGCACTTCAACTGCACGCCCTTTCACAGCAAGTGTTTTTGCTTTGGGAGGTTGGCCATGAGTGACGGCCACAAAGCACGCATCCATGGACGCATCCGCCCTCGCTCCCAACGGAGCGTGATAGACCGCCATGCCGAGCGTCCTGTCCAGCCGGTAGTCAATCTCACTGTCGAGAGGGACCACTTCCATTGCCGTCTCCACCAGTTCGATAAACGGCAAAAACCGGTGTCGATTGAGCCCTCCCTCATAAAGCGCGGAGGGCGCTCGGTTCGACGTGGCAACAACAACAACCCCAAGCTCAAAAAGGCGCGTAAACAAACGCCCCAGGATCGACGCATCAGCGATGTCGTGCACCTGAAACTCATCAAAACAAAGAAGCGTTGCATCCTTCGCGATCTGCGCGGCAACCACCGGAATGGGATCCGCGCTCTTCACCTTTCCGGCTTTCTCGCGTTGGCGGTAAGCAAAAATCCGCTCATGGGCCTCCGCCATGAATTCATGAAAATGGACCCGGCGCTTGGCGATAACTGGCGCCCCATCAAAAAACAGGTCCATGAGCATGGACTTGCCGCGCCCCACATCCCCCCACAGGTAAACTCCCTCCGGTGGAGAAACGGGCTTGCCGAGCCCCAGCACCCGCAAGCGTCCGGTCTTCAGACCAGGCTTCCAGTCCACAAGCGCGTCATGAAGCCGCTGCAAATGCACCGCCGCCCGCTCCTGCGCCACGTCATGGGCAATATCCGGGCCGCTGGCCAAAGCACGATAACGATAAAGAGGGCCATCGGTCATGAAATCAGACAAAAAGAACATTTAAAGAACAAAAAAACCTGCTACCCTCCAGACCGGAGGATACAGGATGACACTCATAACCCTAGCTGAGCGTTTTGAACAGGCATCAAAGGCCTACGCCACCAGCAATGGCATTGCCCGCGCACCGGACTGGTTTGTACTGAAACTGGCCGAGGAAGTTGGCGAACTGACCCAAGCCTGGATAAAGCTGACCGGCAGAGGACGCAATAACCATATGGCATCCGACAAATTGCAACAGCACCTTGCTGATGAAACAGCTGATCTGCTGGGGCATGTTTTGCTGTTTGCCCATCAGAACAAGATTGATCTTACCGCAGCAATTGAACGTAAATGGCGCTTCTCACCGGACGTATGATCTTAAATAAGATGAGTCACGATGAGAGGAATTCTTTCAGGTCTCCATAAGCAGACACATCATTCGCATACACAAACGTACCTTCATCACGCATCTCCCGGGCTGCTTTGAGGAACGCCCCAAAGGCAGCAACGGCAAGACCGCTTCCGACGCTGATCCGCTTGACCCCAAGCTTGCCCAACGCTGGCACCGACAAGCCGTGACCGGGGATACCGCCCAGAAAATTCACAGGTCTGTCGACCGAGCGTACAAGTTCCGCAATTTCCACCGGGTCACCCAGACCAGGCGCATACAAAACATCTGCACCGGCCTCCTGATAAGCCTGCAAACGCGTGATGACATGACCCAGGTTCCGATCACCGACAAGATAGTTTTCCGCGCGTGCGGTAAGCACAAACGAACACCCCTTGCCATGCGCGGCTTCCGCCGCCGCCTCGATCCGGCGGACAGCTGCATCAATCGGGTAAAGTGTGCGATCCGGCTTCATGTCTTCGATAGAGGCACCGGCAAGCCCCGCCTCGATGGCAAGTCCAATCGTCTCCGCAACAACACCCGGCTCATCCCCAAAACCATTGCCAAGATCCGCATTCACCGGCAGCGACGTTGCCAACACGATCTCGGCGCAATGCGCCAACATCTCTTCACGGGAAATCTGGTGGTCGAGCACACCGCGGGTAAAGGCATAGCCTGCGCTGGTTGTAGCGAGCGCTTTAAACCCCAGTCCTTCAAGAAGGCGCGTTGTTCCTCGATCATACGGGTTCGGCATAACGAATGCCTCTCCCTCCTGATGCAGCGACTGAAAATACCGGGCTTTTTGATCCTGGTTCATCTTTCATCTCCTCGCAAAAACACGGGCAAAGTGTGCATACAGGCGCGACATACACTCGCCATTTCCGGACGCCTATGCAGACGGGTGGAGAAAACGCGTCAAAGCGGCACGTTCAGCGTCCCCTTCAACCGGAAGATCAAAATGTTGAGCAAGCAGGGTCACAAGCTGATCAACCGTTTCAATCATCGTGACCTGCTGTTCTTCACCGAGTTTCCGCTCGACAAACATGTTGTTGAAGATCATCCGACGAACCCCCTCGGACGGGCGCTCCACAATCAGGTTATTCGTAAAAAGAGAGTCTGGGTGCGTGCTCGTGTACCAGCTTCCCAGCTCGTAATCGACATGAGAAGCAGGCTCCAGAGTGAACTGCACAACATTGGCCCAATTCTCGCCTTTTGAGACCGAGAGATCCGCCTGGATCATGTAATGGATGCCATCCTTCACAAGACGATGGTTCTCATGCCGTGTTGGCTGCACAAGATCAGGCTCCAGTTTCAGGAGGCCCGTCATGCGGATACCGCCAAAACCCCCGTCGTAAATGTAGGACGCATCGTCAAAGTCCACACGAATGAGCATATGAGTGAGCGGCGCGGCAATATCGTCAGGGGCCATCCAGCGCACGCGCCCGATAAGCCCTGAGGCGCTGAAACCCAGTTGCTTGAGCGCCGCAAGCGCCAACCCGTTCTGTTCAAAACAATAGCCCCCACGCACCTGCGAAACGATCTTGCGCTGAAGCGTATCCAGATCAAGCTGCACACCCTGGCCGAAGAGAATGCTCAGATTTTCAAACGGAATCGCTGTTGCATGGGCAAACTGGATATCGCGCAAAACTTCAAGCGTTGGCACCCGGGGGCCTTCATAGCCAATACGCGCAAAATAAGTATCGAGATCAACCGGAGAAGCCGACATGTAACACCTCAAACAAAAGAGCAGTGCCACACGCTAGCGACACTGCTCAAAACCTTCCAGAACCAATTTGGGAGCTCGCGCTATCCTTGGTTCTCTGACTATGCACCCAGGCTTACTTCATGGTCGGAATAACGAAGCTCGACCCTTCTTTCACACCTGTTGGCCAGCGGGACGTCACTGTCTTGACCTTGGTGTAGAATTTCACGCCTTCCGTACCGTGCTGGTTCGTGTCACCAAAGGCAGACCGCTTCCAGCCGCCAAACGAGTGATAGGCAAGCGGAACCGGGATCGGCACATTGATGCCAACCATCCCGACATCGACCTTCGCAGCAAAACTGCGTGCCGCGTCACCATCACGGGTGAAGATCGCAACACCATTGCCATACTGGTGTTCGCTCGGCAGCTTGGCCGCCTCTTCAAATGTGTCTGCCCGCACGATGGAAAGGACGGGACCGAATATCTCTTCCTTATAAATATCCATGTCCGTCGTCACATTGTCGAACAACGAGCCACCGATGAAGAAGCCATTCTCATACCCCTGCAGCTCAAAGCCACGACCATCAACCAGAAGGTCTGCGCCCTGCTCGACGCCACGGTCAATCCAGCCCGTAACTTTGTCGCGCTGCTCTTTCGTCACCATCGGACCATAATCCGCATCGACATCAGTCGACAGGCCAACTTTCAGGCTCTCCACCCGAGGAACAAGCTTCTCAACCAGTCGGTCAGCCGTATCCTTGCCCACTGGCACCGCAACCGAAATTGCCATGCAGCGCTCGCCTGCGGAACCGTAGCCTGCACCGATCAAGTCATCAACAACACGGTCAAGGTCAGCATCCGGCATGATGATCGCATGGTTCTTGGCACCACCCATCGCCTGCACGCGCTTGCCATGCGCAGCACCCGTTGCATAAATATATTCCGCAATTGCGGATGAACCGACAAAGCTTACCGCCTCAATCGCCGGGTCCGTCAGGATCGTATCAACAGCAACCTTGTCGCCATTGATGACATTAAGGACACCGGCAGGTGCACCCGCCTCCATAAACAATTCGGCAAGACGAAGCGGTACGCTCGGGTCTTTTTCCGAAGGCTTGCAAACAAATGTATTGCCGCACGCAATCGACACACCAAACATCCACATCGGGATCATGGCAGGGAAGTTGAACGGTGTAATACCCGCACAGACACCAAGCGGCTGGCGCATGGAATACATGTCGATGCCGGGGCCCGCACCTTCTGTGAACTCGCCCTTCTGCAAGTGGGGAATACCACATGCAAACTCAATCACTTCCAGTCCACGCTGCACATCACCGCGACTGTCGGCAATCACTTTGCCATGTTCGGAGGAAAGCATCTCGGCAAGCTCGTCCATGTTATCCTCAAGCAGACGCTTGAATTCAAACATGACACGCGCACGCCGCTGCGGGTTCACAGCCGACCATCCGGGGAAAGCTGCCGCCGAGGAAGCAATAGCAGCACGCACTTCATCCGCCGTTGCAAGCGGCGTCTTCGCCGTCACTTCGCCGGTGTTCGGATTGTAAACATCCAGTGTCCGGCCGCTCGTGCCGGCAACTTTCTGGCCGTTGATGAAGTGATAAAGATCTTTCGCCATGCTCCACATATGTGCCGTTTTTCAGCACATCTCCCTTTGTCGGAATTGAAGCTCGTCCATAGCGCCCGGCGGATAGTTTCGCAAGGCTATTTCGCGTTTAATAACTACGCAAAATAGCCTTGCCGATGAGCATGTCAAACACCGACGCGATCCCCGCTCAAATTTAGCCCGAGAAGACGTAGCGGAAATTGGCCGGCACGCACAAAAACAAAAACTTAGCGCTTGAACCAATTTTCTCTGAGCCAGAGCGCAACACTCACCAGTCCTATCAAAACCGGCACCTCGACCAGCGGTCCGATAATCGTGGCAAACGCAACGGGTGACGCCAGCCCAAAGGCGGCAATCGCCACAGCAATCGCAAGCTCAAAATTGTTGGACGCCGCTGTGAAGGACAGTGAAGTGGTCCGTTCATAGTCAGCACCCAGCAACTTACCCATGGCAAAACTGATCATGAACATGATGGCAAAGTAGAGCGCAAGCGGCACAGCAATACGCAACGCATCAATCGGAAGCGCCAGAACACTTTCCCCCTTGAACGCAAACATGGCAGCAATTGTAAACAGCAACGCCATGAGCGTGATCGGCCCGATGCGTGGCAGAAACACATCTGCATACCAGGCATCCCCCTTGCGCGCGCGCAGGACTTTACGCGTCAGATAGCCCGCCAGAAACGGAACCCCGAGGTAAATCAGGACAGCCATTGCAATCGTGGAGAAATCAACGTCGAGAACCTGCCCCTCCAGACCGATCAAAGGTGGGAGTATGGCCAGAAAGAACCACGCATAGACGCCAAAGAAGAGAAGCTGGAAAACAGAGTTGAATGCAACCAGACCCGCAACATATTCATTACTGCCGCGCGCGAGCTGGTTCCACACGATCACCATCGCAATACATCGCGCCAACCCGATGATGATCAGCCCGGTCATATAGGCAGGCTGATCAGAAAGAAAGAACACCGCCAGCGCAAACATGAGAACCGGGCCGACAAGCCAGTTCTGCACGAGAGACAGAAGCAGCACTTTTCGGTCGGAGAATACGAGTGGCAATTCTTCATATTTCACCCGCGCAAGTGGCGGGTACATCATCAGTACAAGACCAATCGCAATCGGCAAATTGGTGGAGCCGACAGACATACTGTCCAAAGCCGCCGGAACGCCTGGCACCAGAGAGCCCAACGCCGTTCCGAAAGCCATGGCGAGGAAAATCCAGAGGGTCAGATACCGATCAAGAAAGGAAAGCTTCCGCTTGGAAGAGCTGGTCATAATACGACCTCACAGAGAAAATTATTGGGTAACAGGTAAAAGATCAGCAATGGCCCTGATAGCCGACATTCCGCCCTCACCCGCCAGCTCCGCATCGGACAGGCTCACAAGCGCATCAACACGCCGTCTGATATGGGCAAAGACATCGGCAAAATGCGCCATCGTATCCTCGTCTGCACCTTGATAGGCAGCAGGATCGGGGAACGGCCAGTGCGCACTTGTCGGATGCCCTGGCCAGATCGGGCAGGCTTCGCCCGCCGCATTATCACACACGGTAATAATAATATTCATATGGGGTGCATCTGGCCCCGCATACTCATCCCACGACTTGGAACGCAGGTCCTTCACCTCAATTCCCGCAGCCGACAAGGTTCTGAGCGCATATGGATTGGGGGTGCCGGTCGGAAAACTTCCCGCACTGAAGGCCTTAAAGCGGTCGCCCCCACAAGCGTTAAGATAGGCTTCCGCGAGCAGACTGCGTGCGGAATTCCCGGTACAAAGAAACAACACGTTCAACAACAACCTGTCCCCACACAACTTGCACCCAGATCCGAACCTGCCGCACCGCTGGAGGCTGCTGCCGAAACCTCGCGATCGGCGCGGCTATATCCGCGCTCTTCGGTCTGGTGATGGGTGTAGAATGCTTCCCATGCGACACCATCAGGATCCGACGTCCAGCTCTTTTCGGACTTGTGATAGCAGCAGGTCGTCTCGCCCTCCGGCAGGTAAGGCCCTTCGGCCTTCTTCATCTGTTCAAAGACAGTCTGAAGCTCCTCTTCACTTTCTACCTGGATACCTGCATGAGTGAATCCCATCCGGTCGTGTGCGCCGCCTTCAAGGACAAAATTGACCCGTGGATCATCCAGCAGCCATTTCGCGTAATCGTCACGTCGCACCGTTGGCTCTTCCCCAAACAATTGGGAATAAAAGGCAACAGACTTTTCGAGATCGGCCACATTGAAACTTACATGCAGTCTCTTCATCAGCAACACTCCTCTAGGGTGATAGCGCAGGCGCCCTGACAACAATCCTCAATCAGATAGGATGTCAGTGCCCGCATGGTTTGAAAATTTGCGGTGTAGATGATGGAGCGCCCATCCCGGCGGGAGGTGAGCAACCCCGCATGCGCCAGCTCCTTCAGGTGAAAGGAGAGCGTGGGCGCAGCAACATCCAATTGCGTCGCCAGTGCGCCTGCCGACAATCCGGCCTCTTCAGGCCGGGGTGAGTGCGCCCGCACGAGAGCCCGAAAAATCTCAAGCCTCGTATCCTGGGCAAGGGCGGCAAGCGCCTCTATAGCATTATTCATTTCCATATTTTGATAATTATAGAAATATAATAGCATTTCAAGAGGAAAATGACCTGCCCGCAAAAATTCTTTGATGTGCTGGTAAGGCCCGCACTAGACTCTCACGCCGTCGCCACACGCTGGCACAACAATCCCCAGGGAGACAGCCATGATCATCATCACCGGCAAGGCCGTAATTGAGGAAAAAGACCGTGAGGCCTTCCACCCCGTCGCTCTCCGGCAGGTTACGCTTTCACGCACGGAACCCGGCTGCCTCACCTATGGCTGCTATGAAGACGCGTTGGAGCGCGGTACATTTCTCTTCTATGAGGAGTGGAAAGATCAGGCGGCCGTCGATTTTCATTTTCAACAGACCTATTGCCACGAATTCATGGAAGCCGCAGGCAGGCTTTCAAGCACCAAACCTGTCGTCACCATACGTCAGGTGACAGGCACCGAAACACTTGGATGAGCCCAAACAAAAAGGGCGCCCCCCAAGGAGACGCCCCTTCTCAGAATGAAGGCAGGGAAACTTACTTCTCCCATCCAATCAGATCCTCAAATTTCTCAACCGTCTGCTCAAACGTTGCAACTGTATTGATGAAATTCACATCGGAAATACCGCCTTCAAGCGTCACCCACTGCTCAATGACAGGATCATCTTCATTGTCGATATAAGCCTGGCTGAAGCGCTCACCAGCATTGAAGTCATTGATCGCCTTGAAGCTTGGCCGACTGTCCGTCGCCCAGCCGACATAAAGCTGAAGAAACTCACATGCTTTTCCGGTCTTCCCGCATTCGTAGAAATAAACAACCGCTTTTGAATCACCCAAAGTGAAATTCAGGATAGGAAGCTCTTCATAATCATGGTCTGCGATACGTGCATCCTCATATCCATTGTCCCGCAACATCTGGAGGATATTATCCGGCTCTACAGTGCCAATATATTCAGCCGCCTGCGCAACCGTTCCGGAAAACGCTAGAGCAGCAACCACAGCGCCAAGCGCAATCCGGTGAAATGTCCCGTTCAATTTTCTGATCCTTCTAATCGGAGATACCCCATACGCCACCATAAAGAGGGGGGCAGGCCATGCCAACCGTGAGAACGGCAATTCAGAACATCTCACACAATCCAATGAAAAAGGCCGCCCGCGGAAAAACCGGGGCGACCCGTCACATTCAGTCAAAAAGCGGGTCAGAGCGTGCGTTCGACCATCATTTTCTTCACTTCAGCAATCGCCTTGGCGGGGGATAGCCCCTTCGGACAGGCCTTTGCGCAATTCATGATCGTATGGCAACGATAAAGCCGGAAAGGGTCTTCAAGATTATCCAGCCGCTCGCCCGTTGCCTCATCACGACTGTCAATCAGCCAGCGATAGGCCTGCAGTAAAACAGCCGGGCCCAGATAGCGATCCCCGTTCCACCAATAGCTCGGGCACGAGGTCGAACAACAGGCACACAGGATACACTCGTAAAGACCGTCGAGTTTCTCACGGTCTTCAACTGACTGCTTCCATTCTTTCTCCGGCTCCACAGATTTCGTCTGCAACCATGGTTCGATCGACGCATGCTGCGCATAAAAATTTGTCAGGTCCGGTACAAGGTCTTTCACCACTTCCATATGCGGGAGCGGATAGATCTTCACCTCACCCTTCACCTCATCGATGCCCTTGGTACAGGCGAGCGTATTGGTGCCATCAATATTCATCGCACACGAACCGCAAATCCCTTCACGGCATGAGCGGCGGAAGGTCAGCGTCGAATCCATCTCGTTCTTGATCTTGATAAGCGCGTCCAGCACCATCGGACCACACGTATCGAGATCGACCTCATACGTGTCCAACCGCGGGTTCGCCTCATCATCCGGATTGTACCGGTAAATCTGGAACGAACGGATGTTCTTCGCACCGGACTGAGCCTTGTGCGTTTTTCCTTTTGTTGGTTTGGAGCCTTTCGGCAAAGCCAGTTCAACCATGCGTCTCTCCTCGCCTAAAGCGGCTTAATAAACCCGCTCTTTGGGCTCGATATAATCGACTTCATCGGACATCGTGTAATCGTGAACCGGGCGATAGGTGAGGTTCACCTTGCGCTTGTCGTCCACCCACGAAAGCGTGTGCTTCATCCAGTTCTCATCATCGCGTGATGAGAAATCCTCACGCGCATGGCCGCCACGGCTTTCCTTACGGGCATCCGCACCGTTCATCGTGGCACGCGCCTGGATGATAAGATTGTCAAATTCAAGCGTCTCAATGAGATCTGAATTCCAGATGAGCGAACGGTCTGTCACACCGATATCTTCGATACCGTCATGCACCTTCTCCATCAGCTTCACGCCTTCCTCCAGAACATCACCTGTGCGGTAAACCGCGCAATTGTTCTGCATCACGCGCTGCATGTTGAGACGCAACTCGGCCGTTGGCGTGCCGCCTTTGGCATTGCGGAAAGCATCAAGCCGCGCGATGGAATTTTCGCCGGCATTCTTTGGCAATGGCTTGGTCGGACCACCGGCTTTCAATTTCTCACCAGCGCGCAGACCAGCCGCGCGACCAAACACAACAAGGTCAATGAGCGAGTTGGACCCAAGCCGGTTTGCGCCGTGAACCGACACACAAGCCGCTTCACCAATCGCCATCAGACCAGGTACGGTCTTCTCCGGATTATTCGGGTCACCGGCAATCACTTCACCATGATAATTGGTCGGAATACCGCCCATATTGTAGTGAACTGTCGGGATTACCGGAATAGGCTCGCGCGTCACGTCAACGCCCGCAAAAATCCGCGCCGATTCCGAAATACCAGGCAGACGCGCTGCCAGAATATCAGGGTCCAGGTGATCAAGATGCAGGAAGATATGATCTTTCGCAGCACCAACACCGCGGCCTTCGCGAATTTCCATCGTCATCGAACGGGACACCACATCGCGGGACGCTAGGTCTTTGGCCGATGGGGCATAACGCTCCATAAAGCGCTCACCCTCAGAGTTTACAAGATAACCACCCTCACCACGAGAACCTTCCGTAATGAGACAGCCCGATCCGTAAATGCCCGTCGGGTGGAACTGCACAAACTCCATGTCCTGAAGCGGCAAGCCTGCGCGAAGTGCCATGGCATTCCCGTCCCCCGTACAGGTATGCGCCGAGGTCGCCGAGAAATACGCACGGCCATAACCGCCAGTGGCGAGAATCGTTTCGTTCGAATGGAAGCGGTGAAGCGTACCATCATCCATCTTGAGCGCGACAACGCCGACACATTCCCCCTCATCATTCATGATGAGGTCAATGGCGAAATACTCGATGAAAAACTCTGCGTCGTAACGCAGCGACTGGCCGTAAAGCGTGTGCAGGATCGCATGGCCTGTCCGGTCAGCAGCCGCACATGTCCGCTGGGCAATGCCTTTGCCATATTCAGTCGTCATGCCACCGAAAGGACGCTGGTAGATCTTGCCTTCTTCTGTCCGGCTGAACGGCACACCAAAATGCTCAAGCTCATAAACAGCCTTCGGCGCATTACGGCAAAGATACTCAATCGCATCCTGGTCACCAAGCCAGTCCGACCCTTTGACCGTGTCATACATATGCCACTTCCAGTCGTCCGGACCCATATTGCCGAGCGCCGCAGAAATGCCACCCTGCGCAGCAACAGTATGGCTGCGCGTCGGAAACACTTTGGTGATGTTGGCGGTCTTTAGACCCGCCTGGGCGCAACCAAGCGTCGCGCGGAGCCCCGCACCGCCAGCACCAACCACAACCACATCAAACGTGTGATCAATAAACTCATATGTCTTCGAGCCGCTCATAAACGTCTCCTAAGGGGTCAGCCGCCAAGACCGAGCTTCAACACAGCGTAAACGCAGGCGAGCCCGACCAGAGCAGAGAAAAAATTATTTGCGATGATAGAAAGCAGCTTCATGCCTTCGCCGTGCACATAGTCCTCGATGATGACCTGCATGCCTAAACGCATGTGGTACACACCGGAAAGAATGAGCAGCAGCAGCACAATGGAGACGACGGGCATCGAAAGATAGGTCTTCACGGTCGCATAGTCTGCACCCACGAGTGCGACAACCGACGCCAGAAGAAAAATAGCCAGCGGCACATTGGCCAGTGCGGTCAAACGCTGAATCCAGAAATGCTCAGTGCCGGACTTGGCAGAACCAAGACCGCGAACACGAGCCAGAGGTGTACGCATATCAGCCATCAGAGTGCCCCCACCATTGCATAAGCGATTACCCAGACAGCTAGCGTAAGCAAAATGGAGCCAGCCAGCGAAAGCCGGGCCATCCACTCAACCGTGCCAAGCTCAAAACCCTTGCCCATATCCCACACAAAGTGACGCAAGCCACCCAGCAGGTGATGAATGAGCGCCCATGTATAGCCAAACAGGACAAGCTGCCCGAGCAACGACGAGGCGCATGCCTCAAAGGCCGCATAGGCTTCCGGGCCGGTAGCCGCCGCAATCAGCCACCAGGCGAGCAACAGGGTACCAAAATAAAGAGCACCACCGGTGATGCGATGCACGATCGACATCATCATGGTGAGCATCGGCCGATAGATCCCAAGATGGGGCGACAGCGGCCGGGGTCGAGCGGGCGTCTCTGCCATCAATATGTTCCTTGATGTGCGCGGTAGAAAAGGGTCCCCCCAAAAGCCGCGCCAATGGGTCTGTATGTCCCGTGTTTAGCGAACTGGCGCGCCCAAGGCAAATATGAAGGTGACAAAATGACGCCCTGCCGCTGAGGTTTTCCCCTCTTTTCTGCCGTTTTTAAGAACGACTCGCAGGGGGCGGGGCGCGACAGCACGGCAAAGCCCTTCAGCCCTTGCGTCAAGTCCGGACAAAGTCATGGCCTGACCAATCTATGAGACGGAAATCTTTCGCTTTGCATCAGCCGCAACACGCGCGCGGAGCCAGGCCAGCGCATCGGCCTCATCGTCGAAAGGCTGCTGGGGATACGGGCTGCGCTGAAACTGCATGAAAAGATGACCGATCAGCCGCATAACTTTACTGGGCGTATAAATCGCAACGGCGACGGTGAAATCAGCCAGCGCTTCGTCTTCAACCACACTGGCAATGCGCATCAGATCGACACCACCAGAAGCCTTGATGAGGACGGCAATCCGGTCCTGCCCCCACACCTCAAACGACTTGTCGAGGACATCTTGCACACGTTCAGGTGTCACGAGGGCCGTTCCGTAGTCAACCACGACAATCTGCGGTTCACACTCCGTCAGGAGAATCCCCCCGACCTCGTAGCTCTTCATGCCAGAACCTCACCCCTACAGACCGTGCACAGTCCCGACGCTATCAAAACTTCTCCCACAAAGCCAATACGCCCAACCAGATCGGGAAGCAGACCAAGAACAGCTGCGGAAAAGGCGCAAATACGCTTGTCTGGAGTCTCACTCCAGACCTAAGCTTCACCCCATGGAAAAAGCACCTGGCAAAACCTATTTGACCGCCCTTCAGACCGCGAAGTCACTCTTTGCAACAAGGGGGTACGAGACGGTCACCACAGCAGAAATCTGCGAGGCTGCCGGTATTTCCAATGGCAGTCTTTTCCATCATTTCAGGAACAAGGAAGGGATCGCCGTCGCTGTTTTCAAAAGCCTGGTACGCACCTATCAGGCCGATATCGCGGCAGCGCTCGACAAAACCAATACCGCTGAGGCCGGCCTTAAAGCATTCATCACGGCACACACAGCCTGGATTGAACGCGACCCGGACGGTGCCCGCATCCTCTTCAACGCACAGCACCCCAAATGGAGCAAGGCAGCGCTGGCGGACATTCGCACGGAAAACCAGGCCTTCGGCAAGCATTTTGCCGAATGGCGGCATCGTATAAAGGACGGAAGCCGGATAAGAGAACAAAGCCTTGCTCTCGTGCTGGCCGTTCTGGTCGGCCCGACACAGATGCTGAGTCGCGCCTGGCTGGCGGGACAATCCTCAACCCCACCCAGCGCACAGGCGGAAAAACTGGGCCGACTCGCCGTCAAAGCACTCCTGGACTGAGCCCCGACACCGCACGCGCGGACTTTGCGCGCCGCACCACGATGCCGTGCTCGGCGGCACAAAACACCTCCGACCGGCAGGCCCTCACCCAAATGTGACAGGTTTTCAGCTCTCCCCCTCTTTGCCGCAACCACAACCGCTCGCAAAATCAGTCTGTATTTTCCAGGAGTCACATCATGTCTGACCTTGTTCTTGTGAGCCACACACTCTGTCCATATGTGCAGCGCGCCATGATCGTGCTCGCGGAAAAGCAGGCAGACCATCAACGCATCTATATTGACCTGAAAGATAAACCTGCCTGGTTCAGGGAAATCTCCCCGCTGGGCAAGGTACCGGTCCTGATCGTTGACAAGGAGCCGGTCTTTGAAAGCGCCGTGATTTGTGAATTTCTGGAAGAGACAGTCCCGCCACAACTGCACCCGGCCCAACCACTGGAAAAAGCCAGACACCGGGCCTGGATCGAGTTCGCCTCCGCGACCCTGTCCCGCATTTCGTCAGTCTATAACGCCCCTCGGGAAGCCGAGTTCGAGCGCGAGCTTGCCGACCTGAAAGTGAAATTCTCTCGCCTCAATGAGGCCCTGTCTGATGGACCTTACTTCGACGGACAGCCGTTCCACATGGTGGATGCCGCTTTTGCCCCCGTATTTCGCTACATTGACACGTTCGAAAAGTTTCTGCCCAAAAGCCCGACAGCAGGGTTGATGCGCTTGAATACCTACAGAACAGCCCTAGCAGCCCGCCCTTCCGTGCAGAAAGCCGTCTCTGGCGAGTACCCGTCCTTATTGTGGAAGTTTCTGGAGGAAAGAGGTTCGCACATCTCAACATTGATGGCCTCTAGAACCGTCTGACCCCATCAGCGCGGCATGAGCACCCAATAGTCGAGGTCCAGAACAACCCCGTCGTCATACCCCTTCTCAACCGGGCCCGGAAAGTCATGACAAGGGCGGTCTTTCGTGGCGATCGTGCGCACACGCAGCGCCCCCAAATCCTTCCTGCCTTCAAGCTCCGTCTTCTCAAGCACTTCCGACCAGGCAAAAATCGTGTCCCCGCCAAAGCACGGAGCAACATGGCGCCCGCCATTAATCGCAGCAACGAGAAACGCATTGCCCAAGCCGTTAAAAGAAAGCGCACGGGCCATCGAAATAACATGACCGCCATACATCAGTCGCCGACCAAACCGGCCCCGACCTTCTGTAAACTGATTAAAATGCACCTTTGCCGTATTCTGGTAGAGCCGGGTCGCCATCATGTGCTCGGCTTCTTCAATCGTTACGCCATCCACATGATCAATCTTCTCACCAACCGCATAGTCGCCCCACAAGGGAGAGGCCCCGGAGAGATTCCGGTCAATACCGGAAAAGTCAGTACCTTTTGGCAGTGAAAAATGCTTGGGCTCAACAGCCTTTGGCAAGTGCGGAACATCTTCTTCCGGGGCAGGTGATGCTTCATCGCGTTTGCGAACCATAACCCAGCGCACATAGTCCAGCACGTGATGGCCAGCCTGGTTTGCACCAGTGGAGCGAACATACACAACCCCGGTTTTGCCGTTTGAATTTTCCTTAAGCCCGATCACCTTGGAAACCGTCGTAATCGTATCCCCCGGAAACACGGGCAGAAGAAACCGGCAATCCGCATACCCCAGATTGGCGACAGCATTGAGCGAAATATCAGGCACGGTTTTGCCGAAAACAAAATGAAAGGCCAGCATGTCATCGACAGGGGCTTGTGCATATCCTGCCGACTTGGCAAAGACATCCGATGATTGCAGTGCAAATCGCATCGGGAAGAGCGAGTTATAGACCGCCACATCACCCGCCGTCACCGTACGCGGCGTAGCGTGAGTCAACACTTGCCCAACCTTGAAGTCTTCAAAGAAATTGCCTGAATTGGTTTTGTCGCTCACCGGTCAAACCTCTCTCACTTATTCAAAAACAGACGCCTGCACCTGCCGCAGCTACAATCGCAAGCATAGGACATGGAAGACAGGTCAGGAACCATTGCGCCTTACAAAATCGTCCGGCGTATATTGCTGAACCTCGGCATCCACATATCGCATCGTACCTTCCGCCCAAATACCAATCTTGTTCAGAGACGGAAAGTGCGACATGTCAGTAGACGTACGCTCCCCACCCATCAGATAAACGAGCTCTTCATCACCTGTATTGTAGAGTTGATGCACCGCGCCATCTATGGGGAAGCCAACATAATCACCGGGCCCGACGCTGGTTCGCTCACCGTCAATTTCCACTTCTGCCTGCCCGGACAGAATGAAAATGAACTCTTCCTGCGTCGTATGAGAATGTGGCACGAAACTCTCGCGTCCGGGTTGAATGCGGCCAAGACTCAGCTGCATCCGTTGCATGCCGACCCGGTCTGACAATGGCGTCAATCGGATCTCCGAGTTCGCATTAAAAGGGTGCCGAAACAGGAGCATATCATCCTCTGCCACGGCCCCGCTTCTCACGACATATCGCTCAGGTTTCGGAGTTTCTGGGCTCATCGAAAATTGCCTCTAAATGAGAAAAACCAACAAGTTGATGCTTAGCCAGTTGCTTCAAGCTCGGCAATAGCATCGGCGACAGCAACCACCCGCTCAGCAATCTCCGCGTGAAGCAATTCAACCATCCGGCCTTCGACCTTCAAAACACCCTTCCCTGTATTCTCAGGTAGTTTGAACGCATTGATGACGAGTCGGGAGAACTCAACCTCCATCGGGTCCGGTGAAAAAATCCGGTTACACGGCTCAACTTGGGATGGATGGATCAATGTCTTGCCGTCAAAGCCAAGGTCGCGCCCCTGCTCGCACATAGCCGCGAAACCGGCCTCGTCTTTGATATCATTATAAACCCCGTCAAGGATTACCAGCCCATAGGCACGGGCAGCGAGCAAACACAGACCGAGCGATGTCATCATGGGCAAACGCTCAGGCGTATGTGCACAGCGAAGTTCTTTCGCAATATCGTTCGTACCCATCACCCAGGCTGTCATGCGTGTATTGACGGCAGATGCGGCAATCGACTGTGCCTGCAACATTGCAACCGGCGTTTCCATCATTGCCCAAAGCTGCATTTCAGCTTTCGCACCCGCCTTGTCCATCAGTTTTGAAGCGGTCTCCACTTCTGCAGCCGAATTGATCTTCGGCACAAGAATGCCGTCGGGCCCTGCCGCAGCGGCCGCGACAATGTCAGCTTCGCCCCATTCCGTCGTCAACGCGTTAACCCGGATAATCACTTCCCGTTTGCCGTAACCGCCCGCAGCCACTGCCGCGCAGACCTGGGCGCGCGCCTCTTCCTTCGCATCAGGTGCAACCGCGTCCTCCAGATCAAGGATCAACGCATCAGCAGGCAAGTTCCGCGCCTTTTCCAGCGCGCGAGCATTGGATCCCGGCATATAGAGAACGGACCGACGGGGACGAGCGGGAGCGGTAGTCATGGCAAAATTCCTGAAAACATGAACAGAAGGCTTGAGTTGCCGCACACTATAAAGCCCCGCCACGGATAACAAGCAGGCGCAGCCAATCCCCGCAAACAACCCACTTCATCATGGCAGGGAAATAGAAAAAAGTGTAATAGGACAAATATACACGCATAAGCTTAAACTTACAGCAACCTTCACGGTTCCATAATCAAGACGGGTGGCATTCCTGCGCGGGAACCGAAGCAGAATGCACAGAACCGCTACCTTTCAGTCCATCGCCGGCACAATGAGTGATGGCGTTGTCAGCATCAGCCAGAGCGGGCTCATTGTCAGCGTAAACCCGGCTATGACCGATATTTTCGGGTATGACCCGGACGAACTGGTCGGCCAGAACATCACACTTCTGATGCCCGATCATATCGCGGAGGACCATCAGACCTATCTCGATCGAACCACAGTGAACGAAAAGGGTAGATCACTCGCCGCCGGGCGGGACCTGACAGGCCAACACAAGGATGGAACGATGATCCCGGTCTCCATCTCTGTCTTCTCACTGCAAAATGACAACGCAGAACAACAATTCCTCGGCCTGATCTCCGATCTTTCATCGCGCGCAGCCCTCAAGCGGGAACGAGACAAAACCCGCCTTCTTTACAAAAATATCGATCTGCTGGAGGGGGTCGGCATGTGGCGTATTGATGTCGCAAGCGGCGCGCTGGAATGGTCCGACCAGATCTATGAGTTGCATGGCCTCAGCCCGGATCGTTTTACCCCGACCATCGAAGCCTCGCTCAGCCACTTTCACCCCGACGACGCGGAGGAAGTGCGCACATGCGTCACCCGAGCTATGACGACAGGTGCGGATTTCGAGTTCCGGGCCAAGCTCGTGCGGGCCGACTGCGACATAAGACACGTCTGGTCCATCGGCCGAGCGGAATTCAACGCCGAGGGAAAGCCGATTGCGATCTTCGGTAATATTGTCGATCTCACGCGAGAAAAGAAACGCGAAGCAGCCCTGACAGCGATCAACGCACAGCAAAATATTCTGAATAACATTCTTTATGAGCATTCCCTGGCAACATCGCCGGAAGCATTTTTCGACAATGCCCTCCAATCTATTGTCCGCTACCCCTGGACATCACTCGACAATCGGGGGGCCTTGTTTGTACGCAGCCCGTTAGACAGCAAAATGGAATGCCGGACATCGGTTGGCCTGGACGAAACCGAGCTGACAGATATCGCCGCTTTCGCAAGCGGCGACGCCCGATACAATATTCTGAACGGGTTTCAGGTCTACGAAATCGCGCGTCACACTGACATACTGGGTTATCTCGTCCTGGCCGAGCGTGATGGCATTCCGCTTTCACGCAACGACGCCATGTTTGCCGCCTCCGGTATCGAAGTCCTGGCAATCTGCCTCGATGACTTGCGCAAACAGGCAACCATCAGCGCCCAAAATACCGAGCTGAGAGCCCGCCTGACCAAAGTGCAGGAACTCAGCACAGGTTTTGAAAAGCAGGCCAAGGCTCTTGCAAAGCTCTCATCCGACCTTGAACGGGAAAAAGAAAACGCTGAAGCGGCGAACCGTTCAAAGTCCGCCTTCCTCGCCAACATGAGCCACGAAGTCCGCACACCTTTAAATGGCGTGCTCGGCATGCTGTCCATGCTCGAAATGTCAACCATCAAGGGGGACGAGCGGGAATGCGTCACCCTGGCAAAAGAAGCTACCTATTCCGCCCTGCAGTTGATCAACGACATTCTTGACCTGTCACACCTGGAAGCCGGCAAACTCACCATCATCAATCATGAGTTCAATTTTGACACCCTCGCCAAACGCATCATGGCAATGGTCAGAGGCAAGGCGGAAACAAAAGGCCTTGAATTCACCATCATGAACGAACTCGGGAGCGAACCCCTGATTGGCGATGATCTGCGGATTCAACAAATCATCATCAACCTTGCCGACAACGCCATCAAGTTTACCGATTGCGGCTACGTTCAGGTGCATATTGACCGGGATCACAAGGCAAATCGTGTCCGAATTGAAGTCAAAGACACCGGCACCGGCATGACCGCTGATCAGACCGCGCGCATGTTTGAGCGCTTTGAGCAAGCAGACCCTTCCAATACGCGTCGCCATGGGGGCGTCGGCCTGGGTCTTGCCATCTGTCGAAACCTGGTGGAAGAAATGACAGGGTCAATCAGCGTGACCTCGGAACCCGGCAAGGGAACACGCTTTATCGTGGAAATTCCGCTGGGCGCTGCAAACACGCATGCCGAAGAAAGCGAGGCCGCCAGGGCAGAAGGCGATTTCTGTCAGGATTGTCGCATCCTCGCTGCGGAAGACAATCGGGCGAACCAGGAAATCCTTAAACGCCTCGCGCGCATGCTGGAGCTGGATATAACAATCGTCAGCGATGGCGCACAGGCCGTCGCCAAGGTTGAGACCGGCGGATACGACATCATTCTCATGGATATTCAAATGCCGGTAATGGATGGGATTGAGGCAACCCGCAAACTCAGAACACAAGGTTACACATTACCCATCATTGCCGTCTCTGCACACGCCATGGCGGGAGACCGGGAGCGCTTCATGGAGGCTGGCTTCAACGGTTATGTAGCCAAGCCGTATGAAGTGGTGCAGCTTTTGACCGAAATCGAAAGATTGACCGAAGGTTCAGGGGAAGAGGAACACGCCGCAACCATGTAAACAAAAAACCCCCTGCGCCATTCGGCCCAGGAGGTTGTTGAGGTCTTTAGAATTTTGATCGCAACAGTACGATTGCCGTCAGGCCGTCTTTTTGACAATCCCGCGCTCAAGCAGAAGCTCTGCAATCTGGATCGCATTGAGGGCTGCACCCTTGCGCAGATTGTCCGACACAATCCAGATATTGAGACCATTCTCGATCGTGGGGTCAACGCGGATACGGCTGACAAACGTCGCATAATCGCCGACGCATTCGACCGGCGTCATGTAACCGCCATCCTCGCGCTTGTCGATCACAAGAACCCCAGGTGCTTCGCGTAAAATATCACGCGCCTGATCGTCATCAATCTCGTGTTCAAACTCGATATTGACCGATTCTGAATGACCAACAAAAACCGGCACCCGGGCGACCGTTGCTGTAACCTTGATTTTCGGGTCAAGGATCTTCTTCGTCTCAACCACCATCTTCCACTCTTCAGTGGTCGCACCGTCTTCCATGAAATCACCACCATGCGGGATCACATTGAACGCAATCTGCTTCGGGTACACATGGGACTCGATCGGATCATTGACGAAGATCGCCCGCGTCTGGTTGAACAGCTCATCCATCGCTTCTTTGCCGGTACCTGACACAGACTGATAGGTGGAGACAACCAACCGCTTGATCTTGGCGGCGTCATGAAGCGGCTTCAGCGCCACCAGCAACTGCATGGTCGAGCAATTCGGGTTGGCGATAATATTCTTCTTCGCCACACCGGAAATCGCATCCGGGTTCACTTCCGGAATGATGAGCGGTACATCCGGGTCCATCCGCCACTTGGACGAATTGTCGATCACGATGCAGCCCTTGGCAGCAATTTTCGGCGACCACTCGCCAGACACATTGCCACCCGCTGACATAAGCACAATGTCGGTGCCGGTAAAGTCGAAATTCTCAAGCGCCTTCACCTTCAAAGTGCGGTCACCATAAGACACGTCTTTCCCGACGCTCCGCCGTGACGCAAGCGCCACAACTTCCGTAGCGGGGAATTTCCGCTCGTCCAGAATGCTCAACAATTCATGGCCCACATTGCCCGTGGCACCAACAATAGCAACCTTCAAACCCATAATGTCTCTCCTCGGAGTGACCGCCTGATTAAGCGGTCACTATCCGATCATATCAGGCGGGTGGTTAGTCTTTTTAGGATGTGCGTTTGGTGAGAGCGGTGAGGATCGCATCACCCATCTCAACCGTGCCGACCTGCTTCATGCCCGGCTGCATAATGTCGCCCGTGCGGTAACCCGCCGCCAGAACGTCTGCCACAGCTGCTTCCAGCAAATCGGCATCCGCGCCCAGATCAAATGAATAGCGAAGCGCCATTGCAAACGAAAGCACCGTCGCAATCGGATTGGCAAGGCCTTGGCCCGCAATATCAGGCGCTGACCCGTGCACAGGTTCGTACATAGCGCATGCCTTGCCATTCTCATCCTTCGCACCAAGCGAGGCGGAGGGCAGCATGCCGAGCGAACCGGTCAGCATCGCGGCAACGTCTGACAGCATGTCGCCGAACAGATTATCCGTCACGATCACGTCAAACTGCTTCGGGTTCTTCACCAGCTGCATGCCGCAATTGTCAGCGAGCATGTGCTCAAGCTTCACATCAGGAAACTCTTCCGCGCCGAGCTTCACCATTTCCTGATACCAGAAAAGGCCCGACTGCATCACATTGCGCTTCTCAACAGACATCACACGATTGCCGCGCTTGCGCGCCAGATCAAAAGCGACACGACCAATGCGCTGAATTTCATGCGTGTCATAAACCTGCATGTCATAACCGCGACGCTCGCCGTTTGGCAGATCGTCAATGCCTTTTGGCTCACCGAAATAAACACCGCCGGTGAGCTCACGCACGATCATAATGTCGAGACCCTGCACAAGCTCAGTCTTCAAGGATGAGGCTTCAGCGAGCGCCGGGAAACAGATCGCCGGGCGCAAATTGGCAAAAAGCCCCAGATCCTTGCGAAGACGCAAGAGACCCGCTTCCGGACGCACCGCAAACGGCACATCGTCCCATTTGGGTCCACCAACGGCGCCAAGCATCACCACATCGGCCGCCTTGGCCTTCTCAACCGTCTCGTCCGTCACCGCGACGCCATGCGCGTCATAGCAGCAGCCGCCAACCAGCTCATTCTCAACCACGGCCTCGAAACCCCGGTTCTCATTGAACCAGGCAATGACGCGCTCAACCTCGCCCATCACTTCCGGACCGATGCCGTCACCGGCGACAATGAGAATATTTCTGGCCATTTGAAGCACTAAACCTTTGAAACTGAACGAAAAAACGGGGCCTTACCGGCACATCGCCAGCGGCCCAACCAGATTTCCGTCCGGGTATTTAAGAAATTCGCGAGCGTTCTAGCGCTTTTTGGGGGAAATGTCACCCCCGCCATGTATTCCTACTGTCATTGCCGGACCTGTTCCGACAATCCAGAACGGCGGCACAAAACAAGACCTGTCACCCCGGCCTTGAGCCGGGGTCCATTCTGAACGCGCCCACAGCGCAAACACTTCATGGATCCCGGCCCGGTCTTTCAGACTGGCCGGGATGACATATGAGGAAAAGCTCAAACCCTCGCAGGCAAAAAATTTCCCGTCATTGCCGGACTTGTTCCGGCAATCCAGAGCAATGCCGCAACAAAAAACCCCGGCAGTCGCCCGCCGGGGTTCATTCAAAGATCCGTAAATAAACTCAAGCCCAGGGCTGTGCGCTCCCAAGCGTCTTTTCAAACGCTGTGATCTTGTCTTCCTTCTGAAGCGTGAGGCCCACATCATCGAGCCCTTCGAGCAGGCAATGCTTGCGGAACGGATCGATCTCGAACTTGATCGTGCCGCCATCCGGGCCCTTGATCTCCTGCGCGACGAGATCGACAGAGACGGTGGCATTGGCACCGCGCTCAGCATCTTCCATCAGCTTGTCGACTTCGGCCTGCTCAAGGCGGATCGGCAGGATGCCGTTCTTGAAGCAATTATTGTAGAAAATGTCGGCGAACGAAGTGGAGATAATGACCTTGATGCCAAAGTCAGCAATCGCCCAGGGCGCATGCTCGCGCGACGAGCCACACCCGAAATTGTCGCCCGCAACCAAAATCTGCGCATTGCGATATTGCGGCTTGTTGAGCACAAAATCCGGGATCTCTTTCCCCTCTTTCGTGTAGCGCATCTCGTCAAACAGGTTCTTGCCGAGGCCTGTGCGCTTGATCGTCTTCAGGAACTGTTTCGGGATAATCATGTCCGTGTCGATATTGAGGATCGGCATGGGGGCGGCAACGCCTTCGACTTTTTCAAACTTATCCATGATCTCTCTCCTCAATCAAACTTGCGTACATCGACAAAGTGACCGGCAATGGCCGCTGCCGCTGCCATCTCCGGCGACACAAGATGCGTGCGTCCACCACGGCCCTGACGGCCCTCGAAATTACGGTTCGACGTTGACGCACAACGCTCGCCTTCGCTGAGCTTGTCCGCATTCATCGCAAGGCACATGGAGCAGCCTGGCTCGCGCCAGTCAAAACCTGCCTCAATCAGGATCTTGTCAAGACCTTCTTCTTCCGCCTGCTGCTTCACCAGACCAGACCCCGGCACCACCATGGCACTCACATGGGCTGCCACCTTGCGGCCCTTCGCGATCTTCGCCACTTCACGAATGTCTTCAATGCGGCCATTGGTGCACGAGCCGATAAAGGCCCGATCAATCTTGATCTCCGTCATCGGCGTATTGGGTTGAAGGCCCATATAGGCAAGTGAACGCTCAACGGCGGCGCGCTTCGCCGCATCGGCAATTGTCGATGGATCCGGCACATGGCCTTCGATCGACACAACATTCTCAGGGCTCGTGCCCCAGGTAAGCGTTGGCGGCAGGTCGGACGCATCAAGCGTGATGACCTTGTCGAAATGCGCGCCCTCATCCGAGGGCAGCGTCTTCCAATAAGCAACGGCCTTGTCCCAGTCCGCCCCTTGTGGGGAGCGTGGGCGACCCTTCAAATACTCAAATGTCTTTTCATCCGGCGCGATGAGACCAGCACGTGCACCACCTTCGATCGACATGTTGCAGATCGTCATCCGCCCTTCCATGGAGAGCTCACGGATCGCCTCGCCCGTATACTCCATCACATAGCCGGTGCCGCCTGCGGTCCCGATCTTGCCGATGATCGCAAGGATAATGTCCTTCGCCGTCACATGGGGAGGCAGCTTGCCCGTCACTTCGATCTTCATGTTCTTGGCTTTGGACTGGATGAGCGTCTGCGTCGCGAGCACATGCTCAACTTCCGACGTGCCGATGCCATGTGCCAGCGCCCCAAAAGCACCGTGAGTGGATGTATGGCTGTCCCCGCAAACAATCGTCGTACCCGGCAGCGTGAAGCCCTGCTCCGGGCCCACAATGTGCACAACACCCTGACGGATATCCATCATCTCCAGATATTCAACGCCGAAGTCTTTCGCGTTCTTTTCAAGCGTCTCCACCTGAATGCGGCTCTCTTCATCCGCAATGCCGTTCGCGCGGCCTTCGGTCGGCACGTTATGGTCGGCAACGGCAAGCGTCTTCTGCGGTGCACGGACCTTGCGGCCGCTCATGCGCAACCCTTCAAAGGCCTGCGGGCTTGTCACCTCATGCACAAGATGGCGATCAATATAGAGGAGCGACGTTCCATCATCCTGAACGTCCACCATATGGGCATCCCAGATCTTGTCATACATCGTACGCGGTGCTGAACCGGACATCTTCTCTCTCCTCATGAAACCCGTCTCACCGTAAAAACGGCTCGGGGTATCGCTACATTTTAAGTCTCAAAAGCGCGAAGCCATGGCCATGCTCGCGCCTGAATGGAAGCATCAAACAAAAAAGCGGGCAATAAGGCGCTCGGCCTTGCCCGCTCTTGTTTCACGCTGCTGCCAGATAAAGTCTGGCGCGGTCGCCTTATTCGGCGGCGGACTTTTTAACCCGTTGATCCTTACGCTCGGCAATACGAGCCGATTTACCGCGACGGCCACGAAGATAGTAAAGCTTCGCACGACGAACGCGACCACGGCGGATTACCTTGATCGAGTCGATCAGCGGTCCGTGAACCGGGAACACACGCTCAACGCCTTCACCGTAGGAAATCTTGCGCACTGTGAAGCTCTCATTGAGACCCTCGCCACCACGCGCAATGCACACGCCTTCGAACGCCTGTACGCGCTCGCGGGTGCCTTCCACCACCTTGACGTTGACCTGAACCGTGTCACCCGGATCAAATGTCGGGATGTCTTTGTTCAGGGACGCAATTTGCTCTTTTTCAAGCTCTTGGATGATGTTCATCGCTTTTGACCTTCTAGCCCGTGTACGGCGCTCTTTCGGAACGGATTCCCCGAAAGCGCGCGTGAGTACCACATATCAATCTGTTATGCGACCATCTTTGTGAATTTTCTGCCACAAATCTGGCCGCCGCTCTCTTGTTAACCTTTCGGCCTGCTCCCGACGCCATGTCGCGACCTTGCCATGATCACCTGAGGTCAGGGTTTGCGGGATTTCCCGCCCTTCCCAGACCTGAGGTCGTGTAAAATGCGGATATTCAAGAAGACCCGCCTCAAAACTCTCATCTTCGCCAGACGCTTGTGCGCCCATAACCCCAGGCAACAAACGGATAACCGCGTCCAGCAGGGCCAGTGCCGCTGGCTCCCCACCAGACAGAACGAAATCTCCGAGGCTCACCTCTTCCAGACCACGTCCTTCAATCACCCGCTCATCAACACCTTCAAATCGCCCGCACAAAAGGACGATCCCGGGGCCCGCCGCAAGCTCCCTCACCCGCTCCTGGGTCAAGGGGCGCCCGCGAGGGCTTAAATAGATCCGGGGGCGCGCATCGCCCGCGGGTACACTTGCATCAAGCGCGGCGCCCAGCACGTCGGCCCGGAGCACCATCCCCGCGCCACCGCCTGCGGGCGTATCGTCCACCTGTGCATGTCGGCCAAGACCAAAGTCTCGGATATCAACCGTCTCAAGCCGCCAGCGCTCTTCGCCAAGCGCCTTGCCAGCCAGCGAAAAACCCAGCGTCCCCGGAAACATCTCCGGAAAAAGCGTAAGGACCGTCGCCTGCCAGCTTGCAGCCGGATCAGGCATCAGACCTGTCTCCGCCCGGATGGGCTTCACCCTGCTCTTTCGCCGCCTGCCGGGCCCGTGCCTTTGGGCTGCGCCGCCGCTTTTTGGGTGCAGGCCCCTCGCCCGGCTCGTCAAATGTGCCGATCGGCGGGTCGGCAACCAGTCGGCCACCTTCCACATCAATCTCCGGCACATTCTCCGCCGTGAAGGCCATGAGAACCGTAGCACCCCCTTGGGTCGGCAAAATCTCAATGAGATCGCTTGCCCCGAAATTGTGCACGCCCTCAACAGTACCCAACAGATCACCTGACGCGGTTTCAACCCGAAGACCAACCAGATCCGTCTGGAACCAGTCTTCTTCGTCATCTGTTTCCGCCGGCAACGCATCCCGCGCCACTGAAAGTTCCAACCCTTTCAGAAGCTCTGCCGAATTCCGGTCTTCCACCCCTTCAAGCTCACAAAGTGCGAGGCCTTTTGAAACGCCCGTTACTTTGATCTTGTAGGTCTGACCGCCAACAGAAACCGGCCCGTACTCACCAACACCCTCAGGTGTCTCGGTATAGGCATTGATCCGCACCCGCCCGCTTACCCCATGGGCACCGGTAATCACACCCAGAACAATAAGCGGATCTTGCGGAGCAGTCATGGCCAGGCCTCTCAGGCAAAACCGAAGCGATTAAGCTTCAGCAGCTTCTTCCGTGGCTTCTTCAGCAGGTGCAGCAGCCGCAGCCTTTGCATCTTCTTCTGCCTGACGCTGTGCTTCAAGACGCTCCTGAGCGCGCTGGCCCGGAAGACCTTTCTTCGGGTTATTGCGGGCAGGGCGCTTGGCAATGCCGGCAGCATCCATGAAACGCAAAACACGGTCTGTTGGCACAGCACCTTTGGCAACCCATTCCTGGATACGCTCAACGTCAAGCGTCACACGCTCAGCGTGATCTTTAGGCAGAAGCGGATTGTAGGAACCAACCTTGTCAATAAAACGACCATCGCGCGGTGAGCGCACATCAGCCACAACAACGCGGTAATAAGGACGCTTTTTGCTGCCGCCACGGGCCAGTCTGATTTTCAGTGCCATGTCTATCTCCTGTGAACTTTGTCACGCCTATGGCCTAGGCGCGAAGTGCCTTGTGATTTCGAATAACTTCCTCGATGAGGAAATTGAGAAATTTCTCTGCGAATGCCGGATCGAGATCCGCATCCAATGCGAGCTTGCGAAGCCGCGCAATCTGTTGTTCCTCACGTAGCGGGTCAGCCGGCGGCAGATCGTGACTTGCCTTCAGTTCCCCCACTGCTTGCGTGCATTTGAACCGCTCCGCCAGCATGTGAACGAGGGCCGCATCAATATTGTCGATGCTGCCGCGAAGCTTCTTCAAAATCTCCGCCGCGCGGGCGCTTTCATCCACACTGCTCATTTTTTCTTGCCCTTGAAATTGGGACCACCAAGCCCGCTAAGGCCCGGCAATCCGCCGCGGAACCCACCCGCGCCGGAAAGACCTGAAAGGCCACCCGGCAAGCCTGGTACCTTGCCGTTATCGGCGAGCAGTTTTTCAATTTCCTTTGGGTCGCTCGGCATGTCCGCAGGCATGTCTGCTGGAAGTTCCGGCATACCGCCGCCGCCAAAGAGGCCCGCAAGCCCGCCCATACCGCGTTTGCCGCCCTTCGCCATCGCCTTCATCATGTCCGCCATCTGGCGATGCATTTTGAGCAGGCGGTTGATCTCCTGCACACTGGTGCCCGAACCCGCAGCCACGCGCTTCTTGCGACTGGCATTCAAGAGTTTCGGGTTCCGGCGTTCAGCCTTCGTCATGGAAGAGATAATCGCGCCCTGCCGCTTGATAACCGAATTATCAAGTTCAGCCGCATCCATCTGCTTCTTCATTTTGCCCATACCAGGCAGCATGCCCATCACACCGGCCATGCCACCCATGCGGGCCATCTGCTTCAATTGCTCAGCCAGATCATCAAGGTCAAACTGACCTTTCTTCATCTTGGCGGCGATCTTGTTGGCTTTTTCAGCGTCGAGCGTTTCCGCCGCCTTCTCAACCAGGCTGACAACGTCGCCCATGCCGAGAATGCGACCGGCAACACGGTCCGGCGCAAAATCTTCCAGCGCGTCGAGCTTTTCACCCGTGCCGAGCAATTTGATCGGCACACCGGTGACGGCACGCATCGAAAGCGCGGCACCACCGCGCCCGTCGCCATCTGTCCGCGTCAGCACAATACCGGTCAACGGAATGCGCGAATGGAACTGCTCCGCCACATTGACCGCGTCCTGACCCGTCAGACTGTCGGCAACCAGAAGCGTTTCATGCGGCGCCGACACACTGCGGACCTCCGCCATCTCGGACATCAACGCTTCATCAACATGCAAGCGGCCGGCGGTGTCGAGCATGACGACATCAAAGCCGCCAAGCTTTGCCGCCTGGAGCGCCCGTTTGGTAATATCAACCGGCTGTTGACCGGCCACAACCGGCAGCGTCGCAATACCCGTCTGCTCACCCAGAACTTTGAGCTGCTCCTGCGCAGCCGGACGGCGTACGTCGAGCGACGCCATCAAAATCTTTTTCTTTTCCTGCGCTTCCAGCCGCTTGGCGATCTTGGCAGTCGAGGTCGTCTTACCAGACCCTTGCAGCCCCACCATCATGATCACAACAGGCGCTGCCGCCGCGAGCGAGATCGGCACCAGCCGCTCGCCCAGCGTCTCCACCATCGCATCGTGAACGATCTTCACAACCTGCTGGCCCGGTGTCACGGAACGCAGAACTTCCTGACCGACCGCGCGTTCACGCACTTTTTCGATAAAGGCTTTGGCAACAGGCAAAGCCACATCTGCTTCGAGCAAGGCCCGACGAACTTCACCGAGCGCCGCGTCAACATCCTTCGGCCCCAGAGCACCCTTGCCCCGGAGCGTATCGAAGACTGAACTCAGTCGATCTGTAAGGTTCTCAAACATCCAGCGAACTTCGCCCTTAACCCAAAGCAAAAAAGCACCTGTGAGCGAACCCTCGCCGACAGGTGGTGATCCCGGCCTCCTCGGAGACCTCGTCAGGACCGAAACAGACAAACTGTTTCAGGAATGGGCGCAAACTAGGCAGAAAGCCCCGGCCTGTCAACGAGAGGATGATGCACTCAAGGTCGTAAATAGTCACGCCCAAGGCGCGCGCCGCCGAAATGCCACCGAAACGCCATCGAAACAAGGACAATTTTAACGAAACTCCTAACAAAGGCTTAAAAATCCCCGTCTAGACTGGCAGTCATGATCGGTGCCCTAAATACGGCCACAGGCGGCATTCTGGCTGCCTCTCAGGCCTTCGACCAGGAGGCGGCAAAAATCGCCAAAGCCGGGGCGAATGCCGTTGAGCAGGTGACATCCAGGTCATTTTCCGATCCTCACCCAAAAGATGACCTGGTAAAATCAGTGGTGAACCTCTCGCGGATCGAGACCAACTACGCCGCCAATGCCAAGGTCATTGAAACCGCAGACAGGCTGATTGGCGAAACACTCGATATTCTCGCCTGATCTCACTCTAACCTGACATCAAGAGTAGAGACCTGACACGGACGAACCAGCCCGTGAAAAGCGATCCGTCCTCCATCCACCCCATCCCTGCCTGCAGATCTGGTGAACAAGACGCCACATAAGCGCCGCTCGCCGCAAAACCCATCAGCCCATCACGGTAAAAGCAAAACACGCCGCATGACTGGAATATTAAGGTTTGGCGCACACCCAAGCACCCGTTTTTCCATAACATTTACCTTAACGCGCTGATTTCATGGCAGAAAACAGCAAAACAGTCCGATAGGTCTAATTTTAATGAATTTCCTAACCAAACGACAATATCCACACGCTAGATTTGCCCTCGAGGGGATTATGACGAAACAAATTGAGTGAAAGTCATGATCAGCGCAGCTAACACGGCCCCGAGCAGCATCACAGCTGCTTCACAGGCCTTCGATCAGGAGGCAGCGAAAATTGCCCGAGCGAGCAAGATCGCTGTCGAACAGGTAACCCGGAAGTCGCTCGCGGATGCACCAAGAAAAGATGATGACGTCAGAAGCGTTATTGCCACTTCGCAGCCGGAAACAAACTACAATTCCAGCGCACGTATCGCGCGGGAAATAACAGCCGCAATCGGCAAGGTTCTGGACCTGCTGACCTGAGATACCTATGCGCCCGCCTCTTCGAGACATTCGAGGAGAAGCGCTAACTTGGCCTGCCCGAACGATCGCATATTGCCAATGCGGTCGGCAGAACCCGTTTGAACAAGACGCCCGCGAGAAACCGGACCAGCCACCGCAATGGCTCCCGTGCCAGGTCCGGGCCCATAAGGTGACCCTGACGGACCCGCAGCCCCCATTTCAGCGGTTGCCCAGTCCGTGCTCATCTGGGCCCTGAAACCAGCCGCAATAGCCTCCACAAAACCCGGTGTGAGGGGTGTCTGCCCCTTAAGGTCAATCCCCGCCCCGGCGCGCAACACACGGCCCGCCTGAGGCGTATAGATCACAGTTCCCCCCACATAAAAGGCGGAAGCCCCCGCCTGGGCGACAAGCGACGCAGAAACAAGCCCACCGACAGAGCTTTCCCCAATCGCAATGGTTTCACCCCGCTTCTTCAGTAAATCCGCGACCTTTTTTGCCAATGGCAGCAACGCTTCCATTCAAACACATTCCTTCTTCCCCAAACGCCATTGACCAAAACCACCGAAAAACTGGCATTCAGTGTCGAAATAGCCATATAACGCCCATTATGAGCGATCCTCGCAGCATACACTTTCGCAAGATGAATGGCCTCGGCAATGATTTTGTCGTGGTAGACGTGCGCGCGCATGATCCCCACTTTAGCGCCGAGACCGTGCGCGCCATCGCTGATCGCAAAACCGGCATCGGCTGCGACCAGTTTATCCTGATTGAGCGCCCCAGAAATGGGGGCGACTGCTTTATGGGCATCCGGAACGCAGACGGCGGCGAGGTGGAAGCCTGCGGCAATGCCGCTCGCTGTA
>Ga0189284_100058_pt1 | contig 193723 bp, 201 predicted proteins | sample N32C7minimetaG_FD_130314 | JGI IMG/M metagenome (GOLD analysis project Ga0189284, IMG submission 130314) | Marine microbial communities from the Costa Rica Dome - N32 C7 mini metaG | ecosystem: Environmental > Aquatic > Marine > Oceanic > Photic zone | place: Costa Rica: the Eastern Pacific...
CGGCGATCACCATCGGCTGCAGACAGAACTTCGATTTGAGGGCGGTTGATAAAGTCGGACATAAGGTCGGACTTACCATCGGATCGAACCCGAGATCAGACGGCCGCCGCCGGAGGCTTACGACTCTACTGTCCTCAGGGGATGTATTTCTGAACAGAATGCGCAACAATCGTTCTGAAAGTGGATGCCAAGTATGCAGTTCGAGGAGGATTCATGGAACCACTAAGTACTATAATTGTTCTGGCGTTGATAATCGGGTGGGCGGGCATTGGGTACTGGGCTCACGAAATTGGTCGTCCTCCAATACCGTTTGTTCTTCTTGCAATGATCGGTTCGCCTATATTGGCAGGGATCGTGTTGCTGATCATTGGGCCATCACCGGAGTACATTGACAAACAATTGGAAGAAGGAAGAGCAAGGGGCCGTCAAGTGCGTCTTGCAGAAAGAGAACAACAAGCCTTTGCAATGAAAGAGGAAATGCGCGCTAGATTCGAAGATGATGCATACGCTCAAGCATGGAGCGAACTTGAGAAAAACGAGGTGAACCATGCTGCAATGGCAAGAGCCACTGAGACGTCTGATGGAAACACGGATCGTGCACGGTCGCTTTATGTAAGATACCGAGTCAGCCAAATTCTCGACGAACGCCTCGGAGCCATGGAATGCGAATGCCCAACTACGGTTGTCGAGCACGAAACTCCAAACTTGTTCGAGATTGCCGATGCTACCGGCAGAAGAAGGACTCTTACGAGGGGAACAGATGGCAACTATTCGTTGAAGACGATTTCTGGTGGAGAAAAAGTGTTTGCGACAATTGAGGATGCTAGAAAGTACTTGCGGGGCTAACGCCCTCACAGCATTGCACTTTAGCGATCCATGAACATCACTAGTCTCACCGGGTATTGCTTGAGTTCTCAATCCTCATACTCTGTAGCCATTCGGAGCGGAATCAAGGCCGTCAGGCCGCCGCGCGATCGCCAGACCGCCCCCCGGGCTGGCGATTTGGTGAGGCAGGCGCATTGCTCTGAGGTTGTTCTGATATAGCCGGGACAAAGTGCTCCGAACGCCCACCCGCATCGCCATCCCGCGGTCTGGCCATCGCGCGGCTTGGCGCGCTTTCTTTTGCGGGGCTATTGACCCTCAAGGTGGCCTCCCCTAAGAGACCCCATCGGCATGGCCCCGGATTCGTCCGGGGCTCTGTTTTTGGTCGCAAGACCATACCACCCGGGCACCTACGGGGGCCTAGAACATCAGGGGGGCGCACGCCTCCCGCACAAGCAAACGGAAGACAGTTAACATGGCACTCAAGTCGTATAAGCCGACGACGCCGGGCCAGCGTGGGCTGGTTCTGATCGACCGTTCGGAGCTGTGGAAAGGACGTCCCGTCAAATCCCTCACGGAAGGATTGACCAAGTCGGGCGGCCGGAACAACACCGGACGGATCACCATGCGTCGCATTGGTGGTGGCGCAAAGCGTCTCTATCGCATCGTCGATTTCAAACGGAACAAGCTCGACGTCCCCGCGACCGTCGAACGCATTGAATATGACCCCAACCGCACCGCCTTCATCGCGCTCATCCGCTATGACGACGGCGAGCAGGCCTATATCCTGGCCCCGCAGCGCCTCGGCGTCGGTGACAAGGTCGTGGCCTCGGCCAAGGCCGACATCAAGCCGGGCAACGCAATGCCGTTCTCGGGCATGCCCATCGGCACCATCATCCACAATATCGAGCTGAAGCAGGGCAAGGGCGGCCAGATCGCACGCGCCGCGGGCACTTACGCCCAGTTTGTCGGCCGTGACGGTGGCTACGCGCAGATCCGCCTCTCGTCGGGCGAGCTTCGCATGGTGCGCCAGGAATGCATGGCCACGGTTGGCGCGGTCTCGAACCCCGACAACTCGAACCAGAACCTCGGCAAGGCCGGGCGCAACCGCCATTACGGCAAGCGTCCGTCGGTCCGCGGTGTCGTGATGAACCCGATCGATCACCCGCATGGCGGTGGTGAAGGTCGGACGAGCGGTGGCCGTCACCCCGTCACGCCCTGGGGCAAGCCCACCAAGGGTGCGCGCACCCGCAACAAGAACAAGGCGTCGCAGAAGCTGATCATCCGCTCGCGTCACGCCAAGAAGAAAGGACGCTGATAGATGTCGCGTTCCGTTTGGAAAGGCCCTTTTGTCGACGCGTTCGTCCTCAAGAAGGCCGAGAAAGCCCGCGAGAGCGGCCGCAACGAGGTCATCAAGATCTGGTCGCGCCGTTCCACCATCCTGCCGCAGTTTGTGGGCCTCACCTTTGGCGTCTACAACGGCAAGAAACACATCCCGGTGAACATCACCGAGGACATGATCGGCCAGAAGTTCGGTGAATATTCCCCGACGCGGACCTATTACGGTCACGCCGCCGACAAGAAAGCGAAGAGGAAGTAAGCCATGGGCAAGGATAAGAATCCCCGCCGCGTGGCGGATAACGAGGCGATGGCGAAACTGCGGATGCTGCGCACCAGCCCGCAAAAGCTGAACCTCGTGGCGCAGATGATCCGCGGCAAGAAGGTGGAAAAGGCGCTGACCGATCTGACCTTCTCGAAAAAGCGCATCGCGATTGACGTGAAGAAATGCCTTCAATCCGCCATCGCCAACGCCGAGAACAACCACAACCTCGATGTCGATGAACTGGTCGTGTCCGAGGCCTTCGTCGGCAAGAACATGGTCATGAAGCGCGGTCGCCCGCGGGGCCGTGGCCGGTTCGGCAAGATCGTGAAGCCGTTTTCGGAACTGACCATCACCGTGCGTCAAGTTGAGGAGCAAGCCTAATGGGACATAAAGTCAATCCGATTGGCATGCGCCTGCAAGTCAACCGCACCTGGGACAGCCGCTGGTATGCCGACACCAAGGATTACGGCAACCTGCTGCTGGAAGACGTCAAGATGCGTCAGTTCATCCACGAGGAGTGCAAGCAGGCCGGCGTGTCGAAGGTCATCATCGAGCGTCCGCACCGCAAGTGCCGCGTCACCGTCCACACCGCGCGTCCGGGCGTGATCATCGGCAAGAAGGGCGCCGATATCGAAACCCTGCGCCGCAAGCTGGCCGCGATGACGGATTCTGAGTTGCACCTGAACATCGTCGAGGTCCGTAAGCCGGAACTGGACGCGCAGCTTGTCGCCGAGAACATCGCACAGCAGCTGGAGCGCCGGGTGTCCTTCCGCCGCGCCATGAAGCGGGCGGTGCAGAACGCGATGCGCATGGGATCCCTCGGGATCCGGGTGAATGTCGCGGGCCGTCTGGGTGGTGCCGAGATCGCACGGACCGAATGGTATCGCGAGGGCCGGGTGCCGCTGCACACGCTGCGCGCCGATATCGACTACGCCCATTCCGAAGCCGAGACGCCCTATGGCATCATCGGCATCAAGGTCTGGATCTTCAAAGGCGAGATCATGGAGCACGACCCGTCGGCCCATGACCGTCGCCATGCGGAGCTCCAGGAAGGTGGCGGCCCTCGTCCGCAAGGCGGGCGTCCCCGCCGCGACCGGTAAGGAGTTAAACAGATGCTGCAACCAAAGCGCACCAAATTCCGCAAGATGCACAAGGGTCGCATCCGGGGCGAAGCCAAGGGCGGGTCCGACCTGAACTTTGGCACATTCGGCCTGAAGGCGCTTGAGCCCGAGCGGGTCACCGCGCGTCAGATCGAAGCCGCCCGTCGGGCCATGACGCGTCACATGAAGCGTCAGGGCCGGGTCTGGATCCGGATCTTCCCCGACACGCCCGTGACCTCCAAGCCCGTCGAAGTGCGTATGGGTAAGGGCAAGGGTTCGGTCGATTTCTGGGCCTGCAAGGTCAAGCCCGGCCGCGTGATGTTCGAGATTGACGGCGTCGGCGAGGACATCGCCCGCGAGGCCCTGCGTCTGGCGGCGATGAAGCTGCCGGTGAAGACCCGCACGATCGTCCGCGAAGACTGGTAACCGTCGTTTCCGCTATGCGGAAACGACGAGTGTGCGGCAGTCGCTTTTCCCTGGAAAAGCGATGAGAACACACCCCGACGAAAATTAACGAACCCCCGCCCGAGTGATCGGCGGGGGTTTCTCTTTTCCAATAGCTTGCGTGTGGCGCGGAAGAAGACCGGTCGACCGGTCTTGATTACCCGATTTCGAAATCGGGTCTCAAGCGCCGTCGACGGCGCTTTTTCCACCGCGCGTCGACGCGCGGTCCCCTTCACCGATCCCCGAACATATCCCCCAATCCGCCAAGCACCGAGCCTTCGCCCTTGGACCCGCCCGGACGCGCCGCGCGCAGCACGCGGTCGGCGAGGCGCGAGAATGGAAGGCTTTGCAGGAACACGGTGCCGGGGCCGCGCAAGGTGGCGAGGAATATCCCCTCGCCGCCGAAGATCATGGATTTGAGATTGCCGGAGCGCTCGATATTGTAATCGACGCTTCCGGTCATCGCGGCAAGGCAGCCGGTATCGACGCGCAGCACCTCTCCGTCACGCAATTCGCGCCGGATGACGGTGCCGCCGACATGGATGAAGGCCATGCCGTCGCCATTGAGGCGTTGCAGGATGAAGCCCTCGCCGCCGAAAAACCCCGCGCCCAGTTTCTTCTGGAACGCGATATCGGTCGTGGTGCCGAAAGCGGCGCAGAGAAAGGCATCCTTCTGGCAAATGAGCTCGCCGCCCATCTCGGCCATGTTCACCGGGATGATCTTGCCGGGGTAGGGGGCCGCAAAGGCGACCCGCTTCTTGCCCTGGCCGGTATTGGAGAAGTGAGTCATGAAGATGGACTCGCCGGTCAGCACACGCTTGCCCGCGCTCAAGAGCGAGTCCATGAACCCACCCGAGGGCTTGCCGCCATCGCCCATGCGGGTCTCGAACCCGATGCCGTCTTCCATGTAATTCATCGCGCCGGCCTCGGCGATGACGACCTCGGAGGGGTCCAGTTCCACCTCGACGATCTGCATGTCGTCGCCGAAAATCTCGTAATCAACCTCGTGGCATCGCATGTCGAAATATCCTTCCCTTAATGACTTGTCCGGGGAGGATCGGGGCAGATGGGAAACGGGTCAAGGCGGTTTCGGGGCGGGTCCGATTTCGAAATCGGACGCAAGCGCCTTCGAAGGCGCTTGCTCAGCGCCTCACTCCCACCGGTAGTTGAAGCTGACCGAGATGCGTTCATCCTCGGCCATGTTCATAGGCACTTCGTGGCGCAGCCAGCTTTCCCAGAGCAGCACGTCGCCGACCGCCGGTTTGGCATAGACGAAGCCGCGCATCTCTTCCCGCGCGTCCTTCCTGCGTCCAGGCGCCGCCATCATCCGGGCCGAGCGCGGGTCTTCCAGTTTCAGCGCCGAGGCCCCGTCGGGCATCGACACATAGGTGGTGCCGGAGATCACCGAATGGGGGTGGATATGGCTCGAATGCATGCCGCCTTCGGGCAGGATGTTGATCCAGATATCCTCCAGCACCAGCTTGCGGTCCTCCAGGTCGAACTCCAGATCCTCGGCAAATGCCGCGACATGGGCGTCGAGCGCCGCGACCAGGTCGGCGAAGATCGGGAAGCGCCAGGGCAGGTCGGTCAGCGAGGCATAGGAGGTGTAGCCGGGATAGCCGTTTTCCTCGCACCAGTCCTGACCGGCCTCGTCATCCTCGGCAATGGAATAGCAGGAGGCTTCAAGCTCCTCCTTGTCGATGGCGGGGCCATGCTCGGACAGGGCGGCGCGGTAGAGGCGCGTCACGAAGAGGGAGGAGATCTGGGCCATGCAAAGGGGTTTAGCGCAAGTCGCGGGGGCAGGCGAGGGGGGATGTAGCGGGGACATGTGCTATGGCAAAAAGGTGGGGGGAACCCCGTCCTACGTAAGCGGTCGATCGATCCGGCCCGAATCCCCAACTTCCCCCTTGCCACCCGCGCCCATCCCCCCTAGAAGGCCCCATCTGCCGAGTCCCCGGATCACCTCCGGGGATTCGTCGTTTGTCATTCATCCACCAGGTCAAGGGTGACCCGTCTTTGGGGCCTGCTGGTGTTTTGAGAGAAGGAAGAGGCGACATGAACGCCAGTGAACTGCGCGACAAGACACCGGACCAGCTCCGGGATGAGCTTGCCAACCTGAAAAAGGAGGCCTTCAACCTCCGCTTCCAGCAGGCCACCAGCCAGCTGGAAAACACCGCGCGCATGCGCAGCGTCCGCCGTGACGCCGCGCGCGTGAAGACCATTCTGAACGAAAAAGCAGCCGCCGCTGCGCAATCGGAGGCCTGAGCCCATGCCCAAACGCATCCTGACAGGCACCGTGACCAGCGACGCCAACGACCAGACCGTCAGCGTTTCCGTGGAACGCCGCTTCAAGCACCCGGTGCTGCAGAAGACCATCCGGAAGTCCAAGAAATATCGGGCCCACGATCCGGAGAACAGTTTCAAGATCGGGGATACCGTCCGTATCCAGGAATGTGCCCCGATGTCGAAAACCAAACGCTGGGAGGTGATCGCCTCCTAAGGGCCATCACACCCGGTTTAATCGAAACCGCGGGGGAAAAGGGCGTAACTGAAGCCCTCCCCACAGGTCGGGAGAAACCACATGATCCAGATGCAGACCAATCTGGATGTCGCTGACAACTCCGGCGCTCGCCGAGTTCAGTGCATCAAGGTCCTGGGTGGTTCCAAGCGTAAATACGCCTCCGTTGGCGACATCATTGTCGTCTCGGTGAAGGAAGCCATCCCACGCGGCCGCGTGAAGAAAGGCGACGTCCGCAAGGCCGTCGTCGTGCGCACCGCCAAGGAAGTTCGCCGTGAAGACGGCACCGCGATCCGCTTCGATCGCAACGCCGCCGTGATCCTCAACAACAACAACGAGCCCGTCGGCACCCGTATCTTCGGGCCGGTGGTTCGTGAGCTGCGCGCGAAGAACTTCATGAAGATCATCTCGCTTGCGCCGGAGGTGCTGTGATGGCCGCGAAACTGAAAAAGGGCGACAAGGTCGTCGTGCTGGCCGGCAAGGACAAGGGAAAGGAGGGCGAGATTGCCTCCGTCGATCCCAAATCCGGCAAGGCCGTGGTCGATGGCATCAACATGGCCGTCCGTCACACCAAGCAATCCCAGAGCGACCAGGGCGGACGTCTGCCCAAGGCGATGCCAATCCAGCTGAGCAATCTGGCGCTCCTAGATGCCAAGGGCAAGGCAACGCGCGTCGGCTTCCGCATGGAAGACGGCAAGAAGGTGCGTTTTGCGAAAACCACGGGGGACGTGATCGATGCTTGATAGTGCAAATTACACCCCGCGCCTGAAGGCCGATTACAAGGACCGCATCCGCGCGGCCATGAAGGAACAGTTCGGCTACGCCAACGACATGCAGATCCCGCGCCTGGACAAGATCGTCCTGAATATCGGCTGCGGGGCCGAGGCGGTGCGTGACAGCAAGAAGGCCAAGTCTGCGCAGGAAGACCTGACGCTGATCGCGGGCCAGAAGGCGATGACCACCAAGGCCAAGAAATCCATCGCGGGCTTCCGGGTGCGTGAAGAGATGCCGCTTGGCGCCAAGGTCACGCTGCGCGGCGACCGGATGTATGAATTTCTGGATCGTCTGATCACCATCGCAATGCCCCGTATCCGCGACTTCCGCGGCGTCCCGGGCAAGAGCTTCGACGGTCGTGGCAACTATGCCATGGGCATGAAGGAGCATATCGTGTTCCCCGAGATCAACTTCGACAAGGTCGATGAGGTCTGGGGCCTGGATATCGTGATCGCCACCACCGCGAATACCGACGCGGAAGCAAAGGCGCTGTTGAAGCTTTTCAACATGCCCTTCAACAGCTGATCCGCGGAGAGGACCAAAGACATGGCTAAGAAAGCAATGATCGAACGCGAGCTGAAGCGTCAGCGCCTGGTGGAGAAATACGCCGCCAAACGTGCCGAGCTGAAGGCGATCGCGTCTGACGAAGACCGCCCGATGGAGGAGCGCTTCAAGGCGCGCCTGAAACTGGCCGAACTGCCGCGCAACAGCTCGGCCACCCGGCTGCACAACCGTTGCCAGCTGACCGGCCGCCCCAAGGCGTATTACCGCAAGCTGAAAATGTCGCGGATCAAGCTGCGTGATCTGGCCTCGAACGGCCAGATCCCCGGCATGGTCAAGTCGAGCTGGTAAGGGAGGGAAAGCAATGAACGATCCTATCGGTGATATGCTGACCCGCATCCGCAACGGTCAGCTGCGCGGCAAATCCACGGTTCTCACCCCGGCCTCCAAGCTGCGCGGTTGGGTTCTGGATGTGCTGGCGGACGAAGGCTATATCCGCGGCTACGAGGCCACCACGGTTGACGGTGGTCATCCCGGCTTCGAGATCAGCCTGAAATACTACGAAGGCACCCCGGTGATCCGCGAAGTCAAGCGCGTCTCCACCCCGGGCCGTCGTGTTTACATGGGCGTGAACGACATCCCGCAGGTCCGTCAGGGCTTGGGTGTTTCCATCGTCTCCACGTCGAAGGGCGTGATGTCGGACGCAGCAGCGCGCGGTGCCAATGTTGGCGGCGAAGTGCTCTGCACCGTATTCTAAGGAGGTCTGGAATGTCTCGTATTGGGAAAAAACCGGTCGACCTGCCCGGCGGCGTCAGCGCCTCGGTGTCCGGCCAGACCGTTGAAGTGAAGGGGCCGAAAGGCACCCGCAGCTTCACCGCAACCGACGATGTGACGATTACGGTCGAGGACAATGCCGTGACGATCACGCCGCGTGGCAAGTCCAAGCGTGCCCGTCAGCAATGGGGCATGTCGCGCACCCAGGTGGCCAATCTGGTCACCGGTGTAACGGAAGGCTTCAAGAAAGAGCTCGAGATCCAGGGTGTGGGGTATCGCGCGCAGATGCAGGGCAACTCGCTCAAGCTGGCGCTCGGCCTCAGCCATGACGTGATTTTCGATGTGCCGCAGGGGGTCACCGTGACCGCCCCGAAGCCCACCGAAGTGATCATCGAGGGCATCGACGAGCAGTTGGTCGGTCAGGTGGCGGCGAACATCCGTGAATGGCGCAAGCCCGAGCCCTACAAGGGCAAGGGCATCCGCTACAAGGGTGAGTTCGTCTTCCGCAAAGAAGGCAAGAAGAAGTAAAGGCGCGAAAAATGGCAAACAGCAAAAAAGTCCTGTTCCAGAAACGCCGCCTGCGCGTTCGGAACAAGTTGCGGCGCACCGCGAACGGGCGTCCGCGCCTCAGCGTGCATCGCTCGAACAAGAACATCAGCGTGCAGCTGATCGACGATGTGAACGGCGTCACGCTCGCCTCGGCCTCCTCGATGGAGAAGGACCTGGGCGTTGTGGGCAAGAACAACGTCGAAGCGGCGGCCAAGATCGGGTCGGCAATCGCCGAGCGCGCCAAGGCGGCGGGCATCGAGGATTGCTACTTCGACCGTGGCGGCTTCCTCTTCCACGGCAAGGTGAAGGCCCTGGCCGACGCCGCGCGTGAAGGTGGCCTGAAGTTCTGACGGGTTGAGGTGGGCCAACAGCCCACCCTACGGATTGAAAATGCGGGCGGCGCGCTATCTGCGCCGCCTCGATGATCGGGGGGCTTTCGGGCTCACTTCGATTGAAACAAGAGCGGCGCGTATCTGCGCCTTGATGGAAAGGACGCCTGAGAATGGCAGAACGTAACGAACGCCGGGGCCGTCGCCAGGAACGCGACGAAACCCCCGAATTCGCAGACCGCCTGGTCGCGATCAACCGGGTCTCCAAGACCGTCAAGGGCGGCAAGCGCTTCGGCTTCGCGGCCCTCGTCGTCGTCGGCGACCAGCGTGGCCGTGTCGGCTTCGGCAAGGGCAAGGCGAAAGAGGTGCCCGAGGCGATCCGCAAGGCCACCGAGCAGGCCAAGCGCCAGCTGATCCGTGTGCCGCTGAAGGAAGGCCGCACGCTGCATCACGACGTCAAGGGCCATCACGGCGCCGGCAAGGTCACGATGCGCACGGCACCGGAAGGGACCGGGATCATCGCGGGCGGCCCGATGCGCGCCATCTTCGAGATGCTCGGCGTCAAGGACGTCGTCGCCAAATCGACCGGCACCCAGAACCCCTATAACATGATCCGCGCCACGCTGGACGGTCTGCGCCAGGAAAGCAGCCCCCGTATGGTGGCGTCGCGCCGTGGCAAGAAGGTCGCCGACATCCTGCCCAAGCGGGATGACGCGCCTGCCGAGTCCAGCCAAGTTGCCGAGGAGGCCTGAGTCACATGGCAAAAACAATCGTCGTCAAGCAGATCGGCTCGCCGATCCGCCGCCCCGAAAAGCAGCGCCAGACGCTGATCGGCCTGGGTCTGAACAAGATGCACAAGACCCGTGAGCTGGAAGACACCCCCGCCGTGCGCGGCATGATCGCCAAGATCCCGCATATGGTGGAGATCGTGGAAGAGAAGGGCTGACGTTTGGTGGGCAGAACTGCCCACCCTGCGGATGGAACAGAGTGCCCCGGTCAGTGATGGCCGGGGCGTTTTTCTTTTTGGGGCCAGGGCCTCAGGTCATTGCCCCTTGATCCACCCCCTCACCCCGTCTATACGCCCCCGGTGGCCTCATACCGCCACCAGAATCAACCACAAAGCCGTGTTTGGCCCCAGATCGCTTCGGGGGTCAGTTCCGGCAAGGAGAAGCGACATGAAACTCAACGAACTGCGCGACAATCCCGGCGCGACGAAGCCCAAGAAACGCGTCGGACGCGGTGCCGGGTCCGGCATGGGCAAGACCGCCGGGCGCGGCATCAAGGGTCAGAAATCCCGCTCGGGCGTGGCCATCAAGGGCTACGAGGGCGGCCAGATGCCGATCTACCAGCGTCTGCCCAAGCGTGGCTTCAACAAGCCCAACCGCAAGTCCTTTGCCGTGGTGAACCTCGGGAACATCCAGAAATTCATCGACGACGGCAAGCTGGACGCGAAAGCCGAGATCACCGAGGACGTTCTGCTGGCCTCGGGCCTCGTGCGGCGCAAGCTTGACGGTGTGCGCGTGCTGGCCAAGGGCGATCTGTCCGCGAAAGTCACCCTGACGGTGACCGGTGCCTCCAAATCGGCCGTCGAGGCCGTCGAGAAGGCCGGTGGCAGCCTGACCGTGGCGGCGCCTGCTGCGGCGGAATAACCGCGCGCCTTGATGAATGCTTGTGAGCGCGCCCGTTAGCGCTTACATCATCAGGCAACGTTCTTCCCGCGCCGCGTGGTCGATCCCGATCTCGCGGCGCAGTGCATGAGAGAGACCACATGGCATCTGCTGCAGAGCAAATGGCGGCCAACCTGAGTTGGAGCACTTTTGGCAAGGCCACCGAGCTGCGCCAGCGCATCCTTTTCACCATCGGCCTTCTGATCATCTACCGCCTCGGCACCTATATTCCGGTTCCCGGCATCGACGGCGGCGAATTGCGCGCCTTCATGGAGCAGGCGGCGGCGGGCCTCGGCGGGGTCATCGACCTCTTTACCGGTGGCGCGATCGGGCGGATGGGCGTCTTTGCCCTGGGCATCATGCCCTATATCTCGGCCTCGATCATCATCCAGCTGATGACCGCCATGGTCCCGGCGCTTGAGAACATCAAGAAAGAGGGTGAGCAGGGCCGCAAGAAGATCAACCAGTACACGCGCTACGGCACGGTGCTGCTGGCGACCTTCCAGGCCTACGGGCTTGCCGTCAGCCTTGAAGCGGGCGGGCTGGTCACCGATCCCGGCTGGTTCTTCCGCGCGGCCTGCGTGGTGACGCTGGTCGGCGGCACGATGTTCCTGATGTGGCTTGGCGAACAGATCACCGCGCGCGGCATCGGCAACGGTATCAGCCTGATCATCTTCGTCGGCATCATCGCCGAGATCCCCGGCGCCTTCGCCCAGTTCTTCGAGCAGGGGCGCCAGAACGCGATCACCACGCCGGTGATCCTGGGCGTGCTGGTGATGATCATGGCGACGCTGCTATTCGTGGTGTTCATGGAGCGATCCCTGCGCAAGATCCATATCCAGTATCCACGCCGCCAGGTGGGGATGAAGGTCTATGACGGCGGCTCCAGCCACCTGCCGATCAAGGTGAACCCGGCGGGCGTGATCCCGGCGATCTTCGCCTCGTCGCTGCTGCTGCTGCCGACGACGATCAGCACCTTCTCCGGGCAGAATGCCGGTCCGCTGATGACCTGGATCCTGACGCTCTTCGGTCCCGGTCAGCCGCTCTACCTGATCTTCTTTGCCGGGATGATCATCTTCTTCACCTATTTCTACACGCTCAACGTGTCGTTCAAGGTCGAGGACGTCGCCGACAACCTGAAGAACCAGAACGGCTTCATCCCCGGTATCCGCCCCGGTCCCAAGACCGCCGAATACCTGGAATACGTGGTCAATCGCGTCCTCGTCCTTGGCTCGGGCTACCTGGCGCTGGTGGTGTTGCTGCCCGAGATGATCCGCACGCAATTGTCGATCACGGCCTATTTCGGCGGCACCTCGATCCTGATCATCGTCTCGGTGGGCATGGACACGGTCCAACAGGTGCAAAGCCATCTTCTGGCGCATCAGTATGAGGGCCTGATCGAGAAATCGCAGCTGCGCGGCCGCAAGGGTGGTGCCAAGGCTGGCAAACGGAAGAAGGGACCGGCGCGGCGATGAACATCATCCTTCTCGGACCGCCGGGGGCGGGCAAGGGCACGCAGGCGCGTCGCCTCGTTGACGACCGCAACATGGTGCAACTCTCCACCGGTGACATGCTGCGCGCCGCGCAAAGCTCGGGCACCGAGATGGGCAAGCGCGTGGCCGATGTTATGGCGCGCGGTGAGTTGGTCACCGACGAGATCGTGATCGGCCTGATCGAGGAGCAGATCGAGACGGTGGACGCCGCGGGCTTCATCTTCGACGGCTTTCCCCGGACGCTGGCCCAGGCCGACGCGCTTGGGGAATTGCTGGAGAAGGAAGGCGAGACCCTCGATGCCGTGATCGAGATGAAGGTCGATGACGAGGCACTGGTCGCGCGCGTCACCGGACGCTCGACCTGCGCAAATTGCGGCGAGGTCTATCACGACGAGACCAAGCCGCAGCCCGCCGACGGCACATGCGCCAAATGCGGCGCGTCCGAGTTCAAGCGCCGCCCCGACGACAACGAGGACAGCTTTCGCACCCGGCTTCTGGCCTATTACCGCGATACCTCGCCCCTGATTGGCTATTATTATGCCAAGGGGCAGCATGTGGCGGTGGACGGAATGGCCGATATCGAGGCTGTTTCGGCAGAAATCAAGGAAGTTCTTGACAGGGCCTGACCGGCCCCTTGACCCCAGGGTGAAATGCCACTACCTGCAAGCGTCCCGTAAGGGAATCGCCTGGGAAATGGCCGCGACCCGCGACCCGACAGTGCAAATCAGTTTCGACGGCCCGGTGGCACCCCGCCTCGGGCTTTCGGTTGTGAAAAAAGGTTCTGGAAGCACGGAACCGCAACGAAAAGGAAGACTTACGTGGCACGTATTGCTGGCGTGAACATCCCCACCGCCAAGCGCGTTCCGATCGCGCTGACCTATATCACCGGAATCGGCCCTTCTTCGGCCAAGGAAATCTGCGACGCCGTCGGCATCGACCAGACCCGCCGGGTCAATGAGCTGTCGGATGCCGAGGTTCTGCAGATCCGCGAACATATCGACGCCAACTTCACCGTTGAAGGCGACCTGCGCCGCGAGACGCAGATGAACGTCAAGCGCCTGATGGACCTGGGCTGCTACCGTGGCCTGCGCCATCGCCGCAACCTGCCCGTGCGCGGTCAGCGCACCCATACCAACGCACGCACCCGCAAAGGCCCCGCAAAGGCCATTGCCGGCAAGAAGAAGTAAGGGGGCAGATCAATGGCACGCGACAAGAGAGCACCCAAGCGCAAAGAGCGCAAGAATATTGCCACCGGCGTGGCACATGTGAACAGCTCGTTCAACAACACCAAGATCCTCATCTCGGATATCCAGGGCAACGCGATTTCCTGGTCTTCCGCTGGCACGATGGGCTTCAAGGGCAGCCGGAAATCCACGCCCTACGCGGCGCAGATGGCTGCGGAAGATGCAGGCAAGAAGGCACAGGAACACGGCGTGAAATCGCTTGAGGTCGAAGTGCAGGGACCGGGATCGGGCCGCGAAAGCGCGCTGCGGGCCCTGGCTGCTGTCGGCTTCAACATCACCGCGATTCGCGACGTGACCCCGATGGCGCATAACGGCTGCCGTCCGCCGAAGCGCCGCCGCGTTTAAGATACCGTTTACTCTCCCCGGGCCGTGCCATTTTGCGCGGCCCGTGGTGTCATTTTGATCCTCGAGCGTTCCGGCCACGGATCACAAGGCCCGGAACAGGAATGGAGGCGACACATGATCCATAAGAATTGGCAAGAGCTGATCAAGCCCACGCAACTGGTGGTGAACCCCGGCAACGATCCCGCCCGTCAGGCGACCGTCGTGGCCGAACCGCTGGAACGTGGCTTTGGCCTGACGCTCGGCAACGCGCTGCGCCGCGTGCTGATGTCCTCGCTGCAAGGTGCCGCGATCACCTCGGTGCAGATCGACAATGTCCTGCACGAGTTCTCCTCGATCTCGGGTGTGCGCGAAGACGTCACCGATGTCGTGCTGAACCTCAAGGGCGTCTCGATCCGCATGGATGCCGATGGCCCCAAGCGTGTCTCGATTTCCGCCAAGGGCCCCAAGGTCGTCACCGCCGGTGACATTTCCGAAAGCGCCGGGATCGAGATCCTGAACCGCGATCACGTGATCTGCCACCTCGACGAGGGCGCGGACCTGTTCATGGAGCTGACGGTCAACACCGGCAAGGGTTATGTTGCCGCCGACAAGAACCGCCCCGAGGATGCGCCCATCGGCCTGATCGCCATCGACGCGATCTATTCGCCGGTCAAGAAGGTCAGCTATGACGTGCAGCCCACCCGCGAGGGGCAGGTGCTGGATTATGACAAGCTGACGCTCAAGCTGGAAACCGACGGCTCGCTGAGCCCCGACGATGCCGTGGCCTATGCCGCGCGGATCATCCAGGATCAGCTGTCGATCTTCGTCAACTTCGACGAGCCCGAGGCCGCCGGCCGCCAGGACGACGAGGACGATCTGGAATTCAACCCGCTTCTGCTGAAGAAGGTCGATGAGCTGGAACTGTCGGTGCGGTCCGCCAACTGCCTGAAGAACGACAATATCGTCTATATCGGCGATCTGATCCAGAAAACCGAAGCCGAGATGCTGCGCACGCCGAACTTTGGCCGCAAATCCCTGAACGAGATCAAGGAAGTGCTGTCGGGCATGGGCCTGCACCTGGGCATGGACATCATCGACTGGCCCCCCGACAATATCGAGGATCTGGCGAAGAAGTTCGAAGACAATTTCTGATTGGTGGGCAAACTGCCCACCCTACGGCAGGGCGCAATGTCCTGCCGCACGACAACAGCGGAACCTGGCCCTTGGCCAGAACCCGCCTTGGGCAACCACGCCCCAATAGGTGAGGGACGGGCACGCACCTGTCCCCGGACAAAGCAAAATGTAAGGAGACCCAAATCATGCGTCACGCACGAGGATACCGCCGCCTGAACCGCACCCATGAGCACCGCAAGGCGCTGTGGGCGAACATGGCCGGCTCGCTCATCGAACATGAGCAGATCAAGACCACCCTGCCCAAGGCCAAGGAATTGCGTCCGATCGTCGAGAAACTGATCACGCTGGCCAAGCGCGGCGACCTGCACGCGCGCCGCCAGGCCGCAAGCCAGCTCAAGCAAGACGCCTATGTTGCGAAACTGTTCGAGGTTCTCGGCCCCCGCTATGCCGAGCGTCAGGGTGGCTATGTCCGCATCATGAAGGCGGGCTTCCGCTACGGCGACATGGCCCCGATGGCGATCATCGAGTTCGTCGACCGCGACGTCGATGCCAAGGGTGCGGGCGACCGCGCACGGGTCGAGGCCGAGGAAGCGGCGGAATAACGCCGCCCGCGCCGCCCCCGAGGACGGCCCGAAAAACACGAAACCCCGCCTTGGGAAAGGGCGGGGTTTTCTCGTGATGGAGCGGCATTCTGCCGCTTTCGCGTAATCTGTTAAACCGGTTTTGGTGTTTCGCTGTTACCTTTCTGAGCGATCTCTTCGATCAGCCGTTCCAGTTCCGCTTCCGCAATAGGGGTTTCCCCCATGAATTCCAAAAGATCCCTGCGTGCCGGGTGGGCCAGACCCATCAGACGCGCGAAAAGATCCGCATTAATCTTCTCGGACATTCGACTCGCCAAGTTGTTCGTCATAATAAGACTTTACGGCCCGTTCCATTTCAGACAACCTATCTAAAAAGACATGTCCCAAAGTAGAGTACTCATATCCTTGCTTAATCAGTTAGGCACATTGGCCCCGATGGGATACACCGTCGGCCTGCACATTCGGTTTGCCTCCCCCCTCATTCTTCGCAGCACATACCCTGCCGCCTGGCAGCAGGAGTATCAGGATAACGCTTATGCCCTGCGCGATCCCCTCGTCTTCTGGGGGATCGGCATCAGTGGCCAGACACGGTGGAGCGAGATCAGGCTGCCGGACCCGTTCAGCATCATGCAGAAGGCCAAGCAGCACGGCCTGCTCTATGGTACGGTGGTGTCCTGCGGGCCGATCACGTCGCGGTCGATCATCGGTGCCGCGCGCGGAGATCGCGAATTCACCGACGCCGAGATCGACCAGATCGCCGAATGTGCGCGGTCGCTGCATGACGCGGCGGCCCCCCCGACCGAACTTACCAAGGCACAAGTCGAGGCGCTCCGCCTCATTGCCGATGGTGATCGTCATACCGCAGCGGCTGCCAAGCTAGGTATTTCCGAAAGCGCGCTGAAGGCGCGCCTTTCCTCCGCCAGGGTTCGTCTGGGTGCGCGAACCACGGCGGAGGCATTGAAAAAGGCACGGGAATTCCGATTATTATGAAGGCTGACGCAGTTGCCTCGGTGCAGGTTTTTCAACCGCCAACCAGGAGGCACCCACATGCAAGTCACTACCCTCTCTTTCGAGAACATGCACAATCATGGTGAACTGTTCGCAAACATGCTGCGCGCGAGACACCAGACATTTATTGTCCAGAACAACTGGGACCTGCCGGAAGCGAACGGCATGGAGTTTGACCAGTACGACACGCCTGCCAGCCGCTGGATAGCGGTGCATGAATACGGGCAGGTCATGGCCGGGGTGCGTCTGACCCCGACCACGCATCGTTGCGGCATCTACACCTACATGATCCGCGACGCGCAGCGGGGGCTGCTGGATTCGATCCCGTCCGACCTGTTGGACGAGACCGCGCCCGTGGCCCCGCATATCTGGGAAAGCAGCCGCGTCTTCGTCAGCCGCGATGTGCCCGCCAAGCTGCGGATGCAGGTGCAGATGCAGCTGATCTCGGAAATGGTCAACTCGGCGCGCGAGTTGGGGGCAACCTCGGTGCTGGGGATCATCCCGGCCAACAGCCCGCGCCTGGCGCGCCGGGTGGGGCTGGATTGCGTTCCGGCGGGCCGAATCCTCGATTTCGACGGGGAGGAAAGCCGCTGCGTTACGATCAGTATGGCCACGAAGATGCACTGACCGGGATCGTGCCTTTGGCTTTTCCCCAACGCATCGACAGCATAGGGTGCGGGCATGGCCGACCTGTTCGACACTGCCCCGCCCGCAAACCCCGACGCAGCCGGCCCCCGCCCCCTGGCGGATCGGCTGCGTCCCCGTGCCCTGGATCAGGTGATCGGCCAGGCGCATCTGCTGGGTGAGAATGGCAGCCTGCGGGGCATGCTGGACGCCGGCGCGCTCGGCTCGCTGGTCTTCTGGGGCCCGCCCGGCGTGGGCAAGACCACCATCGCCCGGCTTCTGGCGCAGGAGACGGACCTGCATTTCGTCCAGATCAGTGCCATTTTCACCGGAATCTCCGACCTTCGTAAGGTCTTCGAGGCCGCGAAGATCCGGCGCGCCAATGGCTCCGGCACGCTCTTGTTCGTCGATGAGATCCATCGCTTCAACAAGGCGCAGCAGGACGGGTTCTTGCCGCATATGGAGGATGGGACCATCCTTCTGGTCGGCGCGACCACCGAAAACCCCTCGTTCGAGTTGAATGCCGCCGTGCTGTCGCGCAGCCAGGTGCTGGTGCTGGAGCGTCTCTCGGATGAGGATCTGGAGGAACTCATGCAACGTGCGGAAGCGGCGCTGGAGCGCCCCTTGCCGTTGGATGACAGCGCGCGCGCGACGCTGCGCGAGATGGCCGATGGCGACGGACGGGCGCTGCTCAACCTGGTCGAGCAGGTGGCGGCGTGGAAGACCGACGCGCCCCTGGGCCCGGCCGAGCTTGGCAAGCGCCTCAGCCGCCGCGCGGCGCAATACGACAAATCGGGCGATGCGCATTACAACCTGATTTCCGCCTTGCACAAATCGGTGCGCGGCTCGGACCCCGATGCCGCGCTCTACTGGTTCGCCCGGATGCTGGAGGGCGGCGAGGATCCCCGGTTCCTGGCCCGACGCCTGACCCGCATGGCGGTGGAGGATATCGGCCTGGCCGACCCGGCGGCGCAGCGTCAATGCCTCGATGCCTGGGAAACCTATGAGCGGCTCGGCAGCCCCGAGGGCGAGCTGGCCCTGGCGCAGGCGGTGATCTACGTGGCGCTGGCCCCGAAATCGAACGGCGCCTATGTCGCCTACAAGGCGGCGCGCAAGGCGGCGGCCAAGACCGGGTCGGAACCGCCACCCAAGCACATCCTGAACGCGCCCACGGGGATGATGAAGGACCAGGGCTATGGCGCGGGCTATGCCTATGACCATGATGCCGAGGACGGGTTCTCGGGGCAGGACTACTTCCCCGAGACCATGGCGCGCGAGGCCTATTACCAGCCGGTCGAGCGCGGGTTCGAGCGTGACCTGGCCAAGCGGCTGGCCTATTTCTCCAAGCTGCGCGCCAAGCGGCAGGGCGGTTGACAAGCGCCCCGCCAAGGCACACACCGCGCCCCATGTTTGCAACGCTTCTCCAGGTCGCCATCGGCGGCGCGATCGGGGCCTGCCTGCGCTATTCGGCGGGGCTGGGCATCATCCGGCTGACGGGGCACTGGGGTTTCCCTGTCGCCATCCTTGCGGTCAATGTCCTGGGCTCGTTCCTGATGGGCGTTTTCGTGGTCGCAGCCGCGCAGCGCGGGCTGACCTATCTGTCGCCTTTCGTGATGACGGGGCTCCTGGGCGGGTTCACCACCTTTTCCGCCTTCTCGCTGGAGGCGATGACGCTATATGAGCGCGGCGATATCGGCAGTGCTGCGCTCTATGTCGTGCTGTCGGTGGTATTGTCCATAATGGGATTGGGGCTGGGCGTGATGCTGGCCAGAGGGGTGTTCGCATGAGCCGGGTTCAGACCATCGAGGTTGCGAAGGGCGACGCGGACCAGCGGCTTGATCGCTGGTTCCGCCGCCAGTTCCCGCATATCTCGCATGGCGCGGTGGAGAAGCTCTGCCGCAAGGGCGAGATCCGCGTCGATGGCGGTCGGGTCAAGGCCAATACACGGCTGCAGCCGGGGCAAACGGTGCGCGTGCCGCCCTTGCCCGATGACGTGATCGAGCCGCCCGCCAATGCAAAGGTCCGGATCACCGATGCCGATGCAGCGATGATGCGGAACCTCGTGATCTATCGCGACGATCATGTCATTGCCCTGAACAAGCCCCCGGGGCTGCCGACGCAGGGCGGCACCGGGCAGACGCGCCATATCGACGGGCTGGCCGATGCGCTGTGTTTCGGGCTGGATGAGAAACCGCGCCTGGTGCATCGGCTGGACAAGGACACGTCGGGCGTGCTGCTGATGGCGCGCACACGGGCGGCGGCCTCGAAACTGACGGCGTCCTTCCGGCACCGCAATACGCGCAAGATCTATTGGGGCGCGGTCGCGGGTGTGCCGCAGCCGCGCATGGGCACGATCAAATACGGGCTGGTCAAGGCCCCCGGCCACGGCAAGGGCGGCGAGGGCGAGAAGATGCACTGCATCCACCCGGTCGAGGTCGATGCGACCGAAGGCGCCAAGCGGGCAACCACGGATTATGCGGTGCTGTCAGGGCTTGGCGGGCGCGTCTCCTGGGTCGCGATGGTGCCGGTCACGGGCCGCACCCACCAACTGCGCGCACATATGGCCGAGCTTGGCCACCCGATCATCGGCGACGGCAAATACGGCGGCTCGGGGCAGGAGAATCTCGGCGACGGCTGGGGCGCCCAACTGGGCGGTGAGATCAGCCGCAAACTGCACCTTCATTCGCGCAGCCTGACGCTGGAGCACCCGTTCACCGGTGCGACGCTGAACCTGACGGCGCCCTTGCCCGAGCATATGAAACGGACCTGGGACACGCTGGGCTGGCACGAACGCGACGTGCCCGCCGACCCGTTCGAGGAGCCGGAGTTTTGAGCAGCCGCCCCAGGCTGGTCATCTTCGATGTCGACGGCACGCTGGTCGACAGCCAGGCGCATATCATGGCCGCCGCCACCCGCGCCTTCGAGGGGGAAGGGCTGGCCACGCCGGCCCGCGCGGCGGTCCTGGGATGCGTCGGCCTGTCGCTGCCGGTCCTGATGGCGCGCATCGCGCCCGAGGCGGATGCCGGTCTGCAGGCGCGGCTGGTCGCGGGCTACCGGCAGGGCTATGGCGATCTGCGCGCAGAGGGGGCCGAGGATTTGTCGCCGCTCTATCCCGGTGCCCGCGATGCGCTGGACGCGTTGGCGGGCCGCGACGATGTCCTGCTGGCGGTCGCGACCGGCAAATCGCGGCGCGGCATGACGCATCTCATCGCGCAGCACGGGCTTGTGGGGATGTTCCTAAGCATCCAGACAGCCGATGACCACCCCTCCAAGCCAAGCCCCGAGATGCTGCGCGCCTGCCTTGTCGAGACCGGGGTTGATGCGCGGGACGCAACGATTCTCGGGGATACGGCGTTTGACATGGAAATGGGCCGCAACGCGGGCGTTCACGCGCTGGGCGTCACCTGGGGCTATCACGATAGGAACAGATTGTTTCAGGGCGGCGCGTCGGAGGTCATCGACGATTTCACGGGCGTGATCCCGGCCCTGGAGCGCCGATGGAGGCTGCAATGAGCGATTGGAAAGCGAAACGGTTCTGGACCGAGACAAGCGTTGTCGAAGGCGATACCGGTTTCGAGCTGCGCCTCGATGGGCGGCCCGTGCGCACGCCGCTAAAGACGCTGCTGGTGATGCCCACCCGGTCGATGGCCGAGGCCGCCGCCGCCGAATGGGACGCGCAGGAGGGGGTGATCGACCCGATGACGATGCCGGTCACGCGCTCGGCCAATTCGGCGCTGGACCAGCTGATGCCGCAGCAAGAGGCCGTCGCGGCCATGCTGGCGGGCTATGCCGAGACCGATCTGCTGTGCTATCGCGCACCGCAGCCGCAGGGCCTGATTGATCAGCAAAACAAGGGCTGGACCCCGATCCTTAACTGGGCCGCGGACCGTTATGGCGCACCGTTGATCACGGTGACGGGGGTGCTGCCCGCCGAACAGCCCGCCTCCAGCCTGAGCGTATACCACCGTGCGGTCGCCGCGTTCCGGCCCTTTTCGATGACCGCCCTGCATGACCTCGTCACGCTGTCGGGCTCGCTGATCCTGGCGCTTTGGGTCGCCGATGGCGCGGGCGAGGCCGAGGCGGCCTGGGCGCTCAGCCGGATCGACGAGGATTGGCAGGTTGCGCAATGGGGCGAGGATCGCCAGGCCGCCGAAGAGGCGGCGCTGAAACGTGCGGCTTTCCTGCACGCGGCCCGGTTCCTGGACCTTTCTGGCGGGGCCTGAGTGCCGCAGCGCAGAAAAGCGCCCCGAACGGCCCGGTTTACCCCGCGTAAGGCGGGGTGTCCGGCAAATCGTCAGAACGAACCCTTGACCTGACGGGCCAGATTTGCCCAATTAAGACCCGTTGGGGGCGCCTTCTGGCACCTCTTACGCTATAGCAATGGTCGCAAGGCCAATAAAACCGCCCGTGGGTTCACCCTCATGCGGCGGTCCATCAGGAAGAGGATAACATGAAAAAATCCGTATTTCTCGGCACTCTTGCCGTGACTGGTCTCGCAGCCGGCTTCGCCGCTGCCGACGCGCATAGCGGCGGCACGCTGGGCGAAGTGCAGGCGCGCGGCGCCCTGAACTGCGGCGTCACCACCGGCCTCGTGGGCTTTGCCGCCCCCGATGCGAATGGCGAGTGGCAGGGCTTCGACGTCGATGTCTGCCGTGCCGTTGCCGCCGCCGTGCTTGACGACCCGAGCGCAGTGAACTTCGTGCCCACCACCGGCCAGACCCGCTTTACCGCGCTGGCCTCGGGCGAGATCGACCTCTTGGCCCGGAACACCACCTGGACCTTCAGCCGCGACGTCGACCTGCGTTTCGAGTTTGTCGGCATCAACTACTATGACGGCCAGGGCTTCATGGTTCCGCGCGACCTGGGCGTTGCCTCGGCGCTGGAACTGGACGGCGCGACCGTCTGCATCCAGACCGGCACCACCACAGAACTGAACCTGGCCGACTTCTTCAGCTCCAACAACATGAGCTATGAGCCGGTTCCGGTCGAAACCAACGCCGAAGCGCAGCAGCAGTATCTGGCTGGCGCCTGCGACGTCTACACCACCGACGCCTCCGGCCTTGCCGCGACCCGCGCCACCTTCGAGGATCCGGCCGCGCATGTCGTTCTGCCCGAGATCATCTCGAAAGAGCCGCTTGGGCCGCTGGTGCGCCATGGCGACAACGAGTGGGGCGACATCGCCCGCTGGACGCTGAACGCACTGATCGCCGCCGAAGAGCTGGGCGTGACCTCGGCCAACGTCGCCGAACTGGCCGGTGGCACCGAGAACCCGGAAATCAACCGCCTGTTGGGCACCGAAGGTGCGCTGGGCGAGATGCTGGGCCTCGACAATGACTGGGCACAGCGCGCGATTGCCGCTGTCGGCAACTACGGTGAAAGCTTCGAGCGCAACATCGGTGAGAACTCCGCGATCGGCCTCTCGCGTGGCCTGAACGCACAGTGGACCGATGGTGGCCTGCTCTACGCGCCGCCGTTCCGCTAAATCCAAGGAAAAGGGCGCGGTCACACCGCGCCCTTTTTCCATCCACGTCACAACGACAATCGACCGACCGACCAGAGCCGCCGTAACAATGAGCATGGCTCGGATCGCTCGGCATTCCAACAGAACCGGGGTTCCCTGCTATGTCAGCAATTTCAGACCCGCCAGCGCAGTCGTTCCGACTTAGCCAGCTTATCTATGACAGCCGATACCGTTCGATGACCATCCAGGTGATCGCTCTGATCCTGATCATGGGCGGCATCTACTGGTTGGCCCGCAACACCGTCCAGAACCTCTCGGAACTGGGCAAGGATTTCGACTTCGGATTCCTGTCGCAGCGCGCGGGGTATGACATCAACCAGCGCCTGGTCGAATACACCAATGACAGCACCCACGCCCGCGCGGCCCTGGTGGGTATCCTCAACACGCTGCTGGTGGCCTTCCTGGGCTGCCTCATGGCGACGATCCTGGGTGTCATCGCGGGCGTGCTGCGCCTGTCGAAGAACTGGATCGTGGGCCGCCTGATGACGGTCTATGTCGAGGGTTTCCGCAACGTGCCGCTGCTTTTGTGGATCATCGCCATCTTCGCGGTGATGACCGAAGCCACGCCACAGCCGAGGGATTTCCGGGGCGATGACCCCGATGCCTCGATGATCCTGGGCGAAAGCGTCGCCATCACCAATCGCGGCATCTTCATTCCGTCTCCGGTCTGGGGCGATGGGGCGATGCTGCTGGTCCTGACATTCGTGGCATCGCTGGTCGCGATCTTCCTGTTCCGCCGCTTTGCCCATAAACGGCAAGAGGCAACCGGGGAGATCCTGCCGGTCCTGTGGGTCTCGCTTGGTCTGTTCATCGTCCCGACGCTTCTGGTCTACCTGGCCTATTCGGCGACCGGTGCGCGCGATCAGTTTCCGGTTCTGGCCGTCGGCGCCCAACAGGGCATGACGCTGGAGGAGTTCACCGACGAGAACCGCAACCCCGCGATATGCGCCTTGCCGCGCACTGCCGCGGTGAACCTTTCGACCGACCTCCGCGCCATCGGTGAACGTGCCTCGATCGTGCCGGTGGAAACCCCTGCCGACCTGCAATCCAACATCGAATCGGGTGAGTGCGTCCTGGCGGTGATCTCGCCGGAGGCCGGCGAAACCCTGGTCGCCGGTGTCGAGGGGGTGGCCCTCGCGCCGCTGGAGGACACGGTCGATCGCGGCCGCCCGCTGCAATTCGAGCGTCCGCAACTGGCCGGCTTCAACTTCGAAGGCGGCTTGCAGCTTCGCAACTCGCTGATCGCGCTGTGGTTCGCCCTGTCCCTCTACACGGGCGCCTTCATCGCCGAGATCGTGCGCGCCGGTATCCTCGCCGTCAGCCACGGCCAGACCGAGGCCGCGGGGGCCCTGGGAATGCGGTCGAACCGGATCATGAACCTGGTTGTGCTGCCGCAGGCGCTGCGGGTGATCATCCCGCCCTTGATCTCGCAATATCTGAACCTGACCAAGAACTCGTCACTGGCCATCGCCGTGGGCTACATGGATGTGCGCGCGACGCTTGGCGGGATCACCATCAACCAGACCGGTCGTGAGCTGGAGGGGATGCTGCTGCTTGGCCTCTTCTACCTGATCACGTCGCTGGCGATTGCAGGTGTGATGAACATCTACAATGCCTCCGTCAAACTGAAGGAGCGCTGAGATGAGCGATACACATTCCGAAAGCGCCCTGCACACCGCCTATGTCCGCAAGGAGATGCTGCCCGAACGGGACCCGCCGGCATCGCAGAAAGGGGCCGTGCTGTGGATGCGGGAGAACCTGTTTTCCTCCATCCCCAATGCGATCATGACCGTCGTGTCGCTCTACGTGATCTACTACATCCTTGCGGGGATCGGTCCGTGGATGATCGGCGGCATCTGGGACGCGGAATCCCTGACGGAATGCCGCGCCATCCGCGACGAGCTTTACGGCCACGGCCGTGAGGTCGCCTGTTGGGCCGTCATCACGGATCGCTGGCATCAGCTTTTGTTCGGCTTCTACCCGCAGGACCTCTACTGGCGTCCGATCCTGACGCTGGTGCTGTTCGGCGTGGCCGTGGCCCCGGTATTGTTCGAGAACGCGCCGCGCCCGCTGCTGATCGTCACCGCGCTCTTCCCCTTTGTGGCCTATTTCCTGCTCTGGGGCGGGTCGGTCTGGGGTCCGGCGGCGGTTGCGGTCGGGTTCATCCTGGCCTGGGCGATCCTGACCTATACGCAGGACATCCTGGGTTCGCTTGCGGCAACCCTGGCTGCGATCGTGGTGCCGCTGCTCTACTGGCTCTACCTTGTCGGCCCGGTGGCCGGATGGCTGCACGGTTTGGCCCCGATCGGGATCGAGGCGGTCGGATCGGATGAAATCGGCGGCTTCCTCCTGGCGCTTGTCATCGGCGGCACGGGCATCATCCTGTCGCTGCCCATCGGCATCCTGCTGGCGCTCGGGCGGCAATCGGACCTTTTCATCATCAACAAGTGCTCGGTGATCTTCATCGAAGTGATCCGGGGCGTTCCGCTGATCGTGTGGCTGTTCACGGCATCGCTGCTGCTGAACTACTTCCTGCCGCCGGGGACCAATTTCGACCTGATGCTGCGGGTGATCATCATGGTGACGCTGTTCGCCTCGGCCTATATCGCCGAGGTGGTCCGGGGCGGCCTCGCGGCCCTGCCGCGCGGGCAGTATGAAGGCGCCGACAGCCTGGGCCTGAATTACTGGCAGTCCATGCAGTTGATCGTGCTGCCGCAGGCGCTGAAGATTTCCATTCCGGGCATCGTCAGCACCTTCATCGGCCTGTTCAAGGACACCACGCTGGTGGTCTTCGTGGGCCTCTCTGATCCGATCGGCTTTTCCAACCTGATCCGCGCCACTTCCGAGTGGAACGGTATCTATTGGGAACTGTTCATCTTCATCGGGATCTGCTTCTGGATCTTCTGTTTTTCCATGTCCCGCTATTCGCAGTGGTTGGAGCGCAAGCTCAACACCGGACATCGCTAAGGAACTTCGCACATGACTGACACATCTACACAAGAACCTGCCGTCAAACGGACGCAGATGAAAGTCTCGGACGAGGTGGCCATCGAGATCACGGACATGAACAAGTGGTTCGGCACCTTCCACGTGCTGCGCGACATCAACCTGACCGTGAACCAGGGCGAACGGATCGTGATCTGCGGGCCTTCTGGCTCGGGCAAGTCGACCCTGATCCGCTGCATCAACGCGCTGGAGGAACACCAGCAGGGCAAGATCGTCGTCGATGGCACGGAACTGTCCAACGACCTCAAGAATATCGACAAGATCCGGTCCGAGGTCGGCATGTGCTTCCAGCACTTCAACCTGTTTCCGCATCTGACGATTCTGGAAAACTGCACGCTGGCCCCGATCTGGGTGCGCAAGACGCCCAAGCGCGAGGCCGAGGAAACAGCGATGTATTTCCTGGAGAAGGTCAAGATCCCCGACCAGGCCAACAAGTATCCCGGCCAGTTGTCCGGCGGTCAGCAGCAGCGCGTGGCCATCGCGCGCAGCCTGTGCATGCGGCCCCGGATCATGCTCTTTGACGAACCCACCTCGGCGCTCGACCCCGAGATGATCAAGGAGGTGCTGGACACCATGATCCAGCTGGCCGAGGAAGGCATGACCATGCTCTGCGTGACGCATGAGATGGGCTTTGCCCGCCAGGTCGCCAACCGCGTGATCTTCATGGATGCGGGCCAGATCATCGAACAGAACGAACCCGAAGAGTTCTTCAACAACCCGCAGAGCGACCGGACCAAGCTGTTCCTGAGCCAGATTCTGGGGCACTGAAGGTCGGTTCCAGGTGACAAGCAGGGCCCTCCGCGCAATCGGAGGGCCCTTTTTTCATGCCGGGTCTGGCAGGTCGCGCGGGGTGACAAAGGCGCGAACCTGGCCGGTGCCGGGGGCGATGTCCCGCCAGTCCTCCGCGTCAAACCCCAACACCGTTGTCGCCGCCGTCGGGTAGCGCCCGAAGTCGGGATGCGCGGGCGGGGTCTTCGCCAGCATCCGGGCCAGGGCCGCGGTGCCGGGGTTATGGGCGACCATCGCCACGACGGGGGCCGAGGCGTCGCGCAGATGACGCAGCATCGTGTCGGGGCTGGCATGGTAGAGGGCCGGGATCAGCCTGGGGGCGGGGGCGTCCGGCAGGCGATCCGCGATCAGGTGCCAGGTCTCCTGGGTGCGGGTGGCGTCCGAGACCAGCGCCTCCTCCGGTCTCAGCCCCTCGCGGGCCAGCCAGGCCCCGATGCGCGGGGCGGCGCGGCGACCGCGCGGGTTCAGCGCGCGCTGGTGATCGGTGAGGCGCGGATCGTCCCAATCGGACTTGGCGTGGCGGATCAGGATCAGGGTGCGGGTCATTTGTGAAACTGCCTCATGTGATAGGCGGATTGGGCGGGGACGCGCCCCGATGCGGCGCTGATGGGGCAGGCGCGGCGGGCCTTGCAGCCCGATTCCATGCAATCCCTGCCGGGGTCGGTGTCCAGATAGGCATGGCAGGCCGCCACATCATAGCCGTCCGGCCCAAGCGCATCCACCGGGCAGGCGCTGTGGCAGGGGGCGGCGCAGGTCTCGCAGGGGCGCGGGCCGGTTGCGGGCAGGTCGATGGAATAGGGCAGGGCGATGGCCCCCCGGATCGAGATCATGAGCCCGTCCCGGTCATGCACCAGCATCCCGACAGGCGAGGGCCAGGCCCGCCCGGTGCGCGTGGCCCAGGCGATAAAGGGCAGGTAGGGCGGCCCGCCGAAGGGGAAAAGCGCCCGGCCGCCGGTGGCCTCGGCCAGCGCGCCGATCACCCGCGTGGACCAACGGTCGAGCGGGTCGGGGGCCTCGTCCTGAAACTCGGGCGTGGCGGTGACGCGGGGCCAGAAACCGGGCTCCTCCGGGGCGAAGAGCAGCATCGTGACCGTGCCATCGGGGCAGGCATCCGCCGCGACGGGGTGGAAGCCGCCAAAGATCGTCAGGCCCTCGGCTGCGGCCCTCCTGCGGATGTCGTCATAGGTCATCGCACCCGCCTCAGGCGCGGATCATGCTGCCCGCCCCGTGATCGGTGTAGAGCTCCAGCAGCACGGCGTTCGAGACCCGGCCATCGACGATGGTGCAGGCCCGCACGCCCGCGCGCACGGCGGCCAGCGCGGTCTGCGTCTTGGGGATCATGCCGCCCGCGATGATGCCATCGGCGGTCATGCGCACGACATCCTCGGCGCTCAACTCGGTCACGACCTCGCCGCTGGCATCCTTGACGCCCGCCACATCGGTCAGCAACAGCAGCCGGTCGGCCTTGAGCGCCGCCGCGATGGCGCCCGCCGCCGTGTCGCCGTTGATGTTGAAGGTCTCGCCTCCCCGGCCCGCGCCCAAGGGGGCGACGACGGGGATGATCTTGTCCTTGAACAGGTTGTGCAGCACCTCGGGGTTCACGTCATTCGGCACGCCAACAAAGCCGAATTTCGGATCTTCCGGGTCGCAGGTAATGAGGTTCGCATCCTTGCCCGAGAGGCCGACGGCGCGGCCGCCTTGGGCGTTGATCGCCTGCACGATGCGCTTGTTGACGCTGCCCGACAGCACCATTTCCACCACCTCGACCGTGGCCGCATCGGTGACGCGCTTGCCATCGACGAATTCCGAGATGACGCCGAGCTTCTTCAGCATCTCGTTGATCATCGGCCCGCCGCCATGCACGATGACAGGATTCACGCCGACCTGCCGCATCAGCACGATATCGCGGGCGAAAGTCGCCATAGCCTCGTCATCGCCCATGGCGTGACCGCCGAACTTGATCACCACGATTGCGTCGTTGAAGCGTTGCAGGTAGGGCAGCGCCTCGGACAGGGTGCGGGCGGTGGCGGCGTAGTCACGGGACATGGCGGTCTGCTTTTTCATCGGAGGAACCTCTCTGGTCCGACCTTGTTAGCCCCGCGCCGCGCCCCGCTCAAGCGGATCAGTCGATCCCGGCGATGATCGCGCGCAGGGTGGCGATGCCGTCACCCTTTTCGGACGAGGTCAGCACCAGTTCGGGAAACGCCGCAGGGTGCCTTGCCAACGCCCCGCGCACCTGCGCCAACACCTTCTCGCGGTCCTTTTCCTTGACCTTGTCGGTTTTGGTCAGCACCGCCTGGAACGGCACGGCGGAGCGGTCGAGCAACTCCATGATCTCGCTATCCACCGGCTTCACCCCATGGCGCGCGTCGATCAGCACGAAGGCACGGCGCAGGTTGGCGCGGCCTGAAAGGTAAGCCTTAAGCAGGCGCTGCCATTTCTCGACCACGTTGACCGGCGCGTTGGCATAGCCATAGCCGGGCAGGTCGACCAGGTAGCGTTCATCGCCCAGGGTGAAGAAGTTGATTTCCTGCGTGCGGCCCGGCGTATTGGACGCCCGCGCCAGCGACTTGCGGCCCGTCAGCGCGTTGATCAGGGTGGATTTGCCCACATTGGAGCGGCCCGCGAAACAGACCTCGACGCGATCGGCGGGCGGCATCCCGTCCATGGCGACGACGCCTTTCAGGAACTCAGTCTCACCGGCAAAAAGAACGCGGCCCTTCTCGGCGGCCTGCGCGTCTGGTGCCTCGGCCAGGGGGAATTTCAACTCCATCTCAGTGCACCTCGATACCATCGCCAAGCGCGATTTCGCCGCTTGTAACCACCTCGCCATAGACGCAGAACTCGCGCGCCTCGTTCAGCACGCTCAGCGTGTCGGCGTCGCGCTGGCCGGTCTCGGGGCTGGCCGTGGTGGCAAGGCAGCGCACGACCGGTTCGCGCACTGCGATCTCGGCGCTGCCGATGCGCACGGTCTTGCCGATCCAGTCGCCCTCGTCCCAGGGCGGCAATCCATCGAGCCAGATATTCGCGCGCCAGCGCTTTTCCGACAGGCTCTGCCCCAGCTTGTGTTCCACCGCGCGGTGCGAGGCCATGTTTCCGATGCTGACCGAGGGGAAATCCGTATCCGTCATGCCGCGCCCCGGCACCCGGACGACACGGGCCGATTGGGCGCGGTTCTCCGGTTGCAATGGCCTTGACCAGGCAATCAGCGCGTCGCCGTCCTTATCGGGGTCGATTGTCAGGTCGGGCAGGTCGGGATGGGTCAGGGTGACCGTGCCCGTGGCGTCATCCAGCCGCGCGTCGATGGCCATCAGGCCGGGGGCTTTCGACCCGATGGTGAAGTTGCGGCAATGCGCCCACGCACTGCCATCCACGTCGCTTGCGTCATGCGCCACGGCCCAGGTCCGGTCCCAGGGCATGGTGGCCCCGGCCTTGAGCCGGACCGAGGTCAGCGCCTCGCGCCCATGGCTCTTGATCGGGTGCCGCCAGAGGCCGGTGACGCGGGGCGTCATGTGTCGTCCGGTTTCTTGCGCTGGAAACTGCGGCGGATATTGCCGAACACGTCGGGCTTGAAGCCCTGGCTGCGCATGATCGTGTATTGCTGGATGAAAGTCACCGTGTTGTTGGTGATCCAGTAGACCAGCAGGCCGCTGGCGAAGCTGCCGAGCATGAACATGAAGACCCAGGGCAGGTAGGCGAAGATCATCGCCTGCGTCGGATCGGTGGGCGCCGGGTTCAGTTTTTGCTGCAGCCACATCGAGACGCCCAGAAGCAGGGGCAGCACGCCGATGAAGATCAGCGCCATGATGGTGCCGGGCTCGGGTGCCGCGTAGGGAAGCAACCCGTAGAGGTTGAAGATCGACGAGCTGTCGGGCGCCGAGAGGTCATTCAGCCAGCCGAAGAACGGCGCGTGGCGCAGCTCCAGCGTGACGAAGATCACCTTGTAGAGCGAGAAGAAGATCGGGATTTGCAGAAGGATCGGCAGACAGCCCGAGGCAGGGTTCACCTTTTCCTTCTTGTAGAGCTCCATCATGCCCTGTTGCAGCTTCTGCCGGTCGTCGCCCGCGCGTTCCTTCAGCTCCTCCATCTTGGGCTGAAGCTCCTTCATCTTGGCCATCGAGACGTAGGATTTATAGGCCAGCGGGAAGAGCGCGGCCTTGATCAGCAGCGTCAGCGCGATGATGGCGAGGCCCATATTGCCGATAAGCGCGTTGAGGTTGTGAAGCAGCCAGAAGATCGGCTTGGTCAGGAAGTAGAACCAGCCCCAGTCGATGGAATCGAGGAAGCCGTCGATGCCGTCCTCGTTCTGGTAGTTGCGGATGGTCTCCCATTCCTTGGCCCCCGCGAAAAGGCGCGTCGAGCGCTCGACCGTTTGCCCCGGTTCGACGGTGACGGCGGGCAGGCGGGCCTCGGTCTGGTAGATCTCGGCGCTGGCGACATAGCGCGAGACGGCGGTGAAGGGCTGGCCCGCCTCGGGGATCAGCGTGGTCATCCAGTACTTGTCGGTGAAACCGATCCAGCCTTCCTCGGCTACGTCCGTCACTTCGGCCCGCGCGCCTTCGCGTTCGAGGAAATCGAGGTCGGTCATGTCGTCGTAATCAAGCTCGTTCAGGGTGCCGTCCGAGCTTTGCACGACGCCTTCGTGCAGGATGAAGAAGTTCTGCAGGTCATCGGGCAGCCCGTGGCGGGCGACGATGCCGTAGGGGGCAAGGCGGGCCGCGTCCTCGTTAGTGTTCTCGACCGATTGGGTGATCGTGAACATGTAATCTTCATCGACCGAGATCGTGCGGCGGAAGATCAGGCCCGCGCCATTGTCCCACCGAAGCGTCACCGGGGTCTCGACGGTCAGCGTCTCGCCCTCCTCGACCTCCCATTCGGTGTTCGCACCGGGGACATCCTCATAGCCAAGCGCGCCGCCGGGGGTCCAGCCGTAGAGCGCGTAATAGGCCCCGGATTGCCCGACCGGCGAGAGCAGGCGGACATTGGGCGAGTCCTCCTCCAGCGTTTCGAAATAGTTGCGCAGTTCGAGGTCGTCGAGGCGGCCACCGGTGAGCGAGATTGAGCCCGAAAGCGCCTGCGTGTCGATGCCGATGCGCGGGGCTTCCGCGGTCGCCTCGACCGGCGCGCCGACCTCGGTTTCGTCCCCGCCGACAGTGGGCGGGGTCAGCGCAAGATCGGGGGTCTCGCCTTCGGTGGTGACGACGGCCTCGGGGCTGCCGGGATCGGTCGGGAGGTCGGCGGGCGGGAACAGGATCGACCAGATCAGGATCACACCCAGGCTCAAGGCCATTGCAAGAATGAAATTCTTGTTCTGATTGTCCATAACCGCCCTGTCCAGCCTTGTTTGAATCCACGGAGGTTCAACAGATTGAGGCCGCAAAGGTCAAGCGGTTTTCCCCGCCTGTGGCACCGTTGCGCGCGGTTTGGCATCGGTTTGACCCCGGATGGGGCCGGATCAGCCCGCGCGGCGTCCGATCCGGGGCGTTTGGGGGATCTTTTCGTTGTAGCTGCGCATCCAGCCGATAGTGTCTTCCAGCGGCATGGGGCGCGACAGGCCATAGCCCTGGATATGGTCGCAGCCCAGTTGCGCCAGCACGCTTTGTTCGCCCTCGGTCTCGACGCCCTCGGCCACGGTGGCGACGCCAAGCCGTTCGGCCAGCGCCAGGATACCGGCGACCACGGCCTGCTGGCTGGATTCGCGATCCATCCGCGTCACGAAGCTGCGGTCGATCTTGATCCGGTTGACGCGGAAGCGGGCGATATTGGCGATGGCAGCACTGCCGGTGCCGAAATCGTCCAGGTCGATGTTGAAGCCATGCGCGCTGAGCCGTTCGATATTCTGCACCACCACGTCGTCCTGCGATTGCGCGGCGACGGTCTCCAGGATCTCGACGGTCAGGCGCGAGGGGCGCATCTCGTGACGGTCGACCTCCCATTTGACGCGGTCGGCCAGGGTCGGGTCATGCAGTTCCTCAGCCGAGAAATTGACCGAGACCGAGGGGATCGCGAACCCGGCCTCGTCCCAGACCTTCAGCGCGGCCAGCGCGTGCGACAAGATCACCTCGCCCAACCGGCCCATGCACCCGGCATCGTCGATGGCGGGCAGGAAATCGGCGGGGATCAGCACGCCTTCTTCAGGGTGGTGCCAGCGCGCGAGTGCCTCGAAGCCCGACACCGCCCCGGTATCGGTGCTGATCTGGGGCTGAAACCAGGGCCGGATGGCCCCGGAATCGAGCGCGGTTTCAACCTCCTCGGACAGGCCATGGCGGCGGCGCGAGCGGGTCTTGACGCGTTCGGAATAGCCGCGCACCCCGGCGGGGCCATTCCTGCGCGCCTCGGTCAACGCGGTCAGGGCGGCATCCAGCACGCATTCGGCATTGCCGTATTCGGCCTGCGCGGGCGTGGCAAAGCCGACCGAGAGGGTCGGGTGGGCCGCCGATCCGGCGATGGCGACAGGTTCGGAAAGTGCGCGTTGCAGGCGTTCGACTACCGATACGACGAGGTCGAGCTTGGCATTGGCGATGGGTTCCAGCGCGATGGCAAAGCGGCCCTCGCCGATGCAGGCGACGGCATCGCCCCGGCGCAGCGAGGTCTGAAGACGTTCGGCGCTGCGGCGCAGGATCTGATCGCCCGCCGACGCGCCCCAACGCGCCACCAGATCGGGGAAATCGTCGATCTCGGCAATCAGGCAGGCGGTGGCGCGGCCCTGCGCCTCGGGGCTGTTCATGGACCGATCCAGCGCGGTCAGGAACGCCTCGCGCATGGGCAGGCCGGTCTTGCCATCGCGCGGGCCTGTGTCGGGGTCGATGCGCGCGGGCGGGCGCAGCGCCTGAAGCGCCAGGAGCGCGGGCAACAGGACCGAGGTGGCAAAGATGATCTCGGCCTCGCCGATCCAGACCGCGCCAAGCGCCAGCAGCGGAAAGATCGCCAGGAATTCGACGCGGGCCAGCGCGCCGCGAATGCCGCGGGCAAGCCGGTCCATCGAGGAGGTCGCAGAAACACGCATCGGCACACCCTTTGTCTCACACCGTCCCCAGGTGAACGGAATGGGAACGTTGCCGAAAAGGGCTAAGCCAAACTGCCAAACAGGCTGTTAATGATCGCCGATTACTGTCTCTGATTTCAGTCGAATTGTTCCGACCGTGCCAGTCCGGCGAAGTCGAAAAGGCTCGGGTCCAGCAGATGCGAAGGCCGCGCATTCATCAGGGACGAGAACATCTTGCCGCGCCGTCCGGGGCTGCGCGCCTCCCACTCGTTCAGCATCGCCTTGATCTGCTGGCGTTGCAGCCCGTCCTGCGATCCGCAGAGATCACAGGGGATGATGGGATAGTTCATGGCGCGGGAAAACGCCTCGCAATCGGCCTCGGCGACATGGGCGAGGGGGCGGTAGACAAAGAGGTCGCCCTCATCGTTGAGCAGCTTGGGCGGCATCGTGGCCAGCTTGCCGCCATGGAACAAATTCAGGAAAAATGTCTCGAGAATATCGTCGCGATGATGGCCGAGGACCACCGCCGAACACCCTTCCTCACGCGCGATTCGGTAGAGGTTGCCGCGCCGCAGCCGCGAGCAGAGCGCGCAATAAGTCCGGCCCTGGGGCACCTTGTCCATGACGATGGAATAGGTGTCCTGATACTCGATCCGGTGCTCCACCCCCATCTTCTCCAGAAACTCCGGCAGCACGGTCGCGGGAAAGCCCGGCTGGCCCTGGTCGAGGTTGCAGGCGAGGATCTGGACCGGCAGCAGCCCGCGCCATTTCAGCTCGGTCAGGGCGGCCAGCAGGGTGTAACTGTCCTTGCCGCCCGAGAGGCAGACCAGCCACTTGTCCGGCCGCGCGCCCTCGGCGCGACGAGAGCCGCGTTCGATCATTCCGTAGCGCTGGATCGCCTCGCGGGTCTCGCGGATGATCCGCTTGCGCAGTTTCTTGAACTCCGCCGTCTTCGGCGCGCCGTGAAAGAGCGGGTGGATATCGTCGCTGTCGTCAAGCATCTGGGGCCTCCGGGTGTCGCGGTCCCCGCATAGTGCCGCGGGGTGCCCCGCGCAACGGTTTTGATATCCGCGCGGCCTGGGGCATACTGCGGGACAGGGAGGGCCGCGACATGGATTATTTCTTCTCGCGCCGCACGTTCAACCAGAGCAAGGGCAAGTTCACCAAGGACTTCGCGGCGCTGACACGCTATGCCCGCGTGCCTGAGCCCATTGCCGAGGCCGGGGCCGCGCATCTGATCAGCCGCGACCAGTGGTTGCAAGGCGTGCTGTCCTCGGCCACCACCAACGACGTCGTCATCTTCGTGCATGGCTTCAACACCTCGCAGGCGGAAATGCTGATCCGCCAGCGCAAGATCCAGGGTGGCCTCATGGCGCATGGCTTCGGCGGCGCTGTGATCGGGCTGGATTGGGCCAGCGACGGTGTGCTGTCCGGCTATGGCCGCGACCGCACGGACGCCAAGAAAACCGCGCCCTACCTGGTGCTGGACGGGATCGGGCCGATCCTCAACGCGCGCCCCGGTATCCGCATCCATATCCTGGCCCATTCGATGGGCGCCTACCTGACGTTGCGCGGCTTCAGCCAGGTGGGCGATTCCGGCGCGCCCGGCACCCATCCCTGGGGCGTGGAGCAGGTGTTGTTCCTGGCCGCCGATGTCACCGTGGGCTGGATGGAGGCGGGGGCCTGGGGCGGGCTGGTCATGGATCATCGCTGCAAGCGGCTGACCAACTATTACAGCGGTTTTGACGATGTGCTGGCCCTGTCCGAGATCAACAAGTTCGGCACGGCCCCCAAGATCGGCCGCAACGGCATGTCGGGGCCGCTGCCGGGCCGGTTCAACGACCTCTATTGCGGCCAGCAATATGACCGCACGGTGCCGCAGGCACAGCGCAGCGTGCGTTATTCCCACACCTGGTATTTCGACAATGCCGGCGTCTACCAGGATGTCGCCCGCACCCTGGCGGGGCAATCGGCGGCGACTATGCCGACGCGTCTGCCGGCGTCGAACGGGGATCAGGCGCTGCGGGTGTGAGGGGGCCTGTGCGACGCCCCGGCCCCTTGCGTTTTCAGAAATCAAACTGCCGTTTCGGTGGCGGCGGCTGCGATGGTGGCAGGCCAAGGTCGCGGCGCAGATGCGGCGTCAGGCCGTCCTCGAACCGGGCCCTGCGCAAGGCGCGCGCCGCCTCGCTGACCACCGCGCGCAACACGCGCCACAACCCGGCCTCGTGGGTGATGTCGGACAGGACGGCCTGAAGGTCAGTGTCACCCGTCGGACATATCGCTGTCAGGGTCCGGCACCGGATCGTAGCCGGAGGAGCCAAGCGGATGGCAGCGCCCGATGCGGCGCAGCGCCAGCCAGCCGCCTTTCAGCGCGCCATGCTTCTCAAGCGCCTCCAGCGCGTAGGCGGAACAGGTGGGCTGATAGCGGCAGTTGAACCCGACCCAAGGCGAAAAGATCAGCCGGTAGGCACGCACCGGCAGGGCGGCGATATGGGCCAGCGGGCTCATCCGTGCAGCTTTTGCAGGGCGCGGGACAGGTCGGCGCGCATCTGGTCCATGGGCAGGGTCGCGGTAAGCTCGGGCCTGCCGATCAGCACGTAGTCCCATCCAGGACGCCCCTCGGTCGTGATCACGGCGCGGGCAATCTCGCGCAGGCGGCGCTTTGCGCGGTTGCGGGCGACGGCATTGCCGACCTTCTTGGAACAGGTATAGCCGACGCGGATCAGGTCGGGGTCGGCGGGCTCCCCCTCGCGCCGTTTGCGGCCCTGCACCAGAAAGCCCGGCGCATGGGCGCGGCCTGCACGGGCGGCGCGCAGGAAATCGGGGCGATTGGCCAGGGTCTCGATCCGCTGCGTCACGCGCGATCCTTCAAAACACGAAAAGCCGAAATACGAAAAGCCCCTGTGGCCATGATGGCCGAAGGGGCTCCTCCAGGGGGCGCATCGGCCCCCAAATCGGCACGCGATTACGCGCTGAGCGACTTCCGGCCGCGGGCGCGGCGGGCGTTCAGGATCTTGCGGCCGGCCTTGGTTGCCATGCGGGCGCGGAACCCGTGGCGGCGTTTGCGGACCAGGTTGGACGGCTGGTAAGTGCGTTTCATCTCTCAAGCTCCGTATCGTCACGGGCCGGAACGCGCGAGGGATTGCGCATCGACGGCCAGAGAATCCGTTTGAAGCCCCGCCAATAGAACCAGTGCCGCGCGGTGTCAACAATGGCGCGGGCCGAAAAGCGGGGTTTGAAACATCCGCGCGGCGAAATCCTTCAGATCGGGCCGGAAACCGACATATCCGGCCCGAAACGGTCACGCCCCATCAAGCGGGCGTGAAGGGCCTGTTGCGGGGCCGCCGGAACGCGCATCTTCTGGTCAAGCGATTGCGAAAGGTGCAACCATGTCCGATACCACAGCCCCGTCAGGAAGTCCGATGACCCGATATCTGCCGCTGATCGTGATTGCACTCGTGGCGGCATCCGGCTGGTTCTTCTTTCGCGATTACCTGAGCTTCGAGGCGCTGCGCGACAATCGTGAAGCGCTCCTGGCCTTTCGAGATGCGAATTACCTGGCAATGGTCGCGGGTTACATCGTGGCATATGTCGCCATCGTGGCGTTTTCCCTGCCCGGCGCGACACCGGCGACACTGGCGGGGGGCTTCCTCTTCGGTCTCTTCCCCGGTGCGTTCTATGTCGTGGTCTCGGCAACGCTCGGCGCGATCGTCATCTTCCTGGCCGCCAAGTGGGGCCTGGGCGAGGCGCTGGCGGCGCGGATGGATGCCTCCTCGGGCCGGATCAAGCGCATCAAGGAGGGGATCGAGGCGAACGAGCTGCCGATGCTGTTCCTGATCCGTCTGGTCCCCGCCGTGCCCTTTTTCGTCGCCAACCTGCTGCCCGCGCTCGTCGGCGTCGCGTTGGGGCCGTATGTCTTCACCACGTTTTTCGGAATCATGCCGGGCACGGTGGTCTACACCTGGGTCGGCGCGGGACTGGGTGAGGTTTTCGCCCGTGGCGACACGCCCGATCTGGGGATCATCTTCGAGCCGATGATCCTGGGGCCGATCCTTGGGCTCTGCGCGCTGGCGCTGCTGCCGATCGTCATCAGGGCCGTGCGCGGCAAGGAAGGGGTCTGAGCGATGGCCGAGATCAGATGCGACATCTGCGTGATCGGGGCCGGAAGCGGTGGCCTGTCCGTCGCGTCCGGGGCCGTGCAGATGGGGGCCGACGTGGTCCTGCTGGAAGGGCACAAGATGGGTGGCGATTGCCTGAACTATGGCTGCGTGCCGTCCAAGGCGCTGCTGGCGGCGGGGCACAAGGCGCATGCGATGGGGCAGGGGGCGTTCGGCATCAGCGGCGGGGCGGTCACGACCGATTTCGCCGCCGCCAAGGATCACGTGGAGCAGGTCATCGCCAGTATCGCCCCGCATGACAGCGAGGAACGGTTCGAGGGCCTTGGTGTGCGTGTCATCCGCGATTACGGGCGCTTCATCGACCATGACAGGGTGCAGGTGGGCGCGGACGTGATCACCGCGCGCCGCTTTGTCATCGCCACCGGGTCGCGCCCCTTCGTGCCGCCGATTCCGGGGCTCAAGGATGTGCCTTACCTGACCAACGAAACCGTCTTCGACCTGCGCGAGCGGCCTGAGCACCTGATCGTCATCGGCGGCGGCCCGATCGGCATGGAAATGGCGCAGGCGCATCGCCGCCTCGGCAGCAAGGTCACGGTGCTGGAGGGGGAAACGGCGCTTGGCAAGGATGACCCGGACCTGGCGGCAATCGCGCTGGAGCGCCTGCGCGGCGAAGGCATCGAGATCGTCGAAGGCGCGCTGGCCAGCCAGGTCAGCGGCGGCGCGGGCGACATCACGGTCGAGACCAGGGGCGGCGCGCGCTTCCACGGCTCTCACCTGCTGGTCGCGGTCGGGCGCAAGGTCAATATCGACCGGCTCGACCTGCACAAGGCGGGGCTGGAGGAAGAGAACGGCGCGGTCAGGGTGGATGCCAGCCTGCGCTCGCCCACCAACCGGCGCGTCTATGCCGTGGGCGATGCCGCGGGCGGGCTGCAATTCACCCATGTCGCAAGCTATCACGCGGGCGTCGTCATCCGCTCCATGCTGCTTGGTCTGCCATCGAAGGCGCGCAGGGATCACCTGCCCTGGGCGACCTTTACCGACCCCGAAATGGCGCAGGTTGGCCTGACCGAAGCGCAAGCGCGCAAGGCCCATGGTGACAGGTTGACCGTGGTGCGGGCCGAGTTCTCCGGCAATGACCGCGCCGTCGCCACCGGACAGACAGTGGGACTGATCAAGGTCATGGTGGTGAAGGGGCGGCCTGTCGGGGCTTCCATCGTCGGCGCGCAGGCGGGTGAATTGATCCAGACCTGGGCGCTGGCCATCGCCAACCGTTTGAAAATGAGTGCAATTTCCGCCATGGTGGCGCCATATCCCACATTGGGAGAGGTCAACAAGCGCGCCGCGGGGGCCTATTTTACGCCCAAGCTGTTCGAAAATCCGTGGATCAAGCGTATCGTGCGGCTGGTGCAGCGGTTCTGACACCGCGCGAAGGAAGGGAGGGACAGAGGTGAACTCACTTTCAGGCCGGTTCCTGATCCTGACGGTCATTTTCGTGATGCTGGCCGAAGTTCTGATCTTCGTCCCCTCCATCGCGCGCTTCCGCGAGGATTACCTGCTGGCGCGTCTGGAACGGGCGCAGATCGCCTCGCTGGCCGTGCTGGCCGACGAGACCATGATGCTCGATGAGGCGCTGGAGGGCGAGCTTCTGGAAAATGCGGGCGTCCTCAACGTCGTGATGCGCCGCGATGCGTTCAGCCAGTTGATCCTGACCAGCGAGGAAATTCCCCCGGTCTCGGGCTTTTTCGACCTGCGCGATCCCGGTGCCTGGCGGTTGATGGTCGATGCCATGGCCCGCCTGTGGCAGCCCGAGGACCAGGTGATCCGCGTCATGGGCAACCCGGTGCGCGAGGCCGGGATCCAGATCGAGGTGACCCTGCATACCGGCCCCTTGCGCGACGCGATGCTGGAATACGGGCTGAACATCCTGCTTCTGTCGCTGGTGATCTCGGTCATTACGGCCGCGCTGCTTTTCCTGGCCGTGCGCCGGGTGATCGTGATGCCGATCAAGCGGGTCGTGGCCTCGATGCATGCCTATTCCGAACAGCCCGAGGATACCCGCCGCATCATCGAGCCTTCGGCGGGCGCGCGCGAATTGCGCGATGCCGAGGTGACGCTGCGCAAGTTGCAGACCCAATTGACCGCCTCGCTGAAGCAGCGCGAACACCTGGCGCAACTGGGGGCCGCCGTGGCCAAGATCAGCCACGATCTGCGCAACATCCTGACCGTGGCGACCCTGCTGGCCGACCGGCTGGAAAGCTCGGCCGACCCGGCGGTCAAGCGCACCGCGCCGAAACTGCTCTCCTCGCTGTCGCGCGCGGTCAACCTCTGCGAAGGCACGCTTGCCTTTGGCCGCGCCGAGGAGGCCCCACCGGCCCTCATGCGCATCGACATCGCCACGCTGGTCGCCGATGTGATCGAACATGAACGGCTCTCGGCGGATGTCGAGGATGTGACTCTGACCGCCGATGTGCCGCCGGGCCTGATGGTGCGCTGCGATCCCGAACAGCTCTACCGCGTGTTGGGCAACCTGATCCGCAACGCCCGCCAGGCCATCGCGGGAACAGGCGCACACGGCGAGGTGACGATCAAGGCGGGCGAGGGCGATACGAGTTGGTGGATCACGGTCTCGGATACCGGTCCGGGCCTGCCGAAAAAGGCGCTCGATCACCTCTTCACGCCGTTCCAGGGCGGCGCGCGCAAGGGCGGCACCGGTCTTGGCCTGGCCATCGCGGCGGAACTGGTGCGCGGCCATGGCGGGACGCTGGAGCTGGAGGAGACCGGGCCCGAGGGCTCGACCTTCCGCATCACCCTGCCGTCCTCGCGCGTGGCGCTTGCAAGTTGAGGTCAGAAAGCTGCCGATTGCCCCTTGCAATGCCCCGCCCGTGGCGATACATCCGCCCCACTCTGATGCGGACTGGTAGCTCAGTTGGATAGAGTACTTGACTACGAATCAAGGGGTCGGGGGTTCGAATCCTCCCCAGTCCGCCACTTCCCCCTTTTCTGAACATTGAAGCCTGGTCGGGTCTTTTCGGCTCAATGGAAATCCCGCGACTTCGGGATCAGGCGGGCGTTGCGGGGGTGGCCGCGCATGCCGACCTGGTTCGGCAGCGGATGGGTCGGGTGGTCGCCGCGTGTGGTGATCGGGGGCAGGCTGACATCCGAGAGGCCGTCCAGCCGGTCGCTGCGATCCTCCAGCCGATCGGCGACGATATGGATCACGCGGCCATCGGTCTGGACCTGGCCATGCACCACCAGAAGCCGCGCCGCCATGATCACGGAGCGGAAATGCTTGAAGAGCTTGGGCCAGATCACCAGGTTCGCCACCCCCGTCTCATCCTCCAGCGTGATGAAACAGACGCCCTTGGCGCTGCCCGGTTTCTGGCGCACCAGCACGAGGCCAGCCAGCGAGACCCGCGCGCCATGGCCAAGCCCGGTCAGATCGGCGGCGCAGCGATAGCCCTGCGCGCGCAGGCTGGCGCGGTAGAACGAGATCGGATGCGCCTTCAGCGACAGCCGCAGGGTCTGGTAATCGGCGACCACATGTTCGGCCTTGGGCATGGTCGGCAGATGCACCTCGGGCTCCGGGCCTTCGCCTGCCGCCTCGGCATGGTCGAAGATCGGCAGGGCGGGCGCGTCGCGCAGGGCCTGCGCCTGCCACAGGGCCTGCCGCCGGTCGGCGCCCATGCTGCGCATCGCATCGGCGGCGGCGAGGCGGCGGATGGTGCCCGCATCCAGCCGCGCGCGCGATTTCAGCGCCGCCACATCCTCGTAAGGCATGTCCCGCGCGGCCATGATCCTGAGCGCCGCCTCCTCGCGCATCCCCCCCACCTGACGTAGCCCGAGGCGCAGCGCGAAGCCCTCGCCACCCGGTTCCAGCGTGCAGTTCCAATCCGACAGGTTCACATCGACGGGCCGCACCGCCACGCCGTGATCGCGGGCATCGCGCACGATCTGGGCGGGGGCGTAGAACCCCATCGGCTGCGAATTGAGCAGCGCGCAGGCGAAGGCGGCGGGGTAGTGGCATTTCATCCAGCTCGACACGTAGACCAGCTTGGCGAAGCTGGCGGCATGGCTTTCGGAAAAGCCGTATTCGCCGAAGCCCTCGATCTGGCTGAAGCAGCGGGCGGCGAAATCGGGGTCGTAGCCGCGCCCAACCATGCGGCTGACCATCTTCTCCTTGTGGCTGGAGACCAGCCCCCGCGAGCGGAAGGTCGCCATCGCCTTGCGCAGCTGGTTGGCCTCGGCGGGGCTGAACTCGGCGGCGACCATGGCGATCTTCATGGCCTGTTCCTGGAAGATCGGCACGCCCAGGGTGCGCCCGAGGATGTTGAGCAACTCATCTTGCGGATGCTCCGGCCCCGGCGCGGGGTAATTCACCGGCTCCTGGCGTTGACGGCGGCGCAGATAGGGGTGGACCATGTCGCCCTGAATGGGACCGGGGCGCACGATGGCGACCTCGATCACCAGGTCGTAGAACCGGCGCGGGCGCAGTTTCGGCAGCATCGCCATCTGCGCGCGGCTTTCGACCTGGAAGACGCCGAGGCTGTCGCCCGCGCACAGCATGTCATAGGTGGCGGTGTCATCCGCCGGAATGCTGGCCAGCTCGTGATCCTGCCCGTAATGCGCGCGCATCAGGTCGAAGCATTTGGCGATGCAGGTCAGCATTCCAAGCGCCAGGATATCGACCTTGAAGATGCCGAGCGCGTCAATATCGTCCTTGTCCCATTCGATGAAGCTGCGGTCAGCCATGGCGCCATTGCCGATGGGCACGATCTCGGTCAGGGGCGCTTCCGTCAGGATGAAGCCGCCGACATGCTGGCTCAGGTGGCGCGGCATCCCGGTCATCTGGCGGGCCAGTTTCAGCACCATGCGCAGGTAGGGGTCGCTCAGGTCCAGCCCGGCCTCGCGCACGCGGTCGTCCTGCACCTCTGCGTCGAAACTGCCCCAGACCGTGCCCGCCAGTTTCGAGGTCACATCCTCGCTGAGCCCCATCACCTTGCCGACCTCGCGGATCGCGGATCGCGGGCGGTAATGGATCACGGTGGCGCAGAGACCGGCGCGGTGGCGGCCGTATTTGCCATACATGTACTGGATCACCTCCTCGCGCCGCTCATGCTCGAAATCGACGTCGATATCGGGCGGCTCGTCGCGCTCCTCGCTCAGGAACCGCTCGAACAGGAGGTCATGTTCGGCAGGATCGACCGAGGTGATGCCGAGGCAGAAACAGACCGCCGAATTCGCCGCCGAGCCGCGCCCCTGGCACAGGATCGGCGGGGTGGCCTCCTCGCGGGCGAAGCGCACGATGTCGTGGATGGTCAGGAAATAACGCGCGATCTTCTTGGACCGGATCAGGGAAAATTCCTTCTCGATGGTCTTGCGGATCGCCTCCGGCACGCCTTGCGGATAGCGCCCCGTAGCACCTTCCCATGTCAGGCGCTCCAGCTCCTCCTGCGCGGTGCGGCCTTCGGGGACGATCTCATGCGGATATTCGTATTTCAGGTCATCCAGCGTGAATGTGATGCTGTCTGCCAGGGCCCGCGTCGCGGCAATCGCATGGGGCCAGTCTGCGAAGAGGCGGCGCATCTCATCGGGCGATTTCAGGTGGCGTTCGGCATTGGCCTCCAAGAGCCGCCCGGCGCTGGCGATGGTCACGCCCTGCCGGATGCAGGTCATCACATCCTGCAGCGGGCGGCGGTCGGGGGTGGCGTAAAGCACGTCATTGGTGGCGAGGATCGACAGGCCGTGCGCCCGCGCCATTCCGTCCAGCCGGTTGATCCGCGCCCGGTCATCGCCGCGATAGAGGTGGCTCGCCGCGATATGACGCAGCCCCGGCAGGGCGCGGAGAAGACGCGGCAGACCGGCGGCAAAGCGCTCCAGATCGGGGCCGGGCAGGGCGATGAGGTGCAGGGTATCCGTCGCGTGATCCGCCAGCATCTCCAGCGTCAGGTGGGTTTCGCCCTTCTCCTGCCAGTCGCCCTCGGCATCCGTCATCTTGCCCTTCGACAGCAGCGTCGACAGCCCCGCATAGGCGGCGCGGTCCCTTGGATAGGCCAGAAACTCCGCCCCGCAGAGCAGTTCCAGCCGCGCGCCGATCAGGGGATGGATGCAGGCGGCCTTGGCCTCGCTATACATCCGCACCACACCGGCCAGGGAATTGTGATCGGCGATCCCGATGCGGTCATAGCCAAGCCGGTTCGCCGTCGCCGTCAGGTCCACCGCGTCCGAGGCCGCGCGCAGGAACGAGAAGCAACTGGCCAGCCCCAGTTCCACGTAACCCGCGCGCGGATTCGGGGTGAAGCCGTCTTCCTCATGGCTGCGCCGCTTATGTCCCTCCTGCTGCGGCATCAGGCAAAGAGCCCATGCAGGAACCAGCGCGGATCGGCCCCGCGCCCGTCGCCCATCACGCCCTGACGGTAGAGCCAGAAGCGGCGGCCATCCGTGACCTCGACCTTGTAGTAATCGCGCAGCCGCGTGCCGGGGCGGTCCTGCCACCATTCCGGGGCGATCCGTTCGGGGCCTTCATAGCGCGCGGTGCGGAAGGTCACGCGCCGCCAGCGAAACTGCGCCGGTGCGCCTTCCGGCACGGCATAGAGCACGCGCAATTCCTCGGCCGGGTCGAAGATGCGCAGGGGGCGGTCGCGGGTAATGACGGGCGGCGCGGCGGGCGTGGCGGTCAGCGCGGGGATGCGGGCCTCGGCGCGTTCCGGCACGTGGCTCTCGCGCCAGCCGGTCCAGGTGATCCGGTCGGGCCCCAGCCGCGCGCTGAGCCGGTCCATGAGGGCGGCCAGATCCTTGTCGGTGTCGCGCGCGCCGTCCAGCCGTTCCTGCGTCAGCGACACGGGCTCGACATCCAGCGCCTCCAGCGTCAGCAGGTCAAAGCCGAAACCGGGATCGACAGTGGCGAATTTGCCATCGAAGAGCCGCAGGATATGGGCCGGGTCGCGGGTCGCCTGCGCGGTGCCAAGCGTGACCGCGCGGCGTTCGCCGTCGATGCGGTAGATGGTGAGCCTCAGCCGCCGCGCGCCCTGTTCGGCCTCGGCCAGCGCCGCGCAGAGCTTACGCGCCAGCCCCGGCATATGCGGCTCGGGGTCCATCACCGGTTCGGCCAGCCGCACCCGCATCAGCCAATTCGCGGGATCGGGCGGCGGGCTGAGCGGGTCGGCCTGCCGCCCCATCGCGCGGTCGAGCAGGATCAGCGGGTTGTGGCCCGCCTCCATATTGGCAAAGCGGCGCATCAGGGCGCTGCGCGGCATCTCGGCCAGCGTGCCGATGGTCTTGAGGCCCAACCGGTGCAGCAGGCGCTGTGTCTCGGCCCCGATCCGCAACGCGGCAAGGGGCAGGGGGGCGAGGTGATCCGCGACATCCTCCGCGCCACAGATCGCCCGATTTTCCCCGTGACAGGCCAGCGCCTGCGCCGCGATGCGGGTCGGTGCCATGGCCAGCCGCGCGGTCAGCCCCTGGATGGCGAACCGGGTCTCGATATCGCGCATCAGCGCCGCCTCGCCGCCGAACAGATGCGCCGAGCCGGTGGTGTCCAGGATCAGCCCGCCCGCGCGGTCAACCACAGTCCAGGGGCACCAGCGCCGCGCCCAATGCACCAGCCGGTCCAGCATCGCGGCATCGCCCGCGACATCGGCGGGCTCCACATGCAGGTCGGGATGGATCGCCTGGGCATCGACCACGCGCAGGCCCTCGGACAGCCCACGCGCCATGGCGGCCTGGCTCAGCGCGTGGATTACCGGGCCATGGGTGCCGTCGCGGGCCAGCACCACGGGCACGTCACCCCCCGGCAGCGTCCGCTCGCGGCTGGCCGTCCTGCGCCAGCGCTGCATCGCCAGATGCGGGAACCAGACCGAGACGATCCGTTGATCGGGCCGCGCGCGGGTCATACTCGGCCACCCATGCGCCCGGTGGCCGTCCGCGCGCGCGGAAAAGCTCCGCCGTCCAGCGGGGCGGCCCCGGCGCGCGGGCGTCGTGCGGATTGGCCCCCGAGGGCAGCGCCCCGATGCGCCAGCGTTCGCGCGCGGCGCTGAGCGTGCCGGGATCGCCGCTGCGGATCAGCCAGATCGGCACGTTCGCGCGTTCCGCGCGCAGGGCCAGCCGCTTGGTCGCGGTAAAATCCAGCACCGCCGGCGCGCCATGGATCTCGCCCACCACCGCCGAGAGGCCCGCACAGCCCGCGCCCTGTTCCATCGCCCAAAGCGCATCGCGCGGGTGGTTTACAGTGACCTGTAACACAGGTGCCTTCAGCCCCAGTTGCGCCAGCCCGATGCCATAAAGCCCGCCGTTTTCCTGCCGCGACAGCCGGTCCTGCACCCACAGGATGGGCCGATCCGCGCCCGCAAGCCGCGCCAGCACGAAGCCGGTGGCCGAGATATCCAGCGCGCCCGCGCTCAACGCATCGCGCAGCACAGCCGCCTCCGCCCCCGGAGCCTCCCGGTTGGCGGGGGGCGGGGCGCGTCGGGAAAGGCGTTTCACCTGCCCATATGACGAATCGAGGCGCATACACCTTCCCATATGTTCATATTTTGTTCTCATTTTCCAGTGGTGCCATGCAGCTTGCCAAGCCCCTGTCAAACCACGAAAATCATGCCCGCCACAGCCGTCCGGGCGCGAAATCGCCCGCGCCGGAGCCCGCCAGGCGGAACAGGTGCCAGGCCAGCACCTGGTTGCTGGACAGCACGGGCATGCCAAGGCGCGCCTCCATCTCCTCGATCACATCGAGCGTGCGCAGGTTGGTGCAGGACAGGAACAGACCGTCGCAATCTGCCATCCCGGCCACCGCGCAGCCCGCTTCGATAATCGATTCCGGCGCGATGCGCACGACCCGCGCCTCCTCGGCCACGTTGAAACTGCCGAAACCAGTGGTGGCCACGCCCGCCCCGGCCAGGACGGTGCGCAACCGGGCCGAGACATCGGCGATGTAGGGGCTCAGGATCGCCAGCCGCTCGATCCCCAGATGCGCGCAGGCGGCGATCAATGCGCTGACGGGTTCCGTTACCTCAGGCGTGGCGATGCCCGCGCGGATCAACTCCGCCACCCGACCCGGCCCGATCTGCGCCGCGCCCGAGGTGCAGCCATAACCAACAGCCGCCATCCGTGCGCCATCGGGGAACAGGGCCGCCGAGCCGGTCAGATGCCCCGCCATCGCCTCCAGCGTGTCGGGCCGCACCTCAAGGCCCGAGGCAACGCGCGAGATCATCAGTTCCAGACCGTGCGGCAGCATCCGGCGGAAGTCGCGTTCGATGCTTTCATCGCTTTGCAGGATGATCAGCCCGACCTGCGGCGCGCGGGTTTCCGTCAGCGTGTACGGCAAGTCGGGCGGGGGGGCGCTCATCCCTCCGGCCCTTCGCTGAGGATGACCAGCGCGCGGGAGGTGGCGTCCAACCCGAAGGCAGAGCTTGCCGCCAGCAAACCGGACAGCCCCGCCGCACCCGAAGGTGTCGTCTCCAACCCCGCCGCCGCGCAAGCCGCGTTCCCGGCCTCGCCCTCGGCCTCGCTGATCGTCATGAACCAATCGGCATCGCGCGCGAGGCCCTTCAGCGCAATCAGCGACGGTGTCTTGCAGTCGAGCCGCCCCATGGCGGAAACCGGGCCTTGCGTCTCGACCGGGCGGCCTGCGTGGATCGAGGCGATGAGGGCGGGGGCGGCCTCGGGCTCCACCACCACGATCTGCGGCGCGTCCCCCCAAGCGGCGCGGGCAAGAGCGGCGCAGGCCACCGCCAGCCCGCCGACGCCCGCTTGCAGGAAGATATGGGTGGGGGCGTCCATCGCGCGGGTCACTTCCTGCATCAGGACAAGGTAGCCCTCCATCAGGCGGTGCGGGCGCGCGGCATACCCTGCCCAGGAACTGTCTGACAGAAGCTGCCAGCCGTTTTCCTCCGCCGCCTGTTGCGCGGCCTCCATGCTGGCCTCGTAAGTCGCGCCCGCGCGCACCACCTCGGCCCCCTCGCGGCGCAGCCGGTCGGCAAAAGCCTCGGGCACCGTCTCGGCCAGGTAGATGATGGCGCGCGCGCCAAAGGCGGCGGCCCCGGCGGCGACGGAGAGGCCATGATTGCCCGCGCTGGCGGTGACGTAGCTTTGCCCCCTGGCGCGGCCCGCCTCGGCATCGCAGGCGATGACATAGGCCGCGCCGAGCGCCTTGAAACTGCCCAGTCCCATCCGGTCGCGTTCATCCTTGATCAGCTGCGCCCCGATCCCGGCTTGGCGCGCCAGATCGGCACTCTCCACCAACGGCGTGGCGCCTGCGCGCGGGCAGCGGGCAACCAGCGCGGTGGGTTTTTCCGCGTCAATACTCGGCCATGGCATCTCAGCCAGATCGGGACAGTCCAATCCGGTGCCGCGATGGGGGTTCTTCAGAATATCCATGCGTCCCTCCCTGTTCGGGGCAGGAAGCCCGGAATGGTGGGCCGTGGCAAGTTTAAACGCTCAGTCCAGCAGGGCCTGAGTCAGCGGATCATCGGCCTCGCGCAGCCCGTCGATCACGTCGAAATGGTGCCTCTCCGGCGCGAAGACCGGCGGCCGCATGTCGGTCTTGCCCGTCCAGGCCTCGGCCAATATCGCGGCTTGTCGCAGGAACTCGGGCCGCTCCAGCGCGCCGGTCCAGCAGGTCACCGCGATCCCCGGCAACGGGTCCAGCAGCACCGGGCTTTCGGTCCGCGCCTCGGCCCTGTCCAGCCGCAGATCGGCGTTCATCGAGTGCAGCCGCAGGGGCCGCAGGTCATGGACGCCCGAGATCGAGATCACGCGGTCGATCCGGCTGGCCACGCTTGGGCTCAGCGGGCTGTCCCGGCACGCCATGCGCGTCACCAGATGCCCGCCCGCCGAATGTCCCGCCAGCCGAATGGGCCCCGCCACGCGCCCCGCCGCCGATTCCAGCGCCGAGGCGATTTGGTGCGTGATCTGCGCAATCCGCGCCTCGGGGGCCAGCGTGTAGCCCGGCATCGCCACCGCCCATCCCCGCGCCAGGGGCCCCATCGCCAGGTCGGACCAGAGCGATTTGTCCATCGCCTTCCAGTAGCCGCCATGCACGAAGATCACGAGACCCTGCGGGCTGCCCTCGGGTAGGAACAGGTCCAGCCGCTCGCGCGCGCCATGGCCGTAGGCCACATCGAGCCGCATATCGGTGCCGCCCGCGCGAAACGCCTCGGCCCGTTCGGCCCATCGCGCCGGATACTCCGTGCCACCGGGGATGTAATCGCCGTTCTGGAACGCATCCTCCCAGTCTATTCCGGTCTCGGCATCTTGCATATTCCGCGCCTCTTTGCCTTTCATGGCCGCAACCCTAGCCCCACACAGGCCCCGATAGAAAGGCCCGCCCATGACCCTGCCCAGAAAAGAGCTGTTCGACCTGCCCGAGGGGGTTCTCTATCTCGACGGGAATTCGCTCGGCCCGCTGCCGAAAGGGGCCGCCGAACGTGTGGCCCGCGTGATGCGCGACGAATGGGGCGCGGACCTGATCAAGGCCTGGAACACGGCGGGCTGGATGGACCTGCCGCGCGTCGTGGGCGACCGGATCGGGCAGCTCATCGGCGCGCCGGAAGGGTCCGTGGCCACCGGCGATACGCTGTCGATCAAGGTCTACCAGGCGCTGGCGGCGGCGCTTCAGATGCGGCCCGAACGCAAGGTGGTGCTGTCCGATACCGGCAATTTTCCTTCCGATCTCTACATGGCGCAGGGCCTGATCGACACGATCGGCAAGGATCATGAGTTGCGGCTGGTGGCCCCCGAGAACGTGGCGGGCGCGATCGGCGAGGATGTCGCCGCCGTCCTGCTGACCGAGGTCGATTTCCGCAGCGGGCGGAGGCATGACATGGACGCGATCACGCGGCAGGCGCATGAGGCGGGCGCGGTGATGATCTGGGATCTCGCCCATAGCGCGGGCGCGGTGCCGGTGGACATCACCGCCTGCAACGCGGAATTCGCCGTCGGCTGCACCTATAAATACCTCAATGGCGGCCCCGGCGCGCCGGCCTTCATCTATGCCAGGCCGGACATCGTCGAGGGCCTGCAACCGGCGCTGGCCGGGTGGCTCGGCCATGCCAGCCCGTTCGACATGGAACTGGCCTATCGTCCGGCCATGGCCACCGAACGTCTGCGCGTCGGCACCCCGCCGATCCTGCAATTGGCGGTGCTGCAACAGGCGCTGGAGGCCTGGGACGGGGTCGATATGGCCGATCTGCGCGCCGCCTCGGTGACACTTTGCGAGCGCTTCATCAAGGAGGTCGAGGCGCGTTGCCCGCAATTGACGCTGGCGAGCCCCCGCGACCCCGAGGCGCGTGGCAGCCAGGTCTCGTTCGCCTTCGAGAACGGTTACCCGGTGATGCAGGCCCTGATCGCGCGCGGCGTGATCGGCGATTTCCGCGCGCCCGACATCATGCGCTTCGGCTTCACGCCGCTCTACCTGGACGAGGGCGACGTGATCCGCGCCGCCGAGATCCTCGAGGAGGTGATGGTCAAGGAGATCTGGCGCGACGCGGAGTATAACAGGCGCTCCCGCGTGACCTGAGTTTCACGCCCGCGTCGACGCAGCCCCACCAGGATCAAATGCAGGCGCGCAACAATGCCGCCACGTTTTCCTCGGTCAACTCCACCGGGTTGCCGCCACAGGAGGGGTCTTGGAGCGCCATCGCGGTCAGCTCGTCGATCCGGTCATCGCCGACGCCCATATCGGCCAGCCGCCGCGGCACGCCGAGGCGATCATTGAACTCCTGCACGAAATGCCGGAACCCGTCGAAGCCGCCCTCGATCCCCAGATAGGCCGCGACGCCTGCAAACTTCTCCGCGATCGCGGGCGCGTTCATCTCCAGCACCGCAGGCATGCAGACCGCGTTCGTCGTGCCGTGATGGGTGTTGTAGACCGCCCCGATGGGATGGCTGATCGCATGGATCGCACCGAGCCCCTTCTGGAACGCGGTCGCCCCCATCAGGGCGGCGGCCATCATCTGGGCGCGCGCCTCGAGATCGTCGCCACCCGCATGGGCGCGGGGCAGATAGTCCTTGACCAGCCGCATCCCCTCCAGCGCGATGCCCTGGGACATGGGGTGGAAATGCGGGCTGGCATAGGCCTCGACGCAATGGGCGAAGGCATCGAGCCCGGTGCCCACGGTGATCGCCTGTGGCATGCCAACCGTCAGCTCGGGGTCGCAGATCACCACGCCGGGCAGCACGCGCGGGTGGAAGATGATCTTCTTCACATGGGTCTCAGAGTTGGTGATGACACTGGCGCGGCCCACTTCCGATCCGGTTCCGGCAGTGGTCGGCACCGCCACGATGGGCGCGATGGCGGCGCTGTCGGCGCGCATCCACCAATCGCCGACATCCTCGAAGTCCCAGAGCGGGCGCGTCTGGCCCGCCATGAAGGCCACCATCTTGCCCAGGTCCAGCCCAGAGCCGCCGCCGAAGGCGACCACCCCGTCATGCCCGCCCGCGCGGTAGGTCTCTACGCCCGCCGCAAGGTTCACCTCGTTCGGATTCGCATCGACCTCGGCAAAGACCGCCCGGCCAAGCCCCGCGGCCTGCATCAGGTCCAGCGTGTCACGGGTGATCGCCATCTCGGCCAGGCCCCGGTCGGTGACCAGAAGCGGGTTGGTGATTCCCGCCTGCGCGCAGGCCTGCGGCAATTCGGCGATGCGGCCCGCGCCGAACTTGATCGCGGTGGGGTAGGACCAGTTGGCGGTCAGGGTCATGTCGTCACTTTCCTTTCGTCGCGCAGAGCCTCGAATTTCTCGCGCTCATGCCATCATCTTCTTCGCCCAAATACCTGCGCCGCAGGCATCCGAGCCTTGCCAGGGGCGCCGAAGGGTCAGGCCCTTTCGAACCCCCGTGCGATCTCGTAATCCGTCACCACGCGGTCGAAATCCTCGATCTCCACCTCGGCGGCGCGAACGTAGTGATCGACCACCTCGTCGCCCATCGCCGCGCGCAGCATGGTCGAGCCCTTGAGTGTCTCGCGCGCGTCGCGCAGGGTGCCGGGGATCTCGGCCACGTCGCCATCATAGGCATCCCCCTTGAAAGGCGGGGCCAGCGCCAGCCCCTCCTCGATCCCGGCAATCCCCGCCGCGATCTGGGCGGCCATCGCCAGGTAGGGGTTCAGGTCCGACCCGCCGATCCGGCATTCGACGCGCACCGCCTTGCTGCCATCACCCACCAGCCGGAAGCCTGCCGTGCGGTTGTCCACCGACCAGACCGCGCGGGTGGGGGCGAAGGTGCCCTTCTGGAACCGCTTGTAGCTGTTGATGTAGGGCGCCAGGAAACAGGTGTAATCCGAGGCGTATCGGATCAGCCCGGCCATGTAGGATTTCATCACCTCCGACATGCCGAGCGCGTCGCCTTCGTCGACGAAGGCGTTCCCCCCGTCCTTCCAGAGCGACTGATGCACATGCGCCGAACTGCCGACGCGGTCGCGGTGCCATTTCGGCAGGAAGCTGGCGGCGTGGCCCTTCGCATGGGCGATCTCCTTGACCGCCTGCTTGGCGATCGTGTGGTGATCGGCGCAATCCATCGCGGCGGCATAGGTGATGTTCAACTCGGATTGACCGGCCTCGGCCTCGCCCTTGGTGTTTTCGACCGGGATGCCCGCCGCGAAGAGGTGATTGCGCAGCGGCCGCATCACATGTTCTTCCTTGGTGGTCTGGAAGATGTTGTAATCCTCGTTATAGCCGCTCAGCGGGTGCAATTCGCGGTAGCCCTGCTTGCGGAGGGTCTCAAAGCTCTCCTCGAACAGGAAGAACTCCAGCTCGGTCGCCATGCGCGCCTCGTATCCCATCTCGGCCAGCCGCGCGATCTGGCGTTTCAGAACCGCGCGGGGGGAATGGGCGATCTCGGCCTGCCCGTGATGATCCAGAACATCGCAAAGCACCATCACCGTGCCCTCCAGCCAGGGCACCGGGCGCAGCGTGGCCAGATCGGGGCGCATCGTGTAATCGCCATAGCCCGCCTGCCAACTGGTCGAGGCATAGCCCTCGGGCGTCGCCATCTCCAGATCGGTGGCCAAGAGGTAGTTGCAGCAATGCGTCTCGCGCCAGGCCGAGGCCACGAAATGCGCGGCGTGAAAGCGTTTGCCCATCAGGCGACCCTGCATGTCGACCATGCAGACCAGGACCGTATCGACCGCGTCGGCGGCGGTCTGCTCTTTCAGGTCGTCGAAGGTGAGGGCAGCGGTCATGGGCAATGTCTTTCCGGGTCAGAGGGCGCGCGCCACCGGGGACAGCCCGAGGGCGATCAGGGCGGGCGTCAGCAATGTGTCGATCTCGCCCGCCAATCTGGCCTGATCGGCCGCGCTTGTCAGCAGGTCATTGCGAATCTCGATCATCACGTTGGGCAGGGCGCGGGCCAACCCGTGCAGGCGCAGGCTGTGGGTGACGCCATCCTGCGGCCCGTAAGGCGCGTTGCGGGCGATCTGGCGATGCGGCAGGGCCGGGGCGTTCTGCAGCATCAGGTCGGCCAACCGCGTGTCCTGATCGTGCAAAAGACCGATCTCGACCGCGCGGGGCTGGCCGTTGAATACGGGCGTGAAGCTGTGGATCGTGACCAGAACGGTGCCGACCCTTGCCGCGCGGCGCGCCTCCAGCACGCGGGCCACCGCGGCACAGAACGGGCGGTAGACCGAGACCTCGCGTTCCGCGCGCGCATCGGGTGAGAGGTTGCGGTTGCCCGGCACCTCGATGCGCTCCGACCTTGCGGGCATGGCGCTGGCCGCATCGGGCGGGCGGTTGCAATCATAAACCAGCCGCGAGACCGCGCCCGCCACCAGCGGTGCATCGTGACGCACCGACAAGGCCCGCGCGATGCCCAAGGCGCCGGGATCCCAGGCGGCGTGGCTGTCGCGGTCGGCCTCCGCCAGCCCCAGGCCGCCATAGCGCGCGGGGATATGGTTCGAGGCATGTTCACAGACCAACACAATCGGTCCGGCCCCGTCCGGGTTCACGACCGCGACGGCACTGTCGCCTGGGGGAATCGGTGTGAAGGCCATGCGTTCTCCCGCGTCATTTGCCCGGACAGTTCCGCAATCGCGCGCCGGTTGCAATGCTTGACCCGGAGCGGTCCGGCCCCACCTTTTCATTATCAGGAATGCCAAGGCAATCCTTCATGGTTTTCAGGCCCGGTTTGCTATTGGAAAGCAGGCGGTTGCAGGGTCTGATGGCGGCCAGGTGCAATCGTAGGAGTCTGCCGATGTCAGGGCGTAGATATGTCGGTCCGCCGGGTGGGTTGCCGCCCCAAACGCAACTGCTGACGGACCGTGCGGTCTTTACCGACGCCTATGCCGTGATCCCGCGCGGCACGATGTCGGACATCGTCACCTCGCTGCTGCCCTTCTGGGACAAGGCCCGCTTCTGGGTCATCGCGCGGCCCATGACCGGCTTTGCCGAGACCTTCTCGCAATATGTGGGCGAGGTGGAGCCGGGCGGTGGCAGCGACCGGCCCGAGACCGACGCATCGGCGCAGTCCGGTATCCTGGTGATGTCCGGCACGCTCAGCATCGCCATCGACGGCACCGCGCATGAGGTCGGCCCCGGCGGCTTTGCCTATATCCCCGCCGGCATGTCCTGGAGCCTGCGCAACAAAGGCGACGCGACAGCGCAGTTCAACTGGATCCGCAAGAGATACCAGGCGGTCGAGGGGCTCGGCACGCCCGAACCTTTCGTGGCCAACGATGCCGATATTGCGCCGAACGAGATGGTCGATACCGACGGGGCCTGGGCCACGACGCGCTTCATGGATCACGACGATTTGCGCCACGACATGCACATCACCATCGTCACGCTGCAACCCGGCGCAGTCATTCCCTTCGCCGAAACCCATGTGATGGAACACGGGCTATTCGTGCTGGAAGGCAAGGCGGTCTATCACCTCAACCAGGACTGGGTCGAGGTCGAGGCGGGCGATTTCATGTGGCTGCGCGCCTTCTGCCCGCAAGCCTGCTACGCGGGCGGTCCGGGGCCGTTCCGCTATCTGCTCTACAAGGACGTGAACCGGCATATGCCGTTTCTCTGAAACGCATTCGATCAGAGGCGACAGGCGCCCGGTGCCAGTGAAGGCGTCGGGCGTTGTCGTACTGCGGGTCTAGGCCATTCCGCGCACAGCCCAAGCGCGCGCGGCCAGCAGGATCATACCGTCGGGATCAGTCGGCAATGTCTCGATCAACCGGTCTTTCATGGCCTGGCGCGCGGTGTCGTCCAAAGACGCACAATACCCCGGGGCAGGTCCAACACCGGACAGGAACGGCGACCAATAGTCATCGAAATCCGCAAACGGAGTCACGATGTCGATGGGTGCGGTCGAGACCTCGGTCAGCCCCGCCTCCGAGAACAGGGCCGCCAGCGGGTCCGGGCGGCAGACCGGGAACCGGACCCCCTCGTCATTGTCGGCGGCGGAAGGATCAAGCGCTGTGGCCGCATCCCAGAAATAGCGCATGAACTGGACATGGCCGGAATAGTCCCAGACATAGGCCGCAACGGTTCCGCCGTCCCGAACCGCGCGTTTGAGCTCGGCGATGGCTGCCAGCTTTTCGGGAATGAAGTTCAGGACCAGCCCCGACACCGCCACATCGACCGAGCCATCCGCCACCGGGATGCTCTCACCCGTGCCTTGCACGAAACTGGCGCGATCATCGTCGGTGATCGCGCGCCGCGCCAGGGCCAGGAACCCTTCGGACGGCTCGACTCCCACCACGGAAACCGGATCGCAGCCCTGCAATATCCGCGACGTGAGCGCCCCGGTCCCGCAGCCGAGGTCAAGCCACCTGGACCGATGAGGCCCGTCTATCCAGGACAGGAAGCTTTTTCCGGTCTGCCTGCTCCAGCGCCCGACATACATCTCGTAGGCATCGCCATCGGTCCATTTGTCTTGCATGATCCCATCCCGCTGCAGGGGGTGCAGACGTCGGACCCTAGCACATGTTTCGGGCCGTGTCCGATTGCCGCGACGGGGGGCTGTCCGGTTCGCCATGTCTGTCAAGAAGAGCCCCGCCGACTTGTCGCGGGCGGGGCCAGGGTCTTTGCTGTCGGCCCGCGTTCCGGCGGACCATCGGTGTCTTCAGTCCGGGTGCAACCTCCCGACACCATGACCAGCATGGCCGCCCGACACTTCCTCGGTCGCTTCCGCGGCCAGGTCTTCGGGCAGGATCAGGTTCAGAACGATGGCGATCAGCGCCGCGGGCAGCAGGCCCGAGGTCAGCAGGACACTGGCCGTCTGCGGCAGGTGCTGCAACGCGCCGGGCTCCAGTTGCAGGCCCAGGCCGATCGACAGCGAAATCGCGAAGATCACCATGTTGCGGCGGTTCCAGTCCACGTCCGACAGCATCGAGATACCGGCGGCCACGACCATGCCGAACATCACGATGACGCCGCCGCCAAGCACCTCGATGGGCACCGTGCGGATGACGCCGCCCACCTTGGGGATCAGGCCGCAGATGATCAGGAAGATCGCGCCGCAGGTCACGACATGGCGGCTCATCACGCCGGTCATCGCGATCAGGCCCACATTCTGGCTGAACGAGGTGTTGGGGAAGCCGCCGAAGACACCGGCCAGCGCGGTGCCGAAACCGTCGGCATAGGTCGCGCCCTGGATCTCTTCCTCGGTCGCTTCACGGCCCGCGCCGCCCTTGGTGATGCCGGACACGTCGCCCACCGTTTCGATCGCCGAGATGAAGGCCATCAGGCAGAAGCCGATGACCGCGGCGGCCGAGAAGGTGAAGCCATAGCGGAACGGATCGGGCAGCGCGAATGCGGCGGAGTTGTTCCAGGAGCCCGCGATGGATTCGAAGGACAGCATGCCAACGCCGATGGCGTAGAAATAGCCCACGATGAGGCCGATCAGGACCGCCGAGATCGACAGCATTCCGCGCGTGAAGAACTTGAGGCCGAGCGTGACCACGATCACGACCAGGGCCGCCGACCAGTTCAGCAGGCTGCCATATTCCTCGGTTCCGATGGCAGGCACGCCGCCCGCGGCATACTGGATGCCGACCTTGACCAGCGCCAGACCGATCATCGTGACCACAAGGCCCGTGACCAGCGGCGGCAGGGCAAAGCGGATCTTGCCGATGAACAGACCGATGCAGGCGTGGAAGAGACCGCCGATGATGACGCCGCCAAAGAGGGCCGCGAGCGCATCGACGCCTTGGCCCGCAACCAGCGGGATCATGATCGGCAGGAAAGCGAAACTGGTGCCCTGCACGATGGGCAGCGCCGCGCCGACAGGGCCGATCGTGATGGTCTGCAACAGCGTCGCAACGCCGGCAAACAGCATCGACATCTGGATCAGGTAAAGAAGCTCGGGGAAATCGGGCGAGTTTGACCCGAAGCCGAAGCCCGCCGCGCCGGCCACGATGATCGCGGGCGTGACGTTGGATACGAACATTGCCAGCACGTGCTGAATCCCGAGCGGGATCGCCTTGTGCAGCGGCGGGGTGAAATTCGGATCGCGCAGCTGTTCTGCGGTCCCAATCGAATGATCAGCCATTGGTTGTTGTCTTCCTTCGTTTGGATTTGAGTGTAGTGTCGATCCCCGCTCTTTTGCGGCGGGTTCGCTAATCCAACTGGCCGACCGATAGCGGCTGGTCGAACCAGTGTTCTTCGAGGTTGGGGCCGTCGCCGATCCGGTCGATGACGGCGTATTGGCCCGGCGCATCGAGGGGCCAGAGCACCCCGTGCCAGACATTGCGATGCAGGTTGATGGATTGGCCCGGCCGGGTGACGAAGGCGCGCGGGTTGATGGGCGTGCCGCCCGCGTCCTCGGCCACCAGCACCAGGAACGGCGTGCCGCTGATCGGGATGAAGGCCTGGCTTCCCTTGGGATGGCGCTCCATCATCTCGACCTGGCAGGGCAGGGACCGCGCCTTGGCGTCAAAAAGGCTTATGCCCGCGCGCCCGTCCGAGAAATCGAGCCGCGCCAGATCGTGGTGCCGCCCGCACATGCCCTGATTGATCAGCTTGTCGGGCGCGCCGCTGATCTCGATCACCTCGCCGAACGGCGCGAAATCCGCCGCGTTGAGCGGCACGGGGATCAGGGGCGCGCTCACGGCAGAAGATCCTTCAGCCGGAACTCCGCGATGCGCTCGACCTGGCGGCAGGCCTCCGCGAACTCGGTCTCGGTGTCGTTGTCGATGCGCCGGGTGAAGGCGGCCATGATCGACGCCTTGTCATGGTCGCGCACCGCGATGATGAAGGGAAAGCCGTGCTTGGCGACGTAGTCCTCGTTCTGGCGGGTCAGCGTCTCACGCTCCGCGTCGGTCAGCATGTCGAGGCCAGCGCCCGCCTGTTCCGCGGTAGATTCCGCCGTCAGCTTGCCAGCGGCGGCCAGTTTCCCCGCCAGGTCGGGATGCGCCGTCAACACGCCGAGCCGTTCCTCGCGGCTGGCGCTGCGGAACATCCGCGTCAGCGCATTGTGCAGCCCTATGGCGCTGTCATGGGCGGGCCCAAGCTCCAGATCATGGGCGCGCTCGGCGATCCAGGGGCTATGCTCGAAGATCGAACCGTATCGGGCCACGAAGGTTTCAAGATCCATCTCTGACGGACGCTCGACATGCTGCGGCGGGTGGTTCAGGATCCAGTGCTCGGCAATGTCGATGCGGCGGGCGAACCAGACATCCGTGTGCGACTGCGCGTAGTCCAGAAACCGCTTCAGCGCCATGACCCGGCCCGGACGGCCAATGAGGCGGCAATGCAGCCCGATCGAGAGCATCTTGGGCGCGCCTGCCGCGCCCTCGGCATAGAGCGCATCGAAGCTGTCCTTGAGATAGGCAAAGAACTGATCGCCCGAGTTGAAACCCTGCGGCGTCGCAAAGCGCATGTCGTTGCAATCCAGTGTGTAAGGAACAATCAACTGGTCCTTGCCGCCGAAGCTCATCCAGTAGGGCAGGTCGTCGGCATAGGTGTCGGCCACGTAGTCGAACCCGCCTTCTTCGGCGGCCAGCCGCACCGTGTTGTCCGAGCAACGCCCGGTATACCAGCCGCGCGGGCGTTCGCCCGTGACCTCGGTATGCAGGCGGATGGCTTCGGCCATGTCGGCGGCCTCGGCCTTGGGGTCGGCATCCTTGTACTCGATCCATTTCAGCCCGTGGCTGGCGATCTCCCACCCGGCATCCTGCATGGCGCGGGTCTGTTCGGGGCTGCGCGCCAGCGCGCTGGCGACGCCGTAGACGGTCAGCGGGATCTTGTGCTCGGTGAACAGCCGATGCAGCCGCCAGAACCCGGCCCTTGCGCCGTATTCATAGATCGATTCCATGTTCCAGTGACGCTGCCCCGGCCAGGCCGCGGCCCCCACGATCTCCGACAGGAATGCCTCCGAGGCGGCATCGCCATGAAGGATGCAGTTCTCGCCGCCTTCCTCGTAGTTCAGGACGATCTGCACGGCGATCCTGGCCCCGTTGGGCCAATTCGCATTGGGGGGCGTGGGTCCATACCCGCGCATGTCTCGGATGTATCTTGTCACTGTGAACGCTCCTCTCCTTGGCGGCCACCTTAGGGCAATAAAATCTTTTTGACTTATCGGAGTTTTTTGAAACTGCTGTAGCGGGGAAGGACGTGCGGCGGCCCGGTTTGCCCGTATAAAGGGCAGGGACAACAGCAAGTGAGGGAATTATGGCCGGATATCTGACCACGCATGTTCTGGACACCGCGACCGGGCTGCCCGCCTCTGGGCTGCGCATCGTGCTCTACCGCCTCACGGGCGAGGCGCGTGACAAGATTGTCGAGATGGAAACCAATTCCGATGGCCGCACCGACAGCCCGATCCTGCCGCAAGACAGCTTCGAGACCGGGCAATATGAGCTGGTCTTTCACGCGGGCGACTACCTGCGCCGCACGGGGAATGCGGGTGACGAGCCGCTGTTCCTCGACCAGATCCCGATCCGTTTCGGCATGGCGGATTCCGAGGCGCATTACCATGTGCCGCTGCTCCTGTCGCCCTACAGCTTCAGCACCTATCGGGGCAGTTGAGACCGAGAAATCTTGGCCAAGATTTTCAGCCCGGAAATCTTTTGACCAAAAGTTTTTGCGGGTTCACGGCAATTCCCGGCGGATATGCTCGGCCATGAAGTCGATCAGCAGGCGGGCCTTCGGGTCTTGCCTGCGCCGGTGCATGTAGAGGCAGGCCATCTGGATCGGCACCGGCGGCTCGTGCTCCAGCACCCGCACCAGCGCCCCCGAGGCCAGGTGATCCGCGACCTCGAATTCGGGCTTCAGGATCAGCCCGTGCCCGGCCAGCGCCCAGGCCGTCAGCACGTCGCCATCATCCGATTCAAACGGCCCCTTGACCGCGATGCGGGTGACCCCTTCGGGCATCTGCAGCGGCCATTGAAACTCGGGCGCGCCGGGATAGCGCAGGTTCAGGCAGTCATGCTTGCCCCCGGTCAGGTCACGTCCCGTTTGCGGCGTGCCCTTCTGTGCCAGGTAATCCGGCGCGGCGCAGATCACGCGCGGGCAATCGGCGATCTTGCGGATGCGCAGCGTGCTGTCCTCGGGCACGCCCAGGAAGAACGAGACATCCAGCCCCTCGGCGGCCATGTCCAGGCGGCGATCGGACAGGCGGAGGCGAATGTCGATCAGCGGGTATTTGCGCTTGAAATCGGGCACTGCCGGGGCGATCAGCCTGCGGCCCACGCCCAGGGGCGCCGCGATATAGAGCGTGCCGCGCGGCGTGTCCGTGACATTGCTGATCTCGCCCTCGGCCTCTTCCACCGCCTCCAATATCTTGCAGGCCCCGCGATAGAAGATCTGGCCCTGCTCGGTCGGGTTCAACTGGCGCGTCGTGCGTTGAAAGAGGCGCACGCTCAGATGTTCCTCAAGCTGCGAGATCCGTGACGAGGCGACCGCCGCCGAAATCCGCTGATCCCGCGCCGCCGCCGACATCGAGCCAAGCTCATACACGCGCACGAACGTTCTGATGTTGTCGAGATAGGCCATGGGGCATTCTTAGCGGATTTTTGAAACAGCTGGGCAATTTCTTGCAATACCGACAAAAGCGCCTTTCAGATAGAAATGCCACAGCGATTTTCACGATTCCGAGGGGACCCGCGCGATGCAAGATTTTCTGATCATCTGGGATTGGCTTGGCTTCGCCGTGCGCTGGCTGCATGTCATCACCGCGATCGCCTGGATCGGCTCCAGCTTCTACTTCGTGGCCCTCGACCTGGGGCTGCAAAAGGCCCCCGACATGCCGGAAGGCGCGCATGGCGAGGAATGGCAGGTCCATGGCGGCGGCTTCTACCATATCCGCAAATACTTGGTGGCCCCGTCCGAGATGCCCGAGCATCTGACCTGGTTCAAATGGGAAAGCTACATGACGTGGCTCTCGGGTGCGGTGCTGCTCATGATCGTCTACTGGGCGGGGGCGGAGCTTTACCTGATCGACCCCAACAAGGCCGATCTCGCCACCTGGCAGGGCATCGTGATCTCCGCCGCGTCGCTGACCATCGGCTGGCTGGTCTATGACTTCCTGTGCAAGTCGAAACTGGGCGAAAGCCCGACCACCCTGATGCTGCTGCTGTTCATACTGCTGGTGATCATGGGCTGGGGCTATGACCAGATCTTCACCGGCCGCGCCATGCTGCTGCATCTGGGGGCCTTCACCGCCACGATCATGACCGCCAACGTGTTCTTCATCATCATGCCGAACCAGCGCATCGTGGTGAAGGATTTGCAGGAGGGCCGCACGCCCGACGCGAAATACGGCAAGATCGCCAAGCTGCGCTCGACCCATAACAACTACCTGACGCTGCCGGTCATCTTCTTGATGCTGTCGAACCACTACCCGCTGGCCTTCGCCACCGAGTATAACTGGATCATCGCGGCGCTGGTTTTCCTGATGGGCGTCACCATCCGCCACTTCTTCAACACCATGCATTCCCGCAAGGGCGAGCCTTACTGGACCTGGGCCGTGACCGCCGCCCTCTTCATCGTGATCATGTGGCTCTCGACCGTCGGGATCCAGCAAGACAGCTGGGAGGAAAGCGAGGCCCGCGACCTGACCGCCCGCGAGGAGGTGCTGGTCGCCGCCGCCGGGTTCGAGGATGTGTCGGCCATCGTTCCGGGCCGCTGCGCGATGTGCCACGCGCGCGAACCCTCTTGGCCCGGTATCCGCCGCGCGCCGCGCGATATCTTGCTGGAAACCCCGGCCGACATCGCCCGCGCGGCGCAGGTGATCTACCTTCAGGCGGGGCTGACCGACGCGATGCCGCCCGCGAACGTGTCCTACATGGAACCCGAGGAGCGCGCGATCATCCGCAGCTGGTATCGCGCCGCGGGCGAGGAGGCGGCGCTTGGCATGGCGATGCTGGACAGCCTGGTCTCAGGCGCGGCCAGCCAGTGAATCGCGGATCGCGCGGATGTTCTCGCCATAGGGCGCGGGGTTGGAGACCGAGCCGCCCCTGAACACCGCCGATCCGGCAACCAGCACGTCGGCCCCGGCCTCGACCACCATCGGGGCGGTGTTCGGATCGACGCCGCCATCGACCTCGATATGCACGGGCCGGTCACCGATCATCTTGCGCAATTTCCTGATCTGCTCCACCTGGGTGCGGATGAATTTCTGCCCGCCGAAACCGGGGTTGACCGTCATCACGCAAACCAGATCGCAGAGATCCAGCAAGGGTGCCGCCGCCTCGACCGGCGTGCCGGGGTTGAGCGCCAGCCCCGCCTTGACGCCCGCGCCGCGAATGGCCTGAAGCGTGCGATGCGTATGTGCGCCCGCCTCGAGATGCGCGGTCAGGATGTCAGCACCCGCATCGGCAAAGGCGTCGATATAAGGGTCCACCGGCGCGATCATCAGATGCACATCCATCACCGTCTTGATATGGGGCCGGATCGCCTTGCAGAGCGCCGGGCCGAAGGTGAGGTTGGGCACGAAATGCCCGTCCATCACATCGACATGGATCCAATCGGCGCCCTCAGCCTCCACGGCCTCGATCTCGGCCCCGAAATTGGCGAAATCGGCGGAGAGGATGGAGGGCGCGATCTTGACGGTGCGGTCAATGGGCATGGGATGATCCTTGGATGCTGGTGTAGGGCGGAGTTACCCCTCCACACCGGTTTGTTCAAGCGGCCCAAGCTCTTTCGAAAGAGCTTGCACGCGATTTGGAAATCGCGTTCCCGCGCGGCGTCGACGCCGCGCTTACCCGTGCCAGGCCGCAACCGTCTTCAACACAGAGAACCCGTAAAGCGCCTCGAACCCCTTTTCGCGCCCGTGCCCCGAATGCCCGACCCCGCCAAAAGGCAGTTCCACACCGCCGCCCGCGCCGTAATTGTTCAGGAACACCTGCCCCGCGCGCAGGCGTTTGGCCAGCCGCATCTGCCGCCCGCCATCCGCCGACCAGACCGAGGCGACCAGCCCGTAGGCGGTGCCATTGGCGATCTCGACGGCATGCTCCTCGTCGCGGAAGGGGATGATCACCTGCACAGGCCCGAAGATCTCGTCCTGCGCCAGCGCGTGATCCGGGCCAATGCCGGAAATCAGGGTCGGCGCGACGTAATGGCCACCACCCGGTGCATTATCGACGATGCGCCCCCGGCTCAGCACATGGTTGTCATCGGTCTTCGACAGGAACCCCTCGACGATTTTCTTCTGTTTCGCCGAGATCAGCGGCCCGACCCGGTGATCCTCCATCGCGGGGCCGACCGTCAGCCCGTCATAGGCCGCCGCCATATGGGTGCAGAGCTCGTCATAGATGCTCTCATGGACCAGGATGCGCGACGAAGCCGAACAGGTCTGCCCGGCATTCTGGATCCCTGCATTGACCAGGAAGGGCAGGGCGCGGTCGAGATCGGCATCGGCGAAGACCAGTTGCGGCGACTTGCCGCCAAGCTCCAGCGTGACCGGCACGATATTGTCGGACGCCGCCCGCTGCACCAGCTTGCCGACGCACACCGACCCGGTGAAGGAGATGTGGTTGACGCCGGGATGCGCGGTCAGTGCCGCGCCCGCCTCCTCGCCCAGACCCGGCACCACGTTCAGCGCCCCGTCGGGCAGCCCCGCCTGCCGCGCCAGATCGGCGAAGGCCAGCGCCGACAGGCACGCCTCCTCGGCCGGTTTCAGAACGCAGGCATTGCCCATCGCCAGCGCCGCGCCGACCGAGCGCCCGATGATCTGCATCGGGTAGTTCCAAGGCACGATATGGCCCGTGACGCCATGCGGCTCGCGCAGGGTGTAGACGGTGAACCCGTCCTGAAACGGGATCGTCTCGCCCATCACCTTGTCGGCGGCCCCGCCATAGAATTCCATGTAGCGGGCCAGCGCGACGGCGTCGCTTTTCGCCTGCGCCAGTGGCTTGCCTACATCGGTCGCCTCGATCTCGGCCAGCGCGTCGATCTTCTGGCTGATCAGCCAGGAGAGCCGCATCATCACCCGGCCCCGTTCTGCGGCTGTCATCGCGCCCCATTCGCCTGCCAGCGCCTCCCGCGCGGCCTGCACCGCGGCGTCGATATCGGCGGCCTGCCCGCGCGCGATGCGACCGATCTCCTCTCCGGTCGAGGGGTTCTCAAGGGGCAGCGTCTCGCCGCTTTCGGGCAAGTACCAGCGCCCGCCAATGAACACCTCCGCTGAATCGAACCAAAGCTGCATCTCAGGACTCCTTTCGGGAAAACGCGGGCAGGCGCGGGGCAGCGGCCAGAAGCGCCTGCGTATAGGGGTGCCCAGGCGAGTCGAAGACGGTTTCGGTGGCGCCTTCCTCGACGATCTCGCCGGATTTCATCACCAGCACCCGGTCGGTGATGGCGCGCACCACGGTCAGGTCATGGCTGATGAAGAGGTAGCTTAGGTCGAGACGCGTCTGCAAATCCGCCAGCAGATCGAGGATCTGCGCCCGGATCGAGACGTCCAGCGCCGAGACCGCCTCGTCCAGCACAAGGATACGCGGGTTGGTGATGAGGGCGCGGGCAATGGCGATGCGCTGGCGTTGCCCGCCGGAAAACTCATGCGGGTATTTCTCCATATCGCTGGCCGACAGCCCTACCTCCTCCAGCGCGCGCCCGACCTGTTCGCGCCGCTCAGATGCCTGCGGCTTGTCGCTGATCAGGTGAAAGGGCTCGGCCACCAGATGCTCGACCTTCCAGCGCGGGTTGAAGCTGCCGTAAGGGTCTTGAAACACCACCTGGATACCTGCGCGCATGGCATGCGGCATGGTCGGGCTGACCGCATTGCCGAAGGCGCGGATCCCGCCGCCCTGGATCGGGTCGAGCCCCAGGATCGCGCGGGTCAACGTCGATTTCCCGCAGCCGCTTTCGCCGACAAGCCCCAGGCTTTCGCCCTCATGCAGGGTCAGGCTGACCTCGTTGACGGCCTTCACCGGAGGGCCGCGCCGGACCCCCTTGCGCGGGCCGGGATATTCGCGGGTTGCCTGCCTCACCTCCAGCAGGGCCTGCCCATGCGGGGCGGAGCGGCGGGTCGGCTGGTGGCGCGATGCCTCGAACAGCGACCGCGTATAGGGGTGGCGTTGCTCGCGCAGAACCACATTCGTCGCGCCATGCTCCACCAGCACGCCGCGTTGCATGACCCCGATATGATCGGCCATGTCGGCCACCACCGCCAGGTCATGCGTGATCAGCAGCAGCGCCATATCCTCATCATCCACCAGATCGCGCAACAGCGTCAGGATTTGCGCCTGCGTGGTCACGTCCAGCGCTGTCGTCGGCTCATCCGCGATCAGGAGGCGCGGGCGCAGCGCAATGGCGGTGGCGATGCAGACGCGCTGCCGCTGGCCACCCGACAGCTCATGCGGAAAGCGGTCGAGATCAATCTGGGAAAGCCCGACCCGGTCGAGCTTTTCGCGCGCCAGGTCCAGCGCCTCGCGCCGCCCTGCCGCGCCGTGGATACGCAGGGTCTCGGCCACCTGGTCGCCGATGCTGCGCACGGGGTTGAGCGCGGTCATCGGCTCCTGGAAGATCATGCCGATATCATTGCCGCGCAAACCGCACATCTCGCGCTCGGACAGCGTCAGCAGATCGCGTCCATCCAGCCGCGCCGCGCCGCTGGTCCGCGCCCCCTGCGGCAGAAGCTGCATCACGCTGAGCGCAGTCATCGACTTGCCCGAGCCGCTTTCACCGACCAGCCCGAACACCTCGCCAGCCGCCATGTCGAATGTCACCCCCTTCAGGATCTCCATCCCGTAGATTTCGAGCGAGAGCCGGTCGATCCCGATCATGCGCGCACCCGCCTCAGGCGCGGATCCAGCATGTCGCGCAAGCCGTCGCCCATCAGGTTGAGGCCAAGCACCATGAAGACGATGGCCAGCCCCGGCAGCACCGCCAGCATCGGGTGGCTGTAGATCATCGTCTGCGCATCGGCCAGCATCCGGCCCCAGCTTGGCACCGGCGGCTGCACCGAGAGGCCGACATAGGACAGCGCCGCCTCGGCCAGGATGCCGAGCGAGAACTGGATCGTGGCCTGCACGATCAGCAGGCTGGAGATATTGGGCAGGATATGCTCGGCGCTGATCCGCGTCTTGTTCTTGCCCGCCACCCGTGCGGCGAGGACATAATCGAGCGTCCAGAGGCTCAGCGCGCCACCCCGCGCGACGCGGGCGAAGACGGGGATGTTGAAGATGCCGATGGCGATGATCGCGTTGAAGGCGGAGGGGCCGAAGACGGCGGTGATCAGGATGGCGATGACGAGGCTGGGGAAGGCAAAGATCAGGTCATTGCCGCGCATGATCACTTCATCCAGCAGGCTGCCCCGGTTGGCGGCGGCCGCCAGGCCAAGCGGCACGCCAAGCGCCACGCCGATCCCCACCGCGACCAGCGCCACCGCGATGGAAATGCGGGCGCCCACCATCAGCATCGACATCATGTCGCGCCCGAACTGGTCGGTGCCAAGCCAGTATTCCGCCCCCGCCGGGCGCAGCCGGTCGGCGATGATGAGGGTCTCGACGTCATGCGGCGTCCAGACCAGGCTGAGCAGCGCGATGGCAAGGAAGAGCGCGGAGAGCAGCGCCCCGATCAGCAGGGAGAGGGGGAAGCGGGTCATGACGCGCTATCCTTTACCGCAGGCAGCAGACCCCGATGCCGCAGAACTTCGAGGCGTTGGGTGACACGCGACTGAAACCCCCTGCGCAGGGCCGGGGCCGGGGTTTCCTCCCAGTGCCTCATGCAGGCCCGCGAGATCCAGCGCGGCACCGGGGCGGGCCGATGCGTCAGGCAACGGGTTTCCCCGGCCTCGCGGATGCCCTGCTGGTCGGCAGGATCGGACAGATGCCCCAGCCCAAGCGCCGTCAGATGAACGCAATGCGTCATCCAGGCCGCCGCGACATTGGCGTCGGGGGTCTTCTTCCATTCCGTGTGGGTGTTGGCGCCGTGATAGTGCTTGCGGTAGAGCGGGCGCGGCACGGCGATCATCGGCCCCAGAACGGCCTGCTGCATGATCCAGGTGCTGTCGACGAACAGATCCCCCATCGGGTTCGGCTGCAACGCCAGCGCGCGCCAGCAGGGGGGCGTGCGGTTGACGGCGCGAATGCTGACGCCCGGATAGTCATCCGTGATCACATCCATGATCCGCTGCCGCAGCGTGCCGGTATGTGCCTTGGCGGCGATCCTGACCCCCTCCCGGTCCTCCAACCCGGCCAAGGAGATGTCGCTATAGGCGGCCGAGGCACCGGGGTCGTCCCGCAACGTGTCGATCAAGGTGGCGTAGTAGGTGGGGGCGGGCTCGTCATCATGCGGCAGGATGGCGAAATAGGGCGAACTGGCCAGCGCGACCAGCCGGGTCTTGTTGCGCACCCATCCAAGCCGGGACGTCTGGTGGATCACCCGGATCCCGGGATCGGCGCAGAGCCGGTCGATCTCGGGCGCGTCATGGCCGCCGTCATTGGACAGGATCACCTGGAAATCCCGAAAGGTCTGGCGGCGCAAGGCGTTCAGCGTGCGGTCCAGGAACGCGGTCGCGCGGTAGGCGGGAATGCAGATCGTCAACGCCGGTCGCGCGCGCTGCGTGATTGGGGCGATCGGCGCGGCGTCGGGAGGGCTGCGGTCAGATTGCGGCATGGATCACCTTGCGGGGCAGGAGCGCATCGGCGGTGGCCAGGGCCAGGGCGGGGGCGGTCGTGTACTTGCCGGTGTCCAGGGTGAAATAGCCGGGGGCCAACCGGTGCAGCCCGATGGCATGACGTTCGTGCAACTGGCTTTTCGTGTCGTCGATATCGGATGTGCCGCGTGCCACGATGAACCCGCCGCTGACCGTTTGGGGCCTGTCGAAATCGGGCACTGGCAGGTCCGACAGCGCGGGATAGAGGCGCGACAGGTTGGCGACGGTCTGGCGATGCAACCTGCGGGTTTGCGCCGCGGAGGGCTGCGGCGGTCGCATCTCGGGGCCGGTCGTCGCCGAGACCATTCCCGCCGGATACCAGGACAGGTAGGCACGACCTCCCGGATAGGTGACCAGATCGCCATAGGTGCCGAGAAAGGCGGTCATGTTGCGCAGATCCCTTCCTGCGGGGCCGGTCTCGATATTGACCCCGAACTTGAAGCGCGTGAACCAGTCGGCCCTGTCGTCGAAGCCCGAATCCCGGTCGATCTGCCTGCGGCCGGCCCAGGCCGCGTTCACGACCTGACGAAACGGCCCATGGTCGGTGGCAGCCGGTCCGTGGCACTGGATCGACCAGCCGCCCTTGCGGGGCGAACACCGGCGCACCCGGCTGTTCAGACGGATGCAAATGCGCGGATGCCGATGGATGGCCGCCGCGATCGCATCGGCCAGCGCGAAGGTATCGACCGCCCGCTCTGGCGTCGTGTAGGCCGCCACGACATCCCGAGGGCCCATACGGTAGGGCGACGGATCGAGCCGCTGCCAGGGTTCCAGCCGGTCCTCGCCCAGATAGCGCCGCGAGCCGTTCGACGCCTCCGCGATCAGGCGATCGACGGCGCTCAGATGTGCCTCCAATTGCTCGGGCGACAATTGGCTGTCATAGGGCACCAGGTAGTCGAACGGATCGGTAAGGGCCGCGTCGAACACCCTTGCGCCGACCCACCGCTCGATGATCGGGCGGAACACCAGCGCGCCCTCGACCATCCGGCGCGCCGTCTGACCGGTGGAATCGGCGGCGTAGACATATCCCAGATGGATCTTGCCCTCGTTCACGCGCGACGCGTGGCGCAGGACGTGGCTATCGGCCTCGAACAGCACGACCGAAGCGCCCCGGTCGGCGGCCTCCAGCGCCACCAGCGCACCGGCCATGCCGCCGCCGATCACGGCGATGGTTTCGTCCGCTCGTGCGGCGTGTTGGCCCGGAGGCAGGACAGTCATGACCGCCTCCGCAATCTCGGATCGGCCAGCGCATAGGCGATATCGACCAGGAAAGTGACCAGGATCACGGCGAAGACCAGCAGCATGGTGACAGATTCCACCACCACCAGGTCGCGCTGCGTGATGCCCTGAAAGATCAGCCGCCCGAGGCCGGGCAGGAAAAACACGTTCTCGATGATGATCGCGCCCGCCAGCAGGAACGAGAATTGCAGCCCGATGATGGTCAACACCGGGATCAGCGCGTTGCGGAGCGCGTGGCGCAGCGTCACCTGGCGGCGTGTCAGCCCCTTGGCCCGCGCGGTGCGGATGTAATCCTGCCCCATGGTCTCGATGAGGGCGGAGCGCATCACGCGCGCCAGGATCGCGGCTTGCGGCAGGGCAAGGGCCACGGCGGGCAGGAGGAGGGATTTCAGCGCCGCGCCGGGGTCTTCCCAACCCGGAAAGCCGCCCGCGTTGAACCAGCGCAGGTTGACCGCGAAGACCAGCACCAGAAGCATGGCGAACCAGAAATTCGGCACAGCGATACCCAGTTGCGTGCCGCCCATGATGGAATAATCCGCCGCCGTGCCGCGCTTTGACGCCGCGATCAGGCCGATGGGAAACGCGATCAGAGTGGACAGGATCAACGCGAACCCGGCCAGAGGCAAGGACACCCAGAGCCGTTGCAGGATCAGCTCCGACACCGGCACGCGGTAGGTATAGGAGGTGCCGAAATCGCCCTGCACCAGTCCGGTGATCCAGGTGATGTAGCGGCTGAATTTGCTGCCTGTCAGGCCGAGATCCTCGCGCAGGGCTTGCACTGTCTCCTCGTTGGCGTTGAGGCCGAGCATGAAGGCCGCCGGATCGCCCGGAACCACCTCGATCACCACGAAGATGACAAGGCTTGCGGCAATCAGGCTGAGGCCGAGCGAGACAAGACGCCCGAGGATAAAGCGCAGCATGGGCGCGACGTTAGAGGGCGGCGCGCGCGAGGGCCAGAGGCTTGTTGGGCGCGCAGGCGAAGATTGCGTATCGCCGTGATTTCGGATACCGATCGACGCGAGACTCAGGGCGATGGCGTCGCCCCGGCAGGTGGGTTCAGTCTGCCGCAGCATCCGCCCTGAACGCCGGGGCCTTTCTGAAAGGGAGGGTCCGCGATGTCCAACACGCGCCCGGAATTCTATCGTTTTCACAATGGCGACAAGCCCGCACTGCAATTCGCGCAGACCGAATATGACGCCCGCCTGATGGGGTTGCGCGCGATCATGGACGCAAACGGCGTCGATGCGGTCGTGCTCAGCTCCATGCACAATATCGCCTATTACTCGGGCTTCCTCTATTGCGCCTTCGGGCGCGCTTACGCGCTGGTCGTGACGGCGCGCGAGGCGGTGACGATTTCGGCGGGTATCGACGCGGGCCAGCCCTGGCGGCGGGGGGCGACCGACAACATCACCTATACCGACTGGCAGCGGGACAATTACTGGCGCGCGATTGTTCATGTCGCGGGCAAGGGCAAATCCGTGGGGATCGAGGGCGATCACCTGACCCTGGCGCAGAGCGAGAAGATGCGCGCCTTCATGCAGCCGTCCTCGGTCACCGACATCGCGCCGATGACGATGCAGCAGCGGATGCGCAAATCGCCCGCCGAGCTGGAGATCATCCGGGCAGGCGCCAACACGGCCGATGTCGGCGGCTACGCGATCCGCGATGCGGTGAAAATCGGCGCGCGCGAGATCGACATTGCCATGGCGGGCCGCGATGCGATGGAACTGGAGATCGCCAGGCGCTTCCCCGATGCCGAATTTCGCGACACCTGGGTCTGGTTCCAGTCGGGCCTGAACACCGACGGCGCGCATAACCCGGTGACGGCGCGCAAGCTGGAACGGGGCGATATTCTGAGCCTCAATACATTTCCCATGATTTCAGGCTATTACACGGCGCTGGAGCGCACCATGTTCGCGGGCGAGGCCGATGCGGCGTCGCTCAAGATCTGGGAGGCGAATGTGGCCGCGCATGAATATGGCATGAGCCTGCTGAAACCGGGTGCCAGCTGTTCCGAGGTGACGCTGAAGATCAACGATTTCTTCGCCGAGCGCGACCTGCTGCAATACCGCACCTTCGGCTATGGCCATTCCTTCGGGGTGCTCTCGCATTACTACGGGCGCGAGGCCGGACTGGAACTGCGCGAGGATATCGACACGGTTCTGGAGCCCGGCATGGTGATCTCGATGGAGCCGATGCTGACGATTCCCGAGGGCCAGCCGGGGGCGGGTGGCTACCGCGAGCACGACATCCTGTTCATCACGGAAGGTGGCAACGAGAACGTCACGGGCTACCCCTACGGGCCGGAGTTCAACGTCGTCGGATAGGCCAAAACGGCCATGCACCCTGCGTACACCCCCCGATACACCCCCCGTGCATACCGGGGATCGCAGGGCGTGGCTTGGGCGCCGTCTTGTCGGGCGGCGCCCATGTGGTGTCTCGGCGCTTGCGCGCCGACCGGCGGGCGGCCCACGTCAGGCCCCCTTCGGGAGCCCTCCTTGGGCCGCATTTCCATGCGCGTGGGGCAGGGGACGGTATTCGGGTTGGGACCGTTCCAGCGCCGGTCAGGGGGCGGAGCCTTCCCTTTCAGCGGCATATGCCGCCTATCGGGCACTGGGCGGAGGTATTTATCGGCAAAATGAAAGCAGAATCAGCCGAGGAGCGCCCGACACCGGGGGCGAGGAGGCCCCCGCGTTCGGGCGGGGGCCCCAAAGGCCGTGTCAGTCGGTCCAGCGCACATCCGTCAGGTCATTGGCCTGGGTCGGAGAGTTTTCCCACAGACCTTCGATATCGGCATTCGCGACGCCGATCTTGGCCAGCTGGAACAGGAACCCGTTGACGTAATCGGCGGCGATCATCTCCTGCGCCTGTTGCAGGAGGGCCGAGCGCTCCTCGGGATCGGTGGTCAGGGTCAGCGTGTCCATCAGCGCATTGAACTCGGGGTTGTCATACTGGAAATAGTAATCCTCCCGCGCGTAGATGCCGATATCCATGGGTTCGGTATGGCTGACGATGGTCAGGTCATAGTCATGGCCCCGGAACACCTGTTCCAGCCATTGCGCCCATTCCAGGTTGGTGATCTCGATATCGAGGCCCACGTCACGCAGTTGCGCCGCCACGATCTGGCCGCCCTGCCGCGCATAGGAGGGCGGCGGCAGCATCAGGCGCAGGGTGATGCCCTCGGCCCCTGCCTCGGCCAGCAGGGCGCGGGCGGCGTCGGGATCATATGGAGAGTTGCCGGTGAGGTCGACATAATCGGGGTGGTGCGGCGCGAAATGGCTGCCGATGGGGGTGCCATAGCCGAACATCGCCCCGTCGATGATGTCCTGCCGGTTGATCGCATGGGCGATGGCCTGGCGCACGCGGATGTCGCTAAGATATTCGGCCTGGTTGTTGGTCGAGAGGATGGTTTCCCCTTCCGTCGAGCCGACGATGACGTTGAAGCGGGGGTCGGCCTCGAACTGGCCCAGGGTCTCGGGCGCGGGGAAGTTGGGGAAGGCATCGACATCGCCCGCCATCATCGCGGCAAAGGCCGCGTTGGGGTCCGAGATGAAGCGGAAGGTGGCCGCCTCCAGCGCCGGGGCCTCGCCCCAGTAATCGGCGTAGCGGGTCAGTTCCACCCGGTCGCCCTGCACCCATTCCGAGAAGGCGAAGGGACCGGTGCCGATGGGGTTGGTCTCCAGGCTGTCGGCGCTTTCCGGCGCGACCATCACGGCATCGCCCCAGGCCATGTTGAAGAGGAAGGAGCCGTTCGGATCGGAGAGCGTCACCACCAGCGTGGTGTCATCCGCCGCCTCGACGCTTTCGATCCCCGCGAAAAGCGCGGGCTGCGCATTGGTGGAGCCTTCCGCGCGGGCACGGTCAAGGCTGAAGACGGCATCTTCCGCCGTGAAATCACTGCCGTCATGGAAGGTCACACCCTCGCGCAGGTGGAAGGTGTAGGTCAGCCCGTCCTCGGAGATGTCCCAGGACGCGGCCAGCCCCGGCACCACGGCCCCGTCCGACGCAAAGCGGGTCAGCCCCTCGAAGACATTGGCATAGACCACCTCGTCGATCGCGGCGGCGGCCCCGCCGGTCGGGTCGAGGTTCGGCGGCTCAAGCACCATGCCGACGGTGATATCGGTGTTGGAGGCAAAGGCGGCGCCCGTGCCGAGCAAAAGCGCCAGCGCGGTGCTGTGCAGAAGTTTCATGTCCCATCTCCCTGTCATGCCCGAGGATGTCGCGGGCTCGAGGGACATCAAACGCGCGTGACCGGGTCAGATCAAGTATCGCGTTGCGGAATGTTGCAGATTCCGGGTGCAGGGAAGGGGGCAGGTCGCGCGCCCGCGATCGGATGGGCGCGCGGGGCGGGGCCGGATCAGGCCTCGTCGCGGCGGCTGAGGTATTCGGTCCAGTGCGGGATCGTCTTGGGCGCGGCGGGCTTCGAGGGCGCGTCGGTGGTCGCGGCGGGGCGCAGGCGCAGGCCCGACAGAAGCAGGGCATAGGGGGAGGTGTGCAATGCGAGGGCCATCTGGCGTCTCCGTTCTTTCATATAGCTGCCCCGACAGGGGCCGGTCGGAGTTGATATAGGCCGCGCCGCAGGCCCTTCGCCACAGATCATTCGGCATTGCCGGATTGCGCCAGGCGCAAGGCTCGCGGCCGTCAGGCCAGCAGTTCCTCCAGCGTCAGCGCCATCACCTTGGCGCTGTCCAGCATGTCCTGCACGCCGATCCATTCATCGGGCTGATGCGCGAGGTCCAGGATCCCCGGCCCGTAGGCGATGCAGTTCTTCAGCTTGCCGATCCGGTCGATATGCTTCTGGTCATAGGTGCCGGGGGAGACGACGAATTCGGCCTGCCTGTCCAGCACCCTGGCAATCGCGCCCTGCACGGTGCGCACCACGGGCGCGTCCTCTTCGGTCATGCTGGGCTGCACCTCGAAGAGATCGCGGATCTCGTAGTGGAAATTCGGACGGCTGGCCTTGATCCCCTCCAGCATCTTCCGGACTTCGGACTTCACCTCGCCGATCTCCTCTTCCATGAGGAAACGGCGGTCCAGCACGATGCGGCAGCGGTCGGCGACGCAGGGCGAGGGCAGGCCGGTATAGTCGATCTCCTGTTCCGGCTCGCCGCCATGGATCGAGTTGATGTTCAGCGTCGATTGCTTCGCGCCTTCGGGCACCACCGGCATGGCGGTGCGCTTGGAGGCCAGGAGGGGGTAGAGGCTCGCCTCCATCTCCTCCAGCACCGCGCCCATGTGGCGGATGGCGCTGTCGCCCAGGAACGGCATCGAGCCATGCGCGATGCGGCCATGGGTCTCGACCTCGGCCCACCAGACGCCGCGATGGCCCAGGCAGATGCGATCCTTGTTCAAAGGCTCGGGGATGATGACGTGCTGGACCCTTTCGGGGCTGAACCAGCCATGTTCGGCCAGGTAGGCCACCCCGCCATAGCCGCCCGATTCCTCATCCGCCGTGGCGCTGATCTCGATGGCGCCGGAATAATCGGGGAAACAGGCGATAAACGCCTCGGCGGCGATGACCGAGGTGGCCAGCCCACCCTTCATGTCGCAGGTGCCGCGCCCGTAGATGCGCCCGTCCTTCAACTCGGCCCCGAAGGGATCGAAACTCCAGCCATGGCCGACCTCGACCACGTCGTGATGGCTGTTGAAATGCACGCACTCACCGGGGCCGCCCGATCCGTGATGGCGCGCGACCATGTTCCAGCGCTGGTATTTCTCGCTGTCGGCGGGCGCCCCCTTGGCGCGGATCATGTCGACATGGAAGCCCTTGCGCGCCAGCCGGTCGCTCAGGAAATCGCAAATCTGGTGGTAATGCCGCCCCGGCGGGTTCAGCGTGGCGATGCGCACGAGATCCTGGGTGAGGGCGATCAGATCGGCCTCGCGGGCGGCGATCTCGGCGAAAAGGCGGGTGGGGGTCGGGTTGGTCATGCCCCATACTCTGCGCGCCGCGTGACCGGCCCGCAAGCCCCCGCATTTGGGTTGGAGCGGGCGCGCGAACGCGCTAAGACCTTGGACGAGTTCGGATATGGGGTGATGCCGCGATGAGATGGGCCCGCTGGATAATTCTGCTGCTGATCGCGGCCGCGATCGGGGCCGTGCTGCATTACAACCTGCCGCAGCGCGACGTGGTGCGGGTGGTGGAGACGACCGAGATCCGGATCGACTTCTCGGCCTGGAACCGGCCCTTCTATACCTCGGGCGACTCGGGCGGCGGCACCAACCTGGACCAGCGCGACATCCGCTTCATCCGCACCATCCGCCCCGATGGCCGCCCGTCGGTCTATCGCAACGAGGATACCGGCTGGTTCGGCTGGCCGCCCTATTTCAAGACCGACAGCGAGGATCTGCAGACCGAGGCGGGGGCGCTGGTTTCGGATGCCGAAAGCCCCGACTGGGTGCTGGTGACGCATTACGGCTGGCGGTCGAACCCGCTCTCGATCTATCCCAACGCGATCTCGATCCGGCCCGTGGACGGCCCGGATGACAAGCCCTTCCCCTGGTCCAACATCATCATCATCGGGCTTCTGGTGCTGGCGGGTTTCGCGCTCTGGCGGCTTTGGGAGCGGTTCGAGGAGCGGGTCGTCGTGCCGATTGTCGATGGCGTGCTGGTGCGCTGGGCCAAGCTCAAGGACTGGGTCCGGGGCCGCTGACCGGTCCGCGTCAGGCCCCCTCGCGGGAGCCCTCCTTGAACCGGATTGCCATGGATGGGTGCGCGGGGGGCGGTCCTCGCGAAGAGGCCGGGTCGCAAGCCCATGCGTCAGGGCTCAGGTATTTGGACGAAGAAGATGACGGCAATCGGGCTCAGATTTTCCATCACCGCCCGGAACGACGTCGAAGGCGTCGCAACCCGCAGGTGAACATCGCCTCAGTCGAACTTCCGCGACGGGGCCAGCACCACGGCCTCGCCCCTGAGCACGGGCTTGCCGTCGATGCTGCATTCGGTCACCATCACAACCTTGCGCTTGGCGATATCCATGTCGGTCACGCGGACCTCGGCGCGCACGATGTCCCCGGGGCGCACCGGGGCGAGGAACTTCAGTGTCTGGCCAAGATAGACGGTGCCATGGCCCGGCAGTTGCTCGCCGATCACGGCCGAGATCAGCCCCGCCGTCAGCATCCCATGCGCGATGCGGCCCTCGAAGATGGTGTCCTGCGCATAGGCGTCGTCCAGATGCACCGGGTTGTGATCGGTGGAGACCTCGGCGAACAGTTCGATATCCCGATCCGTCACTTCTTTTACAAGATGGCGGGTCATGCCGATCTCGATATCTTCGATGCAGATCGTGCCGCGGGGGAAGTTGTCCAGCATATCCGGGATCCTGTTAGCCATTTGGCAAGATCATAGACCAGAATCGAAAATGCTGCAATGCAGAAGTAATATAAAGTCAGGTGAATGGCCGTTTGGTGAAATTAAATTGCGCGACCCCTATCGAAGATAGCCGATCGACCAGCGGGCCGAAAGTTGCGCCTCGTCCAGATAGGCCGCCAGTTTCTCCGGGTCGGGCTGGCCGGATGTGCCGGTTTCGCCCCGTGCCAGGCCGCCGGTGATGAAGAGCGCGTCGATCCCTTCGCCAAGCGCGCCCTGGATATCGGTGCGGATCCCGTCGCCCACGGCCAGCACGCGCTCGGGCGCAAAATCGACCTGCAACTGCGCCAGCCGCATCCTTGCCAGTTCATAGATCGGGGCGTGCGGCTTGCCGAAATAGAGGCTCTCGCCGCCCATCTCGGTATAGAGCGCGGCAATCGCGCCGGCGCACCATTCCCGCGCCTCGCCGCGATCGACCACGATATCGGGATTGGCGCAGAGCAGCTTCAGCCCGCGCGCCTTGGCGGAGAGCAATTGCGGGCGCAAGGTTGACGGGTCGGCCTTCGGGTCGAAGGGGCCGGTGCAGACGATGCCCTCGGCCTGTTCCAGGTCGACTCGCTCGATCTCGACCGCGTCGCCGACGATCTCCATGGGCGCGAAGAAGCCTTCGTCATGCGCCTCGCCGATATGCCAGACCTTGTGGCCCACCATGCCGCGCAGCATGGCGGCGCGCGCGCTGTCGCCCGAGGAGGCGATGATGTCCCAACAGTCGCGCGGCACGCCGATCTTGGCCAATTGCCGCTCGACGCTGGCGCGCGGGCGGGGCGAGTTGGTCAGTAGCAGCACGGTGCCGCCGCCGGCCTTGAAGCCGCGCAAAGCCTCGACCGCGTCGGGGAAGGCGGTCAACCCGTCATGCAGGCAGCCCCAGAGATCGCAATAGAGCACGTCATAGCGGTCGGAGACCTCGGAGAGGGCGGAGATGATCTGGGTCATGGCGGGCCTTTATGCTGCACGGTTGCGCCCATGAGTAAGCGGGAGGGGCAGGATTTGAAAGGGGGTGGGCGGCCCGCCCGCCCACCCCTTTTTCGGGGCGCTGCCCGTCGCCATTGTCGCTCGGACCAATGGTGCAACAATGACGGCCCCCGAGGTATTTCCGGCAAAATGAAAGGGGTCCGGGGGCCTGGTGTCAGAGTGTGATGCGGAAGCGGGCGAAACCGTCCGGGCCGTCGCCCGCCGGTTCGATCTCGACCCCCGGCACGCCGTCGGCATAGGGGGCCGCATCGGGGCCGGTGTCGAACAGCACCGTGGTGTCCTCCAGTGGCGCGAAGGACCAGTTGCCATCCGCCGCCGGGTTGATCGTTCCCTGTTCCACGATATAGCGCACGATCACGTCGCGGTTGGTGTCGGGGCCCTCGAACACGGTGGTTTCCGGCGAGGCGCCGGGGAAGTCGCCGCCGCCGCCCGCGCGGTAGTTGTTGGTGGCCACGATGAACTCCATATCCGGCGTCACGGGTTCGCCGTTATAGGTCAGGTTGACGATCCGCTGCGCATCGGGGTTCAGCGGCTCGCCGCGGGCGGTGAAGCGCGAGGGCTGGCTGAGGTCGATCTGGTAGTCCACCCCGTCGATCACGTCGAAATTGTAGGAGGGGAATTCGTCGTTCAGCAACACCTGGTCCTGTTCGCCCGGCGTGATCTGGTTGAAGATACCGGCGGAGCGTTCCAGCCAGGCCTGCAATTGTTCGCCATTGATGCGCACCGCGCGCACCGTGTTGGGGTAGAGGTAGAGGTCGGCCACGTTGCGGATCGCCACGTCGCCCACGGGCACGTCGGTGTAGTATTGCGGCCCGCCCCGGCCCCCGGCCTTGAAGGGCGCGGCGGCCGACAGGATCGGCAGGCCCTCATGCTCGGTGCCCGCCATCATCTGCTCGATATACCAGATCTGCGCGATCGAGACGATCTGCACCGAAGGGTCATCGGCGACCAGCGCGAAATAGCTGTGCAGCGGCGCCTCGGTCCGGCCCACGGCGCGGCGGACATAATCCAGCGTCGCCTCATGTTCCTCTTGCGCGGCGGCCTCGACCTCCTCGACGCTTTCGACCAGGGCCGTGATCGAGCGGTCCTCGTTGCGCATCGAGATGGGGCGGGCCTCGGTCTCATGCGCGACGATGCGCCAGGCGCCGCCCTCGCGCGCCAGCATCAGGTCGATGAGGCCCATATGGCTGCCCCAGAAGCCGCCCATCGTGGCGGGCTTGCCCATGATCGTGCCGGTATCGGCATCGACCCCGGCGGCCTCTGCGTAATCCGGGCCGGGGAAGACGAGGTGATGGTGGCCGGTCAGGATCGCGTCGATGCCCTCCACGGCGGCCAGCGGGATCGAGGCGTTTTCCTGGCCATCGACATGATCCGCCTCGCCGATGCCGGAATGCGATAGCGCGATGATCAGGTCGGCGCCTTCCTCGCGCATTTGCGGAACATAGGCGCGCGCGGTTTCCACGATGTCGCGGGCCTGCACGTTGCCCTCCAGGTGCTGGCGGTCCCAGTTCATGATCTGCGGCGGCACGAAGCCGATGAGCCCGATCCGGATGTCATGCGTCTCGCCCGCGCCATCGGTCACCTGGTGGTCGAAGATCGCGTAGGGCGGCACAAGCGTCACGTCTTCGCGCGGGCCTGCTCCCATCTCGCGGACGACATTGGCCGAGATCACGGGGAAATTCGCGCCCGAGACCGTGTTCATCAGGAAATCCAGCCCGTAATTGAACTCGTGATTGCCAAGCGTCGAGCCCTGGTAGCCAAGCACGTTCATCGCCGAGATGATCGGGTGCATGTCGCCCTCGGACATGCCACGCTCATAGGCGATGTAATCGCCCATCGGGTTGCCTTGCAGGAAATCGCCATTGTCGAGCAGGAGCGAATTGGTGCTTTCGTCGCGCACCGCCTGGATCAGCGCCGCGGTACGGCTGAGGCCCACGGTATCGACGGGGCGGTCGCCGTAATAATCATAGGGGAAGACATGCACATGCAGGTCGGTCGTCTCCATGATCCGCAGATGCGCCTGGTTGGCCTGCGCATTGGCGGAAAACGGGTGCAGGGCGATGAAGCTGGCAGAGCCTGCAAGGAACGTGCGGCGGTCGATGATGAATGCCATGGGGGAACCCTCCTGTCGGTATCGGCATGTTATTCGTATGCCCCGATCATGACGGTTTTCTACCAACCGGTCAGTGATTCCTTGCCTCGCCCGCCGAACGCGCCAAAAAAGGGGCGGCCCGTTCGGAACCGCCCCTCGCAATATCACCGCATCGCAGGGTTTTCGGGTTACATCGCCAGGTTCGGGATGATCTGTTTCTTGCGGCTGACGACACCCGGCAGCACCACGGTGTCGGCGTCGCCGCAGACGGTGGCAAAGCTCTTCTCCGCCACCTGCCGGGTCAGCGCGTTGGGGATCAGCATGGTGCTTTCCTCGTTCAGGATGTCGACGACGAAGAGAAGAACCTGATCGACGCCATCTTCTTCCGCCACGGCCTTCATGCTCTCCATCAGGCTGGCCTTGCGGTCCAGAACCGTGTCGGGCGAGGTGGTCTCCAGGACCGAGACGCGGAACTTGGTGTCGCCGACGGCATATTCCTTGCTGTCCATGCGCAGCAATTCGGCATCCGAGAAGCGCGAGACATCGGATTTGGCGGCGAACATCTCGGCGGCGTAGTCGCCCACGTCGATCCCCAGATCGCTGGCAAGCGCCGCCACGACATCGCGGTCGGCCTGGGTCGTGGTGGGCGAGCGGAATTCCAGCGTGTCCGAGAGGATGCAGGACAGCATCGCGCCCTTGATCGCCTCCGGCATCTTGGCGGCATCCGCGCCCATCAGGTCATGCATGATGGTGGCGGTGCAGGCGACGGGGCGAATGGTGATGTCGATCGGGCCTTTCGTTTCCAGACCGCCGACCAGCTTGTGATGGTCGATGATGGCCTGGATGTCGGTGGCGTTGATCCCCTCGGGCAGTTCGGCGGGGTTGTTGGTGTCCACGATGACCACGGGCGTGCCGGGTGCCACCTCCGAGATGATCTCGGGCTTGTCGAGGTTCCAGCGCTCCAGCACGAAGGCGGCTTCGGTGTTGGGCTCGCCAAGCAGGCGGGCGCTGGCGGTCTCGCCCATCACCTCGTTCAGATACCAGGCCCAGATCAGGGGCGAGCCGGTGGAATCGGTGTCGGGGGATTTGTGGCCGAATACGAGTGTGGTCATGGGTCAGGGTCCGTCAATCATGTGCGAAATCTGGCGTCTTATAGGGGCGCGGGCCGGGCTTGTCATGGGGCGATTGCGCGCGGGCGGCTTTGCAGCGGGCGCAAGGGCCGTTGGGCGCGCGATTTGTTTCGGCGCGGTTGTTGACAGGCGCGGGGCCGCCGCATATCTACCCTCTGTTATCACTCGACAGGGATGAGTGCTAACGACAGGTATAACACGAACCGAAGGAGAGTTCGACAGATGGCATTTGCACCTCTGCATGACCGGGTTCTGGTCGAGCGCATTGAAAGCGACGAAAAGACCGCAGGCGGCCTGATCATCCCCGACAGCGCGAAGGAGAAACCCGCCGAAGGCAAAGTGGTTGCCGTTGGCGCCGGTGCCAAGGACGAGGATGGCGACCGCATCGCCATGGACGTCAAGGAAGGCGACAAGGTCCTGTTCGGCAAGTGGTCCGGCACCGAGATCACGCTTGACGGCAAGGAACTGCTGATCATGAAGGAAAGCGACATCCTCGGGATCATTTCCTGAGCGCTCGCTGACCTCCAACCCGAATTTCAAGAGATAGGAGCAAGCTGACATGGCTGCCAAGGACGTCAAATTTGACACCGATGCCCGCAACCGCATGCTGAAAGGCGTGAACATCCTCGCCGATGCGGTCAAAGTTACCCTCGGCCCCAAGGGCCGCAACGTGATCCTCGACAAATCCTTCGGTGCGCCCCGCATCACCAAGGACGGCGTCACCGTCGCCAAGGAAATCGAGCTGGACGACAAGTTCGAGAACATGGGCGCGCAGATGGTGAAGGAAGTCGCTTCCCGCACCAATGACGAAGCCGGCGACGGCACCACGACCGCCACCGTGCTGGCCCAGGCCATCGTCAAGGAAGGCCTCAAGCAGGTTGCCGCCGGCCTGAACCCGATGGACCTCAAGCGCGGCATCGACATGGCCGTGACCAAGGTCATCGCGCATATCAAATCCTCTGCCCGCGACGTGTCCGACAGCGCCGAAGTGGCCCAGGTCGGCACCATTTCCGCCAATGGCGAAGCCGAGATCGGCCGCCAGATCGCCGATGCGATGCAGAAGGTCGGCAATGACGGCGTCATCACCGTCGAGGAAAACAAGGGCCTGGAGACTGAAACCGAAGTCGTCGAAGGCATGCAGTTCGACCGCGGTTACCTCAGCCCCTATTTCGTCACCAACCCCGACAAGATGATCGTGGACCTGGAAGACGCCGTGATCCTGCTGCACGAGAAGAAGCTCTCCTCGCTGCAATCCATGGTTCCGCTGCTCGAATCCGTGATCCAGAGCCAGAAGCCGCTGCTGATCATCGCCGAGGACGTGGAAGGCGAAGCGCTGGCCACCCTCGTGGTCAACAAGCTGCGCGGCGGTCTGAAGATCGCGGCCGTCAAGGCACCGGGCTTCGGCGATCGCCGCAAGGCCATGCTGCAGGACATCGCGATCCTGACCGGCGGCCAGGTGATCTCGGAAGACCTGGGCATGAAGCTGGAAAATGTCACCATGGACATGCTCGGCTCGGCCAAGAAGATCTCGATCACCAAGGACGAGACCACCATCGTGGACGGGGCCGGCGAGAAGGCCGAGATCGAAGCGCGCGTCGCCCAGATCCGCACCCAGATCGAGGAAACCACCAGCGATTACGACAAGGAAAAGCTGCAAGAGCGCGTGGCCAAGCTGGCCGGCGGTGTTGCCGTGATCCGCGTCGGTGGCATGACCGAAGTGGAAGTGAAAGAGCGCAAGGACCGCGTTGACGATGCGCTGAACGCCACCCGTGCGGCGGTTCAGGAAGGGATCGTTGTCGGTGGCGGCGTTGCCCTCGTGCAGGGCGCCAAGGCGCTTGACGGCCTGACGGGTGCAAACTCGGATCAGGATGCCGGGATCGCCATCGTGCGCCGCGCGCTGGAGGCCCCGCTGCGCCAGATCGCGGAAAACGCCGGTGTCGACGGCGCCGTCGTCGCGGGCAAGATCCGCGAAAGCGATGACCTCAAATTCGGCTTCAACGCGCAGACCGAGGAATATGGCGACATGTTCAAGTTCGGCGTGATCGACCCGGCCAAGGTTGTCCGCACCGCGCTGGAAGATGCAGCATCCGTTGCGTCGCTCCTGATCACCACCGAGGCGATGGTCGCTGACCGTCCCGCCAAGGAAGGTGCTGGCGGCGGCGGCATGCCCGACATGGGCGGCATGGGCGGCATGGGCGGCATGATGTAAGACGGATTTCCCCAAGGAAATCCGGCTGTTTGCGGCAGTCGCTTGCCCTCTGGGGGGCGAGCGATGAGAGCAACATCGCCAGTTTATTCAGAAGAAGGGGCTGCCAATCGGTGGCCCCTTTTTTCTTTCCTCACCGTTCCGCGGCGACCAGCCTCGGCTCAACCAGTCGCCCGGCCTCGTCGTTCAGCGCACTGTAGGTGTCGATCACGATCTTCCTGATCCAGACCGAGGCCGGATCACTGGCCAGCCGCGAGGACCAGAAGAACCTTGTCCGGAACGGCGGCAGGTCGATCTGCGCGACCAGTGGAACAAGGCCATATCTCTGCATGTCCCAGGCCATCTGGATGCGGGGAAACGTGCCGATCATGTCGCTATTGGCCAGAAGCGGCCCGACGCTGGAGAACTCGGAAATCAGCGCCCCGATGCGCCGGTCGGGCGCGGGCGTCGCACTGCGCTTGTCGAAAGGGCTCGGCGCGTCATTGGCGATCGCCACCTGCACATGCGGATAGGTCGACCACGCCTCCGGCCCCCAATGGGCCAGTGCCGGATGCCCCGCCCGCACGAAGCTGGTCCAGATGAAGCTTGGAACCTCGACCTCCTCCAGACCATCGGGCAGCCGTGTCTCGCCCGCCAGGTGGGCCAGGTCCACCAGCCCCTCGGCGACGGCGGCATAGACCGCGCGCGGGGCCGACAGCCATTCGAGCTTGGCCTTGGGCGCGGCTGCGTGAAGCGTGTTCATGACCTCCGACAGCACCCGCCCCGAGATCGGGCAGGCGATGCGGAACACCCGGTCGCTGGTCGCCGGATCGAAGGGTTCTGGCGGCGCAAGAACACGCCTGATACCGCGTAGGATCGGGCGCACATCCTCGATCAGCGCGACGGCGAAGGGGCTGGCCAGCATCTGTCCGCCGACCTTCACCAACACGGGATCGTCCAGTTGCTCGCGCAGCCGCGCCAGCGCGTGACTGACCGCCGAGGGGGTCTTTCCAAGCACCTGCGCCGCGCCGGCAACGCTGCCCTCGCTCATCAGCGCCTCGAAAACCACGAGCAAATTCAAGTCGATCCGGTGAAGCTGAATTTCCTTCATGACCGCTGAAAACCTTTCGTTTGAGCGCCGCCCCATCTTCGCGCAAGCTGCCCTCACCGCACAATCAATTTCCGAAACCTTCCTGAAAGGACCCATGCCATGGGACTGCAAATTATTGGCTCCGGCTTTGGCCGCACCGGCACGATGTCGACGAAAATCGCGCTTGAGCAACTGGGCTTCGGCCCCTGTCACCACATGACCGAAGTGATGGCCAACCCCGACCAGCCGCCGCATTGGGATGCGCTGGCAGAGGGCCGCGAGGTCGATTGGGCCGACGTCTTCGCGGGCTACAGCTCGCAGGTCGATTTCCCCGGTGCCGCCGTCTGGCACCAGCTTTCCATCGCCTTCCCCGACGCCAAGGTGATCCACACCGAGCGCCCGGAGGAGGAGTGGTGGGCGAGTTACTCCAAGACCATCGGCAAGTTTTTCGCCCTGCGTGAAACCATGCCCCTGCCGCCCCCCATCGCGGCGATTTTCGAGACCATGGACAAGCTCTTGATCAAGGACGTGTTCGGCGGGCTCGACCGCGAAAGCTCGATCGAGGCCTACCGGCGCAACAATGCGAAAGTGCGCGAGGTCATCCCCGCCGACCGCCTGCTGGTCTTCACGCCCGCCGATGGCTGGGAACCGCTGTGCCGGTTCCTGGGCGTGGCGACGCCCGCGGGCGATTTCCCCCGCACCCATGCCCGCGATGAGTTCTGGCAACATTTCGGCGGCGAACCGGCGATGCCCGCCGCCGAGTGATCCCGGCAAGCCCGCCCCCCCCCTGAGCCGACACCCCCGCACGGACCTGCGGGGGTGTCTGGCGTGATTTTCTGCCGTCTTGGGGCTTTCCTTTCGGCGCCGCTTTCGGCACTGCTTTGCCCCATGACGCTGCCGCCCCTGACCTTCACCAATGCCCGCGTGCTGACGCCGGATGGCCTTGGCCCGGCCCCGCTCTGCGTCGTCGAGAGAAAGATCGCTCCGGGCCGCGCGGGCCGCGAGATCGACCTCTCGGGCTTTCTCATCCTGCCCGGCATCGTCGATCCGCATGGCGACGGGTTCGAACATCACATGGCCCCCCGACGCGGCGCGGCGACCGATATGGGGCAGGGCTTGCAGGCGGTCGAAGCCGAGCTGGCCGCCAACGGCATCACCACCGCGATGCTGGCCCAGTTCTGGAGTTGGGAGGGCGGGATGCGCAGCCCCGATTTCGCGCGCGCCCTCGTCGCGGCGCTGCGGGACCACGACGCGCGGGCCGACCTGCGGGTGCAGTTGCGGCTTGAGATCGGCCTGCATGAGCAGTTCGACGCGGTGCTGGATTTCGTCGCGGCCAACCGCATCGGCCATGTCGTCTTCAACGATCACCTGCCGCATCGACAACTGGCCGCGGGCAAGCGCGTGCCGCGCCTGGAGGGGCAGGCGCTGAAATCGGGCCGCTCGCCTGCCGCGCATCAGGCGCTGTTGCAGGCTTTGCATGACGGGATGGGCACGGCCCGCGCCCGTCTGCCCGCCCTCTGCGCCGGGTTGCAATCGCAGGGCGTGACCCTGGGCAGCCATGACGATGCAACGGCAGCGGCGCGCGAGACCTGGCGCGGGCTTGGCGCGCGCATTGCCGAGTTTCCCACCACGCGCGAGGCCGCCGACGCGGCGCAGGACGCGGGCGATCCCATCGTCATGGGCGCGCCCAATGTCGTGCGCGGCGGCAGCCACGACAAGCGCCTGCCCGCGCGCGAATTGCTCGACGCCGGGGCCTGCACCGCGCTGGCCTCGGATTACCACTACCCCGCGCCTCTGGGGGCCGCGCGCAGGTTGGTCGCGGAGGGCTGGCCGCTGGAACGGGCCTGGCCGCTGGTCTCCGAAACCCCCGCGCGCCTGTTGGGGCTGACCGACCGGGGCGTGCTGTCGTCCGGCAAGCGCGCCGATCTTGTCGTGCTGGACCCCGGTCTGAGCCGCGTCCAGATGACCATGGCGGGCGGCGCCATCACCTATCTGGCGGGCCCGATCCTGAGCCGGGTGCTGGCATGAGCGGCCCCCGCCTGGCGCTGCTGACCGCGCTTACCATGCTGGCCTTTGCGGCCAATTCCATCCTCAACCGGCTGGCCGTGGGGGCGGAGCTGATCGACCCGATGGGCTTCGCGCTGGTGCGGGTCGTGTCCGGCGCGCTGATGCTGGTCGTGCTGGCCGTGGCGCAGCACCGCGCCCTGCCGATGCTGGCGCGCGGGCGGGGTGTGGGCGCGCTGTCGCTGAGCCTCTACCTGATCGGGTTCTCCATCGCCTATGTGCATCTCGATGCCGGGATCGGGGCGTTGATCCTGTTTGGCCTGGTCCAGATCACCATGTTCGCGGGTGCCGTGATCGGCGCAGAGCGGGTGACGCCCCTGCGCTGGACCGGGGCGGGCGTGGCCTTTGCAGGTCTGGCCTGGCTGCTCTGGCCCGCGGGCGCGGTGCAGGTGCCTTGGATTGGCGCGGGCGCGATGGCGCTGGCGGGGGTCGGATGGGGGCTCTATTCGCTGGCCGGGCGGAAGTCCGCGGACCCGCTGAGCGCGACGGCGGCGAATTTCCTCTGGGCGGTGCCGATCTGTGCCGTGGTCCCGATGCTGCTGCCCGCGCAGATCGACGGCGTGCCGATGACGGGCGCGGGGATTGCGCTGGCGGCCCTCTCGGGCGCGGTCACATCCGGGCTTGGCTACGCGCTCTGGTATCACGTGCTGCCGCGGTTGCAGGCGGCGGTGGCGGGGCTGGTGCAGCTCTCGGTGCCGGTGATCGCGGTCCTGGGCGGCGCGGTATTGCTGGCCGAGCCCGCCAGCCTGCGCACACTCGGCGCGGGCGCGGTGGTTCTGGGGGGTATCGCGCTTGGCCTCTGGCCGCGTCAGCGCAGGATCGGCTCCAGCGGATCGTAGAGGATGCCTTGCCCCCAGGCGGCTGCGGCAAGGCTGTCGGGCTTGGCTTTCAGCCCCGCCATTTCAGCACGCGAAAACAGCCTGCGATGCGTCACCACGCCCTCCGGGTCGCGCCAGCTGTCGTCGATCCGGCCCGCAAGCAATGTGCAGCGGAAATAGAGATCGACCTGGTGGAATGAGCTTTTCGGATCGTGAAACTCGTTGATCAGGCAGGGGTCGCCGACCGATACGGTCAGGCCGGTTTCCTCGTGAAACTCGCGCGCCAGGTTCTCGGGCAGGGACCTGCCCCGATCCACCCCGCCGCCGGGTGCGCACCACAGGCCGCCGCGATGCCCCGGCCAGGCATTGACCAGAAGCAGGCAGTCGTCGATCAGGAGGAGGCCGCGGGCGGCAAGGCGGGGGCAGGGCATGGGCGGGATGCTGCACCCCGCACGCGCCGGATGCAAGCCGGGGCTTGGCGGCGGGATGCAGAAGCCCTAGATGCGACGGCATGACACGCCGACTGACCCCCGTGCTGGCCCTCATCGCGGCCGTGATCCTGCCCGGCTCCGCGCGGGCCGATTGCGTCATCCTGCTGCACGGCCTGGCGCGCAGTTCCATGTCGCTCTGGGTACTGGAGGAGGTGCTGGAGCGCGAAGGCTACCAGGTGGTCAACCGCGACTACCCCTCGACCCGCGCGCCGATCGAGGAGTTGGCCCCGCAGGCGATAATCCCCGCGCTGGAGGAATGCGGCGACCAGCCGACCCATTTCGTGACCCATTCGATGGGCGGCATCCTGCTGCGCTATTGGGTGCAGCAAGACCGGCCCGAGAACCTGGGCCGCGTCGTCATGCTGGCGCCGCCCAACCAGGGCTCGGAACTGGTCGACCGGTTGGGCACGTTCGAGCCGTTCGAGTGGATCCACGGTCCCGCCGGACTGGAGCTGACCACCGGCACCGACAGCCTGATCAGCAGCCTGCCGCCGGTCGATTTCGAACTGGGCGTGATCGCGGGCTACGTGACGCTGAACCCGATCACCTCGGCCCTGATCGAGGGCGCGGATGACGGCAAGGTTTCGGTCGAGAGCACGCAGGTGGCGGGGATGTCGGATTTCCTGGCGCTGCCGGTGAGCCATACCTTCATGATGAACAACCCGACCGTGGTGCTGGAGGTGCTGACCTTCCTTCAGACGGGCGCCTTCAACCCCGAGCCGACCCTGCTGGACCATATCGAGGTGCTGTCGCCCTGACGGGCGGGGCGAGCGGCGCGGCTCGGGCCCCCTGGCGGGAGCCCTCGCCGCGCCGCATTGCCATGGGCAGGGGGCGGGGTGAGTGTGCCTGCGCAGACGGATGCGCGGGTGGCGGGGACGGGTTTGGATATTTGAAGAACAAAGAAGGAGGGAGTCGCGCGTCAGGTGGCGGGGCCGGTGACGCGGTTCAGGTGGCCCATCTTGCGGCCCGCGCGGGTCTCGGATTTGCCGTAGAGATGGACCTGGGTGCCCGGGGTGGCGGCGGCCTGTGCGGCGCGGGCGACATCTTCGCCGATCAGGTTTTCCATCACCACATTGGCATGCCGCGTGCCGTCGCCCAGGGGCCAGCCCGTAATGGCGCGGATATGCTGCTCGAACTGATCGACGGCGCATCCCGCCTGGGTCCAGTGGCCGGAATTATGCACGCGCGGCGCGATCTCGTTGACGATGAGGCCCGAGGGCGTCACGAAGAGCTCCACCCCCATCACGCCGACATAGTCCAGCGCGGTCAGGATCCGCGCGGCCAGCAGCACGGCATCGGTGCGCAGGCTGGCGGGGATCGTGGCGGGCACGGTGGTGGTGGCGAGGATGCCGTTTGCGTGGATATTCTGGCCGGGATCGTAGCAGGCGATCGCGCCGTCGCGCCCACGCGCGGCGATCACGGAGATCTCCATCGAGAAGTCGACAAAGCCTTCCAGGATCGCGGGTGCGCCGATGAGGCTGGCCAGCGCCCGGCCCGTGTCCTCGGGCGTCATGATCCGGGCCTGCCCCTTGCCGTCATAGCCGAAGCGGCGGGTTTTCAGGATCGCGGGCGTGCCGATGCGGGCGAGGGCGGCGTCGAGATCCGCGGCACTGTCCACGGGCGCGAAAGGCGCGGTGGCAAGGCCCAGATCGGCCAGGAAGGTCTTCTCCGTCAGCCGGTCCTGGCTGGTCTCCAGCGCCACGCGCGAGGGATAGAGCGGTTTCGCCGCCGAGAGCACATCCAGCGCGTCGGCGGGGATGTTCTCGAATTCGAAACTGATGAGGTCGACCGCATCGGCGAAGCGGCGGAGCGCGTCGAGATCGTCGTATCCCGCTTGCGTGACCTCAGCCGCGACATCGGCCGCGGGCGCGGCCCCGGGTTCATAGATATGCGTCTTGTAGCCGAGCCGCGAGGCGGCGACCGAGAGCATCCGGCCAAGCTGCCCGCCGCCCAGGATGCCAATCGTTTTGCCGGAGGGCAGGGGGTCAGTCATCGCGGGGCTCCTCGGGGATCGAGGCGGAGAGGGCGGCGCGCCAATCGTCCAGCCGTTGCGCCAGCGCGGCATCGCCAAGCGCCAGGATGCCCGCCGCCATCAGCCCCGCATTCTTCGCGCCCGCCGCCCCGATCGCCATGGTCGCCACCGGGTAGCCGCGCGGCATCTGCAAGATGGAATAGAGGCTGTCGACGCCCGAGAGCGCCTGCGTCCGCACCGGCACGCCGATCACCGGCAGCCGCGTCTTGGAGGCCATCATGCCAGGCAGATGCGCCGCGCCGCCCGCGCCCGCGATGATCACCTTCAGACCGCGGCCGACCGCGCCCTTGCCGTAGTCCCAAAGCCGGTCCGGCGTGCGATGCGCCGAGACGATGCGCGCCTCGAACGCCACGTCCAGTTCCGCCAGCACATCGGCGGCCTCGCGCATCGTGGCCCAGTCGGACTGGCTGCCCATGATGATGCCGACCTCTACCCTGTCCATGCGATGCAACCCCTTGCTGGCCCGTCATAAAGAAGCGCGCACTATAGCCATGGCAGGCGGTTACGCAATGATGTCCGGGGTCAGTTCATCCTCGATCCGCGCGATCCGGTCCTTCAGCGCCAGCTTCTGCTTTTTCAGCCGCCTCAGCGTCAGCTGATCGGGCCGCCGGTTGTCCTCCAGCGCCGCGATGGCATCATCGAGGTCGCGATGTTCGCGCATCAGGACGCGCAGTTTGACGCGCAGCACGTCCTCATGGCTCATATCGGCGGGTGTGGTCATCTGTCGGGCAGGCCCCCTGGGGGTTGAGTCGGGCAGGTCGCGAGCCCGGAGGATAGCGGATTTGCCCTGCATGGCAAAGCGCCCGGAGCCTTGCAGCGCCCCCTTTGCGCCCCCATATTATGACCCAGAGGCCGCCGAAACGGGGCCGCAGCACGCAGATCGCTTAGCAAAGGATGTGCCCGATGACGAAACTGACCCTGGGATCGCACCCCTTCCTGTTGGGGTTTGACCAGCTGGAGCGGCTGGTAGAACGCACTGCCAAATCCGGCAATGATGGCTATCCTCCTTATAATATTGAACAAAAAGACGAGAATACCTACCGGATCACGCTGGCCGTGGCAGGCTTTGCCGAAGGCGACCTGAGTATCACGGTCGAGGATCGGCAACTGGTCGTCCGGGGCCGCAGCCGCGACGACGCGGAAGACCGGGTCTTCCTGCACCGCGGCATAGCGGCGCGGCAGTTCCAGCGCAGTTTCGTGCTGGCCGAAGGGGTCGATGTGGCCGGGGCGGCATTGGAGCATGGCCTCCTGCATATCGACCTGAAACGGTCGGTTCCCGAGAATGTGATCCAGACCATTCAGATCAACAGCGGAGGGCCTTCCAATGGATGAGCTTAGACCCATCGCGAAACCGGGCCAGCGGCCCATCGTCTATATCCGCAAGGTCGAGGTCGATGACCTGCCCGAGGATATCCGCGCGCAGGCGCAGGGCGCGGGCCTGTCCGAGCTTTACGCCATCGGCAACGAGAATGGCGAGCAACTGGCGCTGGTGCGCGACCGCAAGCTGGCCTTCACGGTCGCGCGGCAAAACGACATGAAGCCCGTCAGCGTCCACTGATCCGGCAGATGCGCGCCTGCGACAAGCCGCGGGCGCGCCCGGTCCAAGACAGCGGCGCAAGGCGCGCCTGGCTGTGAATTCTCATTAGGTTGTTCATCCGGTTCTGAGTAGGGGTGCAATCGCCAAACTCCTGCCGAGGCCCCCGAAGGATGAACAACCCGCGTCACAATGCCCGTAACACTCTTCATAGTTGATCACTGATCGTCGCGCGACATCGGTGCGCGCCGACCTGACCGACCCGCGCCGCGCGGGCGTCCCGGTCAGCCAACTGGCCTACGCCGCGGGCTTCAACGACATCTCCTATTTCAACCGCGCTTTCCGCCGCCGCTACGATTGCACGCCCACGGATATGCGGGCGCGCAGCCGGGGCGCGTGATCACAGCGGGATGGTCAACCGCAGGAAGGCCTGGAACCCGTCATCCTCGATCTCGCCGTAATCGAACAGGCGATAGGAAATGCCGGGGCTCAGCATCATGCCGCCTGCCAGCGGGATCGCCATATAGGCATCGGCCCGGCCATAGATCCCGCTGCCATCGGCCTGGAAACCGCCGCCGAACCCGTCCACATCGGCCCATCCATAGCCCAAATTCAGCGCCGCGCCGAAGGTGGGCACCGCGATGGAACTGCTGGAATAGCCGCCGCCGATCGGGGTTTCGAAGCCGAAGCCCACGAAGACGCCGGTGAAGGTCGAGGAGCCACTGGTCGGAAACACCGCGCCGCTGGCCTGCCGGAACGCCTCGACGCCGTTATTCTCATGCTCGACCCCGAAGGAATAGGTCAGGACCGGGGCCGAGGAATAGGCCGAGGAGGTGCCACCCCCGGTGCTGAGCCAGGTCAGCGCCAAAAGCAGCCCCAGGCCGTTGCCAATGATGATATCCTCGGGGTTGCCGAAGCTTTGCACGGTGCGGCTGTCATCGGGGAAGGGGATGCCGAAGCCAAGCGTGACCCGGTCCGGCCCCCGCGCCAGGCTGCTCGGCCCCCCGAAGCTGAAGGGCAGGCTCTGCGCGGCCGCGCCCGTTGCAAGTGTCGCGGAAATGATCAGGCCCGCGGCTGTTCTGAGGATCCGTTTCATGGCGTCTGTCCCTTGGTTGGCTGTCCCGGGGATCAGCGTTCTTCCGATCCGCGCGGTTTTCAAGACGGCATGATTCGGAACCCGGACGCGCGGCAATCGGCTGTTTGCCCCCACACGCGTGGCGCGAAGGCCAAATCCCGGCTATCGTATGACGTGTGAAGCGGGATATTTTCTTTTGCGGCGAAGCTCATGCTTACGCTGCGTCAACCAGGGGCGGTCAATCGCTTGCCCGCCCGCCGACGCCCCCGCGCGCCCCCCAGGCGATGCAATTCTGCACCACAAAAACGCATCGGCCGGACGCGAGGGTGTCGCGCGTCCGGCCGATTCATTCGCATATCACGCCCGGATCAGGCGGTGATCAGCCCCATCGATTCGAGCTTCAGCAGCACCTGTTGCGCGCAGTAATCCACGTCGGTGCCTTCGGTATCGACCACCAGTTCGGCATTGGTCGGCTCTTCATAGGGGTCCGAGATGCCGGTGAATTCCTTGATCTTGCCCTCGCGCGCCAGCTTGTAGAGGCCCTTGCGGTCGCGGCGTTCGCATTCCTCCAGGGCGGTCGCGACATGCACTTCGATGAAGGCACCAAATTCCTCGATCATTTCGCGCACGGCGCGCCGGGTTGCGGTATAGGGCGCAATCGGTGCGCAAATCGCAATGCCGCCATTCTTGGTGATCTCGGAGGCGACATAGCCGATGCGGCGGATGTTGATGTCGCGGTGCTCCTTCGAGAAGCCAAGCTCGCTCGACAGATGCTTGCGCACGACGTCACCGTCCAGCAGCGTCACGGGGCGTCCGCCCTGTTCCATCAGCTTGACCATCATCGCGTTGGCGATGGTCGACTTGCCGGACCCGGAGAGGCCGGTGAAGAACACGGTAAAGCCCTGGTTGGACCGCGGCGGGCGGGTGCGGCGCAGCTCCTTGACCACTTCGGGGAACGAGAACCAGTCGGGGATTTCCAGCCCCTCGGCCAGGCGGCGGCGCAGTTCGGTGCCCGAGATGTTGAGGACAGTGACGCCTTCCTCGATCTCGTCGGCGGGCTCATACTGGGCGCGTTCCTGGACATAGACCATGTGTTTGAAATCGACCATCTCGATGCCGATCTCGGCCTCATGCTCGCGCACCAGATCCTGGGCGTCGTAAGGTCCGTAGAAATCGACGCCCTGGCTGTTCTTGCCGGGGCCGGCATGGTCGCGCCCGACGATGAAATGGGTGCAGCCGTGGTTCTTGCGGATGAGCGCGTGCCACACCGCCTCACGCGGGCCGGCCATGCGCATGGCAAGGTTCAGCAGGCTCATCGTCGTGGTCGCCGCCGGATACTTGTCCAGCACCGCCTCGTAGCAGCGCACGCGGGTGAAGTGATCGACGTCGCCCGGCTTGGTCATGCCGACGACGGGGTGGATCAGCAGGTTGGCCTGCGCCTCCTTGGCGGCGCGGAAGGTCAGTTCCTGATGCGCGCGGTGCAGGGGATTGCGGGTCTGGAAGGCGACGATCTTGCGCCAGCCAAGCTTGCGGAAATAGGCGCGCAGCTCGTTCGGCGTGTCGCGGCGGGCGCGGAAATCGTAATGCGTGGGGGGCGTGATGCCGGTGATCGCGCCGCCCAGATAGACCGGACCGGCCACGTTGTGCAGGTAGTTCACCGACGGATGCGCGATGTCATCGGCCCCGAACACCATCTCGGCCTCGCGCGCCTTGTTCGGCACCCATTTGTCCGAGATCGACAGGATCGCCAGGATCACGCCTTCCTGATCGCGCAACGCGATGTCCTGGCCGGGCTCGACCCTTTTGGCGAACTCTTCCGACACGTCCAGCGTGATCGGCATCGGCCAGAGCGACCCATCGGCCATGCGCATGTTTTCCACGACGCCGTTGTAATCTTCCTCGGTCATGAACCCCTTGAGCGGGTTGAAGCCGCCATTCATCAACAGCTCTATATCGCAGGTCTGGCGCGGCGTCAGATCCCAGGAGGTCAGGTCACCGGCCTCCAGTTTCAGCTTCTGGGCCGAATCGTAGGAGACATAGAGCTCCGGGATGGGGACGTGTTGGGTCTGCATGGTCGTGGTCCTTTTCGGAAGGGAATTGGGTCCGCTGGAAACGCCGGTCAGTTCGGCGTGCAGGGCGTGATATTCGGCGCGTTTTCGGGCCAGGAATTGATCGGTGAGGCGGGATTTCACGGCCGCCCCGCGCGGGGTCAGCGCATAGGCATAGCGCTGGCGCTTGTCGGGGCCGGGCCGGTCGCCAATGCGCACCAGCCCCGCCGCCGTCACCGCGCGCAACTGCGCGTTGAGCCGCCCGAGCGAGACGCCAAGCGCCTGCGCCGTTGCGCGCTGCGACGCGTCCGGCGCGGCATCAAGCTGGCGCAGGAGCAAGAAGAGCTGATCGTCTTCCGGCAGGGCGGGGGCGGTTTCGGTCGTCATCGGGCGTCTCGGCCAAGTGTGTTCACGGGTGAACACATGTCACAGGATGCAGGTGCAGAAAAGGGGGAATTTCAAATCTTCCGGATTTCCACGCAGCGTGCCGCCGACGCAACAGGAAACCCCCGCGCGGGCCGGACCTGCGCGGGGGTTGAAACCTGGTTGGCTGAAGCGGTTTACTCCGCCGTTTCGCTCGGCGCTTCGGTCGGGTCATCCAACGGCGCGGCATAGGCCCCGGCCTCGGTCACCAGTTCATCCTCCTGCTCGGCCAGGAATTTCTCGGCATCCAGCGCCGCCATGCAGCCCATCCCGGCGCTGGTCACGGCCTGGCGGTAGATGTGGTCGGTCAGGTCGCCCGCGGCGAAGACACCGGGGACCGAGGTGCGGGTGGAGCCGGCTTCCACCTTCACATAGCCGCCATTGTGCATTTCCAGCGTGTCCTTCACCAATTCATTGGCAGGCGCGTGGCCGATGGCGATGAAGACGCCCTTGCAGGGGATCTCGGTGATCTCGCCGGTCTCGACATGTTTCACACGCACGCCCTCGACGCCCTTGGGGTTGTCGCTGCCGACGACCTCCTCCAGCACGTGATGCCAGAGCGTCTCGATCTTGGGGTGTTTGAACAGCCGGTTTTGCAGGATCTTCTCGGCGCGCAACTCATCGCGGCGATGCACCAGCGTCACCTTCGAGGCGAAATTGGTCAGGAACAGCGCCTCTTCCACCGCCGTGTTGCCGCCGCCGATCACGACGATCTCCTGGCCACGATAGAAGAACCCGTCGCAGGTGGCGCAGGCCGAGACGCCGAAGCCCTTGAACGCCTCTTCGGACGGCAGACCGAGCCACTTGGCACGCGCGCCGGTGGCCAGGATGACCGCGTCGGCGGTATAGGTCGTGCCGCTGTCGCCCTTCGCCGTGAAGGGGCGGCCCGCCATATCCAGCGAGGTGATGATATCGCCGATGATCTCGCAGCCCATCGCCTTGGCATGGGCCTCCATCCGCACCATCAGATCGGGGCCCTGCACCTCGGTATCGCCGGGCCAGTTCTCGACCTCTGTGGTGGTGGTCAACTGGCCACCCGGCTCGATCCCCTGCACCAGCACGGGCTCCAGCATCGCGCGGCTGGCATAGACGGCGGCGGTGTAGCCCGCGGGGCCGGAGCCGATGATCAGAACGCGGGTGTGGCGGGTGTCGGACATGTCGGGCAGACCTCGGCAGAATGGAAAATTGCTACGTCCCGGCGATATAGAGATGTGAGGGGGGCAAGGAAAGGGGGGCCATTGCGAGGCTTGCAATCTGCCCCGTTCCATTTCATATGTTGCGCGAGTGCGAAATATTCTTGCGCGCGGCACGTGGCGCGCGGCAGGAAAATTAATGAACCCCTAGTGAAGGAGGGCCGCCGCCGATGCCCGGGACCAAGCTCGACCAGACCGACCGCATGATCCTGGCCCAGTTGCAGGGCGATGGCCGCATGACCAACGTGGAGCTTGCCAGCCGGGTGGGCATCTCCGCGCCGCCCTGCCTGCGCCGGGTCCGCACGCTGGAGGAGCAGGGCTATATCCGCGGCTATCACGCCGATGTCGACCCGCGCCTGTTGGGCTTCGAGGTGCAGGTCTTCGCCATGGTCGGGCTGCACAGCCAGGCCGAGGCCGATCTGGTGGCCTTCGAGAATCTGTGCCGCGCCTGGCCCCTGGTGCGCGAATGCCACATGCTGAACGGCGAGATCGACTTCATCCTGAAATGCGTCGCCCCCGACCTGTCCAGTTTCCAAAGCTTCCTGACCGAACACCTGACGGCGGCGGCGAATGTCGCCTCGGTGCGCACCTCGCTGGTCATCCGCCCCGCCAAGGACGACCCCGGCGTGCCCTTCGACGTGCTGGAAGACCGGCTGGCGAAGGAGGGCTAGGCGCGATGCTGCCCAATGATCCCGCCCGGCTGAAGGCGGCCTTTCAACAGGGGCTGGCCGCGCAGAAGGCGGGGCAGTTCGACGCGGCCCTGGCGCAGTTCCGGCAGGTTCTGGCCGTGCGCCCCGACCTGGCCGAGGCACAGTTCCAGATCGGTCGCATCCACGCCGCGCAGGGCGACATGGCCAAGGCCGAAACCGCGTTGCGCAAAGCGCTGAAGCTGCGCCCGAAGGAACCCGCGATCTGGGCGGCCCTGGCCGGTATCCTCACGGGCGGCAAGCTGAAGAAGCTGCATGCCGAGGCCGCCCGCGCCGGTGTCCCGCTGTCGGGCGAGCCCGATATCAGCGCGCTCATTGCCCGCATCGCGCGCGGGCCCTCGCAAGCGGCGGGGGCCGAGGCCGACGCGCTCGACCTCGTGCGCCGCTACCCCGATGCCGCCCATCCCGCCCTGGCCCTGGGCGCCGCCCGCGCCGCGCAGAAGAAGTGGAGCTTCGCCCTGCCGGCGCTGGAAAAGGCCGCGGAACGGGACCCCACCAGCCCGATGGCGCATGTCCTGCTCGGTGAGGTTCTGTTGAAACTGGGCCAGCTTTCGCGCAGCGAGGCGGCGTTGGAGAAGGCGCGCGGGCTCGGCGCGGATGTCTCTGTCCCCTGGGCGCATCTGATGCACGAGACCTGCCGCGACGCCGAGGCCGAGGAGGTGCTGGCGCGTGCCGTGAGAGCCGCGCCGCGCGATCCGCGCCTGGCGGGCGAACATGCGCAGGCGCTGGTGGCCCTGCGCCGCCCGCAAGACGCCCTGAAGGTGGCCCGCAGGGCGATCGCCTCGGGGGCCACGCGCACCAACCTGTTGCAACTGGCCAATGCCATGCTGAACGAGGGTGATACCGGCCCCGCGCTGAAGATCACCGCCGAGGTTCTGGAAAAATCCCCCGACAGCGTTCCGGCCCTGACCCTGCGCGGCCAGCTTCTGCAAACCACCGGCGCACTGGAGGAGGGGCAGGCGATGCTTCTGCGCGCGGCGGAAATCTCGCCCGACGGGGCCGAGGCGATCCGCTCCTATGTCGGCGGCGCCAAACTGGCCGAGGACGACCCGATCCTGCCGATCCTTGAGGCGCGGATGGGCGACGCCGCCCTGCCCATCGCCTCGCGCCGCACGATGGCCTTCGCGATGGCCAAGGCGCAGGAGGATCTGGGGCATTACAGCGACGTCTTCCCCCATCTGCATCGCGCCAACCGGCTGATGAAGCAGGAGTTTCCCTACCGCTTCGAGAATGAGCGGACGCATGTGCAGGCGATCCTCGCCGCCTATCGTGCGCTCAAGGGCCGGACACCCGCGACGGACGCCCCGGAAGATGCGCCGATCTTCGTCACCGGCATGGCGCGCTCCGGCACGACTCTGGTGGAAACCATCCTCGCGGCGCATGACCGGGTGACGGCGGGGGGCGAATTGCCCTATCTCTCCCGCGCGCTGGCCCCCTTCATCGAGGCGGCGAACACCGCGCCCGACCGCCTGCCCGACCTGATGATCCCCGGCGCGCAACGCTACCTTCAGGCCGCCCGCCGCCGCGTCGGCACAGACGGTATCTTCACCGACAAGGCGATCTCGACCTATGCCCGGATCGGCCTGATCGCGCAGGCCCTGCCCAATGCGCGCTTCCTGATCCTGAAACGCGACCCGCGCGATGTGGGCCTGTCGATCTACCGCAACATGTTCCCGCCGGGCAGCCACCTCTATTCGACCGACCTGGCCGATATCGGGCGCTTCATCCGCCAGCATGATGCCTTCGTCGAATTCTGGCAGGCCGAGATGCCTGACCGGGTGCATGTGGTGGATTACGAAGCCCTGACCGCCGAGCCCGAACCGCATATCCGCGCGTTGGTCGCGGCTGCCGGTCTGGACTGGCAGGACGCCTGCCTTGCGCCGCAGAACGCCCGCCGCGATGTCGCGACCCTCAGCTTTTCGCAGGTGCGCCAGCCGATCTACCGCGCCTCGGTCGCGGCGTGGAAACGGTATGAGGAGGAACTGGCCCCGCTTATCGACGCGCTTGAACAGCCGGTGACGCTTTGAGGTCAGGACAAGAAAAAAGCGGCCCCCAAGGGCCGCCTTTTCATTGGGTCTGCGGTCTGCCGCCCGCTTACCCGAACCGCTTGGCCTTTGCCGCCTGACGGGCGCGATTGCGCTTGGCGCGGGCCCAGGGCATTTCGATCTGGTCCTTCTTGCTCTCTTGCAGAACCTTTTCCATCCAGCGCCGTTTTGTCATTGTCCGTTGTCCTTGTCTCTGGCCCGTTTCGGGCGATGCCTGTCCGGTTTTTCCGGGTTGAGGACACTCTGGCGGGCAACTCGGGCCCCGTTGCGGCATGGGCGGCAGTTTTGTGCAAAAACCTCGGGGCGGGAATGTGGCGGGGCGGGGCCAGTGAAAATTGGCGGATGGGTGCTGGCCATGGGCGAAAATCGGCGCGAATGGGGCGGGAGGCGCCCAAGCCTTGCCCCATTCACGGGCAGGCGCGGCCCGAATCTGGCGAGGTTGCCCAAACTGTCAGAGACGAATCGCCGAGATCAGCCGCCCGTAATCGACCTCGCCGCGATGTGTGGCGCGGCGGTAGGAATAGAACCGCGCCTCGTCCGAATAGGTGCAATGGCCGGTCCATTCCGCATCGCCCACCCCCGCCGCGCGCAGCCGTGACAGGCCATAGCCCGGCAGATCGAACAGATACCGGTCGCCCGCGCCATTCACGAAGAAACGCGCGTTTTCGGGCGCCTCGTCCAGGAACGGCTCGATGAAGTCCGGCCCGACCTCATAGGCGCGCTGGCTGATCGAGGGGCCGATCGCGGCGTGGATGTCCCCCCGCGTGGCCCCGAGCGCCTCCATTTCCGCAAGCGTGCTTTCCAGGATCCCGTCGAGCGCCCCGCGCCACCCGGCATGGGCGGCCCCGATCACGCCCGCCTTCGTGTCGGCCAGCAACACCGGCTGGCAATCGGCGGTCAGGATGGCGATGGCGGTGCCCGGCGTGGCGCTGACGATCCCGTCGGCCTCGGGGCGGGGCAGGGGTTGAGTGTCACCGACCGCGACGGCCCGGTCGCCATGGGTCTGGTGGACGGTCACCAGCCGCTCGATCGGCACTTCCATCGCATGCGCAACGCGGGCGCGGTTCATATCGACCACGGCGGATTGATCCGAGGAACCCTGGCCGCAATTGAGGCCCCGGAAGATGCCCGAGGACGCGCCCCCGGCCCGCGTGAAGAACCCGTGCCGCACCCCTTTCAGGAGGTCGGAGGTCAGACATTCAAGCTGCGGTGTCGCGGTCATCGCTCAGGCGGGCTCCAATCCCGGAGGTGCGGGGCAATGCGTCGGGGTCAACGCCAGCACTTTGAAGAGCGTTCCCATTTCCGAGGGATGCGTCAACCGTCTGTGTGCCGCGATATGGCTGTCCAGCGCCGCGCCCTGCAGCTTCGCCGCCAGCGCCTCGGCCCGCGCGGTGATGCCGAGCCGCTCCAGGAACACGCCCTGCGGCGTGAGTCGCGAGGCCCGCGCGCGGCTGGCCGAGGCCAGCGGCCCGAACGCCACATGCGCGGTCAGATCGGCCGCGCCGGGGCTGGCCAGCACATCGACAGGGGCATGGCCCCGCACCGCCTGCAACGTGTCGCCGATGCTGACCTCATCGCCATAATCGAGGATCAGCGCCGCGCCGCCAAGCGCCTCGATCCGGTTCCCGAAATCGGAGGCCAGCGCCTGCGCGGAGGCGTTCCATTCCACGATTTGTCCCTCGTGGGTGTCCGCAACCCGATCCGCCAGGGCCTCTACCGGCGCCTCGGGGGCCAGGCCCCAGGCAAGCTGCCCGTCGACCACGCCGATCATGCGCTCGTGCCAGCCGGTCTTGGCCCGCTGGAACTGGCGGATGGGCAGGGCGTCGAAAAACTCGTTGGCGATCAGGTAGGTGGGCAGGTCCGGCAGGCTTGCGGGATGGTCGTGGAACGTGACCTCATGGCCTTGCAATGCCGCTTCCTGCCGCGCGCGCAGGGCGGGCGAGGCCTCGACCAGGTGCAGCCGCACGCCTGCGTGAAACCCCGGCACGCGGGCGGTTGCCCGCAGCGCGTCGGCCATCAGCGTGCCGCGCCCCGGCCCAAGCTCGACCAGCGCGAATTCCTCCGGCGCGCCCTGATCCATCCAGACCTGCGCCAGCCACAGGCCGATCATCTCGCCGAACATCTGGGAGATCTCCGGCGCGGTGGTGAAATCGCCCGCGGCCCCAAGCGGATCGTGGGTGGTGTAGTAGCCGTGCGTGGGGTGCAGCAGGCATTCGGTCATGTAATCCGCCACGCTGATCGGCCCGGTCCGCGCGATCCGGGCGACAAGCGCGCCGTGCAGCGCCGTCATCGCGCGCGCCTGGGCACCAACACCATGATGAACAGCCCGGCAACGATCATCGGCAGCGACAGGATCTGCCCCATGCTCAGCCCCATATCGCCCATCTGCACGACATAGCCCATCGGGTTTTCCGCGCTGATGAAGAGGTCGTCTGCCTGCCGGAAGAACTCCACGATGAATCGCGCGAGGCCGTATCCCGCGATGAACAGCCCCAGGATAAGCCCCGGCCGTTTCAGCGCCCCGCGGGCCCATGCCAGCCACAGCAGAAGCGCGCCCAGGATCAGCCCCTCCAGGGCCGCCTCGTAAAGCTGCGAGGGATGGCGCGCGCAGACCAGTTGACCGGCCATTTCGACGATCCCCACCGGCCCTTCGCAATCCTGCGCCGCAAGCCCCGGAAACACCACGCCCCAGGGCGCATCGGTGGGCCGCCCCCACAGCTCGGCATTGATGAAATTCGCCACCCGGCCAAAGAACAGACCGAAAGGCGTGACCATCGCCATCGCGTCATGCACCTGCAACACCGGCAGCCGGTTGAGGCGGCAGAACATGAGCCCCGCCACCATGACCCCGAGGAACCCGCCGTGAAACGACATGCCGCCCTGCCAGATCTGCACGATCTCGGCAGGGTTTTCCCAGTAATAGGCCGGCTGGTAGAAGATCACGTAGCCAAGCCGCCCGCCCAGGATCACGCCCAGGATCACCCATGTCAGCAGGTTTTCGACCTGCGCGGGCGTCATCGGCGCGGTGTCACCTGGCCACAGCTCGGGCCGCTTCACCGCCCGCACGATCACCCGCCAGCCGAGGATCAGCCCCGCGATATAGGCCAGCGCATACCAGCGCAGCTCGAACATCATGAAGCCCAGGTCGAGCGAGAAGATCACCGGATCAATGGGCGGAAAGGGGAGCGCTGCGGGGAGCATGGGAAACCTTCCTTGGGAACGATTACGGCTTGGATGGCCCATGCCCTGCGGCGAAGTCAACCTTGATGCCCCGGCCCGGAAGGGCCATATGAAAGCCCAAGCCACGAGGAGGCACGCAAGATGCAGACCCGCAACAAGATCATGGAAGATATCGGCCAGCTGATGACCAACGCGATGGGCGTGGCGCAGGGGGCCAAGGACGAGGCCGAGACCGCGATCAAGTCGGCCATGGAGCGCTGGCTCGCCGACCGCGATTTCGTCACGCGGGAGGAGTTCGACGCCGTGCGCGCCATGGCCCAGAAGGCGCGCGAGGAAAACGAGGCGCTCAAGGCCCGGATCGCGGCGCTGGAATCGGGCGGTCAGGGCTGAGCCCGGCAAGGGTTCCCTCAACCGATTGTTTCCGGGCTCGGGAAATCGGTCCCTGAATCGTCAGATTTCGGCCCCCATTCCGCAGTTTTGATCTGTCACAACGGGGCTGTCCCGCAGAGCGCAATCATTTCATTCCCCCGGATCGCCACCCATGTTCGGTTTCAGCCTCCCCGTCAATCTCCTGCTTCTGGTCGCCAGCCTGGCGTGCCTGATCGGCCTGCTTCAATGGCTGGCCCGCAGGGCGAAGCGGCGGCGCGACGAGGATGACCAGGATGTCGAACCCCTGACCACCAGCCTTGCCCGCACCCGCAGATCGCCCAGGGGCGGCGGCGGCACCTGATCCGGCGCGTAAAGCCATCCACATGCCTGAAATTACTTGTGGATAGGTTGCATCGGCGGCCCGTTCCCCCCTGTCACAGGTAAAATTATCCTTTACAGGATGCCCCTGACCCTCCACCATATCTGGTATGGGGTCGGGCACGCTCCGGCGACCCATAGTACAAGACCCAGCTTCTAGTAGGGGCGGCGGATCTGTCGGGTCCGACACTCCTGCCGAGGCTGCCAACGAGAAAAAAGAGGCCTGGGCAATGTCACTCTCCGAGCAATATCTGGAGGTCGAAGACCTTCACCCCATCGACATCGTGGAAACGCTGGCGGCGCATCACGACTGGGATTTCGACCGCGTCGCCGACGATCAGATCGCCATGGCGATCGAAGGCCAGTGGCGCACCTATTCCGTCACCCTGGCCTGGTCCTCCTATGACGAGACGCTGCGGATGATCTGCACCTTCGACATGGAGCCGCCCGAGGGCACGCTGCCCGCGCTTTACGAGACGCTGAACCTGACCAATGACAAATGTTGGGCGGGGGCCTTCAGCTACTGGCACGCGCAGCGGCTGATGGTCTATCGCTACGGTCTGGTCCTGGCCGGTGAGCAGATGGCAAGCCCCGATCAGATCGCCTGCATGGTCGAAACTGCCGTCATGGCGGCCGAGCGCTACTACCCGGCCTTCCAACTGGCCTGTTGGGGCAACAAGACCCCGGAACAGGCGATTCAGGTGGCCATCGCCCAGACCTACGGACGCGCCTGACCCCCCATTGCAGCCGCCTCCGCCTGCGCATAGGCTCCGCGCCGATGCGCAGAAAAAACGGGGGACGCGATGGGTTTCGATCAGATCAAGACGCGCGGGCTGGTGATGCTCGGCTGCGGCAAGATGGGGCAGGCGATGCTGGAGGGCTGGCTTGCCCGTGGCATCCCGGCAGACAGCGTCACCGTGATCGACCCGCGCCCCTCCGACTGGGTCAAGGCCAGGGGCATGCACGTCAACACGGAGCTGCCCGTTGACCCCGCCGTCGCGATCGTCGCCGTCAAACCGCAATTCATGGATGAGGCGCTGCCGCAGCTGAAACCGCTTGGTGGCGGGGATTGCCTGATCGTTTCGGTCGCCGCCGGCACGCCGATTGCCACCTTTGAGACAACCCTCGGTGCAGGCACCCGCGTGATCCGCGCCATGCCCAACACGCCCGCCGCCGTGGGCCGCGGCATCACCGCGATCATCGGCAACGCGGCCTCCGGCCCTGCGGATGCCGACCTCGCCGAGGCGCTGCTCTGTGCCGTGGGGCAGGTGGTGCGGCTGGACAGCGAGGATCAGATCGACGCGGTCACCGGCGTTTCCGGCTCTGGTCCGGCCTATGTCTTCTACATGATCGACGCGCTTGCCGCTGCCGCCCGCGCCGAAGGATTGCCCGAGGAGATGGCGATGCAGCTTGCCAAGGCCACCGTTGCGGGCGCGGGCGCGCTGGCCGAGTCCGCCGACGACACCCCCGAACAGTTGCGCATCAACGTGACCAGCCCCAATGGCACCACGCAGGCGGGGCTTGAGGTGTTGATGGCCGAGGATGGCCTCATGCCGCTGATGCGCGCCACCGTGGCCGCCGCCGCGAACCGCAGCCGGGAGCTCAAGGCATGAGCGACGAGATCGGTTTCGACGACTTCCTCAAGGTCGACATCCGCGTCGGCACCGTGACCCGCGCCGAACCCTTCCCCGAGGCGCGCAAACCCGCGATCAAGCTCTGGGTCGATTTCGGCGGCGAGATCGGCGAGCGGAAGTCCTCGGCCCAGATCACCGCGCATTACACGCCCGAGGCGCTGATCGGGAGGCAGGTCATGGCAGTGGTGAATTTCCCAGCCCGCCAGATCGGCCCGATGCGGTCGGAAATCCTCGTGCTCGGCCTGCCCGACGCGGAGGGAGAGATCGTGCTGATCGGCCCCGACCACCCGGTGCCCACCGGGGGGCGGATGCATTGAAACTGCTGATCTCCCGCACCCTGACCGACGATGTCATGCGCCGCGCCCGCGCCGAATTCGACCTTTTGGAGCGCGCGACCAACACCCCGCTTGGACGGGCCGAGACAATCGAGGCTCTGCACGGGGCCGACATCCTTCTGCCCACGCTCGGCGATGCCCTGGGGGCGGAGTCCTTCACCGGCGACGGGCTGCGCTGCAAGCTGCTGGCCAATTTCGGCGTCGGCTATAACCATATCGACGTGGACGCCGCCCGCGCGCACGGCATTGCCGTCACCAACACGCCGGGCGCCGTCACCGATGCCACCGCCGACATCGCCATGACGCTTCTGCTGATGACCGCGCGCCGCGCAGGCGAGGGGGAACGGCTGGTGCGTGCGGGCAAGTGGTCCGGCTGGCACCCGGTGCAGATGTTGGGCCAGCACGTCACGGGAAAGCGTCTCGGCATCGTCGGCATGGGCCGGATCGGGCAGGCCATCGCCAGACGCGCGCATCTCGGCTTCGGCATGCGGGTTGCCTATAACAGCCGCAGCCCCAAGGATATGCCCTTCCCGGCGGAGGCGCTGCCGCTGCCCGACCTTCTTGCCAGGTGCGATTTCGTGGCCCTCGCCGTGCCCGCCAGCCCCGAAACGCATCACCTGATCGGCGCGCGGGAACTGGCCCAGATGCAGCCCCACGCGGTGCTGGTCAATATCGCGCGCGGCGATGTGGTGGACGAATCCGCCCTGGTCCATGCCCTGCAAAGCCACCGGATCGCAGGCGCGGGCCTCGATGTCTACGAGTTCGAACCGGACGTCCCCCCGGCCTTGCGCGCGCTGCAAAACGTCACCCTGCTGCCCCATCTCGGCACCGCCACCGAGGAGGTGCGCAGCGCCATGGGCCATATGGCGCTCGACAACGCCATCGCCTTCCGCGACGGCCACCCGCTGCTCAACCCGGTCTGACTGTCCCATCTTCTTGGTGGAAATACTCTGGGGGTTTGGGGGCGTCGTCCATTGGGCTTGAACCAATGGCGCACAATGAACGACCCCCACCCGGTCGGATTGCGAAGCAATTCGACCCTCTCAGCGCACCCGGTCCCCGATCTCCTCGCGGAAATGCTTGCGGCAGAGCGACACATAGCGGTCATTGCCGCCCACCTCGACCTGCGCTCCCTCGCGCATCGCGTGTCCGTCTGCATCCACCCGGATCACCATCGTCGCCTTGCGCCCGCAATGACAGATCGTGCGCACCTCGCGCATCTCGTCGGCCAGCGCCAGCAGGGCCGCCGATCCCGGAAACAGCTCGCCCCGGAAATCGACGCGCAGCCCGTAGCACATCACCGGCACGCCCAGGTCATCGACCGCGCGGGCCAGTTGCCAGACCTGATCGCGGGTCAGCCATTGCGCCTCATCCAGAAGCACACAGGCGCAGGGCCCCGCCTTGAGCCGCGTCTCGATCATCTCGAAAAGGTCGGTCGAGGCGCCATAGGTATCGGCAGGCGCCGAGATGCCGATGCGGCTGGCGATCTGGCCCTTGCCTGCCCGGTCATCGAAATTCGCGGTCAGCAGATAGGTCTGCATCCCCCGCTCGTTATAATTGTAGGAGGCCTGCAACAGCAGCGTCGACTTGCCCGCGTTCATGGTGGAGTAGTTGAAGAACAGTTTCGGCATGGTCAGGACGGGTCCGCTTGGGCGTGGATAAAGACAGCCCGGAGAGGGGCGAGAAAACCGATTCAATGTCAACCCGAAAGCCTCTAGGATACGCGCGAAACGCCCTCATCGGGGCCAGTGTTTGACGTCAATCGGGGGAAGAATGTCCGACGCGCCGATCTATGAAATTGACCCGGAGGCTTTCTGGTCCGATCCCTATCCGGACCTGAAACGCATGCGCGAGACCGCGCCCATCGCCTATGTGCCGCAGCTTGGCGCGACGCTGATCACCCGGCGAAACGACATCTTCGAGCAGGAAAAGCGCGTCGATGTGTTCTCCTCGGTGCAGCCCGACGGGCTGATGACGCTGCTGATGGGCCAGAACATGATGCGCAAGGACGGTGATCCGCATATGGCCGAGCGGCGCGCGATCTTCCCCGCGATCTCGCCCAAGACGGTCAAGGATGTCTGGCGCGCGCATTTCAAGGTCCGCACCACGGTGATCCTGGACGTGCTGGAGGAGCGCGGCGAATGCGACCTCGTCGCGGATTACGCGATGCCGGTCTCGGCCGAGGCGCTCAAGGTGCTGACGGGCCTGACCAACATGAGCTACCCCGAGATGGACCGCGTCAGCCAGGGGCTTATCGACGGCTGTTCGAACTACGCGGGCGACCTGGAGGTCGAGGCCTATTGCAAGGCCTGCACCACCTCCATCGACAACCATATCGACGCGCGGATGCCCGCGTTGCGGGCCAACCCCGACAGCTCGCTTCTGTCGGTGATGATGCAGGCGGGGCTCAGCTCCAGCCAGATCCGGGCCAATATCAAGCTGGCGATCTCGGGCGGGCAGAACGAACCGCGCGATGCCATCGCGGGCACCGCCTGGGCGCTGATGACCAACCCGGATCAGCGCTGGATGATCCGCGACGGCAAGGTCACCTGGCTCAAGGCGTTCGAGGAATATGCCCGCTGGATCTCGCCCATCGGCATGTCGCCGCGCCGGGTCGCGCGCGAGGAGGTGGTGAACGGCGTCACCTTCCACCCCGAGGATCGGGTGTTCCTGATGTTCGGCTCGGCCAATCGCGATGCCGACTGCTTCGCCCGCCCCGACGATTTCGACGTGACCCAGGACAGCAGCGCCGCGATTCCCTTCGGCGCCGGCCCGCATTTCTGTGCCGGGGCCTGGGCCGCGCGCTGCCTGATCGCCGATATTGCCCTGCCGATGCTGTTCGAGCGGCTGAAGGGCCTGCGCCCCGCCGACCCGAAACAGACGAGCTTCGGCGGGTGGGCCTTCCGCGGGCCGCTCAAGATGCCGGTGGTCTGGGACAGCTGACAGATTGGGGCGCACGGGGGCCGAAGAATTTTCCTTCAAAATTCTTCCGGTCCCAGAATTTTGAAGGAAAATTCCGCGCCCGCCTCACCCGTCCGCGCATGGTCTTTCGCGCCGTTTCGGATCAGACTGGTGCAAACCCCACGAAAAGGAAGGAGCTGCCATGTCCCTCGACACCGCCCGCCCCAACATGACCCATATGCAGGAACGCATCGACCTCGCCGCCGCCTTCCGCTGGACCGCGCGGCTCAATCTGCATGAAGGCGTCGCCAACCATTTCTCGATGGCGATCAGCGACGATGGCACCCGCTTCCTGATGAACCCCAACCAGATGCACTTCTCCCGCATCCGCGCCAGCGACCTGATCGAGATGGACGCCAACGACCCCGACGCGCTCATTGGCACCGATGCCGACATCACCGCCTGGGGCCTGCATGGCGGCATCCACCGGCATTGCCCGCATGCGCGCTGCGCGATGCATGTCCACTCGATCCACGCCACCGTGCTGGCCTGCCTCCAGGACAGCCGCCTGCCGCCGATCGACCAGAACTGCGCCACCTTCTACAACCGCATCGTCATCGACGACCATTACAACGGCTTGGCGATGGAGGACGAAGGCAACCGCTGCGCCGCGCTCTTCTCCGATCCGAAACACAAGGTGATGGTGATGGGCAATCACGGCGTCATGGTGATTGGCGCAACGGTGGCCGAGACCTTCAACCGCCTCTACTATTTCGAACGCGCCGCCGAGACCTATATCCGCGCGCTGCAAACCGGCCAGCCTTTGCGCGTCCTGTCCGACGAGGTGGCCGAGAAAACCGCGCGGATGCTGGAGGACTACCCCGAGCAGGACACCCGCCACCTGGCCGAGCTGAAGGCGATACTGGATGAAGAGGGCTCGACCTACGCGGACTGATCCGCGCGTCCTGATCGTGGGGGCGGGACCGACCGGCCTGACGGCGGGCGTCGAACTGGCGCGGCTTGGCATTATCCCGCGCCTGATCGAGAAACGCGAGATGGCCAGCGGCTTTTCCCGCGCTGTCGGCCTGCTGCCCGCCTCGATGGAGATCTTCGCCCGCTCCGGCACCGATGCGCCCATCCTGGCGGAGGCGATCCGCTTTCGGGGCATCCTCTTTCACCGCGATGCGCGCCCCGTCGCCCGCATCCCGCTTCCCGATCCGCCCGCGCCCCCGCCGCTCCTCGGCCTGCCGCAGGACCGCACCGAGCATCACCTGGCCGAGACCTTCCGCCGCCTCGGAGGCGCGGTGGACCATGCCACCCCGCTGACCGGCCTGCGCCACGCCGACGACGGTGCAATCGCCGAGATCGACGGGCAGGACCACCGCTTCGACCACGTCATCGCCGCCGATGGTGTCCACTCCACGGCCCGTATCGCACTCGGGCTGGACTTCCCCGGCTTCGACCTCGATCAGGACTGGTCCATCGCCGATGTCGAGGCGCCGGACTGGCCCGATCCCGGCTGGTTCCAGGGCTTCCTGATGGACCCGGGCCGCATCGCCGTGGTCGTCCCGCTGGAGGCCGCGCGCTTTCGCATCATCGCCGACACGCCCGACGCGCTGGCGGCGCTGCCGGTGGATATGCCCGTGACGCACATGCACAGGGCGGGGCGCTTTACCCTCTCGATCCGGCAGATGGCGCAATATACCCATGGCCGGGTTGCCTTCGCGGGCGACGCCGCGCATTGCCATTCGCCCATCGGCGGGCGCGGCATGAATATCGGTATCGCGGATGCCGCCGACCTCGCCGCCCGCATCGCCGGGGGCGATGTTTCGGGTTACCACGCCGCCCGCCATCCGGTCGCCAAGCGCACCATCGACCTGACCGAGGCCGCCCGCCGCCGTCTGACGGCAACCGGCGCGCTGTCGCGCATGACGATCACCGGCGCGCTGCGCTTGGTCGCCCTGATCCCGCCGCTCAGACGCCGCCTGATCCGCACCCTGACCGATATCTGAGCCCTTGCCGCCACGCCGCCCGCGCGTAAACTGCAAGCGCGGGAGGGACGGTCCATGAGCGACACGAGACAGGAATGGAACCACGTGCCAGAGGTGCCGATCCGCGTCTCGCCGCTCTGGTCCTGGCCGCCGCAGCCCGTGGCCGCCCTGCGCTGGTATCTCGACAGCTGGTTCTTCCTGACCATCAACATGGCCATCGTCGCGATCTCTTTCGCCAGCCTCTATCTCGCCAGCCCGACGCTGGAGCAGGCCGCGCAGCCCGCCCCCGGCTGGATCGCGCTGATCTTTCTGCGCAACGCCGTCATTGTCACCCTGGTCGCGGGCCTGCTGCACCTGTGGTTCCACAGCTATGCGCGCCAGGGAACGGCGCTCAAATACGACCCGCGCCCCTATCCGCGCCGGGGCCGCGTCTTCACCTTCGACCGCCAGCTTGCCGATAACGCCTTCTGGACGCTCGCCTCGGGCGTCACGATCTGGTCGGCCTATGAATGTCTGATGTGGTGGGCCGTGGCGAACGGGTATGCCGCCACGATCACGTTTCAGACCAACCCGATCTGGTTCATCGCCATCTTCTTCCTGATCCCGGTCTGGGAGAGCTTCTATTTCTACTGGATGCACCGCTTCCTGCACTTGGGGCCGATGTATCGCTTTCACGCGCTGCATCACCGCAACACCGATATCGGCCCGTGGTCGGGCCTCTCGATGCACCCGGTGGAACATCTGTTCTATTTTGGCTCGGTCCTCATCCATTTCGCCATCGCCAGCCATCCGGTGCACATCATCTTTCACCTGATGTTCTACGGCCTTCTGGCGATCACCACCCATACCGGGTTCGAGGGCGTCCTCTTCCGCAACCGCAAGCGCCTGCATCTGGGCAATTTCCACCACCAGATCCACCACCGCTATTTCGAATGCAATTACGGCAATCTCGATGTGCCCTGGGATCGGTTCTTCGGCTCCTGGCATGACGGCACGCCCGAGGCCAAGGCGCGGATGCGGGAACGTCTGGCGGCGCGGCGGCGCTGAAGCCCCGGGTCCGGTTTCCCCCACTTGGCGCAGCCCGGAAAACCGTCTAGACCTTTGCACCTGGGTTTGGACGGACCTTAACATATGGATAGCGATCACAAATTCCTGATGACGCGGATCGCGGGGGGCGACAGACAAGCCCTCGCCGCGCTTTACCGTGCGCTGGAACGGCCCGTCTACAAATTCATTGTCTCCAGATTGAACGATCCGCACGAGGCGAACGACATACTCCATGAAGTCTTTATGGATGTCTGGCGTTCCGCCGATCGTTTCGAAGGGAGATCCAAAGTGCAGACCTGGATTTTTGGCATAGCCTACCGCAAGAGCATCGACGTGATGCGCAAGCGCGGCCGCGTGGATCTGACCGATGACAGTTTCGAGCAGGTCGATGACAGCCCCGATGCCGTCACCTGCCTGGCCGCGGGCCAGGAGGCGGACCATGTGCGCCACTGCATCGGGACGCTGAAGGACGACCACAGATCGGCCATCACATTGGCCTTCTACCAGGACATGACCTATGCCGAGATCGCCAAGGTCGCGGGCGTGCCCGAAGGCACCATCAAGACCCGCATCTTTCACGCCAAGAAACTGCTGATGCGCTGCCTCTCGGGCCGGGTCGAGCGGGGGGTGGCGTGATGAGCTATTCCCGCGACGATATCGAGGCCCTGCTGCCCTTTTACGCCAATGGCACGCTGGAGGGCGCGGACCGCGCCGCCGTCGAGGCCGCGCTGGAAACCGATGCCGAGTTGCGCGCCGATCTGGCCGCCTTGCAGGCCATCCGGCAGACCATGCAGGCCGAAGAGGTCGCCAGCCCCGGCGATTTCGGCCTTGCCCGCCTGATGCGCGATGTCGAGGCCGAGACGCCCGTGACCGCGCCTCCCGCCGCCGCCAATGACGACGTGGTCCCCGTGACCCGCCTGCGCCTCTGGCAGACCGCCGCCGCGGTGATCCTGGCCGTGGGGCTCGGGGTGAACCTGCTGCCCGGTCCGGGCGATGCGCCGGAGACCGGGCGCAGCATCGCCACCGATGAAGCCCCCACCACTGAGGAGGGCTTCTCCCTCGCCTCGGGCGGTGCCCCCGATTTCACCATCGCCTTCGCCCCCGACGCGCGTGAGGCCGAGATCCGCGCGCTGCTGCTGCAGGCGGGGGTCGAGATCACACAGGGCCCCTCGGCCCTTGGCCTCTACGGGCTAAGCCTGCTAGACTCGGTCTCGGACGAGACCGCGCGCCCCATTCTGGCCAATTCCGGGATCGTCGACGATTTGCAATAGACCCATAGTCGAAGGCCATCGCCCCCATGCCGCATATCGCCCGTCTCCTGACCCTGCTGTTCCTTGCCGTCGCCGTGCCGCAGATGGCGCTGGCCCAGACCAACCCCGATGACGGGCCGGGGGAGACGCCGGGTGACGATCCGACCAACCCGGAAACCCCGGCGGGGGCGGAAGGGGGCCATGGCGGTTCGGAACCGGCCATCCGCCATGTCGCGGATCCCTTCAACCGCTATGCCCGCGTCCGGTTCAATGCGCCCGAATATATCGTCTCGGGCCCCATCGCCCAGTTCGACGCCTCGCGCGCGGCGCTGACGGTGGGCGGCGCGACGCTGTTGCGCTACCGCGATCTGCCCGCGCTCGGGTTGCGCATCGCGATCTACGATTTCAACGGGTCGCTCAACCAGGTCACGGCGCAGGCCGTGCTGGACGCGAACGCCCCCGACAGCCATGTCGGCCTGCACAATCTCTACGCGCTGGCCCAGGGCCGGCCGCGCGTCTATGCCGCCTCGATGGTGGGAATATCCGATCCCGGCACCTGCACGCTTGGCCGCCGCCTGACCATCGGCCTGATCGACGGGCCGGTCGATGCGGGGCACCCGGCGCTGGCGGGCGCGACCGTGACCTCGGAAAGCGTGCTCTACCCCGATGACCGCGCGCCGACGGCCAGCCACGGCACCGCCGTCGCCGCCCTGATGGTGGGCGTAGACCCCGAAGGCGTGCTCGGCGGCCTCGCGCGCGGGGCCAACCTGCATGCAATCTCCGCGTTCAGCCGCTCGGGCAGCAATACCGATGCCGATGTCGAGCGGATCGCGGCGGCCATCGACCGCCTGCTGGCGCGCAATGTCCGGCTGATCAACATGTCCTTCGCCGGCCCCGAGAACCCGGTGATGGAGGAGGTGCTGACCCTCGCCGCCGCGCGCGGCGCGGTGATGATCGCGGCTGCCGGCAATGACGGGCGCGAACGCGCGGCCTATCCGGCGGCGCACCCGGATGTCATCGCCGTCACCGCCGTCGATGCCGCCTTCCGCCGCTACCGCGCCGCCAATTTCGGCGACCACATCGAATTTGCCGCCCCCGGTGTCGATCTCTACGTCGCCGACGGGCAGGGCGGCAGCTATGCCTCGGGCACCTCCTATGCCGCGCCCATCGTCACCGCGCTGGCCGCGCGTCTGGGTGCGGGCGGCGGTCTGTCCGTGGCGGCGCTGCGCGAGCGGATGCGCAGCTCGGCGGTCGATCTCGGCCCCTCGGGCTTCGATGCCGAATACGGCTGGGGCCTGGTGCGCGGCGGCTGCTGAGCGCGGCGCCCGATTTCCTGACAAAGCTGTCATTTTTTGAACCCCCGGCCCGGCTCGCGCGACCCATCATCAGACACATCCGATGATAAGCGAGACTGCCATGACCCGCCTTCTGCCCGTCCTCAAATCCTTCTTCACCGGCCCCGGGGAGGGCGCGGCCTTCGCCGACCTGACGCCCCACGCCGTCCACACCCGCCACGCCATCGGCACCGGCCCCGGCGCCCGCGCGGCACTCGCCAACCTGCGCGCCGCCAGCCGCCGCTGATACCCCTCTCTCCCCGGATCGGACCCTGCCTCCCGCCCGTCCGACCCGTCGCCTGGCCGGTGCCCTTCCCCATACGGATCGGCACCGGCCTTTTTTTGACCGCACCCCGCAAAAACCCGGAAAAAAGGCGAAACTCCTTTGAACCCGCGGGTGCCGTCACACGACCTACACATGTAACGCGCATGATGTCGCGCATGACCGAGGAAGCCCAAGACAATGTCCCGCACCGTTCGCTCGATCCTGACCTTCGCCACGGTCAGCCTGAACACCGCATCCTCGGCTTTTGCCCACGATCTCGGGCAATCGTCGGTCGCCTGTTATGGCCAGGTGGTCGATGGTTATGACGAAACAATTTTCCCCCATTGCGGCCGGGTCTTTTCCGTCCGACCCGCCGCATGAACGGCACTGACCGTCCCCCGTCCCAAACTTCAGTGCCTGCCCGGTCCCTCCCCCGAAGGACCGGGCCTTTTTTCCTGTCCGTGCCGTCTTTTCCCTCCCCCGCGAAGCGCGTATGGCTGATCGCATCATGCAAGGCTCTGTTCCGACCATCCTTCTGACCCTCGCGCTCGGTGCAGGCGGCGCGGTGCTGGCGCATCTGGCGGGGGTGCCCGCGCCCTACCTGACCGGGCCCGCCGCACTGGTGACACTGGCCAGCGTCGCGGGGCTGCGCACGCATGTGCCTGATATCCTGCGCGATTTGTGCTTTCTGACCATCGGTATCGGCATGGGCGCGGGCCTCAACCCCGAGATGCTGCGCGCCGCCGCGACATGGCCATTGAGCCTCGTGGTGCTGAGCGTGGCGATGGTCGCGATCTTCCTGCCCGGCGCGGCCCTGCTGGAGCGGGTCTTTGTCTTCGACCGCCTGACCGCGCGGCTGGCGGCGTCACCGGGGCATCTGAGCTTCGTGCTGTCCCTCACCGCCGAAAGCCGGGCGGATATCGCCATCGTCACCGTCGTGCAATCGCTGCGGGTGCTGGCGCTGACGCTGCTGGTGCCCTTCGCGGTCGCCATGCTCAGCGGAGCCGACCTGAGCATCGGATTGCCGCCCGGTCCGGTCCTGTCCATCACGTCGCTGGCCGGTCTCGCGGCGGTCTCGGCGGCGCTCGGATGGGGGTTCAAGCGGCTGCGCCTGCCCGCGGCCTACCTGCTTGGCGGCTTCGTGGTCTCCTCGCTCGGCCATGCCAGCGACGTGACGCCGGGGCTGGTGCCGCTCTGGGTCTCGGTGCCGGGCTTCGCGATCATGGGCACGCTGATCGGCACGCGGTTCTCGGGCACCACGCCAAGCCTGATCGTGCGCGCTTTCGGGGCGGCGGCGGCGCTGGCGGTGCTGGCGCTTGCCGTGACCGTCCTGGCTGCCTTTGCCATGTATTGGGCGCTGGACATGCCGATGACCACACTGCTGATCGCCTACGCGCCGGGGGGGCTGGAGACCATGGCCGCGATCTCGGTGATGCTGGAGGCCGACCCCGCCTTCGTCGCCTTTCACCACACCTTCCGGGTGGTGTTCCTGACCTTCCTCGTGCCGGCCTGCCTGCCGCGCGTGCGGGCCTAATCCTCGGTGTCGATCCAGATCGTGACCGGGCCGTCATTGACCAGCGAGACCTGCATGTCGGCCCCGAATTGGCCCGTCTCGGTTGCCACGCCCAAACCCCGCATCGCATCCGCGAAACGCTCGTAATGCGCGCGGGCCAGGTCGGGCGGCGCGGCGCGGGAATAGCCCGGTCGGTTGCCGCGCGATGTATCGGCGGCCAGCGTGAACTGGCTGACCACCAAGGCCGCGCCGCCGGTATCCAGAAGCGAGCGGTTCATCTTGCCCGCCTCATCGGTGAAGACGCGCAGCTTGGCGATCTTGGCGGCCAGCGCCTGCGCCACGGCCTCATCATCGCCCGGCATGGCACAGACCAGGATCATGAGGCCCGCGCCGCATTGCCCCACGACATCGCCCTCCACCCGGACGGCGGCCTCGCGCACCCTCTGGACGAGCGCCCTCATTGCAACTCGGCGGCCCAGGGCGGGTTGGCCCCGGCGCGGCTCACGGTGATGGCTGCGGCCCGCGCGCCCAAGGTCAGCGCATCGCGCAGGTCCCCGTCGGACAGATCCGCCAGCGCCGCCTTGGTCAGCACACCGCCCCCGTGCAGCGACGCGAGGAAGCCCGCGTTGAACGTATCGCCCGCGCCGACGGTATCGACCACCTGCGCCTTTTGTGCCTCGACAAAGACCGACCCGGTGCCCGTGTAGCCCGTCACGCCGCTGGCCCCTTCCGTCAGGCAGAGCAGTTTCGGCCCGCGCGCCAGCACCTTTGCGGCGAGGTCGGGCAGGTCGCCGTCGCCCTCAAGCCACACAAGATCCTCATCCGACAGCTTGACGATATCGGCCACCGCCAGCATGCCGTTCAGCCGCTCGCGGTAGCGCGCTTCATCGGCGATGAAACCGGGGCGGATATTGGGGTCGAGCATGACGGGCCGCGTCGCCGCCTCGCGCAGGCAAAGCGCGGCATAGCCTTCCGCGCAGGGTTCCACCGCCAGGGAAATGCCCCCGAAAAACAGCGCCGAGACACCCTCCAGCCGCCCCGGCATGTCCTCGGGCGCAAGCATCCGTCCGGCGGTGTTCTCGTCATAGAAGGCATATTGCGCCTGGCCGTCCTTGAGCGTCACGAAGGCCAGCGTGGTGGGCCGGTCGCTGCGGATCGCGAGGTCATGCCCGACATGGCTGGCTTGCAGGGACCGCTCCAGCCGCTGGCCAAAGAGGTCGCGCGACAGCCCTGTCAGCAGGCCGACCGGCACGCCCAACCGGCCAAGCGCCACGCTGGTGTTGAAGACCGCGCCGCCGGGATAGGGGGCAAAGACGGCCTCGCCGCTCTCAGATTGCCGGGGCAGCATGTCGATCAGGGCCTCGCCGCAACACAGGATCATCTCGCCGGTCTCCAGTCAGGATATGTTTGCGCTAACAATTATCGTTTCCGCAGCGGTTTGACCAGTCCGACCTTACTGGTTCATCGCAACCAGATAGCCGACGCCCGCCGCCACGATAAGGCCCGCGATCACGGCCAGCGCGATCTTGATGGCGGAATAGGGCCGTTCGCCCTGCACCCGGCCGGTCTGGCCGTTGACCACGAAGCGGTAGCTCTTGCCGCGATACTTGTAGGCCGCCATCCAGACCGGCAGCAGGATATGCTTGAAGGTCACGTCCGACACGTCCGTCGCCACCTGGCTGATCCGCTGCCGGTCGCCGCCGATGTCGAACTTGATGTCGCGCCGGATCTGCGCGTCCATGATCTCGCGGGCCTCGTCAAAGCCTTCCTCAAGCTGGACCGTATAGCCCTCGGCCCGGAACCCGGCCAGGAAATGCGGCGTATAGGGCTCCAGCATGGTCAGGTTCCAGGGCGCCAGCCCGTCGGTGTAGCTTTTCGGCAGCGAACGCGACCCAAGCACCAGCACATCGTCGAAGAAGCGCTGCACCCGGCCCCGCACATTGGTCCAGCGGATCCTCTGCTCGCGCACGGTCCGGGTCTGGCCGTTCCGCGCCACGGTGCGGTTGACGTAGTAGACCGTGCCGCGCTGACCCTCGTAGCGGCTGCGCGTTTCGGCGTCATAGGTCCAGTAAGGCACATAGATGCCATCCAGCTTGCGGCCCTTCCTGGAATATTCCTGCAAGCCGTTCGGCGCGAACCACAGCTTGCCGAGCCATTCATTCATCGCGTCATGCGCGCTGCGTTGGTCCAGCTGGAAGGGCAGCACGCCCTTGGGCTTGATATGGCGATGGGTGCCGGTATCGGCCACCACGGGCGTGGCGCAGAACGGGCATTCGGTGGCGTGATCGGCCTCGTTGAACTCCACCTGCGCGCCGCAATTGGGGCAGGAGGAGACGCGGATCTCCTCCATCTCGGCCTCGGGCAATTGCGCGCCGAGGGCGGCATGATAGTCCAGCTCGCGGATCGCGGGTGCGTCCTCGACCATGTCCATCGCGCGGGTATTGCCGCAATGGTCGCAGATCAGTTTGCCCTCTGCCGGCGCGAACCGCATGTCGGATCCGCATTGATCGCAGGGAAAGCGGTGTTCCTCGTTGCCCTGCGGGGCGTCGGTTTCGACCGCGTCATCCTCATCCTCCCACGGGCCGCGAGGGGGTGTGGCACCGGGGGGCAGGGGGGGAATGTCGCTCATGATCGGGTCTCAAATATCTGGTGGTGCTATGAAACCGATCATGCGTGGGGGCCCGCGTCGATGCAAGCCCGATGGCCGTCAAGGGGGGCTTACCGCCATGCTTCGGCAGCGACGACCGCATCGACTTCGATCTCAACCAGCCATTCGGGGTTCACGAACCGGGTGACCGCCATGATCGTGTCCACGGGGCGTGCATCGACGCAATATGCCTTTCGCGCCTCGATCGCGTCCTTCCAGGTGTCGATATCCGTCAGGATGACCCGCGTCCGGACGATGTCATGCAGACCGGAGCCAGCCTGTTCCAGCGCCGCCTTGATGATTTCGAAACACTGCGTGGTTTGCGCGAAGACATCGCCGACGCCCACGGTCTTGCCGTCTGCATCGACGGGCGCGGTCCCGCCTACGGAAATGCAGGGGCCAACGCGAACCGCGCGGCTGAATCCGACAATGTCCTCCATCGGATTGCCGTTTGAAATGAGCTGGCGCATGTGCTGATCCCCCCCTGTCCTGCGCCCAACATACAGGTATCGGGCTGGCGGGACAGCATTTCGGACCGACGCGCCCGGTCCTACAACCAGCGATGCAACACGCGCGGGGCCATGATGCGCAGCGCATTGTCCCTGAGCCGCAGATGCCGCCAGATGTGAAAGCCTGCATGGATCACGACGATGCACGCGAGGATATAGAATTCGACGATATGGATCCGGCCCACGATCTCGTTGGCGCGGTGCAGTCCCAGAGGCGGGGCGATGGGCAGGAACCCGCCCGCGCGCATCAGGGTCGACGAGGTCAGCCCAAGCAGGAACCCGGTGATCGCGACGCCGAACAGACCATAGATCAGCACCTTGTGCAGCACCTGGTGAAACTGCCGCGCCCAGGGCGGCAGCTTCGGCCCCGGTCGGCTGGCCAGACCGCGGCGCAGGTAGGAGGCCGTCCACCACAGGGAAAGCGTCACGAAGACCAGCGCCACGTTGGAATGGATATGGAAAAAGGTCTCGCCGCCGATCCGCAGCACCACCTCGGGCGTCATGAACAGGAACCAGATCACCAGCGGCAGCATCAGCCAATGCACCGCCTTCAGGACAGTGCGGCGCTGCGGCAGGCGGATATGGCGGGTCATGCGCATGATCACAGGCACGGGAAAGGGGAGGGGAAAGTTTCACGGCTGAGGTCAGCGCAGCGGCGTCGGCACCGCGCTGCAAGGTTTTTCGAAAAACCTTGTCTCCCGCAAATTCGAATTTGCCGACAAAGCGCCTTCGAAGGCGCTTGGCCGCCCGCGAAACGAAAAGGGCCGGAAGGTATCCCCCCGGGCCCTGTGCCTCACACCCCCGGCGGCGGGGGCGGCGGCATGACGGTGAAGAGCTGTGCCAACTCATCGACCTCACCGGCCTTCTTCCAGCCATCCTGCCCGGCGGTCCAGACATGGGTTTCGCGGGTCAGTTCACCGGCGCTCGCCATCTGCCCCATCGTGGCCTTGGAGAAGGGGCCTTTCGTCTGGCCGTTCTCGGCGACATGCCAGACATGTTCGACCGGCGGCGGCGGCGGGGCGGCGGCGGCGGGGGCTTGCTGGCCTTGCGGGTTCGCGCCCCAGGGGCCCGCGTTCTGGCCGCCAAGGGCGTTCGCCATCTGGCCCGCCATCGCCATGCCCATGCCAAGCCCCATGCCCGCGCCCATGCCGCCATCGCCGCCGGGATTGTTGGCCGCCGCCGTCATCGCCTCGGCCGCCGAATACTGGGTGTATTTCGAGAGGTCGCCCACAACGCCCATGGATGTCCGCTTGTCCATCGCGGCCTCGACCGCGGGCGGCAGGCTGATATTCTCGATATAGAGCTCGGGCAGCTCCAGCCCGTACTGGTCGATGGTGCCCGAGATCGCCTCGGCCATCAGGCGGCCCAGATCGCCGGTATTGCCCGCCATGTCGAGCACCGGAATCCCCGCGCTGCCGATTGTGCGCGAGAACTCCTGCACGATGATGTTGCGGATCTGGAAGGTGATCTCGTCGGTCGTGAACTCGCCATCCGTGCCGACGATCTCGGTCATGAACCGGCCGGCATCCTTCACCTTGACCGTATAGGTGCCATAGGCGCGGATGCGGGTCGGCCCGAACTCAGGATCACGCAGCATGATCGGGTTCTTGGTGCCCCATTTCAGATCGGTGAAGCGGTTGGTGTTGACGAAATAGATCTCGGATTTGAAGGGCGACTGGAAGCCGTGCGACCAATGCTGAAGCGTGGTCATGATCGGCATGTTGTTGGTTTCCAGCATGTAGAGGCCGGGGCGGAACACATCCGCCAACTGCCCCTCATGGATGAACACCGCCGTCTGGCCCTCGCGCACGGTCAGCTTGGCCCCGTATTTGATCTCGTGGCCGTGCCGCTCGAAGCGGTAGACCATGGTGTCGCGCGTGTCGTCGGTCCAGTGGATGACATCAATGAACTGGCCGGAGAGGAAATCGAAAATGGACATGGGTTAGCTGGTCCTTCCCTTGGAAACCTTTTCTGCAAATGCCGAGCCCCAGACCTGCGCTCTACGGGGTTTGCGACTTTCATCCGTTGTTCCGGATCCGTTCGGAGCGGAGGCCCCGTCAGTCTTCCCGGGACGCCGGATCGTCCCTGACCAACGTTCGCCGCCATCCTTTCCGATCCTGTATCCTTCATAGAGCGTCTTAGGCATGTTCCACATCCTTCACGTCAAGAAACTCGATCGACCGCATCTTGGTCGTGTCTATCCACGCCGACCGGCGAGGGAATACCTCGAACCAGTCATCTGCATCTACATCATATATGGCTTCAAGAAATATTCCGCCATTCTCGTTTTCGAAACTGGCCATCGAAGCTTTGCCGAAATAGCCATAGATTTCGCCGCCATCTTCAAAACGGAGCACAACGTAGGAAGGACCGCCGAGCGAATCGAAGGCAAAATCAACCGCTGGATTCACGGGGCGAACGGTCGGCATGACCAGACGTCGCAGCCCTTGGGGGAACCAATTGCGGTTCGCCATCCAGCCGACTGCCAAACCAAGCACAAACGGTTGCGCAACGTTCTGGAGAACCAAGACAATTGAAGTGTTCTCATCGCGCCAGGATGTGGATATCGCGGCAATCGTGAAGAGCGCGATCATCTGATTTATCAGGCTCAAGATCAGCGATTCAACCAGCGTCTCGTTGATCTTCGGACGTTCACCGGCAACGAACCAACTGCGCACGGACATGAACACGAACCCCGCCAGAAGATAGCTGGCGAAGAAATCCAGGGTCTGCGGGCTGAGCAACTGGTTCATCGTCAGCTCGGCCCACCCACCAGCACATCGGCGAGCTCGCGCAGGATCGGGCGGGCCGTGTCGGGGGTCATGCCGGGCCGCAGGCGGGGGTCGTAGAGCATCGAAAGCAGCATCTCGTCATGCGTCGTCAGGAGCGCGAATTCCTCGTCATCGTTGAAGATCGAGGGGCGCGCGGTGGGGCTGTCATTGGGCAGGCCCAAACCTTGCGCGACCTCTTCATGGACGCAGGATTTGCGCAGCAGGTCGGGATGCTCGGTGCGAATGATTGCGATCGCGGCGACATAGACATTGGGGTTGCCCGCCTCGGAGACCGAGTAGACCGAGCAGAAATTGAACCGGGGCAGGCTGGTGATCTCGTTGATCGTGGCCTCGCCGATCCCCGGCATGATCCGGCGCAGAAGCGGCCCGGCCGCGACCTGTTCGTCGCGGTTGAGGTAGAGGACGTGGAAGTTTCCGCCCGACCCCACGGCGCGGATAGGGTGCCCCGTCACCCGCGCCAGCCGGTCGGCATAGCGCGACAGGAAGGCGCGATCGGCGTTGCGCGTCTCTTCCGAGACCGAGGCCCCGAAATGCGCCTGCAGCCGCACCGGGCGTTCCCATCTGCGCAAGGCGGCCGGTGTCTGCTGCGCGATGAAACGCCCGCCGGACAGGGTGTATTCGTCGTAAAGCGCGATGCGCTCGAAATTGGCCACAAGGTTGCGCGCGATGATGGGGGTGTCCGGCCCGCCGCCATCGGTGCGCAGCAAGCCTTGCGTCAACAGCCGCTGCTGCACGCCCGCGTAATAGCGTGCATAGGCCAGGCTTTCCTCGGAGGGCTCCACCGAGGGCGGGGCCACGACGGGCGGCGCGGGGCGCGGGGTGGGCGCGGGCGGGTCCGGCACCTCACAACCCGCAAGACCCGCCAGAGCGATGCCTGCAAGTGCTGCCGGGACCCGGACCCGCATCGCCTCAGCCCTGCGCGGGCACCGAGGTGCCCATGGTGTCGCCCACCCCGTCGCGGCGACCGGAGGCCGAGGCCAGCGTGTCGCGCAGCTCGGTCTCCATCTTCTCCATCTCGACCTCGGCGGCGGCGCGGCGGCGCTTGCCTTCATCGGCGATCTCCAGGCTTTCCTGGATGGTGGCGATCAGGTCGGCATTGGCCTGTTTCACGGCCTCGATGTCGAAGACGCCGCGCTCCATTTCCTCGCGCACCATCTTGTTCGATTCGCGCAGGTTCTTCGCGTTGGCGGTAAGCAGTTCATTGGTCAGGTCATTGGCCTCGCGCACGGCGGCTGCCGCCTCGGTCGAGCGCTGGATGGTCAGCGCCTGCGCCAGTTGGGTTTCCCAAAGCGGCACGGTGTTGACGAGGGTCGAGTTGATCTTGGTGACAAGGCTCTTGTCGTTCTCCTGCACCAGCCGGATCGAGGGCAGGCTCTGCATCGTTACCTGGCGGGTCAGCTTCAGGTCATGCACCCGGCGTTCCAGATCGTCGCGCGCCGCCCGCAGGTCGCGCAATTCCTGCGCCTTCATCACCTGGTCATCCTCGGGGGCCGCGTTGACTTCGGCCTCTTTCGCCGGGATCGCGTCTTCGTCCAACTCGCGGATCTTCTCCTCGCCCGCTGCGATATAGAGCGCCAGTTCGTCGTAGAAATTCAACGTCTTGTCATAGAGCTGATCCAGCGACTTGATGTCCTTCATCAGCGTGTGTTCATGCGCCAGAAGGTTGTCGGTGATCTTGTCGATCTGGCCCTGCACATCCTCGTAGCGGGCCAGGAAATTGTGGATCGGCTTGGCCTTGCCGAAGAGACGCTCCCACCAAGAAAGCTTGCGGTTGGGGTCCAGCTCATCGACCGAGAAACCGCGGATGGTGCCGACGATCTCGCGCAAGAAATTGCCCGCGGGCCCGACATCCTTGTTGCGCACCCCGTCCAGCATCGCCTGGGAAATCTGCTGCAATTCCTCCTGCGCGGCGGAACCGAAGCGCACGATGGAATTGGTGTCGCTCATGTCCAGTTCGGCCATGCGCACACGGATTTCCTCGGCGGTCGGCGCGGGCGCCTCGGCCAGCGGCACCAGCTCGCCCGAGGGCTCGGGCAGCACCACGGCGTTGATCGCGTCCACTTCCTGCGCGACGGCCTCGGCCCGTTGGCGAATTTCTTCGGTCATGCGTTCGTTCCTTATCTGTCAATTACCAGGTTTTCGCGGTTCAATCGGTCCCGCAACACTTCAATTTCAACATCCAGGTCGCTTCGGTCGGTCAACAGCATCCGCTGTGTCCGGGCCGAGAAATTATGCTCAAGATCGTCCAGCAGCCGCACGTAATCGGCGCGCACGCCCGCGTCGCGGTTGCGGGCATAGAGATCGGCGAATTTCACCGTCGCATCGCGCGCGCCCTGCAAGTAGACGGTCAGGTACTTGCGCGCCTGCGTCAGGTCGCGGGGGTCTTCCTCGACGGTGCGGAACATGGTGCGGACCGTGTCCTGGAACGCCTCGACGCGGCCCTCCAGCATCCGGTCGCCCGCGCGCTTGATCGCGTCCTGCATGCCATCGAGCAGCTTTTCCGCCTCCTCCACTTTCCGCGCCACGCGGTCGGACTGGAAATGGTCGACACCCTCCAGCGATTTGTCCTTGAGCGGGTCCAGCCCGAAGGAAAACAGGTGCAGCCCGCCCGCGACGGCCCCGATCAGCGGCGCGGTCAGCGCGTTCCACTGGCCGCCAAAAACCAGCAGGCCGGTGCCGATTCCGGTCAGGACCGAGGAGAAGAACTTGCGCGGAATGGCAGGCCGCCGCGCCACCTTGCGTTCCTCATAGGCATCCTCGGCCCGGATCCCGTCGCGCAAGAGCCAGGCCGCCAGCAGCAGCGTCGCCGCGCCTGCCATATCGGTGAGCATGCCCGCGACGGGCTGGAAGAAGGACGCGGCCAGCGCGATCACCGGCAGCAGGAACAGGATATTGATCCGCGCGCCATAGCGCGCCGGGGCGCGGCCCTTGAAACTGGCCTCGACCAGTGGCGGGGCCTCGGCCTCCACCTCATTCGCCGCGGGATCGGGGCTGAACTTGCCGCCATAGCGCTGCGCCATCTCAGATCGCTCCGAATCCGCCGAAAATGGCGATCATGATGATTACCGTCAACGCCACGAAGGACACGCCCTGCAGGCCCTCTGAACTCATCTCGGTCTCCCTTGCTGCAGCATTAGGATAAGCACGCTGGTTCGCAAAAACCAGACGTTACACACCCTTGACCGGCAAAGGTCCGCGCGCGGCGGCCTCCTGCCGGGCACGGCGTTCCGCCTCCAGCTTGCGGTTGAAGCCCGATTGCAGCGCCTCGACCACGAAAAGCACCACGACCGCGAAGTAGAAGGTCGATTTCGACATCGGAATCAGGGCATAGCCGAAAATGTGGATCGCCATCGCCTCGTCCTGGGTGGCATGTTCGGCGGCAACGCCGGCCTCGCCAAGCAGCACCACGCCCACGATCAGCAGGATGAAGAGACCCAGAACCTCGTACATGCGGTTCTTCTCGATAAACCGCGTCACGCCATCGGCCAGAAGCAGCATCGCCGCGCCGGACAGCAGGATCGCGGCGGCGAGAATCGGGAAGACATCGGTGATCGCCAGCGCCGACAGGACGGAATCGAAGCTGAAGATCAGGTTCATGGCGACGATCAGCAACACCACCTGCGTCGCCGATTTCTTGTTCTTCTTGCCGACGCCATGGCCCAATTCGTCCAGTGACAGAAGATGCCCGATCTCCTTGACCGCCGTGTACATGATGAAGACGCCGCCGAAGACAAAGACCCCGGTGGCGAAGTTCACACCGCCCTCCAGCACGCCGGGCCAGTTGAAGACATAGAACGGCTCGGCCAGCGCGTCGATCAGTCGGACCATCGCGAACAGAAGCACCACCCGCAGCGCGACGGCCAGCACGATGCCCCAGAACCGCACCCGTTTCTGATGCTCCACCGGGGCGCGCTGGCTTTCGATCGAGATGTAGAGCAGGTTGTCGAACCCCAGGACCGCCTGCAAAAAGCAGAGCATGACGAGGTTGCCGAGATTTTCGAGGGTCAGAAGATCAGTCATCGTCAAAGGCCTTGATTTTTCAAAGTTTCCATCTGCCGCAGGGCGGTCATCCGTGTCGCTGCGCGCAGTTTTTCCGCTTTTCCGCGGCGGGGCAACCCGGTTTCGATCCGTCTTGACGCCCCTCTGCCCGCCCGCTATGCGCTTGGGGCAGTGGCGATTTGTTTACCGGATTGCGGGCCACTATACGCGTTGCGTTTACATGGGACACGAAGGATCAGAATTCGCATTCGCAATCAGCGGCAGCTGATGAAGAGGCAGAGAATTCTGATACGTCTCTAGCGCAAAGTGTTGAAAACAAGCCGCTAAAGAGGTCGCGCATGGGGGCAGGGCCCCTCAAGCCCCGACCGTTCACCGGTGCGGGGCTGTTTCATGCCTCGCATCATCAGGAGACGAGAGACATGACAAAGGGCCCCAGATCCCTGCCCGAGACCCTCCACCCGCGCACCCGCGCCGTGCATGGCGGCACGCGGCGCAGCCAGTATGGCGAGGTCAGCGAAGCCATCTATATGACGCAGGGTTTCGTCTATGACAGCGCCGAGGCCGCCGAGGCACGCTTCATCGAAAGCGGCCCGGACGAGTTCATCTATGCCCGCTACGGCAACCCCACCGTGCGCATGTTCGAGGACCGGATGGCGCAGCTTGAAGGCACCGAGGACGCCTTTGCGACCGCCAGCGGAATGGCCGCCGTCAACGGCGCGCTGACCGCGATGCTGCGCGCGGGCGATCACGTTGTCTCGGCCAAGGCGCTATTCGGATCGTGCCTCTATATCCTTGAGGAAATCCTGACCCGCTTCGGGGTCGATGTCACATTCGTCGATGGCACCGATCTGGACCAGTGGCGCGAGGCGATCCGGCCCGAGACCCGCGCGGTGTTCTTCGAAAGCCTCTCAAACCCCACGCTGGAAGTGATCGACATCAGGGGCGTATCCGACCTGGCCCATGCCGTCGGCGCGCTGGTCGTCGTGGACAATGTCTTCGCCACGCCGGTCCTGCAACGCTCGGCCGACCTGGGGGCGGATGTGGTGGTCTATTCCGCGACCAAGCATATCGACGGGCAGGGGCGCTGTCTTGGCGGCGTGATCTGCGCCAGCCGCGACTTCATCCGCAAGGTGGCGGAACCCTATCTCAAGCATACCGGCGGTTCGCTCTCGCCCTTCAACGCCTGGGTGATGCTGAAATCGCTGGAGACGATGGATTTGCGGGTCCGCGCGCAGGCCGAAACCGCGCAAAAGGTGGCCGAGGCGATGCAGGGCACAGCGGGGCTGGCCCGCGTGATCTATCCGGGACTGGCCGACCACCCGCAGCACGATCTGAACGCGGCCCAGATGCAGGGCGGCGGCACGATGATGGCGCTGGAACTGGACGGCGGGAAAGAGGCCGCGTTCCGGTTCCTGAACGCGCTTCGGATCGTGTTGATCTCGAACAACCTGGGCGACGCGAAATCCATCGTCACCCATCCCGCAACGACAACGCATCAGCGCCTGAGCGAGGATCAGCGCAAGGTGCTCGGCATCACGCCGGGGCTCTTGCGCCTGTCGATCGGGCTGGAGGATGCGGGCGATATCGTGGCCGATCTGAAAGGCGCGCTGGCGGCGGTTTAGCGGCAAGAATCTTGCCCGAAAATTCTTCTGGCCCGAAAAATCTTGCCCAAGATTTTTCGATCCGCTGGCCAAACCGTGGCCCTTGCCCCTAAAGAGGATCACCCGATTGCCGCGACGGACCCGCCCATGACGCCCTTTCTGATCCTGCAACTGCGCCCCGAGGATGAGGCCGCGGATGAGGAATATGCCAGCCTGCTGGCCCGCACCGGCCTGACGCCTTCGGACACGCATCGCATCCGCCTCGACAAGCAGGCGCTGCCCGAGGATCTGGACCTCACCCGCTATTCCGGCGTCATCGTCGGCGGCGGCCCCGGCTGCGTCAGCGACCCGCCCGAAAAGAAGACCGCTGAGGAAGCCAGTATCGAGGCCGCGATCCTGGGGCTCATGCCCGAGGTCACCGCGCGCGACATTCCTTACCTGGGCTGCTGCTACGGGCTCGGTATCCTGGCCCATCACCTGGGCGGCGAGGTCAGCCAGGACAGATATGGCGAGGCCATCGGCGGCGTCGATTGCACGCTCACGCCCGAGGGCGCGACCGATCCGCTCTTTGCCGGCCTGCCACGCCGCTTCCGTGCGCTCGTCGGCCACAAGGAGGCAGTGCAGGCCACCCCGCCGGGAGCCGTGCATCTGGCCGCCAGCGAGACCTGCCCGATGCAGGTGATCCGCTATGGCCGGAACGTCTATGCCACCCAGTTCCACCCCGAGGCGGACGGGCAGAGCTTTGCCACCCGCATCCGCATCTACCGCGCCAAGGGCTATTTCCCGCCCGACCAGGCCGAGGCCCTGACCGAGGCCTGCCTGGCCGAGGAGATCACCGTGCCGGAACGGATGCTGCGCAATTTCGTGACCCGTTACGCCCGCTGAAAGGGCCGCGAAATCTCTTCGCGAAGAGATTTGCGCGTTTCTTCGAAGAAACGCCGCCCCCCGCGAATGGACGTTGACAGCCCCGAGCCCACGGGCCAACGCTGCGCCCCATGATTGACCCGCGCCCCGTCGGATATGTGATTGGCCAGCTGGTGCTGGTGCTCGGGCTGACCATGCTGATCCCGATGGCGCTGGATTTCTATCTTGGCAATCCGCATTGGCAGGCGTTCTTCCAAAGCGCGGTGATGACGGCCTTCGCGGGGCTTCTGGTGGTGCTGGCCTGCGCCAACGGGGTCGAGCGGCAGTTGACCATCCAGCAGACCTTCCTCCTGACCACGCTCGTGTGGGTCGCGCTGCCGGTCTTCGGCGCGCTGCCCTTCGTCCTGGGCGCCACCGAGGCGCGCTATGTCGATGCGTTCTTCGAGGCGATGTCGGGCCTGACGACCACCGGGGCCACCGTCTTTACCGGGCTCGACGATCTGCCCGAGGGGCTGAACCTGTGGCGCGGGCTGATGCAGTGGTTCGGCGGCATCGGGATCATCGTCGTCGCCATGGTGTTCCTGCCCGAACTCAGGGTGGGGGGGATGCAGATATTCCGCTCCGAGGCGTTCGAGACCATGGGCAAGATCCTGCCCCGCGCCGCCGAGATCGCCAAGCAGATCTCGGTCATCTACCTGACCCTGACGGTGGTCAGCGCGTTGACCTACACGGCGCTCGGGATGCAGCCGTTCGAGGCCACGGTCCACGCCATGACCTCGATTTCGACGGGCGGATTCTCCACCACCGACGATTCCTTCGGCGCCTTCCAGGGCCCGCTGGAATATGCCGCCGTGATCTTCATGATCCTCGCCAGCCTGCCCTTCGTGCGCTACGTGCAGATGGTCGCGGGCACGGCCAAACCCTTCTTCACCGACACCCAGACCCGCGCCTACCTGGCCACGATCGCGATCCTGACGCTGTTTTTCGTGATCTACCGCCTCGTCGTGAATGGCGACCAGCTGGAGCATGGGATCCGCGAGGCGATCTTCAACGTCACCTCGATCATCAGCGGCACCGGCTATTCCAGCACCGACTACCAGCGATGGGGGCCCTCGGCGGTGGTGATCTTCTTCTTCATCGGCCTCATCGGCGGCTGCGCCGGATCAACGTCATGTTCGATCAAGGTGTTCCGCTACCAGCTCCTGATGACCTCGATCTCGACGCAGCTCAAGCGTCTCTACGCGCCGCACGGCATCTTCGAGCCGCGCTACGAGGGTCGCAAGGTCAGCGAGGAGGTGCTGTCCTCGGTCATGGCCTTCTTCGTGCTCTTCTTCGTCAGCCTCGGGGTGTTTTCGATCCTTCTGGGGCTGACCGGGCTGGACTTCATCACCTCGGTCTCCGGCGCGGCGAGCGCGCTGGCCAATATCGGGCCGGGGCTTGGCCCCATCATCGGGCCTGCCGGCACGTTCGAGCCGCTGGAGGACACCGCGAAATGGATCCTGGCCGTGGCGATGCTGGTCGGGCGGCTGGAGCTGATGGCGGTCTTCGTGCTGTTCACCGCCCGGTTCTGGCGCGGCTGAGGGGGGGTGGCGGACCGCCCTGACGGGCGGTTGCCTTCGGCGAGGATATTTGAAGAACAAAGAAGGAGGGGGGCGCGCGTTAAGGTTAACCGGGCGGGGATGGGGGCGGCGTCAGCCTTCTAGCCTGGAGAGGTCCGCGATCTTGCCGCAGGCGGCGGTGATCTCATGCAGCAGGTTCAGCCGGTTGCGGCGCAGGATCTCGTTTTCGGCATTGACCTGAACGGTGTTGAAAAACGCGTCGATCGGCGCGCGCAGGTCTGCCAGAGCCGTCATCGCGGCAGCGAAATCGTCTTGCTCCAGCGCGGGCGTCACGGTCGCATTGGCCCGCTCCAGCGCCGCGAACAGCGCGCGTTCCTCCTCGGTCTCGGCGAATTTGGCGTCGGCCCCGAAGCGGTATTCCACCCCGTCCTTCTCCTCGGCCTGCGCCAGGATATTGGCGGCGCGCTTGTAGCCCTGCACGAGATTCTCGCCATCGCTCGTTGCAAAGAAGGCCGAGAGCGCCTCGGCCCGTTTCACCAGCAGCGTGAGGTCGTCATTGGCAGGCATGGCAAGGCAGGCGTCGATGATGTCGTGACGGATGTTCTGGTCGCGCAGATGGACCTTGAGGCGGTCGTGAAGGAAGGCGAGGAGGTCGTTTCGAGCGGGCGCAAAAATGCTTCGCCAATCAATCCCACTACGCTGGTTTACGAATTGTTCAGCGACCAAGTTAGCATAGTCTCTAACATGTCGCTCCTTGATTGCTGGCTGCAAAGGGACAGCAGCGTTGATTTGGTCAATACTCTCTCGGGCTTGTTCCCCAACGAAGTCTACGATTTCTGACGCGACTTCTTGGCCTCGTTCGAAATCATCCAAAATTTGCGAATAGATTTCACTTTTGAGTTCTTCAAGTTTTGGCTGTCGATGATTTTCGAATCCATTGTCAATCAGATCAGAACAAGCAACCCGCAACCCATTCCCCAACACCAACCGAATAACCCCAAGCGCAGCCCGCCTCAACGCAAACGGATCCTTCGACCCAGTCGGCTTCTCGTCAATCGCCCAGAACCCGGTCAGCGTGTCCAGCTTGTCGGCCAGAGCCACCGCCACCGAAACCGGGCTGGTCGGCACATCGTCAGTCGGCCCGAGCGGCGAATAATGCTCCTCTGCCGCCTTTGCCACCGCCTCGCCATAGCCCGCGGCCTGCGCGTAATAGCGGCCCATCAGCCCCTGCAATTCGGGGAACTCATAGACCATTTCCGAACTCAGATCGGCCTTGGCGATGCGCGCCGCCTGTTCGGCCTCATCGGCATCCGCGCCGACCACCGGGGCCAGCTCGCGGGCCAGTGCGGCGATGCGGTCAATGCGGGCCGCCTGCGTGCCGAGCTTGCGATGGAAAGTCACGTTTTCAAGCGCTTGTGTCCATTGGCTCATGTCCGTTTTCGCCACGCGCAGGTCGTTTTCCCAGAAGAATTTCGCATCCGACAGCCGCGCGGTCAGCACCTTGGAATTGCCCGCCAGGATGGTCGCGCCGTGATCGGCGGTTTCGCGATTTGCAACGGTGATGAAGCGCTCGATCCGGCCCGTTTTCGGGTGCTTCACCGAAAAGAACTTCTGGTGCTCGCGCATCGAGGTTTGCAGCACCTCGGGCGGCAGATCCAGGAATTCCGCGCCGATCTCGCCCATCAGGACCACGGGCCATTCGACCAGCCCCGCGACCTCCGCCAGCAGCCCCTTGTCCTCGACCACTTCCAGCCCTGCGGCGAAGGCGGCGTTGGTGGCGTCGTTCCAGATCGTCGCGGCACGGTCCTCGGCGGATAGCACCACATGCGCGCGCTTCAATTTACCTGCGTAATCGTCGAAGGAGGTGACGGAAAACGCCTCCGGCCCCATGAAGCGGTGGCCGCGTGTCGTGTCGCCCGAGGCGATGCCGTCGACGTCGAACGGCACCACCGAGGCCCCGTTCTCATCCGTCAGGATGCACAGGATCGAATGCAGCGGGCGCACCCATCTGAGGCTGCCCGCGCCCCACCGCATCGACTTGGGCCAGGGGAAATTGCGAATCACGGCCGGAATCAGCTCGGCGATGATCGCCTCGGCCTTGCGCCCCGGCCTGGTGATCTGCGCGAACCAGGTCTGGCCCTTCTTGTCGTCGCGCATTTCCAACTGGTCGCGGGTCAGGCCCGTGGCGCGCAGGAACCCCTCCAGCGCCTTCTCGGGCGCATCGGCGCGCGGGCCCTTGCGCTCCTCGGTCACGGTGGGGCTTTCGCCGGTCAGCCCCTCGACGGTCAGGCACAACCGGCGCGGGGTCGCGAAGGCCCCGGCGCTGGCATAGGTCAGCCCCGCCTCGACCAGCCCGTCGGTGACCAGCTTCTTGAGGTCGGCGGCGGCGCGGGTCTGCATCCTTGCGGGGATTTCCTCGGAGAAGAGTTCGAGCAGAAGATCGGGCATATCAGTTGCTTTCCGGCGGCGGTGGGCAGGTGTCCGGGACGGGATCGCCATCATAGACGGCCTCGCCGCAGGGGTTGATCTGGTGCCAGGCATAGCCCCGGCCATCCTGGCCGACCATCACGATGCGGTCGAAGCCGTAGATGAAATTGCCCTCGCCCAGAAAGGCCAGCGCGGTGCCATCCTCCAGCGCCTGCGTCAGCGCGCCCGCGTCATAGCAGTCGAACCATCCGGGCGTGTTGAGCGGCGTGGCATCGGGGTAGGGCCGGTAGGTCTCGGTCATTGTGGCCAGGCTGACCGGCGTGGTGAAACAGGCCCGGAAGCGCAGGGGCGAGCTGTCGGCGTCGATGGCCTCGACATCCGTGACCGGCAGCGGTTCGGCCACCCCGTCAAAGGTGGTCGCGGTGATGGTCACGGCGTCGGCGCTGACCGGCTCGTAAAAGGCGCGCGTCTCGGTGAACCAGAGCAGCCCCCCGGCCGTCGCGGCGGAGAGGACAAGCAGCGTTGCCACGATGCGACCGCTATTCATTGCGCGCCCTCCAGGTCGAACCCGCCCGCCTCGGTCTGCACGAAGGCATCGGCGCAGGCACGCGTCAGCGCGCGCACCCTTCCGATATAGGCCTGACGCTCGGTGACCGAAATCACCCCGCGCGCGTCCAGCAGGTTGAACAGATGCGACGCCTTGATCGCCTGGTCATAGGCGGGATGCGCCATGATGATGCGCTTGCCCGTCTTGGGGTCTTCCGCCGGGGCGGCCAGGATGGCCTGGCATTCGGCCTCGGCATCCTCGAAATGCTTCAGCAGTGCGTCGGTATTGGCGATATCGAAATTGTAGCGGCTGTGCTCTTCTTCCGTCTGGCGGAACACGTCGCCATAGCTCAGCGGAATGGGCGCGCCCGGGTCGTTGAACGGCATCTCCATGACGTGATCGACGCCCAGGATATACATCGCCAAACGCTCCAGCCCATAGGTCAGCTCGCCCGAAACGGGCGCGCAGTCATGCCCGCCGACCTGCTGGAAATAGGTGAACTGGCTGACCTCCATGCCGTCGCACCAGACCTCCCAGCCCAGGCCCCAGGCACCCAATGTGGGGCTTTCCCAGTCATCCTCGACAAAGCGGATGTCGTGGGTTTCCATGTCGATCCCGATGGCCTCAAGCGAGCCGAGATAGAGCGCCTGCAAATCCGGCGGCGAGGGTTTGATCAGCACCTGGTACTGGTAATAATGCTGCAACCGGTTCGGGTTCTCGCCATAGCGCCCATCGGTCGGACGGCGCGAGGGCTGGACATAGGCCGCGGCCCAGGGCGCGGTGCCGAGGCTGCGCAGCGTGGTCGCGGGATGGAACGTGCCGGCCCCCACCTCCATGTCATAGGGTTGCAGCATCGCGCAGCCCTGCCTAGCCCAGTAGGTCTGGAGCGCCAGGATGATCTCCTGAAAGCTGTGCGGCTTGCTTTGGGTCTTGGCCATGGCTCGGGGTTCCCGGAATTGACGCGAAAGGCAGGGGTTCCATACGTGCCACCCTTGGCAGGGTCAATTGGCGCCTGGGGCAATTTTCTGGTGCAGCCTCGGCGCGTTCTGCTACGCTGCCGCCGGAACAAGGCGGGCCAGGCCCGTGGGCATGAAGGGGTTTGCACCGATGAGATTGGCCGTGCGGCATTTATTTCTTTGCGTATTCATCATTCTGGGAACCATCGTGGCACAGACCGGCAGCGCCGCCGCGCAGGAGGGCCGTGTCTGGGTCCAGCTCGAGGCGCATCCCGACCTCGCCACCGCCGAGGCCCGCGTGCGCGCCTATAGCCGCGTGATGCAGAACGTGAACGGCTACCGGCTGCGCTCGGGCTGGTACGCCATCGCGCTCGGGCCGTTCGACCAGGGCGATGCCACCGCCGCATTGAGCGCGTTGCAGGGGCAGGGGCTGATCCCCGCCGATGCCTACCTGGCCGAGCCCGAGATCTACGCGCAGCAATTCTTTCCCATCGGCACCAACAACCTGACCGGGGGTGACACCGCGCCCGCGCCCGCGCCCGCGGCGCAAGCCCCCGAAACCCCCGCGACCCCGCCCGACCCCGTCGCCCTGCCCGAGGAAACCGTGGCCGAGGCGCGCAGCAGCGAGGCGCAGCTTGACCGTGAGGCGCGCGAGGAGTTGCAGATCGCGCTGCAATGGTTCGGCTACTACACCTCCGGCATCGACGGCGCTTTCGGCCCCGGCACCCGTGGCGCGATGCGCCAATGGCAGGCCGCGCAGGGGGTGGAGGAGACCGGCGTGCTGACCACCCGTCAGCGGGCCGACCTGCTGGCGCAATATCAGGGCGCGCTGGCCGAATTGGGGATGCAGACCGTGCGCGACGAACGCGCGGGGGTAGAGATCGACCTGCCGCTGGCCATGGTCGAGTTCGCCCGCTACGAATTTCCCTTCGCGCAGTTCGACTCCGTCGACAATTCCGGCGTCCGCGTGTTGCTGATCAGCCAGGAGGGCACCCGCGCCACGCTTGGCGGCCTTTACGAGATCATGCAGACGCTGGAGATCGTGCCGCTGGAGGGGGAACGCACCCGCTCCGCCGACGCCTTCGAGCTGACCGGCCTCAGCGAGACCCTGCGCAGCCACACCATCGCGCGGCTCCAGGATGGGCAGATCAAGGGCTTCACCCTGATCTGGACGCCGGAGCGCGACGAACAGATGGCCCGTGTCCTGCCGATGATGGAGGCGAGCTTTGCCACTTTCGGCGGCACGCTCGACCCCGGCGCGGTCGATCCCGGCCTCGACCAGGGTGTCGACCTGATGGCGGGGCTGGAGGTGCGGCGACCCGCCCTGGCGCGCACCGGCTTCTATGTCGATGGCAGTGGCACCGTCCTGACCACCTCCGAGGCCGTGGCCTCCTGCACGCAGGTCATCGTCGATCAGCAATACGAGATGAGCGTGGCCTACGATGACCCCGCCACCGGCATCGCGGTGCTGCGCCCGACACAGGCGCTGGCCCCCTCGACCTTCGCGGGTTTCGCCCAGATCGCGCCGCGCCTGCGCTCGGACATCGCGGTGGCGGGCTATCCCTATGACGGCGCGCTTGGTGCGGCCTCGCTGAATTTCGGCACGCTGCAGGAATTGCAGGGCCTGGATGGCGACGAGAACCTGCAACGCCTGGCGCTGGAGATCGAACCCTCCGAGGCCGGGGCCCCGGTGCTCGATGCCAACGGCGCTGTCCTGGGCATGATCCTGCCCGAGCCATCAACGGACCGCGCCCTGCCCGAAGGCGTCAGCTTCGCCCTGCGGGCCGACAGGTTGCAGGCAATGCTGGCCGAGGCCGGCATCCAGGTCAGCCCCGCGTCAGAGCAGCCCGACCCGATCGGCCGCAACGCGCTCGCCCGCTACGGCATGGACCTTGCGGTGCTGGTGACCTGCTGGAACTGAGGCGAGGGCCCGAGAATGGTTGAAAGGCGGTCCGGGAAGGGGGCCGCCTTTCTCATGTCTATGGGCGGCGCATGGACAGACCGGGCGCAAACATCTATGGTAGCGCAAGGTATTACCTCTTATCGGGAGTGGCCCATGGCATCGGCAACATCCGTCAAGCTTGACGACGACATGAAAGCGCGCGTCCGGCACCTGGCCGAGGCGCGGAAACGCACATCCCACTGGATCATGCGCGAAGCCATTTCCCAATACGTCGAGCGCGAGGAACGGCGCGAGGCCCTGCGCCACGAGACGCTCGAGGCATGGGAGGAGTTTCGCGAAACCGGGCAGGGCGCGACCGCGGATGAGGTCGATCGCTGGTTGCAATGCTGGGGACGCGACGATGAACGCCCCGCCCCCGAATGCGGCAAGTGACGGTCGCCCCGGCGGCGATCCGGGATTTGCAACGCATCCGCGATTTACTTCGACCCAAGAACCCCGACGCGGCCAGACGGGCGGGCGAGGCGATCCGGCAGGGCGTGCGGATCCTGGGCACGAAGCCGCACCTTGGCCGGATGATCGACGACCTCCCCGAGGCGTATCGTGAATGGCTGATCGACTTCGGCGACAGCGGCTATGTCCTGCGCTATCGCATCGACGGTGACGCGGTGACGATCCTGGTGATCCGACACCAGAGCGAGGCGGGGATGCCCTGACCGTTACCCGTTCGCGCACGCAGCGGCGGGCCAGCCCCCGCCATTTCGCACCTGCAGCATGAAACACTGGACCCGGCGCATCAATTCTCTATGGTCGCAGCCAACGCTCCTTTCGCAGATGCAACACCCCCATGCCGCAGCCCCCCGACATGATCCAGATCACGCCGACCGCCGAGGTCACGGCGCGCCAGCACGGCAGCCGGGCCAAGTGCCTGCAACGCCTCGTGCGGCTCGATCTGCCGGTGCCCCTGTCGGTGGCATTGTCCTCGGACACGGTTCACGGGCTGGCCGAGGGGCATCTGCCCGACATCGCCCGGCTCTGCGCGATCTTCGACGAGGGCGACCTGCTGTCGGTGCGCGCCTCCAGCCAGTCGCCCGATTGGGGCGGGCCGGGGACGGTGCTCAATATCGGCATGAACGACGCCATCGCGCAGCGCATCGCGGCGGAGCATGGGCAAAGCGCGGCCGAGGCGCTCTACCTCTCCTTCATCCGCGGCTATGCCGTCGACGTGCTGCGCCTCGACGAAGACCTCTTCGCCGATCCCATGACCCCGCGCATCGCCAAGGCCCATTTCGAGGACGAGATGGAGGAGCCGTTTCCGCAGGATATCGAGACCCAACTGACCGAGGTGCTGCGCTCGATGGCGCGCGCCTGGGAGGGGACATCGGCCCGCCTCCTGCGCCGGGCCAAGGGCGCGCCGCCCGATGCCGGCCTGGGGCTGGTCGTGCAACGCATGGCGCTTGGCCTCGGCAAGGGGGAAACCGGGGCGGGCGTTGTGCAATATGTCTCGTCGGATACCGGCGAGGCGCAGATCACCGGGCGTTACCTGCCGCAAAGCCAGGGCCGTGCGGCGCTGCGCGAGAACGACGCGCAATTCATCGAGAAAGACCCGCGCGGCGTGTCGCTGGAGGATCGCTGCCCGGAACAGGTCGCGGCCCTGCGCGCGGCGGGCGAATTGATGCGCACCCGCCTGCGCGAGGAGATGCAGATCGAGTTCACCCTGCTCGACGGCCAGCTTTCCATCCTCGACGCCGTGATGGTGCCGCGCACGGCCCGCGCCGAGGTGCGCATCGCGGTCGATCTGGCAAAGGACGGCGTGATCCCGAAACACGAGGCGCTGACCCGCATCGCGCCCTTTACCTTGAACCAGCTCATGCACCGCCAGGTCAGCCCGAATGGCCCGCGCGACGTGCTGACCCGTGGCATCGCCGCCGCCCCGGGGGCGGCCACCGGCAAGATCGTGTTTTCCGCCGCCGCCGCTCAGGCCGCCCAATCGCGGGATGAGCCCTGCATCCTGGTGCGCCGCGAAACCAGCCCCGAGGATATCAGGGGCATGCACGCCGCCGATGCGATCCTGACCGAACGCGGCGGCACCACCAGCCACGCCGCCGTCATCGCGCGCGGGCTTGGCGTGCCCTGCGTCGCCGGGGCCACCGATCTGCAACTGAACATGCGCAAGAAGACCCTGACCGTGCCGGGGCGCAAGATCTTCCACGAGGGCGACATCATCACCGTCGATGGCAGTTCGGGCCAGATCCTGGCCGGTGCCGCCAAGATGATCGAGCCCAATATGGGCGGGGCTTTTGCCACGCTCCTCGAATGGGCCGACGAGGCGCGCGATATCGGCATCCGCGTCAATGCCGACACGCCCGAGGATGCCCGCCTGGCGCTGACTTTCGGCGTCGACGGCATCGGGCTGTGCCGCACCGAACACATGTTCTTCGACCCCATCCGCCTGACCGTGATGCGCGAGATGATCTTTGCCGAGAACGCGGGCGACCGCGCCGCCGCGCTCGACCGCCTGCTGCCGATGCAGCGCGACGATTTCACCGAGCTTTTTTCGCTGATGCAGGGGCGTCCGGTCTGCATCCGCCTCTTTGATCCGCCGCTGCATGAATTCCTGCCCGGCGACCGCGACGGCATCCGCGCCCTGGCCGAGGCGCTGGACCTGCCCGTCAGCCGCGTCGCCGCCCGGATCGAGCAGTTGCAGGAGTTCAACCCGATGCTCGGCATGCGCGGCGTGCGTCTCGGCATCACCATGCCCGAGATCTACGAGATGCAGGCCCGCGCCATCTTCGAGGCAGTGGCGGCCACCATGCGCGCGGGCCATGCCGCCATGGCCGAGATCATGATCCCGCTGGTCAGCGCCAAGCGCGAGGTGGAGCTGATCAAGGACCGCATCGACGCCATCGCGGCCTCGGTCCGGCGCGAAACCGGGCAGGACATCGCCTTTCGTCTCGGCGTCATGGTCGAAACCCCGCGCGCCGCCCTGCGCGCGGGCGAGATCGCGGAACATTCCGCCTTCCTCTCCTTCGGGACCAATGACCTGACACAGATGACCTATGGCCTGTCGCGCGACGACGCGGGCAAGTTCATGTCGGCCTATGTCAACCAGGGCGTCTTCGTCGAGGATCCGTTCCAGCGGCTGGACACGGACGGGGTGGGCGAATTGCTGCATCTGGGTGCGGCACGCGGGCGCGCGGTCAAGCCCGGCATCACGCTGTCGATCTGCGGCGAACATGGCGGCGACCCCGATTCGATCGCATTCAGCCGCGACGCCGGGTTTACCTATGTCTCCTGCTCGCCCTTCCGGGTGCCGGTGGCGAAGCTGGCGGCGGCACAATTGGCCGTGAAAGCCCCGCAAACATTGTCCGATTCCGACACATAATCGCCCCGATCCCCCACCATTACCCTTCATCAAGAGACGAGTCCGGCCACAGCCCGCCCGTTCGGCGGCTGTTAACCCGGCATCGTTAAACAAGGCCGCAGCGCGGCTGATCGAGGATGAAGCAGGCCGGACCGACCGGCAGATAGGGGATGCCCAGAATGGGACCTTCACGGATGAAACGCGCGATCTGCGCGGCGGGAACGTTTTTGCTGATCGCCACGACTCCGGCGGGGGCCGATGTGACCGCCTCCAGTTCCACCGACCCGACCCTGTCGCTCAATACGACCCTGGCCTCGGTCATGGGGTCCGAACATTCCGGCCTCGCCGCCCTCAGCCCCGGCCGCGTCCGCTCGCTCGGGGCGCCGTTCTCGGGCAATGGTGCGGCGACCGGGGGTGCCTTCAGCACCACCAGCGTGGGCCGCGCCCCCTACACGGCGGCCGAGCTTGACGCGATGGGCCGCGCGCGCGGCAGCCGGCAATGGGCCTGCCTGACCGAAGCGCTCTATTTCGAGGCGCGCGGCGAAAGCGTCGAAGGCCAGTTCGCCGTGGCCGAAGTCGTCCTGAACCGCGTCGACAGCCCCAACTACCCCGACAATATCTGCGATGTCGTCAATGAGGGCACCGGGCGGCGCAACGCCTGCCAGTTCTCCTATACCTGCGATGGCATCCCCGACGTCGTGACCGAGCCCGAGGTGCATCGCCGCCTCGGCCAGATTGCCCGCATCATGATGGATGGCGGATCCCGCAACCTGACCGCGGGGGCCACGCATTACCACGCCGATTGGGTCAACCCGGACTGGGCCAGCGCCTATCCCCAGACCGCGCAGATCGGGGTGCATCTGTTCTACCGGCAACAATACTGACGCCCCTGCGCCCGCCTCTGTAACAATCCTGAAACACGCGGCCACCCCAATGCCGCCGATCTTCACGCGCGCGGCCCGGTTTCGGCGGCATTTGGCCTGTTCTTGTGCAAGAGGGGTCGCACAGCCCCCGCCCCATGCTAAGACACCGCAAACGAAGATGATCGCGCGCTCATGCGCGGCATGACATGGGGCATCAAGAGGGGCATCATGACTCGCAAGCTGTTTGGAACCGACGGGGTGCGCGGGCGCGCCAATACCGATCCGATGACCGCCGAGATGGCGCTGAAACTGGGCGCCGCTGCGGGCCGCTATTTCCGGCGCGATCAATCCCCCGTCCACCGTGTGGTGATCGGCAAGGACACGCGCCTGTCGGGCTACATGATCGAGAACGCGCTGACCGCGGGCTTTACCTCGACGGGCATGAATGTCCTGCTGCTCGGTCCCGTGCCGACGCCCGCCGTGGGCCTGCTGACGCCCTCGATGCGCGCCGATGTCGGCGTGATGATCTCGGCCAGCCACAACCCCGCCACCGATAACGGCATCAAGTTCTTCGGCCCGGATGGCTTCAAGCTGTCCGATGAGGCCGAACAGGAGATCGAGCGCCTCGTTTTCTCCGACATCACGCCCGCGCAATCCGAAAACATCGGCCGCGCCAAGCGGATCGACGATGGCCGCTTCCGCTATATCGAACGGGTCAAGGGCACCTTTCCGCAGGGCCGCACGCTGGAGGGGCTCAAGGTCGTGATCGACTGCGCCAACGGGGCCGCCTACCGCGCCGCGCCGGAAGTGCTGTGGGAACTGGGGGCCGAGGTGATCCCGCTCGGCGTCAGCCCCAATGGCTTCAACATCAATGACGGTGTCGGCTCCACCGCGCCGGGGGCGGCTGCCGCCAGGATCAGGGAAACCGGGGCCGATCTGGGCATCTGCCTCGATGGCGACGCCGACCGTGTCATCTTGATCGACGAGACCGGAGAGGTGGCCGATGGCGACCAGATCATGGCGCTCTTCGCCGACCGTTGGGCCGAGGAGGGGCGTCTCAAGGGTCACACGCTGGCCGCGACCGTCATGTCCAATCTGGGGCTGGAACGCTACCTCAACGACCGCTCCATCGTGCTGCACCGCACCCCCGTGGGCGACCGCCATGTCGTTGCCGCGATGCGCGAACACGGCCTGAACCTTGGCGGCGAGCAATCGGGCCATATCGTGATGACGGATTACGCCACCACCGGCGACGGCCTCATCGCGGGGCTGCAATTCCTGGCCGAGATGGTGCGCACCGGAAAACGCGCCAGCGAGTTGGCGCATAATTTCGAGCCGGTGCCGCAGCTTCTGCAGAACATCCGTTTCGATGCCGGCCAGACCCCGCTGGAGGCCGCCCCCGTGCAGGCCGCCATCGCCGAGGCCGAGGCGCAGCTTGACGGCACCGGGCGGCTCCTGATCCGCAAATCGGGGACCGAGCCGCTGATCCGCGTCATGGCCGAATGCGAGGATGAGGGGCTCCTGCGCGATGTCGTGGGCGGTGTCGTCGCCGCGGTGCAGGACGCGGTCTGATCACTCGTCCACCTCGATGAAGCGCGCGGTGATGAGGATCATCAGCCGATTCTCGCGGTTGTCGGTCGCGCGCCTGCGGTAGAGGTTGCCGACCACCGGAAGGTCGCCCAGAAACGGCACCGGCACATCGACATCGCGGCTGTTGCGGGGCACCTGCTGCACCAACCCGCCCAGGACGATGGTGGCCCCGTCCTGCAGCGCCACATCGGTCTGAACGCTGCGCTCGATGACGAAGCCCGGATCGCCGGACAGGCGCACTGGGCCGAGGGACTCCAGCCGGGCCAGGTCGGCGCGGAATTCGCGGTCGTCGCCGAGGGTGATCAGTGGCCGGTCCAGATCGGTCACGCGGGCGGTGATATTGAGGGTGACGCGGTCCCCGGCATCGATCTCGGGCAGCACGATGAGGGAGAGCCGCGGCCTGCGGACCCCGTCCGGCAGGACGTTCGGCAGGTCGACCCCGATCCGGTCCATCCAACTGGCGCGGGGGCGTTGCAGGAACGGGATGGCATCGTCGTCGGACTCGTCCTGCGCGGTGATGATCGCCTGCGCCATGCGCGGAGACGCGGCCAGACCGGCGGCGGTCAACAACTGGGTGAACATACGTCTGTCCATGTCGCACCTCGGAGTTATGGAAAGGCCCCCATTCTACCCCAAGTTGCGCGATTCCCCAAATCTCACCGCCTCCGCCCCGCGAACAGCCGCATCAGCGCCCCCCACTGGCTGACCATCACGCCCACCAGGATCAACGCCAGCGCCCATAAAAGCGAGGGCGGCAGCGGCTCGGACAGGATCAACGACCCCAACACCACCGACCAGATCGGCACCTGGTAATTGACCAGGCTCATGAAGACCGGCCCGGCGCTGCGCACCACGATCACGCGCAGGATATTGGCCGCCGCCGTGGGGATCAGGCCAAGCCCCGCCACCACCAGAAGCGTCTCGCGCGGCGGCAGGGGCGGCGGCCCCTCGACGGCCCAGGCCACCGGGATCACCAGCACCGCGCCAAAGACCAGCAGCATGGTGGCCAGCCCGATCGGGTCGGCGGGCGGCAGGCGGCGCATGAAGATCGAGCTCATCGCATAGCAGGTCGCGGTGCCGAGGCAGGCCAGCCGCCCCCAGGGCTCCATCGCCGATCCGCTGCTCTCGAAGGCCTGCCCCCCGATCAGCACCACGACTCCGACAAAGCCGATCACGAAGCCCGCCAGCTTGCGCAGGGTCATCCGCTCACCGGGCACCAGCACATGCGCCATCGGCAGCACGATCAGCGCGACGGCGGCCATCGAGACACCGGCAAAGCCCGAGGTGACATATTGCTGGCCCCAACTGAGCAGGGTGAAGGGCAGGGCAGAGCTGAGCGCCGCGACCCCCACCAGCCCCGGCCAGTCGCGCGCCTCGCTGGTGAAGACGGGCTTGCCGCGCAGATGCCAGACCACGACCATCAGCGCCGCCGCGAACCCGATCCGGCCCGCCGCCAGCCAGAACGGCGTGATGCCGCGCAGCGCGACCTCGATGACCAGGAAGGTCGCCCCCCAGGTCAGCCCCAAAGTGGCGATCATCAGCCAGCTTTTCGCGGTGATCTGCGGGGCGGTCATGCGGTCTCCGGGGTATCTTCCGGATCGGTAGACCCCGGCACCGGGCCGGGGTCAAGCCGATAGCAGGTCGCCCAGGATCACGGCACCGGATCAGCCGCGCAGGCGGTGATGCAGCAGGATCGGCACGGCCAGTTCCTCCTCATCGGTCAGGTGCCGATGCAGGAAGCGCCCGATATCCGCCGCCGTCGCCTCCAGCGGTCCGGCCTCGTCTTGCATCTGCGCAGGCTCCAGCGTGGCCAGTTGCACCACCCGGTTGGCCTGGGACGTGAAGCGCTCCAGCAACCCGTCCAGCGCCGCGTGATCGCCCTCCAGCATTGCCAGCCCGTCGGCGAAACGCGGGTCGGCGGCCTCAAGCTCGGGAAAGAAATTGCGGTCTTCCCAATGGTGATGCCCGTGCAGGTTGCGCACCAGCAGGTTGCCGAAATGCGCCAGGCGGCTTGCATAGGTCTGATCCTCCAGCCCCTTGTCGAGATAGCGTCGCGTATCCTTGGTGACGATCGCGGCCAGTTGGCGGAACATGGAATGGGCGGCCATCCAGTTCTGGGTGGACCGGGCGAGGTTCGGGTTCTCCGGCCATGTATCGCGCGGATAGTCCCGAAGCAGGAGCTGCATCTCAGGCGGCAGGCCCTGTCTGGTGTCGATGCCGTGGGTCATGGCAGGCAGATGGTATGGGCGTTATATTATAACAATCCTCCATCCGCGCACCGGTGCTGTGCGGGCAAAGAGACCGGTTTTCCGGGATGCAGAGGGCAGGGTCACGCAGTGCAGTCCCTGCGGTCTTGTGTCGGCGGTCAGGGTTGCCCACAAGGTTCGGGCAATGGGAAACGCCCCGGCAGACCGATCTGCCGGGGCGTTCTGAACGCGTCCGGATGGCGTGCTCAGTTCTTGGACTTGTCCACCATCTTGCCTGCCGAAATCCACGGCATCATGTCGCGCAGCTTCTCGCCGACCTGCTCGATCTGGTGCTCGTCGTTCAGGCGGCGCGTGCCCTTGAAGAACGGCTGTCCGGCCTGGTTTTCCTGCATGAAATCACGCACGAAGGCGCCGGTCTGGATGTCGCGCAGAACCGCCTTCATCCGGGCCTTGGTCTCGTCGTAAGGCAGGATGCGGGGGCCCGAGACATATTCGCCATATTCGGCGGTGTTGCTGATCGAATAGTTCATGTTGGCAATGCCGCCCTCATAGATCAGGTCGACGATCAGCTTCACCTCGTGCAGGCACTCGAAATAGGCCATTTCAGGCGCGTAACCCGCCTCGACGAGGGTTTCAAAGCCCATGCGGATCAGTTCGACCAACCCGCCGCAGAGCACCGCCTGTTCCCCGAAGAGGTCGGTCTCGCATTCCTCGCGGAAATTGGTCTCGATGATGCCCGAGCGCCCGCCGCCGATGGCCGAGCAATAGCTGAGGCCGATCTCAAGCGCGCGACCGCTGGCGTCATTGTTCACGGCGACAAGGCAGGGCACGCCGCCGCCCTTGGTATATTCGCCGCGCACGGTGTGGCCGGGGCCTTTCGGGGCCATCATGATGACATCGACGCCGGGCTTGGGCTCGATCAGACCGAAATGCACGTTCAGCCCATGGGCAAAGGCAATCGCCGCGCCGTCGCGCAGGTTGTCATGGACGAATTTGCGGTAGGTCTCGGCCTGAAGCTCATCGGGCATGGTGAACATGATCAGGTCGCACCAGGCGGCGGCCTCGGCGATCTCCATCACCTTCAGCCCCTCGCCCTCGGCCTTCGCCTTGGAGCCCGAGCCTTCACGCAGCGCCACGACGACGTTCTTGGCACCGGAGTCGCGCAGGTTCAGCGCATGGGCATGGCCCTGGCTGCCATAGCCCAGGATGGCCACTTTCATGTCCTTGATCAGGTTGATGTCGCAATCGCGGTCGTAATAAACGCGCATGTCTTCGCTCCTTGGTTGATTTGGGGGCAATCTACGCGCCGCTTGCGGAAATGTCGTTTGATGCTTGGAAGATATTTCCTTGTTTGATAGAAATTCATTCACGGAATTGGAAAACCGAGACAGAGTCATGCTCGACGACACCGACCGCCGCCTCCTGCGCCAGTTGCAGGCCGATCCCACCCTCTCGGTCGCGGACCTGTCCGAGGCCACGCGCATCGCGCCCGCCACCTGCTACAAGCGGCTCGACCGGCTGCATGAAACCGGCGTCATCCGCGCCACGCGAAGCGTGATCAATTGGGCCGCGCTTGGGTACACGGTCGAGGTGAGCTTGCGCATCACGCTGGACAAGACGCAGGCCCGCGCCTTCGACGATTTCCTGGCGGCCGCGCGCGACATCGCGGAGGTGCTGGAGATCCAGACCTTCCTTGGCCGCACCGATGCCCGCCTCAGCCTCATCGCCCGCGACCTGGGCCATTACCAGCAGATCTACCGCGACCGGATCCTGGCCCTGCCGCATATCGCCGACATCGAGGCGCTGATGAATGTCGCCACGATCAAGGACAGCCCGAGCCTGCCGATATGATGGATCTCGACACCACCGACCGCGCCCTGCTGCGCGCGCTGCAAGAGGATGCGGGCGCGAAATCGGCGACTCTCGGGCGGCGCCTGGGGCTCAGCCAGCCCGCCACCTGGCGGCGGATCAAGCGGCTGGTGGAGGCGGGCGTGATCGCGGGCCGCAGGCTGGACCTGGACGCGGGCAAACTGGGCTTCGGCGTCACCGTCTTCCTGGGCGTGAAACTGGCCACCAAGGGCCGCGTCAGCCTGGAGGATTTCGAGCGCGCCGTCAGTGCCATCCCCGAGGTGCAGACGGTGCAACACGTCCTTGGCCTCTACGATTACCGCCTGCGCGTCACCGCCCGCGATCTCGCCGATTTCGAGCGCGTGCTGCGCCGCCGGATCATGACCCTGCCGGGGGTGGGCAATGTCGAGGCCAACGTGCTCCTGAGCGAGGAACGCCGCCCCGGCCCGCTGTGACGGGCCGCTCCTCGCCCTGTCGGGCTCCTCGCTGTTTCTCTCTCTCCCCGCCCGTGCGACATATCGACGAAAGCTCTGGTCATCGGCGGCGGGACAGGTGAGTATTTGGACCAAGAAGATGAACAGATTGCTTTGATTTTCAGGAGGTCCGCCCGATGTCTGCCCTGCTCGATACTGTCGATCCCGACGGGAAGCTGGAATTTTCCGTGGTCTTCACCGACCGCTCGCTCAACCATATGAGCGCGAAGTTCCAGAAGGTGATGCTGGACATCAACGAGGGGCTGAAGGAGGTCTACAACGCCGACGGCGTGGCCATTGTTCCCGGCGGCGGCACCTATGCCATGGAGGCCGTGGCGCGCCAGTTCGCCGCCGGGCAGGCGTCCGTGATCGTGCGCAACGGCTGGTTCTCGTTCCGCTGGACGCAGATCCTGGACGCGGGCGGCTTTGGCGGCGAGGCGACGGTGATGCGCGCCCGCCAGACCGGAAACGAGGCCAACGCCCCCTTCGCGCCCGCCCCCATCGAAGAAGTGACCGCGCGCATCCGCGAGGACAAGCCGGGTATCGTCTTCGCGCCGCATGTCGAGACCTCCTCGGGCATCATCCTGCCCGACGCCTATATCAAGGCGCTGGCGGAGGCCGCGCATGAGGTCGGCGCGCTGATGGTGCTGGACTGCATCGCCTCGGGCTGCGCCTGGGTCGATATGAAGGAAACCGGCGTCGATGTGCTGATCTCGGCGCCGCAAAAGGGCTGGTCCTCGACGCCCTGCGCGGGCCTGGTGATGATGTCCGAGCGCGCGCTGGCGCGGCTGGAGGAGACCACGTCCGACAGCTTCTCGGCCGACCTCGGGAAATGGCGCGCGATCATGGCGGCCTATGAAGGGGGCGGGCACGCCTATCACGCCACCATGCCCACCGACGGGCTGACCGCCTTCCGCGACACGATGGCCGAGACCCGCGATTACGGCTTCGAGCGTCTGCGCGATGCGCAATGGGAGCTTGGCACCAAGGTGCGCGCGGCGCTGAAATCGCGCGGCATCGCCTCGGTCGCCGCCGATGGCTATGGCGCGCCCGGCGTCGTGGTCAGCTATACCGACGATCCCGGCGTGCAGAACGGCTCCAAGTTCGGTGCATTGGGCGTGCAGATCGCGGCGGGCGTGCCGTTGCAAGTCGGTGAGCCCGAGGGTTTTTCCACCTTCCGCCTCGGTCTCTTCGGTCTCGACAAGCTGATCGACGTCGATGCCACCGTGGCGCGGCTGGAGGCGGCGCTGGACAAGGCAATCGGCTGACGCGCCCGCCTCACATCTCGCGGCGGATCTGGCCATAGGCCAGCATCGCGAAGAGGCCGGTTCCGCCGATGACATTGCCGACCAGGACCGGCAGGATGTGGTGGCTGAACGCCGTCAGCGGATCCAGTTCGCCGATCACCACCAGCGCGAAGATCTCGGTGGATCCCGCGATCACATGGGTGAAATCCCCCGCCGCGATCAGCCAGGTGAAGAGGATGATCACAAGGGCCTCGGACCTCTTGGCCGAAGGCAGCATCCAGACCACGGCGGCGATGAAAAAGCCCGCCGGAATGCCGCGCAACAGGGCCGCCGCCGGGTCGATCGCGGCGACATGGCGCGAGATGTCCAGGATGGCGGCCAGAATCTCATCGGTGACGATGCCGCCATGCACGGTGATGGCGGCGGTCAGCAGGGTGCCCACCATGTTGGCGACGAACACGATCCCCCAAAGCCGCGCGGTGCGGGCGAAACGGTAGCGCGAGGGGCAGGCCAGCACCGGCAGGACCACCGAGATCGTGTTCTCGGTGAAAAGCTGTAGCCGGCACATGATCACCAGCACGAAACCGAGGCTGTAGCCAAAGCTCTCGATCAGCCTGAGATAGGGATGCTCTGCCCCCAGACCCGAGCGGATCGTGGCCTCGGCCAGCACCGAAGTGGAGATGCCGATGCCCGCCGCCACGCCCGACCACCAGAGCGAGGCCTGCGGGCGTTCCAACTCCTCCTCGCCCTCGCGCAGGATCACCGAATAGACCGTGTTCGCCGACAATCTGCGATGATCGGTGACGTCCTCAAGCTCCAGGTCGGTCAGGGCTTCTTCGGCAATGGTGGGGGTCTTCTCGCGGGACTTGCGCTTGTCGACCTTGGGTTTGGCGCCGCCGTCGCGGTCCGGATCGTCGCCAGACGAATCGCTGGCGGAGGCCGGTTTTTCGGTGTCCTCGGAAATGATCTGGTCCCCCGTCACTGTGTCGAAGCCTGCGGACATCACCTGGGTCGGATGTCGGCAGGAGGCGCCTGTCAATCAACGCCCGCGAGCGTGGGAAGGTTCCGACAGGGGGCCGCTACCCCGTGCGCCCGGTGCCCAACCCCGCCCGCATCAGGGCGACGCGCACCGGCTTGACCTTGTAGAACGCGCGCAACGCCCGCATCCGCATGTCGCGCAAGGCTTGGGCTTCCACCATCGAGGCGCGGTTGAGCGCGTCGATCCCCGCCACCCGCGCCCGCACCTCCGCGTGGCGCGCCTTGTGATAGGCCGCAAGCATCTTGCGCTGCCCGAGCCCCGCCGGATCCGCCTCGGCCAGGTCCAGCAGGGCGGCCAGATCGCCCAGGCTCATGTTCAGCCCCTGCGCGCCGATGGGGGGGACGACATGCGCGGCCTCGGCGACCAGCGCCAGCCGCGTGCCCTCCATCCGCTCGGCAACCTGGGAAATGATCGGCCAGACCGTGCGCGCCGAGGCCAGTTTCAGCGGCCCGTAGAGCCCCGCCGAACGCGCCGTCATCTCCGCCTCGAACGCCGGGACGTCGAGATCGGCCAGCCGCGCCACCTCCGGCCCTGTCTGCATCCACACCACGGCCGAGCTTGGCCGCCCGTCGTGATCGGGCAGCGGCACCAGCGTGAAGGGCCCGCCCGTGCGATGCACCTCGGTCGAGACGCCGCCATGCGGGGCGTCATGCGTCACCGCGAAGGCCAGCGCCTTCTGCCCGTAGCGCGTGGTCTTGACGTCGATCCCGGCGGCTTGCCGCATCGGCGAGCCGCGCCCGTCGGCGGCGATGACCAGGCGTGCGCGCAGGCGCGTGCCGTCGCCGAGGCCCACCAGCGCCTCGCGCTCGCGCGCCAGAAGTGACGTGGTGCCGGTGCCGGGACGGAAATCGACGCGCGCCATCCCCTCCAGCGCCGCCACCATTTCCCGCCGCAAGAGCCAGTTGGGCAGGTTCCAGCCAAAGGGCAGGTCGGAGATGTCGGCGGCGTTGAAATCATGGATCACGCGCGGCTCGGGCGCTTCGCCGCCCGCGTCCACGATGCGCATGATCTGGAGCGCGCTGGCATGCGGTTCCAGCCGGTCCCAGAGGCCCGCGCGCTGAAGGAACCCGCGCGCCGGTTGCAAAAAGGCGGTGGTGCGCAGGTCCGAGCCTTGCGCCTCGCGCGCGGTGACGGGTGGCGCGGGATCGACGCAGATGACGGAGAAGCCCGCCGCGCCGAACGCCGCCGCCGCCGTCAGCCCGGCAATCCCGCCGCCCGAGACAAGCACATCACAATCGAATTGGTCGGACATCGCGGGGCCTCTTCATGCGTTCCCCCCTGATCTAGGCCCTCGGCGCGGCAGGGGCCAAGCGGCAGATGCGCGCGGCCCTCACGCGACCAGCCGCGCCAGGAACCCGCCCAGATCATCGGTATGGTGGTGGATGTGATCGGCGGGATCGGCGACGGGTGCCACATGCACCGTGCGCATCCCCATTGCGTGGGGGGCGGCCAGGTTGCGCGGATCATCCTCGAACATCGCGGCGCGGGCGGGGGTCAACCCGTCGCGGGCAAAGACGGCATCAAAGGCGCGCCGCTCGGGCTTGGGGCGGAAGCCTGCATGTTCGACGCCGTAGACCGCATCGAAGAGGCCCGCCAACCCGCGCGCCGCGATCACGTTCTCGGCGTAGGGCGCGGTGCCGTTGGTATAGACGATGCGCCGCCCCGGCAGCGCCCCGATCCGCGCGGCGAGGTCGGCATCGGGCACCAGCACGGAAAAGTCGATCTCATGCACCTCGCTCAGGTAGGGGCCGGGATCGACCCCGTGAATATCCATCAGCCCGGCCAGCGTGGTGCCATGCTCGCGCCAGTATTTGGTGCGCAGGTGGTTGGCCTCGTCGCGGCCCACTTTGAGCGCCTCCATGACAAAGGCCGTCATCTTGACGTTGATCTGGTCGAACAGCGCCATTTCCGGCGGGTAGAGCGTGTGATCGAGGTCGAAAACCCAGGTCTCGACATGGGCGAAGTGCTGCGCGGGCATGGGGCGTCCTTGTCAGGGTTGCGCTTGGGGCGGGGCCGCCCTAGCCTTGCCCGAAATCGAAGGAGGAGCCAATGGCCAGCGGCAAAGCGCCCCAGAAAGATGCCTATGCGCTGATCCTTCAGGCGATCGACCGGGGGCTCTACCGGCCCGGCGACCGGCTGGTCGAATCGGAACTGGCCGAGCGCTTCGGCGTCTCGCGCACGCCCATTCGCGAGGCGCTGCAACGGCTTGAAACGCAAGGGCTTCTGGCGCGGGACGGGCGCAGCCTGATCGTGGCGTCGCTGGATCACGGCCAGATGGCACAGCTTTACGTGGTGCGGGCCGAGCTGGAAGGGCTGGCCGCGCGTCTCGCCGCGCAGCATGCCAGCCCCGAGGAGGTTCGCGTCATGCAGGAGATGGTGGCCGCCGATCAGGCGCTGGTCAGCGATCCGGACGCGCTGGCGCTGGCCAACCGGCGCTTTCACCGGCAGATTCACCTGGCCTCGCACAACACCTACCTGGTGCAGCAGCTTGACCTCGTGCATCGCTCGATGGCGCTGATGGCGACCACGTCGCTGGCCGCCGAGGGGCGCGGCCCCGTGGCGCTGGAGGAACATTCCGAGATCGTCGCCGCGATTGCCGCGCGCGATGGCGACCGGGCGGCGCAGGCGCTGAAGGATCACCTCTCGACGGCGTTCGAGGTGCGGCTGAAGGAAGAGGCGGCCTCGATCTGAAGGCTCGCGGCCCTGCGCCCGGTCGAGAAGCGGCCATGTTCGGTCTTGCGCCAATGAAACGGGCGATGCGCCAGCTCGATAAGGCCGAGGATCGCGGCGGCGCTGGCCAGCAGGAAATACACATCCAGGAGCGGGATCCACCAGCGCAGGTTGCGGTGGCGCGCGAGCCGCGAGGCACGCCAGGCGGCGAGGAAGGTCAGCGCCTGACTGGCCAGGAAAAACAGCGCCAGCCCGAGATAGCCGCGCGTGGTCAGGAACTGGTCCAGCGGATGCCAGAGCCCGAAGAGCTTGACCACCAGCGTCCACAGAAGCGGGGCCATCGCAAAGCCCAGGACCGCGCCCAGAAGCTGCGCCTGGAAGCCGATGAACCGCTTGGCCCCGAGGTCGCGCCACAGCTGCACCGGGTCGCGCATATGGGTGGCCCAGGTCATCGCGTAGCCCTTGAGCCAGCGCGAGCGCTGCTTGATCCAGGGCAGCACGGCGGCGTTGGCCTCCTCGAACGTGGTGGTCTCGACGATCTCGGTGCGGTAGCCGCGCCGCACCAGGCGCAGGCCCAGATCGGCATCCTCGGTCACGTTATGGGCGTCCCAGGCACCCATATCCTCCAGCGCGTCGCGGCGGAAAAAGAGCGTGGTACCCCCGAGCGGCACGAAAAGGCCGAGGCGCTGCACACCGGGCAGCATCAGCCGGAACCAGGTGGCGTATTCCAGCGTGAAACAGCGGCTCAGCCAGTTATGCGTCGGGTTGTAGTAATCCAGCTGGCCTTGCAGGCAGACCACATCGGGCGGCATCTCGGCGAAGCGCCTGGCGACCTTGCGGATCTGGTCGGGCTCGGGCGCATCCTCGGCGTCATAGACCCCGACGATGGTGCCGCGCGCGAAATTCAACGCGTAATTCATCGCGCGTGGCTTGGTGCGCGGCTCGCCCGGCGGGACGATCACCGCGCGCATCCAGGCGGGCAGGGTCACGTCGCGCAGGGCGGCACGGGTGGTGGTGTCGCCATGTTCGACGATCAGCAGCACATCGAGCAATTCGCGCGGGTAATCCAGCCGCGAGATCCGCGCGATCAGTTGCCCCGCGATGTCGCGTTCGCGCAGGAGCGGCAGCAGGATGGTGACGACCGGCATCCGGCGGATGGGCGGCTTGTCCCTCGCGGCCTGCATCGCGCGGTAGGGGCTGGAGAAGAACTCGGCCTGAAGGGCCAGCCATTTCACGCCCGTGTTGATGACGGAAATGCCAATCGCGGTTCCGAAAAGCAGCGCCACGACCGCGCCGGGGGCCACCAGCGCGAGCCCCACCAGAACCAGCAGCGCGGCCAGCCAGCGCCGCAGGACGCGGTCGGCGGACCAGTCGCGGCAGCTGAACGTGCCGGGCGTGCGCGCCTCGGCGGCGCGGGCCAGCGCATTGCCATAGGCCTGGGTCAGGAGGGTGTGTATCCGCTCACGCCCCGCCAGCGCCAGCAGGATCGGCCCGTCATGGTCGATCGCGGCGCGAATCGCATCGGCGCGGTCGGGCCGGTTGGTCAGCACCACCAGCGCCGCCCCCGCCCGCCGCCAGGGCAGCGCATTCAGCGCGGCGGCGGTCTTGGCGGGCAGATGCGCGGCCAGGGCAGGGTCCGGCCCCGCGCCGCCGGTATCGGCCAGACGGGTGCCGAATTGCGTCGAGAGGGCGCGCAGAAGCTGCACCTCGGAGATCACGCCATGCGCCATCAGGATCTCGCCCAAAGGCAGGTCCTGGTGCCTTTGCAACGCCAGCGCGGTCAGCATGTCGTCTTGCGTGATCGCGCCCTGGTCGAGCAGAATCTCGGCCAGCCGGGGCCGTGCCGCCCCGCTTGCCGTCACCGCGCGCAGATGCGGGCGGCCTTGTCGTGACACAGGTCGGTCGGCCATGTCGGCGATCTGGCGCGTTTCAGCCAAAGTCAATTGTCCCCGGACGGTTCTGCCCGGAGATCACCAGAAGCCACAAGTCCTAATAAATGATTAAAACCCGGTCGGTTGGCACGGTTTATGCCGGTTCCGCCGCGCGGTCCTTCATGGCGGCGACGAAGCGTTCGAACAGGTAGTAGCTGTCCTGCGGGCCGGGGCTGGCCTCGGGGTGGTATTGCACCGAAAAGACCGGCTTGCCGGTGACGCGGATACCGCAATTCGAGCCATCGAAGAGCGAGACATGGGTTTCCTCGACACCCTCGGGCAGGGACTGGCTATCGACCGTGAAGCCGTGATTCATCGAGGTGATCTCGACCTTGCCGGTGGTGTGATCCTTGACCGGGTGGTTGGCACCGTGGTGGCCGTGGCTCATCTTGACGGTCTTGGCGCCAAGCGCCAGCGCCAGCATCTGGTGGCCCAGGCAGATGCCGAAGACGGGAAGATCGGCGGCCAGCACGTCCTTGATCATCGGCACGGCGTAGGCACCGGTCGCAGCCGGATCGCCGGGGCCGTTCGACAGGAACACGCCGTCGGGCTGATGCGCCAGAACCTCCTCGGCGGTGGCGGTGGCGGGCAGGACGGTGACATCGCAACCGGCACTGGCCAGGCAACGCAGGATGTTGCGTTTCGCGCCGTAGTCAATCGCCACGACCTTGTGCCCCGGCCCCTCGCGGCGCGGATGCCCGTCGGGCCAGGCCCACCGCATCTCGTCCCAGGAATAGCTCTGCGCGCAGGTGACATCCTTGGCCAGGTCCACGCCCTCCAGCCCGGCGAAATCGCGGGCGGCCTTGACCAGCGCTTCGAGGTCGAAATTCCCCTCGGGGTCATGCGCAAGTGCCACATGCGGCGCGCCTTGCTGGCGGATCGCGCGCGTGAGCCGCCGCGTGTCGACCCCGCCGATGCAGATGCGCCCGCGCGCGGCCAGCCATGCCGTCAGTTCCTGTTCGCTGCGCCAGTTCGAGGGCGCGGTCGGATCCCATTTCACCACCATGCCCTCGGCCACGGGATCGGCGGTCTCGTCATCATCGGTGTTGACGCCGGTATTGCCGATATGGGGGAAGGTGAAGGTCACGATCTGGCCGGCATAGGAGGGATCGGTCATGATCTCCTGGTAGCCGGTCATCGCGGTATTGAAGCACAGCTCGGCCACGGTCTGCCCGGTGGCCCCGAAGCCGCGACCGTAGAACACTGTTCCGTCAGCAAGAACAAGGCAGGCGGTGGGGCGGTCGGTCATCGCGCGACTCCATATGTGGCGGGGCAAAATCCGGCGCAACCTAAGGGGGGCAGGGGGCGGGGTCAAGCGGGGCCGCGACGGGTTGTTGCGGGCTGCCCGATCCCTTATGTTCAGGGGCTGTTGCATAGCCAGGGACAAGCGAAATGCCACTGAGGGAACGGATCAACGAGGGCCTGAAGACGGCGATGCGGGAGAAGGACGCCACGCGCCTCTCGACCCTGCGCCTGATCAGCGCCGCCATCAAGGATCAGGACATCAACGCGCGCGCCAAGGGCAATTCCGAGGGTGTCAGCGAGGCCGAGGTGCTGGCGATCCTGGGCAAGATGGTCAAGCAGCGCCAGGAAAGCGCCCGCGCCTATGAGGAAGGCGGGCGGCTGGAACTGGCCGAGAAGGAGCGCGAGGAAATCGCAGTGATCGAGGATTACCTGCCGCGCCAGTTGAGCGAGGAGGAGGTCGCCAGGGCGGTGGATGATGCGATCGCGGCGACGGGCGCCGACAGCATCCGCGATATGGGGCGCGTCATGGGCGTGCTGAAGTCGAAACATACCGGCCAGATGGATTTCGGCGCGGTCGGCCCGCGGGTGCGCGAACGTCTGTCCTGACGGCGAATACGGCGCGTCAACGCGCCGCGCGGGGCCGGGCGTCGACGCCCGGCAGCCCCCGGTCGGGTTTCGGTGCTCATATCAGGAACGGGGGGCCGGGATGTTGCGCGATCTGCGCCCCTCCTGACCCATGCGGAATTAGAGATTGGCGGGCCCGCCAAAAGGGCCGCGCGTCATCAAGGTCTTGGTGCGATATCTGGGGAAGGCCCCGCCTTGGCCCGTGTCAGGGGCTGTCTTCGGCTGGTGACCCGACCTCATGAAACGCTGCGGCGAGGGGCAGGGAGGCGCCCCCCGTATCCGCGTTCGGTATACCGGGGACCGGGTATAGCCCGGTTTGGCTAAGGATCGGTTAACGGCAGAGTTTTTTTGGACTCACGCATCTTCTTTGTTCTAGAAATATCCCGGGGGGTCGCCATGGTTGCGCCATTGGTCCGAGCGACAATGGCGACGGGGCTGGCCCCCCGACCGGTCGGATTGCGAAGCAATTCGAAGCCATTGCAGGCGGACCCTACCGGTTCGGACACATCTCGCGCTCCAAGAGCGCGTGCAAGTCGCGCCGCTCGGAGGGGGCCAGGAAGGCGCCGATCTCGACCTCGCGGCCTTCGGCCTTCATCGTCACGTAATCGGGCACTTTCCCGCCCTCGGGAATGCGCCTGACGCGGACCCAGTAGGGGTTGGCCTCCCAGACCTGGGGGGGCTTGCGCGGGGCGTTATGGACAAGCCGCATCCAGCCGTCCCAGATCACCAGCTCCTCGTGCAGTTCCATATCCGACCAGGAGCGTTTCAGCCCCCACCAGATCGCGGCGATGGCGATGAGGACAAAGGGCAGCACGCCCCACAGGACCGGGCGTCCCAGGACCGCGATGAGCGGCAGCGCCATCAGCCCCGCGGTCAGCCCGATGAACCAGACGAAGCCCGGCGGGGTCAGGGATTTGTGCGGGCGGAGTGTCAGCACCAGGCGGGGCGTGCCGTGCTCTTCATGAAAAAGGGCCCCGAAATCCTCCGGGGCCCCCTTTGCGGACCTGGTGGTTTCGACCGGCATCAGTGGTGGGGTTGCCTGTCCCACATCTCCTGGGTCGGAAGCTCCTCGAAGGTGTGCTCGGGCGGCGGGTTGGGCAGCAGCCATTCCAGCGTCTCCGCGTGCTCGCCCCAATAGGCGTTCTCCTCGATCTTGCGGCCCGCGAAGATGGTGTAGAACACGATCCCGATGAACAGCAGGAAGGATGCGAAGGCGATGAAGGCCCCGATGGAGGACCACCAGTTCCACAGCGCGAAGGCGTCCGGGTAGTCGATATAGCGGCGCGGCATGCCCTGGCGGCCCAGGAAATGCTGCGGGAAGAAGGTGATGTTGGTGCCGATGAAGAACAGCCAGAAATGCACCTTGCCCCAGAATTCCGGGTACTGGCGACCGGACATCTTGCCGATCCAGTAATAGGTGCCCGCGAAGATGCAGAACACCGCGCCAAGCGACATCACATAGTGGAAATGCGCCACCACGTAATAGGTGTCGTGATAGGCCCGGTCGATGCCCGCCTGCGCCAGCACGATGCCGGTCACGCCGCCGACGGTGAAGACGAACAGGAACCCGATGGCGAAGAGCATGGGCGTCTTGAAGGTGATCGAGCCCTGCCACATCGTCGCGATCCAGGAGAAGATCTTGATCCCCGTGGGCACCGCGATGACCATGGTTGCGACCATGAAATAGGCCTGCTGGTTCAGCGTCATGCCGACCGTGTACATGTGGTGCGCCCACACGACGAAGCCGAGCGCGCCGATCGCGACCATGGCATAGACCATCGGCAGGTAGCCGAAGATCGGCTTTTTCGAGAAGGTCGCGATGACGTGGCTGATGATGCCGAAGCCCGGAACGATGATCATGTAGACCTCGGGATGGCCGAAGAACCACAACAGGTGCTGATAGAGGACCGGGTCGCCGCCATTGGCGGGCGTGAAGAAGCCGGTGTTGAAGTTGCGGTCGGTCAGCAGCATCGTGATCGCGCCCGCCAGAACCGGCAGAGACAGCAGGATCAGCCAGGCGGTGATGAAGATCGACCACGGAAAGAGCGGCGTCTTGTGCAGGGTCATGCCCGGCGCGCGCATGTTGAGGAAAGTGGTGATGATGTTGATCGCGCCGAGGATCGAGGAGGCGCCCGAGACGTGGACCGCGAAGATCGCGAAATCCATCGACACGCCGGCCTCACGCGTGGAAAGCGGCGCGTAGAGCACCCAGCCCACGCCCGAGCCGAGCTGGCCGTTGCCGCCCGGGGACAGCATGGATGCGACGCCGAGCGAGACCCCGGCGACATACATCCAGTAGCTGAGGTTGTTGAGACGCGGGAAGGCCATGTCGGGCGCGCCGATCATCAGCGGCATGAAATAGTTGCCGAAGCCGCCAAAGAGCGCGGGAATCACCACGAAGAACATCATCAAGATGCCGTGATAGGTGATCATCACGTTCCACAGGTGTCCGTTGGGGGAACAATCCTCGGCCCCGATGCCGCCCAGGAACCGCGCGCCTTCGGCGCACATGTACTGCACGCCGGGCTCCATCAGCTCCATGCGCATATAGACCGTAAACGCCACCGAAATCAGGCCGACAAAGCCCGCAGTGAACAGATAGAGGATCCCGATATCCTTGTGGTTGGTCGACATGAACCAGCGGGTGAAGAAGCTCCGCTCGTCGTGGTCGTGTCCGGTGGTGGCAGCGTCAGCCATGGCCGTCTCCTGTTTCGCAACGCGCGCCGAAATCCGTGGTAAACGGCCACGCGCGCTCATTTCCCTTGGACCTGTTCTAGTTTGGGGATGGGGTCCGTGCAATGCGTTAGCGCCACGATATGTGGGAAAAATTGCCTCATGCACGGCCCTTAGCGGCGCATCGGCGCAACCGGGTGGCGACTGCGTGGGCCAGGGGGGCCGGTTCAGGTTGCGGGCCGGGTCAGGTGCGGACGCCGCGGGTGACGAGGGCGGGGCGGGGGATGGCGAGGCCAAGCTCGGTCTCGTAGGCGCGGTGAAACGCCTCGAAGGCGGCGCGGAAGGCGGGTTTGCGGGCGTCGGGCAGGGCGGCGTGGGTTGCGGCGACGGGGCCGAAGCCGGTGACATATTCGTGCCAGACCGTCTCGACATCGGGCGCGTAGAGTGTCGTCTCCTGGGCGCGGGCCTCGATGCGGAATGTGCCGCCGAACGCCTGTTGCAGCCAGTCGGGGCGCCCCCAGTCGAAGGGCGAGGCGGGCGGCGGGGGTGCGTCCGACCACTCACCCAGCAACCCGAAGAACCCCGCGATATAGCCCTCGGGCGCGTCGGCCCATGTCGCCAGCGCCAGCCGCCCGCCGGGGCGCGTGACGCGGGCAAGCTCGGCGATGGCCTTCTGTGGCGCGGCGGAGAAGATGATGCCGTAGGTCGAGATCACGCCGTCGAAACTGGCGTCCTCAAAGGGCAGCGCCTCGGCGGCGGCCTCTTGGAATTGCGGGCGCGGCGTGATGCCCTCGGACAGGCTCTTCGCCGCCGCGATCATGCCGGGGGCGATGTCGATGCCGGTGACGCGCGCGCCGCGCCACGCGGCAAGGCGGGCCGCCCATCCGGTGCCGGTGCCGATATCGAGGATGCGCGCGCCCGCGCGCGGCCAAAGCGCCTGCACCGTATGCGCGATGGTGTCGGCCAGCCCGAAGGAGATGCCGTCATAGGCGGTGCCGGGCTGGCCCCACATCCGGGCCTCGGGGCTTTGCGTGTCGGTTGTCATCGGGGCCTCCCGCTTTGCGTTCGACCCAAGAATATCACTCCGTCCGGTGCGCGGGATACTCCACGATCTGGAGTATTCCGGGCGGCGCGGATGCGGTATGATCGGGGGCAACCGGAGGCGCGAGAGATGAAAAGCTACGGCCAGTTCTGCCCGATCGCCAAGGCCGCCGAGATCTTCTGCGAGCGCTGGACCGCGCTGGTCATCCGCAACCTCGGGGCCGGGGCCGAGCGGTTCAGCGACATCCATCGCGGCGTGCCGCATATGTCGGCAACGCTGCTCACCCGGCGGCTGCGCCAGTTGGAGGCCGAGGGGCTTGTCACGCGGCGACGCAATGCGACCGGGCGGGCCTGGACCTATCACCTGAGCGCGGCGGGGGCCGAGTTCCTGCCGCTGGTCGGCGCGCTGGGCATCTGGGGGCGGCGCTGGACCCGGCGCGAATTGCAGGAGGGCGAGCTTGACCTTGGATTGCTGATCTGGGGGCTGGAATATTCGGTCGACCCGGCGGCTTTCGGGCCGGAGCGGCGGGTATTGCGCCTGGAGATGACGGACCAGCCGCAGCGCAAGCGGTTCTACTGGTTCCTCTGCGAGGCTGGAAAGCTGGACCTCTGCGTGTCCGATCCCGGCGGCGAGACCGACCTCTACCTGCGCGCCACGCTGGCCGATCTGATCCGGGTTTATCGCGGTGATGTGACGCTGGTGGCGGCCATGGGCGATGGGCGGCTGGAAGTGGATGGCGCGCCGAAGCTGCAGCGGCGGCTGGCGCGCTGGTTCAATTTCGATGCGATGGCGAAGACGGCCCCGGCGGAGGTCGGTCGGGCGGGGTAGGCGGCCCGTCCCGTTATTCGATGAGGGGCGCGTCGGCAGGCGGCGGGGCGGTCAAGGCGGCGCTGTCGGGCGGGGTGACGTCATAAAGCGCGATCCCCACGGCCCCCACGACCAGCGCGGCCAATCCCACCAGGGCGATGAGGATGATGCGGGTTTCCATCTTGTTGTCCCGTTCGATCTGCGCCTCGAAATCCAAACCTTGCCGTCCCTTTCCAAACCAGCGCCCCCGGCGCGACGCGGGGGCTTTCGGGGCAGCCTGCCCCAAGAAGATTGACCATTCCTTACCCGGCGGGGCGAAACAGTCGAAAAATTTCGCCATATTCGGGATAATGCCGGAAAACCGTTGTTTTTCGGTTCCTTGCCTTGCCCCGTCAACCGCGAATGGGGCGCTTTTCGAGGTCAATCATGGCAAGAAAAAGGCAACGCGCCGCCTGTCTGCGAAACAATCAGTTTTCCGCCGGGGCGGGGCGTGGACGGCGGGGGATTTCCGCCGAGCCGAAGACCTGCGTAAAGGTTTTCTGCAAGGCCAGATCGACATCGTCCAGCGTCACCGGCAGGCCGAGATCAACGAGCGAAGTGACGCCATGGTCCGATATGCCGCACGGAACGATGCCGTCGAAATGGCTGAGGTCGGGCTCCACGTTGATCGAAAGGCCATGATAGCTGACCCATTTGGTGATCCGCACGCCGAGTGCCGCGATCTTGTCCTCGCGCGGCTCGCCCGTCACCAGCGGCGGTTTCTCGGGCCGCGTGACCCAGACGCCGACCCGGCCTTCGCGCTTTTCGCCGGTGACGTTGAACTCGGCCAGCGTCGCGATCACCCAATCCTCCATCTGCGCCACGAAGCGCCGCACGTCGCGCCCGCGCGCGCCCACATCCAGCAAAACGTAAGCCACGCGCTGCCCCGGCCCGTGATAGGTATATTGCCCGCCGCGCCGCGTGGCGTGGACCTCGAAGCGGTCGGGATCGGTCAGGTCGGCGGGCTTGGCCGAGGTTCCGGCGGTGTAGAGGGGGGGATGTTCGAGAAGCCAGATCGCCTCCTCGGCCTGGCCGCGCGCGATGGCCGCGGCGCGCTCCTCCATCCAGGTGACGGCGTGCGCGTAGGGGACGGGTGCGTCCGAGCGAATCCAGTTGACCATCAGCTCATCCGGGCATCAGCCCGGCCTCCTTTGCCTCTGCCTCCCGCGATGGCATCGGCAAGCCGCAAGATCAACCCCGCCGATCGGTGGTCGAGACCGAAGTATACGCGGCATGATAGTCCTTGACCAATAGGCCGGCGGGGCGAATCGACCCCGTGAGCGTCAGGGCCCCGGACCGCAATCGGTTCACAACCGCGCGATCAGGGGACACATCCGCGTAGGAATGCGCAGGATTTCCGCCGATAGTGCGGGTAATTCATACTTTTGATTGAACCGGAACATGCTAAACTGCGACCAATCATCGAGACCAGCGTAATTGGAGGACCAATCATGATCTTTAAGGCCTTGACCACCGCGACCTTTGCCGTCGCCCTTGCAACCTTCCCCGCCGAGGATGCGCAGGCCGATGCGGGCGATGTCGTCGGCGGCCTGATCGTCGGCGGCCTGATCGGCGCGGCGATCGCCAATGGCAACAATGCCGGCAACCGCACCGTGGTGACGCGCCCCTCGGGCAATACCAGCACCTATACCCCTATCCCGGCCACCCAGATGGGCCGCGATACGCAGACCGCGCTGAACTATTTCGGCTTCAACGCCGGGGCCGTCGATGGCCAGATCGGCGGCAACACCCGCGCCGCGATCGAGCGCTACCAGGCGACCATGGGCTATCCCGTCAATGGGCGTCAGTACCCGTCCTACCAGTATGACGAGCTGATGCAGGCCTATTACTGGGGTCTGAACGGCGGTTCGGCGCAGACCGGGCTTTATGGCCAGCCGCTGCTGATGGCCTATCGCTCGGCCCAGACGGCGGCGCCCGCGCCGCAGGTCGTGACCACGCCGGCCGCCCCCGTGCAGCAGCCGCAGCCGACCGTGGTGGCCGCGCCCCCGGCGCAGACCGTCATCGTCTCGCCCCCGACCGCCGCCGCGATCACCCCGGTGACGCCGGTGACCCCGGTCGCCCCGGTGCAGGACAACAAGTAACACCTTCTTCAGGTGACAGATCGGGGCCGCGCCTGAGCCAGGGCGCGGCCCTTTTTCCTGGGCGGCGGGCCGGGACGAAATCGGTGCAGAATCCCCCTTCACATCCGCGGATCACGAGGGTACAAGCCCGCCACCTACCTGATCACGTGCGGTCGTGGCGGAATTGGTAGACGCGCAGCGTTGAGGTCGCTGTGGGGTAACTCCCGTGGAAGTTCGAGTCTTCTCGACCGCACCAATTCATCTCATGTCAATCGTTGCAGATGACGGGGCGGCCTGGCGCGGGGGCGCTCGGTCGACCGAGCGCATGCGCGGTCCGTTGACGGGCCGCACACGCCTTTATCCGGTCGCGGCGTCTCGCCGCGCGCTGTGGCTGTCGAACCAGGTGGCGATGGCCTCGATGCAGGCGTCGCGCAACGCGTCGACCTCCATCAGCAATTCATGGCGCGCACCCTCGATCACCTCGAGCCGCCCGCCCGGCCAGTTCTCCATCCTTGCGTGAACCGCCGAGGGTTCCACGATGCTCTCCTCCGACCCGATCATGGTCAGGGTGGGCATGTCCAGCGGGTCCAGCGCGACCAAGGTGGCGCATTCCTCGACCGCGGCATGCACCCAGGTGATGGAGGGGCCGCCGAGTGCCAGTTCGGGATGCCGGGCGGTCTGGCCCTCCATATAGGCGAATTGGTCCCGGTCATGGGTAAGCGGGTTGTCCTCGAACGCCATCGGCGCGGCGGGGCCGGTGGTGGGCGCGAAGGTCTTGTCCAGGCCGAGCGGCTTGGACAGCCCCATGACGATGCCAGAGATGGCCTTGAGGAACCCGGTCATGCGGATGCCCCACATCGGCGCGGAAAACACCGTCGCGGCAACGGGCAGCCCGTCATAGAGCGCGCGCAAGCCGATCGCCCCGCCCATGGAGTGGCCAAGCAGGAAATGCGGGCCCCGCAGGTTCAGCACGCGCAGCGCCTCGCGCACCGCCGCCACATCCTCGCGGTATTCGTCGAAGCTCATGACATGGCCCATGTCGCGGCGATGCGCGGGGCGGTCGGCCAGGCCCTGGCCGCGCCAGTCCACGGCGATCATGCCATATCCGCGCGCCGCGAACTCCGCCGCGACGCGGCCGTATTTCTCGATATATTCGGTCCGGCCCGGAAACATCAGGACGGTGCCCTTGTCCCCTTGCGGCCAGACGCCCAGGCGGATGCGGGTGCCGTCGGCGGCGCGCAGCCAATAGGCCTGCGCCCCTGAAGGGCCTTCCGCGATATCCGCGAGATAGGGAGCCGGTTCCAGCATCGCTCAGGACAGGTGACCGGCCAGGCGCATGGCGGTGCCCATATCTCCGTCGAGCTTGAGGCGCCCGCCCATGAAGGCGGAGGTCGGGTTCAGCTCGCCCGAGAGGATCTCACGGAACGTGTCGGCATCGGCGGTCAGCGTCACCTCGGTTTCATCGCCGTCGCTGCCTTCGCGCACGCCCGCGCCGTCGACCACGACCGAGCCTTCGCCTTCGATCTCGAATTTCGCCGAGCCGTCGAATTCGCCGTCGATCTTTTCGCGCAGGGCGGCAACGGCCTCGGTGATGATATCGCTCATATTTTCGTTCCTTTTGGTCACGGGCACCGGAAAACGCTGGAATGATCAGTGCCGAATGTTAAATTCAGGTAAGAACATGATGACTATGACCTCAATATACAACGCTATCGTGGCGGCAGCCATTGCGATCTGGCTGGGGCTTTCCCCGGCGCAGGCGCAGGGCAATGACCTGGATCGCCTGTTCGACAGCCTGCGCGATCCCGGCACCACGGATTGGCAGCGCATCGAGGAAGAGATCGAGCGCCGGCTGTCCAATTCCGGCTCGCCCTCCGCCGACCTGCTGCTCAGGCGCGGGATGCAGGCGCTGGAGGCCGAGGATTACGGGGCCGCCATCGACCACCTGACCGCGCTGACGGATCACGCGCCGGAGTTTTCCGAGGGCTGGAACGCGCGTGCCTCGGCCTATTTCATGGCCGGTCTCTACGGCCCCGCGATGCAGGATCTGGCCCGTGTGCTGACGCTTGAGCCGCGCCATTTCGGCGCGCTTAGCGGGCTTGGCATCATGCTGGAGGAGATGGACGAGCCCGAGCGCGCGCTGGCCGCCTACCGCGCCGCCGCCCGCATCCACCCGCGTCAGCCCGAGATCGCCGCCGCCATCGAGCGGCTGAACCGCGCGACCGAAGGCACGGCGCTCTGACGCGCCACCAAATCCACGAAGGACGAGCGACATGCAGCGCGACGGGCGCATCACGGCTGTCTTGGGGCCGACCAATACCGGCAAGACGCATTACGCGATCGAACGGATGCTGTCCCATCGCACCGGTATCATCGGGCTGCCGCTGCGCCTGCTGGCGCGCGAGGTCTATGACAGGATCGTCGCCCTGCGCGGCCCGCGCGTCGTGGCGCTGGTCACCGGCGAGGAGCGCATCGTGCCCGACAGCGCCCAATACTGGGTCTGCACCGTCGAGGCGATGCCGCCCGGCATGGGCTGCGATTTCCTGGCCATCGACGAGATCCAGCTTTGTGCCGATCCTGAGCGCGGCCATGTCTTCACCGACCGCCTGCTGCGCGCGCGCGGGCTGCACGAAACGCTGTTCCTGGGCTCCGACACCATGCGCGGGGCCATCGCGGCGCAGGTCCCCGGCGTCCAGTTCACCCGGCGCGAGCGGTTTTCCGAGCTGACCTATACCGGGTCGAAGAAGATCAGCCGCATGGTGCCGCGATCCGCCATTGTCGGCTTCTCGGTCGAGAACGTCTATGCCATCGCCGAGCTTCTGCGCCGTCAGAGGGGCGGGGCTGCGGTGGTCATGGGCGCGCTGTCCCCCCGCACCCGCAACGCGCAGGTGGAGCTTTACCAGAACGGCGATGTCGATTTCCTGGTGGCGACGGATGCCATCGGCATGGGGCTGAACCTCGATATCCGGCATGTCGCCTTTTCCGGCCTGCGCAAATTCGACGGGCGGCGGATGCGGGCGCTGGCGCCCAATGAACTGGCCCAGATCGCGGGCCGGGCCGGACGCTATACCGAGCCGGGCAGTTTCGGCGTGACGGGCGAGGCCCCGCCGCTGGACGAGGCGACGGTGACGGCGATCACCGAGCACAGTTTTCGGCCTGTCCAGAAACTGCATTGGCGCAACGCGCGGCTGGAGTTTGGCTCGGCTCAGCGGCTTATCGCCAGTCTGGAGGCCCCGACAGGCGACGATTGGCTGACCCGCGCGCGCGAGGCCGACGACCTGATGGCGCTGAAGACCATCGCGGCGATGCCGGAAATGGCCCCGCGCCTGACCGATGCGCATGGGGTCAAGCTGCTCTGGGATATCTGCTGCATCCCCGATTTCCGCGGCATCAGCCATGCGGAACATGCGCAGCTTCTCGCGCGTATATTCGAGTATCTGCAGGATCTGCACCGCGTGCCCGACGACTGGCTGGCGCGGCAGGTCAAGCGTTTGGACCGTACGGATGGCGACATTGACACATTATCGAAACGGTTGGCCTATATTCGCACATGGACCTATGTTGCGCAGCGGAAGAACTGGGTCGATGACGAAACCCATTGGCGCGAGGCGACGCGTGCCGTAGAAGACCGCCTGTCGGACGCCCTGCACGGGGCGCTGACCCAGAGATTTGTTGACCGGCGCACATCCGTGCTCTTGCGCCGGTTGAAGCAGAAGGAGGGCCTCGTGGCCGACGTGAATGACAAGGGTGAAGTGACGGTCGAGGGCGAATATGTCGGCCGTCTGGAAGGGTTCCGGTTCCGGCAGGATGCCAGCGCCGGGGCCGAGGAGGCCAAGACATTGCGTCAGGCGGCGGTCGCGTCCCTCGCGCCCGAGTTCCATCTGCGTGCCGACCGCTTCTACAACGCGCCCGATACCGAGTTCGATTTCACCGAACAGGGCGGGCTGATGTGGGGCGACATGGCCATCGGCAAGCTGGTCAAGGGGCCGGAGCCTCTGAAACCCATCGCCGAAGCCTTTGTCGACGAGGAGGCGGGACCGGAGGTGATGCAGAAGGTGCAGCGCCGCTTGCAGCATTTCATCGACCGCAAGATCGCCACGCTGTTCGAGCCGCTTCTGGCGATGAGCCGGGACGAGGCGATCACCGGCCTTGCGCGCGGGTTCGCCTTCCGCATGGTCGAGGCGCTTGGCGTCTTGCCGCGCGGCCCCGTCGCCGATGAGGTCAAGGCGCTGGACCAGGACGCGCGCGGGTTGTTGCGCAAGCATGGCGTGCGGTTCGGCCAGTTCACGATCTTCCAGCAGGCCCTGCTGAAGCCCGCGCCGACACGGCTGCGCCTGGTGCTCTGGGGTCTGGCCAATGACCACGCGGAATTCGCCGAAAGCCCGCCGCCGGGCCTGGTGACGATCCCCGCCGTCGAGGGGGCGGACCCCGCGTTTTACCCCAATGCGGGCTACCGGCTGGCAGGCGCGCGCGCGATCCGCATCGACATGCTGGAACGCCTCGCCGACATGCTGCGCCAGCAGGACACGCGGGGCGGCTTCGAGGCGACGGCCGATATGCTCTCGATCACCGGCATGACGCTGGAGCAGTTCGCGGACCTGATGGAAGGCTTGGGCTACAAGGCCGAGAAGGGCGAGCGCGTGAAGGTGAAAGCGCCCGTGGAAGAGGCGAAAGCCGCGCCCGAGGCCAGCGATACCCCCGATCCGCCCACGGAAGTGCCGGACGAGCAGCCCGATGAGGGCCCGAGCGAGCCGCCGCAGGAAACCCCCGTCGAAGATCCCGACACCGGCCCGGCGGAACCGCCGACCGAATTGCCGCCCGCCGAGCCGCCCACCGAAATCCCCGAGGCGCAGGCCACGGAAGAGCCCCCCGAGATGGAGGTGTTCTACACCTTCGCCTGGGCGCCCCGCCGCCGTCCGAACCCGCAGGGCCAGCGCCGCGACGCCAAATCCGGCGGCAAACCGCGCGGCAAGGGCAAGCCCAAGGGCGCACCCAAGGGCGCGCGCGACGACAAGCCCAAGAGCTTCAGCGCGCAGCCCAAGCGGCATGAGAAGAAGATCGACCCCGACAACCCGTTCGCGCAGGCGCTGGCGGGGTTGAAGACCGACAGCTGACCGAGGCGGCCCCCTCCCGGCTGCGGCTCGACAAATGGCTGTGGCAGGCGCGGTTCTACAAGACCCGCAGCCTGGCCGCGCGCATGATCGCGGGCGGGCATGTGCGGGTGAACGCGGTCAAGACCCACAAGCCCGCCGCCACCGTCACCCCGGGCGATGTGCTGACCTTCCTGCAGGGGCGCGACATCAGGGTGGTGCGCGTTGTCGCCCTTGGTGAGCGGCGCGGCCCGGCCCCCGAGGCGCAGGCGCTCTATGACGATCTGACGCCCGCCAAGGACGATGTTCCGCGAAATCCGGGCTATGAAGGAAAGGGCCGCCCGACGGGCAAGGATCGCCGGGCGCTTGGTTCTTTACGTCGCAGCCCGCTTGAATGATCGGGTGCTGGGGATTACACCCCATGACGACACCTGAAATGGATGCGCCATGACCTACGCCGTTCTCGAAAACTGCATCAATTGCAAATATACCGACTGTGTCGAGGTCTGCCCGGTGGATTGCTTCTACGAGGGCGAGAATTTCCTGGTCATCCACCCCGACGAGTGCATTGACTGCGGCGTCTGTGAGCCCGAATGCCCCGCCGACGCGATCCGGCCCGACACGGAACCGGATATGGAAAAATGGGTAGAGCTGAACCGCAAATACTCGGAATTATGGCCTGTCATCGTCTCCAAGAAGGATCCGCTGCCAACGGCGGAGGAGTTCGACGGCAAGCCGGACAAGCTGCCGCTTCTGTCCGAAAACCCCGGTGAGGGCGGCTGAAGCGATTCGGGAGACCGGCAGGCCGGTTCTGCGCCTGCCAAATGCGATGTTGCCCCTGCGGCAAGACGCTGTAAATCCAGCGATTTCGCGCGTGCGCCCCACGCCGCGCTTTGATTCGGCCCTTTTTTGTGCTATGTTAAGGGCTGAAACCAGTCTGTGAGAGAATTCCGCGCGTGCTGCCAGACGCGCATCACACCATCCGTAATGCACCTCGTGTTGGAAGGCTCCGCTTTCCTCGCGGTGTTTTTGTCGCCTGATACCCGGGCTTGAGAGGAAGAACCAGATGAGCAAATCGCGTAAACAGGATTTCAGCCCGAACGAATATGTCGTCTATCCGGCGCATGGCGTGGGCCAGATCGTGTCCATCGAGGAACAGGAGATTGCCGGGCTGACGCTCGAGCTTTTCGTGATCTCCTTCGAGAAGGACAAGATGACCCTGCGCGTGCCGACAGCCAAGGCCACCGAGGTGGGGATGCGCTCGCTCTCCAGCCCCGATGTGGTCAAGAAAGCGCTTGAGACCCTCAAGGGCAAGGCCCGCGTGAAGCGCGCGATGTGGTCGCGCCGGGCGCAGGAATATGAGCAGAAGATCAATTCCGGCGATCTTATCGCCATTGCCGAGGTCGTGCGCGACCTGCACCGCGCCGATGACCAGCGCGAGCAGAGCTATTCCGAGCGTCAGCTCTATGAGGCGGCGCTTGAGCGTCTGACCCGTGAGCTGGCCGCCGTGAACGGCATGGACGAGGCGGGCGCGCAGAAGCGTGTCGATGACGTGCTGACCGCCCGCGCCGCCGCCTGAGAACCGGATGAAGACTGAAACGGCCCCGTCGCAGGGAACTGCGGCGGGGTTTTTTTATGTGACGGCGGCAGTGAGGACCGCGAGCGCGGCGATCTCGGCCAGTTGCTGCGTTGCGCCCAGGATGTCGCCGGTCTGCCCGCCGATCTTTGCCTGCGCGATGGCGGCGATGCCAAGCGTGAGCAGCGCGATCACGATCACGGCCCAAACCGCCGCGAAACCGCCAAGCAGCAGCGCCGGGATCAGCGCCAGCGCCAGCGCGCCCCATGCGGCCCCAAGGGGCGGTTGCCCCACCGCGCGCGACAAGCCGCCGGGGCGGGCCGGGTCCAGCATCGCCATCACGAAGACCATCGGCACCCGCGACAGAAGTGCGGCCGCGACAAGCGCGGGCCAGATCGCCCCGGCCCCTATCAGCGCCACCAGCAAAGACCAGCGCGCCAGCAGCGACAGGATCAGCGCGATCACGCCATAGGTGCCGATGCGGCTGTCCTTCATGATCTCCAGCCGCCGCGCGCGGTCCCATCCGCCCCAGAGCCCGTCCGCCGTGTCGGCCAGACCGTCCTCATGGATGGCGCCCGTCACCAGGATCATCACGGCGAGGCCCGCGGCGGCGGAAAGACCCACGGGCAGGGCCGAGGTCAGCCAGATGCCGATGCCCCCCGCCAGCGCCACGGCCAATCCCGCCACCGGCCAGGCCCAGGAGGCGGCGGCCCCGCGCGTGAGGTCGACCTCACCGGGCAGCGGCAGCCGCGTCAGCAGCCCGAGCGCCAGGCGCAGATCGCCGAAAACCCGGTGCGTTATGTCGGTCCCGGTCATGCCGCGCCCCTCTTTTCCATCGCATTCCCTCTGGCAATCGGCCATACCGGCCCGGCCCCGGCCTTGCAATGAAAGAGACGCACCGACCATGACCGCCACCTTCGCCTCCCTCGCCGAGTTCCGCGCCCGTCTTGCCGCCGCACCCGGCCCCGACCACGCCGCGACCGAAGGGGCCGAGGCCCGCAACGGGCAGTTGACGAAGCCCCCCGGCGCGCTTGGGCGGCTGGAGGATCTGGCGATCTGGTATGCCGGGTGGCGCGGCGATGCGCGGCCTGCGATCAATGCGCCGCAAGTGCTGGTATTCGCCGGCAATCACGGCGTCACCGCGCGCGGCGTCAGCGCCTTTCCGGCGGAGGTGACGGTGCAGATGGTGGCGAATTTCAGGGCCGGGGGGGCGGCGATCAACCAGCTGTCGAAGGCGGCGGGGGCAAGGATGGATGTCCATGCGCTGGAGCTTGACCGGCCCACGGGCGATTTCACCCAAGGCCCCGCGATGCAGGAGGGGGAGTCTCTCGCCGCGCTGGCCACGGGCTGGAACGCGGTTTCGGAGGATGCCGACCTGTTGGTCACGGGCGAGATGGGGATCGGCAACACCACGTCCGCGGCGGCCATTGCCCATGCGCTTTTTGGCGGCGAGCCCGCCGACTGGACCGGGCGCGGCACCGGTGTGGACGATGCGGGGCTGGCGCTGAAGACGCGTGTGGTGGCCGAGGGGCTGGCCGCCAACCCCGGCGCGTCGGGTGACGGGCTGGAGGCGCTGCGCTGCCTTGGCGGGCGCGAACTGGCGGCGATGGCGGGCGCGATCGCGCGGGCGCGGGTCGAACGCATCCCGGTGATCCTGGACGGGTTCATCTGCACCGCCGCCGCCGCCTGCCTGGAAAAGGCGGTGCCGGGGGCGCTGGATCATGCCGTTGCCGGGCACCTTTCGGCCGAGGGCGCGCATCGGGCGCTCCTGACGCGGCTCGGCAAGGCGCCGCTGCTGTCACTGGGCATGCGGCTTGGCGAAGGCTCGGGCGCGGCGCTGGCGGTCCAGATCCTGAAGGGCGCCGTCGCCTGTCATTCGGGCATGGCGACCTTCGAGGAGGCGGGCGTGGCGGCGGGCGAGGCATGATCTTCCTCATCCTCCTCCTCGTCGTCCCGTAGCGGCGCTTCGGCGGCGTCAAGCTGCGTCGCCAGCGCCGTTTCCAGCGTGTTGTTCAACTCGCGCGCGCGTTCGACATAGGCGTTGTTCTCGGCCAGCGGGGTGCCGGGTTTCCACAGCTCGGCCAGTTCGCGCAGCACCTGCCGGTCATGGCGGTAGAAGGCCATCTCCATCTCATGCGCCTCGTATTCCGTGAGGCCGACATTCTCCAGCACGTAGCGCCCGGCGCGCAGCGAGCTGTCGAACATCTCGCGCACGATGTCATTGGCCCCGGCCTGGTAGAGTTGGTAGACATGCACCCGGTCATAGGCGCGCGCGACGATATGCAGATCGGGGCGGCGCTGGCGGGCATAGGCGACCAGTTGCACGGCGTCTTCCTTGTCATCCATCGCCACCACCAGCACCGTGGCATGATCCAGCCCCGCCGCGTGCAGCAGCTCGGGCCGGGTCGGATCGCCGAAGAAGCCGTGATAGCCAAAGCGGCGCATCAGCTGGATCGTGGCAAGATCGTTGTCCAGAACGACCGTGCGCTTGCCCGCCGCCTGCACCATGCGGTTGACGACCTGTCCGAAACGGCCCGTGCCTGCGATGATGATCTCCTCCGGCGCGTCGATCTCGTCGGCCTCGCGCTCGGTCTCGCCGGACTCGGAGATATAGGAGGACAGCACGTCGTAGATGATGAAGACCAGCGGCGTCAGCAGCATCGACAGGGCGACGACCAGCAGCAGGATCTCGACCAGCGATTGCGACAGCACATGCTGCGTGACCGCGAAGGAAATGAGGACGAAGCCGAACTCCCCCGCCTGTGCCAGGCCGAGTGTAAAGAGCCACTGATCGCGTCCCTTGAGCCCGTAGACCCACCCGATCACGAAGAGGATCAGCCCCTTGATGATCATCACCGCGAGCGTCAGCCCGATGATGATGGCGAAGTTGGAGAACAGCACGCCGAACCTGATGCTGGCGCCCACGGTGATGAAGAACAGGCCGAGCAGCAGGCCCTTGAAGGGCTCGATATTGGCCTCGAGCTCATGTTTGAACTCGGAATTTGCCAGCACCACGCCCGCGACAAAGGCGCCAAGCGCGGGCGAGAGGCCGACGAGGACCATGAGCAGCGCGATGCCGACCACGATGACCAGCGCCACGGCCGTGTACATCTCGCGCATCCGGGCCATGTGGATGAACTGGAACAGCGGCCGGGTCAGGTATTTTCCGCCGATGATGACGGCGGCGACGGCGGCGATGGTGATAAGGGTCACGCCCCAGGCGGGCAGACCGTCGACAAGCGACATGCCCGCCTCCTGCGCCTCGGCGGCGGCGGCGGTGACCGAGGGGCGTTGGATGGCCCCGTCCGGGCTGAACACCGCGGGGGAGGGGATCGCCAGCAGCGGCAGGATTGCCAGCATCGGGATGACCGCGATATCCTGCGTCAGCAGGACCGAGAACGAGGAGCGCCCGCCGGTCGTGCGCAAGAGCCCCTTTTCGGTCAGCGTCTGCAAGACGATCGCGGTCGAGGACAGCGCGAAGATCAGCCCGACCGCCAGCGCCGGTTGCCAGCTCAGGCCGAGCCAGTAGGCCAGCGCCCCGATGGCTACCGTCGAGACCAGAACCTGCGCGGTGCCGAGGCGCAGCAGCTTGTCGCGCATGTCCCACAGCCCCTTGGGGTCCAGCTCCAGCCCGATCAGGAACAGCATCATGACGACGCCGAATTCGGCGAAATGCTGCAATTCGACAGGATCGACGCCCGCCCGGTTCAGGATCGGACTGATGACGATCCCGGCGATCAGGTAGCCCAGGACCGAGCCGAGCCCGAGGCGGACCGACAGCGGCACCGCGATGACCATGGCGGCAAGGAAGATCGTGGACTGGAAGAGGATGTTGTCCATAAGGGGCGTGACGTCTCCGTTTTCTGGTCAGACCGGCAGCGGCGCGTCGGTCTTGGGTTGGTCCATGACGATCTGCGACTGCACGCGCGCCACATTGGGATGGGGCAGCAGGCGGCCATGGATCAGCCGGTGCAGCGCCTGCAAATCCTCGCACCAGACCCGCAGCAGGTAATCCGCTTCGCCGGTCAGGGTAAAGGCGGCCGTGACCTCGGGCGTCTCGCGCAGCAAGGTGACGAAACTGGTGTCGATCTCGGCGCTGTGGGTCTTCATCTGCACCTGCACGAAGGCCTGCACATGCAGCCCCAGGCCCTGCGGGGCGACCACCGCGCGCGCACCGGTCACGATCCCCGCCGCCTCCAGCCGCTGGCGGCGGCGTCCGGCCTGGCTGGGGCTGAGGTTGAGCATCTCGCCCAGATCCTGCGCCGTCAATTGGGCATTGTCCTGTATCGCCCTCAGAAGACGGCGATCGGTGGCATCCAGCATCTGCGATTTTTCCGCGCGTTTCCTGCTCAAGGTGCGCGTTTCACGCGCTTGGCGCAGGGTAGCACATGTCGTTGGCGCAAACAACGCGCCGGGGGGTGCTGTGCCCCGTTCATCTTCTTCGCGAAAATACCTGCGGGGGGTGCCGGGGGGCGGCAGCCCCCCGCGGATCGGCGCGCGAAGCGCGGCGAAATCCTTCGCTTACCGCCCGCGGATCCTCGGATCCAGCGCATCGCGCAGACCGTCGCCGATATAGTTGACCGACAGCACCGTCAGCGAGATCGCCAGACCCGGCCAGATCACCCGCTCGGGGTTCCTTTGCAGCCATTCGGTGCCATCGAACAACAGCCGCCCCCAGGTCGGGTAGTCGGACGGAAAGCCGAGCCCCAGGAAGGACAGCGCGCTTTCGGTGATGATCGCGTTGGCGATGCCGAGCGTGGCCGAGACCATGATCGGCGACATCACGTTGGGCAGCACGTGGCGGGTGATCATCCGGTGCGAGGGCGTGCCGATGGATTTCGCCGCCAGCACGAACTCGCGCTCCTTCAGCGCCAGCACGTCGCCGCGCACGATGCGGGCGGCCTGCATCCAGCTGGTGATGCCGATGACGAAGACAATGAGGATGAAGATGCCGTTTTCCGGCCCGAACGTGCTGCGCAGCGTGTCGCGGAACAGCATGATGATGACCAGCAGAAGCGGCAGCAGCGGCAGCGCCAGGAAGAGGTCGGTCAGCCGCATCAGCGGCCCGTCGAGCTTCTTGAAATAGCCCGCGATGACGCCCACGAACGTGCCGAGCAACAGGCTCAGCGCCATTGCGGTCAGGCCAACCGCGATCGAGGTGCGCCCGCCCGCCATCATCCGGGCCAGCGTGTCGCGGCCCAGTTGGTCCGCGCCCATCGGATGCGCCCAGGAAGCGCCCTGGTTGCGGGCGCGGATGTCGATATAGGTGGCGTCGATCGGCCACAGATAGGGGCCGACATAGACGAAGAGCAGCATGAAGACGAAGAAGCCGAGCCCGAACAGCGCCCCCTTGTGGGTCTTGAACTGGTCCCAGACATCCCACCACTGGTTGCGCGGCGCGCGGTAGCCCTGTTGCTCGTTCACATTGGCCAGATCAGTCATAGCGGATCCTCGGGTCAAGGACGCCATAGAGGACGTCGGCAATCAGGTTGAAGAGCACGATGAGCACCGCGAAGATGAAGGTCAGCGTCTGCACCGTGGGGATGTCGCCGCTCTGGATGGCGACGATCAGCAGCTGGCCGAGGCCGTTCACCTTGAACACCTGCTCGGTGATGATCGCGCCGCCGAAGACCTGCGGCACGCCAAGCGCGATGACGGTGACGACCGGGATCATCGAGTTGCGCAGCACGTGGATCAGGACCACGACCCGCTCGGTCATGCCCTTGGCGCGGGCGGTGCGCACGTAATCCTGGTTCAGGTTGTCCAGCATCGAGGCGCGCATGAAGCGGCTGATCTGGCTGGCATTGTAGAGGCCCAGGACCATCACCGGCATGATGATCTGCTTGAGCTGCACCACGAAGCTCGCCCAATCCGTCACCACATGGGTGGTGTCGTAGACCGAGGGGAACCAGCCAAGCTGGACCGAGAAGATGACGATGAAGAGGACGCCGGTGAAGAAGGTCGGGACAGAGAAGCCGAGCATCGAGACGAAAGTGCCGATCTGGTCGAACCAGCTGTATTGCCGGTAGGCCGAGATCACCCCGATGGGGACCGCGATCAGGATACCGACGACATAGGAGGTGCCGACCACCCACAGGGTCTGCGGCATGCGCTGCGCGATGATGTCGACGACCGGGCTGCGGGTCTGCCACGAGATCACGCGGGTGCGGTCGCCATCGCCGAAGCTCAGGCCGGTCCATTGCTCCAGCAGGTTCAGCGGCTCGTTGATGAAGAATTGCTGCAACCAGAGGGCAAAGCGCACCACCATCGGCTCATCGAGGCCGAGGGAGGCGCGGATCTCGGCGCGCACTTCGGGCGGGATCGTCAGGGGCAGGCTGGCCGTCGGGTCCGACGGGGCCAGGTCGAGGATCAGGAAAATGATCAGACTGATGAACAGAAGCGTCGGGATTGCCAGGAGCAAGCGACGGAGCGTGAAGGTCAGCATGGGCGCCTCGGTTCAGAAGTCTGGCAGCGTGCCATGGGCGGGGAAGGGGTGGCCCCCCCGGCGACCCGCGGATGCGCGGGCCGGAGGGGCCGGTGATATCAGGTCAGACCGGGGTTATTCGGCCCGCGACCATTCGGCGATGTTCCACAGCTCGGAATCCCAGTCGGACATCCGGACACCTTCCAGGGTCACGGCATGGGCCGAGACGCCGCCACGGTGGATCAGCGGGATGATCGAGTAGCTTTGCACCAGCATGTCGTTCATCTCCTGCGCCAGGCGGCCGCGCTCTTCCAGGGCTGCGGTCTGGGCCATTTCGTCGACCAGGGCGTCATAGGCCGGGTCGCAGAAACGCTGGATGTTCGAGCCCTGCCACTGGGTGTCGGGGCCAGGGATCTCGTTGCAGCGCCAGTTGGCCATGTAGGCCTCGGGGTCGACGCCCGCGAAGTTGTTCGTATACATCTCGATATCTGCATAGAACTTCTGGAACGTGTCCGGGCTGGAGGGGTCGCCGCCGAAGAAGACCGACGCGTCGATGTTGCGCAGCTCGACCTCGATGCCGATTTCTTCCCACCACTGCTTGACCAGCGCCTGGGTGTCCTGACGGACGGCGTTGGTCGAGGTCTGGTAGAGAACGCTCAGGCGGATACCGTCGCGCTCGCGCACGCCGTCGCCGTCTTCATCGACCCAACCGGCATCTTCCAGCACCTGCGCGGCACCTTCGAGATCCTGCGTCAGGCAGTCGTCATTGGCGGTCGAGGCATAGAGCTCGGGCGCCGGCAGCACGTTGCAGGTGGCCTGACCACCGGCCCCATAGCCGATTTCCACCAAAAGCGCGCGGTCGATGGCCATGGACATGGCCTGACCCACGGCCGGGTCGGTCAGGAACGGATGTTCGCCGCCTTCCAGGGTGGAGCGCATGTCGCCAAGCGCGGGGTCGGGATTGGTCTGGTTCAGGTGCAGACGCTCGACGCTCGTGCCGAAGGCGGTCACGACCTCGCCGATGCCGTTGGCTTCCATTTCGGCCAGGATGGTCGGGTCGATCTGGAGGTTCCAGGCATAGTCGAATTCACCGGTTTCCAGAACCGCACGGGCCGCGGAGGCCGCGTCGCCGCCGCCTTTGAAGACCACGGTGGCAAAGGCCGGCTGATCCGGCACGCGGTAGTTCTCGTTCGCCGCGTAGGTGATCACGTCATTGGGACGGAACTCGGTGACGACGAAGGGGCCGGTGCCGATCGGGCCGAAGTTGGCCTCGGTGCATTCGGGGGCCGCCGCGCCCAGGCAATCCGCGAATTGTGCGGCCTGGATCAGCGGGCTTTCAGCCCCCACCAGCGCGGTATAGGGGAACGGCTTGGGCGCGGTGAAGTTGATGCGGATGGTCCGGTCATCGACCGCTTCCACGCTTTCCACCCCGTCGAAATAGGACGCCTGCGCGCAGCCGCCTTCGGGATCGGTGCAGTATTGCCAGGTGAACACGGCGTCATTGGCCGTGACCGGGCTGCCATCGGACCAGGTGATGCCCTCGGACAGGACCCAGGTGATGGAGGTCAGGTCTTCGGAGACGCCGCCGTTTTCCACGGTCGGGATCTCGTCCACCAGACGCGGAACCAGTTCGCCGTTGTTGTCGAAGCCGGCCAGCGGCTCCAGCACCAGCGAGGCCGCCTCGACCTCCTTGGTGCCGCCCGACAGATACGGGTTCAGCGTCGAGGGTGCCTGCCAGTAGATGATGTTGAGCTGGCCGTCCGAGCCCCTTTCAGCCAGCGCTGCCGCGGGGGACAGCGCAAACGCCGCTGCGGCCCCGAGCATGAGATGTCTTAGTTTCATGTGTCTCTCCTTGTTGGTTTGCTCTTATTGCCTCGGACGCCGCCGGTTCAGCCGGCGGTCTGGGTATCGTTGAACAGGTGGCAGGCGACGAAGCGGCCCGCCGAAACTTCGCGAAACTCGGGGTCGATCTGGTGGCATATATCCATCACGCTGGGGCAGCGGGTGCAGAAATTGCAGCCCTTGGGCGGGTTGGAGGGGCTTGGCACATCGCCTTGCAGGATCACCCGGTTGGCCTCGTCATGGCTGACCGGGTCGGGTTCGGGCACGGCCGAGAGCAGTGCCTTGGTATAGGGGTGGTGCGGATCCTCGTAGAGGCCGTCGCGCGGGGCCAGTTCGACGATCTTGCCCAGATACATCACCGCCACGCGGTCGGCGATATGGCGCACCATGGACAGGTCGTGACTGATGAAAAGGTAGGTCAGGCCAAGTTCGGTCTGGAGGTCTTCCAGCAGGTTCACCACCTGCGCCTGGATCGACACGTCGAGCGCCGCGATGGGCTCGTCACAGACGATGAATTTGGGGTTCAGCGCCAGGGCGCGGGCGATGCCGATGCGCTGCCGCTGGCCGCCGGAAAACTCATGCGGGTAGCGGTTGGCGAAATCGCGGTTGAGGCCGACCTCGTCCATCAGCTCGTAGATGCGGTTCAGCCGTTCCTTGCCGGTCTTGTTGGAATGCTCGCTGAGCGGCTCACCGATGATGTCGGCCACGGTCATGCGCGGATTGAGGCTGGCCTGCGGATCCTGGAACACCATCTGCATGGTGGGCCGGATGCGGCGCAGGGCGCGGTCGTCTGGGGCAAACTCATCGACCGAGACACCTTCCGAGGCGCCGCGCAGCCGGTAGATCACCGAGCGCGACAGGCGCGAGACCAGATAGGTCGCGACCAGCACGGCCAGCACGGCGATCACGATCGGCCAGGCCCCGGTCAGCATCTCGGTCGCACCGAGCCAGATCACCAGCGCCGCACCCAGCAAGAAGGCCGCCCAGGTCGCCCATCGACCGATCTTGTCGGCCTGGTCACTGATCCGGCGCGCCTCGATATTGTCCCAGGCCAGTTCCTTGCCGTCGATGATGATCGAGCCTTCGGTCGGCTCGTATAGCCGCAGTACGGCACGCCCGCAGGTCGACTTGCCGCAACCGGATTCGCCCACAAGACCAAGGGTTTCGCCCTCGTAGATGTCGAAGCTGACACCATCCACCGCCTTCACGTCGCCGGTATGGCGGCGCAACAGGCCGGTGTAGATCGGGAAATACATCTTGAGCCCGCGCACCGAGACGAGCTTGCGCTGCTGGCTGGCGTCAAACATCGCGCGCCTCCCCGGTATCGGGATCCCAGAAACAGGCGACATCGTGGCTGTGGCCGACGCTGATCCGCCAGGGGTTTTCCTGCGCGCAGCGCGGCATCGCCTCGGGGCAGCGGTCACGGAAGGGGCAGGCGGTGGGTTGGCCCGACAGCATCGGCGGCTGGCCCTGGATCACCTTCAGCCGCTCGGCCCGCGCGCCGCGCACATGCGGCACGGTTTCCAGAAGCGCCCGGGTATAGGGATGCTTGGGGTTGGCGAAAAGCTCCCGCACCGGGCCCTGTTCGACGACCTGGCCGCCATACATCACCAGCACGCGGTCGGCGATGCCCGCGATGACGCCAAGGTCATGCGTGATCCAGACGATCGCCATGCCCAGTTTCTTGCGCAGCTCGGCGACCAGTTCCAGGATCTGCGCCTGGATGGTGACGTCCAGCGCCGTGGTGGGTTCATCCGCGATCAGCACCTCGGGGTCGCAGGCCAGCGCGATGGCGATCATCACGCGCTGGCGCATGCCGCCGGAAAACTGGTGCGGAAAATCCCTGAGGCGGCGCTGTGCGTCGGGAATGCCGACCAGTTCCAGCAGCTCCACCGCGCGCTTGCGGGCCTTGGATTTGCTCAGCCCCATATGCTTGCGCAGGGGTTCCATCAGCTGAAAGCCGACATTGAAGACCGGGTTCAGCGAGGTCATCGGGTCCTGGAAGACAAAGCCGATCCGCGCGCCCCTGATGGCGCGCAACTGGTCCTCATCGGCGCGCAGCAGGTCCATTCCGCCGAAATTGACCTGGCCATTGCGCACCTCGGCGGGCGGCGATGGCAGAAGGCCGATAAGCGACATCATGGTCACGGATTTTCCGGAACCGCTTTCGCCGACAACGCCAAGCAATTCACCCGCTTCCAGGTGAAAACTGACATTGTTGACCGCGTGAACCTCCCCACGTCGGGTTTTGAAAACGGTTTTGAGGTCCTTGACATCAAGGACGGAGGGCGTTGCCCCATCTAGCATCTCAAGACGCCTCACCGGTTGGACATGCCCCGCCTCTGACGGGCGGGTGCTGATTTGACGGTAACGGTAACAGGATTCGCTTTTCCCGCAAGCGGTTTGAAGCTCCACCATGCCCGCGACGGGATTTTCCGGCAGAATGAAAGGGTTGCGGGGCGTGGCCTTGACCTCCCCCGGCGGCAGGATCAGGCTGGCGGCAAGCAACCAGGAGCGCCCCGCCAATGACCACCGCCATGACTTCGCGTCAAATTCTGGAAAAGCTGGTGTCTTTTCCGACCGTTAGCAGCGAAAGCAATCTCGACCTCGTGGATTGGGTCGAGGGCTATCTGAACGATCTGGGTGTGACCTGCCATCGCGATTATACCGAGGATGGCCGCAAGGCATCGCTCTTTGCCCATATCGGGCCGGAAGTGGAGGGCGGCGTCATTCTGTCGGGTCATACCGACGTTGTGCCGGTCGAGGGGCAGGCCTGGTCCACCGATCCCTTCACCGTGGTGGAAAGGGACGGAAAGCTCTTCGGGCGTGGCACCTGCGACATGAAAGGGTTCGACGCGCTGGCGCTTGGTCTTGCGGCGCGGGCGGCCAAGGCGCCCCTGACCCGGCCGCTACAAATCTGCCTCAGCCGCGACGAGGAGATCGGCTGTATCGGCGCGCCGCCGATGATCCGCGCGATGCAGGGCGTGGTGCCGAAAGCCGCGCTTGCCATCATCGGAGAGCCTTCGATGATGCAGGCGGTCACGGGCCACAAGGGCGGCATCGGCTTCGTCACCCATGTGCGCGGCTTCGAGGTGCATTCCTCGCTGATTGACCGGGGCGTGTCGGCGATCATGGAAGCGGCCAAGCTGATTGACTGGGGCAACAGGATGAATGCCGAGAACCGCGCGCGGGGCGCGACCGGGGCCGATGCCCTCTTCGATCCGCCCTACACGACCCTGCATGTCGGTGTGATCGAGGGCGGCACGGCGCATAACATCACCGCCAAGGATTGCCATTTCCTGATGTCCTTTCGCTGCGTGCCGGGCGAGGACGCGGATGAATGGGGCCAGCGCTACGTCGATGAGGTGCGCAAGCTGGAGGCGCAGATGCAGGCGGTGCAGCCGTCGAGCTATATCGATCTGTCCTCCAGCTGGAACGTGCCCGGCCTGCGCCCCGAGGAGAACGGCGAGGCCGAGGCGCTGGTGCGCCGCCTGACCGGCGACAACGCCACCCATGTCGTCAGCTACGGCACCGAGGCGGGCCAGTTCCAGACCGAGGGGTATTCGGCGGTCGTCTGCGGACCCGGCGATATCGCGCAGGCGCACCAGCCCGACGAATTCATCTCGGTCGCGCAGTTCGAGGCCGGAGAGGCGTTCATGGACCGGCTGCTCAAGACGCTCTGCGAATGACGCAAGTTCCGATCGGCCTGCACCGGCCCGTCGAACACCCCGGCCCGTTGCCCGAGGCGGCCGATGCGGTGATCATCGGCGCGGGCGTGATCGGCGTGATGACGGCCTATTACCTCGCCGCGAAGGGCCTGCGCGCCGTGGTCGTCGAAAAGGGCCGCGTCGCGGGCGAACAAAGCAGCCGCAACTGGGGATGGGTCCGCCAGATGGGCCGCGATCCTGCCGAACTGCCGATCATGATGGAGGCGCGCCGACTGTGGCATCAATTGCAGGCCGAGACCGATGAGGGCCTGGGGCTGGTGCAATCGGGGCTGACGTATCTCGCCAAGGATCAGGCTGCGTTGGAGCGGCATCGGGCCTGGCTGGCCTCGGTCGAGGGATCGGGCGTCGATTCGGTCATGCTGACGGCGAAGGAGGTGCGCGAAATGCTGCCGGGCTGCACCCTGCCGGTGGTGGGCGGGCTGCACACGGCCAGCGACATGCGGGCCGAGCCGTGGCAGGCGGTGCCCGCCCTGGCCCGCGCGGCGGTGCGCAAGGGCGCGGTGATCGTCGAGGATTGCGCGGCGCGGGTGCTGGATGTGCAGGGGGGCAGTGTCGCGGGGCTCTGGACCGAGCAGGGGTTGATCCGCGCGCCCGAGGTTCTGGTCGCGGGCGGGGCGTGGTCGTCGCTGTTCCTGCGCCGCCACGGGATCGACATTCCGCAGCTCTCGGTGCGCGCCTCGGTCATGGCGACCGACCCGATGGAGGGCGTGCATGAGGGCGGCGCGCTCTTTGACGACCTGGCCTTCCGCAGGCGGGTCGATGGCGGCTACACGCTGGCCCTGTCGGACGCGCATGATTTCTGGATCGGCCCCGATGCGTTCCGGCATTTCCGTGCCTTCTGGCCGCAACTGCGTAGTGACCCGTTCGGCCGGCGCTACCGGGCGCTGGCCCCCAAGGGATACCCCGATGCCTGGGGCACGGCGCGCAGGTGGGACAAGGAGGACGAGACCCCGTTCGAGCGGATGCGGGTGCTGGACCCGGCCCCGAACCGGCGCTGGCTGACCGGGGCGCGGCGGCGGTTCCAGGCGGCCTGGCCCGCATTGGCGCAGGTATCGGTGCGGGCCGAATGGGCGGGCATGATCGACGTGCTGCCCGACGAATTGCCGGTGATGGAACGCCACGCGGCGCTGCCCGGCCTCAGCATCGCCGCCGGGACAAGCGGGCATGGCTTCGGGATCGGACCGGGCTACGGGCGGGTGATGGCCGACCTGATCGCAGGCAATGATCCGGGCCATGACCTGACCCCGTTCCGACTGTCGCGGTTCCGCACATGACCCCCTTGCCGCCGCCGCGCGGATCGGTCACCTTCTGCCGCAAACACCCCTCAATCCCGGAAAGGTCAGGCCGATGCCCGTCAAGAACCGTTTTGCCGAATTGCTGCCCGAGATCACCGAATGGCGCCGCGATATTCATGAAAACCCCGAGATCCTCTATGACACGCACCGCACCTCGGCGCTGGTGGCCGAAAAGCTCAAGGCGTTCGGCTGCGACGAGATCGTGACCGGCATCGGGCGCACCGGCGTTGTCGGCGTGATCAAGGGCAAGTCGGACGGCTCGGGCAAGGTGATCGGGTTGCGCGCCGACATGGATGCGCTGCCCATCCTCGAGGCGACGGGGCTGCCCTATGCCTCGAAGACACCCGGCGCGATGCATGCTTGCGGCCATGACGGGCATACCGCGATGTTGCTTGGCGCGGCGAAATACCTGTCCGAGACGCGCAATTTCGACGGCACCGTCGTGGTGATCTTCCAGCCCGCCGAGGAAGGCGGCGGCGGCGGCAAGGAGATGTGCGACGATGGCATGATGGAGCGCTTCGGCATCCAGGAGGTCTACGGCATGCATAACTGGCCGGGCCGCCCGGTGGGCAGCTTCGCGATCCGTCCGGGTTCGTTCTTTGCCGCCGCCGACCAGTTCGACATTCATGTGACGGGCAAGGGCGGCCATGCCGCCAAACCGCATGAGACGCTGGACACCACCGTCATCGCCAGCCAGATCGTCATCGCCCTGCAAACCATCGCCAGCCGCAATGTCGACCCGGTGAAACAGGTCGTCGTCTCGGTCACCAGTTTCGAGACCGGATCGAAGGCGCATAACGTGATCCCGGAAACCGTGCATCTGAAAGGCACCGTGCGCACGCTGGATGGCGAGGTGCAGGACCTGACCGAGGCGCGCATGAGGGAGATCGTCGATCTGACCGCGCGCGCCTATGGCGGCCGCGCCGAGATCGACTATCGCCGCGGCTATCCCGTCATGGTCAATTCCGAGGAACAGACGGCGTTTGCCGCCGAGGTTGCCAGCGCCGTTTCCGGCGACTGTGCCGATGCGCCCCTTGTCATGGGCGGCGAGGATTTCGCCTTCATGCTGGAGGAACGCCCCGGCGCCTATATCCTGGTCGGCAATGGCGACACGGCGATGGTCCACCACCCGCTCTACAATTTCAACGACGAGGCGATCCCGGCGGGCTGTTCGTGGTGGGCCGAAATCGTGGAACGGCGGATGCCGGCGGCCTGAGCAGGTTTCGCGGCCCCAAGGCGTATCGTCTGCCGACAGCAGGTATTTCCGCGAAGAAGATGAGGATAGGGTCGAGATGACCCATCTTCATATTGGTGCAGATACTTAGGGGTGTGTGGGGGGTGCAGGGCCCCCCACGGATCGCCGCCAGAGGCGGCGAAACCGCCCCCGGTCTACCCGCCCGTATGGCTCATGTGGCGGCTCATCTGGCCATCCACCGCCTGCCGGGAATAGTCGAAATCATGGCCCTTGGGTTTCAGCGAGATCGCCTTGCGGATCGCATCCTCAAGCAGGTCGTCCTTGGCCGAGGCCCTCAGCGGCGCGCGCAGGTCGGCCATGTCTTCCTGGCCCAGGCACATGTAAAGCTCACCCGTGCAGGTCAGCCGCACCCGGTTGCAGCTTTCGCAGAAATTATGCGTGAGCGGGGTGATGAAGCCGATCTTCTGCCCGGTTTCCTCCAGCCGCACGTAGCGCGCGGGGCCGCCGCTGCTTTCGGCCAGGTCGGTCAGGGTGAATCGTTCGCCCAGACGCGCGCGCAGATCCTTGAGATCCCAATACTGGTCCAGCCGGTCTTCGTTGCCCAGGTCGCCCATCGGCATGACCTCGATGAAGGTCAGGTCCATGTCACGCGCGGCGCACCATTCCTGCAAGGTGAACAGCTCATCCTCGTTGAAGCCCTTCAGCGCGACCGCGTTGATCTTGATGCGCAACCCGGCCTCGCGGGCCGCGTCGATGCCCGCCAGCACCTGTTTCAGGCGGCCCCACCTTGTGATGTCGGCAAACTTCTGCTCGTCCAGCGTGTCGAGCGAGACATTGACCCGGCGCACCCCCGCCGCGACCAGATCATCGGCGAAGCGCGCCAACTGGCTGCCATTGGTGGTCAGGGTCAACTCGTCCAGATCGCCGCTGTCCAGATGCCGCTTCATGCCCTGGAAAAAGGTCATGATCCCCTTGCGCACCAGCGGCTCGCCGCCCGTGATGCGCAGCTTGCGCACGCCCAACCGGATGAAGGTGGAGCACATGCGGTCCAGTTCCTCCAGCGTCAGAAGCTCTTTCTTGGGCAGGAAGGTCATGTTCTCGGACATGCAGTAGACGCAGCGGAAATCGCAGCGATCTGTGACCGAGACGCGCAGATAGGTGATGGCGCGGGCGAACGGGTCGATGAGGGGGGCGGTTTGGGACATGCGCCTTATCTATGCCCCGCATGCCCCTCTCGCAAGCATTGAAGCATGCGCGAATTGCGCCTAGGCTTTCGCCCATGACAGATATTGCACGCATGTTGGTGATGGTCGGAACGGTGGCGCTGCTGGCGGGCTGTTCCAATCTCATTCCCGGTTCCCTGGGTGGCGGGTTTCCGGGCGGCGGGCGCGCGAGCGATCAGGTCGAGGACATGGCCGCGCTGCCGGATGAAAGCGCCGCGGCGGAGGAGGCCGAAGAGGCCGAGGACGCGGGCGCGCCGGAGGCCCCGGTCGAACCCGGCACGCTTGGTCAAACCGTCGCTTCGCTCGGCAATCCGGCGGAGCCCGGCCTGTGGCTGGAAACGCCGCTTGTGACCTCGGAAACACCGGGGCGGATCACCACCGAAGGCGGGGCCTCGACCGATGTCACGCTGCGCCCCTCGGGCGGCGCGGCCGGATCGGGCAGCCGCATCTCGCTGGCCGCGATGCAGGCGCTTGGCGTCAGCCTGACCGACCTGGTGACGCTGACGGTCACGGCGGGTCAATAGGGACATGGAGCGCCGCCTCTTTCGCGAGGCCCGCGATTGGCAGGCGCTGCGGGACGGGTTTTCCTGGGATATTCCTGCGCAGATGAACATCGCGGCGCTATGCTGCGATGATTGGGCGCGTGCCGACCCCGACCGCGTGGCGGTGATCCATCGTGGCGGGGATGGCGCGCGGCAGGTCTGGACCTATGGCCAGATGAAACGCGCGTCCGACGGGCTGGCCGTCGCGCTGGCGGCGAAGGGTGTGGGGGCGGGCGACCGGGTCGCGATCCTGCTGGCGCAGCACCCTCATGCGCTGATCACCCATTTCGCGGCGATGAAGCTGGGGGCCGTGTCCCTGCCTCTCTTCACGCTGTTCGGCGAGGATGCTTTGCGCTACCGGCTTGCCGATAGCGGCGCGCGGGCCTTGGTGACGGATCCGGCCAATCTCGACCGGGTTCTGGCGCTCTGCCCCGACCTGCCGGGGCTGGAGGTGGTGATTTCGACCGGAGCGGCCAAGCCCCCCGTGCTCTCGCTGCCCGACCTGATCGGGACACCGGCGCGGGGGTTTCAGCCGGTCGCCACCGGGGCCGATGATCCGGCGATGATGATCTACACCTCGGGGACCACCGGCGATCCCAAGGGGGTGTTGCACGCGCATCGCTTCCTTATCGGACATCTGCCCTGCACGGAACTGACGCAGAGCCTGTTTCCCCGCCCCGGCGATATCGGCTGGACGCCCGCCGATTGGGCCTGGATCGGCGGGCTGATGGATATGGCGATGCCCTGCCTCTATTACGGCGTGCCGCTGGTCAGTCACCGGTTTGCGAAATTCGACCCCGACGCCGCCTTTGCCCTGATGGTCGAGGAGGGCGTCAGCAACGCCTTCATCCCGCCCACGGGCCTGCGGCTGATGCGGGGGGCGCGGCTGCCCCAGGGGTTGCGCCTGCGCGCGGTCAGCTCGGGCGGCGAGCCCCTGGGCGGCGATTTGCTGGACTGGGGGCGCGAGACCCTGCGCGCCGACCTGGGCGAGCTTTACGGCCAGACCGAGGCCAACCTGCTGGTCGCCTCCAGCGTCATCGGGATGGAGCGGCACCCCGGCGCGATGGGGCTGCCGGTGCCGGGGCATGACGTGGCGGTGCTGGATGCGGAGGGCAATGAGGCCGGAACGGATGAGGTCGGCGAGGTCTGCCTCAGGATGCCCGACCCGGTGGCGTTCCTGCGCTACTGGAACAAGCCCGAGGCGACGGCGGAAAAGGTCCGCGATGGCTGGTTGCGCACCGGCGATCTGGCGACGCGGCGCGGCGATGGGCACCTGGTGTTCCATGCCCGCGACGATGACGTGATCACCTCGGCGGGCTACCGGATAGGCCCGTCCGAGATCGAGGCGGCGCTCTTGCGTCACCCGGATGTGGTGATGGCCGCCGTGGTGGGCGAACCCGACCCGATCCGCACCGAGATCGTGGTCGCCCATGTCGTGCTGCGCGACGGTGCGGATGGTGCGGGGATCGAGGCGGCGCTCAAGGACCTGGTGCGCACCCGCGTCTCGGCCCATCTGGTGCCGCGCAAGGTGGTGCTTACCGACAGCCTGCCGATGACGGCGACCGGCAAGATCATGCGGCGGGCCCTGCGCAAGTGATGGCCCGCCGTTTTCGCGTCACGATTGCGCGGGCTGCGCGTCTTCCTCGGCTGCGGGGTTGGAGCTCAACCGCAGCACGGTGAACCCGATCAGCCCCGAGACCAGCGAGCCGGACAGCACGCCCAACCGCACCGCATCCATCAGTGCCGCGTCGCCGAAGCTGAGCGAGCCGATGAAAAGCGACATGGTAAAGCCGATGCCGGCAAGGCAGGCGAGCCCGTAGATATGCACCCAGGTCACGCCATGCGGCAGCTGTGCGAGGCCGGACTTGACGGTCAGCCAGGTCAGGCCGAAGACGCCGATCTGCTTGCCCAGGACCAGCCCGAGCGCGATGCCGAGCGGCAGAGGCGCCATCAGGTCGGCAAGGGACAGCCCCTCCAGCGATACGCCCGCATTGGCGAAGGCGAAGATCGGCACGATCAGGAACAGCACGTAAGGGGCCAGCCCGTTCTCCAGCGCGTGCAGCGGCGACTTGCCCCATTTGTCGGTCAACGGAATGAAGAAGGCCGTCACGACGCCCGCCAGCGTCGCGTGGACGCCCGATTTCAGCACCAGCACCCAGAGGATCAGCCCCAGGATCAGCGACGGCGCGACCCGGTGCGCGCCCTTGATGTTGAACCAGAACAGGCCCGCCAGCGGCACCAGCCCCATCAAGAGGTAATTGACCTTCAATTCGGCGGTGTAGAACAGAGCGATGATGACGATCGCCCCGAGGTCGTCGAGAATGGCCAGCGTCAGCAGGAACACCTTGAGCGCCGAGGGCACGCGGCTGCCGACCAGCGCCAGCACGCCAAGCGCGAAGGCGATATCGGTCGCCGCCGGAATGGCCCATCCCCCGATGGTCTCGGGGTTGCCCCAGTTCAGCGCGACGAAGATCAGCGCCGGCACCGCCATGCCGCCAACGGCCGCCATGCCCGGCAGGATCACGTCGCGCGGGTTCTTCAGCTTGCCTTCCAGGATCTCGCGCTTCAGCTCCAGCCCGATCAGGAAGAAGAAGATCGCCATGAGGCCGTCATTGATCCACAGGATCAGCGGCTTTTCCAGCCCGCCGCCATCCAGCGTCACCGCGAAAGGCAGGCTCAGCAGCCAGTCATAGGTCGGTTGCAGGGCCGAGTTGGCCACAACGAGGGCGGCGATGGCCGACAGGCCCAACAAGATTCCGCCCGAGGCGTCATGAGAGAAAAAACGGTCAATGGCGCGCAGCAGCATCGGCTTCCCTGAGTAAAAGAGATATGATTGTTTGCAAATGGGGCTGTCGGGGCCGATTTCAACGGAAATCGTCGGGATTTCCGGCCTGTTCCGGCCAGAAATCCGCCGCTTGCACCTTGAAAACCCTCCGATAGGGGGGCAGCTTGGCGGCAACGCGAAGGTGGTCGGACCTTCCCCCGAGAGGTATTGCCATGGCCCTTCCCGCGAAACAGCAGCTGATTTTCTGGGCCGTGTTCACCGCCGTTTTCCTGGCGCTCTTCTGGGCCCTGGGCAACGTGCTGCTGCCCTTCATCGTGGGCGCGGCGATCGCCTATATCCTGGACCCGCTGGCAGACCGGCTTGAAACCTGGGGCCTCACGCGGACTTGGGCCACGGTGGTGATCTTCGCGCTGGCGGTGCTGGTCGGGCTGCTGACATTGCTGCTGGTCGTGCCGCTTCTGGTCACCCAGGTGATCGACCTGATCGACGCCGCCCCGCGCCTGTACGAGACCGCGCGCGAACAGGTCATCGAATATTTCCCCTCGATCGTGAACGAGAACAGCGCCATGCGGCAGGCCTTTGCCGACCTGCTGGACTCGGCGCGCAGCCAGGCGGGGTCGCTGGCCTCCTCGGTGCTGGCCTCGGCGGGCAGTGCGCTGAGCGGGATCATCGTGCTGGTGGTCTCGCCGGTGGTGGCCTTCTACCTGCTTCTCGACTGGGACCGGATGATCGCGCGCATCGACGAGCTTTTACCGCGCGACCATGCGCCGGTGCTGCGCGACCTGGCCCGCGATATCGACGCCACGCTGGCCAGCTTTATCCGGGGGCAGGGCACGGTCTGCCTGATCCTGGGCACGTTCTATGCCGTCGCGTTGATGCTGGTGGGGCTGCAATTCGGGCTGGTGGTGGGCCTCTTCGCGGGGCTGATCTCGTTCATTCCCTATATCGGGGCGCTTTTCGGCGGCGTGCTGGCCGTGGGGCTGGCGCTGTTCCAGTTCTGGGGCGAGTGGTACTGGATTGCCGCCGTGGCGGGCATCTTCATGATCGGCCAGGCGGTGGAGGGCAATATCCTGACCCCCAAGCTGGTCGGCGATTCTGTCGGGCTGCATCCCGTCTGGCTGCTGCTGGCGCTGTCGGCCTTCGGGGCGCTTTTCGGCTTCGCGGGCATGCTGATCGCGGTGCCGGTGGCTGCCGTCATCGGCGTGGTCATGCGCTACCTGGGCGAGCGCTATCGCGACGGGTTGCTCTATCGTGGGCAGACGGGCCGGACGCGGGAAGAAGACGGCTGAGTGATGGCGGAACAACTGACCTTCGACCTGGCCGCCCGACCCGCGCTTGGCCGTGACGATTACTTCGTCTCGCCCGCCAACGCGGCCGCCGTGGCGGGCATCGACGCCTGGCGCGACTGGCCGCATGGCAAGATGGTGCTGACGGGCCCGCAAGGCGCGGGCAAGACCCACCTGGCGCATGTCTGGGCCGAGGCGGCAGGCGCGCAGGTCGTCGGCGCGGCGGAGCTTGAGGGGCTGGACCCCGCCACGCTGGGCCCCGCGCTGGCGGTCGAGGATGTGGACCGGGGCCTGACGGAGGCGGCGGAGACCGCGCTGTTCCATATTCACAACGTGCTTGCAGGGCAGGGGGGCGCGCTGTTGTTGACGGCCCGGACCGCGCCCGCGCGCTGGCCCCTGTGCCTGGCCGATCTGAAAAGCCGGGTGCAGCAGGCGGGTGTCCTGCAACTCGACGCGCCCGATGACGCGCTTCTGGCGGCGCTGATGGTCAAGCTCGCCACCGACCGGCAATTGCGCCTGGCCCCGCGCCTGATCCCCTATGCCCTGTTGCGCATGGAGCGGTCCTTTGCCGCGGCGCAGAGGCTGATCGCGCGGATCGACGCGCAATCGCTGCGCGACAAGTCGAGGCCGGGCGAGGCGATGATCCGGGCGATACTTGCGGAAGACGGGGAATGAGTGTCAGGCTGCACCCGGACGCATATGCAAGGGAGCAGATGAATGGTCGGTGCTGATTTCCTCTCCGCCCCCCTGGCCGAGCCCGTCGATCTGCCCGAGGCGCAGACCGAAGGCCCGGCGCGCTTCTTCAACCGCGAACTCAGCTGGCTGGCCTTCAACTGGCGCGTGCTGGAAGAGGCCGAGAACACCCGCGTGCCGCTGCTGGAACGGTTGCGCTTCATCTCGATCTCGGCGGCGAACCTCGATGAGTTCTACACCGTGCGCGTCGCGGGCCTGCGCGAATTGGCGCAGGAGGGCAACACCACGCCCTCCGACGATGGCCGCACCCCGGTCGAACAGCTGCGCCTGATCAATGCCGATGCGCGCAGCCTGATGCGGGCGCAGCAGGCGGCCTGGGTCACGGTCAGCGCCGCGCTGGAGGAGGCCGGGATCACCGTTGTCGCGCGCGATGCGCTGACCAAGGAGGACAAGGCGGCGCTGGATGCGGTCTTCCTGGCCAATGTCTTTCCCGTGCTGTCGCCACTGGCCATCGACCCGGCGCATCCCTTTCCCTTCATCCCGAACGAGGGCATCGTGCTGGCGCTACAGATGAAGAGCGCGAAGGATGGCCGCCCGTTGCAGGCGCTGCTGCCGATCCCGGCGCAGGTCGACCGCTTCATCCCGCTGCCCGCGCCCGAGGGGCAGACCCGCGTGCTGCTGCTGGAGGAGCTTTTGCTGCTCAACCTGGGCGCGCTCTTTCCCGGCTACAAGCTGACCGGGTCGTGCATCTTCCGCGTGCTGCGCGACAGCGATCTGGAGGTCGAGGAAGAGGCCGAAGACCTGGTGCGCGAGTTCGAGACCGCGCTGAAACGCCGCCGCCGGGGCCATGTCGTGCGGTTGCAGATCTCGTCTGGCGCGCCCGAGGCATTGCAGCGCCAGATCACCGAGCATCTGCATGTGATCGGCGACGAGGTGGTCGAGGTCACCGGCATGATCGGCCTCGCGCGTCTCAAGGAACTGGTGCTGGAGGGCCGCCCCGATCTGATGTGGCCCAACTTCACCCCGCGGGTGCCGGAACGGGTGCAGGACCATGACGGCAACATGTTCAGCGCCATCCGGCAAAAGGACATGCTGCTGCATCACCCCTACGAGACTTTCGACATGGTGGTGCGGTTCCTGGCGCAGGCCGCGCGCGACCCCAACGTGGTGGCGATCCGGCAGACGCTCTACCGCACCTCGAACGAGAGCCCCATCGTCGATGCGCTCTGCGAGGCCGCCGAGAACGGCAAATCCGTCACCGCGCTGGTGGAGTTGAAGGCGCGCTTCGACGAGGCCGCCAATATCCGGCAGTCGCGCAAGCTGGAACGCTCGGGCGCGCATGTCGTCTATGGCTTCATCAACTACAAGACCCACGCCAAGATCAGCGCCGTGGTCCGGCGCGAGGGCGACCGGCTGGTCACCTATACCCATTTCGGCACCGGCAATTACCATCCGATCACGGCACGCTTCTATACCGATCTCAGCCTTTTCACCTGCGACGATGCGCTTGGGCGCGATGCCACCAAGGTGTTCAACTATATCGGCGGCTACGCGGAACCCGAGGGGCTGGAGAACCTCTCGATCTCGCCGCTGTCGCTGAAATCCACCATCATCGACAGCCTGCGGGCCGAGGCCGCGCATGCCCGCGAGGGGCGCAAGGCGGCGGTCTGGGCCAAGATGAACAGCCTGATCGAACCCGATGTCATCGACGCGCTCTACGAGGCCAGCCAGGCGGGCGTGAAGATCGACCTGGTGATCCGGGGCATCTGCGGCTTGAGGCCGGGGGTGAAAGGGCTGTCCGAGAATATCCGCATCAAATCCGTCGTGGGCCGCTTCCTGGAACACAGCCGCATCGTCTGTTTCGGCAACGGCGCAGGGTTGCCGTCGAAGAAGGCGCGGGTCTATATCAGCTCGGCCGACTGGATGGGGCGCAACCTCAACCGGCGGGTGGAAACGCTGGTCGAATGCACCAACCCCACGGTCAAGGCGCAGATCGTCAGCCAGATCATGGCGGCGAACCTCGCCGATGTGGCGCAATCGTGGGTGTTGCAGCCCGATGGCACCTTCTTGCGGCCCGATCTTGATGCGATCGACCGGCCCTTTTCCTGTCACCGTTTCTTTATGCAGAACCCGTCTTTGTCGGGGCGCGGATCGGCGGGGGCCAAGGATGTGCCGGAATTGACCCATTCACATGATTGACCTTCGCGTAAACTGACGGCATTTGAGGACAGGACGAGATGGACCGAAGCGACGCGATGCCGACCCAGACCCGTGACACACTGCCCCCGGGCCAGGGCCTGTTTTCCCGCCCGCTGTTCCAGGATCCGACCGCGCGGGCGCTGGCGCGGGTGGGCGTGATCGACATCGGCTCGAACTCGGTCCGGCTGGTGGTGTTCGACGGCGCCGCGCGCTCGCCTGCCTATTTCTACAACGAAAAGGTGCTCTGCGGCCTTGGCGCGGGTTTCGCCGAGACGGGGCGCTTGTCCGCCGAGGGGCGCCCGCGGGCGATGGCGGCGCTGAAACGGTTCGCGGCGCTGGCCTCGGGGATGAATGTCTCGGCCCTGATCGCGGTTGCCACGGCGGCGGTGCGCGAGGCCGAGGACGGGCCCGAGTTCCGCGCCGAGGCCGAGGCCGAGACCGGGCTGACCATCCATGTCGTCGATGGCGAGGAGGAGGCCCGCCTGTCGGCGCAGGGCGTGCTGCTTGGCTGGCCGGGGGCCGAGGGCATGATCTGCGATATAGGCGGCTCCTCGATGGAGCTGGCCGAGTTGAAGGGCAATGGCGATATCGGCACCTGCCGCAGCTCGGACCTGGGGCCGTTGAAACTGCAGGGCATCAAGGGCGGCAAGAAGGCGGTCAAGGCGCATATCAAGGACACGATCGCGGCGTTGCAAAAGGAGTTTCCAGAGAGGCCCGAGCGCCTGTTCCTGGTCGGCGGCTCGTGGCGGGCGATTGCGCGGATCGACATGGAACGGCGGGGCTATCCCCTGAAGGTGCTGCATGAATACCGCATGTCCCGCAAGGATATCCGCGACACGATCAAGTATATCGACGCCGCCGACCTGGACGAATTGCGCGACCGCACCGGGACCAGCGCCGAACGGATGCGGCTGGTGCCGTTGGCGGCGCTTGTGCTCAAGGAGCTGGTGAACCGCGTCAAGCCCGATGAGGTGGCGGTGTCCTCCTACGGGATCCGCGAGGGGATGCTCTATGAACAGATGTCGGACGAGCAGCGCAACCGCGACCCGCTGATCGAGGCGGCCTACATGATGGAGAGCCTCAACGCGCGGATGCCGGGGTTTGGCCGGGCGCTGTTCAAGTTCATCGAGCCGCTTTTTGGCTCGGTCCGGCCCGCCCGCAAGCGGGTGATGCGGGCGGCCTGCCTCTTGCACGATGTCAGCTGGCGCGCGCATCCCGATTACCGCGCCGAGGTCTGTTTCGACAATGCCACGCGGGCCAATCTGGGGGCGCTGAAACATGGCGAGCGGGTCTATCTGGGGCTGGCGCTGCTGCACCGCTACAAATCCTCGCGCAAGGGAAGCAATTTCGAACCGCTGATGACGCTTCTGGCCGAGAAGGACCAGCGCGAGGCCGAGATCCTTGGCCGCGCGATGCGCTTCGGCGCGATGTTCACGCTGGAGCGGCCGCAAGATCACGGGGCGCTCAAGCTCTATCCCAAGAAGGGCATCCTGCAACTGACCCTGCGCTCCAAGATGGGACGGGATCTGTTCAGCGAGGTCGCGCAGGCCCGGTTCGAGGCGCTGGCACAGGCGATCGGGGCCGATCCGGTGGTCAAGCACAAGCAGCGCTGAGGGAGCGGAGGGCGCGGGGTCGACCCCGCGCGGCATCTCTGCGTCGACGCAGAGAGACCGCCGCATTGCCTTTCCCCCCGGTGATCGCATAAGCAGCGGGCACGTCACTTTGCCAAGGAACCCCCGCAAGATGCGCCTCACCCGCTATTTCCTTCCCGTCCTGAAAGAAACCCCTGCCGAGGCGCAGATCGTCAGCCACCGCCTGATGCTGCGCGCGGGCATGATCAAGCAGGCCGCGGCGGGGATCTATTCCTGGCTGCCTTTGGGCTACAAGGTGCTGCGCCGGATCGAACAGATCGTGCATGAGGAACAGGCCCGCGCCGGACACCTCGCCATGCTGATGCCGACGATCCAGTCCGCCGACCTGTGGCGCGAGAGCGGGCGCTACGATGCCTATGGCGAGGAAATGCTGCGCATCAAGGACCGCGGCGGGCGCGACATGCTGTTCACGCCCACGGCGGAAGAGCTGATCACCGACATCTTCCGCGCCAATGTGTCCAGCTACAAGGATCTGCCGCTGACGATGTATCAGATCCAGTGGAAATTCCGCGACGAGATCCGCCCGCGTTTCGGCGTCATGCGGGGGCGCGAATTCCTGATGAAGGACGGCTACAATTTCGACCTGACCAGGGAAGACGCGCTGCACGCCTATAACCGCCACCTGGTCAGCTACCTGCGCACCTATGAACGGATGGGGCTGCAGGCCATCCCGATGCGTGCCGATAGCGGGCCCATCGGCGGCGACGACACGCATGAGTTTCTGGTGCTGGCGGAGACCGGCGAGTCGGAGGTGTTCTACGATTCCCAGATCACCGACCTGAAATTCGGCGACCGCGAGGTCGATTACGACAGCGTCGAGCAGTGCCAGGCCGTGCTGGAAGAGTTCACCAGCCGCTATGCCCGCACCGACGAGACCCATGACGAGGCGAAATTCGCCGAAGTCCCCGAGGAGCGCCGCCGCGTCGCGCGCGGTATCGAGGTGGGCCAGATCTTCTATTTCGGCACCAAGTATTCCGACGCCCTGGGCGCGACCGTGCAGACGAAGGATGGCGTCAAGGTGCCGGTTCATATGGGCAGCCACGGCATCGGCGTCTCCCGCCTTCTGGGCGCGATCATCGAGGCCAGCCATGACGACAAGGGCATCATCTGGCCCGAGGGGGTGACACCCTTCCATTGCGGCATCGTCAACCTCAAGCAGGGCGACGAGGAAGCCGACGCGGCCTGCGAGGCGCTTTACAAGGCGCTGAAGGCGGCGGGGCTCGATCCGCTCTATGACGACCGCAATGAACGCGCGGGCGGCAAGTTCGCCACCATGGACCTGATCGGCCTGCCCTGGCGCATCACCGTCGGGCCGCGTGGCCTCAAGAACGGGGTGGTGGAGCTGACCTCGCGCCGCACGGGCGAAAGCGAGGAGATGCCGCCCGAGGCAGCGGTGGCGAGGATCGTCGAGATCTACGCCGCGCATCGGGGCTGATCTCGCTTCAAGAGGAAAAAGCGCCGCGCCCCGGACATCCCCGAGGCGCGGCGTTTTCTTGTCAGACTGTCAGTTCAGGTAGACATTGACCGTCGAATTGTGGCGGCAGGTGAAGGTGTTTCCCTGCACGGTATAGCCGCCGCTCCACCGGCCCCCCTGGGTGACGCGGTAGCGGAACCGCAGGAGCGTCTGCGCGTTCTCAACGTCTTCGAGGTTCTGGGTGAAGGTGAAGTAATAGCCGTCCTGGATGATGTGATCCGGCACCGGTTCCGAGCGCCAGAGGCTCTGGCCGTAATCGTAGTAGTCCAGATCATAGACCTGGATCGCCTGGCCCGAATTGTTGTGCAGGCGCATGGTCACGTCCTCGCAGATGTCGAAGCCGAAGGCACTGGCCGAGGTGCCGGTCCCGGCAAGGACGCTGGCGGCAATGGCGGTTTTCGCAATGGTCTTGATGGTCAATCTTTCGTCTCCTCTAGAGCGTGTTGCGCCCTTTCCGATTCAGGATTCCCACGAAGCTTGATCTGTGATTCCTTGTCCGCATGGCAGATATGGGGGTTTGAGATGGGAAAACCACATCCTATGGCGCTTCGGGA